>FRDC01000651.1_pt1 | contig 415609 bp, 388 predicted proteins | sample 1106171 | NCBI WGS metagenome assembly FRDC01 (sample SAMEA3930566, study PRJEB13176) | freshwater metagenome | biome: Drinking water system; feature: drinking water; material: water | place: Singapore | collected 2014-12-20 | reverse complement strand
AGTGAGGTGTCCGCAAAATCGGGGCAGAACCCGTCTGGTCGTCCAAGATATGCGCGCCAACGTCTTGGGGATCTTCTGGGCGGTCTGCAGGGTGTTGTTCGAATCTGCGATCCCTACTATGGAGTTCGCACGCTAGACAGTCTCGAGCTTATCCCGTCCAACATTAGAATAAGGTTTCTGACTTTTCAGAGTGGAAAAGAGGACCAACTCAAGCTAGAAACCGCGATAAAGGATTTCCTCCATGAAAGGTCTAATGTAGAGCTACGAAAGCTAGGGCCTCCTTTAACCCTCCACGATCGATATATTATTGATGACACGGGGTTAAAGATCATCGGTCATGGTCTAAAAGACATTGGAGGTAAGGATTCTTTCATCGTTGCACTGCCAAAGGATCTTGTCGAAGATCTGGTGAGAGATCTGTCTGATAATTTCGATGCGAAGTGGTCAAGCGCTAGCCCGCTGTAGAGGAAAGAAAATAGGCCAGGCTGATTAGTCGCTCAGGGATGTCGAAGCCGTCTACTTATTGATGCTGTTCTTCCCAAAATATGCGAGCAGCCACGGCGTGAAGGCGAAGAGGAAGAGGCTTAGCCCACATTATTCATGACGGTTCGTAACGAAACCGCCAAGACGCCAGGCGAGACGGGCATGCGGAGCCCCGAGGGAGCGAGGCGTACTTGAAACAGTACGTCGAGGTCATGAGGGGCGAGCCTGCCCGCCTGGCCGTGAGAATGCCGCGGCCAGGCTAGTCGCAGCGGCGTATCGACGGTTGCAGTAGAATCGCTCATGAATAATGTGGGCTGGATAGTAGGCCGTGCCGGAGACGGGATCACGGTCAAAGAATACCTCACTCAGTGACAGGCCGCGAAGGGTGATCCCCACCACCAGATCTGCCGCAAGGACCAATCCCATCGCCAACAACCCCACGGCAATCCTGTGCTGCGCCTGAGCGTCAGGCAGCAGGTGGCGGTTCAGCCAGCAAGCCGCGATTACGATCACTGTCAGCAAGAACGGCATCTCGATCAGTTCTGCGGCCCGTTCACCCACGAGCGGCAGGATCACCAGCACACGGATAATCCCCAACACGAACCCCGCCCCGAAGACGAGCAAAAAATAGACAACCGCCGGTTTAACTGTGTTCATGGCCGCGTCAGCGTAACGGAGTGCACGAGTGCTGTAAACGCCTCGGATGACTTGACCGCCGTGTCACTTCTGAAATCGCTTGGACGCCAGGAGGCTTGCTGGCAGGATGCTCTGTATGGAGTCGCGCATCACAGTCTGGTCTGGCTTGTGGTGGGGACCAATCCTGTCCTCGATCGTGGCTGTCGCAGCCATTCTGTTCTTGACTGTGACGATGGGGCAGGGACGGGAGTTCATCCCCTTGGCGGCCTTGGTGGCGTCAGTCTTGGCACTTCCTATCACAATGTTGCTGAGCAGTTGGGTCTTGTTCGTTAGCTGGAATAGCCGACTTCGGCTCTTTGTCGGCAGCTTTGCCGTTCAGTCTATCCTGGTCATCGCCGTCATGTTGTATGTGCATGGGTATGGAGAGGTGCATTGGGCGGGTGAATTCATCCTCGCTCCCTTCTTTGTGCTCGCTGGTGTCGTCGGTCCCCATGTGCTTCTTGCGAGCATGTTGTGGGGCGTGACGATGATCGGAATCGTCCTCGCGGCCCGTGCCAGGGTTCGGACGTCCAGTGGTCAGGGAGAGAACGGAGATCTGAGTTGATTGCATCGGGCGATTGAAAGAACGTTCGGACTTGTCTGGGTGTGTTTGTGATGATCTGGTCTGAGTACCCCTGGTTCCTGCTCAGAACCTGTCAGGTAGATTTTGTCGAAAAACCGGCCTTGTGCGTGGGGTGGGCCTCCCATTCACGCTGTTAACGTATCCTTAGGGCCTGTTTGTTGACGACTGGTGTCGCCCGGCATAGATTGGCTATCATGAAACGAAAGCATTGGTTCATCGGTCTCGCCTGCGGGTCAGGAGTCCTCACCTGGGTCATGGCGGCAATGGTTTCGGGACAGCATGAGGCGTGGGACTCTCCTTTCTACGTCCGGTTCGGCATCCCGTCACTCTGCCTCTTGGCTGGCACGCTCGGTTTCCTTGAGCCCCATCACGCGTGGCGATGGGGCTTCTTGCCGTTCCTGGCTCAAGCGGCCTGGATGTTCGGTACGCAAGAGGTGGGAAATCTCTGGCCGCTGGGGTTGGCCGCGTTCGGTGTGCTGGCTCTTCCGTCAATCGTGGCAGCGCGAATCGGTGCTACATTGAAGTTGCGACGGCGGCCGATGACATGATGTCACAGCGGCCTTCCGTGATGGTGAACAGCATCTGGAGTTTCGATGCTGTGATCTGCTGGCGCGGGTGAAAGAGATGACAGTGGTCGGCTGCGTCCTCTCAGGTTCGATGCGATCATCCTCTCGGTCCTCCTGCGCTCTGCAGCAGGTCCTTCCTGTATTCTGCGGGGACCCGTCAACCTGAGCGGTTATGGCTGGAGCGCGAGGGTGACGCTTGTGCCGAGGGTCTGAGGCTGGTTGAGTTCAAAACGCTCCCGTCGTTGTTCCTGCCCTGCGCTGTTGCGGTACACCAACTCATCCCTGTCGAGATCGTATTCGGGAATCTCCGCACTTTCCCAGCGCTGCTGGAAGTAATGGCTGTAGAGGGTATAGAGACCATGCGAGTGCGGGTTGTGGCGTAGCACATACTCCGGCATGGTCTCGACGTCGAGATCGGCATGGTAGTGCTGCAGCCACAGATAATCGCCCAAGATCACCATTTTGACCAATGGCGCATCCGCGTACAGCTTGAGCTTGACGGCTTTGCCCATGGCTTTGAGCCGTTTTAGGAGCGCGATGCTTTGCCGGATTTCTTCCCGGAATCCCTCGAGCGTGAAATCGGGATGGCCGATGGCTTGAATCCGCGAGCTGGCCTCCCGGCTGTGCGGATTGACCAACAGAATGTGCGCGCCCAGGCATTTGTCGAGCACCGAGGCCAGGTCACCGACCTGATCGACCAGTGTGCTGTAACCGCTGGAACCGATGACTTTGATGGTCCGGCCGGTGCCTTGCGTTTCCCGCAACTTGCGGATGCGCCGTTCGGCGCCTCGCGCGCGGCGCGGGAAGAACGACACGAGGCCGGCTCCGGTGGCGGCGGCCGCGATGCGGCGGTCCCGCAGGCTGCGCGTGACGTAGCTGATGGCGCCGATGAGCAGGACCGCGACGGTCATTTCAATCGCGATGAGCGAAAACTTGTCGTGCTCGATCTTGGCCCAGAAGGCGAGAAAGTGTTTGGCTCCTGCGGGTAGCAGGAGGGCAATGGCGCCGCTCAAGGCGACCAGTGTGATGTGATACAGGCTCTCCGCGAACGCCTGGATGCCTGTGCGAACGATGGACAGAAACTGCTGAAACAAGGGTACACCTCTTGAAAATGTGAACACAAACCTCACGACACTGTCGGGCTGGTCTTGCGAGCGATGGGCGGTAAGGCCGATGGGGGATGCTCGATCGATGCAGAACGATGGCGTGCAGACGACCTACTTGTGCGTCGAACGTCTTCCGCAGCGAGATGAAACAGGCGGCAAGACCTCGCGCAATCGTTCGTACCCTAACACGGCTTCTCGGTTGGCGCAAGCGATGATGCAAACCAATCTTCTGACGATTGCCGGCTGCCTTATCATGTCGCGATGTCGCGCGTCCTTTGGGAAATGCCCAGTGCGTTGAAGCGCGCCTGCCGTTGACAGGCGCGCTCAGTCTCTGTAGGGTGATGTATGACGTACCAAGCTACGCCGACTTTCCTATCTCTCGCGCTTCCCGTGCGGTCCCCGCGCGTCTGATTCCCCGGTCTTCGCCGCTTCTACGCCAGAATCTCCGTCCCTGGTCACCGGTTGCGACCGTCCATGCACCAGTTTTCCCTGGCAGGAATCCGGTGCCGGTTCCATCTTTCAACCCAAGGAGTCCCTATGAATCAGCAACAATTTGGGCAGTTCTGGAGTCAATTGCAGGCCCCGCTCAAGGACAAATGGAACAAGATCACGACGGAGGATCTTGTCGACATTCAGGGTGATCTGGAGAAGTTCGGCACGGTGCTGCAGAAGCGGTACGGTGAATTGCAGAAGGAAGAAGTGCGTACCTGGGCACATCGACGATATTGTCACTGGTCGGGAAATTATACGACGGGCTACGAAGACCCGCGCCCTTAAGTCGGAGACGTGCTGGGTGTGCATGTGGTTCGGGGGCGATGATACGCAGGAGAAAGGATCATGAAAAAAATCGTCATCAATACGAGTTTCGATCAGTTTTGCCTGAGTCATCAAGCGTTCATGCGGTTGCGGGAATTGGGGCAGCCGGATGCCTTGCAGGAGTCCGATCCGGGCGTCTATTGGCCCATGGCCGCCTCGCCGCGTGAGCCGCGCTTGAACCAATGTGGGAAAACGATCCCGCGGGATGACCAGACCCTGATCCGCGTCGTCGAAGAACTGCAGGACCACGCGAATGGGCATGCGGCGCGGCTCAAGGTCGTGTCGATTCCTGACGACGTGAAGTGGATGATCACGAAGAGTGATGGAGGTGAGTGTGTGAGCGAGATCCATCGCACGTGGGGTTGAAGGAGGAGACAGCATGGCAGCGCGTGGGGAGCGTGAGAAGACTGGGCATGGGCCGCAGGCGGGCGGTAGCGGCACGGCAAAACCCGATGACCTGACGTGCAGCGAGGGGCAGATCGAGGATCTTCTCTCGGAGGGGGAATCGACGGAGGTGGAGCATGTCAAGAAGCCTCGTGCGCAGAAATCCTCGCCCAAGCCGCCTGTTGCCTAGCCTTTAGGCAAAAGCCTCTCGGCAACCTGGCGTGGGCGTGCACTGATTGGGTGGGTTACGGGCGTGCGGACGTCGCCGTCCGAAGCGAAGAGGCCAGTCCAAGTTTTGACAGGGTGAAGATCAGCCACTTGGACGGGTCGAAATTATACCAGCGCGGCCCATTCCGATAGTCGCTTTGATACGTGTGGTGGTAGTTGTGATAGCCCTCGCCGAACGTGACGAGCGAGACCCACCAGCTGTCGCGGCTGGAGTCGGCATGACCGTGCGGCTGCCGTCCCCAGAGATGACAGATGGAATTGATGCAAAACGTCGAATTCAGCACGGCAAACGTCCGTCCAACCCCCGCCAGCATGAAACACCCGAGTCCGCCGATCCAGCCATTATGGGTATAGCCCACGAGAAACGTCAGCGCCAGACCTGAAAGCACGATCGGCAGATAGTAGCGGTGTTGCCACATGACCAGGGGATCTTGCCGCAGGCGTGACGCGTATTTCTCGTCGGCATGGTTGTCGCGCACGAAAAGCCATCCGCAGTGACTGTGCCAAAAGCCGCGGCGTGCGTTATACGGATCCGCCTCGCTATCGCAGTTGGCATGGTGCCTGATGTGATCGGCTCCCCACTTGAGCGCCGAGTTTTCCAACGCCCACCCGCCCGCCACGAGCAAGCCGGTTTTAACCCATCCCCGGCATTCAAAGCTTCGATGGGCTAGCAGCCGGTGATAGCCGACGGTGATGCCCAAGCCGGTCACGACGTACAGGAGGCCGAACATCATCCAATCGAGCCAGCTGTATCCGTACAGCGCGCCATACAGAGGAACCCCGACGATGGCGCCGACGCACACGAGCCCGAAGAGGAGCGCAGTGGCGTAATTGGGATAGATCCGAGTGACCTGGCCAGTCGTGGGGATTGTGGTAGTCATATGATCGGTGCCCTCGGGATGGATAACGGGAGGGGCACCCCGAAAGGGCGCCCCTGGGATGCGTCGACAGAACTTAGAAGCGATTCCGTCCTGAATCGTTGCCGCGCGGGCCTCCACCGAAGCGTCCGCCGCCGGAACGGGGTTCCTGGGGCTTGGCTTCATTGACGGTCAAGGACCGGCCGTCCATTTGTGAGCCGTTCAACGCCGAAATGGCCGCTTGGGCCTCTTCCGGTGTGGACATCTCGACGAAGCCGAAGCCCCGCGACTGTCCCGTAAACTTGTCTGCGATGACGCGCGCGGACTCGACGGTTCCGTGCGCGGCAAACAATGAGGTGAGTTGCGATTCGGTCGCCGCATAGGGCAAGCCGCCGACGTACAGTTTTGAACCCATGGGGGTTCCTCCTTCTGAAAATGACATTGTCAGAGACACGAGAAAAACTTCGTGAGGGGAAGGAGAGGGCCGAAGACGCGGTTGGTGAGGCGACTTAGGTCAGGCTTCCGATCAGATTCTCGGCAAGAACAACATCGGTGATGGGCCGTTCGATTTTCCGTCTCGCGCGAGGCCCGCCGCACGACACAGGGTGATCCTAACAGGTTTAGTGGCCAATAGCTATCTCTTGTTCGCGGAGCGGCTTTGCTCGCGCGACCCTAACCGACCGTCACCTGCGGGCCATGCCAAATGAGGTAGGGCGGCTTCTTCATGCTATCCGCACCACGGGGGAAGAGCTGGACGGCATGGTAGTAGGCATTTTCCTGAGCGGCCAGACACGTCATGGCTCCCAGCGGATTGGACACCATGCGAAATGCCGCACCGTCGTCTGCCGCCACGACCGCATTGTAGAGCGCGCAGGAAAATTGCCCGTCTTTGGAGCAGTGGGTACTCACGACGAGGTGAGAGCCGTCCTCAAAGGTGAGTAGGGGATCGAGATTGAGACGGCTCATGAACACTCCTTCCGTGCAACGATTTGCTACGAATCGGTGGAGGCATAGGGCGTGACGTAAAGCCGCAAACAGCGGCCTTCCAGTTCCGAGCCCTCCAGCGCCACAACGGCATTGAGTGCCTGCTCTCCAGAGCTCATCTCGACGAACCCATATCCAGCTGATCGCCGGCTGTGTTTGTGCCGGACCACATAGGCGCGGGTAACGAGGCCATACATGCTGAACAGGTCGCGCAGTTGGCAATCGGAAAAAGTGTCCGATAACCCCCCGACGTAGAGCGTACGCTTCCCCATCGAAGCTCCCCTGGCGCGGGGATCGCTCAGGCCGCTCACGACTGCATCCTTGGCTCAAAATAGGCGTAGAGGAGCACCGCGGCGACGGATAGGACGTAGGCCAAACCGGCCACAGCCATAGGGTGTAGCGAAAACCACTGCAGGAGATCCGTAATGGTTGACATGATGTTGGATCCCTCTCTTCGGAGCCCCACTGCGGATCCTTCCGTCCGTTATTATTAGGCCGGGAGGATCCGCACGCGGGCAGCTACCGGCCGCCGGTGGCGAGGAACGGTTTTCTGTCGCCTTCGTCACGACGGCAACTTTGTTCGGCGATCATGCGCTGGCCGCCGGTAGAATCTTTGGGAATACGCGCCAGACAGTTCTTGAGCGAATCTTCGGACGACCCCGCAGCCGGGGCATTGATGGCGGCGACGGCTGCCGCAGGAGGAGCCGATGCGGGTTTGTCGGCTGAGGCAGCGGGTAAGGCGCTGCCTCCGACGAGAAGGGCCGTCGCGGCGATCGTGCGGTACAGGTGCTGATGTGGCATGGTGGCTCCTTTCCACGGAGATAGGCCAAGAAGCGGACACTCGTCGCGGCCCGTTGCGAGCGAATGGGCACGTACCTTCGCTTTCGTGCCGTGGGCTATAGAACCGGTTCAGGAACGGCGGAAACTAGGGAATCGGTCGCGCAAGGACGGAGGGTCTGGAGTGAGGAACGCGCGAGAGATAGGATAGTGACCGTGGTTCGTAGAAGCACCCTAGCACATCGACACCAGAATAGCGAGCAGCTGGTACTGGATGAAGTGTCGCCGGCAGCAGTGCTAGATGGCGGGACGGTGGAAGACGTTGACGGCGTGATGTCCTGCCTGTATGGTGAAAGGTGAGACTCCTTCCTGAACCGGCCCCGCTGGCCCATCGGAGCGCGGGATGCGCTCTCTGCGGAGAGGCGACGATCCGGAGTTCTCCTAGGCGGCCTCTTCAGCGCAAGTGTGCAACCGACCACGATGCCGTCACAAAAAGTTCTGAAGCGAAAGGATATCCGATGTCTACGCCCCTTACCACTGCTGCAAAGAGCTGGATGAGAATTCCGAATGGCACAAAAGTTCGACTCCGCGAAGGCGGACAGGAGGGTGTGATCGAAGGGTTGACGGAGTTAGTGATCGGTCCGGGGAGAAATCCCGACGGCCGGACTCAGTATCGCCTCAACGTCGGGGATCCGACCCGCCTGCTGGTTCCCCATGACGGGCTACAGATTCTCACCGATGCCGACGGGATCATCCTGATCACGAAGCAGAACGTGGAGTATCGCCGGATCGTCACTGCTCAACTGCGTGCGGAACTGTCTGAGGATCGTTTCGTCCGTCCGGCGTAAGAGCTGACGTGGAACCGCCCTCGGAAGAGGGCGGCGTCGACACGGTTACGACTAATACAAAGGCTCCTGTGGGCCCCAACGAAGGCCGGCGAGATCGGGGTCTTCTCCTTCCGGCAGGGAGCCGCGGTCACGTTTTTCCGCCTTACGGAGTTCGCGTTTCGCGTCCTTCTCTTTGCGCTGCATCTGCAAAGATTTCTCACGATCACGTTTGGCGAGTGTCGTTTTTCCTGCGCGTCCGATGGTACCCTCCCTGGTTGCGGCACGGGTGGTCCCGTTGCCGGCGATGGATGGATGGCTTGCCCGAAGCGGCCCTATTCAGTGGCGCCCCGGCGTGGGATTCGCGTACTCGTCGCGGGCCTGTTCCGGCCACGCCCCGTCGGAGACACTCGCGTGCCTAGTGAGCGCGACTCCATTCCGAACCCGCCGCGAGCCAATGTAGAAACTTGTTCCCGGATCGTTTCGATGCTGGTGGGCGCTTCGGTTTGATCCGGGTTCGATAGGCCGAGTAACTCCCACCGGATCTTCGGTTTGTATGCCGCGCGGTGCTTTTTCTTGCCGGATTTTCCGCTTTTCCAGGACGTAGACATCTTCATCACAACTCCTTCCCTTGCACAAGATCGGAATGGATGCCGGCCTCGGCACAGGACTTGAGGCTGAGGACCTGCCCAAAGGGGACGGCAAAGAACCTGTAGGAGCAGCCAAGGACACGGAGTCGATCGCGCAGGGCACGGGAGGGAGGGCGCGAGAACAATCAGGTGGCTGGTACAGTTCCCTACTGTATCACGATGGCCGTGGGGGGGTCAAACCTGCGAGATTCGGTCTGCGCCTCGTTCATCATATAGATGATGAAGCTAGAAAGAAGTCACCTCCTAACGGCTGTACGGCATACGGTCAATAACCTCAACTATCTTCAGGGGTTTTGAGCTTCTGCTAGAATTTCATCCAAAGGACTTCCCAAGGGGGAGAGACGATGGATCAGGAGTTCATCACAGCCAGCCGTTACGATTTTCTCGCACAGGCTCACAACCGTCAGGTGTTCCACCAGCATCTCTTAACCCACCCGGGACAAGCCCTCTCGATGGCGCTCGGCATGGGTCTTCTTGGGGCCAATGCTGCGTGGAATGGGATGGGTACGCTTCGCTGGGATGCCCATCCCTGGACGGGGTGGATTCTCGGCCTGATGACCCTTCCGTTCTGTCTCTACTTTCTATACTGCGCCATGGTGGGTTGGCGCCTGGCTCACCATTCTTCTCAGAAACCCCGGCCCTAAATCATTCTTCCGGTGCTCCTGTTTGGTAATGCCTGGCCCGCCGGCGAATCGACTGCGTCGCGGCGAGCGCTAGCTTGTTCATTTTCGAAAGTCGTTTGATCTCGGCTTCGCGTCGGAGGGCCATACCTTTTGAGGCAACCTGTTCGCGATAACGGAGAATCACCGGTCTACGAGGCCTCGTGTATTTGGCCCCCTTGCCTGCCGTATGGACGGCGAGACGTTTGTCGAGGTCGTTGGTGATCCCTGTGTAGAGGCTTCGATCGGCACATTCGAGCATATAGACCCACCACATGTTCGGCCTCTCTCTCTGTCGTATCAACCCAGGACGTTGGCCATCTTGCCGCCGATGTCGAAAAAATGAAAGAGGAGGATCAGCTTCGATGGAATGCTATACTCGATCGAATGAACTTCTCTGTCACACCCGATACGGAACATACGCTCTCCTTCGGCGACCAACGAGCCGTCGTGTCGCCTTGGGGAGGTTCGTTGCGCCGATACTTCGTCGTCGGTGCCGACGGTAGTGAGAGAGATATTGTCTGGGGCTATTCGGGCGGAAGTCACAAGAAGGGTGGGCAGGGCGATGTGTTGATTCCTTTTCCCGGTCGTATTCCGCAGGGACGGTACGCCTTCGCCGGTGAGACATTTCAGCTGGAGTTGAACGACAAAGAAGGGCCGAACGCGATCCATGGATTCGTGAGAACGCAGCCTTGGCGCTGCTCCTTGAACACGATGAACGAGGTCGCCTATCGGGTGGATGTGGACGAAGCGACGTACGGCTCCAAAGGTTATCCCTTCTCCTTGGCGATTCAAATTCGATACCGGTTGGATGAGAACAGTTTGTCATGCACGTTCGAGATCGAGAACGCCGGCCGTCGAGCGGCGCCGGTCGGCGCCGGCTTCCACCCCTATTTCACGGTTGGAACCACGCTCATTGATGAGGCTGTCCTGCGTCTTCCTTGCGCTGGTCTCGTGGAGTTTTCGGATCGCCTGCTGCCGACCGGCAAGATTCTGTCGGTGGAAGGGACTGAATGGGACTATCGAGCCGCCCGTCCGATCGGCGGGCGCCGATTCAATCACTGTTATGTGCAACTCGAGCGTGATACCGACGGGATAGCTGTGGCATCGCTTTCCCATGCCGCGAGCGGACGAACCATCGAGGTGGTTATGGATCGCTCGTTTTCCTCGGTCGTTGTTTATAGCGGTGAAGCGATCACCAGCCAGGCGCGTCGTGCATTGGCGATCGAGCCGATGACCTGCGCAACCGATGCCTTCAATCATCCTGAGTGGGGACTTGCCGTACTGGATCCGGGGCAGCGGTTCACTGGACGCTATACGGTGCGGTATCGCGTGGATGCCTGAGCCTCACATCGGCGCCGCCCCCGGGAAGGACGCGGAAGCGGACTTCATCGACGTGGTTATCGGCCGTGGTGACTTCTCCGACGAATAGCCCGCAGCGGTAGAGGCCGGGCGGCCAACCGGATTCCGGCTGGGATAGCGTGAAGTAGCCGGATTGGTCGCTCATGGACATCGTGACGCGGTCGCGTACGATGGGTCGCTGTTCCTTCCTCGCTTCCGCCAGTTCCAGATCACACTGGGCCGTTAACGAAACGGCATCGTATGAAGCGGAGACAAGTCCGAACACCAGATAGATATCCTTCTGGGCCACGGAAAAACTATCGTGCGGGTTCAGGGGGATGAACTCGTGCGCGCCGGTCGGAAAATCGTCCCGCATAACTTTACCGGCCGGAATCACGAATCGAAACCAGCTGAAGTCTGCATCGCGACCCATCAGGGAGGCGCGGGTTTCCAGCGGTTTGTCGGCCAGGCGTATCGCAGCCAGTTTGGCACGGAGGTCTTCTTCTGTGAGGAGCGGCGGATGCTCAGGGCTGGCGGGCGGCAGGGTGCCGAGTGCGCCGGCATGCGGACGGACTTTCTCCAGCCATTGGGCCAGCTTCTTCTTGTCGAGGACACGGGTGCCAGCAGGCAGCGGCAGGTTTTTGTTGGTTTCTTCGAACTCCACCGCTGCATCGTAAAGCATCTGGAAATGCACGAAAGCGTCGTCCCACCGTTTGAGTTCGACTAGGCATTGCCCCATCCGAAAGACCGTGTCGGCATAGTCTTCATCTTCCGAATCGAGTGTCGACATCTTGCGGAATACATCGAGCGCCTCTTCGCAACGCGCCTGTTTCATCAGGACGACGCCGAATTGATAGACCGCCGTAGGGTCCTTGGGATTCAACGCGAGGAGTCGACGATAGAGGGGTTCGGCTTCCTCGAAACGGCCTGCGATAAAGAGGCGCCAAGCATCGCCTCGTAGGAGCCCCCATTCTTTCAACTGCTCCTCGGTCACATCGGGTGGAGTGAAGACCCGTTCGAATCGCCGCCCTCGCTCGCGTGAGTTGCCGTAGATGTCGGATAGCAGACTCTTGGCTGGAGCCTCGAGGGGTGAGTCGGGTGGGAGATGCTGCAATACGTATCGGACGTCATCCGTCGCGCCCTGATAGTCCAAGACGTCGAACCGGGCGCGAGCTATTCCGAGTCGCCAGGACAGCATGCTTGGAACCAGCGACAGCGCTTGCCGATAGGGTTCCACCGAGGCTTCCAACTGATCGAATCGTCGAAGGTCCTGCGCGAGGCGCAACTGCACGATGGGATTACGCGGATCTAGAGCGGCGATACGGCGCAGCTCCGCCAACGACTCTTCCTCCTGACCTGTCCGAAGCAAGACGCTCCATTTGGCCCAGCGGATGTCGAGAGCGTCAGGCCGCTCATGGAGGACGGCATCGTACGCCCTGATCGCTTCCTGGGGGCGCCGATAGGTGGTGAGGATATCGCCGGACAACTTCAATAAGTCGAGCGCCCGGGGATCCTGCTGAAGTGCGGTGTCGAGCAGGTCCAAGGCAAGCGGGATTGCACCGGTTTCCCATGCAGATCTGGCTTGATCGGCAATAGTGCGGTGATCAGGTGAGGGTGAATGAGCAGCCTGGAGCGGTCCGGGAACGACAATCAGCCACAAGAGACAAAAGGTGGACAGCCGCGCACGAGGCGGTAGCCATGACGGTGTGATGTCTGGGCGGTGGCATCGAATCATCGGTCGAGTGTGCCATTGTAGCAAAATTCGTCTCGCCCATGCGCGTGGTAGATGACGCGAGGATGACCAGGGATATCCGCGGGGAAAGCCGTACGTCCTTTCGGCCCCGCGGCTGACGCAATCGGCTCTGTTGTCGCGAGCAGGATTGTGGTGTAGTGGTCCTGCAGGATCCGCCGTTTCGGCTGAAGTGGCGGACTGTGCAGTCGCCAGGAGGTTTGTCATCGCCGCCATCCTGATCATCGACGATGAAGAGCCGGTGCGGCAGCTCCTTCGCCAAGCGCTCGAGGCGGCCGGACATGAGGTGCGGGAAGCGTCGACCGGGGTGGAAGGGTTGCGTGCCGTCTGCGATCGCCAGACCGACCTCGCAATCACCGATATCTTCATGCCTGACATGGACGGATTGGAAATGGTGCATATGCTGCGACGGGAATTTCCCGAAGTCCGCATCATTGCGATGTCCGGCGGCGGCGGCGATTGGAATGCCTTCAAGGTCGCCAGGATGCTCGGCGCCCACGACACGCTGACCAAGCCGGTTGAGCTGTCGACGCTGATGGAACGGGTTGGGGAGCTCCTCAAGCCGAATAACTAGATCTACGTAATGGGCACGGGCTTTCGACTCGAGCCGACCCGTTCAATCAGATAGACGTGCCATGATACACTCGGCACGATGTTTGACATTGTGCTGTACCAGCCTGAGATTCCTCCAAACACCGGCAACATCATCCGGCTCTGCGCCAATACCGGCGTGAGGCTACATCTGGTGAAGCCGTTGGGTTTTGCCTTGGAGGATCGTCAGTTACGGCGCGCCGGTTTGGACTATCATGAGTTTGCCGCGGTGAAAGTCCACGACGACTGGGAGGCCTGCTCGAAACATTTTGGCGGTCGCCGCATGTTTGCCGTCTCGACCAAGGGGGCGCTGCGGTACGACACGAACCGGTACGGCGACGGCGATGTGTTTCTCTTCGGGCCGGAGACTCGCGGCTTGCCCGATCCGCTCCTGGCGTCCTTCCCGGAGGGCCGGACCATTCGCCTGCCCATGCTCCCTGACAGCCGCAGCCTCAATCTTTCAAACGCAGTGGCCGTCGTCGTCTACGAGGCCTGGCGCCAGTGTGGGTTCGCATGCGGCAGGTAGCTGCCGCTCTCTCGTTCCCATATTCCTGCTTCAAGGTTCGAAGATCAATATGGTATCTTGGGCGACCTTTTTCTCATGGCAACAACCATGTCTCACGAATTGGCGACAGAAACGGCAAAACGCCGGACCTTTGCGATCATCAGCCACCCGGACGCGGGGAAAACCACTCTCACGGAGAAGCTGCTCCTCTATTCGGGCCTTATCCGGACCGCCGGTATGGTGCGTGGGCGCAAAGGAGGCAAGGTTACGGCTTCCGACTGGATGGCGATGGAACAGGAACGCGGCATTTCCATCACGGCCTCCGCCATGCAGTTTCCCTACAAAAACGCGGTCGTCAATCTGCTCGATACGCCGGGACACCAGGACTTTTCCGAGGATACCTATCGCACGTTGACGGCGGCCGACAGCGCGATCATGGTGATCGATGCCGCGAAAGGGGTCGAGGCGCAAACCTTGAAACTGTTTGCCGTCTGCCGCATGCGACGGATCCCAGTATTGACCCTGGTGAATAAGATGGATTTGCCGGGGCGGCTCCCGCTGGATCTCATGACAGAGGTCGAGCAAGCACTGCACATTCATGCCAGCCCGATAAATTGGCCGATCGGGTCGGGGAGCGACTTCGTCGGGATCGTGAGCCGATCCGACAACCATGTGGAGCTGTTCAGCCGAACGGCACATGGAGGGGCGACGAAAGTCGATGTCCAGAAGATGGCTCTCGCCGACCTCGAAAAGAGCGGGCGCGTGCCGGACGAAGTCTTGGCTCATGTGCGACACGACCTGGAATTGCTCGAAATCGCGGGGAATCCATTCTCGCGTGAACGGTTTCTTGCGGGCGAGGTCACGCCGGTGTTTTTTGCTTCGGCGCTCACCAACTTCGGCATCGAGAGTTTCTTGGACGCGTTTGTGGATCTTGCCCCTTGTCCGAGTGCGCGTCTGGCAGATGGAGAAGATGGAGCCGAGCTGTCGATCAATCCCATCGAGCAACCGTTTAGCGCCTATGTCTTCAAGCTTCAAGCGAACATGAATCCCAAACATCGTGATAGTACAGCCTTCCTTCGAGTCTGCTCCGGGCGGTTCGAGCGAGACATGATGGTCATGCATCACCGTCTTGGTCGAGAGGTTCGGTTGTCCCGCCCCCATAGTATGGTGGCGCAGGAGCGGAATACGGTGGAAGAGGCGTTCCCCGGCGATGTCATCGGCATCATCAATCCGGGGCTGTTCGCCATCGGCGATACGATCTCGGTTGCCGGCGGGTTCAACTTCAAGCCGCTGCCGCAATTTCAACCGGAAATCTTCGCCCGTATCCGCCCCACGGACGTCGGGAAGCGCAAGGCGTTCGACAAAGGAATGGATCAGATGGCGCAAGAGGGGACGGTTCAAATCATGCGCAGTCTCAACGATCAGGAATTCCTCGTCGCCGCCGTCGGACGGTTGCAGTTCGATGTGTTGCAGTACCGACTGCGGCAGGAATATCGCGTTGAGACGGTTCTTGAACCGCTCTCGTTTTCCTGCAGCGCTTGGTTGGAGGGTGATCCTCAGACGTTCAAGCTGCCGTCGGCTTCCATGATGGTGAAGGATTCGCGCAACCGAGTGGTCGTGCTCTTCGGTGACCAATTGATGAAAAACATCGCCCGCGACCGCAATCCGGACCATGTCCTCCGCGATATGGGATAGGGGAGGCGGTCTCAGCACGAAGTCGGAGGAAGGTTGTCCCGTGGGGGGGGGATGTATCCGACTATATGGCGAAGTATACGGCCAGGAGCACGAATAGCCCCGCCACATAGCTGCGGTAATCCTTGACGGCAGTCACAATCGGATCGTCGTGCATCTCTCCTCGTGCGGCAAGAAACCACATCCTTGTTATCCAGTAGAGCAAAGCCGGACCGGTGAGCCAAAGGACGACCGGCGATTTGTACAGCACCGTGACGTCCTGGCTGTTGATGTACAGCGCGAGGACGAGAATCGAAATGTATCCGGTCGAGGGGCCCACGCTCCGGACCATTTCCAGATCGCTTGTCGTATAGGGCCGCCCTTCCGGATCTCTATGTGATTGCTGCGCGCTATAGAGTTCCGAAAACCGTTTCATGAAGGCAAGGCTCACGAAAAAGAACATGGAGAAGGTCAACAACCACTGAGAAACCAGCACCTCAGCCGCCGCGCCTCCCGCCAGCACACGGATTGAATACAGCATGGCCAACCCAATAACATCGGCAACGACGGCTTTCTTCAGGCGTACGCAATAAAGCAATGAGAGGCCGACGTACAAAGCGAGCAAGCAAGTAAACATCGGTGGGAGCAGATACCAGGATAGGCCGAGGCCGGCGGAAAGGCATGTCGTCGCCAAGAGGAGTCCGGTGGGAATGCTTAAGGCTCCGGAGGCGAACGGCCGTTTTGACTTGCGGGGATGTGCACGATCTGCAGAAAGATCAAGGAGATCGTTCACGACGTAAATTGCAGAAGCGGAGAAGTTGAACCCCAGAAATGCGACCGTCACCTTCATGAGAAGATGAGGGTCGAACAGTTTGTGGGCGAGAGCCAAAGGGATGAATAGTAGGAGATTCTTTACCCACTGGTAGGTTCGTAATGCGCGAAGAATCTGATGCAATGAGAGACTGCTCCACGTGCCGAGGTTTCCTTGGGACAGCTGCTCCATGGTTGTGACGTCAATGACCCCGGATGGGCGCGCGACCATCGCCGTATGGGCCATTTCCCAGATGGGCAGGTCTGCCGTGCTGTTGCCGATATAGTCGAATCCCTTGGCGCCGAATCGCCGGACCAGCGCCTCCCGTTTGTGACGTCCAGATAGATTGGTGAAACCGTCGCTCGCCAGTACATCGGTAAACAGTCCCAAATGCCGGGCGATCGGGTCCGCGATCAGCATGTCGGTCCCCGTTGCCAGAACGACGGCGCGGCCGGACGATCGGGCTTGTTTGATCAATGAGAGGACGGATGGGCGATAGGGGAGTTGGTCCGGTTTGAGCGAAACGAGTGAAGCAATCTGTCGCTTAAAATGAGCTTTCCCGCCGAGGAGCCAGAGGGGGAGTCGCCAGAGCTTCAGTGGATGGTGCTTGACCAGCATGAGGAGGGCTTCCCAGAGCGAGTCGGTTGCGATCAAGGTGCCGTCGAGATCGATACAGAGGGGGCGCTGGGTCGCTTCGGTCATCATCGGGATCGTGTTAAGGGTTGAGCTGGGTTTGGACAAGTGCTTCCTTGTCCGCAGTTGGAGGATCCGTCCATCCGTAGATCACGACTTTGTCGTGCTGCTGGTTTTCATGCTCGCTCAACTTGCGAAAATGCGGGCTTGGTACGCCGTTGAGCAGCCAGTCTTTGGTATAGGATCGATTTACAAAATTGCTTTGCAGGACAAGTAGGTCCGGGCGCTTGTGTTCCAAATATCTGACCGCCAGATCACCGTCGCAGGCAGGCAGGATATCCCACGCGCCTCCTGCATAATACGGCACCTTGATCGTCGGCGCATAGATGGAGCGAGTGGGGAGCCCCGATCGCTTGATCCAGGCGCCGGCGTCTTTTTCGATATCGTGAGCTGGGCCGCTTTCGGCAAACGTGCGGAGTTCTTCCACCGGACCATAAGACCAGCGCGCAATCAGCGCGACCAGCATGACGACCGCTGCACCTTGGCCCAGTGGCAGGAGATATGCGGGGATGGTGACGTGGCGCGCGATGAACATCGTACCGACTTCGAGCAGCCGGTGGAGGCCGATGCTGCTCCATAACAGGACTGGCAACAGCGCAGAGAAGGAGTACCGCTCATACTGAATGGGGGTCACGATCGTCATGAAAAAGAGGGTGCCAAATACTCCGAACAGCAACAAATCGCGGCTCCAACGAGCCGCAGTCCAAGGAGCGAGGAGCAGGCCGGCAAGGGCCAACCCCACGACAATCGGCGCGCCGAGTTCTCGGCCGAGCAAGATGGCACGCATCCGTTCCAGAAGCATGGCTTTCACCATAGCGTAGAGATAGGACGGGAGCTGCACTTCCTGTCTTACCTTGGGGATGTCGTCTTTATCCATTCCGTAGCCGACACCGAGTTCGTTCAGTTGCCTGTCGATGGCATATCCTGCCTCCACGTAGGACTGGCCGCCGAGCATCCGATTGCCTATCAGGAGGTTGAACGGGCTCTTTCCTTCGACGCGGAGAGTTCCGACTTGACCCGTGAGCCAAACGATGTAGGGTGAGGCCACGAGCAAGAAACTGCCGAGAAACAGACCTGCAGCCTTTGTTGACAGGGTAGGTCGGAGCATGCCGATTGTTCCCAAGCCGAGCCAGGTTGCGGCGATGACGAACGGAACATAAAACCCTTCTGCTCTTGTCAGGTACCCCAGTCCAAGAACCACTCCGGCCAGTGTCAGGTAGCGGGGGTTGAACTCACCTTGGTGCAGAGCGCGGAAGAGGAAAAAGAGTCCGAGCATCAGCAGCGTGAAATACGGACCTTCTGTGTAGAGCGTGCCAGAAAGGGCGATGAACAATGGGTGGGTCGCTGCCAGGAGCGCGCAGAGCACCGCGGACCGGTCGCCATAGAGAAGTCGAGCCGTTCCATACATAATAGGCACCAGCAATGTTCCGAACAGGATCGACACGATTCTTCCGGACCACTCGACGTTGTGTAGGAGTGTAGCAACTCCAGCAATAGACAGCGGATAGAGCGGCGGGAACATGACTTGAGGCCCGGCGAATTCCCGTGCCCCGACGTAGCCGCGTCCTCCGAGGAGGTTTTCCGCCAAGCGTGCGTACTCGGCCCCTTCCGCGTCGATCACACTGAAATATGCCGTTTCCCAGTAGACCCTCAGGCCGAGCGCGATGAGGGTAATCCACGTCAGCGGATGTCGAAGGAGCTGGGAGATGGATGGAGGCATAGGCCGTCCCGTCGAGTCCCTGATGCTCGGGGTTATCGCCTGCGACGTGGATATTTCGTAGAGGCAGAACCGAAAAGTCGGGGATTCATCTTGGCAACTGTACCCTTCTAAGTCCTTCTAGAACAAGTAGTTTGTTGTTTCCGTCCCGTCCTGTCCGAGGGGGCGTACTCCAACAATACCAACCGAAAGAGCAATTGCTGGTACTCCTTCTTCATGTGATACTCCTGACGAACATTCCTGCCATGACGGCAGAATCGACAAGAGCATCGCTTGCAAACAGGTTGTCTTTAGTGCCGTTGATGTCGCGGTTGTGTCATGACTGAATGTTTAGAGAATCAAGACTCTCCATTGCCAAGTCAGCTGACTGCATCTGGACCAACTCGCCCGATTCCACTTGCCAGACTCGACGGGGTCCTGGCGAGCCTCCTCGCGGGAAGTGCTGCGGGGGCTATTTGGATAGCATCAGGTCTTCTGGATCCGGTGCTGTACGACATCGATGGCTGGGATGTCTGGTTCCAATCCGATATTCCACGGGTGGTGGAAAGTATCACGGAACGATCGACAACCGGCGCAAGGACCCACGTCCATCCGATTTTTCCCATCACGGGCTATGCCGGTGTGACGCTCCTTCGAAAACTTCTTGGCCTTGATATGCTTGCGGCGGTGCGGTTGTTGTTTGCCCTGACCGGCGGGCTGTGGCTTGGACTGTTCTATGGTCTTCTTCGACTGATCTGTCCGGGCCGCATCGATGCACTGTTGTTTGCGCTTATCGCTGGTACCAGTGCCTCGGCGCTGTTTGGATTCGTGATACCAGATACCTTCTCATTAGGCTCTCTCACCATTGTGTTCGCGCTCGGCCTCAGCGCCCTGGCGGAATCGCGGCCGGTGTCTCTCGGCTGGTACATAATGGCCAGCGCAGCGACGTTGGGGATCACGGTGACGAATTGGATGGCCGGCCTTGCTGCAACCTTCGGCCATCTCCGTTGGAAACAAGCGCTATCGGTCACCCTCGCGGCGTTTGGTCTGGTGATCGGAGTATGGGCGGTCCAAAAAGGACTCTTCCCAGCAACGGAGTTTTTTATCGGCACGAGCCATGAATCACGCTTTGTCCTCGCGCCGGAAACCGGCGGGATCTGGCCGGTGCTGCGGGCATTTTTTCTGCACGTTGCGGTGATGCCCGCCATTCAGCCTGTTACCTTGTTCGTCTGGCGGCTCAATGCGCAGTGGCCTCAGATGTCGGTGCAAGCAGCGGAAGCGGGGTCCGGAAGCCCTTGGGGAGGGCTGACGCTGGTTTGTTGGCTGGCGGTGCTCGGATTGGGGGTGGCGACGCTAATCCGGCATGGGCCATGGAGAGGATTCCGGTTTGTCTTGGCCGGTACTTTAGCCGGTCAGGTGGCCCTCCATCTTCTATTCGGAGAGGAGACGTTTCTCTATTCCTTGCATTTCCTGCCGCCGCTCGTCATGACGGCCGCCTTGGCGACCACGACGCCCTATCGTCTTCCGGTCCTGGTTCTGGCTGCGCTGTTGCTGGTCGGGATGGCGAGCAACAATGTCGTGCAGTTCCAAGTCGCACGCGACTTCTTTCCAAAGTATAGCCCGCCGCGTCATCAAGTGACTACGCAGATGCGACTGCGAAAAGAAGATCCTTGGCCAAGGAGCCAAGGGCATGTGGTGTTGGGATATCCTGGAAGTACAGAGTCCGAGAAAGCCTATCTCGAACCCGGAGGCGGTTTCAGCCCCGCGGTCGGCAGCATGGGGCTCTCAATCTGGGTACTTGATGGAACTGGCGCGATCAAGGCTACGAGTGACGGCATCCCGATCAGCGACGTACGGCAGTCGTTCCGTTTTGGAGCGACAATGCCCCCGGCCGTTGTCACGGACACGCCGTTCTATCGTGCAGACTGGTCATCGCCAAGCGTAGGGCGATGGGTATTGACGCTCCAACCGAGACGACAAGACATGATTTTGACCGTGGCGATTCGTGGGGTAGGCCCGGCGGCAGGCCCGATTACCGATCTTGAGTGGGCCAAGGATCGACTGCTAGTCAATGGTCGCTGGTCCGTGACGCTGTCACCCTCGAATGCCAGCCTCTTCATCGGGGAGGAAGGACAGGTCGATTGGATTTCTCAACGGACGACAGCTCGCTCGTGGCACAGCGCAACTGGCTGGGGATTCGCCAGGCTGGAATTCGGCAAGGTCCGTGAGGCGCGGCTGACGATCGAGGACACGCAATCCGCGGGAACGGTTCCGCAGCACGGGTCCACAGAAGGGACTCGGCTAAAGCTCGATCTGCCGGATCAGCGATTCGTGGAGAGCGTCCTAGGGCAGGTGGCGCATCTGAAGATGGGACTGGTCGGTCAGGAGACTCGGCCTGGCGATCCACTCTACTATCCGGTTCCCGGTGTGCGAGAAGCGACCAAGATTGTCACGGCTTTGGCGCGGGCGGGAGAACTTGAGACGGCTGCTACGCTGAGTGAGCGTCTTGCCGAAGAGGATTTTTTCGGCGCAACCGGGAGTGAGGCCGATGGACCGGGCGCCACCATTTGGGCATTGGAGGAGGTCGCATCCCGGTGGCATCGGCCCGAGTTTGATCGAGCGATCTGGCCCCACGTGAAGCGGAAGGCTGATTTTATTGTGCGCATGCGATCCACCTTGAAACCGCTATTTCACGAGCCTGCTGGTCTCATCGCGACCAGGGCGCTGTCACAGCCGCGCTTGAAACACATTTGCGGCCCGTCGCGTGAGGGGCTCATCATGGGGCGCGTCGAGCATCGGGAGGCGGTCTTATACGTGAACGCGGTGAGCTATCGCGGCTTGAGAGATGCTGCGGCGCTCGCCGGGCGGTTAGGCTACCAGCAGGAAGCGGCAGGCTGGTCGAACGAGGCCGATCAATTGCTCCAACGATGGGAGGAGGTTGCGCGAGCCAGTCAATTTGGAACCGACTGGTTATCCTATGGGGCGACCTTGTGGCCTACCTGGGCCGGGGCGAGGAGCACCGATGTTTTTCTCCCCCAGCTGCAGGGGCGGTGGGAGGAGATGCAGCGGGAAAAAGCACAAACTCCGTCCAACTGGACACAGATAGAACTGGCGATAGTGCACCAATGGCTACTTCTCGGCAAGCCGGCACCGGTGTGGGAGTCCGTAGAGTGGTTCTGGAACCACCAGGATTCGCCGGGTCTGTATACCTGGGGTTCGGGGAAACTGCAGAGCGGCACATTAGAGAATTGGGAGCGATTCCGAGGCTGGGTGTCTTCTGCGAACGCGACGCCGAGCTACTGGTCTTCCGCGGAAATGCTGTTGCTCCAACTTGATATGCTGGCCTACGTGGATAGAACCGGTCCGCAGTCGACGCTTGTGCTTGGAGCCGGGGTGCCGTCCAGCTGGTTGCGCCGCCCGTTCGTCGTCGAGGGCATGCCCACATCGGAAGGCATCGTAGATTGGAGCTGGGATGGACAAGCTCTGCATGTCCGCCAGCATGGGAAGTCAATGCCGATACGTTTGGGATCTGCCTTTTCCCAGGGAACCACGATCTCCTCGACCGATAGATAGTTGGTGTGCCGCATCTTGCCTGTGCCAGGCGGTGTTTCCGGTCACTGGCGGGAAGAAACGGAGCGGATGCCAGCGGGAAAAACTCGTTTGACAGTGAAATTGACGGTGCAGTAGCCTTTCCTCTCTTCGGTTGATGCGGCGAGGGGACGATGGGTGATCGTAGAACCTGGTGCTCACCATCAGCGTCGCAGCTTGACAGGCGGAACTGCCGCGCCCTTCCGATGTTGTGTCTGATACTCGTGGCCTGCCAGCAGGCTCCGCCAGTCGAGACTCCTCCCGAGACCCCAGGCCAAGTCCAACTCCGGACCATGTCGGATTCGCTGTTCGAAGTGTTGAAGCCGGAAATCGACAAGGGCACGATTACTGTTGAGCGGGGGAACTTTCCACGCGTACAGTCCGATCAAACGACGGCTTCTACCGGGTTATCGCAAGGGCGAAATGGGTTTTCCCCAGCCATCAATCAGACAAGGCCTGGGGCGGTCCAAAGCCATGGTGCGGCAGCATCGGACAGCCGCTCGGATCTGCGGCAACAGGCCCAAGGTACCACCGACTATCTCAGGATTAAACTCTCGGATCGAGTCCTGTTCGAATCCGGCGATGATCATCTGACGCCGGACGGCCACCTGACCTTGACCAGGGTGGCGGAAATTCTCAAAAGTGCGTCTGACGTCGAAATCCAAGTCGAAGGCCATACCGACAATGTCCCGATCAGTACACGGCTTCGTCCCCGGTTTGCCGACAACATGCAACTCTCGAAGTCTCGAGCCCTGAATACGTTGGAGGTGCTGAAAGGCGGGGGAGTGAACGAGGCGTATCTCTCAATACGGTGGTATGGAGAGAGTCGTCCTGTCGCCAGCAATACGACGGAGCAGGGGCGAAGCCGGAATCGCCGGGTGGAAATCTTGGTGATCGCGCCATGAATTCATTAGAGCACTCGATACGGAGGATCCTGGAAGTGGCTGCGGTGGTTCTGCTCTGTTCACTCGATCCCGAAAGCGTCTGGGCGGGGAATTCCTCTGTTGCCGTTTCGTCCGGGACGGTAGTCGTTCCCTCTGCCTCGCTGTCTGATCAGGATCGAAGACCGGAGGGGTTGGCTCCGGGAGCATCCGGCTCACCTCCTTCGAGGGAGGAGAGTCAGGAGCTGCTGAACGCGATCGCCGAGGCGCGGGCGGCCCTCAACGCCAACCCGGAGGATGTGCCGGCCCGGTTTACGCTGGCGTATGCGCTGCAACGGCGCGGATTGGTGGCGGATGCAATTCGCGAATACCAGGGTCTAATTCTCCGGCAGCCGACACATGTCTGGGCGCACAACAATCTTGGTACGTTGCTGGCTCAGCGGGGTGAGTATCACGAAGCCATCGTCCAGTTCGGTGAAGTGTTGAAGATGGAACCGCTCCACGCGACCGCGCGGTTCAATTCCGGGCTGGCCTTCCGGAAGTCCGGGGATCTGGACTGGGCCATGCGCCAGTTCGAGTTGGCCGTCGAGGCCGATCCCAAACACGTGGATGCCCATGTCAGTCTAGGCAATGGGTGGTATGATCGCGGTCAGATGGATCGTGCGATCGAGCATTTCCGCATGGCGATCGCCGTAGATCCCAACCACGGCGCGGCACACCGGAACTTGGCCGTGGCGCTCTTGAAGAAGGGGGGCGTGGCCGACGCAGTGAGCGAGTATCGGACGGCGGTGCGCCTGCTGCCGAACGATGGGCTCTTGCGATACGAATTTGCGGATGCACTCGAGGCCAAAGGCGATCATCAGGAAGCTGCCCGCCAGTTACGGTTGTTCCTCCATCTCCATCCCGGGACAGATGAGCAGCGGTTTCTGCGTAAACGGGCTGAAGCTAAGCTTCGAGAATTTGGATCGGTGCCGGGGGAGTGAGCGCGATCTGCCGATCCCCTCACGCTTCCTGCTGGTAGGACTTCAGTTTCGCGAGCAGAGTCTTGTAGTCGATGGCCAAGATTTTCGCAGCCTGGGTCTTGTTTCCTCCGCAACTGTCGAGTACCCGAAGCACATGCAGGCGCTGGATCTCCTCCAACGAGAGGCGCGCCTGGTCGTCCGTTCGGAGTGGACCTGTCCCGTGCGGGAGCACGGCGTTCACCTGGTCGCGTCCGATAGGATGGGAGTTCGGCGCCATGATGGCGAGTTGTTCGATGACGTTGCGGAGTTCGCGGATGTTGCCGGGCCAGGCATAGGATTGGAGTCGGGTCAGCGCATCGGGAGTGAACGCGCGTAGCGGGATGCCGGCCCCCTTTGTGGCGCGGAGGAGATGTTGGGCCAGAACCGGGATGTCGTCGCGCCGTTCCCGCAACGGGGGTACACGGATGGTCACGGTATTGATCCGATACAGCAGGTCTTCGCGGAAGCGCCCCTGCTGGACCAGGGCACGGACATCGTGATTCGTAGCGCCGACGATCCGCACGTCCGCCTGTCGCGTTCTAGTACTTCCGACAGGACGGTATTCTCCATGGTCGAGAAACCGCAAGAGACTCACTTGCATGGGGCCGGGCATTTCCCCAAGCTCGTCCAAGAACAGCGTACCTCCTTCCGCGGCGGCGACAAGTCCGATCGTGGTTCCTGTGGCACCGGTAAAGGCCCCTTTCTCGTGGCCGAACAATTCGCTCTCCAGGAGTTCTCGGCTGACCGCCCCACAATTGATGGCGAGGAACGGGCCGTTCGCCCTTGCGCTCAGGTCGTGCAGCAAGCGGGCGACGATTTCCTTGCCGCAGCCTGTCTCGCCTTGAATGAGCACGGGGGCTGTTGAGGCAGCGACCTGTGCGACTTGTGTTCTCAGCTCCCGCCAAGTCTGGCTGGGGCCCTCGACGATGACATCACGCGTGAATCCACCGCGGCGCGCGGCAAGATTTTCACGCCGCAATGCCCGGACGGTGCGCAGTTTGCTGAGCGCCGCCGCGACGGCGGTTCCGTCGAAGGGGGTGTCCTTGATCAGAAAATCCCAGGCGCCTTGCTTGACCGCGTCGACGGCATCCTTCACGTCGCCATGGCCTGTCAGCATGATGACGTCGAGCTCCGGTTGCTGTTCCTTGATCCACTTCAAGACTCCCCGGCCGTCGATGCCCGGCATCCGAAGGTCGGTGATGACGCAGTCGAATGGGGCCGCTTGCAGCGCTTCAATGCCCAGCTGGCCGTTTGCCGCGGTCGTGACAAGGCAACCTTCCTGCCGGAGCGCCTGTTCCAATGTCAGGCGCACGTACTCTTCGTCGTCGATGATGAGAATTCGCATCATGATGAACGGTCGGGAAAAGCCAGAGAGAAGGTGCTGCCTTGACCCGGCGTCGAATCGGCCCAGACCCGGCCGCTGTGTTTGTCCATGACGAGCTTGACGATCGCGAGCCCGACGCCGGTCCCTTCATACTCGTTGGGTCCATGCAATCGTTCGAACAATCCGAAAATCTTGTCGCCATGGGTTTGGTCGAACCCAATGCCGTTGTCGCGGATCGAGAGGATTCGTTCCGTTGCCGTTCGGCGGCCGACGATCCGGATGTCCGGCCGTGCCTGGCGTGCAGAGAACTTGACCGCGTTGTCGAACAGATTGGCGATGGCTTGCCGGATGCTGACTGGCTCTCCATACAGGTCGTCGAACTGAAGATCGAGATGGACGTCCGGTTTTGTATCCTGAAGGCCTCCGGTCCGATCCTGGACGAGGGTCCGAACCATGTCCGCCAGGTTGAACTGCTGCATCGGGAGGTCTTGCTGCTCCAGACGCGAGTACTTCAGGAGAGCGTCGATCATGTGAGTCAGCCGTAAGGCCGACCGTCGGATCACCTGAATGTGATGCGTCACGGTGGCGTCGCCCGACTCCGAGAATTGTTTTTCCAACAATGAGGAAAACCCTTCGATCTCCCGCAGAGGGCCTTTCAGGTCGTGGGCGATCGAGTAGGTGAAGGCTTCGAGTTCCTTGGTCTTTCGCATCAGGGCGGTGCTGTGATCGCGAAGGCTGGTCAACATGGCGGTCAGCGAGCCGGCCAAGGTGCCGACTTCGTCCCGGCTCGGCCAGGATTCGAATTGTGCGTCAAGATCGTGGTGTGCCACGCGATCCGCCGTTGAGGCCAGACGGCGAAGCGGATCGGCCACGTGTCGGCGCATGAGCAGGAAGACCGAGACAATCAACAGACCGAGGAGGCATACGAGTCCCAGCGCGATCAGCCTGGCTTGACTGACCAGGCGATCGCCCTCGAGTTTCATTTCCATGTCGATCTTGCGATGGACGTCGACCAGTGTGACAACGGCGCTCTCGACACGTTCGGTGGTCTGTTCGTATGCCGGTTCTGCTGATTCGGAGTCGGATCCTGGCGGGGACTTGGCGGACATTCGTTCCCGCTGGGCGGAGAGCGCCGCCAATCCTTCGGCGATCGTCGCCATCGCTCGGTCTTCTGCCTCTGCGAGGTCCACGCGTCCGTGGTCGGTCAACATGCCGAATAAAATCGGGTGCGTCCTGGCCGCATGGCTTTGGCGGTAGGTTTCCAAGGCCTCGAGGGTTTGCCGTTCCAAGTCGGTCAACGCGTGGAGAATGGGAAGGGCCTCTCCCTCCGCTCGATGCGCCAACAAATGGTGCACATGAGTCTGCATGTGCCCGATGTTTCGGAGAATATGAGAAGCGGTGACCACGCCTGGCACGGTAATACGCTGGTGCCGGTCGACGTAACTGTTGACGCGGGAAAGGTAGAAAAGGATGGCCGACAGGCTGCCCGCCAGCAAAATCAGAATCAGGCTGAACGAGAGGACGAGTTTCTGTCCGATGGAAAGACGGCTGATCCATGCGCCTGGCATAGCGTAGCCTAGCACAGGGTCAGCCAACACTCCAGTTGCCGGTGGGCTGTCGCGTCACCGCATGATGACCTGTTTCCCCTTATTCCAATACCACTGGAAGGCAAAGTTGGGATAGATCGCATCTCGCGCGTTCTGGCCTGCAACGGTGAAGAGCACGCCGGCGGCGCCCACAATCGAATCGGTGAGCTTAAATTGCCAGCTAGATGCCGTTCACAGTGGAGCCGGTCGCGTCGGTTGCCGCGGCTCGAGCCCCGGATAGACGGGAAGCGCTGCCAGCGCCTCACGATACCGAATCTGGAGTTCCTCCCGCTGATCGGGCGCAAACCACCGGCCGCCGGAGCTGACCTTCACCAGATAATCCTCCGGCTCAAACGTGACGTCGAATGCCGCCGAACGCTCGGGAACATTCGGCATCTGGCGATCGTACTTGCCAATGTCCGGTCCGGGCCCATGTCGGTCATGCACTTCGCTGAGCGATAGGTACAGACTGTCCTGGCGGATCGTCAGCCAGCCCGTGGTACTTTCCTCTTCGCCTTGGTCCGTGGCATGGCTGAGGTGGAAGAAGACGCGTTGCGCAGGAGTCGCCTGTGCGAGCGCTTTGGAGAGGGCAGGGGCGAGGATCGTGATCTCCTCGTGGCGAAAGGCCCGTGTATGATCGGCTTCTCCTGCGAACAGCCGATGGATGACGTTGCGTCGTTCCCAGGTCCGCACATTGCGGAGCAGCGTACCGATTTCCGTCGGTGTAAGGCTGACCGGATGCGTGTTGGAAGCGGAGTCAGGATCGCTTTCCAGCCGCACCGTATTGAGCCCCGATTCATAAATGACTTTCTGTACGGGAGTGGGTCCGCCCGCGCAGGCCGACAGCGCGAGTCCCATCGTCAATGCCATCCGGATAACCCAAGACGTGATAGGGTGCTTGTGTCGTGCATGGTCGTTCATGGCTTGACCTCCCGGCGTTGGACCAAACCAGTCTCGGATGCCGTCTGGTCGAATCCATACTGCTTCAACTGAGTTTGAATGGGTGCGGACAGCAGGAACTCGATGAAGTCGCCTGCAGCTGAGATGTTCTTGGCGGTCCAGACCGCTGCGATCCCGTAGCGAACAGGAGCGTGACTCTCTGCCGGGACGGTGTCCAGAATCCGCACGTGTTCGTCAATCACTGCGTCTGTGCGATAGACGATGCCGATCTCGGCCTCGCCCTTGGACACTAGGTCAAGCACCGCCCGAGAATGTTCGCCGTACACGTATTGCGATTTCAAGCGGGGCTCGAGCTTGCTGTACTTGAGGAATTGTACGGCCACTTTTCCCACGGAGGAGGTTTTGGGATCGCCAATGGCAATGCGTCTGACCGGAATCGTCCGCAACTCATGAATCGAGTCGATCGGCGCGGGGAGCACCGTGCTGGTGATGAGTACGAGCGACGTGCCGGCATAGACCCGTTTAGTGCCCTGGATGACCAGCCCTTTCTGTTCGAGTTGATCAATTTCCTCAGAGAGAGAAGGAAGGAAGACGTCAACCGGCGCCCCTTCTTCGATCTGCTTGCGAAGCGTTTGGGACGGGCCGTAAATGACTCGCACGGTCGTTTCCCGGTGCTGAGACTCAAAGATCGGCAGGATTTTTCTCAAGGTGTCCTTGACGCTATTTGCAGCGGCGATCGTCAAGGTCTCCTCCTGAGCATAGACAGTCGGGGCCGGAGTCAGTGTCATAAGGATTAGAGTACTCGTCAAGATGGTCAAAGCGATGGATGTTTTCATGGGAGTCCTCATGTCAGGCTAAGGGTTTCATTTAGAAGTAGAGCTGGTATTGCACGTTGATCCGATTCTCGATCAGGTCTCGTCCGAAGCCGGGTTGTGTTTCGAACGGGAAGCGATCCGGGGCCCGCCCCCCGCTTCCCATCGTGATGTTCGAGTAGTCAACGACCAACCGGTTATTATAGGTGCCGTCGAAGCTATAGTTCAGGGCGACCCCAAATTCCTTGGTCAGATCGTCTTTTTGCTTCGTCGAGGGATCGAGGACACCGTAGCGCACCGCCAATTCCAGCTTGCGCGGAATGATATATTTCCCAATTTGCGCATACCAACCCCACGCCTGGCCCAAATCCACCGGCGGGCCAAGGGTCACTGCCGTGGTGGGATCAAAGGGCACCGTCCCAGAATCGCTGTTGCGCACACGCTGATGACGATAGTAACCCTCCGATTGCAACGACCATCCTTGATATTTGCCGATGAAATCCAGCTCATATGTTTGAAAGTCGTAAATGCCGCCACCGAGCAATCGGCCGTTTCCGGCTTTGGTCACGGCTTGTCGATAGGCTCGATCGACGATATCGGAGCGAATCGAACTGAGATAGTTCTGGCCTGGATTGTAGGCGTAGCCGAATGCAATGGCCGCCTGGGGCACGCGAGAATTCAAGATATCCCCCTGACCATATCCTGGATTGCCAGAAATTTTGTACAACAGTCTGGCGGTATACATCATTTCGCCCGTTAAAAAACGCGCATTGTAATTGAATGTCCGCCGTTGCGACGCGGGAAGGCTGGCGTTATTGTCCAGCGCCTGACTTACGGCGGTTCCGTCCCTGGTCAAGTTTGGCCCCGCGCCGTTCCAAATGCCGATGGCATAGTTGATCCGGTACTGGTCCTCGTCGCTGAGGATCGTGATACCGACGTCGCGGTTGCTGATGAGGTTTGCAGAAAAGACGTTCTGCACGATCATGTTGTCCGCAAACGTCGACGTCGTAATGGAGCTGATCTGGGATCGATTGAACCAGACGCGCTGCTGGCCTAACTGTACGGTCGCCCACGGAATGTGCCAGGAGGCGATATAGGCATCGAGCAGCTTCGCCCGGCCGCTGCCGCCTTCTTGGTCCCATCCCGTTTGATCAAGCGCCCAAGAAAAGTTGTACCGAAAATCGGGATCGAAGGCATAGCCGAGAAATTGCAATCGAGCGCGCGGGACGGTGAATTGGCTGAGATCGCTTTGGTGGCGGATGGCTCGGTATTCCACCTGGCCGCCAAGAATTTCGGGATGCCGTGAATCGCCGACAGTACCCCAAGCCGAATTATACGTGCTGTAGCTGTACCGAACCTGGGTCAACAGTCGAAGCTTGAGAAAGAACTTCTCCCCGACACGAATATTCAAGCCGTTATTAATGTCGACGTTGAAGTTCGGCTTTGACAGCCGCTCTTTCGTCTCGACGACCCGGAGGCCTTTGTCGTACTCTTCCTGTGTAATGATCCCCTTTTGATAGAGATACTTCAGGCCGGGATCTTCGCCGGAGTAATACTCCCACTTGCCGTCCTTTTTCACGAACTGTCCTTCTTCGACCGCCAGCGAAAGCGATGGGTCTGCAATCCATGTCATGCTCATAATGATAAAAAGCAACACACCGGAAATTCTCATGTCGATACTCCTTCGTGACATGGGAACTTCCGGTGGTCCGGTCAGTTCTCAGAATGTATTGATTAAAACAAAATCTGCGCTTCCAGTTGTCTGGATGATCGATCGACGCTCCTTAATTCATACAACAACGACGAAGTTTCATCGGTATCTCATTTGGCAGAACGCGAAAGATCTTTCTCGAAACGCAGCTTTTCTTTGCGTTCGATCTGGACCACCTTCGAATCGTGAATGACGATTTCAAGAGAGCCGAAGCGGATTCCTTCAAGCGCGCGCAGAATCGCTCGTTCGACGTCCTGAGTTGAATAGTGGTCTGGTTGATTCTTCATACGCGGTCCTCTTGCCCACCATCAGAACTACCGCATGATGACCTGTTTCCCCTTATTCCAATACCACTGGAAGGCAAAGTTGGGATAGATCGCATCTCGGGCGTTCTGGCCGGCCACCGTAAAGAGCACGCCCGCTGCGCCGACGATGGAATCGGTGAGCTTGAACTGGATCGCTGGTTCGATCCCGATTACGGTGGATCCGTTCAGGCTGCCGCGGTTAATGAAATGGCCGTCGGCGCGCCAAGTCGTCGAATGGACCGTAATGAACTCGAGGTTGTAGGCCAAGCCCTTCTTGTCGTCGAGGAAATGCTCGAAGATGAAGCGGGTGTTGATGACGTCCCCCACGTACGTCGTCTGTCCGGCATCGGTTCCTGGAGCCGAGTAGGTATAGTACACACCGCCGCTGAAACGGAACGGGTTCAGATTCTTGCGGACTGTAATCCCTTCCGTGAAGCCCAACTCGCCGAATCTCGTCGCGGGCAGGCGTCCCAACGGCGCAAATCCTCCGGGCGGCCGTTCCGTTCCCGTCCAACGGCTCGTCGGAAGCACGATCTGCTGATATAGCGTGACGGATGGTCTGGCACTATCGGGGTCCTGCACGATCGGCCGATACTTCATGATGAGCGAGGTGTCGCCCATGCCGGTGTCAGTGGTCCAAGGGCCTCCCTTTCCGGCGTTAAATGAGGAGGTGTCTTTCGACCAAAAGGAATTCACGGAAGTGGCGAGGCCGAGTTCCACGTGGTTCGTGAGACCGTAGGTGACGGTGGCGAGGGGTGAAACGGAGTAGGTGTGGGAGCGATCACCCTTGGCTTCAGTCGGAAGGGAGAGGGTGTTGCCATAGCTCTTCTCGGAAATGGAGGAAAAGAGAAAGGGGCGAACGGACAATTGTCCTTCGGGATGTATGTCGACGGACTGGATCAAGAGCGGGCCCTCAGAAAAGGGATTCCAGCTCTGGCGATACTTCTTGATCTCTTCATCCGTGGGGACCCAATCGAAGGCATATGTAGTCGATAGAGACAGAGTGCTATGAAGGGCCAGCGTGAATCCTAGGATTCCAGTGAACAGTTGCAAGGATTTTGTCGCGTTCATTTTAATTCCTATTATTCCGGTAGAGTTGATATATTGTGTATACAGTAAATGAACAAACAAAGTCAACAATTATATCTATATTGCTCTTCAAAGAGAATACGAGAAGAACGCTGATAGGGAGGTATACATTATACTTGACATGCAGACATATTAATTGCTATCTGTTTTTTCATCATGAGCGAGAGACATCAAGCCGAACCAGCTGAGAACTTTTGCAATTCCCTGAAAGACGTGCGCACTCGACAGCAGCTTTCGCAAGGCGATCTTGCCCAGCGTGCCGGTATCACCAGGCAAGCCATCTCCGCTATTGAGTCCAATCTCTATCTGCCCACCACTGCCGTCGCCCTTCGCTTGGCGTCTGTCCTGGATTGCCGTGTCGAAGACCTATTTAGCCTGAGCGAGTCGAACGACATCATGGAAGGGCACTTCGTCGTCAATGGTCCAAGCAACGCATTTCGCGGTTCATCCATCAGAGTCAAGGTGGCCAAGGTTGGCGGGCGAACAGTCGTTCGCTCTGTGGCTGGTTTAGGGGAGGTGCTGTCGTACGCGGTGCCAGCTGATGGATACGTAGTGGAAGGCAAGTCGGGGCGGGCAGGGCAGCAAGTTCGTGTAAGGCTGTCTCGAAATAGACGAGCAATTGAACGGGAAATAGCCGTGGCCGGTTGCGATCCGGCCATCTTTCTTGCCGGTGAACACCTACGATTGCAAAAGGATGACTCCACAGTAGTTGGCTGGGCGATGGGCAGTATGGCGGCCCTGGAAGCCTTGCAGCGTGGCGAGGTGCATGTCGCCGGAGTCCATTTGTTCGATTCCGTAACGGGCGAATCGAACCTGCCGTTCCTGCGTCGGATCTTAAAGAGCCGTCGCTACGACGTCGTGACGTTTGCGACCTGGGAAGAAGGGTTCTTGGTTCGCCCAGGCAATCCCAAGTCCATTCGATCGGCTGCCGACCTGACTGAATCGTCGGTCACGCTGGTCAATCGTGAGGAAGGGGCTGGAGCACGGCTGTTGCTCGATCAACGGCTGCGCGCGGCCGGGATCGATGCTCGGCAGGTGAGGGGCTACGAAACGGTTGTTTCATCACATTTCGAAGTGGCCAGAGCGGTGGCCGGTCATCAGGCCGATGTCGGGGTAGGGATCAAGTCTGCGGCGCAGCTCTTTGGGTTGGACTTCGTGCCGTTGCAATCAGCTCGCTATGACCTTGTTGTGCCGAAAGCCTATCTGACATCGCATCCGACCTTATCTCATTTCTTCGACACGCTCGCCAATCGCCGATTCCGCACCGAGATCGAAGCGCTGGGTGGATACGATACGCGCGAAACGGGGAAGAGCCATGCGCTATAGGCAGGTCGCCGGGCTTTGGGGAGCTAGCGCCGCCCTCGCATGGGCTTTCACATCTCCCTCACTGGCTGCTGGACAGCTCGTCATCGCGGCGTCACCGACTGTCAGTGGCCCCATAGAAGCGTTAAGCCGGCAATTCGAGCAGACTCATCCGACGGTGCAGGTGAAAATTTATTACAACTCGGGTCTGGCCCTCCGGCAGACGGTTGCCACGATCGAAAATCGCGGCGGCTACTTCCGTGACACCGGCCCGATCCATCTGCTTGCACCGGGCGGTGATGAACTCATCGCCCGGCTCCAGCATAAGCACTACGTGCTGCCGGGGACTGCTGTGCCCTATGCGTCGGTACCGTTGGTGTTGGTAGTGCCAGAAGCGCTTGTCGAGGCACCGGCCTCGTTCGATGCGTTGCTGCACCAGGCGAATTTGCGCGTGGCGATGGCCGATCCAGAACTGACGACGCTGGGACAGCAGACTATGCAGTTGCTACGAGCAGTTGGTTTTGCAGGATCACTCGGCAAACGGTTTGATGTCGCATCTGATGCGGCCAGCGTGCTCGACCACCTGCTGCACGGCAAGGCCGATGTTGCCATTGTGTATGGGCCTGATGCGGTTCGAGAGCGTGAGCACGTACGCATTGTGGCCACAGCGTCTGATCAGTTGAGTGCGCCGACTGTTCACTCTATAGCCACGCTACGGTCCTGTCCAGACCGTCCTCTGTGTGAACAGTTTCTGGAGTTCGTGAGGACGGCGGATGCGCAGGCCGTGATCGCTCGGCTTGGTTATCAGCCAGTGAGTGCCACTCGATGATGCGAGCGATGACGACGAGGCCGGTTCTTGTGATCGCGATTGCCAGCCTGATGATTGGTGCTGCTTGCGCCAGACTGCCGTACGAGACCAAGACGGTCTATCAAGGCTCACGCGCAGCGGTGACTTTGCAACAAGAAGTGGAGCCGGCGCGCTATAGCCATCCGGTTCAACTGCGTGCCGATGAGGTCGCCTCGATCTTGCGAGGTTTTTCTATTCGGGAGAAGCAGCGGCTTCCCTTGCGCTGGTTTGCGGAGGAGCGGACACCGGATCCGCTGTTGCATGAAGACGAGCTGGCAACCATCGCTCCGCTGATCGCCGATGGGCTGCAGAAAGCCGGATCGGAGGAGCGGGTACATTTTGCGCTGTTCGCTCCCGGGAAGAACCGCGCAGAATCACGCACGGTCACAGCCGGATGGATGGCGGTCCGGGGGGGCGATCTCTATCTCAGCGTCGAATATCTGCATGCCGAAGTCCCGGTCCAATCGATCGATCACTATTTCCCGAATAATCCCACGATGCCGCCACTGCCCGGGTCGTATCTGCTGTTCTTCGAGCCGGGCCGTTACTGGGTGACTGACCGCTCCGGAGTTCGTGCGCTCGAGTATCAGGAGTTTCTCAAGACCGCACCCATCCAGCCCTCTCGTTCACCTCAACCCCGCCCCTGAAATCATCGAACATGAATGACTACGATCCACAAATGTCTCGCTGTGTCCGTTACGGACTGGCTGTTCTACTGGCTGTGGCCTCCTCCATGGTCAGCCTATCAGTGGCCGTGGCCGCCGATTCCGGTCTGATGGTCGAAAAGGACGGCAAGTTTCAGTATGTCGAAGCGATCGATCCGGCGACCAGGCTTTTGCTGGAACGGGCGCTCAAGCAGGGAACGATCACACAGGAGGAATACAACAACGTCATCAAGGAGTCGGAACGACGCGCCTACCTCATGCAACCGAGCTTCCGTGCCTGGTACGACCGGGGTTTCAACTTCTCGATGAACGACAACGAGTTTCTGCTCAAGATCCGGGGGTTCATTCAAAACCGCTTCACGCAACGGTTCCGAAACGACGCGTGGCGCAATCCCGGCGAAGCCAAGAACTATCCGGAGCTGCTCGGGGTGTTCGGCGATTATCGCGCGAACCGTTCCGAGAACAACGCCAGCCAGTTCAACCTCCGGCGCGTACGTCTGATGTTCATGGGGCACCTGTTCAACCCAGACCTGAAGTATTTTCTGCAGTTTGCCGGCGAGACGGCGGAGAATTCACAAAGTCCGGGCTCCGTCCAGGTGCTCGACGCCGCGGTCACTAGCAGTCACATCCCATGGCTCAACGTGATGGTCGGGCAATACAAGGTCTTTTTCAATCGTGCGGAGATCAACAACTCCATGTCGATGCAGTTTGCCGAGCGGGCGCTGGTCATGGATGCCTTTACGGCGAACGGGCTCAATCGCCGCGATATCGGTCTCACGATCATGAACGACGAAGAGCTCTATCCCGTAAACTACTATTTCGGGATCTTCAACGGATTGGGCCCCGGCTTCAATCGCTTTGGCTCGTTCGGCAGCGAGCAGCCGACGGAAACCTGCCCCGGTGGACAAACCGGCGGGACGCCGCCGGATTGTCCGGCGGTCCAGCGCAACTTGAACGCCAACTTCCGGACCGATGTCTCGCAGCTCATGTATGTCGCGCGCCTCATGTGGAACGTCATGGGCCGGCCAGGCTATGGCGAGGGCGACATGGTCTATTCGGAGACGCCGCAACTCGCAATCGGCGGCGGCTACGCCTACAATCCGGCGATCAACACCGCAACGAATAACGGCTTCGTCGGCATCGATCTCGCGAATCTCAATGTGCGCCGGCAACTCGCAACGTTTGGCAATGGGCGCCAGCTGGGTTGGGGGACAGTCGATTACTCAACCTATGCATTCGACCTCATCTATAAGTATCGAGGATTTTCGCTGCAGGCCGAGTGGTATTGGAAGAACATCAACCGGCATCAGAAATCGGCTCCCTTTTTGGGTAATCCGGGAGCCAATGGCCCGGGAACCGGAGGCTTTGCCCCAGGGCTGTTGGGCAACGCGACCGGCTGGTATGTCCAATCTGGCTACTTTCTCGTGCCGAGAAAACTGCAATTTGCCGGGCGCTATGCCTGGTGGGATCCAGATACCAATGCGTCCGGCGATTTGATCAAGCAGGTTGATACGGCGCTGACCTATTATCTCAGCGGAACCTACGACCATCAGATCACATTGCAGTATTCCAACGTCTTCATCGGGACCGGCGGCTATGCCTTGGGACGGAGTGCGCCGCTGCCCAGTTCGCCGGTGGCGTTGACGACTTCTGGCACGGTGCCGCTGGATGCCGTGCAAAAGAATCTGATTGAGAACGCGATTCGTATCCAGTACTCGATTTTTTTCTAGGATCTACCGATGCGACATGTCTTAGGCTTTCTGGTATGTCTGGCGATCTGGCTGCCGGCAATGACCGCTGCAGCGGGCGAGATCACGGTTGCAGCCGCGTCGGACTTGAACTTCGCGTTTAAGGAGTTGATTGCCTCGTTCGAACAAAAGACCGGCGAGCATGTGAAGCTCTCGCTGGGCTCGTCAGGAAATTTCTTCTCCCAGATCCAAAACGGAGCTCCCTACGATCTCTATTTCTCCGCGGACATTCGCTACCCACAGAAGTTGATCGAGGGCGGTCAGGCAGTAGGCGAGTCGCTCTATCGCTATGCGATCGGCCGCATCGTGGTCTGGGTGCCGGCTGGATCAGCGCTCAAGGTCGAAGAAAAGGGCCTGCAATCGCTACTCGATCCCGCCGTCAAAAAGATCGCCATCGCGAATCCGAAACATGCGCCCTATGGCAGGGCAGCGGTCTCGGCCATGGAACGTGAGAAGATCTATGACTCAGTGAAGGACAAGCTGGTACTGGGGGAGAATATCTCGCAGGCGGCTCAGTTTGTCGAATCAGGCGCCGCCGATCTCGGGATCATTGCCTTGTCGCTGGCGTTGGCGCCGCCCATGAAAGCCGCAGGCCGGTACTGGGAAATCCCTGCTGAGGTGCATCCGCCGATCGAACAAGGTGCGGTGATCGTCAAGTCGTCGACGCATCAGGAGGCGGCCCGCCGGTTCATGGAGTTTATGCAAGGCAAGCAAGGTCAGGAGATCTTGAAACGTTATGGTTTTACGCTGCCGAACTAATTGGGTGGGAGTTCTTCTGGTATTGGCGCTGGTTTGTCTGTCCATCGGATGTTCCGATGCGGTGCGTCTGACGCAGGAAACACCGAACGGAGGCGTCGTCACGTATCTCTTCAAAGAGGATCGTGGCGGTCCCATGGGCTCGCCTCATCGCAGAGAAGCGCTCAAGGTCATCGATCAGAAGTGCCCGACCGGATATACCGTCGTTCGAGACGGCGAGGTAAAGGGCTACGCCGCCATGTCGAGCACGGAAGGCCACGAGGGAGAAATGACCGGCCGGCGATGGGGGATTCAGTTCAAATGCAAATAGGTAGACCAGGCTTGAGAAGAACCAGATGAATCACACGAACCGGAAAGATCTATCGTGAGCTGGACCGCAATCTGGGTGACGTTCAAGCTTGCCAGCCTGACGGCCGCGGCCTTACTCGTCCTGGGGCTCCCGATCGCCTACTGGTTGACCTATTCCACATGGCGGTGGAAATTTCTGGTTGAGTCCATTGTGGCCTTGCCGCTTGTCTTGCCGCCAACCGTGTTGGGGTTTTACATTCTTGTCGCTATCGGACCCCATAGTCCGATTGGCCGTTTCTATACCGACGTTGTCGGTCAGCCACTGCCGTTCAGTTTTCAAGGGCTCTTGCTCGCCTCTATTCTCTATAGCTTGCCGTTCGCCGTGCAGCCGTTTGCCACGGCATTTGAACAGGTGGATCGGAAACTGATCGAAGCGTCCTGGACGCTCGGTCTCTCGAAGATCAAGACCTTCTTCAAACTCATCGTGCCGCTGTCGACCGCGGGGCTCATCACCGGGGTTGTCTTGAGTTTCGCCCATACGTTGGGAGAGTTCGGCGTAGTCCTGATGGTCGGCGGTAACATCGAAGGCGTGACTCGCACGGTGTCGATCGATATCTACGACGAAGTGCAAGCGCTCAATTATGCCGGGGCTGCGAAGACGGCGGCGTTTCTTCTCGTTGTGTCCTATCTCGTCTTGCTCCTGGTTTATGCGATGAACCGGCGTATCTGGTCCGTATGGCCGCAGAAATAGCCCTGAACATCCGCAAGACGTTCCCCGGTCGTGCGACGATCGCGGCGCAGCTGACACTTCCGCTTGATCCACCCTCCGTCATGATCTTGTTTGGTCCCTCTGGTTCTGGAAAGACGACCGTTCTGCGATGTCTTGCCGGACTCGAACAGCCGGAGGAGGGGACGATTCAATTCAATGGCCAAGATTGGTTTGATGCGGCGCAAAGGAGGAATATGCCGCCCCAAATGCGCGGACTGGGTTATATGGCGCAGGACTATGCGTTGTTTCCAAACTACACCGTGCTGGGGAATATCGCCTATGGCCTTTCCGGCCTGCCGGGGCCGGATCGGGTATCTCGCGCCAACGAGGTGTTGCGGCTGCTTCAGATCGAAGAATTGGCTCAACGGCGGCCTTCACAACTATCCGGTGGGCAGCAACAACGGGTCGCGTTGGCCAGGGCGATTGCCAGACGGCCGGGACTGCTCCTGCTCGATGAGCCGTTATCGGCGCTGGACGCGCCGACGAGAGCTAAACTCTGCGTCGAGTTGCGGCAATTGCTGACACGGCTCGCCATTCCCTCCGTCGTCGTGACACATGATTGGACCGAAGCGCTGGCCCTCGGCGACCAAATCGCCGTCATCGATGGCGGCCGGGTCCTTCAGACCGGCAGGCCTCAGGAGGTCTTCAGTCGGCCGGCCAATGCCGATGTCGCGCGCGTAGTCGGCGTGGAAACCGTGGTGCAGGGCACCGTCACCGAAGCAGCTGAAGGCCTTGTTACGGTCAGGGTAAGGGAAACGCTGTTAACGGCCGTGGCCGCCAACGACATGGGCCGCGAGGTTTTCGTCTGCATCCGTGCCGAAGATGTGACGCTTGAGCCGGCCGGCGCTGGATCAACAAGTGCGCGGAATCATGTGGCTGCAGTCGTGCACACGATCGCCTCGGTCGGCGCGTTGGCAAAAGTCACGGTCGATTGCGGGTTCCCTCTCATCGCGCTGATCACCAGGTCGGCACTGGCGGATCTGCGATTAGAATCAGGCTCTCCTGTACGGGCTGCGATTAAGGCCGGATCCGTACATCTCGTTCCTCGCCGATAGCATTCGTTCAGTGAGGTTTTTTCTCCTGTCCGCTCTCCCCAGTTTCTGTGGATAACTCTGTGCATAGTCCGTTTTCCACTCAGTAAGCGACGCATCGCCATGTTCGGGCGACCTGATTGCCTAGTTTTTAGGCATAGGTTACCGGTCTGTTAACACCCCTATATCTTGTGGTTCTTCGTAGAGATAGCGGACAAATGGTTATGTTGGCATTGGGCCAGCATTTTTCGCGCACCAGTCGCCGATTGTCCTTTCTGGCACTGCGGTTTCAAAAAAGTTATGCACAGAGTCCGCGTCTATAGGGTGGTTTCTCTTCCACTATACAGAAATCAGATCAAAGGGCTTGACAGGGATGCCGCCGCTATGTAACCATTGGTTACATTATGAAGTCGACCGATCTCAAACGCATTCGGGAGCAACTGGGACTAACGCAGCAACAATTGGCTGATGCATTGCGGACAACGCGTGTATCGGTGGCCCGCTATGAAGCTGGCATGCGCCGCATTCCCGGTATGGTGAAGGTGGCGATCGAGCAGCTGGGTCGGTCGCCGGAGATTCCGATGGCCGGCATGGTTGCAGCCGGGGTACCGATCGAAGCGGTGCAACAGGCCGAACTGATCGATGTGCCGCCGAGCATGCTTCGGGGCGGCAACACGTTCGCGCTGCGTGTGAAGGGGGAGTCGATGAAGGACGACGGCATTCTCCCGGGCGATCTGATCGTGGTGCGGAAACAGGAACAGGCGCAGAACGGACAAACGGTGGTCGCGCTGGTCAACCATGAGGCGACGGTGAAGGTCTATTTCAAGAAAGCAGGCCACATCGAATTGCATCCGGCAAATGCCGCGATGCATCCCATCATTGTGCAATCGTCCGATGCTTTTCATATCGAAGGCGTGGTGATCGGGGTGATCCGGCACTGTGCCGTGTAATTCATAGGAGGTAGGGGATGGTCGAACAACATGTCACCAAAACACGGTTGATGGATCTCGAGCGAACGGTCGATGTCTTGACCGGGCGACTGCGGGATGTTCAGTGGGAGTTGCAGCGGACCAAAGGCGGCTCCGTGAGTGAACGGTTGTGGAGAAACTTGACTAGTTCGTGGCAAGGGAATGTGTTCATGTCGGCCTGCTGTAACAGGCGGGTTCGTCCCAACACGAGGATGGTGGACCATGCCGGTACAACAGCGAGACACTGAAATGATAGGAGTGGGGCCCTGCGCGGATTGTGGGTTGGTCGTCGACCGACGTCTTGAATGTATCGACGGGTTCACCCATTCGACCGTCGTATTGTGTGCGGCCTGTTGGGTGGCCTGTCAGCAACGGCAGGAATTTTCCGGTGGCTGTTGCGGATAACAGCGAGGTGGATCATGGGGGCCATAGCGGAAACGACGACCCTTCCATTTAGCGATCGCCGAAACCGGGAGTCGATGCGGCGGGGAACCGGTGAGGCGGCGAACGACTGGTTCTTGGCGCTACGACATGCGCAGGTGCCGTTTCATCCGAACGATCGGTTGATGCTGCTCTACGGACATCAGTTGGTTTTTCGATTAGGGCTGTACGCGGCGGCGGAACGAGTCTTCGCCGGTGAGCCGGTCGTGTATCTCGACGGCGCCAACACTTTCGATCCGTTCGTGATCGGACGATTGGCGCGCGCACATCGTCGGCAGCCGCGAGCTCTGTTGTCGATGATTCATGTGGCCCGTGCCTTTACCTGTCATCAAATGGAACGGCTGGTTTCCGAGTGCCTGGATGCCGCGCTTGGTCGGTATCAGGCGCGGATCGCGATCTTGTCTGGGTTCTTCGAGACATTTTACGATCAAGCGATTCCGGAACAGGAAGCGCTGCGCCTGTTCGGGCGCATGATGGAATCCGTCACCCGTTTGACGCAGCAAGGCTATCGTGTACTGTGCCTGTGCCCTCCGGCCCCCATCCTGACGCGTACCAGCCGTCGTGGCCTCGAGCAGCTTCGAGGGCAGGCCGATCGCGTGATTCGTGTGCAGGAAGAGCAGGGTGTGGTGCGGCTAGAAGAAGAAGGGCACGAGTCCGGGCAAGCCTGGGAAGTGACCAGGACGGCCTTGGAATTGCGATAGGTATGGGACGGACACTCGCCACGTTTACACAATTGGTTCAGCGGGAGATCGCGACCTGGCGACGCTATCGGCGCGCGCTGCGTGCGGAAGATCAGCGGGCACTGGATGACCTGTTTGTTGCGGCGAGACATCATTCCGTCGCCGGTGCCTATTTGGCACGCGATACACCGTTCGAGGCGATGATGCTGTCAATGTTGCTGGAGCATCAAAAGCAGATTCAGCGGTTGTCCGATATGCTGGCCGAGCGAGATGCCCATGCCTCCGTTTCATCGCCTCACAGGGTGGCTCCTTGATGTCTATCCCCTGTCTGCAGGCATGGCCCTCTGGGTGCTCGGCGACGATGGGGTTCGTCGACGCCTGATTGACCCGTACATGCCGGCATTCTACATTGCAGGCCCATCGGGCGAGCACGCTCGCGCCATCCGTGCCCTCTCGGACTATCGTATCGCGTATCGGCATCGGATCGTCTCGCGTCGGAATCTGTGGGAAGCCGATACAATGCCGGTGTGCGAAGTCGGCATCGTCCATCCGATGCAATTTCAGCAGGCCGTTGCACTCGCGATGGAGGCGGCCCCGCGCGGACAATTTTATCAAGCCGATGTCGCATTGCCTCAGTTGTATTGCTACGATCGGGCGCTCTTTCCGCTCTGCCGTTGTGAGGTTGACGTCGCAGCGGACGCGAGAGTTGCCGCAATCCATGCGTGCGACTCGCCATGGGATGTCGACTATCCTCTGCCGCCTCTCTCTATCATGGAATTGGCGGTCGAGGGTGCATCGCCGAATCCGAATCATGGTGGAATCGTTCGGATCCTGATACGGTTCGAAGGAACCGAACGCTATCTCGAGGCAGAGGATGCCGTCGAATTTCTTCAGTCGTTCAACGGCCTTCTGACACGATACGACCCAGATGTGGTGCTAACCGATTGGGGCGATTCCTATTTGCTGCCGCGGCTGATTCGGCTGGCGCAAACGACGCGTGTTCCGCTGGATCTCAATCGAGATACGACGCAGCCGATTGCAAGCCGGGCCGCGCGATCGTATTTTTCCTACGGACGGATGCTGGCACAGTCCGGTGCGCGAATGCTCTACGGACGCTTGCATCTTGACCGCCGGAACTCTTTCGCGTTGGCCGAGACGGGGCTGGCCGGATTGTTCGAGCAGGCACGGGTGGCGAACGTGCCGATTCAACAAATGGCGCGCACGACGACAGGAACCGGCATTACGTCGATGCAGTTGGAGCGTGCCCATCGCGCCGGGATATTGATTCCCTACCGCAAGCAGCGGACGGAAGAGTTCAAGACGGCCTTCGAATTGCTGGAGGCAGACCAGGGTGGACTGACCTACGCGCCTTTGTCCGGTTATCACGAGGGCGTGGGCGAGTTGGATTTTGCCTCGATGTATCCGGCGATCATGACGAGGTTCAATGTGTCCCCGGAGACCATCAATTGCCCGTGCTGTGGACAGGATCCGTTGGCTCAGGTGCCGGAGATTTCTCACCACACATGCCGCCGTTCGCAGGGATTGGTGCCACAAACGCTGGCGCCGCTGCTGCACAAGCGGGCACGATACAAGCAGCAGATGGCTTCGCTGTCGCCTTCTCCGGTCCGGCAGATAATCGATCAGCGACAAATGGCACTCAAATGGCTATTGGTCGTATCATTCGGGTATCTGGGATATAAGAATGCCCGCTTTGGACGGATCGAAGCTCATGAAGCAGTGACCGCCTACAGCCGGGATGTGTTGCTGCGAGCCAAGGAAATTGCTGAATCGCAGGGATTCCGGTTTCTGCACGCTATCGTGGATTCCTTGTGGCTGCAGAAAAACGGCGTAGGCCGAGATGCCTACGACCGGTTGGCGGAGACAGTGACCGCTGCGACCGGTTTGCCGATTGCCGTGGAAGGCTACTACCGTTGGATTGGCTTTCTCCCGTCGAGGGTCAATTCCTCGATGCCGGTTCACAACCAATTTGTCGGGCTTTTCGATGATGGCCAGATGAAAATCCGGGGACTTGAAGTTCGGCGCTCCGATGCCCCTCCGATCGTGAAGCGATTTCAAACCGATCTGCTGAACGTTTTTGCACTGGGGCGAACGGTGGCCGATCTGCAGGCATTGGTGCCGGAAGTGCTCGATCTGTTCAGGCAGTATTGCGAGCATCTTTATGCGGGCCGCGCTTCCCTGGAAGATGTTGTCATCGGAAAAACGCTGACGCAGGCGCCGGATCAATATCGCCAGACGACCCACACCAGCATCGCCGCGAAGGAACTCCAGCGCCGTGGTGTGCCATTGCAGCCCGGCGAAACGATGTACTATGTGATTACGGATAGTAAGGCTCCGTTACCGGACGATCGTGTGCGTGCTGTGGCTGGGAGTGACGGCACGATCGCGTACGATGCCTCAGCCTATGTGAAGTTGATGCGGCAGGCGGCATTGGCCGTGCTGACACCGTTGGGCGTGACGACTCAGCAGTTGCGTATGTATGAGTGAAGGCGCACCGGATCGCGCCAGCGTCGGCGGCCGATCGGTGTGCGAAGGGGCGCTTATGCGTTGCCTCGCCGATCGCTTTTATGGTACCAAGGCGCAACGCGATACCATGTCTGAGAGGGTGAATGGCGAAAAAGAAATCATCTGCAGCCGAATCCAAATCCAAGTCCGCTCCATCCGCTCTTCCCGCTTCTGAATCCGCCGCTCCCAAGAAGGTCGCTGCGAAGCCGGTCCAGACTGTGACGGCCGTCGAGATGGGGGCGCGTCAGCGGGAAATCTCCGTGTCGGAATTCTTTACAAAGAACCGACATCTCCTCGGTTTCGACAGCCCCCGCAAGGCGTTGCTCACTTGCGTGAAGGAAGCGGTCGACAACGCACTCGATGCCTGCGAAGAGGCGGGTATATTGCCGGACGTCGCCGTGAAACTCGAAGTGGTCGGAACCGGCGGGAATACGCCGCCGGCCAGTCAGGCCACGCGCTTCAGAATCACCGTGACCGACAACGGTCCCGGTATCGTGCGCCAGCATATCCCGCGCATTTTCGCGAAGCTGCTCTACGGGTCGAAGTTCCATCGCATGCGGATGAGCCGTGGTCAGCAGGGGATCGGGATCTCTGCGGCCGGCATGTACGGACAACTTACGACCGGGAAGCCTGTGCAGATCATATCGCGGACCGGACCGAAGGCCGCTGCGCATTTTTTCGAAGTGCAGATCGACACAAAAAAGAACGAGCCGTTGGTCCACGAAAACAAGCAGATCGAATGGCCGCAGCCGCAGGGCACGCAGGTGACGCTGGAGGTGGAAGGCAAGTACCAAAAAGGACGGGCTTCGGTCGACGAATGGCTTGAACAGACGTCGATCGCCAATCCGCACGTTCGGTTGCTCTATCAGACGCCGGAAGGAGAGACGAAGGAGTATCCCCGGACGTATCATGAGCTGCCTCCGTCGCCTCGCGAGATCAAGCCACATCCGTACGGGATCGAATTCGGCATGTTCCTGAAAATGCTGCAGGATACGAAGAGTCATGCGCTCACGGGATTTCTGGCGAGCGATTTTTGCCGCGTGTCGCCGCAGTTGGCGGAAGAGATCTGCAAGGTGGCCAAAGTGCCGCCTCATGCCAAGCCGCGCGATCTCAAAGGCCAAGCGGCGGAGACGTTGTATCAGACGATTCAGTCGACCAAGATCATGGCGCCGCCGACGAATTGTATTTCGCCGATTGGAGAGAAGGCCATCCTGTCCGGACTGTACAAGCAGATCAAAGGACAGTTCTATACGGCCGTCAGCCGGCCACCGGCCGTCTATCGGGGGAACCCGTTCATCATCGAGGCGGGGTTGGCATACGGGAACCCTCCCGAGGACCAGGCGAAGCCGAAGCAGCCAGCCGTGCCCAAGGCAGAAGGCGAGGAAGAGGAGGAAGATTCTGAACTCGCCCGCGTCATCCGCTACGCGAACCGCGTGCCGTTGCTGTATCAGCAGTCTGCCTGTTCGACCTTCAAAGCGGTGGTCGGGACGACGTGGAAGAACTATGGGGTCTCGCAGTCGCGTGGGGCGCTGCCGGGAGGACCGATGGTGATCTTCGTCCATATGGCCTCGGTGTGGGTCCCGTTCACGAGCGAGTCGAAGGAAGCGATTGCCGACTACGATGAAATTCAGAAGGAAATTACGCTGGCGCTCCGGGAATGTGGCCGGCGGCTCGGATTATTCCTGCGGCGGCGAGAGCGGGCCGCGAGCGAATTCCGTCGCCGGAACATATTCGAACTCTATATCGAGGAAGTCGTCGAAGCCTGCAACCGGCTCAAGGGCGGCAAACTGCCGAAGGAGAAGCTCAAGGCCCAACTCCAGAAAATTGCGACGTCACGGACCGGTGGTCTCAAGACCGATGAGGCGCTTGGGAAAACCGGCGGGGGCCCTGAAGGCTTACCGCACTCTATCATCGTGACAGAGGAGGGGGTCGAAGGAGAAGTCGAGCTGGCTACCCAAGTCGAATCGGCGCAGGTCCAAACCGTTCCGGAGAAGGAAACCGATTTGCTCGGCGCGACATCGCCGTCTCAGGCGCCGCCCTCTGGTTCGTCCGGAAAGGCCAAGTCCGCGAAGGGGAAACCGGGCACATTGTCGAAAGCGAAGGCGGCGCAGATGGCGCTCTTCGCCGAGAAGCCGGCGCGGCAGGGGAAACCGGGGAAAACGGCCACGAAGGCGGGGAAGCCGGCCACCGCACGAAGAAAGAAGTAGCACATCATGGCGACCAAACCGCACAAGACGACCGTTGTCGAGAAGAAACTGATCAGCCTTGCCGACATTGTGATCCAGGCCGCTGACCGATCGAAAGATCCGACCTTCGCCATTCCGATCCGCGCCCTTTCCAACGTCGCGTTCAACGAGCGGAAGGGCCTGATCGAGATGGGCAGCAAGAAGCAAGCCCGTTCCTTTTTCAATGTCGGGATGGCGAAAAAGTTTATGCAAACCGTGTTGGTGGCCGATGCGCTCTCGGAACTACAGCGCGCCGACCTGACGACCTCTTTGCGCGAAATCTATTATCGGACGAAACATACGATCAAAGATTCGCACGAGAACACCTTCGATACCCAGGACGAGTCCGATCCGGTCATTGAGGATTTGGAGGTGTCGCTGGCGGCCTTGCGCGAAGAGTTGCATGTCCGAGCTGAAAACAGCGGCAGTATCGTCGGTCCCGTCGTGTTCGGGGATGACGGCGACCGGGTGGATTGCGCCAAGCTCGGCAAAGGCGGCTATTCCGTGCCCTCGATCGTAGAGCCGGAGTATTTGGAAATCCGCCGGTGCACGGCGGATTTCGTATTGCTGGTCGAGAAAGGCACGCAGTGGAATCGATTGTCGGAGGATAAATTTTGGCGACGCTACAATTGCGTGCTCCTGACCGGGAACGGACAACCACCGAGAGGAGTCCGGCGGCTGGCGCGGCGACTGCACGAAGAATATCGGCTGCCGGTCTACGTCCTGGTCGATAATGACCCGTGGGGGTACTATATTTACTCCGTCGTCAAGCAAGGGTCGATCAATCTTGCCTTCGAGAGCCAGCGGATGGCGATCCCGAAGGCAAAGTTCATGGGATTGTCGAGCGCCGACCCTGAACGCTATGAATTGCCAAGGAATGTTGGCATCAAACTGAACGAGAAGGATATCGCCAGGGCCAAGGAACTCATGAACTACCAATGGTTCCAGAAGCCGGCCTGGCAGACGGAAATCAAACGCATGCTGACCAGCGGATTGAAGTACGAATTGGACGCGTTGGCCAACAAGGATTTCCAATATCTCACGAAGAAGTATCTGCCGAGGAAGCTCAAAGAGAAGGACTGGCTGGACTAAGGTTGTTCTTCGGTCCGCCGACTGACTCCGCCACGATCACGACACTCGATGGATTTGCCTTCGCGGTGCCCGGCGCCGCCGAGCGAGGCTTGTGCGCATGAAGACCCTGCCTGGTTGGACCGTTCTGCTCCGCGACTGGCAACGCCGGGCGCTGGATGCGGTGCGTGCCCACGAGACCGCCGACTTTCTGGCCATGGCCACTCCGGCGGCCGGCAAGACGCGTTTCGCGTTGCGCGTGGCGCACGAGTTTCTTTCCATCCGCGCGGCTACCAGGGTACTGGTGGTCTGCCCGACCAATCATCTCCGTACGCAATGGGCCGAGGCCGCCGGCAGAATCGGGCTGCATCTCGATCCGGCTTTGACGAACGAACAGACGGTCGAAGCTGTCGACTACCATGGGGCCGTGGTGACCTATCAACAGGTGTGTTTGGCGCCGTCGATTTTTCAGCGAGGTTGTCGGGGCAGGAAGACGCTGCTGGTGCTCGATGAGCTCCATCATGCGGGTGATGGAAAAAATTGGGGGAAAGCCCTTCGTACGGCGTTCGATCAGGCGGTCTTTCGCCTTATTCTTTCGGGAACGCCCTTCCGGTCCGACAACAATCCTATTCCCTTCATTCGTTATGAACAGGGGGAAAGCCGCGCGGATTTTGCGTATGGATACACCGAAGCCATCCGCGACAATGTCTGCCGCCCGATCGTATTTCCCAGTTACGAGGGCGAGTTGACCTGGCTATCCGAAGGCCGCGAGCATCGGGCGACTTTCGAAGACGGACTGACGTTCAACCGCCAGCGCGAACGCTTGAAGACGGCGCTCCTGCAGGAAAGTTGGCTCGGTCCCGTCGTAAGCGATGCCCATGCCCAGTTGACGCGTCTTCGGAAGGAAGAACAGCCGGACGCCGCCGGTTTGGTGATCACCATGGATCAGGAGCATGCGCGCTGGGTGGCGGAGCTGCTCGGCAAGATTACGGGGACCAAAGCAGCCGTGGCGGTCTCCGACGATCCGGCGGCTTCGCGTACGATCGAAGCGTTTGCCAGGCAGAAAAAGCAACAATGGTTGGTTGCGGTCAATATGGTCAGTGAAGGGGTCGACATCCCCAGGCTCCGCGTCGGTGTATACGGCACGAATGTGCTGACGGAGATGTACTTTCGGCAGGTCGTGGGTCGGTTTGTCCGGATGCAGGACGGCCTGCCGAAGCCTCAGCGTGCCTGGCTCTATCTGCCGAAAGATCCGGTGTTGATCCACTACGCCAAACAGATCAAGGCCGAACGCGATCATGTCCTGGAAGACATCATGCCGGCCGGCCAGCGTGATCTGTTCGGCCGGGTGACGGTCTCCAGCAACGAGTACGTGCCCTTGATGGCGGTGGCCCGCATGGATGCGCTGATCGGAGACGAGGATAACAGGGGAGAGGTGGAAGCCAACGTACTGCCCGAGGCGATTCAGCCTCTTCACGATCAGAAGCGGGAGCTGCGCGACCATCACCGGCTCCTGGTCGCATCGGTGGCCCGCAAGAGCGGCATCGACCATCGCCGGCTGAATGCCGAGTTGATCGCGCGCACCGGTAGCCGCGTGGATCAGGCGACGTCGGCGCAGCTGCAGAAACGGATTCAGCTGTTGGAGCAATGGAGCGAGCGCGGCTATGACGGGAAGCGGTGACGGATTCGTGCAGGGCCGGCGTGCAGGTGATGCCCGCCGGCGCAGCCGATGGAGCCGGGATTAGTTGGGCGGAAGCATCCAGTAGAGCCAGCCGAGAATGATCGGCGTCGTCACATAGGTTGCGGTCTTGCCGAAGGTGTCGTACACACCGTACACGAGGATCGCCGCCATCAGGCTGAAATACATCAATCCAATGCCGCGGTACCCCGCGCTGTGCTCCGCCGCCAGGGCGAAGGCCGGAGAACCGAGGACGGCACCTGTTATGAAAATGGCCAGTCGTTTCATCGAATGCTCCTTGTGGTTGAGGGTGAGGATCGGGGACGGTCGATGGGGCTGATGATTCGGGGGGAGAGACAACAACGCCCTCGCGGCCAGTTGGCCGGAGGGCGTCGCGTCTGGTTCGAGGCACATGGCGGCGGAAGGAATCGCCGAGGCTAGCAACGAATCACAGAACACCTCTTTGTCTACATTGAGATGCTGTAGACTGCGCCTTCCGGTAGGGAAAGTCAAACGGGAGCCTGGTTGCCAAAGGCATGGGGTCGCACGCCGAAAGATGGTAGGATGATGACCATGCTATCGCGATTCCTTGCAGCAGGGCACATGTTATTGGTCATATGGATCCTGCTGCCCTACTCGCGTACGGCGTTTGCGGACGAACCAGACGCGCGAAATGCTCATCAGCATGAACGAGTGGTCGAGGCGGAACCGCAGACGGAGCATGGCGATCTTGAGTCGGATCCTGAGCCGGGCGGCCAGTGGCATGAAGCGCATGGACAGGAAGCGGTTTTGTCAATGGCAGAGCGCCATGTCCACATGGGCCCCCATTTCCGCTGGACCATGCTCCGGCCGGAAAATGCCGCGGACCGTCGTCGGGCCGACACGATCGTCGCGAGTCTGCGCAGAGCCCTTGAGCCGTACAAGGATTATCGGAAGGCGATGAAGGACGGATACGAGCCGTTCTTGCCGAGCGTGCTTCAGCCGCACTATCACTTCACAAGCAAGTGGCGGGGATTCACCTCCGCGTTCCGATTCAACGCAGAACAGCCCACGTCGCTGCTCTATAAGAAGACAGAGCAGGGGTATGAACTTGAGGGGGCGATGTTTACCGCGCCCAAGCGATTAGCGGAACAGGATCTCCATGAGCGGATTCCTCTGTCCGTTGCGCAATGGCATGCCCATGTGCATATTTGCTTGCCGCCTAAACGCGAGGTGAAGACGGCCGACTGGAAACGGTTCGGGCCCAACGGGACGATTCTGACGGAAGGCGACTGCCACAAGGTTAAAGGACGGTGGGTCACGCAACTCTTTGGGTGGATGGTCCACGTCTATCCCTACCGCGACCGTCCCGAAGCGATCTGGACACACTGACCTCCGTGGATCGTCCGGTGGTCCAGACGGTTTTGAGATGTGCTAAACTCGCCATTCCATGCGTATTTTCATCCTCGGTGCGGGGGCGACCGGTTCCTACCTCGCGAAACTGCTGGTTCGGCAAGGCCACCGCGTGACCTGCGGTGACCGTGACCCCGAGCGCGCCAGATATTTCCTCGGTCCCAAACTCCCCCTCGCGGTCGAACGAGTCAATGCGCGGGACGTCTGGAGCATCGTCAAGGCCGCCAAGGGCGCCCAACTGATCGTCAATGCCTGCCCGCCGGTTCTGAATCGCATCGTACTCCGCGCGGCCCTGCGTTTACGGACCCACTACCTCGATACGGCCGCCCATTACACCGGGCATCCCTTTCGGGCTGAACAGCTTCGCTTTTCAGAACGCTTCGCCGCCAAACGCCGAACGGCCCTCATTACGGCAGGGGTCGCGCCGGGTTTGACGAATGTGCTGATCGCAGCCGGGGCGGATCAGCTCGATACCATCGAGACGGTGAAGGTACGTCTGTACGAAGCGACGGATGCCGACGGCCCCTTCTCACAATGGTCCGCAGAGGCCTCCTTCGACGAAGCCGTGGCGCGACCGCGGATCTATGCCGACGGGCGGTTCGGCTTCGGCCAACGGTTTGGGGAGCGGGAACTCTTCCGCTTCCCGGCGCCGATTGGTTCGGTCCCGGTCGTGCTGGCCGCGCAGGACGAAGTCGTCACGGCGCCGCACGTCATTCCCATGCGAACCATGGACGCCAAGTTCGGTGGGTCGGATATCGAACAGCTGCGGCGCTGGTTCCGACAGGGAAAACTTCACAAATCGCGCCGTCCTAACGCCGCCCATTTCATGCGGACACCGACACCGAGGACAGTCCATCGTCTCATGAAGCGTGGGCTCCTGCACAATGCGCATTTCGCCGCCTCGGTCGTCGTCGAGGGTGTGAAACGCGAGCGGCCGACGACGGTGCGCTGGGACGTCATGATCCCCAGTTTGTTTCAATTGCGCCGCCAAGGGCTCCTGAGTTCACCGATCGCCTGGGCGACCGCTCAGATGGCAGCCTTGTTCCTCAAGCATTTCCCGCGGGAATCCTGCGAGGTCCTGTCTCCCGAGTCCCTACCTTGCAAAGTCCGTCAGGCGATTCTACGTGACGCACGAGCGCACGGGTTTTCCATCGCCAAACGCGTGACCTCGCGCAAGCCGTCCGACTTCTGAGCCCCGCGGGCGCGCCTTGCGCCTGCTTTTGCGCGGGTGCTAAGATCCGTTCACGTTTCACGGGGAGTCGAATCATGCCGAACATTACCTTGCTGGTGTCGCCCAGTTGCGGAGCCTGTCCATCGGCGAAAAGCCTCTGGAAGCAGCTTCGCGTGAAATATAGCTTTTCCTACTATGAGGTCGATATCACGACGCCGGCCGGTCAGGATTTGGCCAACCGGCATTCTGTCCGTGCGGTTCCCGCCACGATCATCGACGGGCGGCTCACCTTTGTGGGAGTGCCGAGCCGGGAAAGCGCGGAGAAGGCCTTGCAACTCAAGATGAAACCGAGAGAGGCGTAACTTTCGTGGACGAAGACGATATCGAGCTGCCGATCCTTCCGCGTATCGACAAGGGGCCGCCTCCGGATTGTCCGATCTGTGGTGATCCCATGGCATTCATCGATGGCGATTGGGCCTGCGTCGACTGTAACGGCGAGCTTTTAGGACCAGAAACGGGCTAAAATGCCCGACCATGCTGCAGGTCGTTACCGGTCGGTTTCATCCCTACCTTGAATCCTCCCTGTTTGAGCAGCTCCGGCAGGTCAAAGCGTCAGATCCGCTGGCTCCGGTCGCAATCCTGGTGCCGTCTGTCTCGTTGGCGGACCGGATGCGGCGCCTGCTGGCGCTCGAGCGCCGTGTTCCCCTCATCAATCTTCACATTTTGACGTTTCATCAGTTGGCATTGCGGCTGGCGGAGGAATCGCGCTGTCGGCCGGAGTTCGTCCCGCTGCGGGTGGTCGACGATCTGTTTTTCGAGCAGCTCGTCCGGCATCTGGTCCACCGCCGGCTTCCTGGACTGACCCCGCTTCAGGGTATCGGCCAAGCGTCCGGCACCTGGGGAGCGCTGTGGTCCACAATTCGTGACTTGCAGGATGGGGGAGTTGACCCCATCGCGGCCCGGCAAGGTCTTCGGGAGGGCTGCTTTGATCAGGAAGACCGGGACTGGCTGGAGGCGTTATTCTCCTTACATGCGGCGGTCAAGGAAGTCGGCAGGACATTGGGCGTGGGGACAGCGGACGATCTCGCCGAATCGGTCCTGCCGCACGTGCCCCAAAGTCGTTTGCTCAGGTCCTTGAACCGGATTTTCTACTACGGGTTCTATGACCTGACGCAGGTCCAATTGTCGTTGTTCGAAGCGGTCAGCGCCGTGGCGCCTACGACGTTGTTCTTTCCGCTCGAAGAAGGAACCTCTTACGGATTCGCCCGCTGTTTCTTCGAGCGGCATATCCAGCCAAAAGTCGGAACCGGGCAGCCGGTGCCGATCCCCCCCGCGCCCAACACGGCGAGCCCTTCCATCTCCGTGCAAAGTGTGGTTGGGGTGGAAGAGGAGATTGCCACCACCTGCCGGACGATTCTGGACCTCTGCGAGACCAACGGCTACCGGTTCGACGAGATCGGGGTCGTCGCGCGAGCGGTCGATCCCTATCGCGTGGTCATGCAGAGTCTGTTTGATCGGTATCGGATCCCCTTCGTCACGACGGCGACCCGGCCACTGGTCCACGAACCCCTATGCAAAGTGTTGCTGCAACTGGCGTCGCTGCCGGTCAACGACGGCTATCGCACGACGCTGCTGGACGTCGTCTCGTCCCCGCTTTATCGCGCAACTCTGACCGAAGCCGAGGCGCATGGCTACCGGCCTGAGCAATGGAAAGTGCTCGCGGCCGCGTTGAACATTACCCATGGCCGTGAGGAATGGGCACGCTTGGAGAGGGCCAGCCAGGCCGCACTGGCAATCGATGGCGGAGAGTCGGAAGCCGGGGTAGAGATCTTGTGGGACATCCAGCCGGAGGTGATTATCTGCGGCTGGCAGGTAATTCATGAGTTGCTGGTCGAGCTCGATGCATTGCCGGAGCGGGGGACCATCGGCCAGCTCCTTGCCGCCTTTCGGCTGCTGGTCGGGCGGCACTTGCGGCGGCCTGTTGTCTCGGTTGAGGAAGCATCAGATTCCCAAGAGGCGCGACTCCGCGCTACCTGGGACATCGTCGAGCGAACGTGGGAGCAGCTGCTGGATCTGGATGCCATCGGGGATGAGGTGAGCTGGGCGGAATTTTCGGATCTGCTGTCGCATGCGATGGAACGGGCTTCTGTCCCGTTCCACGATATGGGACAGCAGGGGGTGATGGTGTTGGATGCCATGGCTGCACGAGGGTTGCCTTTCAAGGCGTTGTTTCTCCTGGGACTCAATGAAAAAGTTTTTCCTCGATACATCCGGGAGGACCCGTTCCTCCGCGATCGGCATCGAATGGTTCTGGCTTCCACGCTCGGATTCAAGATCGACGAAAAGCTGGGAGGGTATGACGAAGAACGGCTTTTGTTCACTCTCCTAAGCCAGGCGGCCGAGCAACGGTTGGTGCTTTCGTTCCAGCGTGCCGACGACAGTGGGCGGTTGCTGGCTCCGTCGCCTTTTCTCGGCGAGCAGGTAATCAGTGGGAATCCTCTGGAGGGGCCGATAGAATCTGTGCCGCGGCGCCTGACAGAGCGAGTGGCGAAACGGCCGCACATCAAATATCTGCTTTCTCCGCCTGAACTGGTCTGCTGGATGGTGATGGAGGGGCAGAATCCGACGGCCTTGCTCCAGGCGATGGGAGGCGACGGGGAGTGGTATCGGCACGCCTCGCAGGCGCTGGACCGTATCGAAGACGACAGTCAGACGATCGGTGCCTTCGATGGCCTGGTAGGCCCGCTGGGCTCCTATTGGTCCCGCCTCATGCAACGAGGTGTGGCCCCGACGCCGATGGAACGGTATGCCCGCTGCCCGTTCCAGTATTTCGCGGCCGATGTGCTGAAACTTGAGCCAGTTCGTATTCAACCCTCACACGAACCGGATCAACGGGCGTTGGGAATGCTCTGCCATGCCGCGCTCCGCCGCTGCTACGAGCTGCTGGTCTCGCAGCGATGGCCGGCGATTCCTGTGACGGACGAGGTGCGCCGTCGCGCCGTCGGTGATGCGGTCGCTTGGGCGGCGGAGGAGTGCGAGCGGCGCCAGGCCTTCGGCCACTACTTGCTCTGGGAATTGGCGAAAGAGCTGGTCGCATCGTTGGTCGAGTCAGCCGTCTTGGCCGATCAAGTGGCTTTCGCCGAGGCACCCTGTCAGCCGATCCTGTTTGAGCAGGAGGCAGCAGGGGTGCTGACACTGTCTTTGGATGGCGGCGTCGTGCCGGTGAAAGTTCATGGCCGAGTCGACCGTCTCGATCGGCATGCGGGATCCGGCTTGTTGAGGATCACCGATTACAAATTCAAACGGAGTTCGGACATGGCGGCGGAGGACCGGAACCTGGTGCAGTCGGCGGTACAAGGCAAGAAACTCCAGCCGGCCTTGTACGCCTGTCTGGAGTTTCCCGACCTCGGCCCCGTGGACGATGTGCAATTCATGTTCGTGGCGCCGAACTGGCCGACGACGATTGCCCGGTCCGGATTTAGGCGGGACGTCTGGTCGTCAGACGCGGGCGGCTTGCTCAAGCGTACGGTGGAGGGATTGCTGGAAGGAATCCGCGCCGGCCGGTTTTTTATCCTGCCGGACAAGACGCAGGACGGCGGGTATTGCGGGACCTGTGACTATCGGATTGCCTGCCGCCGGGAGCACCAACCGACCTGGTGGCGGTCGTATCGGGCGGTGGAATCGAAAGGGCTCCGAAGCCTGCGCACGGTGAAGGTGAAGGATGTCTAGTGTCCCCACCGTTTCCGACCGCGTAGCCCGCGAATCGGCCGAGACGTCATTCGATCGGAACGTCGTAGTCGTTGCCGGAGCCGGCACCGGCAAGACGACGCTGCTCGTCAATCGACTGGTCCATCTGTTGATGAAGGAGCCGCGGCCAGTCACAGTGACTGAGATCGTGGCCTTGACGTTTACCAACAAGGCCGCCACGGAAATGAAAATCCGGCTTCGGGAACGGCTGGCGGAGTTGGCTGAATCGGCCGGTCGAGAGACGAATCAACAGGACGGCGGCGTGGTTACTCTCCACGACCTGCGGACCCGGTACGGGCTGAGCCAGGCGGAAATCGCTCGGAGAGCGGCCGCTGCGTTGGCCGATCTCGAGAAGGCCCAGATCGGCACGTTGCATAGCTTTGCCGCCCACCTGCTCCGTCTGCATCCCATCGAAAGCGCCGTCGATCCGTCGTTTCAAGAAGATGACGGCGTACGTTTCGAGGAGCATTTTACCCAGTGCTGGGAGCTCTGGATCGATCGGGAGTTAAGCCGGCGGGGGGAGCATCATGCCGCGTGGCGCGCGTGGCTCCGTTCCTCCTCGTTGGATGAGATCCGGGATCTGGCGCGTGCCCTCTGTAGCGAGATTGTGGATCTGGAGGTGATCCGGCGGCAGGCAGCCTCGTCGGACCTGCACCCCCTCCTCCTCGAGTGGTTCGGCGATCTGGAGGGAAAGGCCCGCGTATGGCTCGCGTCGTATGACCGCCCCAAACGGAGAAAGATCGAACTGATGCTTGCGGCCAGCAGCCAGGTCTTGGCGGAGGTGAGCGAGAAGGGTGTGATCGCGCTCGATCGCATCGATGCCGCGACTCGCGAATGCCTGGAGAAAGATGTGGGCAACAAGGTAGCCGATTGGGAGGAAGCCGACTTTCGTGAGGCGAAGCGGCTGATCGAAACGGTTCGACGGCTGCTGGCCGTCGATCACGCGTTCTTTCGCGACCTCTTGGAGGTGCTTTCGCCGGTGGCGCAGACGATTCGTGACAGTTTTGCGGAGAAAGGGTGGTTGTCGTTCGACGGCCTGCTGGCCAGAGCCCGGCGCCTGCTCTGGGCACACCCTACGGTGCGCGAACGGATCAAGCACACCTATCGAGCAGTACTTGTTGATGAGTTCCAGGATACCGATCCGATTCAATATGAGATCATTCTCGCGGTGTCGGAGCAGCCGGGCCGTCATGCGGTCCATTGGCAGGACATGGTGCTGGAACCGGGGAAGCTGTTTATTGTCGGCGATCCAAAACAGTCGATCTACGCCTTCCGCCGAGCCGACATCGAGGCGTTCGATCGTGTGGTGGAAAAGATCGTCTCCGATCACGGCAGGATGGAAACGCTGACGACGAACTTTCGCAGCGATGTGGCCGTGCTCGAACCGGTCAACGCTGTCTTTGACCGGATGTTCGTCAAGCGCCCGTTAGTGCAGCCGGCGAATGTCCGTTTGGAGGTGCGGCCCTCTCGGCATGTTTCGGCGCTGGAGCCTGGGACTGAGCTGTTGGTGACTGTCCCGGCGGAGGGGGAAGGACCGTTCGATGCGGCAGCGGCGGCGCGGGCAGAGGGCGAGGTGCTGGCGCGCTGGCTGAAAGACGAGATCCTCCCGCGGCCGCATCATTCTGCCGGCCAGGTTGCCCTCCTGTTTCGGAAACTGACGCAGGCGGACGGATATCTGGATGCCTTGCGGCGCCACGGCATTCCCTATGTCATCGAAGGCGAGAAGCATTTTTACCGGCGTCAGGAAGTCATCGATCTGGTCAATCTCCTGAGGGTCATCGACCATCCCCACGACAGGATCGCTTTGGTTGGAGTGTTGCGGTCACCGCTCGGTGGCCTGACGGACCGTGAGCTGTACGACTGGCAGGAAGCGGGACTGCTGAGCTATCTCGCGGGATCTCGCTTAGAATCCTTCGTCCATCCCAAAAGCGAGATCGTGCGGCGCCTGTTCACGCAGTTGGCCTGTCTCCATCGGGATGCGCCGATCGTGACGCTGGCGGAGGCCGTGCAGATGTTGTTCGATCGACTCCCGTTGTTGGAGCTGGCTGCGGCATCTCTGCATGGGGAACAAGCCGTGGCGAATTTGTTGAAGGTCAAACATACCGCCGCGGCGTTGTCGGATCGGGCGCATCTGACGCTGAGCGGGTTCGTCGAACTGATGGTCCGTCGATTGGATGAGCAGCCGGAGGAGGCCGAGAGCCCGCTGTCGGAAGAGTCGTCCGATGCCGTGCAGATCCTCACGATCCACAAGGCCAAAGGCCTGGAATTTCCCATTGTCGTTCTGCCGGGTTTGCACCAGGGAAGCGGACGGGGACGGGAAGATCCGCCGATCGTCTACGACTGGTCGAGCGGGACCTATGGGCTTTCTCTGGGCGAGCGGTATACGATCGGGGCGGTGGTTGTGCGGGCGAAATCGGCTGTCCGGGAAGAGGCGGAACGGCGCCGGGTGCTCTATGTTGCCATGACCAGGGCCAAGGAACGCCTGGTTCTCTCTGCCGCCATGACGGGCAGATCGGTCGGGGAGAGCGCATTGGATTGGCTGCAGGCCATCAGCGCGGGTACGGTCGGCGAGGCATCGTCCACCCACCTGACGATCGGTGCCGGTCGTATTGCCCATCGTGTAGTGGCGGCTCCGGATCGAAAACGGTCGCGCCGTCCACCGGCAAATGATCGTAAAGGAGAGAGCTTCGATCCCGCCGCGGTAGCCGAACGATGGGAAGCGCGGACTGCTCGGTGGCGTCAATTCCGCACGACGCGATGGCGGATGACTCCGACATCGATCGACAGGCGGTCCGATCGGTCTCCCTCTAGTCGGCAGAAGGCCGTGGAGGATCAGGCGGTCAGCCGAATGGCCGGCATCGTCACCCATCGCCTCCTGGAGCAGTGGGATTTTCGGAGTGCGCCCGATGGATTGCTGGATCGTATCGAGGAAACCGTCCAACAGGTGTTAGCCCAGGACTCGATCTCAGTCCAGGGGGCGATGGTCACGGCAGTACGCGAGATTCTCGACCCGTTTCTCCGATCCGAACTCTATGCACGACTGGCTTCCGCGACAATCCTGGGGCAGGAGGTTCCCTTTATACTCCCTTGGGGAGAAGGACAGGCGATGGAAGGGGTGATTGACCTGCTCTACCGTCTTGACGGGAGAATCTGGATTGCCGACTATAAGACCGACCGGGTAACCGAAGCTGAAGTCCGGACCAGGGCCGCGACGTACGCCGAACAGGCCAGGATCTATGCCGATGCAGTGCGTCGGACGCTGGCGTCGCAGGCCGTATCGTTCGAGTTCCTGTTTCTTCGTCCAGCTGTCCGTGTGGAGATGTAAGAGGAGGATGCTATGGGACGGATGAGTTCGCTCCTTCTGATGTTAACCCTGGTCGGTTGCGCGAGTCAGGCAGCCAAGCCGTCGCTGATGCTGACGGCGCCGGCCGGGACCAAGCCGACGATCGCGCTTCAGATGGAGCATGGATCGGCCCAATTCGACGGACTGGATTATGCCGGGGCGGAGCAGACGTTCCGGCAGGTGATTGCGGCGGAACCCAATCTTGCCGAAGCGCACTACAATTTGGCTATGGCCCTTGATAAGAAAGGTCAAAAAGTTGAGGCGAAGAAACATTATGTCGAGGCGGCCAATCTGGCGCCCGGCAACAAGGTGATCTGGAACTCGCCGGCTTTCTCCGATCCACTTAAATCGATGGGGCACAATGTCGAAAGGAAATCCTACCAGGATCCTACCTACCGGGGGTTCTAACCGTGAGTTCGAAGGGGAAACCCTTGCTGTCGCCGGAAGCGTTCGATCAGTTGGTGCGGCAGGCGTTGGCCGAGTTGCCGCCACGTTATGCCAAGCTGGCCGAAGAAGTGTCGGTGGTGGTCGAAGACGAGCCGCCAGTTGAGGTGCTGGCCGATCTGGATCTCGATTCCGAAGACGATCTGCTCGGACTCTATCAAGGCGTCTCGCTGGCGGATCAATCCTTCTTTCAGTCCGGCGGCCAACAGCCACCGCGCATCGCCCTCTATCGGGGGCCGATTCTCCGTTTGTGCCGGACACGGGAGGAAGTGCGGCAGGAGATCTGCGACACGGTGGTTCACGAACTGGGACACCACGTGGGGCTGGACGATGAGGAGATGCCTTACTGAGCCACTTGTCTGGCCTGCAATGCGGCCCGCTGGTATCCCAAGGCCAGCATGAAGCTGCCGAGGACAATCATGGGCAGGGAGAGCAGCTGTCCCATAGAGAGAACGCCTAAGAAGAGCCCGATGTGGGCATCCGGTTCTCGAAAGAGCTCCACAATGATCCGGCAGATGCCGTAGCCGGTGATGAAACTCCAGAATATCGTTCCCGGCGGCCGGTCCTTGCGCCCGATTAACCAAAGGGCAGTGAAGAGCAAGAGGCCTTCAAGTCCCGCTTCATAGAGCTGCGAGGGATGACGGCACGCCGGCCCACCGTTCGGAAAGACCATACACCAGTCGACATCCGTCGCCCGCCCGAATAATTCCCCATTGATGAAATTTCCCATACGGCCGAAGCCGAGTCCTATGGGTGTCACCGCCGCCGCGAGGTCGGCAACGGTGTAGACCGGGATGCCGCGTTTCTTACTGAACCACACCAACGATACGATCGTGCCGATCAACCCACCGTGGAACGACATGCCGCCTTCCCAGACAGCGACAAACTTGAGGGGATGCTCCAGGTAATAGGAGAGATTGTACAACAGTGTATAGCCCAGACGACCCCCGATAAAAATGCCGAGAGCCGCCCAGACGATCATGTCGTAGATGAGATCCGGCGTCAGGCCCAGCCCTTTCTTCGCGGCTTTTTTGCGAATGAGGAAATAGGCGGTAGTCAAACCGATCAAATACATCAGTCCGTACCAGCGAAATTGAAGCGGTCCGATCTCGAAAAACACCGGACTGATGTGGGGGTAAGGAATCTCGTGCAGCTGGGTCATTCCTGCCTCATGTGGCGTGTTAGCTGGATCATAGTGAAGCCTCAGGGGCTTTGCAACTTATCGAACCGCCGGTGACAGCGAAAAGCAGCCTCGGGATCACGCTCCAGCAAAGGGTTTGAGCGGCTTCATCCGTTAGCCTGTTGGATTTTCGTCACGACTGTGTGGCCGACTGTGAGGAAAATCTCACCGAAAATTAGACGGAGATTAACCACGAAAACCCGATGAAACCGAATTGGAAGAAAAACGAAGATTCCTCGTTCTGGCACGGTTGATGCTGAAAGAAGAAGCAAGATTGACGGTCGTCTCGGTTCACATCTCAACCGTTCAAAAGGAGGGTGCCATGTCGGAACAGGGAAAACAGGTGGCGAAAGTAGCGGCGATGGTGGCGGGTGGTGCGGTGATCGGCGCGGGGATCGGGCTCTTATTCGCGCCGCAGACCGGTGCGGAAACGCGGCGTGATATCAGCCGCTATGCCAGGAAGGCACAGCTGCAGGCGACGCGCTTCAGCAGAGCATTGCAGTCCGGGGTGAAGGAAGTGATGGATCGCACGAAGCGGCCAGTCATCGAAGCTGCCTAATTGCGATTGCGCCGGTACATCCACACGCGCAGACAGTCTGTCTCCAATGCCTGGCGATAGACTGCCTGCGTGCGTGCGTGCGCTCTCCTTGACCCTCCTCCACCTCGATGCTAGAGTCCCGCCCGTCAGCCTGGTGAAACAGCTTTCCCGCTTCGTTCTCGCATCGTTCAAGGCCTCAACGTACGGAGCAGAGTACGCCTCGGCCTCTCGCTCGCTGCGGCCTTGCCGGAAAACTGTTTGACCAGGCTGGAGAGCCTTTCAGGCGGGAGTGGCGAAATCGGCAAACGCACAGGACTTAAAATCCTGTACCCGTAAGGGTTTGAGGGTTCGATTCCCTCCTCCCGCACCAGAGTCCCTCGCCTTCCTTTTCCGTCCGCCTTTCCACTATTATAGGACTCGTCCCAGGGCATCCCGTGAGGCAGCGGTTCTCATGAAATCCAAGACCAGTTTTTCCTGCCAGGCTTGCGGCCATCAGACCCCACGATGGCTCGGCCGCTGTCCTGACTGCGGCGGTTGGAATACCATGAAAGAGGAGCGGCAGGCGGCGGCCGGTAAAGGTCGTCCTGCAGCCATGAAAACTGCACAGACTCAGGCCACGCCGATCGGAGAGATTGAAGTCGTCGGCGAAGACCGGCGGCTGACGAGGATCGGGGAGTTCGATCGGGTGCTGGGCGGAGGCGTGATTCCCGGTTCGGTCATCCTCATCGGGGGAGACCCCGGGATCGGGAAGACGACGTTGTTGTTACAGGCGCTTCCGCGGTTGGCGTCGAACAGAGAGCCGGTGCTCTATGTGTCGGGTGAGGAGTCGCCCCGGCAAATCAAGATGCGCGGCCAGCGGCTCGGCGTCGAAGATCCGCATCTCTTAATCCTGGCTGAAACATCGCTCGAACAGATTTTGAAAGCTGTTCAAGAGATTCAGCCGGCGGCCGTTGTGGTGGACTCCATTCAGACCGTTTACACGGAGCAGATCACCTCCGCTCCCGGAAGCATCAGTCAGGTGCAGGAAGTCGCGGGGCAGCTCATGTGGTTTGCCAAACGGTCGAACGTGCCGGTGTTTATTATTGGGCATGTGACGAAAGAAGGCGCGATCGCAGGGCCCCGGTTGCTGGAACATATCGTCGACACGGTGTTGTATTTCGAAGGCGACAAGGGACACAGTTACCGGATCCTGCGCGCGGTAAAGAACCGGTTCGGTTCGACGAATGAAATCGGTGTCTTCGAAATGAAAGACTCGGGCTTGGAAGAGGTGAACAATCCCTCGGAGCTGTTTCTTGCGGAGCGGCCCCAGCGGAGCACCGGTTCCGTGGTTGTGTCCAGTCTCGAGGGGACCCGTCCTATCCTGGTGGAATTACAGGCGCTGGTCTCCTCGACGAGCTATGCGATGCCGAAGCGGATGACGAACGGGGTCGAATTGAACCGGGTGTCGCTCCTGTTGGCGGTGATGGAAAAGCGATTGGGAATGCATCTGTCGGGTCAGGATGTCTATGTGAACGTGGTCGGCGGGATGCACATCGATGAGCCGGCGATCGATCTGGGAATCGTGGCAGCCGTGACCTCGAGTTTGCGGGAAATGCCGATCGAGCCCGGTCTGCTCGTGCTCGGGGAAGTCGGACTCGGTGGAGAGGTGCGCGCGATCAGCCAGGCAGAGTTGCGGATTCGCGAGGCGGCCAAGATGGGGTTCAAACGCTGCCTGTTGCCGGAGCGGAACCTGGCAAAGGTGGATCCCGTCGACGGGATCGAGTTAGTGGGCATTGCGGACGTGCGGGAGGCATTGGATGTCGTGTTGGCGTAAGACGATGGTTCGGATGACGTGTCTGCTGGTGCTCGTCGGGATCATGGGAGTGGTCCTCTCCGGGTGCACGACGACGCCACCCAAGGAGGAGACGCCGCTGAAGCGGGCGACGGCTGACGAGTTGACGGCGTTGCTGCGGGACCGCGAAGCCGCGATTCATAGTTTGAAGGGGCTCTTTAGCGCCAAGGTGCGCGGCGGGTTGATTCCGATCACGACGCGAGTCGAAGGGGCGGTCTACTACCAGCGTCCCCATGCGATGCGGATGCGGGGCTTTACTCCGGTCGGCGGTGAACTGTTCGAATTTCTCCAAGCGGACGACCAGTTCACCTTGCGTCTTCCGACCATGGGGCGCGTATTGTCCGGGAACCGTGCGGATACGCGTGAGATGGGAAAACTGGCCAGGCCCTTTCAGCTGAGCGTCTGGGCCATGGGCGGCGTTTTGGGGACTGGTACGCTGGCGTCGAACGAGACGGCGGCTGCGGTGGAAGACGGCGATCGGTACCGACTCGATATTTCCGGACCTTCCGAGAACGGAGCGGCGATGGTTCGGCGACGGCTCTGGTTTGATCGGCAGACGCTGTTAGTTGTGAGAGAAGAGCGTCTGACCGACGCCGGAAGCGTCGATGCCTCCATCCAATATGAGGATTTCCGTGTGGTGGGGGAAACAGAGGCGCGACTGCTGCGTCCGTTCAAGGTTTCGTTGGAAGACGGGCAGGGGCAGGGGAGCGTACAGGTGACGTTTCACGAATTGATTCCCAATCAGCCCATCAAACCGAGCGAATTGGGCAGGGGTTAGCGTCGGAATGAAAGTGTTGGCAGTCGATACGGCGACCGCGTGGCAGAGCGTGGCTCTGCTCGACGATGAACGGGTCTTGGCGCGTTGCGACCAGGCAGCGGCCGGTTCCCATGCGAAGCTCCTGCTCCCGACGATCGACCGGTTGTTCCGCGAGAGCGGGCTCTCGCTGGAACAGCTTGACGGGTTGGTGGTATCCATCGGTCCCGGTTCCTTCACCGGGCTACGCGTCGGTCTCTCGACAATGCTGGCGTTCCGAGCGGTCAGCCAACTACCGCTTGCCGTCGTCCCGACGCTCGAAGCGCTGGCCTGGAATCTTCGCGGCGCAGCCGAGCCGTTGTGCCCCGTCCTCAACAGCCGGCGCGGTGAACTGTATTGGGCCGTTTTCCGATGGATAAGCCGCCATGAACTGGTGCGGGTAGTCCCAGAACAAGTGGGCGTTCCCGACAGAGTAGTGCTGACACTGACGGAACCGACGATGTTGTACGGGGAAGGGTGGATGGCGGAATCGGCGGCGATTCGTGCGGCGCTTCCAGAAGCGTCCTTTCTTCTCGATGCGCCGGATGGGATCGGGAAGCCGTCGGCAGTTTCCGTCGGCTTGGCAGGGTTGGCCAAGTTGCGCCGGGGCGAAGGGGCTGGTGTCGGCGTAGGGCCTCTGTATATTCAGCGTGCGGAGGCGGAAATCAAGTTCGAGGAGTCGGGCGGGCTTTCGCCGGTAGCGAGGCGGCAGGCGAAAGTCGCGAAACAAATAGGGATCCGATTGGCCCTGGCTGGGTCCCGTCCGAGGCGGCGTCGGTGACGACGGTGCCCGTTCAGATCGTTCCTGCATCGATCGGCGACTTGGAAGACTTGCTCAGAATAGAAGAAGCTTGCTTCTCGGCCCCCTGGACGCGCAAAATGATGGCAGCGGAGTTGGGTGGAAACCAATTCGCTCATTTTCTGCTGGCGACGCAGGCCGGTGCCGACCGACCGGTCGGTCGCTCCGTCGTCGGGTACCTCTGTTTCTGGATCGTCTTTGAGGAAGTCCGGCTGATGAATTTGGCCGTCATTGAAGCGCAGCGGCATCAGGGCATCGCAAAACGCCTGGTGTTCGCCGCGCTGGATGCAGGACGACAGCAGTCCGCGACCAGGGCCGTACTGGAAGTGCGTGCGTCCAATCAGGCTGCCCTGTCCCTGTATCAGGGGCTGGGATTCCGGCGGGTCAGTGTCCGCCCCAAGTACTACGTCAATCCCATTGAAGATGCCGTGTTGATGGAACTCGAACCGATCGAGTTGCCTTCGAGGGCGTCCGTCTCGTAGAGGAGGATCAGGCCGGCGTTTTATCCATTCAACCAGGAGGTGCGCTATGCTGACGGAGAATGTGATTGTGGAACGGCTTCGCCAATCCAACACAGAATTCCGTGAACTGGAAGCGTCTCACCATCGTCTTGATGAGGAATTGGCGGAATTGCAGAAACGTCACGTGCTGACTCCGGCTGAGGAACTGACGAAACGACAATTGCAGAAAGAGAAATTGGCAAAGAAAGACAAGATGGCCGACATGATTCGCGTGTATCGCGAACATGGCCTCCAGACCGCCGCGCACTGAGGTTCCTCATGGTGGAGCCGGGTGCCGGGCACAACTGCAACACGACGCATGCCGCCGATCATCAATCCACTGGCCGCCCATATCCAAACCCTCAAGAAGCGCCTGCTCATTATCGGCGGGACGCTCCTGGCGGCCATGGTGCTCGCCTTCACCTATTCGGCGGAAATGGTCGCCTGGTTGAATCGCCCCTTCCCCAATCCACTCGTGTTTTACGGGCCGACCGAAGCCCTATTCGCGTCGATCAAGGTGTCGTTCTTGGCCGCCGTGCTGGCCAGTCTGCCCGTCGCGTTCTATCAATTTTGGAAATTCGTCGAACCAGCGCTGCTACCCAAGGAGCAGCGCTGGGGCATTCCGATCTTTCTCCTGGCCGGGGCGTTGTTTGCCCTGGGACTAGTGTTTTGTAACCTCGTCATCCTGCCGCTCGTCATCGATTTCTTCGTCAGCTTCGGCATGGATCGGGACATCACGCCGCAGTTGAGCGTCGGGACGTACATCGATTTCAACGTAAAATTTCTGCTGATGTTCGGGTGCGCATTCGAGCTTCCGCTCGTGCTGACCATTCTGGCACGGGTCGGGGTGGTCTCCGCCCAAACGTTGGCCACCTATCGCAAACATGCCGTTCTGGGCTCGCTGATTATTTCGGCCATCGTGACGCCGGATGCCACGCTGTTTACTATGTTGCTCATGGCCGTGCCCTTGATGGTGCTCTACGAGATCGGGATACTCGGCGCCCGCCTGTTCGGCCGGAGCGCCACCAACGACGTGGCGCTGCCGTTGGATCCCGATCTGCCGATCGGGACGGCCGGGACCAGACTGCGGTAACATGGGTACGATGATGGGAGGGAGGTCGTAATGCGATGGTCGTCCACCCTCTGTGCCGCCGGGCTTTCGCTGGCGATGTCTACCGGGTTGGCGAGCGGCCAAACCGGTTCAATTCCCGGCCCGTTCGATCAGCAGGCCGCCAGTATTCAGGCGCTGACGACGGTCGGCGGCTCGCTCCTGTACGCCGGCTCCTTCGGCCAAGGGGTCTTTCGGAGTGAAGACCGCGGGCTTAGGTGGACCAAGTCGGGCGAAGGCGTCACGGATCCCTTTATTCTCTCGTTGGTGACGGCCAAGGATGGAAGCGTCTATGCGGGCACGTTCCGCGGTGGAGTCTTCCGGACCAAGGATCACGGAAAATCTTGGCACGCGCTCAACGACGGACTGAAGCGTCGGGAGGTGAAAACTCTCTTGTCGGTCGGGGATGTGATCTACGCGGGGACGGCCGACGGGGCCTATCGGCTGAATGCGAGCGGAGACCGCTGGTCGGTCGTGACGACGGGACTGGACGAGATCCTCGTGCATGCCCTCGCGCTGGGCGCGGACGGAACGCTCTATGCTGGCACGTCCGGGAAAGGAATTCTCCGTTTCAAGGCCAATAGCACCGGGTGGGTGCGGATGCACCATGGACTGAAAGATCATGAAGGGATGATCGAAAACTTCATCCGTGTCCTGACCATCGATCCCGACGGTGGTATCTATGCCGGCACGTTCGACGGAGGGGTGTTCCGGAGCGCCGATGGCGGGTCGACCTGGCGGCCGATCAGTCGCGCGTTGCCGAACGATTCCATCCGGGGGATCATTTTCAACAAGCGCGGACTGTTTGTGGCGACCGGGCACGGCATATTCAAAACGGTGGATCACGGGCGGCAATGGATTCCTCTGAACAAAGGACTGACGAACATGGCGGTGCAGGTCTTCGTCGAGTCTGACGGCGGGTTGCTCTATGCTGGGACCAATGCCGGGGCCTATCGGAGCGACGACGACGGGCAAACGTGGCAGGCGATCAATCAAGGCTTGGAGGGCGGGGTATCGCCCCCACCGTTTCTGTTTCGATAGGGCGTAACCAGAAAGGATGTCAGTATGTCCGAAGGCGATGAGAAGACAAAAGCCACCATCAGCGTGACCAGCAAGGGCCAGCCACTCGGGGAGATTGTGTTGAGGTTCTTTCACGACGTGGCTCCCGGGCACGTCAAGAACTTCACCGATTTGGCGAAGAAGGGGTTCTACAACGGCACGACGTTTCACCGCGTGATCCCCGGATTCATGATTCAGGGCGGCGATCCGAACAGCAAGAACGCCGATCGCAACAGCCATGGCATGGGCGGGCCAGGGTACACCATCAAAGCGGAGTTCAACAGCAAACCGCATAAGCGCGGCGTCCTGTCGATGGCGCGCGCCAACGACCCTAATAGCGCCGGATCACAGTTTTTTATCTGTGTGGCGGATGCCAATTTCCTGGATTGGCAATACACGGCCTTCGGCGAAGTGATCAGCGGGTTGGAGGTTGCGGACAAGGTGGTCAACAGCAAACGTGACGGGCGCGACAATCCGTTGGAACGGATCGAGATGACGGTAACGATTACGGACTAGCCCGTCGAGTCATGCGCGCGGCAGTATACGATACAAAGATTTCTCTTTGCTCGAGGAAGACGATGTGGCTCGTTGCGCGCAGCGCGCCGATGGTCGCTCTGCTGCTCCTGACCGCCTGCGCCATCCCCCAAGTGCCGCACCGCGCCATTTACGAAGACCCGGTCAACTATGTCCGGCTGGAAATGGATGAGTCGGTGTTGGAGGAATGGCCACCTGGTCACCACGCGCATCCCAAGGGATTCTCGCCGGAATATATGGCCCGCATCCTCAAGGGTCTGACGGTCAAAGAGCACCGGATTTGGCTGCAGAAGTGGATCCAAGGTGAAGCTCCTCTGATCCCGGTCTTCAAAGCGGAAGAAGTCGCCCTGTTGGCCCCCCGAATCGCCGAAGCATTCGGGGCGGCCAAATACAATGAACGGGTCACCTTCTACTTGAGTGAGCCGCAAACTTCCGTCAAACGTGTCATCACGAGCGGCGGCTTCTACATGCAAGGGGAAGAATTGCACGTTGTGATCGGTAATTGGCAGATGGTGTACGGTATTCCCACATACGGCATGATCTACGACCGGCGATATCCGATGCGTCCGACGATGGCCAAGGGCTTCGATCTGTTTTTCGAGCCGGCCGAAGCGACGGTGCGCCATCGCAGCAGTTTGTGGGACGCGCTATTGGCCAACGACAAAGACGAATTGATCATCGACATCACCAGGGTCGGTCAGTCGACCGCCTCGCTCAGGCCTGCTGAATAATTCACCTCTCGTTCGGGCCACCGATCGAACCTCGCGCGATGCCGAGAAGCGGTCGGCACCGCTGGCTGTTTGCCGCAATTCATTGGACAAAAAAAAGACCGACTGTTAGCGTGTGTTGGTTAACGGAGGTCTGCCTTGGGCGTCGACCGCAGTAAAGTCTTACACAGCGCACAACTGTTTGCTTCCAAAGGCCAATTCGACGCGGCTATCGGCGAATGGAAGAAGCTGTCGGCCGAATCTCCCGGCGACGGAAGTATCTACAATTCCATCGGCGAGTTGCACTTGAAGCGAAGCGCGAACGGCGAGGCTGTTTCGTCGTTTCTGCAGGCGGCCAATGCGTTCCGTGCGGAAGGCGCCACCCTCAAGGCCATCGCCACGTATAAGAAGGTCTTGAAACTCGATCCGGCGCGGTACGAAGTCTATCGTCACTTGGGCGACTTGAATGCGGAGCGTGGACTGCTCAGTAGCGCGGTGCAGGACTATCTGACGCTCGGGAAGTACCTTCTCAAAGAACGCAAGTCGAAAGAGGCCCTCGAAGTCTACAAGAAAATCGTCAGCCAGGATCCGTCCAACTTGGATGCGCAGCAACGGGTCGCAGAGTTGTGCATCCAGGAAAATATGCAGGATGAGGCGACGAAAGTGTACCTGCAACTCGGCCGCGAGCGCTCGGCGCAGCAGCGGTATGCCGAGGCCAAAGAAGCCTATCAGTCGGTTCTGCGCATCGACCCTGCAAACAGCGAAGCGCTGCAGTTCATCGAGCATTTTCAGAAAACCGGCGGGCAGGGCGGTCGGACGGCACCGGCGGGCCAGGCGCCGACCGGCAAGAGTTCAGAGCCGCTTGATTTGCTGTCGGAGGCGGCCCGTCGCATCGAGGAAAAACAGTACGCAGGCGCCGAGGCAATCCTCAATCAGTTGCTCAGCAAAGAGCCGGGAAATCCGCAGGTGTGCCAGCTCCTGGCCCGACTGCATTTAAGGCAGGGGCAGTTGCAGGTGGCTCTCGGTGAATATCGGTTTTTGGCCGGTGCCGCTCTGAGGGCCCAGGAATTTCCTCAGGCGGAACTGCTGATCAAGGAATTTCTCGCCGTAGAGCCGCATTCCGTTCCCATGCTGGAGTTGCACGGCGAGTTGTACGAAGAGCAGGGCAATGTCGCTGTCGCGGTGGAGCACTACGGGCAAGCGGTGGAAGCTCTGCTGAAGAATCCCGAGCCGGGCATGCCGACGTTGCACGAGGAGATCTTCGACAAGATCAAGTCGTTGGCTCCCGACAGCGCAGTAGCCAAGAAGCTGGCCCTGTTGATGCAAGGCGAGGCGGCCGTCGAGGAGACGCCTCAGGCGGGTCCGTCTGTGGAGCCGCCACCAGACACGGCCGGTTCGGAGCCGTCAGCGCAGACCTTCTCCCTGGAAGGGGCCGCACCGGACGATGCCTGGAACATGACGTCGAAGATTTCACGGAGCCAGGACCGGCATCTTTCCGCATCGGAGGCTTCTGCCGCGCCTCCCACATCCGCCGAGGCTCCCGCGTTTTCGCTCGCTGCCGCTTCGCAGAATGCGACGACGGGTCCTGTGGCTGCGCCGGCGGCTCCGACTGAAATGCCTGTTCCGGTGTCCAGACGGGCGCAATTTGAATCGTACCTGGCGACGGGCCAGGTGATGGAAGCCGAATTGTGGCTCAGCCGCCTGGTCAAGCAAGGGCCTGATGAGGTTGAGCCGCGAGAATGGCTGGGCCAGGTGCTGGAACAAAAGGGCGACGTGGCAGGAGCGGCGTTACAGTATGCGCGGGCGTTGGAACTGCGGATGTCGGATGCTCCTGCAGAGCCTACAGAGGCATTGCGGGCGTTGTACGGCAAAGTGCAAGCGTTGGCTCCGAGTAGTCCCCTTGTCGAGAAATATGCACCGCGCTTGGCGCCTCCGGTTGAAACGCAACCCTCATCCCAAGCAGACGACGCGCTGCCGTCGGACGGCGTCCATCCGGACGTGCATTTCACCCTGGGCGTGGCGTACAAAAACATGGGATTGTTGGAGGAAGCCCGAGACGAATTCCGCTACGCGATGGGATCGCCGACGGTCTTTCTCGATGCCTGCCTGATGACGGCCGTCTGTTTGAAGGAAGAGGGCCAGATCGACGACGCCATTGCCCAGCTGGAACAGTTGCTCGGCGACGTGCGTTGCCAAGGGGCAAAGGCCCAGGCTATCCGATACGAACTGGGGCTGTTGTACGAACAACAAACGCGTTGGCAGCAAGCAGTCACGATGTTCGAGTCTATTCCGACCTTCCACGATGTACCGCATCGGCTCATGAATCTCCGCGCGCAATACAAGCCGGCTCCTCCGGCTGCCACAGCGTTCCGCTACGCCTCCTAGCGCTCTTCTCATTCCCTGACGGCATTCGGTGCCGGTCGACCCGACAGCACGGCCTCGATGTTGCTAAGGCAAATCATGCCCATGTTCACACGGGCCATTTCGGTCGCGGATCCGAGATGCGGCAGAAGCACGACCTGCGATAGCGCGGTCAATCGAGGTTCGATGGCCGGTTCCCGCTCGTAGACGTCCAGTCCGGCTCCTGCGATGCGGCCTGACTCGAGCGCGTCCACCAAGGCTAATTCATCCACAATCGGGCCGCGAGAGGTATTGATCAACACGGCATGCGACGGCATCATGGCCAATGCCTGGGCATCGATCAGGTGCCGGGTGGAAGACGTCAAGGGGGCATGGATGGAAAGGAAGTCTGATCGCCGGAGAAGTTCCGGGACATCGACGGCCCGCCATTCGGGATGGCCGACCTCGGGCGGCAGCCGACGACGGGAAGCGTAAAGTACCGCCATACGAAACCCCGAAGCCCGGCGGGCGACCGCTTGCCCGATACGGCCCATCCCAAGAATGCCGAGCGTCTTGCCTGCCACCTCTCTGCCCAGCAGTTGCGTCGGCGTCCATCCAGTCCAGCCGCCTCCTCGCACCAGCTTGTCCCCCTCGACCACGCGGCGCGCTACGGCCAACAGCAAGGTCCAGGCGAGATCGGCGGTCGCATCCGTCAGCACGTCCGGCGTATTCGTCACGATCAGGCCCCGTAGCCGAGCTGCGGTCAGATCGATGTTGTTGTATCCCACAGCATAGTTGGCCAGAATGCGTAATTGATCCGCGCCGACCAGCGCCCGCTGATCGATCCGTTCCGTCAAAGTGACGATGGCGGCTTGTGCGTGCCGCAAACCGGCCTGCAGGCGTTCGACTGAGGGAGGGGCCTCGTCCGGTTCTGCGACCAAGTGATATCGCTCGCGAATGCGCGCCATGACGGGATCTGGGAGAGTGCGGGATAGATAGAGGCGAGGGCCTGTCTCATTCATGGTCTGACGCGACATCTTAGCCTGCTGCGAGGAGGCCCGCAATCGGGGCTAGTCCGGTGGATGCGGAATGCTTCGGACAACCGGGGCTCGATCTTGAAGTTGCGTAGGTCATTTGCTATTCTCCGCGGGCCTTCCGGACAATCAACAACCAACGCAGTGATGAGATAAGGAGTGGCGGTATGGCCAGCATCAAGCGGGCGCTGATCAGCGTGTCGGACAAGACGGGTGTCGTGGAGATGGCTAAAGGATTGGAGGCGTTGGGCGCGGAGATTCTCTCGACCGGGGGAACGGCGAAGGCGCTTCGTGATGCCGGTGTGAAGGTCACCGACGTGGCGGCCTATACTGGCTCGCCGGAGATTCTCGATGGGCGTGTGAAGACCCTCCATCCCAAGATTCACGGAGGATTGCTCGGCCGCCGTTCATTGCCCACCCATGTGGAGCAAATGCAGCAGCACAATATCGGGCCGATCGATGCGGTGGTGGTCAATCTCTATCCATTCGAAGCGACGATCGCCAAGCCGCATTGTCCGTTTGAAGAGGCGATTGAAAATATCGATATCGGTGGGCCGTCTATGCTGCGTTCCGCCGCGAAAAATCATGAGGACGTTCTCGTCGTGGTGGACCCTGCCGACTATGCGCGTGTGTTGGAGGCGGCCAAGGGCAATACGGTGAGCCGCGAATTGCGCCGCGAATTGGCCATGAAGGTCTTCCAGCATACGGCACGATACGATAGCCTGATCGCCGGCTATCTGGAGCGGCAAGTGCAGGGCGGTGAGGTGAAGTTTCCCGCGATCTTGTCATTGCAGTTCGAACGGGCCGAGACCCTCCGCTACGGAGAAAATCCGCATCAGCAAGGCGCCTTTTATCGGGAGTTGCTTTCGAACGAACCCTCGGTCTCGCGCGGCAAGATTCTGCACGGGAAGGCGATGTCGTACAATAATTTCCTGGATGCGAATTCGGCGTTGGAGCTGGCGAAAGAATATGACGAGTGTGCCGTGGCGATCATCAAGCATAACAACCCCTGCGGTGTGGCCTTAGGAGCCGTGCCGGTCGAAGCCTATGTCAAGGCGCGCGAAACGGATCCGGTGTCGGCGTTCGGCGGCGTCATCGCTTTCAATCGTCCGGTCGATCTGGCTGCGGCGAAAGAAATAACCTCAACGTTCGTAGAAGTGGTCATCGCTCCCGGATTTGCCGAGGAGGCGTTGACCGAACTCAGGCGGAAGAAGGATCTGCGGTTGCTCGACGTCGGGCCGCTCACCAAGGTTAAGCAGGAGGGGTACGATCTGAAAAAATTGGTTGGGGGATTGATCGTGCAAGACCGCGATCTCGGGGTGCTCGCAGATCTGAAGGCGCTTCCAGTGCCGACCGTGCGGAAACCGACGGGCGATGAGTATGCCGCATGCGCCTTTGCCTGGAAGGTCTGCAAGCACGTCAAGTCCAACGCGATCATCTATGCCAAGCCGGGCCAGACGGTCGGCATCGGGGCAGGTCAAATGAGCCGTGTCGATTCGGTGAAACTGGCCGCCATGAAGGCGCAGATGCCCATCAAAGGTTGTGTGATGGCATCCGATGCATTCTTTCCGTTTCGCGACGGGCTGGATGCCGCGGCGCAGGCCGGCATCACCTGTGTGATTCAGCCGGGCGGCTCGATCCGCGACGCTGAGGTGGTCAAAGCTGCGGATGAGCATGGCATGGCGATGATTCTCACCGGCATGCGCCATTTCCGTCACTGATGAACTGTTGAACGTGGGTGCTCGCTGCCGGTTCGATTGTCCGCTGCTCCGGACGTACTGCGCGCCTCCGCGCCGGCTGTCCGAGTTTCCCGCATCTCTATGACAGGCTGCGTTGAGCGGCTCATTCCTTGCACGACCGGTGGATACCTATGAAGATTCTTGTCATCGGCAGCGGAGGGCGCGAGCACGCGATGGTTTGGAAGCTGTCGCAGAGCCCACGGAAGCCGATTCTGTTTTGCGCCCCAGGTAATGCCGGAATCGCATCGTCGGCCGCCTGTGTCCCCATCAAGGCCGACGATGTGCCCGCATTGAAGGCCTTCGTCCTCCAGGAAGGGATCGATGTGACTGTCGTGGGACCGGAAGCGCCGTTGGCATTGGGGATCGTCGACGAGTTTCGAAAGGCTAAACTCAAGATTTTTGGTCCAACCAAAAACGCAGCCCGCCTGGAATCCAGCAAGATCTTCTCCAAGTCGGTCATGGCGCAAGCGCACATCCTGACGGCGCGATCGAGGAGTTTTGACAAGGCTGCAGAGGCGTTGGCCTATGTGGAGAGCCATGAGCTGCCGGTCGTCATTAAAGCCGACGGGTTGGCGCAGGGAAAAGGCGTCATCATTGCGACCACCAGAGAGCAGGCTCGCCAGGCGGTCACCGATTCCATGGAGAAGGCGGTCTTCGGCGATGCCGGGAAGTCGGTATTGATCGAACAGTTCCTCGACGGGGAAGAACTGACGATCATGGCCTTTACCGACGGCAGGACGGTCGTGCCTATGCTGCCTGCCCAAGACCATAAGCGAGTGGGCGATGGGGATACAGGACTTAACACCGGGGGGATGGGGGCCTATTGTCCGGCTCCGCTCGGTACGCCAGCCCTCCGAGATCGCGTGATGAAAGAGGTGCTGCAACCAATGGTCGATACGATGTCGCGGCTCGGGTCCCCCTTTCAAGGGGTGCTCTATGCCGGCCTGATGGTCGTAAACGGCACGCCCTATGTTTTAGAATTCAATGCCCGCATGGGTGACCCGGAGACCCAAGTGGTGCTCCCGCTGCTCGCAACGGACTTGGTCGATGTCGTAGAGGCCGTGGTCGAACACCGCCTGGATCAACTTCCGATCACGTGGCACAACGAGACGGCGGTCTGCGTGGTGATAACGTCCGGGGGGTATCCCGGCGTCTATCAACAGGGGGTGCCGATCAGCGGCTTGGAAGAGAACAAGCCGGGTGACGCGACCGTTTTCCATGCCGGTACGGCTTGGCGGGATGGTCACGTCGTGACAGCCGGAGGACGTGTGCTCGGCATTACGGGGCGCGGTCGGACCATTGCCGAAGCTCAAGCGGCCGCCTATCGACGGACCGACCGCATTCGGTTCGAAGGCGCCCATTATCGGAAAGACATTGCGCATCGCGCCCTGCGTCGGCCGTAACGGGTCATTCACTCTTTCCGTTCCATGGCCACAATCGAACCCTGGACCGATGACTCACCTGCGCGGCTGAGCGCTCTGGTCAAGAGCCTGCTGCATACCAACCGCGTGGTTGCATTTCCCACCGAGACCTTCTACGGACTCGGTGTGGATCCGTTCGAGCGTCGGGCGGTCGAGCAGTTGCTGGAGCTGAAGGGGAGTCGCGATGGAAAACCTATTCTCGTCTTGATCGGCGAGCGGAAACAGCTCGGACTCTTCACGCCAGCTTTGTCTCCGGCAACCGAGGCGTTGATCGAGGCTTGTTGGCCGGGGCCTCTCACGCTCGTGCTTCCTGCCGCTCCGTCTCTACCTGAGAATCTCACCGGAGGGAGCGGGTCCATCGGCGTGCGCTGGACATCTCATCGTCGGCTGGCGGCGCTGCTGCGTGTCGTCGGTCCGATGACCGGAACCAGTGCCAATCGGTCTGGGGCGGCACCTGCCAACACGGCGGAGGAGGTGGAAGCCGCGTTAGGTGCAGCGGTGGATTTGATTCTGGACGGCGGGCGGACGGCGGGTGGATTACCCTCGACGGTGTTCGATGTGCGCCCCCCGCTTCGCATGATTCGCGAAGGAGCGGTGACTCGACAGATGATTCAGAACGTGTTAGAGAAGCGTGGCGTTGAGTGGCAGGGGTAGCGAGCCATTGCGCAACGATGGTACCGAATGAGGAGGAGAGCTATGACGATGGGGAGACAACTTCGGGGATGGGCTGGATTCGGGCTCGCGTTGGGAATCGTCGTGGGGCTCACGGGGTGTGATTATTGGCCTCCGGCGCTCCAAACCCAAATCGAACAGCTCCGGTCCGAACTCCAGGCCGTGACGGCTGAGAAGGCGCAATTTCAGGGTCAAGTCGCTTCACTGACGAAGGTCAAAGATGATCTCCAAGCACAAGTCGATGAACTGAGCAGGGCCAATCGTGACAAGAGTACGATGATTGCCAGTCTGCAAAACAGCGTAACCTCGTTGCAAGAGCGGTTGGCCAAATCCGCGAAACCTGCGGCGACCAAGGCCTCGACTGCCAAACCGGCATCCAAGCCGGCCCCCAAAGCTCCGGTGAAAAAGAAGACGGCGACATCCAAGCCCACAGGAATCAGGTAGCGTGACGGCTATTTGGTCGTCGGCGGAGTCGATGGTGTCGTCGAAGGAGCTGCCGGAGTAGACGATGTGGTCGTCTGGGCAGGGGTTGAACTGGCCGTCGATGGGGACGTCGAGGCTGATGTCGAGTCCTTACTCTCGCCACTGCCGGCAGCGGGTTTCTCTCCGCTCGACGACGGCTTGAGCTTGTCGGAATAGTCCGTGACATACCAGCCGCTACCCTTGAACATGATTCCGGGAGAAGAAATCAGTCGCCTCACCGGTTTGCCGCAGCGCTCGCAGGAGGCGATCGGATCGTCCTTGATGCTTTGCTTCACTTCGAAGCGGTACGCGCAACCGTCGCATTGGTACTCGTAAATCGGCACGGGCTCCCTCCTTCTCGTCGCGGTCCGTCGCGCAGCACTAGTAACCACCGTCTAAGTCAGGTCAATTGGGCAAAGGCCTTCTGCAATCGGTCAAGCCCACGAGTAATGTTCTCCATGCTGGTGGCGTAGGACAGCCTGACATGATTGTTGCTGCCAAACGGTTCCCCTGGAACTACCGCAATCTGTGCGTGTTTGAGCAGATAGTTCGCCAGTTCGGTCGGTGAGGCTATTGTCCCTTCAGGGCTCCGTTTGCCGAGGAGCCCTTTGATATTGGGAAAGGCGTAGAAGGCTCCGCCTGGCATCCGGCACGTGACCCCTGGAAGCTTGTTGAGGCCGTCGACGAGCATCCGCCGCCGTCGGTCGAATTCGGCCACCATGTGGGTGGTAAAGGGGGTGCCGAACTTCAAGGCGGCGACAGCGGCTTTCTGGGAGATCGAGCAGGGATTCGAGGTGCTCTGGCTCTGAATGGTGCCCATGGCTGCAATGAGGTTTTTCGGCCCTGCCGCGTACCCGATGCGCCATCCGGTCATCGCGTAGGCTTTCGAAACCCCGTTGATGATGACGGTACGTGCTGCCACCTCCGGACCCAACGTGGCGATGCTCACATGCCGGGCCCCGTCGTAAATCACCTTTTCGTAGATCTCATCGGAAATCACCACGAGATTGTGCTTGACGGCAATGGCCGCGATGGCTTCCAGCATCCCTCGATCATAGGTCGCGCCGGTCGGATTGCAGGGGCTGTTTACGATGAGTGCCTTGGTCCGCGGCGTAATCAGGCGCTCCAATTCGGCCGGTCGAATGGCGTAGTCTTCTTCTTCTCTGGTCGGCAGCAGGACAGCCGTGGCATCGTTCAGCAAGGCCTGGTCCGAATAGGAGACCCAATAGGGGGTCGGAATGATGATCTCATCCCCCTCTTCCAGGAGGGCCTCGGCGAGATTATAGAGCGAGTGTTTGGCTCCACAGGATACGAGGATCTGGGATTTGTCGTACCGCAGGCCAAGCTCCTGTTGAAACTTGTCAGCGATCGCGCTGCGCAATTCATCGATGCCCGATGAAGGGGTATACTTGGTGAATCCGGCGCGAATAGCCGCTTCAGCTGCGGCCTTGACGGGTTCAGGAGTGTCGAAGTCCGGCTCGCCGGTGGAAAAATCGATCACGTCGATCCCTTGCGCCGCCATCGCTTTGGCCGTCGCGGCCATCGCGAGGGTGGGGGAGGGGGCAATGCGGCCAACTCGTGCTGCCAGCTTCATGATTTCATGCTCCGAACACGTTCCTGCAGCCGACGCGCCACTTCCGGATGGAGAAACTCCGTCAACGACCCGCCATGGGCGGCTACGTCTTTGATGATGGTGGAGGAGAGATAGGAGTATTCTTCGCTGGGCATCAGAAATACGGTTTCCACCTGTTTGGCAAGCTTGCGGTTGATCAACGCCATTTGAAATTCATGCTCAAAGTCGGAAATCGCGCGGAGTCCACGAATGATGGCGTGAGCCCCTGACCGTTCAACGTATTCGACCAGAAGGCCTTCGAATGTCGCGACCTGGACCTGGCCAAGATCCTTGACGACCAGGTTCACCATCTCCAACCGTTCCTTCATGGTGAAGAGCGGATGTTTCCCCGGATTAGGCGCGATCGCAACGACGACCTTATCGAAGACGCGCAGGCTTCGACGGATGATATCCGTGTGGCCGTGTGTGATGGGGTCGAAGGTGCCTGGATAAATGCCGATCTTCATGGCTGTTTCTCGGTCCAACCGTCCTGGCCATAGACGAAGAGGGAGGTGTCGCCATAGTCATACCGTTTGATCAATCGGCCTCTTTCGGTCTGCAGGGGCAGGTCACGGTCCGCATGCTGCTCGATAACCAAGACTCCGTCGGGGGCAATTAGGCCGGTTCGCCATGTGCCGAGTAGGAGTTCTACGGCATCCGTTGCCGCATAGGGGGGATCAGCGAACACCACGTCGTAGGACGCCTTCTCGCTTGCCGCCTGGCGAATGAAGGCCGCGACTGATTGCGGTCGAACATCCGCATGATCCAACATCCCGAAGGTGATCAGGTTCGTCCGCAATAATTTCAATCCCTGAGCCTCTGACTCCACGAAAGTGACAGCTGCGGCGCCTCGGCTCAACGCTTCGATCCCGACGGCTCCGGTCCCCGCATACAGATCGAGAAATCGTCCCCCTGGAACCCTTGTCCCAAGAATCGAGAACAACGCCCCGCGAACCTTATCCGAAGTGGGACGGATCGTTCTGTCTTGCGGTCCGCATAGGCGCCGACCTCGATGCGAACCGGCTATGACGCGCATAGTCAAATACGGGAGGACAACTCTGGAGTTGTTGACTGTAACATAGCGTTTTTGCAGGGGTCAAGGCGACTCTGTTAGGGAGAACGTCCCGAAGGTGATGAGCGAAAACACGCGTGGGAGGCCGGAGAAGATAATAACTGAATTGATGCTATTTTGACGCGCTTGTCGAGGGTTACTATAATCCTGCGGGGTTGGGAAGGTCAGGCGGACTGATCAGCTCGCTATTGACGGACTCGGCGGTTCAGATCACGATAGCCGTTAGCGAGTCGCTGCCGGTTGTGCGGCCGCAGGCTGTGCATCCTTCGCGGCGAGACTCTTCCGGCGATTGTTGGAGATCGTGCGATCGATGATCGCGCCGCAGTTAATGCATTTCCAGGCGTAGAAGATCAGGAAGAAGTCGGAGAATCGCTCCAACATCATGAGGCCTTTGCATTTCGGGCATTCCATCGATCCCTCCAGGGTGACTACGTGCACAGCTGTGGGCGAAGTTAAGCAAGAGCTACACCAATGTGTTCCTCTACGTAATTTCAACACTTTATGAGATACGTATTTGCCACCAAGGGGCGAAGGGCTGGTTCAGGATAGTACAATTTCGTTCATCCTGTCATATTTTTGTCCATGGACGGTCACATGGCAGGCAAGAAAACGGGTCAGAGCATTGCGCAGTGGCCGGAAACCGAGCGACCGCGTGAACGGCTTCTCGCTCGAGGCGCGTCGGCGCTCACGGACGCGCAACTTGTTGCCATTCTCCTACGCGTTGGCCGGCAGCGATCATCCGCCGTCGAGGTGGGAATGAACCTTCTTCAGCGGATCGGGGGGCTGGGGGCGCTTTCCCAATGCGGGATCGACGAGCTCTGCGCGGTTCCTGGAATCGGCGAAGCCAAGGCGACGCAGCTCAAGGCGGCGTTGGAGTTGGGGCGGCGCGCGTTGGCTTTGCCGCTGAATACCGGAACCAAGATCGCATCGAGTCGAGACCTCTACGAGCATTTCCATCCCACCCTTCGCGATCTGCGTCATGAGATCTTTACAGTAGTCCTCCTGGATGCCAAACACGCGATCCTGCGAGAAACGACGATCTCCAAAGGCAGCCTGACGGTGAGTATCGTGCATCCCCGCGAAGTATTTTCGCTGGCCGTAAAAGAGGCGGCCGCTGCTGTCATCTTTGTGCACAATCATCCCAGTGGCGACCCAACGCCCAGCCACGAAGATCGTGTGCTGACCGCCAGGCTTGTGGAGGCGGGCGAATTGTTAGGCATCCGCGTGTTGGATCATGTGATAGTCGGCGATGGACGCTATGTCAGTTTTGCCGATCAAGGCTGGTTAAATGGAGAGCACATGAACGGTGCACATCGAGAGGAGCGACGGATCATGTAACGTACCATTACCGCCCGGATGGCTGCCGCGCGGTCCGGGCTGATCAAGGAGGGCTCCATGAACAACGTTGGCGGGGAGTCACTCAGAAATGTCATCATCGTGGGAAGCCGAGGCGCCGGGAAAACCACCCTGGCCGAAGCACTGCTCTTCGTGAGCGGTGCGATTCCGACGCTTGGCGCCGTGTCCCAGGGCACGACCATCTCGGATTTCGAACCGGAAGAAGTCCATCACCGCAGTTCCATCAGCACCAGCCTCCTTCGTTGTACCTGGAAACAGACCGCCATCAACTTTCTCGATGTCCCAGGCGCCCCCGCTCTGGCCGGCGAATTGCTCGGGGCGCTCCAGGTGGCCGACGCCGCTATCGTCGTGCTCAACCCGGCCACCGGGATTCGCAGCGACGTGGTCAAGATCTGGTCGCGGATTCGCGAGCGTCAGGTGCCCTGCCTCTTCTTCGTGAATGAACAGGAGAAGGGTGGCACGTCGATTGATGCATTCCTGATGGCCTGCCAGAGCGAACTATCCGTGACTCCGATTCTCTTGACGCATCCCCTACTAGTGGGCACGCAACTGAGCGGGATTATCGACTTGCTTGAACAAAAACTCCTCGGTTCCCAGAACGGCCAGACGAAAATACTGGAGCAGCCCATTCCCGATTCCTTCACGCCATTGACGGGGGAGGCCAGGAAACGGATTCAGGAGGCGGCTGCCGACAGTGACGACCGCCTCTTGGAACGGTATCTGTCGGTTGGGGAGCTCAACCAGGCTGAGCTGTACAAAGGGCTTCGTACGGCGGTGCAGTCGGGGGGAGCCGTTCCTTGTTACGTGGGGTCTGCTGGCAAGGTGCTGGGCATCGCGCCACTTCTGAATGCCGTGGTCGAGTGGTTTCCGTCGCCGCAGGAGCGAATGAACCGTTGTCCCGTAGTCGGTCGACATGCTGATACCCAGGCGGAACAGCGCTTGGAGGGGAGGGCGCAAGAACCGTTTGGAGGAGTCATTTTCAAGACAATCATCGATCCATTTATCGGCAGACTCTCGTATCTTCGCGTGTTGTCCGGAACGCTCCAGGCCGATTCGGCCGTCTACAATGTATCTCGAAAGACAAAAGAGAAAAGCGGCCATCTCTATCTGATGCTTGGCAAGAAACATTTCCCGGTTTCCTCGGCCCAGGCGGGAGATATCGTGGCGGTCGGCAAACTTAAAGATTCGCAAACCGGCGACTCGTTAGGGGAAGAGCGGGCGCCCCTGCTCTTTCCGTGGGAGCCCTTGCCTCGACCGGTTTTGTCCTTTGCCATTGAGCCGAAGGCGAGCGCCGATGTCGACAAGGTGAGTATTGGGCTCCATAAGTTGATTGAAGAGGATCCATCCCTGGAATTTGCCCGGCATGCCGATACCAAAGAGATGGTCTTGAGCGGAGCCGGCCCCTGGCATCTGGACGTAACGCTGGAAAAACTCCGCCGCAAGTACGGAGCCGAGGTGAAGGTTCACCAGCCGAGAGTGCCGTATCGGGAAACCATTCGGACTGCGGCGCAGGCGCAGGGAAAGTATAAGAAACAGACCGGAGGGCACGGTCAATACGGAGACTGCTGGCTTGAGGTTGCCCCGCTCGAACGTGGGGGAGGATTTTCCTTCGAGAACAAGGTAGTCGGCGGCGCGATCCCGCGCAATTTCATTCCGGCGGTTGAAAGGGGCGTCGTCGAATCGATGCACCATGGGGTGTTGGCCGGGTTTCCGGTGGTGGATCTGCGGGTCGCAGTCTACGATGGGTCCTACCATGTCGTCGATTCATCCGAGATGTCATTCAAGATCGCCGGATCGATGGCCTTCAAGAAAGCGATGGAATCGGCGCATCCGATTTTGCTTGAGCCCTTCATGACGGTGGAGATCGAAGTGCCAGCCGAATCCATTGGCGCGGTCATCGGCGATGTGAATGCCAGGCGGGGCCGTATTCTGGGCGTGGAAGCCAAAGGGCATACCGAAATGGTCAAGGCGCTCGTTCCCTTGGCCGAACTTCTGACGTACGCAACCGCGCTGAACGGGCTTACGGGCGGGGTTGGCAGCTATGTGATGGACATGGCGGGCTACCAGGAAGTGCCTCGTGAACTGGCGGGAAAGATCGTCGAAGAAGCGCGGGCGGCGAAAGAACAGGCCCATGCCCATGCGTGAGGGAGCGCGAGAGTGTCGGCCGCTAGGGCTCCGATGACTTGAGGACGACGAAGAAGGCGCGATTCTCTCTGAGGACGCGCAGCAGGACGGTTTCACCGCGGCGGACTTTCGAGATTGCAGCGGTAAATTCACCGACCGTATTGACGTCGGCACGGTTCACTTCCTTGATTAGGTCACCCTCACGGAGGCCTTCGGCCAGCGCCAAACTGCCCGGTTCGACTTTCGTAATCAAAACCCCGTGGCGTTCGTTCAGTTTGAACTTTTCAGCCAAGGCAGCGGTAAGATCCTGAACGTCAAGACCCAAGCGCGCCTCGGTCTTGCTCTGCGGGATGGAAGCGGCGACGACGTGATCGCGCCGTTCTGTGAGGGCCACGTCGAGCGTGATGCGTTGCAGGTTGCGGACAATTTCCACTTTGGTGGAGGCGCCTGGTTGGAGGCCCGCCACCAGACGAGACAACTTATTGGGGGTGTCGACCACCGTGCCCTCGATTCGTGTGATGACATCGCCCGGTTTGATCCCGGCCGCCGCCGCCGGATCCTTGTCGAATACTTCGTTGACGAGGACTCCTTCATTCTCCACGACGCCGAATTTCTTGGCGAGTTCCGGCGTCAACGGCTGGATTCCGACCCCCAGCCAGCCACGCACCACGCGCCCTTGGGCGATCAGCTGCTGGACTACCAGCTTGGCCATGTTGGAGGGGATGGCAAACCCGATGCCCTGGGCAAAATTGATGATCGCGGTATTAATCCCGATGACTTCGCCGCGAAGATTGAATAGCGGACCACCGGAGTTGCCCGGGTTGATGGAAGCGTCGGTCTGAATGTAGTTCTCATACCGCGACAGGTTCACGTTTTCGCGGCCGATTCCGCTGACTACGCCGAGCGTCACCGTGCGGTCCAGTCCGAAGGGGTTTCCGACGGCAAGCACCCATTGCCCGACGCGAACGCCGGTCGAGTCACCGAATTTCACGCTCGGGAGCGGCCGATCCGCTGTCACTTTCAGAACCGCCAAGTCGGTGTCCGGGTCTTTTCCGATCACCTGGCCGATCAATTTCGACTTGTCGGAAAGCCGTACCTCGACCTCTGTGGCGTCCCCGATCACATGGTTGTTGGTGATGATATGGCCTTCGGGGTCGACGATGACACCGGATCCCGAACCGGACGCGTTGGGCGTACGGTCTTGGGTCAAGTCGCGGCCCTTTCCGACGGGTGAAACGGGAAAGAGATTGACCACCGAAGGTTTGGACCGTTCCGCCAGATCGGTAATCACCGATTGAATCTCTTCGAGCAGCTGCAGCCCGCTGGCGACAGTGCTGTGCGGCGTGGTTGGTTCAATGCCTCGGCCAGTGGAGGGAAATATGAGCGGAAGGCACAACGCTGCGAGCAGCGGTCCGAGCCGGATATTCCTGCACCACATTGTCATGGAAAAAATTCTACACCAAACCGCCGTCAAAGCCTATAGGCCGAGCGATGCGGAGCCGTGGATGGGGACAAGACCACTAGGCCGACTTGCTCCTGCGTACCGCAGCGAAGGACGGACCGATCAGATCGAGATCGGCTCGGAGGCCGATGACGATCACGATGTCGTCTTGTCGCAACAGCAATGAATCGTTAGGCGGAACGAGGAAGGGACCCCGAAAGATCGTGACGATTCGGATAGATGACGGCCAGCCGAGGTCTGCAACCGGTTTCCCGCAAACCGGAGCTTGCTGCGCGACGACGAAACGTTCCAGCGCGGCGGATCGAACCGTGAGATCCCGTTGCAGCGTGAGGAGATCTTCGTGGATCGATTCCAGTTTGAGGTCACGGATCTGGCTGTCGACTTGGAGTAAGGTGTGTTTGAGATGGCGGATACGTTCTGTTGCCTGGTTGAGGGGCTGGGCCAGTTCTTCGTGGGAGCCCGAGGGGATGCGTTCCGACCCGGGGCGGTCCTGAAAGGCTGCGGCCATGCGCCGGCCGATATCCGTGTGGACGGCTTCTAGCTGGTTCAGAAGCGTTGCCGCCTGTCCGTGGAGACGCAGAATATGGACTTTGCGGTTGACCCGCTCGGAAATTGCCAAAACCGATTCATAGACAGCGCTGCCGGTGATCGACAGCTCTTTTTGAAGGCGACCGAGAAATTCGAGCGACATAGGCTGTGAACTCAATGTCCGATAACGACTGTTATGTAAACTAATAGATTTCTACCCACACGCACAATCGACATCCTCGTTTACTCTCCTTCGGACCCCCCGGTCAACAGAATCTCCTTCTTCACCTAAGACCAGGTTGACAGCATCATGAATCATCGTTACAGACATCTTTCATGACAACCGATGCCATGCCCGGACAGCCGGCACCGCAGAGCATGCTGGCAGACATTCCCCAGTTGCTGGAAGCCTATAAAGCTAGCCGACCGGATCAGGCTTGTCGCGAGCAACGAGTGGCCTTTGGCACATCAGGGCATCGAGGGTCATCGCTCAAGTGTTCCTTTAACGAACCTCACATCCTCGCGATTACGCAGGCCGTCTGTGAGTATCGTAGCAGACAACCAACGACCGGTCCTCTCTACCTGGGTAAGGACACCCATGCACTCTCAGAGCCAGCCTGGGTAACGGCACTTGAGGTGCTGGCGGGTAATGGTGTGGAGGTGATGATCGATAGAGAGGGTGGTTATACACCCACGCCGGTGATCTCCCACGCCATTCTAACGTACAACCGGGGTAGAGCGTCCGGATTTGCCGATGGGATCATCATCACCCCCTCGCATAATCCGCCCGAGGACGGCGGCATCAAATACAATCCACCCCATGGAGGACCAGCCGATACCCAGGTTACCAAGTGGATCGAAGACCGGGCTAATGAGCTCTTAGCCGCAAAGCTGCAGGGCGTCAAGCGTATGCCGATTGCGAAGGCAGTGCAGGCCTCCTCGACCCACAAGTATGATTACAGAGGAACCTATGTCGGTGATCTCGGCAGCGTGGTCGATCTGGACGTGATTCGTTCAACCAAGATCAAGATCGGTATCGATCCATTGGGTGGATCCGGTGTGGCCTATTGGCAACCCATGGCCGAGCGCTACGGCTTGCACATTGAGATCGTCAATCCCACCGTCGATCCGACCTTTCGTTTCATGCCGCTGGATTGGGACGGCAAAATCCGGATGGATTGCTCCTCTCCCTATGCCATGGCGAATCTGATCGCGCTCAAGGACCGCTTCGACGTGGCCTGTGGAAACGATGCGGACAACGACCGCCATGGCATCGTGACGCGGACCTCAGGCTTGATGAACCCCAATCACTACCTCGCGGTCTCGATCGCGTATCTCTTTGCCCATCGGCCAGGGTGGAGAGCTGATGCCGGGATCGGCAAAACGCTGGTCAGCAGCAGCCTTATTGACCGGGTGGCGGCTAGGCTCTCACGCCGGCTGGTCGAAGTGCCGGTCGGCTTCAAGTGGTTTGTCCCTGGGTTGTTGGACGGGGCGCTGGGATTTGGCGGGGAAGAGAGTGCCGGAGCGTCATTTCTCCGGCGGGACGGTACCGTTTGGTCGACCGACAAAGACGGCATTATCATGAATCTACTCGCCGCGGAAATGACGGCCAAGACCGGCAAAGATCCGGCGCAGCTCTACCGGGATTTGACCGACGCATTGGGCGAACCAGTCTATGCGCGCCTGGATGCGGCGGCCACCAGCGAACAGAAGACCATCCTATCGAAGCTCTCCCCTGCTCAGGTCCAGGCGACGGAATTGGCCGGTGACAAGATCACGGCCATGCTGACGACGGCACCGGGCAATGGGGCGGCTATTGGTGGTCTCAAGGTGGTGACCGAGCAGGGCTGGTTTGCGGCGAGGCCATCGGGCACTGAAGATGTGTACAAGCTCTATGCGGAGAGCTTTCGGGGCGCCGCGCACCTGAAACGGATTCAGCAGGAAGCGCAAGCGATCATCGCGCAGGCCTTTACTCCTGCCACCGCGTAGGCAGCGTCTTGGAATGGGTGGTGCGTGGCTTCGGCAAGGAATACCGGAAGGGAGCGGATGAAAGCGCCATTAGGGCGAAGGAATTTGCTGGTCGGCATGGTACGAACTCCTCACAAGCGGTCCTGACTCGACGTGAGTGAAACCCATCGCGAGCCCTTCTTCCTTCAAGGCGGCAAACTCGGCAGGATCGTAGAAGCGGGCGACGGGCAAATGGTCTCTGGTCGGCTGGAGGTATTGCCCGATCGTAAACACGTCGCATGCGACCCCTCGCAGGGCACGCATGACCTCACGGGCCTCGTCCATCGTTTCCCCCATTCCCAGAATCAAGCCGGATTTCGTCGTCATCCCCTTCTGCTTGGCTTTGCCGAGTAATTCAAGCGACCGCTGATACTTGCCTTGGGGTCTGATCGACGGAAACAACCGCCGGACTGTTTCAATGTTGTGATTCAGAATTTCCGGTTTCTCGTCGCAGACCCTGTCCAGCGCCTCCCAATTCCCCTCAAAGTCAGGTATCAAGACTTCGATCGTGCAGCCGGGAGTCAGCCGCCTGGTCTGCCGGATCGTCTCAGCAAAGATTGCCGCTCCCCCGTCCGGCAACTCGTCACGGTTGACCGAGGTGATGACAGCGTGGCGAAGCTTGAGCGCTTGGACAGCCTCGGCTACCCGTCGTGGCTCTTCGTGGTCCACGGCCAGGGGTCTTCCTGTCTCGACTGAGCAGTAGTGGCAACGCCTGGTGCAGATATCACCCAGGATGAGAAAGGTTGCGGTGCGGGCGTTCCAACATTCCCAGCGGTTCGGACAGCGGGCTTCTTCGCAGATCGTATGAAGCTTGAGACGCTCCATCGTCTGTTTGATTTCGAGATAGTCCGGTCCAGTCTGCGCCGTGACCTTGAACCAGGCCGGCAAGCGGGGGCGTTCAGAACCTCGAAGGGTGTCGACGGGGATCAGGTTCATGGTCGCTTTGTCGCCCCGGAGGGATGTCGAATCCATCCAGCCAGTCTGGTCAGCCATCCTGCCGGCTCCGCCTCTCTGGGTGGATCGGGGTACTCGATCCAGCGCGCCTGGGAGCCGAGATAGATGCCGTTGCGAAAACTCATCTGTGTTCTCATTTGCCGATACCCACGGGCGTGGAGCGTTTCGATCAGGGCCAGTAATGCGGCATCCTGTGTGGAGTGAGGGGGCGTGATCACCCGCACCGCTTCATAACGGAGCAGGGCCTGAAACTGTTCGCCGGTCCGTTCGAATTCCACCGGTCGGCTGAATCCCCGCTGCCGATCGTCAAGTCCTGCGAGTTGATGCCTGTCCAAGCCGGAAGGTGCTGTCATGCGTCAGTCGAGGGCGCGAAATACCGCGACGAGATCGCTCAGGGCGATCGTCTTGTTCTTTAGCACGGCCCGTTCAGCCTGCACCGCCTCTCGGGTTTTCGCGTCGGCGGCCCCGGATTTCAGACATGAAGCGCCCAACGTCAGGATGCGATCGCATTCTTCAGTCAACTTCTTTTTTACGACTGGATTAACGGAAAGAATGTCCATCAGCTGGCGGCGCGTCTCGTTCAAGTGGGCTTGAAGTTCGCTGTCGGGGTAGCTCGTTCGCGCGGCTTCATCGAAGCAGCGATCGAGATACTGCGCGAGAAACACGTAGAGACGGACGAGAGCGGCGGCGACATCGATCTGTGCTTGTGCGGAGGCACTCATGACGCCTCCTTTCCTGCAAGAGGGTTAGAGCAAGACCTTGACGTCCTGACCATCGACTTTGACCTGGTAGACCTCGACCTTTGCCGACGGGTTCTTGATGCATTCTCCAGTCGTGACGTTAAACTGCCAACCATGCCAGGGACAGGACACGACGTTCCCGTCCATGTCTCCCTCCCCCAGCGGTCCCCCGCGATGGACACAGGTGTTGTCGATCACGTGAAACGTGCCGTCGACGTTGAAGACGGCTAAGGTCTTGCCGTTCACTTCGGCCACGATTCCATGGCCCGGTTTCACATCCGCGGTGCCCGTGACCCGCACGAATTCTCCCATAACGGCTCCTCTGAGTTAGTTCGACGTAAACGGTTGTTTGATCTTCTTTAACAGACTGTCGATCGAGGGAGCGGTCTTCGCAGCGCCGCCCAACTCGCCGACGAGTTTCTTGGCAATGTCACGGAAGGCGGCGGCCTGTGGTGAGGCTGGATCCGCCACAACGATCGGGTGGCCGGTATCGCCGCCGTCCCGAATGGCCGGATCGATCGGGATGCGTCCGAGAAAAGGGACGCCGACCTTGGTCGCCGCTCGCTCCCCTCCCCCGTGCGAGAAAATCTCGGTCCGCTCCCCGCAATGGCCACAGACGAAGTAACTCATGTTTTCAATGATCCCGAGCAACGGCACATTCACTTTCTGAAACATCGCCATGCCCTTGCGCACATCGTAGAGAGCGACTTCCTGCGGCGTAGTCACCGTGATCGCGCCGGCCAGCGGGACCATCTGCGAGAGGGACAGTTGGACGTCTCCGGTCCCAGGAGGCAGGTCGATCAATAAATAGTCCAGGTCGCCCCAGAGGACGTCGCGGAAAAAGGCTTGGAGATATTGATGGACCATCGGTCCGCGCCAGACAAGCGGTGCTTCCTCCGGGACGAGGTAGGCCATCGAGATCAGTTTGACCCCATAGTTCTCGACCGGGACGATCTTGCCGTCTTTCTGCTCCGGGCCGGTCGTGCTGCCCATCATCATCGGGATGTTCGGGCCGTAGAGATCGGCATCGAGCAAGCCGACTTTCGCACCGGTGAGTGCCAAGGCGCAGGCGAGATTCGCGGCGACGGTGGATTTGCCGACTCCGCCCTTGCCGCTGCTGACGGCGATCACGTGTTTGACGCCGGGAATGAGGTTGGCGTGAGGCGACTGGCCTGCTTGGACCTGTTCGTCGGCCATGATGCGCTCCTACTCTGAGGCGCAGGATGCGGAGGAAGATCCACCAGCATCAGCGCCATAACGGCATCATAAGCGATGGAGTGGGGGAAAGAAAATGGGCCGGTTGGGCCAGCCCAACATGGCCCGAGTGGGGAATCCGGACGCTATTCTGCGAATACCGTTGAGTCGAGGCGGCGAAGGTTGGTTGCCAATCCGAAGAGGGACAGCGTGTAGATCAGCCACTTCGACGGATCGAAGTTGTACCATTTGGGGCCGTTTCGGTAATCACGGGCGTAGGTATGGTGATAGTTGTGATAGCCCTCACCGAAACTCACGAACGAGACCAGCCAGCTGTCCCGGCTGCTGTCTTGGTGCCCGTGCGGCTGCGTGCCGAACATGTGGCAGAGGGAATTGATGGAAAAGGTCGAGTTCAGCACCATGAACATCCGGAACATGCCGGCCAGCATGAAGCAGCCGATTCCTCCGACCAGCCCGCCGTGCAAAAAGCCCAGCACGAGCGGAAATACCAAGCCGGAAATCACGATGGCCCAATAGTACTTGTGCTGCCACATGATCATGGGATCTTTCCGCAGCTGTCGTTCGTAGTTTTCCGTCCGATGCGGCGTGTTCAGAAAGAGCCAGCCGCAGTGGCTGTGCCAGAACCCCTTCTGCGCATTGTAAGGATCTTCTTCCTGGTCGGTTCTGGCATGGTGGCGGATGTGGTCAGCGCACCAACGGAGCGCGGAATTCTGTAACGCCCAGCCGCCTGCGATCAATAGCACGGCTTTGACCCAGGGGTGGCATTCGAAGCTGCGGTGGGAAATCAAGCGGTGGTAGCCCACCGTGATGCCCATGCCGGTAAACACATACAAGATGCCGAACAGCGTCCAGTCGAACCAGGTGTAGCCGTAGAGATAACCGAAGAGCGGGGTTCCGACCAGCGTGACGAGCGCGACGAGACAAAACAAGATGAAAGTCTTGTAGGCAAACGGGGTCGTTCCAACAGCATCCGGCATACGCTACTCCTTATGAGCGTGGATACGAGACTTCACACTGTCTGGCCGGGACTGGGAAGTCGTGCTGGATCAAATGTACCGAAGTGCAGGAATCTTTTCAAGAAAATGATGTGGACCACAGCCGAGGCCGGTCAGTCGGCGGACACGGTGGGATCCAAGCGGCGGAGATTCGAGGCCAGGCCGAGGAGCGAGAGCGAAAAAATAATCCACTTCGAGGGGTCGAAGTTGTACCACTTGGGACCGTTCCGGAAATCCCGCGCATAGGTATGGTGATAGTTGTGATAGCCCTCGCCGAAACTGATGAAGGAGATCAACCAACTGTCGCGGCTGCTGTCCTGTCTACCGTGCGGCTGCGTGCCGATCATGTGGCAGAGCGAATTGATCGTGAAGGTCGAGTTCAGCACCATGAACATGCGGAAGAGCCCGCCCATCAGAAACGCGCTGATGGTGCCCCGCCATCCCCCGTGCCAGAGCCCGACGAGGCAAGGCAGCATCAATCCTGACAGGACGATGGGCCAATAATACCGATGTTGCCACATCACGACAGGATCGCGCCGGAGCCGGATCTCGTATTTTTCGGTGCGGTGAGGCGTTTCGTAGAACAGCCAGCCGCAGTGGCTGTGCCAAAATCCTTTGGTCACGTTGTAAGGATCTTCTTCCTGATCGGTTTTCGCATGGTGGCGTATATGGTCGGCGCACCAAATGAGCGCGGAGTTTTGCAGCGCCCATCCCCCGATGACCAGGAGGCAGGCTTTCACCCAATTTCGGCACTCGAAACTCTGGTGGGCGACGAGGCGATGGTACCCGACAGTGATGCCCATTCCGGTGACGATGTACATCACCAGAAAGAGGCCCCAGTCAAAGGAGGTAAAGCCGATGTAGTAGGCGTAGACCGGTATTCCGATGAGGGTGGAGAGCCCGACGAGCCAAAAGAGAATGAAATTGAGCAGACTGAACTGATCTTGCGCAGAGGGACCCGCCATTCTCACTCCTTCGCCCGGTGATCGGATGCGGCATGGCACCACCTCACGGGGATGACCAAACGGTCCGCATAGTACGAAACTGGCGTCCGTATTTCAATGGGAACCTTCAGGTGTATACTGGGCGAAGAGTCTTCATGCCGGAGGCGGTGATCCATGACCCTTCCCGCACCCTCCCTCGAACCGGCTATACGGGCGCTCGGTGAAGAACTCGCGCGCCTGTCGGAGCATCATGCGCCCAGCCTCTTCGAGCGCCGCTGGTGGTCGCAAGCGGCGATCAATTTAACCGTACAGGATCCCACCTTCAAAACGCAGCTTTTTCGCTTTATCGACGTGCTCCCGTCCGTGGCCGACGAAGGGCGTCTCGTGGGTTTGGCGGAGGAATACTTCGGGTCCCAAGGCACGCAGGTATTCGGACTCCGTTGGGGATTGAAGGCACTGGCGGCGACCGGCATCGGTGCCAAGCTCACCGGCCATGCGATTCGTTCTCAAGTCGAGCAGATGGCGCGATCCTTCATCGCCGGCTCTTCCATTGACGATGCGCTGCCGGTGTTGACGGATCTCTGGAAGGACAGTAAGGCTTGGTCGGTTGATTTACTCGGCGAAGCGACGATCAGCGCGTCCGAGGCCGATCGCTACCGCGACCGTTGTATCGAGGCCCTGCGGGGTTTAGTGCAGGCATCAGCGGATTGGTCACCCACTCCCCTCCTGGAACAGGATCATCTCGGTTCGATCCCTCGCACACAACTGTCGCTGAAAATTTCTGCACTCTCCCCCCATTTGGACCCGATCGATCCCGCAGGCAGCTATGACTCCGTAGCTCCGCGTCTAAGGGCGATCGTGGATCTCGCGATGGCGAAAGGGGCCTCACTGATCTTCGACATGGAACAGGCGGAGAGTAAGGAGCTGCTGCTCGAGCTCTTCATGCGGTTGTTCGGAGAGCCGGCCTATCGGGCCTGGCCCCACGCGGGCCTGGCGTTGCAAGCGTATCATCGGAGTAGTGGGGAGGATGTGGACCGGCTATTGAACTGGGTGCGACAGCGAGGCACTCCTATTACCATTCGACTGGTCAAAGGTGCCTATTGGGACAGCGACACGATTCGTTATCGCCAGCGCGGATGGCCGATTCCCCTCTTCGAACTGAAGCATGAGACGGATGTACAGTACGAAGCCCTGGTCCATCGGCTGCTGGCAGCGCATCGATTGGTGCGCCCTGCGTTCGGGACGCACAACCTGCGGACCCTCGCGTACATTGAGGCGGTGGCCGATTCCTTGAAGCTCACCCCTGCTGCGTGGGAATACCAGATGATCTTCGGGATGGCCGAGCCGTTCCAGCAGGCCATCCTGCGACGGGGGCGCCGCTTACGGCTCTATACGCCGGTGGGCGACATGTTGCCGGGCATGGCCTATCTCGTGCGCCGCCTCTTGGAAAACACGTCGAATGAATCGTTCCTGCGGAAAGAATATGTCGAATCCCAACCGCTCGCGGTGCTGCTCGCCCCGCCGCAAGGCCGGCTGTCGGGCAGCGTGCAGTCGGCTATGGTAGAACCGGCTAGCTTTCGCAATGAGCCGCTCAGGGACTTTTCACAGGCGCCGGTGCGAGCGGCCTATACCCAGGCCATCGAATCTGTTCGGCGCGAACTCGGCCGAGACTGGCGGCTGAGGGACGACGGGCAGGTCCGCACCGGCAAACCGATGCGATTATATAATCCTGCGCACCCGGATCAACTGGTCGGATCACTCGCGTCCGCTTCACTTGCCGATGTCGAACCAGCAGTCGATCGGGCATCAGCGGCCTGGCCTGCTTGGCGCGAGATGCCGGCTGAACGTCGGGCCGAGGTGCTGATCGAAGCCGCCCGACTCTTCCGTGCCAAGCGGGATTACGTGGCGGCCTGGGAAATCTTCGAGTGCGGGAAGCCCTGGCGCGAGGCGGATGCGGATCTCGCAGAGGCCATCGACTTTCTCGAATTCTACGCGCAGGAGGCTTATCGCCTGTGTGGACCGAAGCGGCTCGGGCGCTACCCGGGCGAGTTGAACGAACAGTCCGTCGCGCCGCGAGGGCTCACCGGCGTGATTGCTCCTTGGAACTTTCCACTCGCGATTCCGGCCGGGATGGTCTCGGCCGCACTTGTGACGGGCAATCCTGTCCTGTTTAAACCCTCCGAACGGTCGCCATTGATCGGACGGATTTTGGTCGAGACTCTGTATGAGGCTGGCGTGCCGGAAGAGCTCCTGGTCTTTCTGCCGGGCGGGCCGGAGATTGGTCGCGCATTGGTCTGCCATCCGGAGGTCGCCACGCTGGCCTTCACCGGTTCTCGCGCCGTGGGTTTGGCGATGGTACAGGAAGCCGCCGAAGTGACATCTGGACAGCGGATGGTTAAACGTGTCATCGCCGAGATGGGAGGCAAAAATGCCATCATCGTCGACGACACGGCGGATCTCGACGAGGCGATCACCGGGATCGTGACCTCGTTTACCGGCTATGCGGGACAGAAGTGTTCGGCCTGTTCGCGAGCCGTCGTGCATCGCGCTGTCTACGACCTGTTCCTGGAGCGGCTGAAGGAGGCCGTGCTGAGTCTCCAGATCGGTGATCCGGCCGATCCCGGGACGCAAGTCGGCCCGGTCATCGACGAACGGGCGCAGGCCAGGGTTTTGGAGTACGTCAAGAACGGCATGAAGGAAGGCCGACTACTGGTGGAAGGGCCGGTCGCGCAGCCCGGCTGGTATGTCGGCCCCACAGTGATCGCAGATGTCGCCCCGACGGCGCGCATCGCACAGGAGGAAATCTTCGGGCCGGTACTGGCCGTGATGCCGGCTGCGTCATTCGACGAAGCGCTGGAACTGGCCAATGCCACGGACTACGCCCTGACCGGCGGCGTCTATTCAAGAAGCCCAGTGAATCTGGAAAGGGCACGGCAGGGGTTCGACGTGGGGAATCTCTACCTCAATCGGCCGATCACCGGGGCGCTGGTCGGGCGGCAGCCCTTCGGTGGGCACCGCTATTCAGGAGTCGGCGCGAAGGCCGGTGGGGAGGACTACTTGCGGCAGTTCGTGATCACGAAAGTCGTCAGCGAGCAGACTCTCCGCCGGGGCTTCGCTCCGGCCGAGTGAGGCGCCGCCGGGCTTGATCTCGTAGGATTCCAGCTCTTCCATAATCTCGGTAATGACGCCCCGCTCGTCCAGCGGCGAGAGTTCCTGCCGCTCCACATATTTGACCAGGCCCACACCTTTTGCGAACCAGGCCGTCATCACATCGGTCCCGCTCGCAGTCCGGCGTGAGCCGGACAGATGGATCTTCATCTTCATTCTGGCTTCCACCCGTACCGCATCCTTGAAGGTGCCGGCGGGGACCGTGACTGACTCGATGCCGGCGACGGTCGAATCGCCGAGCGCATCGACCTTTTCATTCACCCCATCGCGGTCCATATCGGTGCCGAAGTCGAGATCCCTCTTGTCGAACTGCACGAACGAAGACGACAGTTTCATCGGGAACCGGACGATTTGATAGGGAATCAACTGCTTCTCGAGCGGAGTGCCAGGCTCCGACCCATGGTACACGATGCCGACCACATCGCGCCGGTAGAAACTGTCTGAAGGGCCGTGATTGCCAGGATTTGTATCGTGAAATACGGTGACGGTCATGCCGTGTACTTTTCTGGTGCCGGTCACCGAGGACACATTGCTGAATAACTTATGGTCGATGGTCTGGACCGGCCCTTCCGTGATCTGGCCGCGATACTCCCAATGGCTGCCGACCGTGTCGGGAAAATAGTCGGAGGACTGGCCGATCGTCCCGCCGTCCTCGGCAGCCTGCACGGCAGCTCCCCCTATCCAGAGGCTCAGGACATACAGCCCTGTGAGCAGGGCGCGAGATGGGATCCATGACATGGGCGGGGGACCTCCAGACAATGATGATGACCGTATCATAGGATCGTGAGAGCCAGCAAGCGAGCGGAAAGGCTTGCCTTCATGGGTGGTCCGACCCATAATCCTGCGCCATGCCTCGTGTTGCCGGACCGAAATCGTCCGTTCGTCAGCGACCCCGCTCCCCTGCCCCCGCGGTGTTGGTCACAGGGGCATCCGGCGGCATCGGTCGGGCGATCGGTCTTGCCTTTGCGCAACAGGGCTATGCCCTTGCGCTCCACTATCATCGAAACAAACCTGCGGCTGAGACGACACGCACCCTCGTGCAAGAAGCCGGAGGCCATGGAACGCTCTATCAGGCAGACCTTCGGGAGTTCGAGCAGGTGCGGCAGATGATCGACGCGTCCAGCCGGGCCTGTCACAACCTGTCGACCTTCGTCTGCTGCGCAGGCATTGCGGCGTCCGGGCTCTTGCTACGACTGAAAGAGTCGGATTGGGTGGAGACTCTGGCGATCAATTTGACCGGTACCTTTCACTGTTTGCGCGCGATGGCTGGGTATCTCATGACGTCGGGGGGCGGCTCGATCGTCGTGATCGGCTCTTATGCAGGTTTTCAAGGTTCGGTCGGGCAAACGGCTTATGCGGCCTCCAAGGCCGGCCTGATCGGACTGGTCAAGACCGCCGCGTTGGAGTGGGGACCGGACAATATTCGTGTGAATATCGTACTTCCTGGTTGGCAACGCACGGTCTTGTCGCAGGGTGCGATGCCGGACGACCGCGATTGGTCCGACCATGCATTGCGTCGGCCGGCATCGCTGGCCGCTGTGGCACGGACAGTGGTACACCTGGCTCAGTTGTCTGACGTTTCCGGCCAAGTATGGAATTGCGATAGTCGGTCACTCTGAAGAAGGAGCGGGATATGGCGCAAGGCAAAGGCATCTTCATCACTGGTACGGACACGGCTGTGGGCAAGACGCTTGTCGCCGCTTGTCTCGCGCTGCAATTGAAGGATCGGGGCAAACGTGTGGGTGTGATGAAACCGATCGAAACCGGCGTGGTCCCTACCAGGCAGCACCATTCCGATGCGGCCAGGCTGCGCGCCATTGTCGAGTCGGACGATGCGTTGGGGGCCGTCTGTCCCTATGCCTTTCCCCTCCCCTTGTCGCCGTTGGCCGCCGCGCAGGCCGAGCGCAGCGCCATCGATCTAAAGGCGATTCAGCAGGTCTATCGACTCTTGGCCAAGGAGCACGACCTGATGATCGTCGAGGGCATCGGCGGCGTGCATGTGCCGATTGCCAAAAAGCAGGATGTGATGGACCTCATCAAGCGGCTGCGGCTGCCGGTCATCGTCGTGGGACGTTCCGGTCTCGGCGGCATCAACCATGCGCTACTGACGATCGAGGCGCTGCGTAAGACAAAACTGGCGGTTGCCGCGCTGGTGTTGAACGCGACCAGACCAGTCCGATCTCAGGAAGCCCGTTTACAGGAAAAGACCACGGTTGAAATACTCCGCAAGAAGGCGGGCGTACCGGTGATCGGTCCTCTCCCCTACCGATCCGAAGTCCAGAAACAGTTCAGGAAGTCCGTCATCAGGCTGGCCAAATCTGCGGCGATCAAGAACCTGGGTGCCTTGGCTGGTCGAGTTGCGCGATAAAGCCCGCCACCGTCTGCGAGATGTCCGGCGCAGTCAGTACCGCTGAGATGACGGCAATTCCGTTCGCGCCGGCTTGCATGACGGAGCGGGCGTTGCCGAGTTGAATGCCCCCGATCGCGAAGATCGGGAGTGAGGTCAGCGGTCGGATTGTCTTGAGCCCGTCGATGCCGACGACGGGATCATGGTCCTGCTTGGAACCAGGCTTGAAGATGGGGCCGAAGCCGATATAGTCCGGCTTGAGGTGAACGGCTTCTTTGACCTGCGCGGGGTTATGTGTGGAGAGACCGATGATCTTCTTCGGCCCGAGCAATTTGCGCGCATCGGCGACCGGCAAATCATCCTGGCCGAGATGGGCGCCGTCGGCATCCACTGCGAGAGCCAAATCGCACCGGTCGTTCACGATGAAGAGGACTCTCAACTCAGCTGCCAATTGTCTCAGCGACAGTGCCTCCGCATAGGCCTGTTTTATGGAGACCGTCTTATTCCGATACTGGAAGATTGTTGTACCGCCCTTGGCCGCTTCCGCCATCACATCAGTGAGCGGCCGCGTCGGTCGAACGGAAGGATCGAGAATCACGTAGAGACCTGACAATGTGGCAGTCGACATAACGTATTGTAACGTGAACCAGAAAGGAGAGGCTACCGGAGGGGGGAGTCGTTCTGCTCGCGAGTTGATAACTCGCTGTAGGTTGAGATATCAGATGTCCCGGACAGCTTGCGCGTTTGACCCATCGCAAACGTGAGACCTTTTTCAGAACAATCCCCTAGCCTCTGTGTTTGAGCGCGGCGTCCGTAGCCACGCCGGTATGAGCGGGACGAGGGTCCCGGAGTAGTGTTGGCCACTCGGCAGACGCTGTCCTTGAGGCACAGGGCTCGATGCTAGCTGGCGAGAAATCCTTCGAGGAAGCTGGTTGAGACGTGGCCTTTTTGGAAGTCGGGATCGTTCATGATGCGCTTGTGCAGCGGGATTGTAGTCTTGATACCTTCGATGACGAATTCGTCCAAGGCGCGGCGCATGCGGGCGATGGACTCCTGGCGGTCGCGGCCATGGGTGATGACTTTGGCGATCATCGAATCGTAGTGCGGCACGACCGTAAAGTTCGATTCCATAGCTGAGTCGACGCGCACGCCGAACCCGCCGGGAGGATTGTATTTCGTGATAAGGCCGGGCGACGGTGTGAACTTTTCCGGGTCTTCGGCGTTGATCCGGCACTCCAAACTGTGGCCGTTGAGCCGGATGTCTTGTTGTCTGAATGAGAGCGACTGCCCATCCGCCAGTCGGATCTGTTCCTTGATCAGATCGATGCCGGTCACCATCTCCGTGATCGGATGTTCGACCTGAATGCGCGTGTTGACTTCCATGAAGAAAAAATTGTGGTCCTTGTCGAGCAGAAATTCGACCGTGCCGACATTGCGATAATGAATGGCCTTGACTGCCTCGACCGCGACCCGTCCGATCTCGCGCCGCAGCTTTTCATCGACCGCCGGCGAAGGGGTTTCCTCGACGAGTTTTTGATGCCGCCGCTGGATGGAGCAGTCCCGCTCGCCCAGATGGACGACGTGTCCCCGGTGATCCGCGACGATCTGCACTTCGATGTGGCGAGGCTCCAGGAAGTAGCGTTCGAGGTAGACGCTGTCGTTGCCGAACGTCGACTTGGCTTCGGCCTGGGCGGCTTGGAACGCGCGAGCCAAGTCTTCCGCCTTGTTGACGACCCGCATACCGCGCCCGCCGCCACCTGCGGCGGCCTTGATGATGACGGGATAGCCGATCTTGGTCGCGGCTTCCAGCGCTTCTTGCTCGCTCTTCAATCCGCCGGGGCTGCCCGGCGTGACCGGCAATCCCCGCTTCATCACGATCTCGCGGGCCTTGGCCTTGTCGCCCATGAGGGCGATATTTTCCGAGGTGGGGCCAATAAACTTTACCCCGATGGATTCACAGACTTCGGCGAAGTGGGCGTTCTCCGAGAGAAACCCGTAGCCGGGATGGATGGCGTCGGCGCCGGTGATTTCTGCGGCACTCAAGACATTGGGTATGTTCCGGTAGCTCAGCGCCGCTTCCGGCGGCCCAACGCAGACCTTTTCGTCGGCGGCTCTGGTGTGGAGGCTGTTGGCGTCGGCTTCGGCTTCGGAGTGAATGGCGACCGTCTTGATGCCGAGTTCTTTGCAAGCTCGGATCACCCGCAGAGCGATCTCTCCTCGATTGGCGATCAGGATTTTCTTGAACAAGCGGCGACTCCGGGATTGGGGCGGCAACGATTAGGCGGTGGCCTTGGGATCGATGTAAAACAGGGCCTGCCCGTACTCGACGGGTTTGGTGCTTTCCGCCAGAATCTTGACGATTTTGCCGTCGACTTCCGATTCGATTTCGTTCATGAGCTTCATGGCTTCGACGATGCAGAGGACCTGGCCCTTCTTCACCAGATCGCCTTCCTCGACGTAGGGATCGGCGTCGGGAGAGGGCGAGCGATAGAAGGTGCCGACGATCGGGGACGCGATGGTGACCAGCCCGGTGGTATCGGGAGCCGCAGGCTGGGCCTGGCCCGACGATTGGCCGGCCGCCTGAGGGGCGGCAACGGTGACGTCGGTCACGGTGGTCGCGATGGTCTTCACGCCGACTTCGTGACGGATGCGGAAGCGCACACCTTCCCGCTCCACTTCCAACTCGGTCAGGTTGTTCTTCTTGAGCAGGTCGATCAGCTCTTGAATGTGCTTGGTCTGATTACCTGTGAAGAAGACCGATCCCCCGGTACCGGACCCTTCTGCGAGAGATTGCGGGAGGACGATGGTCGTCCCGCGCTTCTTGTTCTTGCCGGACTTACCGCGGCTCACCGGACGCGCTCCACATAGGCTCTGGTACGGGTGTCGATTTTAATCACGGTGCCAACCTCCAGGTAGAGTGGAACCTTGATCGTTGCGCCTGTCTCGACGATGGCCGGCTTGGTGCCGCCCGAAGCCGTGTCGCCTCGGACGCCAGGCTCGGCATCCACCACTTTCAACTCGATGAAAATAGGCAGTTCAACCGCGATCGGCCGGTGCTCGTAGATCAGGATCTTGGCATTCATGTTCTCTTTGAGCAGATCGGCGTTCTCGCCCAGCGACTTCTTGGCGAACGTCAGCTGTTCGTAGTTGTCCGTGTCCATAAACGTGTAATCGTCGCCGGTGGCGTAGAGGAACTGCATCTCCCGTTCTTCCAGATCCGGCTCGTCGAACCGCTCTCCTGAACGGAAGGTGCGATCCAGCACGTTGCCTGAAATGTAGCTCTTGAGTTTGGTCCGAACGAAGGCGCCGCCCTTACCTGGTTTCACATGTTGGAACTCGACGATGTAAAACGGTTCTCCGTCGACCATCAATCGTACGCCGCCTCGAAAATCCGTGGTGGAAATCACTCGATGCTCCCTTCCGAATCGTACGCTCTGAGCCTGGTGGTGCTTACCGTGACTTGCGCGCCCGTCGTGCGACGGTGGTTGCCGCCTTCTTGGGTTTCTTGGCCGTCGTCAGGTGGTCGTGCAGGCCGCGGAGGGCCAGCAGATATCCGGTGGGGCCGAACCCGGTGATTTGTCCCAGCGCCACACCGGCGATATGGGACTGATGGCGGAATGTTTCACGCTGATGAATGTTCGACAAATGGACTTCGATCGCCGGCAACGCCACCGCCGCGATCGCATCCCGGATGGCGATACTGGTATGGGTGTACGCGGCGGGGTTGATGATGATGCCGTCAAAGCCACTGCGCGCTTCCTGAATCCAGGTCACCAATTCCCCTTCCACATTAGACTGCCGAATGTCGACCGCGATGCCGAGTTCTTCGGCGAGCCTGGTTACGGACGCATCAATGACGTCCAATGTTGTGGAGCCGTAGATCGATTGTTCCCTGCTTCCCAAAAGGTTCAGATTGGGCCCATGGAGGATCAGTATGCGCAACATCCTTCGCCCCGAAACCGCTTTCCGTCCGAACTACGGATCGCTCCTGTCGATTGTCAGCGGGCGGCATTGTAACAGGCCCTCCAGGACCGGTCAAACTGCTGAATTGTCTTAGGATTTGTGATGAGATCCACGATCGCGATGGGTAAAGGCTGAGAGCAGAACTGGCTAGGCGGCGCGGTCGAGTCGATGACGTTCAATCGACTGAAGCCAGGCTTCGAGCTGCGCGATCACGAGTGCGTGATTAGAGACTGCACCAGCTGTCTCGCCGGTCAGAGATTCTGGGGCAGCTTGTGGCTCCGTGGCTTCCAGTGATGACTCCAGGATGCGGCTGGCCTCGGCCATCGGCGATGAAGTGGCCGGCGGCTCTTCTGCAGCCGCTTCCGGCAATGGTTTGGTGTCCACCGGCTCCGTCGGCTCGGCCGCCGATTCCGGCTGGGGCTTATTCTCCGCTTCCGTGGGTTTTGGCTTTGGGGCGAGGGGTTTCTTGGCCGGCTTGGGGGCCTCTTGTTTAATGGGTTTGCCGAGCTTGGCCCTTAGCGACAGGGCTTCTTCATCGCGCCCATTGAACCCCAAGATAATGTCGCAACAGGCCAACGCCTGATCAGTAAGTCCCTGGGCCATGTAGATCTTCACGAGCGTCCGATGGGCGCGAAGATTCTCCGGGCTAAGTTTGACGGCTTCTTCGAGGATGGCTTTGGCTTTGGTGGCCTGGCCAAGCTGGTCGTATGCGCGGCCCAGGACGACCATTGCCGTGATGAAGCCGGGGTAATACTTGAGCCCGTCCTCCAGGACCACGGAGGCTTCCGCCCACATGCCGGCCTTGCAATATTCTTCTGCCAGCGGAAGGAACACCTTCGAATGAGGATCTTTGGCCAGCTGCAACGCGAGCCGGTCGATCTCCAGGGCGTTCGAGGTCGGTTTCTTGGCTGATGCCATGGTCTACCGTTTGTTGGTGGTGCGCGGCGTCATTTGCAGCAACCGTCCTGCGGCATCGAGAATGTCGTCCGCCAGTTGTCGCTTCGGTCGCAGGGGCAGGTTCGTCACCGCACCGTTTCGGTCAATCACGACCGCAGCATTGCGCTCGCTCCCGAACCCGGTTTCCGGCCGGGACACGTCATTGGCTACGATCATGTCCAGCTGCTTACGTTTCAGCTTGGCGGTTGCCTGGTCGACAAGATCCTGGGTCTCGGCGGCGAATCCGACGATCAATTGGCTCGTTCGTCTCGCCGACAAGGTCGCCAGGATATCGGTCGTTTCTTCCAGTTCCAGGATCCTGTTTTCTCCGCCCCGCTTCTTCAACTTCTGGGCGGCGGGTGTCTTGGGCCGGTAGTCGGCCACGGCGGCCGTCATGATTACCACCGTAGACCAGCCTAACCTGGTCGATAGGGCCTTGGCCATCTCTTCTGCAGTTTCTACCGGGACGGTTTCGGCCCCCTTGGGAGGCGACAATTGGGTAGGACCGGACACCAGGACTACCTGGGCTCCCCTGACCAACGCGGCCTCCGCCAAGGCATACCCCATCTTGCCGGAGGACCGATTAGAGATAAACCGAACCGGATCGATCGCTTCCTGGGTAGGACCGGCTGAAATCAGAACTCGTTGACCCTGCCAGTCCCGTTTGGGTCTGAGGAGCCTTCCCAGCGCTTCGAGAATGCGGCCTTCCTCCGCCAGGCGTCCCTGCCCGATACGCCCTGAGGCCAGAGGGCCTTCTTCGGGATCGAGGACGAGGACCCCCCGCGCGCGAAGAGTCTGTACATGTTCCATGACTGCCGGGTGGGTCCACATGCCGCCGTCCATCGCCGGGACACAGAGCACCGGGCATTGGGCAGTGAGCAGCATGGTAGACAGAACGTCGTCGCCCAGGCCGACAGCCGCCTTGGCCAGAAAATTGGCCGTCGCCGGCGCCACGACGATGGCATCGGCAGAGTCGGGGACCGTCAGGTGTTTCATCTCCTGGTGAGCTTCGAATAGATCGGTCGTGACCGGACGGCCGGAAAGCACTTCGAAGGTGAGCGGAGTAACGAACCTCGTAGCCGACTGCGTCATCGCTACGTCGACCGTGGCGCCCTCCCGTTGGAGAGCCCGGAGGAGATTAACCGCTTTGTAGGCAGCAATACTGCCGGTGACGCCGAGCAGGATGCGTGTGCCGACGAGCGTCGGCCCTGTCTGCCCGGCGGTCATGTGTTACTCCTCGGCTTCGGCCTCGGCCGGCTTGGGGCTATCGTCCACGTAGACGCTGAGTTCTTTCTTGATTTCGCGCGCGTCTTCGCCGGTCATCATTGCCATCCGCTCGGTTTCGCCTTCCTTGCCGCGTTTGGCTTCCTTCATCGCGTCGCGCGCCTCTTTGCCGATGAGATACTTGGCTTCGCCGCGGAGGGATTCGTCGAGCGCGACGGTCGTTTCCTTGGTGAAGCGCGAACTGCCGTAGGAGCGGGAGCCCTGGAGGAGGTGCTTCGCGCGTTGGGCTGCGACGATGACCAGGCGATGGCGCGAATCGAATTGATCCGCATTGTATTGGGGCAACAGGCTGAGCATGTCGATCATGGGTTGGGCGCTCCCTTAACGGTTATGGCAGATCTTTGCGATCGCCGGGTTTGCTGTCGTCGTCAAGAATAAAGTTATGTTCCAGCCAGGTCATATCGAGCCGCCGAGTTTTCAAACGTTCAGACAGAAAAATCGTCTCCAGGTCGCGCAGCGAACGTTCGAGATCGTCGTTCCGCACGATGTACGCATACTCCCGGTAGCTCCAGACTTCTTCTTTCACCTTCTGCAGGCGGCGATGGATTTCTTCGGTCGAATCCGAGGCTCGGGTTTGGAGCCGTTCACGCAACGCCGCCATCGATGGGGGCAGAATGAAGATAGACACGGCATCGTCAAACTTCTTTTTTACTTGGATGGCCCCCTGCACGTCAATCTCCAGCAGGACGTCGATGCCTTGGTCGATCTTCTCCGAAAACGACTTCCAGGGGGTGCCGTACAAATGGCCGTAGACGCGCGCCCATTCGACGAACTCGTGCCGTTCGATCATGGATTGAAAGGTCGACTCATCCGTGAAGAAATACTCGCGCCCATGTTCTTCGCCGGGACGGGGTTTCCTGGTCGTATAGGAGATCGAGTGCCAGAGCCCTGGAATCTTCGCGCCGAGCTGCTTGCAGAGCGTGGTCTTGCCGGTTCCCGACGGTGCGGATATGATGAAGAGAATCCCCCGCCGACCGGTTGAGGGCCTGGCGGCTCCGGTTGCAGGAGACGTGCTGCTGGTGGTTGCGGGTGTCATTCGACGTTCTGGACCTGCTCCTTGATCCGTTCCAGCTCGGCCTTCATTTCAACAACATGTGAGGCAATGGCGGCGTCGTTGGCCTTCGAGCCGGTGGTGTTTACTTCCCTGCCCATTTCCTGGATGAGAAAATCGAGTGTTTTACCTACTGATTCCGCGCGGTTGAGCGTCTGCTCGAACTGTATCATATGTGAGGCCAGTCTGACTATTTCTTCTGTAATGTCTCCCCGATCGGCATAGACGGCGAGTTCCTGGTGGAGCTTGGGCAGGTCCGGGGGATCGCTGCCCAGGAGCTTCTCAACCCGAGCCTTCATCCGGTCAAAGGTTTCCTGCACTACCAACGGGGAGCGGGTCTTGACGGCCGCACTGTGTTCGCGGAGCGACTCAATCCGGGTGCGCATGTCCTTGGCAAGGGCTTCCCCTTCCCGCTGCCGCATGGCCGCCAAGTCGTCGAGCGCCTGGCTGACAAGCTTCTGGACGAACTTCTCCAGCTTCGGATCCTCCGGAGGCTGGTCGGAGACGGAAAGCACATCCCGCATCCCTGCAATGAGCGCCACGTCGACCGATCCGCCGAGCTTAAGGGACCGTTTCAGGCGCCGGAGCGCATGGTTGTATTGCTTGGCGAGCCCTTGATCCAGTATTACGGCCCCTCCCCGCCCCTTACCGCTTTGGAGTGTGACGGTCAGATCCACGCGGCCTCTGTTGCAACGCTGCTGGACGGCTTTCTTGAAGCCTTCTTCCAGGTGCCCCATTGAGCGAGGTAAGCGACAGGCGATTTCCAGGAATCGATGGTTGACGGATCGGACCTCCACCGTCACTGAGCCGTCCTGCCATGACATCTGCCTCCGTCCAAAACCGGTCATGCTGCGGATCATGTCGGGTTTTTCTCCTTCGACGTACACCACTGGTGAATCGGACAGCGGTGGCATTGCGGTTTTCTGGCGAGGCACAGGTAGCGACCGTGGAGCAACAGCCGTTGCGATACCGCTGTCCACTGGGAGGCAGGAAGCAGTTGCTGGAGCTCCCGTTCGATCTGGTCCGGGTCGGTCGATCTCGTGAGACCAAGTCGCGCGGAGACGCGTTTGACGTGCGTGTCCACGACAATGGCCGGTTGGTGATAGGCGTTTCCTAACACGACGTTGGCCGTTTTCCTCCCGACTCCCGGGAGGGTGATCAGTTCATCCATCGTGTTAGGCACCTGCCCCTCGAATCGTTCGGTGAGGGTCTGGCTGCAGGCGACGATATGTTTCGCCTTGTTCTTGAAAAATCCAGTTGAACGGATGATGGCCTCGACGTCACTCAAGCGGGCCGATCCCAGAGCCGCCGGCGTGCGATAGCGCTTAAACAACGTGGGAGTCACTTGGTTGACGCGCTGGTCCGTACATTGCGCCGAGAGAATGGTAGCGATGAGCAGTTCCCAGGGCGACCGATGGTGCAACTCCATCGTGGCGCTGGGCATCTCGCGCAACAAGGCCTCAGCCATGTGGCGCAGTCTGGTAGCGGCGGTGTGCTGTGGTGAAGCGGTGCGAGCCATAGCAGTCGATGTTCGGCGATTGTGCAGCGGTTACGGGCGAGATGCAAGCGCTGCAGGGGGATTGCCGCGGAGGAATGATGCAGAGTCCTCCGGTACGAGGCGTGCCAACTCCGCTTCCAGATGTTCGAGCAGAGGATGCAGCGTCTCTGGTTCAACGGCAGAGATGCCGATTGCGTTGTAGCGCCGACAGAGCAGATCGGCCAATTCCGGGGCGATTCGATCGCATTTGTTGAACACGAGGGTCCTGGGAATGCCGTCGATCTGCAACTCGCGAAGAATCGCTACGACCGCAGAAATTTGAACGTCCACGTCGGCGGCACTGGCATCGACGAGATGGACCAGCAGGTCCGCTTCACGGAGTTCCTCCAGCGTGGTTCGAAAGGCGCCGACCAGTTCCTGCGGAAGATCGCGGATGAATCCGACCGTGTCCGTGACAATGACTTCCCGGTCTTGGGGAAATCGCAACCGGCGACTGGTGGTGTCGAGTGTTTCGAACAACCGATCCTCTGCCGACACGTCGCTCTTAGTCAGCACGTTGAGCAGCGTCGATTTGCCGGCATTGGTATAACCCACCAGGGACAACACTGGCAGCCCTTGCTTGGTCCGTCGAGCCCTCCGTTGGTCCTGCTGGCGGGCGAATTGGCTGAGTTCCCGCTCCAGATGTGTCATGCGGTCTCTGATCCGGCGCCGGTCGGTTTCGAGTTTAGTTTCTCCTGGTCCCCTGGTTCCGATCCCGCCGCCGAGCCGTGACAACTGGGCCCCTTTGCCGGAGAGCCGCGGCAGGAGGTATTGGAGCTGGGCCAATTCAACCTGTACCTTCCCTTCCCGGCTATGGGCGCGCCGGGCGAAGATATCGAGGATCAACTGCGTTCGGTCGATCACCTTGATATCGGTCATTTCCGAAATGGCCCGCGATTGCGCCGGTGACAGCGTCTGATCGAAAATCACCATGTCGGCGCCTTTGTGAAGCGTCTGGATCAGCACATCTTTAAGCTTCCCGCGTCCGAGCAGATAGCGCTGATGGCCGTCCGGCGTGCGTTGCACCATCCGATCGATGACCGTGACGCCCGATGACGAGGCCAGTTCCGCCAGCTCAACCAGGCGATCTTCCTGTTCCCCCCGACTCTTGGTCGAGGCGCTGACGAGTATGGCCGATTCCCCGCCCCGGTTGATTGCATGGGTGCTGTGAGCCTGCTGGAGTTCCGCTTCCAGCTCGGCGATGAAGTGGCTGAAGTCCCAATGGCACTGATGGAGCGGTGTGCTTTTGAGAAGTTTACACAGTTGATTGGAACCATCCGGTGGCAGCAGATGCGCAAGATGCAATGTGCCGGGCAAGCCGTCCGGTGCGATGGCGAGTACACCGATCAGGTCGAGACGAAGGTAAGCAAGGTCGGTCAATGACTCTTGGCTTAATGGCTGATTCTGTAACTGGGTCCTGATCAGACGCAGGCCGCGCAGCGACCGAGGGCCGACCCGAAACTTCGCCAAGGTGTTTGGCGACAACGTCAGATCGGTTCCAATGATGACCTCTTGGATCTGGCCGCGTCTTGTCAGTAGGACGGCGATCGGTCGACGAATATCTTCGGAGAGTTGACACATGGTGCGCGCCAGCTCCGGACTCACCACCTTGTCAGGAGGCACGCGGCGTCGGTAGAGCCGTTCGATGGCGGCTAATTGGCTCGCCCGCAGGCCCGATGTTTGTCCGAAGATGTCAGGAATGGTGCAGTTCCCTTCGTCGACGGGTCATGGTCATAGGTGCAAGGAAGCCAGCGATGTATACGGTTCGGCGTCCAGCGACAAGCGGCGTCCGGACTGTAGGGCTTCTCTGCCGGCTGCGGCGATCATCGCGGCATTGTCGGTGCAGTATCGCAGGGGCGGGATGCTGAGTTGGATCTGCTCCTCCTCGGCTCGCTCCTGAAGCAGTGCGCGCAGCCGGCTGTTCGCCGACACTCCCCCGACTACCGCCAACGCCGCTAGTTTGGATTGCCTGAGTGCTGCGAAGGCGCGAGACACCAACATGCTCACGATCGCTTCTTGATAGCCAGCTGCCAGATCGGCTCGTTGCCGCTCGATCGAAGTTTCATCAAGTACTTGAACTTTGTAGAGTAAAGCTGTCTTTAATCCGCTGAAACTAAGATCTAATCGTCCATTCTTGATGATGGATCGTGGAAATGGAATGGCTTTGGAATTTCCCTTCTGTGCCAGTCGGTCAAGTGCGGGTCCACCGGGAAATCCGAGGCCCAGCATCTGGGCTCCCTTATCGAAGGCTTCTCCTGCCGCATCGTCTCGTGTGCAGCCCAGCAGTTCGCAATCGCCTGAGTTCTCACGGCGATAGAGATGGCTGTGGCCGCCTGAGACGACGAGGAGAACGCAGGATCGGGGGAACCCAGGGTTGTCGAGCCAGGCGGATGCGATATGGCCTTGGAGATGGCTGACACCTGCGACGGGAATACCCAGTGCGTATCCGAGCGTCTTGGCGTAGTTGAGACCCACAAGGAGGGCTCCGGCAAGCCCTGGGCCTTCGGTCACCGCGAGCCCTGTCAGGTCCTTCCACCCCATACCGGCTTTCTCCATGGCACACGAGACGATCGCATCGATGTTCTCGACATGGGCGCGCGAGGCCAGCTCCGGGACAACCCCGCCGAAACGTTCGTGCACGTGGTGCTGGGAGGAGATGACGTTCGACAGTACGGTGCCTTGCGCTGACAAGACAGAGGCCGCAGTTTCATCGCAGGAGGTTTCGATACCGAGAATGGGTCCGGATACCCAGGGCTCGGAAAACGCCGTTTGATACGTCTGTGTCATTGCGTGTTGCATACCCTATACGACATGAAAAGAAACGACCCTTGCCGCCGATAAGGGCCGACAAGGGTCGTCAAGTTTACCTTGCGGAACGTGAAAGGCGAAAGAGCCTCACGGCTATCCGTTAGACACCAGCCATCGCCTCCTGCTCGATAAAGGTCGGGGCGCCGTCGCGCAGCACGACCTTGATCTTTCGGCTCTCCTTGAAACGTCCCTTGATCATTTCCTCCGACAGCGGATCCCCGATGGCGCGCTGAATCGTCCGGCGCATCGGTCGAGCGCCATAGAGCGGCTCGTAGCCTTCTTTGATAAGCCAGGCCTTGACCTCGTCGTCCACCTCAATTTCCACTCCCTTGTCGAGCAGGCGGAGATTGAGCTCGCGCAGCAAGATGTCGAGAATGTTGGTGAGATGGGCCTTGTCCAGTTGATGGAAGACCACGATCTCGTCGATCCGGTTCAAGAATTCAGGACTGAACGAGCGGCGCAGTTCGCCCATCACCTCGTCCTTCTTGTGTCGCAGCTGCTCCTCGTCCGAACTTTGGAAGCCCAGCGAGACGCCTTTCTGGATCATCTTGGTGCCGATGTTCGACGTCATGATGACCACGGTGTTCTTGAAGTCGACCTTGCGACCGAGGCTGTCGGTCAGCACCCCGTCATCCAGCACTTGCAGCAGCAAGTTGAAGACGTCCGGGTGAGCCTTCTCGATTTCGTCGAACAGCACCACCGAATAGGGCCGGCGGCGAACACGCTCCGTCAGCTGGCCGCCCTCCTCGTACCCGACGTATCCAGGAGGAGCGCCGAAAAGACGTGAACTCGTGAACTTCTCTTGGTACTCGGACATATCGATCCGGATCAGGGCGTCTTCCGTATTGAAGAGGAACTCGGCCAGCGTCCTGGCGAGCTCGGTTTTGCCGACACCGGTTGGTCCAAGGAAGATAAAGGAGCCGATCGGCTTCTTGGCTTCCTTTAACCCGGCACGGGAGCGCCTGATGGCGCGGGCCACGGCCGAAATCGCTTCGTTCTGTCCCACCACACGCTTGTGAAGGAATTCTTCCATACGCAGTAGCTTGTTGGACTCCTCCTCTTCCAGCTTGAAGAGCGGGATGCCCGTCATCTTGGAGACCACGTAGGCCACGTCCTCTTTGCCGATCGTGGGCTTGTGCTTCTCCTGATTCTTCTTCCATTCCCGCTTGGATTCGTCGAGCAGCTTGCGCAGGCGCTCTTCTTCTTCCCGATGGCGGACCGCTTCTTCAAAATTCTGCATCGAGATGGCGACTTCCTTGTCGCGGGACACCTTTTTCAGTTCCTGCTCCATTGCCTTGAGGTCGCCGGGAAGCGCATAGGTCTGCAGCTTCGCACGTGATCCGGTCTCGTCGATGAGATCGATCGCCTTATCCGGCAGAAACCGGTCGGTGATGTATCGGTCCGACAGCTTGACCGCCTCGACGATGGCGTCTTCCGTGATCTCCACGCCATGATGTTCCTCATAGCGGTCACGCAGACCCTGGATGATGCGCACGGTCTCATCGAGGCTGGGCGGCTGCACGTAGATCGGTTGGAACCGGCGCTTGAGCGCGCCGTCCTTTTCAATGTGCTTCCGATACTCATCGAGCGTCGTTGCACCGATGCACTGGATCTCGCCCCGCGAGAGCGCAGGCTTCAGCATGTTGGAGGCGTCGATCGAACCCTCCGCAGCGCCGGCGCCGACGAGGGTATGGAGCTCATCGATGAAAATGATGATATTGCCGGCCTGCACGATCTCCTTCATGACGACCTTCAGGCGCTCTTCGAATTGGCCGCGGTACTTCGTGCCAGCGACCAGGGAGCCGAGGTCCAGAGCGATCACGCGACGTGACAAGAGGTTGTCCGGCACTTCGGATTGCACGATCCGTTGGGCCAGGCCTTCCACGATGGCGGTCTTGCCGACACCAGATTCGCCGATGAGAACCGGATTGTTCTTGGTCCGGCGGCTGAGAATCTGGAGAACCCGCTCGATTTCATCCGCGCGGCCGATGACCGGATCGAGCTGACCCTCTTGTGCCATTTGAGTTAGGTCACGTCCGAATTCGTCGAGCGCCGGTGTGTTGCTCTTGCGGTCGCGTTCCCGAGGGGCCGACTTCCGCAGGAAGGTCACGGTCAACTGTCTGGCGGTTAACAGATTGGCGCCGAGGCTGCGGAGGATCTTGCCGCCGATACCTTCTTCTTCGCGGAGAAGGCCCAGCAGGAGGTGTTCGCTGCCGATATGGTTATGACCCAGCAGGCGGGCTTCTTCGACCCCATATTCAATGACTTTCTTCACCCGCGGGCTGAACGGAATTTCGCCGAAGGTCATAGTGGTTCCCCCACCCGGCAAGTTCCGCTCGATCTCGAGCCGAATCTGCTCGGTGGAAAGACCCATTTTCTTCAGAATCATCAGGGCGATCCCGTCGGACTCGCGGAGGATGGCCAAGACCAAGTGCTCGGTTCCCAGATAATCGTTCTGGTGGCGCTCAGCCTCTTCTCGCGCGAGGATGATGATCTTCCGACCCTTGTCCGTGAATCGTTCGAACATCCTGCCTCCTTCTTGGTCGAGTCTGATGGTCTGGATGCGGGATCGAAACCCTTGAAAAAACTTAGGCTAATTCTAACTAGACTGCCAATCAGAGTCAAGATTGGGATGGATTCGCGCGGCTCGATGTGACGAGGATGAAGTGATCGTTCCGACGCGCTGAGAACCGTTCATTGACATCAAAAGAACCCTCCCGATAAAATCCCGCACCTTTCACCGGACGAACACCTCACATACAACCACGCGGTTCCATGAAAAGCAAAAGCATCGGTATTCTCACTAAGCCTAAATTTCCCGAAGTCAAGGCTACCTTGCACGCTGTCGTGGCCTGGCTACGGGCGAGGAACATCACTGCTTTGTTGGATTCGACATCGGCTGCCTTGCTCGGGGAGCCCGGGGGCCTGCAAAAGACACAATTGGCGGAAAAGGCCGATGTGTTGCTCGTGCTCGGAGGCGACGGCACGATGCTCAATGCGGCCAGGTTGGCCGGAGAACGAGGTATTCCGATCCTGGGTGTGAACATGGGTGGATTGGGATTCTTGACCGAGGTCCGGCTGGAGCATCTCTACCCGTCGTTGGAGCGGGTGTTTGCCAACGAATATGTCCTGGACGAACGGCTCATGCTCAAGACGCACGTCCATCGCCATGGCGAAACCGTGGCGCGCGGCCTGGTTCTGAACGACGTCGTGGTCAGCAAGGGAACCCTCGCCCGCATGATCGAATTGAAGATTTCGATCCAGGGCGAGTTCGTGACGAATCTGCGCGGCGACGGCTTGATCGTCAGCACGCCGACGGGATCGACGGCCTATTCGCTTTCGGCCGGAGGACCGATCGTGAACCCCGCGGTTCATTCGCTGATGCTGACGCCGATTTGCCCGCATACGCTGGCGCATCGACCGTTGATCATCCAAGGCGATGTGGAAATCGACGTCACCTTGACCAGCAAGGATGAGGGCGCGATGGCCACATTGGACGGTCAGGTCGGTGTGGCCCTGACTCAAGGTGATACGGTCGTGATGAACGTGGCCGAAGAACGGACCAAGCTCATCCGATTCCCTGAAACCAAGTACTACGAAGTGTTACGGGAAAAACTGAAATGGGGAGACGGCTGAGGAGCGGGAGGCGCCGCTAGGCCTTCCCCCGCTCGATCAGTTGGATCATTTCCTGGTTCGTCGCAAACTTGAATTCCCCGATCGCGTCCGCCGATCCCTTGTGGGCCTTTTCCGCGGTTTCGAGAATTCGGAGCTCCTTAACATCGACCGGTCGGCTCTTCTTCTGCTTCAACGTCGACAGCAGCTTGTCGACGACCGACTTCGCCTGGGCATGCGAGGATTTTCCGGCGAGATAGCGCGTAACCACTTCCGCGCACCAGTCACCGTCACGTTTGGCGACCCCGACCAAACCTTCGCTGGCTTTTCTCGCCCATCCCGCCAAAAACACGCCGTCGACCACCTTGCCGGTGGCTTCGTCGTAGGCTTGGAATAACGCATCGTCCGGATCGTTGCCGGTCTTATTGGGGTTCGTCACAAACACGCCGCCCTTGTACGGAAGCCCGACGGAGTCATCGACTTTATCCCCGACCGCGAAGACGACCGCGTCACAGGGGAATTCATAGTACTGCTTGAGGCCGACCGCCGCCGTATCCTCGCCCTTTGGTTCCAGCTTGTTATCTTCCATTTCCAGCGCGCGTACGCGGTTGTGGCCGTCCACAAGAATCTTCTTCGGTGAGGCGAGGAACTTGAAGCCCATTTTGGTATCGCTGACCTTCGGCTCACACTTGGTGAACTCTTCCACCAGGCCCTTGTGGATCTCATCGGGATTCTGCCCGACGGCGACCAGGCGATCCTTGATGCGGGCAAATTCCGCCTTGATGCCTTCCAGATCCATATTCGCACAGACAGCGCGAATTTCTTTCGGGTTGTATTTCCGTTCTGCCGGCCCGCGCCGCACGATCGCCGTCACCCGCTCCACCTTCTTATAGCGCGTGAGCCAGTGAGCGATATCCACCATGACGTCGCCCGCTCCGATCACGGCCACATGTTTACCCATGTCGAAGGGCTTGTCACCGAACTCCGGGAGCCGATTGAAGTGATAGACGACATCCTTGGCATGGAACACGCCCTTGGCGCTGTCCCCTTCGACGCCGATCGCTTTGGTGCCCTGCGCACCAATCGCAAACACTACTGCGCTGGCCCCGAGCGACCGGACTTCCTCTACAGTCAGGTCTTTGCCGCTACCGATCGACACGTTGCCGTAATAGTGGACGTTCGGTCGCTCGAGGAGTTCCCAATATTGCTTCTTCAAGCCTCCGCGGAGCTTCAGCTTGCTGGGGAAAATGCCGTACTCGGCCAAACCACCGAACTTGATGTCGCGATTCAGAATAATTACTTCGTGGCCTGCCTCAGCCAGCGTTCCCGCAACGGCTAGTCCGGCCGGTCCAGCACCGGCCACAATGATCACGTGTTTCTGCTGTATACTCATTCGATCTTCCTAGGGAATGTAAGGATGAGGAGCGTCAGAACCCCAACAGTTTCGCGGACTTTAGCATAGAGGTTTTCAAGCTGTCAAAGAGCATTTAGAAAACTATCCGCCGGCGCTTCCGACCGGCCCACCCGGTTCGGTCATACGCCAGGGGTCGAGGAGTTCGTTGAGCCGCTTGTCCGGAAGCACTCGTTGTTCCTTGGCAACTTCCCGGACGGTTTTGCCAGACTTGTAGGCGTCCTTAGCAAGCTTGGCTGCCGCTTCATAGCCGATCTCCGGCGCCAAGGCTGTGCACATCGCCAAGCTCTCCTCGATGAGGCTTTTGCAGCGTGTTTCGTTGGCCTTGATGCCTTCGATGCATTTCGTCGCAAAATTACCGGAGGCGGTCGCGAGGAGATCGATCGATTGCAATAGATTGTACGCCATGACCGGCAACATGACGATCAATTCGAAGTTGGCAGCCTGCCCGCCCACTGTCACGGTGACGTCATTGCCGATGACCTGAGCGCAGACCATCGTGACCGATTCGGCGATGACCGGATTCACCTTGCCTGGCATGATTGAGGAGCCGGGTTGCGTCTCCGGTAGGTTGATTTCACCCAAGCCGCAACGGGGACCCGATCCGAGCCAGCGAATGTCATTGGCGATTTTCATGAGGCTCACGGCCAAGGTCCGCAACTCCCCGCTCGCCTCGACCAGGGCATCCTGCGCAGATTGAGCTTCGAAATGATTCGCGGCTTCCTTGAAGATACAGCCGGTTTCTTTCGAGATGATCGCCATTACTTTGGCGGAGAAGTCAGGATGGCAATTCAACCCTGTGCCGACAGCCGTCCCGCCGAGGGCCACTTCGCTCAAGGCCTCTTGAGCCCGTTTCATGCGGGCGATGCCAAGCTCGATCTGTCGGGCATATCCCCCAAATTCCTGGCCGAGCCGCACCGGTGTGGCGTCCTGAAGATGGGTCCGTCCAATCTTGACGATTTTGTTGAACTCTTTAGCTTTGCCGCTCAGGGCCTTGTGTAATCTGGTCAAGGCTGGCAAGAGCTGATTCTGAATGGACTCCGAGGCGGCAATGTGAATGGCCGTCGGGATTACATCGTTGCTCGATTGTCCGAGATTCACGTGATCGTTTGGATGGACGAGCTTGCTGCCTCGTGCTCCGCCTAGGAGCTCTGTCGCGCGGTTGGAAATCACCTCGTTCGTGTTCATGTTGGTGGAGGTGCCGGAGCCGGTCTGGAAAATGTCGACCGGAAATTCTGCATCGAGCTTTCCGTCGACGACTTCCGTTGCGGCCTGCTTGATCGCGTCAGCCGGCTTCTTGTCGAGGAGCTTGAGGTGATGATTGACTGTAGCGGCGGCGCGTTTGATCATGCCCATGGCGCGGATGACCGAACGCGGCATGCGCAGCGGACTGATCGGAAAATTTTCGATGGCTCGGGCGGTTTGCACGCCGTAGTAGGCATCAGCGGGGACGGCCAGCTCCCCCATCGTATCGCGTTCGATTCTCGTAGCTCCCGACGAAGGCTGGTTCTGACTCTTCTTCATGCGTGCGACTCCATATGATGAGGTTCCGACTGGTAGCGGGCGCCATGATAAACTCATGCCCGCCAGGACTACAAGAGTATCGAGCGATGGAACTTCCTTACCTGACGGTCGAGGCCTATTCCGGTTACAAGGGAGAGGAGACCCCGCGAGCCTTTACGCTCGACGGTGCGAGACTATCCGTCGGGGAGATCACGGATCGATGGTATGGCGATACGCACTGCTATTTCCGGCTCGTGGCGAACGACGGGTTGCGTTACGTGCTGCGATTTCAGCTTGATGAGGAGCGCTGGGAGCTGGTGATGCAGGAGCGGGATTCATAGAGCAGGCAAGGCCCGCTCATGCGAGCGGGCCTTGGATTTGGATATTGGACACAGGAGCCAGGAGACGTTGTGCTTAGGCGACCTTCACGTCGATCGCTTTCGGCTTCACCTTTTCGCTTTTCGGCAGGTGAAGATTGAGGACGCCCTCCTTGTATTCCGCCTTCACCCCCGCTTCATCAACCGATTCCGGCAAGGTGAAGCTCCGCACGAAGCTGCCGTAAGACCGTTCGACGCGGTGATACTTCTTCCCCTTCTCTTCTTTCTCCTGGCGGCGATCGCCCTGAATCGTCAGGACGCCGTTTTCGACCGTGACCTTAACGTCGTCTTTCTTCACTTCCGGCAGTTCCGCCTTGATCTGGTAAGCGCCCTCCGTTTCACTGATGTCCACCGTGGGCATCCAGTCGGCGACCGTCAAGGTTTCTTTCCCGCTCGGGCGTAGAGCCGGTCGGGCAAACATGCGGTTCAATCGTTCGGACATATCTTCCAATTCACGGAACGGATCCCATCGTACGAGCGTCATGGGCAGACCTCCTTCTCCAATTGTTTCCTCGGTAAATGTGCTCAGCCAGCGCGCTGTATCTGCTGTCTGGGAGAAAGATAATACGGGCTGCGAAGGAGTCAAGGGGTGAGCTAAGACTGCCGTTGGCTGAGGGGGACGTAGGTTCGATTGTGTTCGCCGGAGTAAATTTGGTCAGGTCGAAACAGTTTGTTCTCGCGAAGTTGTTCAAGCCAGTGGGCCAGCCAGCCAGATACGCGAGCCATGGCAAAGAGGGGTGTGAAGAGGTCTGTGTCGATCGCCATCTTGTCGTAGATGATTCCGGAGTAGAAGTCGACATTCGGATAGATGGGTTTCCCGGCCAGGAGTTCCCCCGCGGTACGTTCGACCGCCAGGGCTACGTCATAGAGGGGAGAACTGCCGCATTCGCCGAAGAGTCGCTGACAGAGCGATTGCAGCACGGTGGCCCGCGGGTCTTTCACCTTATAGACGCGATGACCGAATCCCATGAGCTTCTGCTTGGCGGCGAGTTTGCCGCGCACGTAATCACCGGCCCGTTCGGGACTACCGATCTCTTTGAGCATCTGTACGACTTCCTCGTTGGCGCCGCCGTGAAGCGGACCTTTCAGCGCGCCGATCGACGAGGCGATTACGGTATAGGGATCGGCCAACGTCGAGGCGGTCACGAGACCGGTGAAGGTGGAGGCGTTCATCGTGTGTTCGGCGTGTAGGATCAGGCAATCGTCAAAAATCTCTCCCCATAGCGGCGGAGGGACGGTTTCGGTCAGCATATAGAAGAAGTTCTCGCTTAAGTCGAGATCGTCCCGCGGCGGCACGGCGTCATCGCCGTGCCGCAGGCGGGCCCATGCAGCGACGATAGTCGGCAGTTTGGCGACGAGGCGAACGGCGCTCCAATAGTTGTTGTCGGCATCCTTTACGTTGCGGCCGGGATAGTACATGCCGAGCGCCGCCACGGCGGCCTGCAGCGCGTCCATCGGGTGCCCCTGCTCGGGCAGGCATTTGAGGAGGTCGACAATCGAGTACTTCAGGCGTCGATGACGGGTAATGTCCTGGGTCCAGCGGGACAGTTCAGGCGCAGACGGCAGCCGACCGAAAAGCAGAAGGTACGAGGTTTCCAGAAAGGTGGACTTGGCGCAGAGTTCTTCGACCCGGATTCCTCGATACTCGAGTATGCCTCGCGACCCGTCGACATCGCTGATGGCGGACTTCGCGGCGGGAACTCCTGCCAGTCCCGGCATGAAATCGTGGGGCATGACCACCTCTCCCGATGCTCTTACTCTGCGCCAACCCGCCGACGCATTGCAAGATCGTCGACGGCGATCTTGCAATGGCGCCCACCTGTTGGCATACTTTTGCGAAGTACCACGGAGACGTATGACACAGCGATGGGTAGCGCTCGTCTGGTTGCTCGGTCTCGTGACGTGGGGAGGCCCGTCTCATGCAGAGGACGAACACCTGATCTTTGCGGTCGTCAGCGAGGTGCCGAAGAATAAGGCGCGTGTGGCAGTCAAGGCGTCGGTCAACGACGTCGTGGCGGATACGAAACTGTTGGCGTCGGAATCGGTCATGAACAATCCCGTCTGGAGGAAGCTGGAAATTTGTCATGCGCTGCGCGTGGAAGGTGCGAAAGGCTCAGAAGGGTATCACGTGAGCACTGTGCGCGTGATCGATGCCAGCATGCTGCCGATGACGCTGCAATCGTTCGCCGGGGACTGTTTGATCAAGAAGGCCATCGAAGTTGCCCCGCTCGTGGATTGACGGGAACAAGGAGCTCCGGCGGTTAACCCCGGCATTCCGGACAAGTGGTAGGTTCCTCGGGTGCATCGCACTCATCCATCGTCAATTGAAAGAGCTGCTCGCACGATCGGCAGGTCCGGATTTCGAAATAGGCCGTGTCCTCGTTGTCTATTTCGGTGGGAAGGAGCAATTCGAACGGGTCATAACCGATCAACGCGCCGTCGGAGAATTTCACCACCGCCAGCCGATCGTTGAACACTTCGAAGGTCGCCTCTTGCCCTTTTCGGGCGAGGATATGGCCCATCACGAACACGGGCTGTCCCTTGCGTTTGATGCGCAGGTCGCGCAGCCTCCGTTGCGTGGCACTGGCGCAGGAAAACTGACCGCTGGAACTGGTTCCGACGCTGGGCATAGTCGAGGATGGGTCCGTGGATGTGGTAGACAGAACTAGCATGGCGGGAAAAATGGCGTCAAGGCGGGCTTGGCGCCCAGGAGAGGAAAACGGAATGACAGCGATCACGATTTATCAGAAACCGACCTGCTCGACATGCCGGCAGGCCGTGCAACTCTTGAAAGCCAGCGGCCAGCCCTTCACGGCGATCAACTATTATGAGCAGCCGTTTACGAAAGCGCTATTGAAGTCGTTGCTCAAGAAAGGTGGCCTGTCAGCGCGTGATGTCTTGCGCACGAAAGAGGATCTCTATGGTGAATTGAGATTGGCGGAGAAGCAGCTCTCCGAAGATGACTTGATCGATTTGATGATCGCGCATCCCGACCTGATTCAGCGCCCGATCGTCCAGAAAGGCGAGAAAGTCATCCTGGCAAGACCGGCCGATACCATCAAGTCCCTGTTCTAGCTGGCGCTAGTACTCACTGGTGGCGACGATTCTCCCTCCAGCCCCTGCGGTGCGTCGTGGAGGCTCGGCGGCGTTGCTTCCGCGCTTCACGACGTTCCCCCCTCCCCCCTTGGCTTCATACAGCGCGCGATATGCCGACTTGATCGCCAGGCTGAGGGTTCCTGAATCGCCGAGACATTCCGCCACGCCGATGCTCAGGGTTGCCGGCAAGGGCCGGTCTTTCTTGCCGGGTCGGCTGTTCCCCCGCAAATCGACCCAGACGCGGTCGCGCCCTCGAAGAAAGATCGAAAGGGATTCGACGGCTTTTCTTGCGGCATCCAATGCGACAATCGTCTCGGTCACGGCACTGTTGGGAAAAATCACCGTCAACTCTTCTCCGCTGACCCTGAAGACCCGACCGGTTCCGATCGCGGTTTGGACGCGTGGAGCGACTGTCCGTAACACCTGCTCGGCAACGGATTTACCGTGCACACTCCCGTACGTTTTCAGTTGGTCGATGGCAATCACGGCGATCGTAAAGCGTTTCCCGAGCTGGGCCGTGGCCTCTTCGTAGGCGAGACGGCCAGCAATGCCGGTCAACTCATCCTGATAGGTCTGCCGGTGCGTCGATTGCATAAACGCGACGAACATGATGAGTCCCGCCGCCGCAATAAAATTGGACGGTTGCCATCCGAATGCCATGCCGTGATACGCGAGAAAGATTGCCGTCAGCGCCCAGACTGATCCGGCCTCCAAGGGTTCTCTACGGAGAGCATGGCGTACGAGATGGAGTCCCACACCTAAGGTGAACGCCACCAGTGCCGGCTGAGGAAGCCTGGTCCAGTCCGTGGCCAGGCCCGGAAGGAATGGTGTCCGGACGGCGTCGAGGAAAGCTTCTTGTCCCGGCATACAGACCCACCAAACGAGTACGACTTGCGCCAGTACGAAGCCGAGTCCGATGAGGGTCCGGGCCACCGAGAGGGTGCCGTCTTTCTGGAGGGACAGGGCTAAGAGATTCAGTGGGAGGAGAAATGCGGAAAGGGCGAACAGCGCCTCTCCAGACGATGGCGCCTCTGATCCTGTAGTTTGTGGCAGCATGAGGATCCGCTCTACCAAGGAAAAGATCAGGAGCGTGAGCAGCAACCGCATGCTGGCCAGATACCAGCCGAAGACGATGCCGAATCCCAACACGATGTACGGGAATGCGCCGAGTGGTTGATGCAGCCATGGCGGCAGTCCATGCGGCCGTAGAAAACCCACGGCTGCAAGGAGAATGAGTCCGCCTGGGAAAAGCAGCGAGGCAAGATGCCTTATGATTTTCGACATCAGCCGCCCATCAGTAAGCTGAGCATGATGGGAAGGCTTTGCCAGTTTTGTACCATCCAGCAGCGATTGGCGTTACCGATTCTCCCTCACCGGCGATGCAAGCCTTTGGAAACAGGCTATCTTTTGCTGTGCAAAATTTTGTCTCTTCGCAGTCAGACGGCTCCCGCTGCCTCTTACCAGCAGGCAGCTCCATTTTGAACGGCATCTACACAGCGGTTCGAAATGCATGGTAGCCCCTATTTCCGGTCAATGACGGAAGTACGGAAGTTAGGATGGGGACGCCCTGGAGAGCTTGTTCGTGGCAGGATCGATCGAGATTGTGACGGACCCGGAGAGCACGTCGGTCAGGAGTTGGCCGACGACTTGATGGCGCCAACCGCGCAGCAGCGGCAAATCAATCTTGGTTCGCCGCTCGTGGGCCTCGACCAAAGCCTGAATGTCGCCCGACGTCGCCAGTAGCGTCGGGGCGATTTCGATCTCTGCGGCACGGGCTTTCAGGACCGCTTGGAGCAGTTCGACGAGGCCGGTGGATTCCGGTTCCGGCTTCTTGTCGCGCGGGATTTGTGGCCAGGTGGATGGGGGGGCTGCCAGCGCCGTTGCGATGATGCGAAGGAGTTGTTCGCCGTTTCGCTCGACTTCCGAGCCGTGGAGCCCGCGCAGGCCCTTCATCTCTTCAATCGATTTCGGCGGATGGCGTGCCAATTGGAGCAGGACTTCATCCCGCATCACTCGCCCGCGGGGGACGTTCCGGCGCTTCGCTTCTCCCTCACGCCAGGCGGCCAAGTCCCGAAGGGCGGCTGCATGTTTGGGCCGCAGGCCGTCCCATCCCCTGATACGCTGGTACCGATCAAGCGGCTCCTTACTCTTCTCCCCGACGGCGGACTCAAGCCGGAGAAATTCTTCTCTTACCCAATCGAGTCGTCCCAATACTTGGAGGCGCTGCTGAAGATGGGAGTGAATCGGCAGGAGATAGTGGACGTCTTCAGCCGCATATGCGATTTGGGCGGGCGAGAGTGGGCGCGCACTCCAATTGGTGAACGTATGGGCTTTGTCGAGCCTGGCCCCGTGGATCCGCTGGACAAGATTCGCATAGGCGACTTGGGCCCCGTATCCAAGCATCGCCGCGGCGATTTGAGTATCGAAAAACGGTTTGGGAATGCTGCCTGCATGTAAGGCGAACAGATCGAGATCCTGTCGTCCGGCATGTACGATTTTTTCTTTGTGAGGATCACAGACCAGCGCCCAAAAAGCGTCGAGCGGTCCGTCCGCCTGTACCGCCGGAAAATCAATGACGGCCGAGGCGTCGGCTGTCGCGACTTGAATAAGTTCCAGTTTGGGAACGAAGCTGTCCTCGCCAACGAATTCAGTGTCGAGGGCCAGAACGGGACTGCGTTCCAGATGGCCGCAAAACATATCGAGAGCCTCGTGGGACGTGATATAGGTCGATGCTCTGGTCGTGGTCACAGGCGGTTCATTCCGATGGATTGTAGGGACGGTCCGGTGGCCGGAGCGGGTCGGTGTTGCTCAGGCTCAGATATTCTTTAAGGAATTGGTAGGCCTCCAGGAGTCTTCGTAATTCGGGCTCGGAACTCCGATCTCCGTTGTTGGCGTCGGGATGCAGGACTTTGGCCTTTTGTCGGAAGGCGGCGGTCACGTCGACCAGCGAATTGCCGAACTCCACGCCGATAATGGCATAGGCATCGACAGCGTTGTTGACGCTCGATGTCGAACCAGCCAGGTCGCCGCCTCCCCCGCTCGCGGCTTTGAGCATGTCTGCCAGGCTGATTTTCCTGCGGCGCCGGCGAGGCCGCTCGCGGACTTCGCTGTCGAGATCGTCCCAGCGGTCTTCGACGAATTCAAGCCGGGACTCGAGTCGCATGGCACCGGAAAGATCCCGCACCTGGTCCAATTCCTCCTCGATCTGCAGGAGCGACTTGACGATTTCGTCGAGCCCCTGTTCCACTCGAAAATAGCTATCAACGCGTTCTTGCATCATTACGTCGACCGCCACCTCCATGCTATCTTCCGTCTTGGTGCGAAGGTGGTCGATGCGCCTCTGCATGCCGGTTCGGAACTTCATGAACTTGCTGGCGGAAAAAGGCATCGGCGCCGTCCTCGTGAATAGGCGCGCCATTGTAGCACAGGCGGATTCTTGCCCAGAAGCCTTAGACCGGGGTCGGTTCGCAACCCTTCAGGAGGAGGGAGATTCCTCGCTCAGTTTGGTTCGGCGGCGAGCCACACCGGAGTCGCGGGCGGCCGACGCCACGGCTCGGGCGACAAGTGGAACAACTTCTTTATCAAACAGGCTCGGGAGAATATAGTCCTCGCTCAAGACCGTCGGCGGGATGGCGGCGGCGAGCGCTTTCGAAGCCGCCAATTTCATCGCTTCATTGATGTCGCGCGCCTGCACGTCCAACGCCCCGCGGAAAATGCCGGGGAAGGCCAGCGCGTTGTTGATCTGGTTGGGAAAATCCGACCGGCCCGTCGCAAAAATTCGGCAATGGGAGGCCGCCAGGTCGGGCGATACTTCCGGATCCGGGTTGGCCATCGCAAAGACGATGCGGTCCGGCGCCATCAGATCGAGATCCCCGGCTGTCAACACGTTGCCTACGGATAGCCCGATGAACACATCGGCGCCCTTCAGGGCTTCCCGAAGCGAGCCCTGCGGTCGCCCTCTCGTCATACAGGCCGACAGGTCCGCGCGGCAGGCGCGAAGTGGCTCACCGTCTCCCCGGAGCACGATGCCTTCCCGCTCGCAACCGATGAGGTGGGAGAGGCCCGCGGCCAACAACATCCGGCAACAGGCCGTACCGGCGGCGCCGAGTCCGTTTACGACCACCCGCACATCTTCTAGTTGTTTTCCCACGACGGTGAGGGCGTTGGTCAGCGCCGCCAGAATCACAACGGCCGTGCCGTGCTGATCGTCGTGCATGACGGGAATATCCAGCGAGGCCTTCAGGCGTCGTTCGATCTCAAAGCAGCGCGGTGCGGCGATATCCTCCAGGTTGATGGCTCCGAATCCCGGCGCGATCGCCTGCACGGTATTGACGATCGCGTCCGGGTCCTGGCAGTTCAGGCAAATCGGCCAGGCATCGATCCCTGCGAGTTCCCGAAAGAGCATGGCCTTGCCTTCCATGACCGGCAACGCGGCTTCGGGGCCCAAGTTTCCGAGCCCCAGGACCGCCGACCCATCCGTGACGACGGCAACGCTGTTTTGTTTGCTGGTGAACGCGTAAGTTTTTGAGCGGTCTTTCGCGATGGCTTGGGAAACGCGCCCGACTCCCGGGGTGTATACCATGGACAGTACGTTGCGAGTGGTGATCGGAAACTTGCTTTGTACATGGATCTTTCCCCCCAGATGCAGGAGGAAGATGCGGTCAGAGGCAGATAGGACCGTCACATCTTGCAGTAGCCCTAGACGAGTCACGACCCGCTCACCGTGGGCTTCGTCCCGCACATCGAAGGTGATGTCCCGGACCATGGCCTCCGTCGTGGCCGAGACAATGTCCACCGCGCCGAGGTTCGCCCCCTCCATGGCTAAGACCGCGGCAACATTGGCAAACATACCGGGCTTGTTGGCCAGACGGAGGCGCACGGTCAATCGGTAGTTCGAATAGGGTCCGATCTCCTGCATGGGGCACCTCGCAACGCGTGAGGTCTGAGTCCACTATACCATGGGACGGCGGACACCCAACCATGTTGTCGACCGTCTGCCTCCCGTTCCGATACGGAATTGGTCATTGACAATGGAGGGAATAGTTCGCTACCGTAACGCCCGTTTGCCACGGATGTGGGGCAAGCACCATTCCAACAACCTAACGGAGGAGTCCTGTTATGAAGCGCATGTTGATGGCAATCATGGCGGTTGCGGTTGCGGTGACCTTCAGCGCCCCGGCATTCGCGGGTGAAGAGAAGAAGGATAAGAAGGACGAAAAGAAGGGCGGCCACGTCCTCGTGTACGGCGAAGAGAAGAAGGACAAGAAGGACGACAAGAAGGGTGGCCACGGGGACGAGAAGAAGGACAAGAAGGAAGAAAAGAAGGGTCACTAATTCGACCCGATACCGGCACGCGGTTCCAGCCAGTATCTTTCTGCGAGCAGAAGAAGGCCTACGGTTGCAAGACCGTAGGCTTTTCTTTTTCTCCGACGTTGACGCTGTCTTCCGCCCGATGTTAGCGTGACGAGATGTCCATCAATTCCGACAAGCGCCGGCCCAATCGCCTTCTCCACGAGACGAGCCCGTATCTCCTGCAACACGCCCATAACCCGGTAGACTGGTACCCCTGGGGCCCTGAAGCGCTCGACAAGGCTCGCGCGATCAATCGTCCCATTCTCCTTTCAATCGGCTACTCCTCTTGCCACTGGTGTCACGTGATGGAACGGGAGTCGTTCGAGAACGAGGCGATCGCCGCCCTCATGAACCGTGACTTCGTCTGCATCAAAGTCGATCGCGAGGAACGGCCGGATCTGGATGAAATTTACATGGCGGCCACCGTGGCGATGAATCATGGCCAGGGTGGTTGGCCGATGACGGTGTTTCTCACGCCGGACCAAGAACCGTTCTTCGCCGGCACCTATTTTCCTCCGGAAGATCGCTGGGGCCGTCCAGGCTTCGGGACGTTGCTTCGTAAAATCGCGGAGTACTGGAAGGCCGATGCCCGGGCGGTTCGAACGCAAGCCAAAGAGATGACCGAACGGTTGCGTGGGGAAGGGCGTATCCCCTCCTCCGTTTCGATCAGCGAATCCCTGCTCGACGACGCCGTCAGGCAATTCAAGGAGGATTTCGATCCCCGCTACGGCGGGTTCGGGAGTGCCCCGAAATTTCCTCCCGCGGCCGGGTTGTCCCTCTTGCTTCGGTGCCATCGGCGCAGCGGCGATCCGCAGGTCTTAGCGATGGTGACGAAAACACTGGACATGATGGCGGCCGGCGGTTTGTACGACCATATCGGCGGAGGTTTTGCGCGTTATTCGACGGATGAACGCTGGCTGGTTCCGCATTTTGAAAAGATGCTCTACGACAACGCCCTGCTGGTGCGAACTTATCTCGAAACCTACCAGGCCACGCATCAGCCGTCCTATCGGCAGACCGTGACGGAAGTGCTCGACTACCTCCTCCGTGAAATGACCGACGCCGATGGCGGATTTTATTCGGCAACGGATGCCGACTCGGAGGGCGTCGAGGGGAAGTTCTTCGTCTGGACGCCAGCAGAGGTGACGGCCGCTATACGATCTGACGAGGATGCACGACGGCTCTGCGCCTACTTTGACATCACCGAGCGGGGCAATTGGGAACATCGCAGCATTCCCAATCGCCTTCGTCCGCTTGAAGAGGTGCTTTCTGAACTGGGGATTTCTGCTGCTGACATGCAGGACACCCTGAATCGGAACAGACCTCTGCTGTACGACGCGAGACGGAAGCGGATTCCGCCTGGCTTGGACGACAAGGTGATCACCGCATGGAATGGCATGGCGATCTCAGCCTTTTCCGAGGCCGGACGCGTACTGAACGAATCGCGCTATGTGGCTGCGGCGCGGCGCGCGGCAGACTTTCTACTGTCCGTGCATCGGACCGGCACCGGCACGTTGTATCGAACGTCTCGGAAGGGACGAGCCCAGCACCAGGGGGTGCTCGAAGACTATGCCTATCTGGCTGAGGCGTTAATCGATCTGTATGAAGCCACCGGCGTCGTTCGCTATTTGTCCATGGCGCAGGAATTGGGAGACCAACTGCTCACTCACTTCCGGGATCGAGAGCAAGGAGGGTTCTATACGACGGCGATCGACCATGAAGTTCTGCTATTTCGAGCACGGGAAGGAGCGGATGGTGCGACGCCCAGCGGCAATGCCGTGGCATCGTCGGCGCTAGCTCGTTTATCGCATCACTGCGGGAGAAGGGAGTTCAGAGTGGCGGCGGTCGAGGCCTTACGTGCCTATGGCCGACAAATGGCCCGTTATCCGAGGGCCTTTGCCAAGAGCCTGGCCGTGGTGGATTTTTTAGCCGAAGGGCCTGCCGAACTCGCCTTAATCGTTCCCTCGGCTGGAGACAAGGACAGTGTGCTGGCTCAGGTAGTCCGGACACATTTTCTACCCAATCGTATCATCGCCAGCACGGAGGATTCCGGAGATAGCGGCTCCCATCCGCTCCTAGCCGGCAAGCAGACAATCAACGGCAAGACGACACTTTACCTCTGTCGCGATTTCACTTGCCAGCGGCCCACAACCGATGCCGCCGAAGCCGAAGCGGCATTAGCCGCGCTTGACCAGGCCACCCAGTCGAGAGCAGCCAATCCGGTGCGCTTGGCCGGGCGAGCACTCCCGGGCTTTGCGACCGCCGAGGGGACGGCGCGGTATGCAGCACGCCAGGTGAACCGGCCTCGGCCATCCGGGCGGTTCGAACAGGGATACGGGATGTTCGGTCAGACCAGTTTGTCCGTCTCACGTCTAGGGTTCGGTTGTTATCGCGTGGACGACAGCGACCGAGAGTTCGATCACGCGTTGGTAAAGGCGTTGTCGGATGGGATCAATGTCATCGACACGTCCACGAACTACATGGACGGCGAGAGCGAGCGACTCGTCGGAACTGTCCTGCGGCGGCTCATCGACGGCCAACAGGTGGCGCGCGACGAAGTATTCGTCATTTCGAAGATCGGTTATGTCCAAGGGGAGAATTTGAAGGCTGCGCAGGCGCGGGAAGCCTCCGGACGGTCCTATCCGGAGATGGTCAAGTATGGCGAAGGGATTTGGCACTGTATCCATCCAGAATTTCTGGCGGATCAGCTCCGTGACTCGTTGGACCGTTTGGGATTGGCTACTCTGGACCTCTGCCTGCTCCATAACCCGGAATACTATCTCTCGCAGCAGGTTCATGAGAAGGCTGTGAGTGTGGAGCAGGCACGGTTGGAGTTCTATCGACGGCTCCGCCAGGCGTTCGAATATCTCGAATCGCAGGTCAAAGATGGACGGCTCCGTTGGTACGGGGTCTCGTCCAATACCGTCACGGCACCGCCCGGTGCGGCGGACGGGACATCGTTGGCGAATATGCGCGCAGCTGCCGTCGCGGCCGCAACGGCGCTCGGTGTTAGGCCGGACCATTTCGCTGCCGTGCAATGTCCGATGAATCTGTTCGAGCCCGGAGCGTGTCTTATTCCAAACAACGGCCACAACGGAGCAGAGACCGTGCTGTCCCTGGCGAGAAAAGAAGGCCTCGCCGTCCTGGTGAATCGTCCCTTGAATGCCATGCCTCCCGGCGGGACTGGAGTCGTCCGCTTAGCGTCGGTGCCGCCGGAGGTTGAAACAATTAATGTCGATGCGCAGATTAAGAAGGTGCAGTCCCTCGAAGAGGCGTTTCGGACGACGCTGGTCGGAGCATTCCCTTCTTCGGAAACGGGATTGCAACCGAGCGAGTATTTCACGTGGGGGGAAGAACTCGCGCGCATTCGGCACCAGGTGCAGGGACTCGAGCATTGGGAACAGATCGAACATCAGATGATCGCGCCCCACGTGAATCAAGTCTTGCGCGCGATTCCTCGCCTGCTCAGCGGAGAGGCGGCCGAACGGTGGGAGAACTGGCGTGAACACTATGTGCCGGAACTGCTTGCCCTCCTGCGGGGGTTCAGATTCGAAGCGGGTGTGCGAAGCCGGGAGCGGGCCCGACGAATCGAAGCGGCCATCGATCCACTCATGCCGGAGGCGGCCCGCGCCGCGACATTGTCGCAGAAGGCGCTCTGGACCCTCCTCAGCACCCCCGGCGTATCGTGTGTTTTGAACGGGATGCGTTCGCGAGCGTACGTCGACGACTCGACGGCAGTCCTGGGATGGAAACCGCTGGGGAATGTCGAATCAGTCTATCGCGCCACGATGGAAACGGCCTGATCGGTATTCTCCGAGGGCGCGTTCATTTCGACGTGCGAAGGAGATCCTGCCAGGAACGGAGAACGCCGCCCACCCATGATTGTTGGGTGCCGGTCGAGCGGGGGGTGGTCGTGCGACGAGCAGAGCTGATTTGTTGGATTCGCAAGGTTACGTCACGGTATTCAGGATCTTCTCGCCGGATCCAGCGATAGGCCTCCAACGTTTCCGCAAAGCGGCCGAGCGACTCGAGTGTGCGGCCGAGCACGTAAAGAATCTGGATCGTTTCTTTGGTCGATGCCTGAGGAGATTTTAAGGCTTTCCGGAAGGCCAAAACGGCTTCCTCATACCGGGCGCTTGATTTGTAGCACAAGCCGATTTGAGCAAAAGCCTTGAGCGAGTATCGACGATCCTTTGCCGCCTTTTCAAATTGTTCGATCGCCTGTTTGAACAGCCCGGCCTTGCGAAGCGCCAATCCCCGTTCATACCATTCACCGGCTTCATCGGCGGCCTGTTCGGCCTTCATGGTCGAGGGTTGCTGTGCACAATCGAATTTCGCCATCTGAGCACGTTCTTCTTCCTCCTCTTTTGGAGAAGGAGGAGCCGAGGCCGCCTGCGATACCAACGGTAGGATGCCGCCTTTGCTGCGATCCTGGGCGGCCTGAATGAGCAGCGCGCCGGTGATCCATCGTTGTTGCCCCGCGAAACCGTACGCAAGCGACGTGTCACAGACTTGGTTGATAAGCCGTGGGATGCCTCCGGTCAGCCGGTGGACCACGCGACAGGCATGGTCGGTCAGGATCGGATGGATGCCGCCGGCCGTTTCGATACGGTGCCGGATGTACCCGAGCGTATCGTCTTCGGTCAGTGGTTCGAGACAATAATCGACCGCGACGCGCTGGGCAAATTGCGACAGCTCTGGTCGCCGCAAGATGTCCCGCAGACCCGGCTGTCCGGAGAGAATGATTTGAATGGCTTGCATTTTTCCACTGTTGGAGTTCGAGAGGAGCCGCAGTTCTTCCAGCATGGCCGGGCTGAGATTTTGTGCTTCGTCCACCACCAGCAGTACCCGATGGCGGAGAGCTTCTTCGTTCGCCAGGAACGCTGCAAAGCGCTCGTAGAGTCCGACGGCATCCGTCCCTTTTCCATCCTGCCCGAAGGCCATCAGGATCCAGGGCATCAGGGTCCCGAGCGCCTCATGAGTGTTTGATAGGACGCCGATGGTGAATTGTTCGCGGGACTCGTCCAGGATCTTGTGGAGCAGCGTGGTTTTGCCGGTCCCTGGTTCGCCCGTGATGATTGTGAATCCCGCCCGATTGAGCAGTCCATACTCAAGCAGATTCAACGCCATCTTGTGTTTCGTGCCGAGATACAGAAATTCCGGATCCGGCAACAACGAGAAAGGCTTGGTGCGCAGCACGTAGTACGATTCGTACATGGTGTGTTTGCTCGTCTCCGTCCTTGCTTACGCCATCAACATACGCTTGATCATACCGGGGCTGAGGTCTCGGCGCCCCGCTTTATTCAAGACCGTTCCAAGCAGGGGGGTATGGCCTTTTACCAGATTGGCGGCACGCTCCAGATCGCCGATCGTAGTCACGCCCTCCTCGACGACGAGCAAGAGTGCATCCGTATAAGGGCTGAAGGCCAACACGTCTGCCGTATCCAAGAGGGGCGGCAAGTCGAAGATAACGATACGGGAAGGATAGCGGGTTCTGAATTCTTCGACCAGCGAAACCATTTTTGGTGACGTAAGGACTTCCACCGAATCGTGAATGGGGCGGCCGCCCGGCATCAGTACAAAGCGCCCAATCCCTGGATGAATCAAGAGGTCCTGCACGGGCGTATCGTCGAGCAGATAATCGGTGAGCCCTTCGCAGTCCTCGATGCCGAACAGAGTGTGAATGCTCGGATGCCCCAAGTCGGCATCTACCAGCAACACCGTCTGTGTGGTTTCCATGGCCAGGCTGATGGCTAAATTGGTCGCTGTGAGGGTCTTCCCTTCACCCTCTCCGGGGCTGGTAACCGCGAGGACGCTCCACTTGTTCGACCGCATGCGATGCATCACTTGGGTGCGAAGGATCTTGTAGCTGTCGACGAACGTCCCGCGCTCGAAACCTGCCAGGATGCGGCGCTGGCGGAACTTCGCATCGGACACCTCGACCGATCTGGTCTGGGTATACATGATCGGCGGCGGGACGGAACGAAGCCCCGCAGGCGGGCGTTCGCCCTGCTGTTGCTGCCGGTGTTCGGACTTGTAGCGTTCGACGGCGGCTTGCAATCGTTGCATGGTGGACTTCGACTCCTTCCCTATTCGAGGCCCATTCGGCGAAGTGCGCTGTACCAGACCACGTCCATCGGGATCCAGAAGAAATGACCGACCAGCAGCAGCGCCAGGATTCCACACAGCGACGCCGCTCCGATGAGGCGTCTCCGCCGGATGGCGGCGAACAAATCGACTTCGGTCGGGATGAACGGGATGACCGCAAGCGGTGCCTGTTTCGTCAGACGCATCAATTGATCGGCGGTATGGATGGTCCGATCCAGATGTTCTGTCACGGCCCCTGCACCAAACCCTCCCCCTGCCGCCAGCAGAAGGCCTAAGAGGAGTATCGCAGGCCGGTTCGGTTTGTGCGGGCGCTCAGGCAATCCTGGGGGATCGATCAGGGAGAACCGTTCGCCCTTCCGCTGCACCTCGAGACCTTCCGACACTTGCGCTTCCATCAGGCGTGAGCGCAGCTCTTCGTATTTCCTGGCGGCATTGTCTCGATCACGAGTCAGTTCCAGATATCCGGGCTCCAGTTGCGGCGTTTTCTCCAGCCGGTCCGTATAGTCCTGCAGCCGCCGTTTCACCGAAGCACGGCTGATGCGCAAGGCGTTGAGCGACGTGGTAGTGGATTTGAGTTGCGACTCAATGTGGATATAGGCGGGATTTTCGGGCTTTAGCGATTTAGCTGGAGTACGATGTGACGGGCTACGGGCCAACTCCTGCTCCAAGGATCGGACCATCTGCTGTCCCTTGACGACGTCAGGGTGATCCGCCGCGTACCGGTCTCGCAATGAGGCAAGGTTGGCGCGTTCCTGCCTGAGACGCTTCGAGACATCTTCCCGGGAATCGGAGCTTCCGACTTCCTGCTCCAGAGCGGAGAGCTCTTGTTGCATCTTGACGATGTCGGGATGCTCTGGCGAGAGGTAGGATGCTGCGCTCGCATACTGAGCCCGCAACGCTTTCAGTCGCTCATGGCTGTCGAAAATCCGTTCGCCGGTTGATGAGATGATGGGTGTATGGGGCTTGATGGTCGCGAGCTCCCCTTCCAAATAGGTTTGTCGCTCCTCGAGGGAGCGGATCTGTTGATCGAGATCCATCAGTTCTCTCTCGGCCTGATTCATTAGCTGCATGTTCAAGGACACCAATTCGGGAAGCGCACCATTCGCCTTCTGCTTGAACGTGGCCAGCTTCCCTTCGATCTCCTCGATATGTTTGGACAAGTTGTCTGCTTCCTGCTTCAGGAACGCTGTTGTCTCTTGCGCCTTTCGTTCCCGGCTCTTGAGGTTTTCTCCGAGGAATAGGCTCGTCAGTTCGTTGGTCACCTTTTGAGCCAAGTCCGGCGTATCACCGTCATAACTGAGGGTAAAGGCAATTGTGGCTTTAGTGGTGTGTTGAGTGCGTCGATCGACAACATCGGCATTGATGACTTCGATGTTGATTTGCTTCGTGAAATGCCGCAGAACGTCCTCAGTCGTGCTCGTTCTTCGAGCTGCGGGATAGAGATCGTATTGTTCAATGATCTTCCAGAGCGTCGCTCGGCTCAGCACCTGCTGTTTAATGCTCTCGATTCTCTGATCGGCGTAGCTGGTAATAGCCGCTCGAACGAGTTCAGGTGGAATTTCCTGTTCTTCGATGAGAATCGTGGCCGTTGATCGATAGGATGGCGGCAACAGGAATGCAATGGTCGCACACAGCCCGAAGAGTATACTGGCCGTAATAACGATGATTTTCTTTCTCCGCTGGAAGATGGCCAGATAATCGGTCAGTTGGATTGCCGCTTCTTGCATGATGGATCCTTCTAGCGTGACACGCTGAACTTGTCTCCGGTATAAGTCACGGAAAGACTGACGACATTACCTTCCCCGATACGGTCGAATTGCGCTACTTCGGACCGCGCATAGCGGTAGAGGGCGTCAACGCTCCACCAGTCATTGAAGCGGTATCGAAGCTTTGGCTCGACCTTGAGGTAACGGTTGTTCGGTAGCACACCGATCGTCGCGGTGGACGAGCGAAATTCCACCATATGGTATTCGCTGGTCAAGAAACCGGTCAGACGCTCCGTCAGCTTATATTCGACGGTGCCGGATACGCGGTCGTTTTGAATGAGGACGCCGATGCCGCTTGGATAGAGGTCTCTTGAGTACGCGAGAGCAAAGGACGTCGATTCAAACTGCTTGAAGAGCGTCGCCGAATAGGTGAGCACGGTCTGATCCTTGTCCCTCTGCGTCTGGCCGCCTTGATGAATAGCTGACTGAATGCGTTTGAAGCCACCGTACGCGGAGGCATTGAAGGTCTCGGTAAATTGGTGGCTCAGGCCCGCCTGCGCGCCATAAAACGTCGAACGGAGTCCGATCAATGGCACATGAAAGTTTACGTATGTTCCCGTGAGTTGAATCTGGTCATGTTCGGTCAGTTGGTGCGACAGACTGCTGCTGCCGATGTGGGTCTGATAATCGAAGAGGACCCGGCCGCCGTTGTCGTATTGCACATCGGAGAATTGGTAGCTGTTCTGAATCGAGGTCGTTTCCGTGAAAGCATGGGTCCAGGTCGGCATCACATTGGCGAAGTCGCGTTGACGAAAGATGTTCACGATGCCCGTTTCCTGCAATTCGGTGAGCAATGTATTGTCTCTGGTGTAGCCGCCGCTCAAGCCGAACTGGTCTCGTTCATGTTTGTATTTCATGGACAACGGCAAATAGATGTTGGTGTATTTGACGCCTTCACTTCCCTCGTACCGAACAAGGTCGACGAGCCCGCTTCCCGACATCTCAAAGTTTTCGGTAGACCCCTTGAATTTCATGCCGGGAGAGGTCCAACTTCCCCAGAGACCCTTGTGGGGAAACGGTGTCAACAAGAGATTCGAGTTGTATTCCCCTCTCACGGTCAGCGATGGTTCGGCTGCCCATTCCGCCGCCCTGACAGGCAGAGCGACCACGACCATGACTGTTCCGGCCAGTACACTTGCAATGGCCAGGCGTTTAATGAGGCGCGATTCGAGCATGGTGGTGCGATGGTCGTGGTATCGCGCTAATCCCTGAACGCGTTAGGGCACCATTACTACGTCGCCTCGCTGCAAGAGAATATTCTGCTTCAGATCCTTTCCCTTCCGAACGTCGCCGTAACGGAAAGAGTAGCTGTGTTCTTCTCCATTGATCCGACGGATGATCATGACGTCGTTCTCCGCGGCAAACGGGGTGAGCCCCCCGGCCATGCTGAGCGCCTGCAGGACGTCCGTGTAATGTCCGACGAGAAATTCTCCGGGCTTATTGACGCGGCCAAGGACGTATATCTTATAGCTTTGCACCTTGGTCATGGACACAGAGACGACCGGATTCGGAATGAACCGGGTGAGCCGCTTGACGATATCCAGACGGAGTTCCTCCACTGTCTTTCCTTCCGCAGGCACGTCACCAACTAATGGGAAGGAGATCATACCGTCCGGTCTGATGATGACATCCCCTTTCAGGGTTTCGTCTTTCCAGACCGAGATGAAGAGTGTGTCTTCTGCTCCCAAACGATAGTTGGGGTCGCTTGGAACACCGGCGGCATCCAGGGTAAACGGCCAGACTGCACAAAGAGATCCCAGGCTGAGTGCCCAGATCACACTGCGAAGTCCGGTGCGCGTCTTCTTGTTCGGTTTCATCGTACTGGTCCCTCTTAGCTGTTGAGCTGTCCTAACCGTTTCTTGGCATCAGCGTGTCCGTCGAAGATGAGACCTGTTCTGAGCGAGCGTTCGAGGTGCGCGCGAGCCTCCTTGCGGTCCCCTTTGTCGAAGTACGTCACACCGATGTGGTAGTTGATGATGGGGTGTTCCGGGGCCTTCGAGACGGCCTGACGCATGATTCGAAGGGCATCGTCGTAATGTCCCATTTTATGATGCACCCAGCCCAAAGTGTCCAGAAAGAATGGATTTGCCGCGCTCTTTTCAAAGGGGTGGCTCAAGGCCAGGGCCCGTTCAAGGCTCCGAGGATCTCCGCGATGATCCGTCAGGAGGGATGCCAAATTGTTCGCCGCGAGGACCGCTTGCGGGTTGCGTTGCAGGACAGTCTCATACTCGCGGATGGCTCGATCGAAGGCGCCTTGCTGGGTCAGGACAGAAGCCATCAACATGTGCAATTCTTCGCTGACCGGGGACTGTCGAAGGGCGTTGGTCAAGATCTTTTCCGACTCCGCCGGCTGCTTGTCCGCCAATTTCACTGTAGCCCAATTGATCCATGGGACCACCCACTGAGGTGATCGCTCCGTGGCAACTCGAAAGGCCTCTTCCGCTCCTCGCCGATCGCCCTGTAGCAGCAGGACCTCTCCCAACAGTCCATAGGCGTACCGATGTTCCGGTTGGGCGGCCAGCAAGGTGTCCAGGCGTTGTTTGGCCTGCGGCAATTTCCCCTGCCTGGTGTCGAGCCTGACCAATGCCAAAAGCGCATCGAGACCTGCAGGGTTGGCGGCCAACGCCTGTTCGAATGCCATGGTGGCCTTGTCAAAGTGACGCCGGGCTAAGAGCAGATTGCCTTCCGTCATGAGTACGAGATACCGTTCCTGTCCACTGTCACGGAGTTGCGCAAGCGTGTCTTCGGTCTTACTCCAATCCTGTTCGGCCACTTGTAAGTGGAGGAGCATGCCGAGGCTGGCAAGGTCGCGCGGCTCATCCTTCAAGATTCCTTCAAGGCGATCGCGGGCCTCTTTGGTCTTCCCGGCACCGGCCATGAGTCCGGCCAAGACGCGGCGACCTTCCAAGAGTCTGGGATTGAGTCCGACGGCTTTTTCGAAACTCTCACGAGCCAGACTGACTTCACCGCTCGAGAGGTATGCCTGGCCCAATAGGAGGTGAATGTCGGCTCGTTCTGGCTGATCTTTCAGAACGGTACGGAACGCCTGGACAGCACCTGTTCCATCTTTCCGGTTCAGCGCCATCTTTCCTTGAAGTGTCAAGGCATCGGCGGACCGGGGATAGTCATGCAGGATCGCTTCAAGTCGCTGCTGAGCTTCAGCCTGATGTCCTTGCTGGAACTCGAGTGCGACGAGGCGCACCCGTGCCTCAACAGCGGCCGGTTTGCCCTTATGCGCGTCGAGGAGTTCTTCATACAGCGCTTGGGCCTTCTGGTATTGGTTGAATTGCTCGAACAAGCCAGCGAGCGCAAAAGGCAGTTTCTCGGCGTGGGGCAGTTTTGACCGAGCTTCGACGAGCACCCGTTCACCTTGTGCCAGTCCTTGGCGGGACGCCACATAGCTGGCCAGGGCCAGCCAGCGCATCTCCTGATTCCCATCCAACTGCACCGCTTCATGGAGGACCTGTTCTGCCCGGTCATACTTCCCATGCTGATCGAAGAAGGACGCCAGCTTGACGCGATGGTCAAAATTGCTCGGCTCAACTTGAATGATGCTTTGATAGGTCCGCTCCGCACCACGGACGTCTCCCGCCTGCTCCTGTGTTGCGGCAAGGACCCCCATCAGTTCGAGGTGTTTGCTGTGATGCTTCAACGTGGTTTCGAGAATCGCGATCGCATCGGGATAGCGCGACGCGTGGGCATAGAGTGTGGAGAGTAGAACGCCCACATCCGGCTCTGTTCCGTGAATCTTGAACAATGCTTCCGCCTGGGCGGTGGCCTCGGCGATTTGTCCTGATATCGCCGTTACGGCAATGACCAATGCGGCGGCCTGCGGGTCTTGCGGATGAGTGCGCTGAACACGATGTGCCAACTCCAAGACACGCTCCCCTGCCTTGGCCTCGAGATAGTATTTGGCGAGCTTGATGGACGCCTCCCGATGGTCCGGAGCCAATTCGATCACCTGTTGAAGGTTGGCCACCGCCCCTCGCCAGTTCTTTTCCTTCTCATCCACCACGGCCGCAAGGTAATAGGCATCGGGATCTTTCGGATCAATTTTGAGCACGTTTCGAAGGGCAACCCGGGCCTTGGGGAAGTTCCTCTGGTCCATATATTCCTGGGCTTTCGACCGATAATTGGCTTTCCGTTCTTCGGGCCCGCCGCAGGCTGCCCCGAGTGCTGCGATCAACACGAGCATCGTGATTCGTCTTGTCCACAGGTGCATGAACAATCTCCTTAATGACGTCATCGCCGTCGTCTCAGAACCAGGATCGGACCCCGATCCCGAACAGGATCCACAGTGAGACCAACCCCAGTTGCCCAACTCGCCGAAAAAACGCGTGCAGCAATAGTTCGAATGAAAAGAAGAGGACCAATAGTTTTCCGACCAGCAAACTGAGTTCCGTTTGCCCGATGCGGATTTCCGGCAACATCGGAATGGCCAATGCGACGAATATCATCAAGTAATCGAGCGGGGTGGTCTGGAATCGATGGACGTCGTTGAACCGAATTGTCACGACGACCAACAGGCCGAGGAAGATAAAGAGTCCGTTGAATGAATACTTCCAGCCCCAGCCCATAGTCTCAATGGCCTGACTGCTGAGAAAGAGGAGAAATGTCGCTCCGACGTAAAGCCCAGCCCGGACCAGGAGCGGCGCCCATCGAGGAGCAAGCAGCAATCCGGTGAGCACGACTGCGAAAAGCAAGAGAGACGCGATACCCATGTCGCCTGGGACGTGAAGCGGCAGCGCAATCGATGCGATCAGGAGTGACGGTATGAGTCCCGCAAGCAGCCGGATGGGCATCGACGCGATCCACCGGCTGGTGGTGAATTCATCGAGTCGGGCCAATTTCAACCATCGGGACACGGCTGGCCTAAGGTGCGCAACGCCGAATCGGTCCGGTTTGACGAAGACCGCCAAGATTGTGGAGGCGACAACCAAGTAGATGCCGATGACCATGGCATCTGTGCTCCATCGCAGGAGGCAGGCTCCGCCCACCATGCCGGCTTGAATGACATAGATGGTCAGGACTGCTTCGTAATGCGAGAGGCCGATCGAAAGGAGCTTGTGGTGGACATGGTTGCGATCCGCGACGAACGGCGATCGCCCTTCCATGATCCGCTGTGACATCACACCGATCGTGTCGAGAATCGGAAGCCCTAGGAGGAACAGAGCCAGCGGAGGAGAAAACGGACCTCTGGTGCTGTCGGTAAGGGCCAAGGCAATGACGGCTAAGTTGAAACCGAGGAACTGACTTCCCCCGTCTCCCATAAACACACGGGCCGGATAGGTATTGAAGCGGAGGAAGCCCAAGAGTCCTCCAAGAACAGACGTGATGAGGATCAGGGCGCTGGTATCCGTGGCTAGATAGGCCAGATAGCCCATAGCGGCAAAGCTCAGGAGCGACAATCCACCAGCCAGACCGTCTAAGCCATCAGCGAGGTTGACCGCGTTCGTGACACCCAAGAGAATCAGCAACGTCAGCGGAGTGCTGAGCCAAGGCGACAAGGGAGATTCGAGCAACGGAAGGCTTGTGAGGTGAACATCGCCTATCAAGATTACTGTAATACTAGCTATAGCTTGTCCTGCAAACTTCATGTGATAGTTTAGACCAGAGCGGTCGTCCCAAACCCCGAAGAGCAGGATGATCAGGCCGCCGATCAAACTGGCAACGACCAAATCGTCTTTCGGGGCCCATACCAGCAAGGCGATAAACGTTCCAATGGCGAAGGCAATGCCCCCAACGCGCGCCACAGGAATTTGATGACTCTTTCTCGCCTCGGGCAGGTCGAGAATATGGAGACGGGAGGCCGTCGCCATGAGCGGTGGGATCAAGGCCATGCTGATGACCAGGGAACCGATGAAGCTGAAGAATAGTGTGCTTGTCATATGATGCGGCAGCCTCAGTCCGGGACGAAACGGGTGAGTTCCCGGTTTAAGATCCCTGCGAACGATTGCAATCGTCGATCGGCGTCTGCCTCAGTTTCTGACAGGGACAAATCGGTCGTCAGACGAATCAATGCGCCGTCGGTCCGCTGTCGCGTCAGGGCATCCCAGAAGATAAACAGTTTGACGAGATACTCGTTGGTGAGCTGCCTCTCCCGCTGCTTGAACCAGTAGTAAACCAACTGGCGCTGGGTCCCTTTTTGAATTAGCACTCGGTTGAACTCGTGAGGCACATCTTGGGGCGCATGGCTTGCCCCCAAGATCGTGCGAAACGATGCAATTTCCCAACCGCCGCCAGGAATGCATGTTTTTGGAGAATGCGCCGATTGGCCCTTCTTCTGCGACTGGTAATAGGCAACATACAGAGTCAGCGGATGCTCCCCTTGTGCCCGATAGTCGGCGAGCAAATAATCGTGAAACCTCAACCGATCGATATAGGCCTGTTCAAGCGGAAAAGGACTGCCGCTCCAGAAGCCGAGTTTCATGGGAAAATCGTTGAAATGGTCACGCGGCGGGATAATCTCGTCTCGTGCCGATACTTGCCCGGACCACAGAGCCAGAAGAATCACGATGGCCGTTCCGCAAAGAAAGGGATGCGCGAGTCGCGGCGACTGCACGAAAGGTTTCCCAGGACTCGATGGACGTTGGCTGTCCAAGGGGCGCAACGCTAAGAGATCACGAATCGACGTGTGGTGGCGATCATGCCCAATCCTGCCCAACAGCCACATTTCCCCAAGCAGGATCGCAAGGCTGAACACAAAAAATATCCATCCTTCGAACAGGTGGTAAAATCCCTGCGCCGCCACTTCCCCATAAAGCTCCACCAGCACACCGATAATGCCGATGCGTGATCCGTTGAGGAGGATGGCGATGGGGATGGTGGAGGAAAAGAGCACCAACCGTTTCCACAACGCTCCCTTGAAAAGATAGGCGCAGAGCAACGAGAGCGACACGAGGGGAAAGACATATCGGAGGCCGCTACAGGCATCAATGACTTGCAACTGGATTGGGCCGAGATCGATAACGTTGCCTTCTTGGAAGGCCGTGATGCCGACGAATTGCAGGCAGCCGACACCAAGGGCGGTTGAGATGAGCTGCAACTGATTCGAGATACCTTGATACAAAAACTGTGGAAGAGGAATCATCGTCAGCAGATATGCGAGCGGAAACGCGAAGTGGCGTGATGCGGCAAGTCCGAAGATCGAGAGACACAACCCAACGATCACAATCCACAAAGAGACGTGCAGGACGGAATAGACGGCCGCCAGCTCGCCGATGGCGAAGAGGGCCCCTCCGACGACAATTACCAATACTCCCCACCATGACGGCTGAAGGACGATGGGGCCGATTTCACTGCGTTTCAGGTACACCAGGTACGCCACAATGAAGGGCACAAAGAGGGCATGACCGTAGTTATCATCGCCAACCCAGGAATTCGACATAAACCGAATGCTGTCAGCATAGGCGAACCAAAGTGCTCCCAGGAGAGCCAGTACCGCCAGGCCATGAATAGCCCACCGCCCGCTCATCGAAGGCGGGAGCCAGCCGTCGTAGGCATGGTGTGCAGCATTCGTCTCTCGTATCTGCTGAAGGATGCTCATGGCTCAGTAGTCAGCGGCGATTCCTGTTAAAACTCTGCTCGTTCATATCCTCAGATCGGTTCGCAACGAGATGCTCGAATGTGAGGCTGTATTCTTGCCCGCGCAGTCATACTGAACGCCATACATAGGACGGGGGCTTGGTACGGAATGTACCAAGCCCCCTCGCTACTAACCTGGCTATGAAGCGGAGCCAGGTATGAAAGGTTAGATCTGGCTGATGCGAAGGTTACGAAGCCCCCCCGCACCCAATCCAACCAGCGCGATCAGTCCGGCGCCGAACAAGACGACGGAAGCCGGCAACGGAACCGCTTGCAGCTTGGTCAACGACCCAAGCACAAAATTCCCATTACCGAACGTCAACCGCCACTTGTTGCTTGCGAATGAATTCAAGCTGGGCGGAGCCGTAGGAAGGTTCACCCCGCTGAGCACGTTGCCGCTGGGATCGGTAAGCGATACATCGAACATCTTGGCCGACGTGCCGTTGATGAGCCCACCCGATACGGTCGTCAACCCAGTGATGTTGTCCAGCCCTCCGGGACCATTGTTGGTCAGGAAGATACCGTTGGCCCCAGGCGCATAGGAGGCGCTGTAGGAACCAATCTGGAGGTTGAGGCCGGTAATGGCGTTCAGATAGATTCCAAGCCCCGGAACAACGGAAGGCGTGGATGATTCGAACGTCACATGCCCGGTCATGGTTTGGCCGGTGTTCAACGTGGGGAAGAGCACACCGGTCACTTCACTCACTGCTCCCTCAAACGAGAAGGTCAGGAGTGCCGCCTCAGCTTTCGATACGGCCACCTGCGAGGCCAGTATCACCCCCAGCATGAGGACGGCTGCTTTACGGTAAAACTTCGAAGCCATGTTACACTCTCCTTCCTCCAGCCACCCTGACGCCCATTTGCGTCACCGGGTTGTATTACCAAACTGATGGACCCCTTCGATGGCTGGACAATCCCCGGTACTTCCTTTCTCAGCAATATCCAAGCCGGAAGAAGTACTCCTAACATATTGATTGTACAGGAGGCTAAAGGGGGCATCTCTGGCTGCTGGTACAAAGATGTCCAGCCCTGTAGGGATCTCTTGAGGGGGGAGCAATCAGGGTATTTCGCTTTATTTAATATACGTAGTTATAAAGCACTACGATAAATATGATACGTCTCGATGGATGCCATGGGCGATCCGATCCTGCCTCGTGACTCTGGCACTCTAACGAGGCATGCTTCGATGGCCGGTTATCGAATGGACAATCCTGTCGGAGGATCAATGGGACCTTGAGGAAGAGAGGCCATGAACTCTTTCGTGACTTTCCACCACGAGGCATTCTCATCCCATTCGGCCGGTCTTCCATCACCCCACCCGCCCCAGATAATGATTCCATCGGCGTGTTGCCGAATCGTCTCAAGCTGAAGCTTCCAATATTCCGCCGGAATGTATTGCAAGGCGTTCTGCTTGGCAGTGTCTGTATATTGAGGCCACAGAAAGACGTACACGGGTTTGTTATATCGCTTGGCTTCTTTAATATTCTCGACTGCAAATCTTACCCAAGCTTGCTGGTCTGGATAGTAAGTATAGGTGTACGGCAGGACCACATCGACGGCGTTCCCCAGGGCACGCAATCGGTCATTCTCCGCCTGCCACTGACGATACTCATGTGAGGCCGATCCTTTCAGCGACCAGCCGTAGGCAGCAACCGGAACGATACCAAAGTATCCCAGCTTCATCGTGGGACTCTCCTGCCGGAACAACGAAAGGACGCGCAGATATTTCGCAACGTTATCTCGAACAGACAGGTCATCCCCTCGCAGAGACCAATGTTCGATATCGATCACCGTCAGTCCGCCTTTAGCGCTGACGGATTGGGCAACTCTCCGCACCGTCCGCTCGTCGGGGACCTGATCTTTCATGGGCCCTTTGTACCAGGCCTCTCCAAAACGAGATACATAGATCATATTCACTGGGGAAAAGCCGTACTTCGTCAAGTCCGGTTTCCCATGGTAAGACGTCGCATCGAAGACAAGAAATGGCTTTTCCAAACCAGGCTGCTGCGCAAAAAGAGGGATGGATGAGAACATGGCGATAAGCAGCAGCAAACCCCTCACCACCGAAAGTCGATTATGCTCATTCATTATGGTGCTACCTCGTGTATTAGGGGGCTGATCATGCCGCCAGACTGAGCCCCTTGTTGAGAGTCATTTCCCATTTCCTATACGCCTCGCTCCTGTTGTACTTCAGCTCAAACAAGGCACGGGCCCGGGTCCCAAGACGGCTCACCTCAGTGGGGTCTGTTGCGAGTCGCTCGATGAGGGTTACCAGCGAATGGGCTGCCTCGGGCGCCACTGTGTAGCCACAATTCCCTTCTCGAATCAGCTTGGCGATTTCGCCTGAAGGGTCTCCAATGTTGATAACGCCCCTTCCGGCTGCGGCGATACCATAGAACTTACTGGGAACGACGAGCCCCTCCAAGCGTGGGTTCAAGGACACCAGGTGAATGTCCGGCACTCCGAGAGTCAAACGGAGCAGATGACGAGGCTGATACGGCTGAAATAAGACATTCCGGAGGTTGCGACGGGCGACTTCTTCCTTGAGCCAACGTAGCTGGGCGCCCCCTCCGACAAACAAGAACCGCAGCGACGCATGATGGGTGACACGTTCTGCGGCATGGAGAATCGTCTGGAACTCATGGACGCGTCCCATGTTTCCGGAATAACCGATAATAAAGTAGCCGGAAAGTCCCCAATCCATTCTGGTCGTATTCTGTTCGTGGGGTACTGGATAAATTGCGTCCCCGTCCGCCCAGTTGTGGATAATAGATATGTGGTTTGCTGCAATCCCTTCTTGAGCTAGGCGTTCGGCCATGCGCTGTCCAAGCACAACATTCGTATAGGCCGCCTGCAGCGAAAGGTTTCTCGTCCTTCTCAAAAGTCCTTCGATCAAACTCATTCCTCTGACTCCCACAGCAGTCCCCACTTCTGGAAAGAGGTCCTGAACCCAGTTGATCTGGACGGCTCCAGTCAGACGACCCACGATGTAACCGACGACCGAAATCAGCGGTGGATCTGTCTTGGATACGATCACATCACCTTTCCGTGCCATGCGAAGCATGACGATCAGCGTGCTGAAGTAGAAGGTCACATAATCACACAGACGCCCTAGTAAGCGCCCGCGCCCGAATCGTGTTGTCCAGATACGATGAATGTCCACGCCCTGATGTCGTTCTTGGGTAGGAAGCGCCGCATTCGGTTCATCGTACAGCTGTCGGCCTGTAAGGACATGCACATCTTTTCCGTGGGAGGCCAGCGACAATGCTAGATCGGTCAGTAGTTGGCTCGTAGCCGAATGGTCAGGAAAGAAATACCGGTTGACGAAAATCACGCGCCCGCTCACACCGGCAACCCTCTTTCTTGCCGTCCCAACTCACGCATCTTGATTACGATCATGTATTCGTAAATCGACTGCAAAATGCAGTAAATGAACCCAGGGCGGCCGTCCAGAAAACCCCAATTAAGAATGTAGAGATACGCAAATTTCAAAGCAGGTCGGAAAGGCATACGGAATGACCAATTCTTAAGGGCTTGCCGTCTCATCGCCGCATCCAAGCTCAGGATGGAGCCTGATGGATGCGGCAATCCCGACGTAACGAGTTTGCGCCCTTCCATTGCTTCCAGGAGCGAGTACTTATTGTGCTTATCGAACCACTCGGTAAGCCCTTTGCTGAAGTTGTAGTGGTCGAAGTACCCCTTTAGATAGCCATGTGAGCCGTTGATGACGGGAATTGGATTCACCAGGCGCTCGAAGCGAATCTTGCTCGGTTGAAAAAAGCGCATGATGTTCCCCGGTGGCATAGCATGACGAATCCATTTCCCGAGGAAAAAATTGCGCCGGCCGCAGAAAAAGGCCACATGAGGGCACGAGGTATCCCCTGCTATAGCGAGCACCTCGTCTCTTAACGACTCCGTCATGCGTTCGTCGGCGTCCAAATAAAATACCCATCGGTGCTTGAACGGGATGCTGGTCATCGCCCAGTTCTGATGGGAGGCCCAATTGTCGAAGCGCCTGGTGACGACGTGGGCACCAGACGAACGTGCGATGTCGGTTGTCCGGTCCGTACTGCCAGAATCTAGGACAACGATATCATCGGACCAGCTCACGGATTTCAGGCAGTCCGGGAGATTGCGTTCTTCGTTGAGGGTAAGAATCAGGATGGAAATATTCATCTTACGCCTTTCTAGCCGTCACGATCATGGATTTCGCCAAAGCTGGTACCCGCCCCACACGATAGAACCACAGGTGAGAAAAACCCGCCTCCATGAGCAAGGTCGAAAGGGTCTGCTGTGACCAGAACTTGATGTGTCCATGATCCCACAAGGCCGTAAAGTGACGATCCATTTGTCCCGTTACGGCAAGGGCGAGGTTCTTCCAATAGCCGTGATATGGTGTCGAAATAATGATTGCTCCCCCTGGTTCCACAAGGTTGTACAGGGTCTTCGCATAGAGGCGTGGCGCATAGAGGTGCTCAACGACTTCAAGACTCACAACGAGCGGGAAGCGACCGTACTTGGACGACAGGTCGTCATAGGCTGATCCTATGGCCACATTCAGCTGGGGACGCTGCCGGCGCGCTTGGGCGATACCTTCGTCCGAGACGTCTACGCCGCTTACGCCATAGCCGGCTGCATTCAGCATCGCTGCTACCGCCCCATTGCCGCAACCGAGATCAAAGATGCGCGCGCCTTTCGCCTGTGGAAGTACATCTTGAACTAACCGCAGGACCATCGGCAGGAGGTATCGATGCGAGGCGTTGGTTTCCGCGTCACCATACCGATATCCGGATAAGCTGGGTTGCGTCGATGACATTTCTGCTCCTGCCACTTACGAGGCCCGTCGAATCGTTTCCGAGAGTTGTCGAACCTTCAACACCCTTGCCGGGTTTCCTCCCACGACTGTCCAGCCAGGGATGTTGCTGAATACGGAGGATCTTGCCCCGACCACGGCTCCGTCACCAATGCTGACTCCAGGACCGATAAACACATCGGCGGCAATCCAGGCGCCAGCACCGATTGAGATTGGTGATGCCACCAAAGCCATGTGCGGATCCGTATAGTCGTGTGTGGCGGCGCAGAGATAGCTGTATTGACTGACGGTCGAATGCTTGCCGATACTGATCGGCGCGACCGAATAGCAGTCGACCCGGTCCGCGAGGCAACTGTAATCTCCCATCGTGAGGTTCCAGGGAGCCCATATCCTTGCTGAGGGATATGGGTGGGCGCCCTGGCCGATCCTGGCCCCAAATAAACGGAGGAGGAAACGTCGCCATCCATGCAGTTTTCTGGGAGATAGGCGAAACAACAGTGCCCAGATAACGTTCCATAGTGCACGGCGCAGTTGATGCCTGATGTTATGGGGGCTCTGCACGCTGGAAATGTCCACCTGCACGACGGCTCCAGTGTTGAGGTTGTTTATCTCGGCCGACCGGGATGCAGCCCTTCTTTGGTCGGTTGCTGCAGCATCCGCTCATGTTCTGCTTGTCCTGCGGCATCGAATCGATACTTGCGGACTGTTGCGGGCACTCCTGCCGCGACGGCATATGCCGGGACGTCCTTGGTAACTACCGCCCCTGCTCCGATGATCGCGCCATTGCCTATCGTAATCCCTCGCATGAGGGTTGCGCCCTGGCCGATCAAGACATCGTGACCGATTGTGGTCGTCACCGACTCCGGTCTGCCAGCATAGACGATAGGTAAACCTGGCTTGTCATAACAATGATCTTCTCCCACAATAGCCACATAGGAGGAGAGGCTTGTGTAGTTGCCGATATGGACATGGGGTGCGATTTCCGAATAGGGGCCGAGATAGACGTAGTCACCCAGGACGACATGTGGTCCATGGATTGCAACATGTTTGCCGAGATGCACACCCTTTCCTGCCACTACACCCCGGTACTTGACTCGCATCAACCACCAGGTACGAACTGTCTTTAGGATGGACTTGAGTCGCATGCCGTATGCCCCGCTATGCCGCCTGTTGGCGCAATGTACTCCGGATCGCCTGCTTGAACCATTCGACCTGTCGATATGGGTTGTATCGCTCGCGAACGACGGCTTGACAATCTGCAGCCATCTGCATCTTGCGCGGCGCAGGGAAAAGCGCCTGTTCAATCTGAGCCGACATATGGTCGACATCGCCGTATCGATAAAAAAATCCGGTTTTTCCTTCGCTGACGGCTTCCCATTCCGGACCGTGCAACTCATGCCGGTCGTGCAAGAGGACGGGCGTCCCAAATACAAAAGCGTGCATGACGCTGAGACCGGCCGCCGACGGAATAACACAGAGGTCGCTGGAAGTTAACACCAACCCCAGGAGTTCTTCGTCGTAGTGTTCCCCAAGGAAATGTGCACGGTCCCTCAGGCCAGATTGTTGTGCAAGAGCCTCGAGGGCTTGCCGTTCACGTCCCTCTCCGATGAGGACGGCGTGGATATGACGACCCTTCTTGCGAAGACGAGCCATGGCCTCGAATAGGAGGTCAAGCCGCTTCTGGGGCTCGAGACGTCCTGTAAACACGACGACCCGTTCTCCCAGCTGTACCCCAAGGCGACGGCGCCATTCATGACAGCGTGAACCGTCTAACTGATCGGCGATCGCCATCTGAGAATCATAGTTCAAGGAGTTGTAGACCACATGGAGGGTCTCTGCTGAGAATCCTTGGGCGAGCAACAGCTGTCGCGCGTGATCACCGTAGAGGAGATGTCCCGCTGCCAACTTGTAGAGCATGCGCCGAATCCACCATTTGATACCCCGTTCCTGCGCGAGAAGTCCGTGGCCCCAGAGAAGTACTGGGATATGCTTCCAGCGTCCGTATAGGCACAGGCACCAAGCAGTCAACGAATAGACCGATCCCAAAGCGATGACGCTATCGGGGCGGTGGCGCGCGACCAATCGCAAGGCTTCAGGTTGCCAATAGAGCGTAGGACAGCCTGGAATGTTGACCCTACGTGTGGAGGCTTCCAAGTGGCGCACTCCTTGTTGCGTCGCCGATGGCATCGTCCGGAGAAAAGGCGTGTCAGAATGCGAGTCCGCGATCACGGTGAATGCGACGTCACGAGTCGCGGAGAGGAGCCGGAATATGCATTCCCGGTAGTGCGGGATGCAATTGTATTGGATGAAGACCCTTGGACATTCTGGAAGATGTTGCGGACTCATGAATGAGCGATCCCCTCTTCCAGTCGGCGAGATGTTCTCGGCATCCAGGGGGCGGCCAATTCCTGCTCTGTCGACACCTCTTTATGGTTGTGCTGGATCGTCCCGATCCCAACACCGTAAATCAAATACAAGAGGACCCCCATCGTATTGCTGGCATAGTCGTGAAGCAAATGGTCCTGTGAGATGCCCATCACGATGTTGATAGTCACAGTGACACCGATCGTGGTCGCAATGCCGTTCAAAATCGCGTCGGCATTCCGTGGTGCAAGAAGCGACCGCTTCAGGAGCAGCCAAAGGGCCAGCAGAATCCCGATCAGTCCTGCCACGCCAAGACGGAAGACCGCATCCAGATATTCATTATGCGCTCCGTAGGCCCCGGTGATTTTCGCGACAGCGGCTCGATTGGTCGGTCCGACTCCGAGGGCTAGTGAATCCGGTCTGGCAGTAAAGTATTCAACGGCTTTCTCCCAAGCTTTCACTCGATCCGTTGCATGCTGCGCGCCCGTAAAGATGGATGTGACCCGGTCAGAGAACATGTCCCCTTGGACGCCGATCCAAAGAAAAAGCGCGGCGACCCCGAATCCCGCGATGATCCGGCTCCCTATCCCTCTTCCGAAGTATCCCAACATCAAGAGGCCGAGGCCCAGGCCAATCATTCCTGCTCTGGAATGGCTGAGTAAAACCATGCCAATACCGAGGACCATCACGAGAGTCCCGACAAGTTTGCTCCTGGTCGGCTGCCATGCCAGCGTGCCAGCGATCAGCATGACAATTGTGGCGAACCATTGGCCCACGGAGGCACGATAAAGTCCCATGAAACCAAGTCCTGCGTGACTTTCTTGGTAGCCTTCTTGAACCCAATCTCGCCATGTCAGCATTTCAAATATCGCGAGGTTGACTGGCCCAAAGTAATGGAGGATGCCGAACGCGGCTAAGATTCCACCGAGAAGGACGTTGAGTCTGACGAATGATAAGAACTGAGCACCGCTGAGGGCACTGTGGACCCCATAGGCGAACAGGGCCGCATAGGTCAGATTCCGATAAATCCAGATAATGTCCCCGTTGACGTTGCGCGCGCCCATGCCGACTTCGCCTCCGGAAGCCAATACATGGAACGGCAGCAAGAGCAACGGAAGACCCACCAAGGTGAGTGTCAGGACCAGAGTAATGGGAGAGGTCGTTCGATGATCTCCTTGCGAACTGAAAACCAGGGCGAGCACAAGAAAGGGAAGGATCAGGTCGCTGGCATAAACCGCGCTTTGTGTTCCCTTCACGAGAAGCGTGAGCGGTGTCGTGAGATAGGCAATAACGGTGAGGAGTTGAATGCCTTTCGGAAGTGTCGATTCACGAAAGAATACCAGCCACCCAACAAGGCAGCAGGCGCTTTGAAGGAGGATCAACTGTGTCAGTGTTGGTGTCATATGCAAAAGTCCGGCTCTCTCTGCTCGCCGATTACGCGGCGCGTGTCAGATTCTGTGGTCCAGGCGCATGATCCTCATTCGGCCGCGCCGATGGATTGCCCTTCCGCGACGGGCTGCTCCACTTGATCGCAAGGACTCGCCGGATCGTTTCTGCCGAGACCGGTCGACGGCTGGCCAGAAGCCGTGGGAGATACAAGCCTGCCGAGATAATTCCCGCACAGATATGGAACAAGGCACCGCGTCTGAGGCCTAGCCCAATCCAGGAGATCGCTTTCTGAAAACATCCTGGAGCGATGAGGAACCACGGATAGCGGCGGATCACGGTATAGAGTTCATTCCGGGAACTGTAAAACCAAAAGAGTTTTTGATTCCGGTTTATCGGAGAAGCCTCGTGATACATGATCGCCTCGGGGCAGCGAAGCACGACATATCCTGCGTCGTAGAGGCGGAGCGCCAAGTCTGTTTCTTCTCCCTGACGAAAGTAATCCGAGGGATAGTATCCAACTCGTTCCAAGGCCGCGCGGCGAATCGCAGATGCGCCACCGCTGAATGTGTAATGAAGGAGGTCCTGGTCATGACAATCGGCGGATTCTTCTGGTGCAAGAATACGGCAAGCAACGACCCCAGCTTCTGGATGCGACTCAAAGCGGTCGACGATGGTGGCAAGCGTCGTTGAGGGAATCCAGCCGTCGTCATCTAAGGCAAATATGTACTCTCCCAAACAATTCGCCAAGGCGACGTTCCGGCCTTCCGGACAGCCCAAGTTTCGCGGAAGCCGGATGATCGTCACCGAAGGGAAGGCCGCTCGAACCGCGTCAGCAGTCCCGTCGGTTGAGGCAGAGTCCACGACGACAATTTCGACGTTCGGATAGGACTGCTGAACGACTGACTGGATCGCTTTGAGCACGTGGCTCTTCCGGTTCCAGGTGAGAATGGCCACACTGACCAACGAGGAAACAGGTGCCTTCATGACCACCGACCCTGCAAGAGATCACGATAGGCCTGCTCGTAACGAGTGACTGTCATGTCCAAGGAGAAGGACCGTTCAACTGTTGCACGCGCGTTTCGACTGAAATGCTCGGCGAGTTCACGATCCTCGATCAGTTCCACGGTCCGTTTGGCAAGATCTTGAGCCGCTCCCGCCTGCACCAGGATTCCCGATCGTGCATGCTCGATAAGTTCCGGCAAGCCGCCTACTGCGCTGGCCACGACTGGGAGACCGGATGCCATGGCTTCGACGCAGGCAAGAGGAAGTCCTTCTCGTTCACTCGGCATCCAGAAGATATCCGCACTGGCGAGTTCTGCCTGCACATCATCACGCAAACCAGCAAACGTAACGGACGTCGTGAGCCCCAGTCGTACCACTTCCTGTTCCAATTCTTTCCGGAGGGGGCCTTCCCCCACCAATCGCAGGTGAAGATCAGGCATAGACTGCCGTGCGATCGCCAGCGCCTTGAGCGATGTCATGTGCCCCTTTTCTGGATAGAATCGTCCGACTTGGACGATTATCGGCCGTGCATGCGCCTGCCGCTGTTCCGCCGGAAACTTCGAAAGGTTGATTCCATTGTGGATGATCCGGTGTTTCGATGACGGAATGGCGAGGGCTTCTGAGGCAACGTCATAGACCTGCTTCGATACGGAAATGTATCGAACTTGTCTTGCCAATCCAGTCGACCGGTCCAACCAACGTTTCCCACGTGACCGCCATCGATACGGCTCACGCCACCAGGGATCCTGGCCATGGAGCGTGGTCATCAGCGCGCAGGAACGTGGTGCCGCGAGGCGCGACAGGATATCAGGCAAGTACAGGTGCGAATGGATGATGTCAGGGGAACGTTCTGCAATCGCCTTCCGCAGGCGGAAAAATGAACGGGCCATGCCCGGAACCGAGTAGATGGTCCCTTCATGTCCGAGATTTGTTGTGGGGATACCGGCATCGATTAACTCGCCCCTCAAGGGGGTGCAGTCCAGTAAGCTGATCACGCTGACATCGATCCCCCGGGCTTTCAGCTGCGGGGCCAGCGAAGTCACCAGGCGTTCCGCGCCTCCATGTCGAAGAGAGCTGATCACATGCAGGACGTTCACGGTCAAACCTCCGACACGACTGCCGACTGTCTCAACGACCATTCCTCGTATCGCCGACGAATCTCGTTTCGCTGCCCTTGATCCATCAGTATCCAGTATCCCGCTTGCCATGCGGCAACAGATAGCGCCATGATTCCGGCGATCGGATGAACATGAGCGAAATAGAGGGCATAGGCGAGAGACCACATGATTCCAATGAAGCAGCCTAGCCGTGTCATCGTTCCACCACTGACAATAGCCAGCCTATGCGCCATGAAGAGATACCCGGCAAGATTAAGTACCACCAAGAGCGCCATCCCCAGGACAGCTCCTGCACCTTGAAGCCGTGGTATCAAGGCGAGATTGAGGAGGACCTGGAGGGTTGTGACGAGGAAACTCATTCGGAGAATGTACTGTTCCAGGCCCCTTGCAATAAGCTGGTAGTACAACGCCATGATCACGGCAGAAAGGCCTGCCAGGGGCATAAGCAATCTCACAACCAATTCCGCTTCCGCAAACTTTCCTCCCCAGACAGATTGAAGAGCATCCGGAAAATACAGCGCCCCCATGAGGGAAAGCCCCACACCCGCTCCAATGAGACCTGGCGTTAGCAAATCCCCTTCCAATCCACGCGGTGACGATGCTTGCCGGCAGAGCCGAGGGTAGAAGACGCTCATGGCAACTCCGAGACCCAATAAGAGGCCTTCGTACAGCTTGTTTGCCAAAGCATAGTTGGCGACGACTGAAGGAGTGGTGTAGTGCGAGAGCAGGAGCCAGTCGAGACGGTTTTGCACCACTGTCACCACCCCGATGACTCCGAACGTATAGCTGGCGATTCGAAGCTTTTCCATGGTCTCGGCCAACGGCGCGTCGACCGAAACCTGGCTCCCCTTACACCTGCAGAGGCGGTATACCCCCGTGGCGGAGATGGCGGCGATCAGAAGGTGCATCGCCAGTATGAGCGCAAACAACGGGACCAACGACGTGGTGGCATGGGCTGCATAGATCCCAAACAGAATGGCCAGACGTCCGACTGGATCGATTGAGGCCAGCGTGTTGGCTAACCGCTGTCGTTCGTGCGATTTGAGCCAAGCCTGGCAAAACCATTCGATGGAAATGAGGACTTGGACGAATCCTGCAAGAAGGAGCACCGCGAAGGTTTCTTGCGACTGCTGCGTGATCCAATCCCAGACAACAAGTATGAGCAATCCGCAAAGAATGATGGGAACCCGCAGCCGAACGGCGGCGATGACGGCCTGGCTAAGGCTGAGATTATTCTGAGTAAATTCCCGGATGAGTGTTTGGAACATTCCCAGATCCAAGACTGACATGAACAGCGCCGCCGCCGCCATCGTGATACTGAACAGCGCGATCCGTTCCGTGTCAAACAAGGAAAAGAAGCCCAGCATGAAGCACACATCCGAGAGCCTGGCCACGGCAGTGAGCGCATAGGCATGGGTGAGCACATGGATCGTCGACTCGCCCGATTGACGGTTCGTATGTCCTGCACTCATCGATTCCATGTATCCGGACTCGTCCTTTTCCTCTGGAATTCGTAAACTTTGCCTTCAGCCCATTCCGCAATGGGAAGACCGACCACTCGGATTGCGCTATGGCAAGTGGGTGATGGCGAAGGCGGTACAGGAACGCGTCATCACTGTACAGTGTATTGCGGTGCGATCCTGGACCATCAATAACCACGCAGGATCCATGCCGAAACTGCTTCACATGCCTTGAAAAGAAAGCTAGTTGAATAGCGAGAGAAGTCGGTAGCTGGAGAGAAGTTTCATTGAATAATCAATCGCTTAGAAGTACGGATGGAGAAGGGAGATGCAGTGAAGGACCTAAGTAAAACCCTGTCGTGGACCCGTTCCTTCATTCGGTGAAGGGTAGAATCGTACAGGGACGGCCACTTTCGAACAGGCTTGCTTCGATGGCGGGGAGATGTGTGAAGAGCTTCTACTCGGGGAGCATACTAAAAGGCCACTTCCCGGAGCGATCCGCGGTTCGCGTGAAACCAGGAGACCGTCTGCCTTATCCCTTGGCTGAGACGATACTTCGCTTGGAATCCGAACAGCTGCTTGGCACGGGAGACATCCAAGCAGCGGCGTGGCTGGCCGTTCGGTTTTGTCGTATCCCAGAGGATACGATCATGGAAGCCGACCTCTGAGGCCACCAGTTCGGCAAGCCGACGAATCGTAACTTCTTCTCCTGTGCCGAGGTTTATGGGAAGGCTGCCGTCATACAGTTCTGCCGCGAGCAGAATACCCTCAGCGGCATCCTCCACATAGAGGAACTCTCGGCTCGGAGACCCATCACCCCAGAGCGTCAATTGGTTTGCCCCTGACTCCTTGGCCTCCACGCACTTTCTGATCAGCGCAGGGATCACATGCGAGGTTGTCAGATCGAAATTGTCACGTGGGCCATACAGGTTGACGGGGAAGAGCACGATCGAATTAAATCCATACTGCTCACGATAGGCCTGGGATTGCACGAGCATCATCTTCTTTGCAAGGCCATACGGCGCGTTGGTTTCTTCCGGATAACCGTTCCAGATGTCATCTTCCTTGAACGGGATCGGCGCAAATTTGGGATATGCGCAAATGGTTCCGAGTGCAACGAACTTCCGAATGCCTCGCTGGCGAGCGACCTCGATCAACTGGGTGCCCATCATCAGATTGTCATAGAAGAACCGACCAGGATTGGCTTGATTGGCCCCGATGCCTCCGACACGGGCCGCGAGATGAATGACGAGGTCTGGGCGTGCATCCGCATAGAGTTGCTGAACAGCCTCCATGCGTACGAGGTCATAATCCCTACTCCGTGGAACGACGATGCGCGAGCAGCCCATAGCCTGCAATCGCTCCACGACGAAGGACCCCAAGAAGCCGGCGCCGCCGGTCACCAGGACGGCTTTGTCGCACCAAAAAGAGGTCATGTCACTTTCTCGGGCGGACTCCGTCGAGCCGCTCCCGTTCGGCGACAAGGTCGGCATCCACCATCATGTTGATAAGTTCTTCAAAGGTCACCTTAGGTTGCCAACCAAGTTGCTGCTTGGCCTTGGTGGCGTCTCCGATCAAAAGATCGACCTCAGTCGGTCGGTAATACTTGGAGTCAATCTTCACGTACTGTTTCCAATCGAGTTGAACTCTCTGAAACGCCACTTCCAGCATTTCACGCACGGAATGGGTCTCACCCGTCGCGATAACGTAGTCTTCAGGTCTGTCGGCCTGCAGCATCATCCACATAGCTTGCACATAGTCGCCAGCGAATCCCCAGTCGCGTTTGGCGTCCAGGTTGCCGAGGTAAAGATCCTTCTGAACCCCGAGTTTGATCCTGGCCGCGGCCTTGGTCACTTTCCTCGTGACAAAGGTCTCTCCCCGCCTGGGTGACTCGTGATTAAACAGAATCCCGTTGCAGGCGAACAAATCGTAGGCTTCGCGATAGTTCACGGTGATCCAGTAGGAGTAGACCTTTGCGGCCCCGTAGGGGCTCCTCGGATAGAATGGCGTGCTTTCCTTTTGCGGAACTTCGAGCACCTTTCCGAACATTTCGCTCGACGACGCTTGGTAGAATTTCGGCTTCAGGCCCGACTCCCGGATCGCTTCCAGCAAGCGGATGGTTCCTAAGCCGGTGATCTCTCCCGTATATTCTGGAATATCGAAACTGACCCGAACATGGCTTTGCGCGCCAAGATTGTAAATTTCATCTGGCTGAACGGTTCGGAGAATGCGATTGAGGGAGCTCGCGTCGTTGAGATCCCCATAGACGAGATGCAATCGGCGTTGCGGAACATGCGGGTCTTCGTAGATAGGATCGATGCGTCCCGTGTTGAAGGAACTCGAACGACGAATGATGCCGTACACTTCGTATCCCTTGCCGAGGAGAAATTCCGAAAGATAGGACCCGTCCTGCCCGGTGATGCCGGTGATCAAGGCTTTCTTCACGCCGATGCTCCTTGGTTATCAATAGCGATGAGGATGCAACCAGTAGGTCGGTCACAGCGCTCAAACCAGGACTCAATAATACATGAATGCTTTGAGATGGCAACCAGGAGCGATAAGTCAGGATGTTTTCAGGGGATGGACGTCGAATCAGACCGATTCGCCCACCTCGAGGCTCGAATCTTTTGCAGGTTCTGACGTCGCTTTGGGGTCCAGAGGAATATCCCCTTCCCAGTACAACATGCGGCGACAATAGGGGCAGGTATGAAGGTCCTGCGAACGCTTCACCTCTGCAATCAGTTGCGGAGGAATTTGCAGGCGACAACCGGAACACATACCGTTCCGGATCGCCGCCAGAGCGTGGTCTTTGCGAGAATTTTTGAGACGCGTATAGCGTTCCAACAACCCGCGCTCGACGTGGCTTGCGCGGTCACGCTGTTGCGCTTCAAGATCGCTGAGTTGCGCTGAAAGCGTACGATCCAGCTCGTCGAGCACCTGCTTCTCCTGCTGGAAGGTCTGCTCCACCCCTTTGACCTTGGCCTGCGCCTCGGTGATCGTACGCTGCAATTGCTCGATCTTTTCCATGCAGGCGAGGACCTTGTCCTCGATCTCCGATTTCTTCTTGTTGGCCATCTGCAGCTCGAAGAGGTGGGCCTGGTATTCCTTGTTCGTTTTGATTTCCGACAGCCGCGCGCGCATCTTGTCGTTGTGCGCATCCTGGACTTCGACTTCGCGTTCGTAGACACGGCGCTCTTTGACCAGGGCATCCAGGGCGGTCGTGGCCTCCAGGAGGGCCTGATTGGCTTCCCGTAACGGAGTTTCGACTTGGTGGAGACGCTCAGGTATCTTGAGGCGCTGCTCGATGATCTCCGCGACACGGAGATCCAATTTCTGCAATTCGATCAGGGAGGACAGGTTCTGGTTCAATGCGCTCCTATCTGTTGCTCGACATCGAGAGGTCCCGATTGCCGGTCCTGCACTGGTGGGCCCACTAGGACTCGAACCTAGGACCAGCTGATTATGAGTCAGCCGCTCTAACCACCTGAGCTATGGGCCCCTGCATCAGGTTCCCAAGACGGCTGATTCTAGGCCTAGCGATAGGGAGAGTCAAATCGCGCCGTGGCCTACAAACTCTCGACGAAGCTCCTCAACTTCTTGCTCCGGCTCGGATGGCGGAGCTTGCGTAGCGCCTTGGCTTCGATCTGCCGGATGCGCTCTCTCGTCACCTCAAAATCCTGGCCGACTTCTTCCAGGGTATGGTCGGTGGCTTCGCCGATGCCAAACCGCTTGCGCAACACTTTCTCTTCTCTCGGCGTCAGGGTTTCAAGCGCGCTGTTGATTTGGCGCTGCAAGTCATACCGAATTGCCGCCTCCAGCGGAGAAATGGCCTTCTTGTCCTCGATGAAATCGCCGAGGTGGCTGTCTTCTTCCTCACCGATCGGTGTTTCCAGCGAGATCGGTTCACGGGCGATCTTCAGGATCTTGCGAACTTTGTCGAGCGGAAGATCCATCCGTTCCGCAATCTCCTCGGGTGTCGGTTCGCGTCCCAGCTTTTGCACGAGATGGCGCGAGGTCCGAATAAGTTTGTTGATCGTTTCGATCATATGCACCGGAATACGGATGGTCCTGGCCTGATCGGCAATGGCGCGTGTAATCGCCTGCCGAATCCACCAGGTTGCATAGGTGCTGAATTTATAGCCCCGCTTGTATTCGAACTTGTCGACCGCCTTCATAAGTCCGATGTTGCCTTCCTGGATCAAGTCGAGAAACTGCAGGCCGCGGTTGGTGTACTTCTTGGCGATGCTCACAACCAAGCGCAGGTTGGCCTCGACCAGTTCCGCTTTCCCGCGTTTGACTTTTTCCTCTGCCACGTCCAAATGTTTGACGGCGTCTTTGATCTCCTCACCCGACACGAGGGCTTCCTCGGTCTCCAACTGGCGGATCCTGGATTTGGCAGCCTGGTACACCTTTCGGATCTCGAGGAGTGTATCTTCCGACACACCGGTTTTTCTTTTGACCGCTAGCAGCCCCGCGCGGTCCCGGCAGGCCTTTCGCAGCAACTCGGCGCCGGCTTCCCCACCAACACCCAGTCGGCGCTGACAGCTGACGATTTCCCGTTCGGCCGTGCGAATCTGGATAGCCATTTCCCGTACGCGCTGCACCATTCGATCCTTGAGCACCCCGTGGAGATTCACCGCCTCCATCTTGTCGACGATCTGCTCGCGGATCGTATCGATCTGCTTCTTGATCTTCTTCAGCTTTACGGGATCCTTCGCCGCCTGCCGAGATTTTTCGTAAAGTCCCTTGAGCGAGGTTGACACTTTCCGCACCGCATTCAACCCCTCGAGAGTTTTGAGGCGCAATTCCTCGTAGTCTTTCTCGACTTCTTCCTCTTCAAAGTCTTCTTCGGTCTCCACGATGGGCACGATCTCGCGCACGTCGATCTTGCCGGTCTTGAGTTGTTCGCGAAGGGAGAGGATGAATTCGATGGTCATGGGCATGCCGTACACCACGAAGGCGATGTCCCGTTTCCCCTCTTCGATGCGCTTGGCGATTTCGATTTCGCCTTCCCGGCTAAGCAAGGCGACGCTGCCCATTTCCTTGAGATACAACCGCACCGGGTCGTCCGTGCGGCTGAGGGCTCCCGGTGTCAGGTCGATCTCCTTTTCAGTCTCTTCCCCGGCGTCGTTTTCCTCGCTATCGTCGGCAGCTTCTTCCCGATCGCGAGACTTCTGCTGCCGCTCGGCGCCCTCTGGTGCATCCACGATTTCAATGTCCATTTCTCCGAACATGGACATAATGCTGCCGAACTGCTCCGAAGACACGACTTCGGCGGGCAACGTGCTGTTCAGTTCATCGTAGGTCAAGAAGCCTTTCTCTTTTCCAATCGTGATCAGCTTTTTGACTTCGACCAATAACTCTTGTTTCACCATGACTACTCCTTCACCAAAGAGAGCACCGTTGTCTGGGGTTTTCCGGCTTTATGCAGTCGTAATTCGTTCACTTGGGCATTCAGCGCTTGAGCGTCGTGGGTCCGCCCTTCACGTTCCGCCGCTTTCAACAGGGCGATGAGTTCGCGCATCTTGCCGTCGGCACGCTTGCGCTCCAAGGTATCCAGGCAACCCTGAATATGGGCCTTGATATCGTCGAAGTGCGACTCTTGGATCGACAACTCCGTGGCGAGCGAACCGCACTCGGGGTCGTCAACGATGGAATCGAATAAGTGGCGCAACCCCACCCGTCCTTCACGATCCAGGCAAGTGAGCGCACGCTCGACGATGGTGCGGCAGACGCCGACTGAAAAAGCCTCCGGGCGCAAGCGCCTGACATCGGCCGAGGTGAGATGGCCGTGTAACAATAGGTAGACGAGGTCGCGCTCCTCCGGCAAACTCTTATAGGGTTGCGGCGTGCTGGACACGGGCTTCTTTGCAGAAGGGCGCCCCTTCTCCTGCGCCAGCAAGGCGGGATATCGTTCGATCAGTCGTTGTTGGTTAATTCCCAATCGCTCGGCCACCAGCCTGATGCGTTCTTCCCGTTCGATCGGGTGCTCACTTTTCTGGAGAATCCGAAGGACTTCGTCAATGCTGCGGATGCGGCCTTCGATGGTATCCCCTTCGGCATGTTTGAGGCTAAGTTCGAGCGAGAAGTCGAGCAGGCTCGGAGATTTCGCTTCGAGCGCCGCGAATGCTTCTGCCCCTTCCTTCCGGACGAACGTGTCAGGGTCTTCGCTGGAGGGTAACGTAACCACCTTCACACTGAGGCCGCTGTTCACGAAGAGATCGAGTCCACGCAACGCGGCGCGGACGCCGGCGGGATCGGGATCGAACAAGAGGACGACATTGGACGCGAACCGACGGAGCACCTGAATGTGATCGGGTGTCAATGCCGTGCCGAGCGTTGCCACGGTATGCGTCAGACCGGCCTGATGCAGGGCGATGGCGTCGAAATAGCCTTCGACGATGACGACGGTCTTCGTCCGGGCCACTGCCTCGCGGGCCAAATCCAGCCCGAAGAGAGTCTGCCCTTTCTTGAAGAGCGCCGTGTCTGGAGAATTCAGATACTTCGGCGTACCGTCACCCAACGTCCGTCCGCCGAAACCTACGACCCGCTTCCGTAAATCTGTAATCGGGAACATAACTCGGGCCCTGAATCGATCATAAAAACCGGTGCCGCTGTCCCGCGCGATGGCGAGGCCCGCCCCCGCAACCTCGGAAGGCGGCACACCCTGTTGACCGAGCGTCTTCAACAATCCGTCCCATTCGGCCAGCGCGAGTCCAATTCCGAATTGGTCGATCGTCGAGGCGGTGATCCCGCGTGCGGCCAAGTAGGACCGTCCTTCGTCGCCTTTCTGCACATCGGCTAGATTGCTCCGGAACCATTTGAGCGCCATCTGATTGATGTGTTCGGCTCGTTGGAGTTGTGCCGTATGTGGCTGAGATGTCGACGGAGCCTCGTCAATCTCGATGCCGACTTTCCGTCCCAACTCGCGAACGGTTTCTGGAAAGCTGGCGCCCGTCATACGGGTGAGAAAATTGAAAACGTTGCCGCCGGCACCACAACCGAAGCAGTGGAAGATCTGCTTCGACGGACTCACGGTAAACGAGGGAGACTTCTCTTGATGGAAGGGACACAATCCCTTGAGATTTTGGCCAGCTCTGGTCAAATTGACATGCTGTCCGACGATCTCGGCGATGTCGACACGGTCCTTGATTTGATTGATGATGTCTTCAGAAATCAGGCCTCGGCCCACGGGAGTCGCGGCTCCTGTACCCCCACCTTGCACCGGTGGGGATGGTTTGCGTAAGTGATCGGAAAAATTGAAGGGTTACCCTAACAGACGAGAAGGAAATCTGTCAATGTCGACCAGGCTCCTCAGCCCGGTGGCCAGTTCAAGTGCCGTCCTCCTAGCACATGGAGATGCAGGTGAAACACCGTCTGTCCTCCGTCCGCTCCGGTATTGGTCACTACCCGATAACCGGACTCGGCCAACCCCTTGAGTTTCGCGACCTTGGCACATGTTTGGAGCAGGTGGCCCAAGAGCAGCCGATCCTCGTCCCCACAATCCTGCAAGGTGGCCACGTGCCGCTTGGGGATCACCAACGTATGGACAGGTGCTTGGGGATTGATATCATCGAACGCCAAAGACCATTCGTCTTCATGGACCGTTCTTGCCGGGATCTTTTTCTCGACGATTTGGCAGAACAGGCACTGGCCCATCTCTCCTCCTACTTCTCGGTCCGCAAGCCGGATTTTCCGTGACGCCGGCCAAGTTCCTGAAGAATCTCCTGGAGACTGATGTCGTGATAACCCAACACCATCAGGGTATGAAAGAACAAATCGGCGGTCTCGTACACGATTTCTTCCCGTTTTCCTCCCTTGGCTGCGATGAGGACTTCTCCAGCCTCCTCGGCCACTTTCTTAAGGATCTTGTCGTGGCCGCCTTCGAAGAGCTTGGTCGTGTATGAACCTCGCTGAGGATGCTGTTTGCGGTTCCGGATCGTGCCGAGTACCGCTTCAAGAATGCCGCCGAATGAATCTTCCGTGGTTTCGGGAACGGTCTTCCCCTCTCCATCAAGTCTCGAAAAAAAGCAGGCGCGCGCACCGGTATGGCAGGTCGGGCCGACCGGCTCGGCCTTAACGAGGATGGTGTCCTGATCGCAATCCACGAATAGGTCTTTCACCTGCAACTTGTGGCCGGATGTCTCCCCCTTCTCCCAGAGTTTCTGCCTGGAACGGGACCAAAAGTGTACGGACTTCGTGTTCACTGTGCGCGCGATCGCCTCGTGATTCATGTATCCCAGCATGAGCACCGTGCCGTCACGCCAGTCTTGTATGATGGCGGGCAGCAGGCCCCGTTCATCGAATTTGAAGCCTTCTGTCGTCGATTGCCCCATCGTTATGCCGCCTGTGTGCCGAGCCCGGTTCTGATGGAGAGTCCGCGTTCCTTCAAATAGGCCTTGGCCTGAGGAATCGTATAGGTTCGGAAATGAAAAATCGAGGCGGCCAAGACGGCGTCGGCCTTGCCTGTCACGAATCCATCGTAAAGATGCTCTAAGGTGCCGACGCCGCCAGACGCGATGACCGGGATGGCCACGGATACGGATACCGCCGCGGTGAGCGGAAGGTCATATCCGCTTTGCTGACCATCCTGATCCATGCTGGTCAGGAGAATCTCACCGGCTCCATACTGCTCCATTCGTCTAGCCCATTCTACGACGTCGAGACCGGTCCGTTTGCGCCCCCCGTGGGTGTAGACTTCCCAGCGCCCGGCGGTTCCGGCACGCTTAGCATCGATGGCCACGACGATGCACTGCGTCCCGAACCGCTGCGCAGCTTCTTTTACGAACTCGGGCCGCTGCACGGCAGCGGTATTGATGCTGACCTTATCGGCTCCCGCATTGAGCAACGCACGCACGTCGTCGAGCGTCCGAACGCCGCCGCCGACCGTGACCGGCATGAAGACCCTGGCGGCCGTCCGTTCCACGACATCGATAATCGTTCGACGTTCTTCGTGTGATGCCGTGATATCCAAGAAGCACAACTCATCGGCCCCTTCACGGTCGTAGGCCACCGCCACCTCTACGGGATCGCCCGCGTCCCGGAGATTGACGAAGCTCACACCTTTGACGACGCGTCCATCCTTCACGTCCAGACAGGGTATGATCCGTTTGGTCAGCATACTCACGTCACCGCCTTTGCCGCAGCGGCATAGTCTAGTTTCCCGTCATAGAGGGCTTTCCCGACGATGGCTCCTTCGACGCGCGGTCCCAGTGACTTGACGGACTGAAGATCCTCTAGTCTGGTGATGCCGCCCGACGCAATGACGGGAAAGGATGACACGGTCACGACTTCCTGTAGTGCCGGAATATTGGGGCCGCTCAACATCCCGTCGCGCGCGATGTCCGTATAAATGACGGCACCGATTTCGTAGCCGGAAAGGGCCTTGAGCAAGTCGATCGCGCGGGTATTTGACAGCGCGGTCCAGCCCTTGACAGCGACCTGCCCGTCCTTGGCATCGAGGCCGAGCAGAATTTGGCGGGGGAACTCCTTGCAGGCCTGCTCCAAGAACGTCCGATCTGTTAGAGCAGATGTCCCCAGCACTACACGGGACACACCGGCACCGAGGTAGCGCCGCACGGTCTCCATGTTTCTGATGCCGCCGCCGACCTGCACGTTGACCCGCACCGTCTTAAGGACCTGTTCAATCTGCGGGAGGTTCTTGGGCATACCATCAACCGCGCCGTTGAGGTCGACCACATGGATGAGCCCGGCGCCTTGCGCCTGCCACTTGGCCGCAACGGAGGGGATATCGTCGGAGTACACGGTTTCCGCCGCCATGTCGCCTTGACGAAGCCTCACACAACGCCCGTCTTTCAAATCAATCGCCGGAATGATGAACACGTTAGGAGTCTCCCGGCTGGCCAAAGGGAAATTCTTTAAGGATCTCGTCCACACCATACTGAGCCAATTCTTCGACGGTGATAAAGACCCCGCCGTGGCGGACGAATCCGATGAAGTCTTGCGTCATCGGCTGCTGACGCTCATAAAAATTGCCCACCCAGAGGACTTGTCCGTCCGGAGCCACCACCTTTACTTCGAACCCGACGGATGCGGGTGGGCTGGCTCCTAGGCGGCTCCCGATCCGTTCCTGGTACACGAGCACCTGACCCAAAACAGCCGCGTCGACCTTGAGTGCCTTGGCAGCGGCCGCCGCTACGGTCTCCGGCGTCGGCTGGTTCTCGCCGATTCCCGACAGAGACGGCTTGCCCCCCTGGCTGGCGGCGGTAACGGTGATGCCTTGACGATGGCGCAATCGGTTCCAAAACAATTGCGTGACCTTCTCAGCCGCATAGGCCGGCACGGTCACAGTCTGACGCAATGACGGCTCGGCGCTTGAGGGGACTCCTAGGGAAATATCCGAGCCCTTCGCCCCACGAGGAGTGGAGAGGTATGGGTCTCCGTGATCCCTGACTTGCGGCGTTGTGAGTGATGTGAAGGGGAGGAGCGCCATGGTTCGTACCTGGTAACGCGGGAGCTCGTTCGACACCTGGGTTGTCACCTTGGAACCGCTGCAGGCGGTAGCCCAGAGTAAGCAACTCAAGATGAGGATCAGTTCCCTCTGAACCAGAAGGCGACGCGTCATTTCCAGTCTCCGAAATTCTTGATCAGGCGCAGCCCTACCGTTTGACTCTTTTCCGGATGGAACTGGCAGGCCACAATATTGTCATGCCAGATGCTGGAGGCAAACGGTGAACCGTACGTCGTACGGGTTACGGTCACGGAAGGATCCACCGGGTCGACATAGTATGAATGGACAAAATACCAGTCCGATCCATCGGGGATGCCTTCGAACAAGGAACAGGGCCGTTCCATCGTCACCTGATTCCACCCCATATGGGGGACCTTTAACGCGGAGGCTGTACTGAATCTCCTGACGCGCCCGGGGATAATATTCAAGCCCCGGTGGAGGCCGAACTCCTCGCTGTCCGTGAACAAGAGTTGTAACCCGAGACAGATTCCCAAGAAGGGTTTGCCCGATGCGATGGCGGCATGAATGGGTTCCTCCAAGCCGTACTTTCTCAGGTTGTCCATACAGTCGCCGAACGCTCCGACGCCTGGAAGGACGACGTGGCTCGCACTCTTGATGATCCCCGCCTCACGTGTCACCAGCGCATGGTGGCCCACGGCTTCAAAGGCCTTATGGACACTGCGCAAATTCCCCATCCCGTAGTCGATAATCGCAATCATATTTGTGCCGCACAGTCGAGACTCGTTGCCCGGTATGGAGAAGCCGGTGGCCGGCTCCCTCTCCCGTTCTGCCAGCCTCTGAGAGGCCGTACCATACCGCAACTGCGACCGTCCTGCCACTCCTGCCGTTCATGATGGGAGGGCTGACTTGCTCTGCCGAATATGCTAGGGTCCGGCCCATGTAAATTCTCGGATTCCAGCCTATGACGCGCGGAGCCATACTTGGTGGAGCAGCCTGTGCGCTCGTGGTGCTTACCTGGGTGTGCGTCGCGCGGCATGTCCCGCCTACGATCGCCGGTACCCCAACCATATCTGCCTGGTTCCATGCCCGCTTGGAACAGGGTACGCTGACCTTGCGGGGGGCTCTGCCCGATCACGCAATCCGAAATGCAGTGGTTGAGCAGGCGCACAGGCGATACGACCGTGATCGCGTCCGCATCGTCGATGATCTCTCCATTGATCCGCTGGTCGCGTCGGCCGACTGGATCAAGGACTTGCCACGCGTACTTCCCGCGCTCGGTTCGATGGCCGGTCGAGGATCGATCATCGTCGACGGACGCTCGATTGTCGTCAGCGGCCGAGCCTCTACGGAGCAAGCCAAACAGGACGTCCTGCATACCGTGGCACCAATCACCGTGAACGGACTGGAGTTGGAAGATCACGTGATGGCTGCGACGGAATCCTCCAAACCGTTTCCCTTCAGCCGCGGACTCCAATCACAACTCGATGCGATTCTTCAGCACTCCACCATTGAATTCGAATCCAACAAGACCGCGTTTACGGCACAGGGCCTGGCGACGTTGCATCGCATCGTCCACGTCTTGAAGGCCGCTCCGTACGCGACCATCGAAATCGGCGGCCATACGGACGGATTCGGCGCCGCGGACTACAACGTGGAGCTGAGCCGCCGGCGGGCAGAATCGGTACGTCGATACCTTGTTCAACAAGGCGTATCTCACCACATGACCGCGGTGGGATACGGCTCGCGCTACCCGATTTCTCAGGATAAATCCCGTGTAGGCTTGCAGCGCAACCGGCGCATCGCCTTCCGCGTGCTGGGAGACGGGAACCTATGATGCTCTTGATCGGGCAAATTGTCGGTTGTCTGGCCATCGCAGCGGGGATCGGCGCGGCAGTGGGTTGGTTGCTGCAGCAGCTGGCAACCGGTCCCGTTCGAGAGCAGCTCATGGAAACGGAGGCTGCGCTACGCGCCAAGGAAAAAGCCCTGGATCGGGTTCAGTATGAACTGAAGGCCAAACTATCGACCATCCAGATTATGGAGCAGAAAACCTCTACGGCGGAGGCCGCAGCCCAAGCGGCACAGCAGACGGTCTCGGTTCACGAACAGCAGATCCAGCAAGTGAAAGCCGCTCTGACGGCAACGATGGAACGGACCGAGTTCTTGGAGGTCGAACGCACAACCTTGCTGGAAAAACTCTCTTTAGCTGATCGTGAGATCGCCGCCGTCACCCTTGGTCGGGAGGACGGCGATCTTCGGTTCTCACACCTGCAACAGGAGTTGGCTGAGCGTGTACAGGCTTGCGAGGAGCTGTCCAAGCGTGTTGTGGAGTTAGAAGGGGGGCTAGGAGAGGTGGAGTTGCTTCGCGCCCAGGTAACCGAACTGGCACCGGCTCAGGGACGTCTTCATTGGATGGAGGTGCAGTTGAGCGAAAAGGAGACTCAGCATCGCGCCGCCATGCATGCATTGGAGGAGATCGTGCGGTCTCGCGATGAACAGATACGAGGCTTCGCTCAACTGCAGCAGGAACTTGACGAGCGGACGGACGTGTTGAGAGGTCTCGAAGGGCGAATTACTCAACTGCAGGCACAGCTGAAGGACCATGACCAACAGGCCTTGGTTCAAGCAGAGCAGATACAGCTCTTGGAAAGCCAGGCTCAAGATGCCAGACGGTTGTTACGTGAGAAGGACGAAGCGCTTCACGCGTCCGATGCGCGTCTAGCCGAGCTGGAAGCGAAACAGCGTGAGTTGGACGGACAGACGCATATCTTGACGCGAAAGGACGAGGAGCTGGCGCGCCTCCGCAAGCGTTTGGGTGAAATTCGCGCCGCGCTGCGTTCGCGGGGCGATGGCAGTCCAGTGTCGGCGCGAACCACTCAGCACGCCAATCAGCTCACGCTCCAGATTGGATCACCGAAACCGCCGGCGACTTCACGGAAGGACGATCTCAAGAAAATTCCAGGGATCGGGCCGGTCATCGAGCGTACGTTGAACCGGTTGGGCACCTATACCTATCTGCAAATCGCCAAGTGGACCCCCATGGATATCGCTCGAGTCTCGAAGAAGCTGACCAACTTTCCCGATCGCATCAAGCGCGACAACTGGATTGCCGCCGCGAAGAAACACCATCGTGAGAAGTACGGCGATCGTCCCTGACCCTTCCGGCCTCCCGTCTGGTTTGACTTCACCTTTTCGCTCCACCTAGAATCGCCGCATGTCGTCCTCCTTCGTGCATCTTCACCTGCACACCCAATTCAGTCTCCTCGATGGGGCGAATCAAATCGATCCACTGGTGCAGCAGGTCAAAGCTTTCAACCAGCCTGCCGTCGCCATCACCGATCATGGAAACATGTTCGGCGCGGTGGAGTTCTACCGTAAAGCCAAGGAAGCAGGGATCAAGCCGATCATCGGGTGTGAAGCCTATATGGCGCTGGGGAGCCGCCATGCCAAGAAGGATAGCGGGCTCGCCCACAACGACTACTACCACCTCATTCTGCTCGCGAGAAATCTGACCGGCTATCAAAACTTGATCAAACTGGTCAGTAAAGCCTACCTTGAAGGGTTCTATTATAAGCCTCGAATGGATAAAGAGATTCTGAAAGAACATCACGAGGGATTGATCGCCCTGTCCGGTTGCCTCAGCGGAGAGATTCCGTACTTGATCGGCCAGAAGGACATGCCGGGTGCCCTCGCCGTTGCCGGAGAATTTCAGGAGATTTTCGGGAAAGACCATTTCTATCTGGAAGTCCAGGCCAACGGACTCAATCATCAACGTGTCGCCAATGCCGGGTTGATTGAAATTCATAAGAAGCTGGGCATTCCGATGGCCGGCACGAACGACTGCCACTACCTCAAAAAGGAAGATGCCCGCCCTCACGAGCTGATGCTATGCCTCCAGACGGGCAAGACGCTCAGCGATCCCAGCCGCATGAAGTTTGACACCGATCAACTGTACGTGAAATCGACCGAGGAAGTTTCGGCAGCCTTTATGGAATTTCCCGGCGCAGTGAGCAATACCTGCCGCATCGCTGATCATTGCGATCTCGAACTGATGCTGAACAAGACGCATCTGCCGCAATACAAAGTCCCTGCAGGCTTGACGCGCGAATCCTATCTCGAGCAACTCGCGCTGGAAGGCTTGGCAACACGGTTGCGCGAACGACCGGGAACGATCCCTCCCGCGGTCTATCAGCAGCGGCTCCGGGAGGAGCTGATGGTGATCTGTTCCATGGGATTCGCAGGATATTTCTTGATCGTGTGGGACATTATCCGGTTCGCCCGATCCCGTGGGATCCCCGTCGGTCCAGGCCGAGGTTCGGCTGCAGGCAGCCTTGCGGCCTATGCCCTGCGGATTACGGATTTGGATCCTCTCGTCTACAGTCTCCTTTTCGAGCGGTTCCTCAATCCGGAACGGGTATCACTCCCCGATATCGACATGGATTTTTGCATGGATCGTCGCGGAGAAGTTATTAACTATGTCGTCGAGAAGTACGGCCCAGATCACGTGGCGCAAATCATCACGTTCGGGACGCTGGGAGCCAAAGCTGCCATTCGGGACGTGGGGCGAGTGCTGGAGATGCCCTATGCCGAAGCCGATAAAGTCGCGAAATTGGTTCCCAATCAGCTGAATATTACGCTCCAACAGGCGCTCGACACCGAACCCCGCCTCCGCGAGTTGGTCGAAACGGATACCAAGGTGAAAGAACTCATGACCATCGCCCAATCTCTTGAGGGGCTGGCGCGGCATGCCTCGACCCATGCCGCAGGGGTTGTGATCTCGGAAGAACCGCTCACCGACCACGTCCCCCTCTACAAAGGCGCCAACGATGAAATCGTCACCCAATATTCCATGGGAGACGTCGAAAAAGTCGGTCTCGTCAAGTTCGATTTTCTGGGGCTCAAGACTTTGACGATGATCCGTCGGGCAGAAACCCTCGTCAACGATTGTCGGCCAAATGAGCCGCTCTTGGCGATTGATCAGCTCCCTTTCGACGACCCCAGAACGTTCGCCTTGCTCGCCTCGGGAAAAACGACAGGCATCTTCCAGTTGGAAAGTTCAGGCATGCGGGACCTGCTGACAGGATTTAAACCCGACCGCTTCGAAGACATCATCGCCATCATCGCGCTGTATCGTCCCGGTCCGATGGATCTGATCCCAGACTTCATCAAGCGGAAGCAGGGGAAGGTTCCGATTACATATGAAACACCGGAATTGGAGCCCATCCTGAAAGACACCTACGGCGTCATCGTATACCAAGAACAGGTCATGGCGATTGCCAACAAAGTGGCGGGCTTTTCGCTCGGACAAGCCGATATTCTTCGCCGCGCTATGGGGAAAAAGAAGCCTGAAGAGATGGAAAAACTGCGCGTCAAGTTTCTCGACGGCGCGAAGCACAACAAGATCGCGGAGAAGAGGGCCGAAAAGCTGTATGAACTGATCCATAAATTCGCGGGTTACGGATTCAACAAGTCCCACGCCGCCGCCTACGCCGTGCTCTGCTACCAGACAGCCTATCTCAAGGCCCATTATCCGACGGAATTCATGGCGGCCCTGATGACGAGTGACATGGGCAATACGGACAAGATCGTCGGCTACTTTACAGAGTGCCGCGATCTCGGCATCAAGGTGCTGGGACCAGACGTCAACCAGAGCCGAAGCACGTTCGCCGTGGTGGACGGCGCCATCCGTTTCGGCCTCGCGGCCATCAAGAATGTCGGCGAAGGGGCGGTCGATTCGCTGCTTGCCATCCGGAGCGATGGAGGGCCGTTTAGGTCATTCTTCGAATTTTGCCGTCGTGTGGACTTGCACAAAGTCAACAAGCGGATGTTGGAAGGCCTGATTAAGGCCGGCGCTTTCGATTCATTGGGGGCTAAGCGTGCGCAGCTTGCTGCCATCCTGGATCAGGCCCTGGAGCACGGTGCCGCGTCTCAACGGGAACGAGAACGTGGGCAGACCAGTATTTTCGGCAACGACCTGGACGGAACCGAAGGCGAATCATCGACGGTGGACCCCCCGATCCCCGAGATGCCCGAATGGGACCAAGCCCTACGGCTCAAGTATGAACGCGAACTCACCGGGTTCTACATCACGGCGCACCCGCTTACCCGCTATGAAGCGACAATCCAAGCCTTGGCAACCGCCACCACAAGCGGGCTGTCCGATCTCGCCGACGGGAAAGAGGTCAAACTGTGCGGCATCATCGCCTCGGTGAAATCCATGCTGACGAAAAAAGGCGACCGCATGGCCTACCTAACCCTGGAAGATTTGCACGGGACGGTCGAAATCATCGTGTTCCCGGATCTCTTCAAGGCCGCCGGCGACCTGCTTTTACCGGAACGGCTCGTCAGGATCAGCGGGGTGATCGACCGCGGGGACAAGGGCACCAAACTTCGTGGCAGCAAGATCGAGCCTCTATCAGAAGTACAGACTCAAACGGTCAAGCGTATCCTCATCCGCTTGTCGGACCGCCCGGAAGTCATGGATCAGCTTCCCCGTCTACTGAACGTCCTGAAGCGCCATCCGGGATCGACCACGATTGCTCTCTCATTTCAAACCAGCGAGTCCTTGGAGGCCGACACGGCCCCGTTGCCGAACCTGACGGTTTCGGCGACGGAACATTTCGTGGCAGAGGTTGAAGAAGTGCTAGGCAAGGGGGCCCTCTCTTTGGTATCGTAGGGCTACGTAGACGGGGTGTGGTGCCTTTCTCCCCTCCCTGGGCTAAACCATCAAATGACAACATCTATGCGCGACTATCTGGAATTCGAGAAACCGCTGCGGGAGATCGAGGAGAAGATTGAAAAGCTCGCCGCATCCGGTGGTGCGAAACCTTCCACCCAAGAAGAGATTCGAAAGCTACGCATGAAGTTGGCGCAACTCGAACACGAGTTGTATAGCCACCTGACTCCCTGGCAGCGTACCCAACTTGCTAGACACCCTCAGCGGCCCAGCACCTTAGACTACATCGGCGATATCTGCAGAGACTTCATCGAACTGCACGGCGATCGTTCGTTCGGCGACGACCGGGCCATTGTCGGCGGGTTTGCAACTTTCAACGATCGGTCGATCATGGTAATCGGACATCAGAAGGGAAAGACGCTGAAAGAGCGGATGCAGCGGAATTTCGGGATGCCGAATCCCGAAGGTTATCGAAAGGCCTTGCGGCTGATGAAAATGGCTGAAAAATTCGGCCGGCCGATCATCACGTTTATCGATACCCCCGGGGCCTATCCCGGCATCGGAGCGGAGGAGCGGGGACAGGCGGAAGCAATCGCGAGAAATCTTTTCGTGATGGCCCGTCTTTCGGTGCCGATCCTGTCCGTCGTGATCGGTGAGGGTGGAAGCGGCGGCGCGTTGGCTCTCGGCGTATCAGATCGCGTTATCATGCTGGAGCACAGTGTCTACTCCGTGATCTCGCCGGAAGGATGCGCTGCGATCTTGTGGGACGATCCGGCAAAGGTCCCGGATGCGGCTTCTGCGCTGAAGATGACGGCCCAAGATCTCCTCAACCTGCATATCGTCGATGATGTGATTCCTGAGCCGCTTGGTGGCGCCCATCGAGACCCCCGGACCATGACCGATCGCGTGGCCAAGACGCTGACAAATCAGCTATTTCAATTACATGACCTTCCAGCCGCGCAGTTAATCGCCGAACGTGACAAGAAATACCGCAGAATCGGTTCCTTAGTCGGGCTCGACGCGGCCGCATCGTAATCCTGTCCCCATAGGTGTCCCATAGTGTTCCCTGCCGGCAGATCGCTGCGACCCCGTATCCTACTTTTGGTGGACTATCCAAACCGTCTGCAATCCACTAACTTGTACTTGTTTTCAGGGACTTGCCGTACACTTCCTGAAACGCTGAGACTCACGGTACAGAGGAAAGCCCTAGGACAATGGCTGACTTTACGCAGCAGTTTCTGAGCACGATCCTCACGCGGGAGCCCTTTTTCCACGTCAAGAAGGTCGGTGATCAGTTCATCACAACTGGGTCACCGTCTCAGCATCTAGGACACCAAGTGACCGGAGCCACGGCTCGACCCGTTGAGGGCACGTTCGCGCAGTGGCATTGGGATGGGCGGAGTTTATCGGCCCGCGTGGACGAATGCGGCTTCTATCCCCTGTACTATTACGCCACACCGACGGAATGTGCCGTATCCCCTTCGATCCCGGCTCTGCTGTATCTAGGCGCCTCACCTGAGTTAGATTACGACGCGTTGTCCACATTTTTTTACGTGGGCTGGTTCGTCGGGCAAGATACCCCCTTCAAAGCGATCCGGGCTTTCCTGCCGGAGGGAAGCCTAGAATGGAGGGATGGCAAGACCAGAACAACCGGAAACGTACCGGTCGGAAAGGCTTCGAACCTGAGCCGTGGGGAAGGGGTCGATGGGTACATTGAGCTTTTCAGAACCGCCCTCAGAAAACGGCTGCCGGACAGCGAAGACTTCTCGGTGCTTTTGACCGGTGGACGGGATACCCGCCATCAACTCTATGAACTCTGCCTCGCCGGACGTCAACCGAAGGTCGGCTACAGTATCGGTGAATACATCGTCGCCTCCAATGAAGAAATGGCAGCGGCTTCAGCCGTGGCTGAAGCCACGCAGATCCAACATGTCATCATCAACCAAAGTCAGTCCCAGTTTGCGCTCGAGATCCGCAACAATCTTGCAACCAACTTTTGCGCCGACGAACATTCCTGGCTATGGCCTCTCGCCGACTTTTTAAAGGGGAAGGTCAAGATCCTTTATGATGGCCTGGGAGGGAGCATCTGGGATCGGGGGTTTCAACTGACGGAAAGGCGCTTGGATCTCTGCGACCGAGAACGGTATGAAGAACTGGCCGACGACCTGCTCGTGAAAAACGACATCGCGCTTATTCTTTCAAGCAGGATGAGTGCTCGCTGTTCTCGTGCCGCCGCGATCGCCAAGGTTGCCGACGAACTCCGGTATCACGCCAACTCTCCTAATCCCATCGACTCGTTTCTCTTTTGGACGAGGACGAGGCGGGAGAGTGCGCTCAGTTCCTTCCGGGTCCTTGACGCATCCCATACCGTGATCTGTCCGTTTATCGACCGGCCGTTGGTGGATCATCTCGCCAGCCTGCCCGGGCAGATGATGCTGGACCACAACTTCCACGATGAGACGATTCACCGCGCGTTTCCCCAATATGCGCACATCCCGTTTGGCCCGAAAGGCGGTCCCCTCAACTTGTCGTCGCAACGAGCCCGTCAACTGACGTGGGAATTTGCCAAGTTTCTCTCTGCGACGCCCCGAAGCGAATGTATCAGCTACTCATATCTGCTTCCACGCATCGGACGTTGCCTGCTCGATTCTCGCTACAGCCCTTCTATTCTCTGGATGGGCCTCTCAAGCCTCTATATCCTCCAGTTGGAGATGCTGCCCCGTCAGATCGAGCAGATGAAGCGTGCGAACACCGGTGTATCGAGTCACCACACCGTAGGCTCATAGGACGCTCCGCGCTTCCGCAATTTTCTTCCCTAGTGATGTTGCGGGTCCTGTTTCACGTATTCTGCTGCCCCGAGGCCGGCGGCCCGTCCGGTGGCAAGGCAAGCTGTGAGGAGGTACCCCCCTGTCGGAGCATCCCAGTCCAGCATTTCTCCGGCACAAAAGACTCCCGGCATGTTTCGAAGCATGAGTCGATCGTCGAGTGCGTCAAACGATACCCCGCCGGCCGTACTGATCGCCTCATTTATCGGACGTGGAGCTATCACTCGAATCGGGAGTTCTTTTAAAGCCGCCGCAAGTCGTGAAGTGTCCGCCATCTCTTCTTTCGTCAAGACTTCACGAAGCAATCCAGCCTTTACGCCCTCGATTCCGACCGTACGCGCCAAGTGACTGGCAATCGTCCGTTTTTCGCGCGACTTACCAAGTCGCGCGATGAGACGCTCGGCCGTCCAGTCCGGCGACAGGTCGAGCAGGAGCGTGGCCGACCCAGAGGTTTCGAGACAGTTGCGCAGCGGTGACGATGCCTGATAGACCACTCCCCCCTCGAGACCCGTTTGAGTAATCACGCAATCGCCTCTCCACCAGGGTGAGATCTGGCTTGCCGGGCCTACTCGAGCGGCGATCGATTTTACAGGATGACCAGCAAACCGTGATCGAAAATGCTCCGTCCACTGCACGTCAAACCCGCAGTTGGACGGGCGCAATGGAGAAATTCGAACGCCCTGCGCCGCTAAAATTGGAACCCATGCCGCATCGGACCCCAGGTTGGGCCAACTCGCTCCGCCGAGTGCCAGGATGACCGCCTCTGCGGCCACGGAAATTGTGCCGCATGGCGTTGCAAAGATGGGTTGCCCAACATTACCCCACCCTTGCCACCGATGCCGCATATGGAATTGTACGCGGCTTCGTTTCAGCCGACGAAGCCAGGCCCTCAGCAACGGCGCAGCCTTCATGTCCAAAGGGAACACACGACGGGAGCTTCCGACGAAGGTCGAGATGCCGAGTGCAGAGGCCCAAGCCCTGATCTCCTCGAAACCAAACGATCGAATCAGTGGCTCGAGGTGAGGACGGCTTTCGCCATAGCGGGTGCAAAAATTCTCAAACGATTCCGCATGAGTCAGATTCAGCCCCCCCTTTCCGGCGAGGAGAAACTTTCGCCCTAGCGAGGGCATCCCGTCATAGAGATCGACCGCCACCCCTGCGGCCCCCGCCGCCTCCGCTGCCATCAGGCCGGCTGGCCCACCGCCGATCACGACCACCTTCATGAGATTGTCTGCACGAGCAGTCGAGGAGAGGTTAGAGGGTACAGGAATCATCTATCGCTTAGATGCTGGGCCACTCACTCGAGCGCCGGTGGTAAGCCATTCCAACAGGACCACGGCTTGATTGTGCTCCGTATCGCGGGTCGAATAGATCGAGGTCATCGGTCCCTTGCGTGCCTGCTCCCTGAGGGGCGCTGCCAGATCCGAGTGCTTTCGCAATTCCATCCGATAACGGCGGCGGCATTCCTTCCATCGCGCAAGGTCGTGGCCGAACCATTGCCTTACGGCGGAGGAAGGCGCAACGTCCGGAAGCCAGAGATCGATGTTCGCTGCCGATTGTGAAACGCCGCACGGCCAGATTCTGTCGATCAAGACACGAGAGCCGTCCGACGGGGCAGGCGAGTCGTACACACGTGTGATACGCACGGCCATGAGCGGTCTAGACGCCGATCGTTTCGATTCGAAGCAACTCGTCGGGAGTGAGGCTGAAGCGCTCGCAGGCGAGATCTTCTTCCATATGAGTTTGATTGGTCGTCCCGGTGAGAGGCAACATCCCGATCTGCTGGGCGAAACGAAACACCACTTGTGCCACACCGGTACGGTAGCGTGCCGCCATGGCCCGTATCTCAGGATCCACAAACACTTCGCGATTGGCCGTCAAGAGAGAAAATCCTTGATAGACAAGACCCTGCTGCCGACACAGGTCACGCACCGCCCGATCCCAGCCGAAGGCTGCATAACAACGGTTCTGTACGACCATAGGTTTATGTTTCGCTCGATCACAGAGCAGGGTCAGTTGCCCGGCGGAGGCATTGCTGATCCCGATCATTTTCACCTTGCCGGCGTCATACAACGATTCAATCGCAGCCCATACCTCCCAGTCTTCCGGACCCAATCCTCCGCGACGGTACGGCCCGTGCAAAACGTACGAATCGAGATGGCCCGTGTGCAGATGTTTCAAAGAACTCTCGAATGACTGCAGGACCTGGTTGGTGATGGAAGCGTGCACCTCGTACGGAGTCCGATGGTCCTGTCCATCTACCGGAGTAAACTTCGTCTGTAAGAATAACTGCTCTCTGGTGATTCCCCGTTTGGCGAGCTGCCGCAAGGCCTCCCCGACCCTGGCTTCATCGTAGTGAGTCAATTGATTGGCCGTATCGATCGCCCGAAATCCCGCCTCGACGGCTTGAATCACCAATTCTGTCGTCGCGTCCTTCTTCCAGGCGGTTCCGTACATGAAGGAGGGCATCGTCACCCGGTTGTATGTGTGGAACGGCATTATCCAGCCCCCTAGCCACAAGCCCTACACTGTTGTTAGCACAACCATCCCCGCAAAACCAAATCGGAATAGGTCCGTTCTATGCGATCGAGGTCAACGTGCATGTCTCCCCCCTCCTAGGAGGCCCCTACGAACGGCTGGTAGAAATCACACTGGTAGTTCCGTTACGTTTCCCACCATGGTGCCCTGGAGAGGTTGGCGATGAGGCCGGATGCGAAGAAGCGGACAGGACTCCGTACCCCGGTCTCCTGTGCCGTTTACTACTCGGACGGACAGTTTCATGCGAGTGGAGTCACGGCGAATCTGACACAGAGCGGAGGCTGCCTCCGAGGCACTCATCCGGTCGCCGTCGGCATGACCTTGACCCTCTTGGTCATTCCTCCCACACAAAATGCGCTGTTGATCAAGAGAGCGACGGTGAGGTGGACAAAAGCAGAGCGCTTCGGCTTTGAACTGGATGCTCAGGATTTGTCGACAGGCCGCGAATTGGATCTCGTGGCATTCGACCAAGCCCATATTCCCCTTTCGCTGATGACTCATTAAGGAACTACTGGTGCACTCCCCATGGGGAGCGGTTGCATCCCCCCCCACCTTCCGTTAAGTTAGTCCCGATGCGTGACTGGCCCGTTCGCCAGATCGTCCTCGCCGCTACGAGCGGACTCCTACTGCCACTGTGCTTTCCCAAGTTCGATCTGGGTCTCTTGGCATGGGTCGTCCTTATCCCCCTCCATCTTGCGCTCGACGGGAGCAGCCGCTGGTTCGCATTTCGACTCGGCTGGCTGAGCGGAACAATCGGATCGACCGGCATCATGGCCTGGGTAGTGACGGCCATGACCACCTATGGAAAGGTCCCCCTTCCCGTCAGCTACGCCATCCTGCTGCTCCTGGCCCTCTACCTCGGTCTCTTTGTTGCCTTGTATAGCGCTGGCCTCGTCTGGTTTCGGTCCCTGATTCCGCGATACGGACTGTTTGCCGCCCCCTGCCTCTGGGTTGCCTTGGAATTGGCGCGCACCTATCTTTTTAGCGGACTCCCCTGGTCACTACTCGGCTATTCCCAATACCGGCAGCTCGATTTGATTCAGGTTGCAGACCACTTGGGTGTCTACGGAGTGTCGTTCCTGATCGTGCTCGTGAATGTAGCCTTGGCAGAGTTGATCGCTTGGCTGATGCCCCTGTTTAGGGGATTCCGTCCGGCCCGCCTCCCATGGGAGTTGGTCGCTTCCTCCACCATTCTGGTGGGCTTGGCTTGGGCCTATAGCACCACACTCATCGTGCAGGAAACCATCCTTCCTCCGAAAATGTCGATACAGGTGGGGGTGGTGCAACCCAACATCGATCAAGCCGTCAAATGGAACGAGGTCTATCGTGAGGAAACACTCAAACGCTACGACCAACTGACGGAATCCTTCGGGTACGGTTCGGATCTGATCGTATGGCCTGAAGCGGCTACACCCTTTGTCTACGAACGAGAACCCCTCTACCAACTTCAGCTGATTGCCATCGCCAACCGCGCTGCCGCGCCTCTGCTCTTCGGCAGCCCGGCTGTCCGCTACGATCAGAATCGCCGCCCCTATTTACTCAATAGCGCCTATTTGCTGTCACCGGAAGGGCCGCTATTGGGCCGCTACGACAAACAGCATTTGGTGCCTTTCGGCGAGTACATTCCGCTGAAGTCGTCGCTCCTCTTTTTTCTCGACAAACTGGTCGAAGGAATCGGAGATTTTCAGGCCGGTCCCGGCGCCACCTTATTTTCGTTTACGCCGCGCCTTTCCGGTTCGAACAAGGATAGTGTAACCAGATCCGTCAAGTTCGGCGTGGCGATCTGCTATGAAGTCATTTTCCCAGACCTGGTCCGCCATTTTGCCAAGAACGGGGCAGAATTCCTTGTGACCATTACGAACGACGCATGGTTCGGCGATTCGTCCGCGCCCATGCAGCACTTTTCCATGGTGGTCTTCCGCTCGGTCGAGAATCACTTGGCTTTTGCCCGCGCGGCCAACACGGGAATTTCAGGTTTCATCGACCCCTATGGGCGGATTCTGCAGGCCTCACCGGTCTTTGCCCAGACCGCCCTGCAGTCTACCCTCCCGATCCGGCAACCCCATACCTTCTACACACGCTACGGGGATGTGTTTGCCTACGGCTGTGTGCTAATCTGCGTCACCTTAGGGCTGTTCGGTCTCTTTCGTACTCAGGGACCTGAGCCGAATGTGGTCGCCGCAACTCCCGTGTAAGGGGAAAGGACCGTTCTATGCTGGATGAGATTCGCTCCCGGATCCGAACTGTTCGCGAGCAGGTGTCTGAACTACGGGGGCATCTTTGACTTCGCCCGCATGACGTCTGAACTCGAAGAACTCGAACAACAAACTTCCCAACCGAACTTTTGGAACAACGCCCGGCAGGCTGCAAAGGTCAGCCGCAGGAAAGTACTGATCGAGCGTGAACTTCAGCAGTGGCGCGATATTGAGGGCAAAGTGAGCGATATTGGCGCGTTGCTGGAGTTGGCCGAAGAAAGCGGCGATGCTGCGATCGAGCAGGAATTGTCGACCGAAGTTGGGCAACTTGAACCCCGATTGGCCACCCTCCGTGTCGAAATGCTCCTGTCGGGAGAACTGGACGCAAACAATGCGATTGTGGCGATTCATCCCGGCGCCGGAGGGACGGAATCCCAGGATTGGGCGCAAATGCTTCTCCGCATGTATATCCGCTGGGCGGAGAGCAAGAAGTTCAAGGTGGACACGCTTGATTTTCAGGCGGGAGAAGAAGCCGGCGTGAAAAGCGTCACGATGTCGGTCACCGGCCCCTACGCCTACGGCTACCTCAAAGCGGAAGCCGGAGTCCATCGGTTGGTCCGCATTTCACCTTTCGACGCCAACAAGCGTCGCCATACGTCGTTCGCGTCCGTCTTTGTTTATCCGGATCTCAACGACGACATCGATGTCATCATCGAAGACAAAGACCTCAGGATTGATACATTCCGTGCCGGAGGTGCCGGCGGGCAGAACGTCAACAAAGTCGAAACGGCAATCCGTATGACTCACCTGCCGACCGGAATCGTGGTTCAATGCCAGAATGAACGGTCCCAACTGCAAAACCGCAACGGGGCCATGAAGATTCTGAAGGCCCGCCTCTATGAGCTGGAGCAGAAAAAGAAAGAGGCGGAATTCAACGCCATCGTCGGCGAAAAGAAAGACATCGCTTGGGGGAGTCAAATTCGCTCCTACGTCTTTCAACCCTATCAGATGGTCAAAGACCACCGGACCGGTTACGAAGTCGGACAGATCGGAGCGGTCATGGACGGAGACCTGGACGGATTTATCGAGGCCTATCTGAAGAAGAAACTCACCGGCGGCCTGGTGGCGCCTGGCAGAGCCGTGGCGGACGACGAGTAAGGGGACATTCGGAATCATGGATGAACTGAACGAACAGCGCCAGCAGCGCATCAAAAAACTCGATCATCTTCGTGAGGCCGGTGTCGCGCCCTACGGCGGCCGATTTGAAGTGACGAACCGGGCCGGTCAGCTGATCAAACTGCATGGCGAAAAATCGAAGGAGACGCTGGAGCAGGAGCAAGTCCCCTGCCGGTTTGCCGGACGGATCGTAGCACTGCGCCGATTCGGCAAGGCCGGATTCGCCGTGCTTCAGGACGGAGCTGATCGCCTGCAGGTATACCTCAAGAAAGATCTCCTGACCGAGCAGGCCTATACGGTTGCGGAACAGTTGGACCTGGGAGATTGGATTGGCGTGGCCGGGATCCTCTTCCGCACCAAGACGAATGAATTCACAGTCGAAGTACGGGAACTGACCTTCCTCAGCAAAGCCCTTCGTCCGCTTCCTGAGAAGTGGCATGGACTGACGGACGTCGAGACCCGATACCGGCAGCGGTATGTTGACCTGATTGCGAACCCCGACGTGCACGGGATCTTTGCCGTCCGCAGCCGCATAATCGCCGGAATCCGGTCGTTCCTCATCGAACGGGGATTCCTGGAAGTCGAGACCCCCATGATGCATCCGATTCCCGGAGGCGCTGCGGCCAAACCGTTCGTGACGCACCATAACGCTCTCGGCGTGGATCTCTACCTTCGAATTGCGCCGGAACTCTACCTCAAACGGCTGATTGTGGGAGGTTTTCCCCGGGTGTTCGAAATCAACAGGAACTTCCGGAACGAAGGCATTTCAACGATCCACAATCCTGAATTTACCATGCTGGAGTTCTACGTCTCCTACGCCGACTATCAGGACCTGATCATCCTGACGGAAGAGCTCGTGTCGTCGCTCGCACAGCAGATTTTAGGAACCACCGTGATCGAGTATCAGGGGAAGGACATCGTCCTCACCCCGCCCTGGCGCCGCTGGTCCTATCATCAGGCGATTCTCGAAGTAAACGATCTCGACGCCTCAGTATTGCACGATCGCGAGAAGGCGTTGAGCGCCGCCAAGCGGTTGAACGTGCCGGTTGATCCGAAATGGCCGCTGTTCAACATCGTGAACGAAATATTCGAAGAAACGGTGGAACCGAACCTGCAGCAGCCAACGTTCATCACCGATTACCCCATTGAAATCTCTCCGCTCGCAAGACGAAAGGACGCCAATCCGGCCTTGACCGACCGGTTTGAGCTCTACATCGCTGGCCGGGAAATTGCGAACGCCTTCTCAGAGTTGAACGATCCCCTGGACCAGCGGCAGCGTTTTGAAGCCCAGGCTGCACAACGGGAAGCGGGCGATGAGGAAGCCCATCTGGTCGATGAGGACTTCTTGCGTGCCTTGGAATATGGTATGCCGCCTACGGCCGGTGAAGGCATCGGGATCGATCGGCTGATCATGCTCTTTACCAATCAAGCCTCGATCCGCGACGTCGTGCTGTTTCCCCAACTCCGGCCAGAGAAATAGCCCTTGATGGCACTTCCCTACGAAATCTTCGTCGGCCTCCGCTATCTTCGCGCCAAGCGACGGAATCGCACGATCTCCCTGAACACGTTCGTCTCGGTTGCCGGGATTACGCTCGGAGTGGCAGCACTAATCGGAACCGTCGGCATCATGACCGGTTTCAAAGAAGACATTCAAGCCAAGATTCTTGGAACAACAGCCCATGTCATCGTCCAGGAACGCATGCGCGACTCCATGGGAGAGTACGACAAGGTGTCGGCGACGGTGGAGGCGGTTCCGACCGTAGTCGCCGCAACGCCATTCATTCTCAAACAGGTGATGTTGACGACTCAGTCCGGTGCCCAGGGGGTGGTGTTGCGTGGCATCGATCCCCTACGGGAAGCCAAAGTCACGGAACTGTCGAAAAATATGACAACGGGACAGCTGTCGGACCTGAGTCAGCCCGTTAAGGTTTCCCTTCCCCCGCTGGACGATCCGACCGCTCCGTCGCAACCGACGGAAAAGCCTGGCATCATTCTGGGCAAGGAACTGGCGCTACGGCTCGGGGTGTTTCCAGGCGACATCGTCAGTGTGGTCTCTCCTGTCGGGCCGATCAGCGCCATGGGCATGGTGCCGAAGATCCGAACCTTCGCCGTCGCCGGCATCTTCCACTCCGGCATGTACGAATACGATTCGTCGCTGGCCTACATCGATCTGGGCGAGGCTCAAAAGTTTTTCAATATGGGAGGCTCGGTGACCGGAGTGGAGATCAAGGTCACCGATGTGTTCCATGCCAATGAGACGGCTCATGCCGTCGAACAGACGCTTGGATTCAGCTATGGTGCGAGAGATTGGATGCAGATGAACCGTAACTTGTTCTCGGCGCTCAAGCTGGAGAAAACCATGATGTTTTTGCTGCTGGTCCTCATTACGATCGTGGCCTCCTTCAACATTGTCAGCACGCTGACCATGATCGTGACCGAAAAGCAGAAGGAAATTGCCATTCTGAAAGCAATGGGGGCGACAAGTCAGAGCATCCGGCGTATCTTCATGATGAACGGCCTGATCATCGGGCTTTCAGGTACCACCATCGGCATTCCTCTGGGCTACGCCTTCCTCTGGCTGATTCAGACGTTTTGGACCTTTGATTCGACGGTCTACTACATTTCCAGAATTCCCGTACATGTCCTCGCAGAAGACGTCCTCTTGGTCGCCGGCTCCGCCATTCTCATCAGTTTTGCCGCCACCGTGTATCCTTCGCTGCAAGCCGCCAAATTGGAGCCGGTCGCCGCGCTCCGATACGAGTAACGCGATGACGATGATTCAAGTCGACGATCTACACAAATCGTTCATCATGGGCGGTCAGACGCTCCATGTTCTGAAGGGGATTACTCTGACCATCGAGCGGGGGGAATTCATCGCCGTGGTCGGGGCTTCAGGCGCGGGGAAAAGCACCCTATTGCATATCCTCGGCTTGCTGGACCGTCCAACCCAGGGCACCGTTCGCTTCGACGGTGAAGATCTCTTCCAGCTGAGCGAACAAAGCCAGGCCGAATTTCGAAACAAGCGGATCGGATTTGTCTTCCAATTCCACCATCTTCTTCCGGAATTTACCGCCTTGGAAAACGCCTGCATGCCAGCTCTCATTCAGCGGCGGCCGCTGGGAGAGGTGGAGGCCGAAGCAACGGCCATTCTCAAAGAAGTCGGGCTCGATCAACGCTTGCATCATAAACCTGGAGAACTCTCCGGAGGTGAACAGCAGCGGGTCGCGGTGGCGAGAGCGCTTCTCCAACAACCACATCTCGTCCTAGCCGATGAACCGACTGGAAACCTCGATACACAGACCGGCGACACACTCTTCGCCCTGATGCGCAATCTCAACAAGTCACGTGGGACTACCTTCGTGATTGTTACTCACAATGACAAACTTTCTGCTCAAGCTGACCGCATCATCCGTATGCAAGACGGACTCCTCGCTGCTTCTTGACGCACGTCCGATCATCCCATACACTGAACCAACATCCATTTAGACCGGAGTCGCATTCCTATGTACCGCACGTTGGCCCTGTCCGTGATCCTGTGGGTATCGACGCTCCTCTACCCTCTGCAGAGTTCAGCCGTGGAGTTCGTCACCGTCGGTCCCAGAGCCATGGGGATGGGAGGTGCAGGGGTCGCTGTAACCACGGACGCTCTCGCCACGTATTGGAATCCGGCCGGGCTAGCCATGACGCAAACCGTCGACATTCGCATTGTAGGGGGTGTGCAGGGCATCGATCGCCTGGGAATCGCCGATGCCCTGCATGATCTGGACACCTTCGACCCCAATGCCCCGAATGCCCAGGCTAGAGCACAGGACATCGCCAACCGCATCAATCGGCCGGGAGCCAACACCTCCCTCAATGGTGCCGCAGGACTCTATGTGAAGGGACACTTGGGTGAACATGCGTTCGGGTTCTCCATCTCGGACGTCGCTACAGGCGGGGGATTCGTTTCTACCCCGGTTCAAGTGACCAATACGGGGGGGCAGGTCGGTCTCACCGGCGTGATGGCGTTACGCGGGCTAGAAACACGCCAAGCCGCCCTCTCCTACGCCTATGCGTTTGCAGATAAGACGTTTTCCATCGGCGTGACCGGAAAACTCATTCAAGGCGCGGCGTATAACGGAAGCACCAGACTGGTCAACGGCAGTGACGTCAGCATCACGGACAACCTGGGCAAAGCCACGCTGTCGACAGCTTTTGGTCTTGATGTCGGAGCCATTTACCGACCGGCTTCCTGGCTGCGGTTCGGTGTAGTCGCGAAGGACTTGAACCAACCTACCTTCAAGGACGTCTGGGGGGGAGAGTTGAAGCTTGGACCCCAGGTCCGGGGTGGGATGGCCATCAACCCTTACTCGTCTCTGACGTTAACGGCCGATGTAGATGCCACGTCCAATAAGACCCTTGTGCCTGGCGTCAAGAGCCAGGTACTCAGCTTAGGGGCGGAGCAAACGATCCTCAACGAATTCCTCTCGTTTCGATTGGGTGCCTTTAAAAACATGAAGGATGCCGGTACGCCCTTTACTCCAACTGCAGGGTTGGGCATACGGGTCTTCATGCTGAGAGTGGATGTCGGAGGAGGCTACGATTTCCGTGAAAAAGGCGCATTGGCCTCCGGCTCTATCGCCCTGACATTCTAATGGTATACTGATCCCATGCGTATGACCTCGGCATCCCGATATTTCATCGGTGTCCTCCTGCTCCTCCTGGCTGGTTGCGGGGGACTGCAAGAAGTTTGGGAAGGACCCGGCGCGAAACAATTCCGTCCGCAGGCCATTGCCGTGCTGCCTCCCATGGCCAGTCAGTATGACAATGCCCGTGAAGATATTCAGGACGTGCTCTCCGGGGCCCTGACCAAGACAGCCAGTATCGAACGTGTAGTCACCCCCGAAAGCGTAACCGACATCTTCCAAGCTTCCAAAGAAGCCTTCGACTCCCTGGTGTTCTATTTTTCCCGGCTGGAAATGACCGGCCAATCCGACAAAGAGTCAGCCATCAAGCTCGGGAAAGCGTTGAACGTCGATTCCTTCATCGTCGTCCGCGTCAATTCATGGGAATATGTCCGCAAGGAAGGCGACAACGTAGGACGGGTGGGACTCAGTCTCCGACTCATCGATGCGACGACCGGTACGACAGTCTGGAAAGCCCGCCACGAGAAATCCAGCAGCTATATGTTCTTCCGACCGAATCTCAAGGATGTGGCCAAGGAATTGGCCCATGAGATGATTGCCTACATGCCTCCCCAGAGCAAGCGATAGCCCGCCTTTTTTCGACTTAACTGTGCAACTAGATCAGCGGGAAGCTTCAGCGGACGGCAGGCCGGCGTACGACCATCGAGGTTTTCAACGACTGGACAAACTCTCCGACTTCAGTCGCCATGCGAGGCGACTGCTGCCTGGCAGCGATCTGCTTGACGATCGCGCTACCGACGATCACGCCGTCGGCAATAGCGGATACGTTTGCAGCATCCTGCGGGGTGGCTACTCCGAATCCGACGGCAATTGGGGTCTTCGACACTTTTCGGATCTTCTCGACATTTGAACGTACCCCCGACATGTCGGTCAGCTTGGCTCCCGTGATGCCCGTTAAGGACACGTAATAGACGAAACCCTTCGACTGTCTGGCGACGTAGGCCCGCCGTGCGGCGGTGCTGGTCGGAGCCAGCAGAAAAATCAGCTGCAGGCCGGCGGCTTCCGCCGGACCCTGCAAGGGGCCGGCTTCGTCCGGAGGCATGTCCGGCACAATGAGGCCATCGACTCCAGCCTCCACGGCTTCCCGGCAGAACCGGTCGGCGCCGAAGGCATGAATGTTGTTGTAATAAGCCATCAGCACGAGCGGAATCTGCGTCTTGGACCTGAGCGTCTTGACCATTGGAAGAATCTTCCGCAGAGATGTTCCACTCCGCAAAGCCCGCTCCGCCGCCTGTTGAATCACCGGACCGTCGGCAATCGGGTCGGAAAACGGCACACCGAGCTCGATGATATCCGCGCCAGCCCCTTCGAGTGCGAGCACCAGTTGCTCCGTCTCCACCAGGCTGGGGTCTCCCGCCATGATGTAGGCGATCAGGGCAGCCTCACCCCGTTCTCGCAAGGTTTCGAATCTGCGATCCAAACGGGACGTCACAGCGTGATACCTCTCATGCGAGCGACCTGCTGGACATCCTTATCACCCCTGCCGGAAAGGTTGACCAGAAGGATCCGATTCTTGCTCATGCGCGGCGCGAGTTTGATCGTATGGGCAATGGCATGGGCGCTCTCCAAGGCCGGCACGATCCCCTCTTCCCGAGCCAGAAGATCGAAGGCCTCCATCGCCTCGTCGTCTGTGGCCGAGGTATAACTTGCCCGTTCGATTTCCCGAAGGTAGCTGTGCTCAGGGCCGACGGCCGCATAGTCCAAGCCGGCCGATACCGAGTGGGTCAGGTTGACCTGACCATCGGCGTCTTGGAGTAAGTAGGTCATCGTGCCCTGTAGAACCCCGGGGGTTCCGCCAGAGAATCGGGCGGCATGTTTGCCGCTTGTAATGCCGAGGCCGCCCGCTTCCACGCCGATCATCTTCACGTTCTTGTCGCCGACAAAGGCATGAAAGAGGCCCATCGCGTTGCTTCCGCCTCCCACGCAGGCAATCAGGGCGTCTGGCAAGCGGCCCGTCGCAGCGAAGATTTGCTTTCGCGCCTCCCTTCCGATAATGGATTGGAAGTCGCGGATCATCATGGGATAGGGATGAGCTCCGAGCACGGATCCGAGAATGTAGTGGGTGGTCTTGATGTTTGTCGTCCAGTCGCGCATCGCTTCGCTGATGGCGTCTTTCAGGGTGCGGCTGCCGGCATCCACTCCGGTGACCGTGGAGCCGAGTAGCCGCATACGAAAGACGTTCAATGCCTGCCGCTGCATGTCTTCCGTGCCCATGTAGATTTCACACTGAAGCCCGAACATCGCGGCGACCGTGGCGGTGGCGACTCCGTGCTGACCTGCCCCGGTTTCAGCGATGATGCGCGGCTTCCGCATGCGCTTGGCGAGCAAACCCTGCCCGATTGCATTGTTGATCTTGTGCGCGCCCGTGTGACAGAGATCTTCGCGTTTCAGGTATATTTTGGCGCCGCCCAGTCGTTTGGTGAGCCGTTCGGCAAAGTAGAGCGGCGTCGGTCGGCCGACGTATTGCTTCAAGTAATAGGCCAGCTCAGCCTGAAATCGGCGGTCCTTCTTGGCCTTGGCATATTCCTGCTCCAACTCTAAGAGCGCCGGCATCAGAGTTTCTGGAACATACCGTCCCCCGTAGGGACCGAAACGACCTTTGGTGTCGGGAATGATACGTTGTGGCCTGTGTTTCATGATCGGTGAGAAGTATAAACGGCTTCAGGAGGACGTGACAACCCTCGCCTGGCTGATGAAGGCCCGCACTTTGGCGTGGTCTTTTTTCCCGAGGGAAGCCTCGACACCGCTGCTGACGTCGACGCCATAAGGTCGTACGCGCTGCACGGCTTCTCCGACATTGTCGGGAGTCAGTCCTCCAGCCAGGATTACTCGTACCGACCGCGCCAGCTCAGCTGCCAGACTCCAATCGGCTGTGATACCGGTCCCGCCATAGGCCTCGGTGGAGTAGCTGTCCAGCAGAAATCCCCGGACGTTGGCTCGGCCTTGAAATTCGGCCAAGGCAAGCAGGCTCGTCCGGTCCTTCACTCGAATCGCTTTCACGACAGGCCTGGCAAGTTCGAGACAATAGGCCGCGGATTCTTCGCCATGGAGCTGGGCCAGGGCCAATCCGCATGTATCCATGATATCCCGCAGCATCTTGGCTTCTTCGTTGACAAACACGCCGACCGTCGTGATAAACGGCGGCAACACCGAAATAATCTCTTTGGCCACCGCCGGCGTCACGGCCCTGGGGCTTTTCTTGTAGAAGATGAAGCCGAGGGCATCAGCCCCCGCTTCTGCTGCCGCCAAGGCATCATCGGGGTTCGTAATTCCGCAGATTTTGACGGTACAACGGTTCGGCATGGCCTTAAGTGCTCGATCAGGCTAACAGGTCGCCTGGCTCCTCCGCTCTCCGTAGAATCCCCGGTAGAACCAGCTGCACACCGTATTTTTCCCATCAAACGACAGGTTGATCGTATCAACGGCATCCAAACCGACCCGATAAGGCCACTCACACATCTCCCCTCCGGTCTTGAACTGATGGCATCGTAGCGGAATCCCCAGTTCCCGCACGCGCTCATCTTTGGTTGAGGCAATCCAACCGTCGAACCGATGCATATGGTCATCGATACCCTTCACCCAACAACCGATCATGAGAAGGCTGGATGCTAACACGACGATTACGCGCGTCATGATTGTTCTCCCCTATCCGATACGGGCGTGCGAGCCTCTGCTCCTCGCAGTTCCCGCACCTTGGCGCCGGTGTCCTCCGCCCTGATGAGCGATTCGCCGACCAGCATCGCATGGATACCCATATCGAGCAGACGTTCCACGTGTTCTCGCCGATGGATGCCGCTCTCGCTGACGATGACCTTACCCATTGGGATCCTGGGCGCCAACCGTTTGGTGACATCGAGGTCTGTCGTAAAGGTCGTCAGGTCACGATTATTGATCCCGATCATGCGGGCTTCCGGAATCCACTCCAGCACGATGTCCAATTCCCGCTCATGATGCGTTTCGATAAGAACATCCAAGGCCAAATCGCTCGCCAAAGCATGGAAGTCGACCAATTGCCGGCGTTCCAATGCGGCGACGATCAACAACACGGCATCGGCGCCGAACGCGCGGGCCTCGTAAAATTGCACATCGTCTACCATGAAGTCTTTCTTCAGGGCCGGCAAGGGTATAGCCTGCTTGATTTGAGCCAGATACTCCAAACTTCCCTGAAAGAAATCCCTGTCCGTCAGAACCGACAGGGCGGAAGCCCCGTTTGCCTGATATGTTTTGGCAATGCCAACATGATCGAAGGTCTCGTTGAATTCCGGCCTCAGGAGACCCAGGCTTGGAGAGGCTTTTTTGACTTCCGCGATCAGCGCCGGGCTGGTGCTAGTACTGGTTGCCTCAAGCGCAATGGCAAATCCCATCGGCGCCGGTACATCGCGAATCTTCGACTTGAGTTCGGATCGATAGCCGCGGCTCTGCCGGTGCCGCACCTCCGCCCTCTTGTGCTCGAGAATTCTCGCGAGAATCATGACCCGTTCACACCCGCTGAGTATAGGCCGCCAGCTGAGCCAACTTATCGGCGGCTGCGCCGGAATCGATGGCCTGTCCTGCCAGCTTGAAGCCATCCTGCAGGGTCTTAGCTTTCCGACCCGCCACCAAAGCCGGGGCCGCGTTCATACAGACGACATCGCGCTTGGGCCCCTTGCGACCACGAAGGATGTCCCGGGTGATGGCCGCATTCTCTTCAGGAGACCCCCCAGTCAATTCTTTTGGCGACACCTTCTGCAATCCGAACTCCGCCGGCGTGACCACATAGTTGGACAGCACGCCCGCCTTGGCTTCGGAAACAAGGGTGCGATCTGTCAGCGTAATTTCGTCAAGGCCATCCATCCCATGCACGACGAAGCAATGCTGGGATCCGAGATGCATCAGCACTTTTCCGAGCAATTCGGTCAGGCGAGGCTCGTACACGCCGAGCACCTGAATCGAGGCGCCGGCGGGGTTGGTCAAGGGTCCGAGCACGTTCAACATCGTTCTGATTCCCATCTCCTGTCTGGGAGCCGCGCAATGCCTCATAGCGCCATGATAAAGAGGTGCGAACAAGAATCCGATCCCGACGTCGTTGATGCAGTCGGCAACTCGGTCCGTTGGAAGGTCGATTTTGACACCGAGGGCTGCCAACACATCGGCGCTTCCCGATTTGGATGAAATCGACCGATTGCCATGTTTGGCGACGGTCATCCCGGCACCGGCCACGACGAAGGCCGCGGTGGTGGAAATATTGAAGGTGTGCCTGCCGTCACCACCGGTCCCACAGGTATCCACGATCAGGGGATCGGCAACGGGGATGCGCACGGCACGTTCGCGCATCGCCCTCACAGATCCGGCGATCTCCTCAACACTTTCACCTTTGAGACGGAGCCCCATGAGGTAGGCCGCGATTTGAGCCGGCGTAGCCGCCCCGTTCATGATCTCGCCCATGACCTCTTCCGCTTCCTTTTCAGTCAGCGAGATGCGGTCGGACAATTTTGCGATGGCGTCTCTAATCATGCCGGCGCATCGCCATTCAGGATTGCTTGAGAAAGTTGCGGAGCAGGTCCTTGCCGGCGGTGGTCAGGATCGATTCCGGATGGAACTGTACCCCCTCCACGCCGAGCGATCGGTGACGCAAGCCCATGATCTCCCCTTCGGCAGTTTCAGCAGAGATTTCGAAACAGGCCGGGAGAGAATCCCGTCGGACGATAAGCGAGTGGTATCGGGTAGCTTCGAACGGATTCGGTAAACCGCGGAAGAGCGTTTTGCCGTCGTGACGGATCTGAGATGTTTTCCCGTGCATCAACCGCTCCGCCCTCACGACTTCCCCTCCAAAAGCGACCGCCAGGGATTGATGGCCCAAGCAGACGCCAAGCACAGGAAGTTTGCCGGAAAAATATCGGATGGTTTCGACGGAGATGCCGGCTTCGGTGGGAGTGCAGGGGCCCGGCGAGATTACGATTCGGCGGGGTTTCAACGCCTCGATCTGTGCCACCGTAATCTTATTGTTCCGGTGGACCTGTACGTCCTCACCCAGCTCGCCGAAGTACTGCACGAGGTTGTAGGTGAAGGAATCATAGTTGTCGATCATCAAGAGCATGGCGCGACCTTAATTCCGTTACTCCAGCCCCTGCTCCGCCAGCTCGACCGCTTTCATCATGGCCCGAGCCTTGTTGCAGGTCTCTTCGTATTCGTGTTCGGGGTTTGAATCGGCCACGATCCCGGCGCCCGCCTGCACGAATGCCTGGTGCTTCGTGATCACGACGGTGCGGATGTTGATGCACATATCCATATTGCCGGAGTAGCTGAAGTATCCGACGGCCCCGGCATAGGGACCCCGCCGGTTCGGCTCCAATTCATCGATGATCTGCATCGCACGAATCTTCGGCGCGCCCGACACCGTCCCGGCCGGAAAGCAGGCACGGAGGACATCATAGGCGCTCTTGGAGGCATCCAATCGGCCGGTCACGTTGGACACGATGTGCATCACGTGGGAGTAGCGTTCGACGTGCATGAGCGAATCGACGGTCACGGAGCCCTGCTGTGCGACGCGCCCGACGTCGTTCCGTCCCAAGTCGACAAGCATCACGTGCTCCGCCCGTTCCTTCTCGTCCGCCAACAGGCGGCGCTCCAACTGTTGGTCTTCCTCAGGAGTATGGCCTCGGCGCCGGGTTCCGGCAATCGGACGGACGGAAATGACGCCGTCCTCGCAGCGCACCAGCGTTTCCGGAGAGGATCCGACCAACTCGACGCCCGCCACGCGCAAGTAGTACATGTAGGGAGAGGGGTTCACGACGCGCAGCGCGCGATACAGCTGCAGCGGAGGAGCTTGCACGTTGGTTTCCCAGCGCTGCGACAGCACGGCCTGGACGATGTCTCCCGCGCGAATGTACTCCTTCGTGCGATTCACCATTTTTTCAAAATCGGCCTTGCTCATGTTCGAGCTGAAGGTAATTGGCCGGCGGCGGCGATGCGGCTTGCCTCGTCGAAGGGGGCGCCGGAGTCGCGCGATCATCCGTTCGATGCGTTCGGTCGCGGCGCGATAGGCGCGCGTGATGTCCCGATCCTTGATCGACGTGACGTGTGCGTTGGCGACCACTTTAATTTTTTGTGCCACGTTGTCGAAGATGAGAAGCGTGTCGGTGATCAGGAAGGCCAGATCGGGCAGCCGCAGATGATCTTTCTGCCGAGACGGGAGCTCTTCAAACGTCCGGACGATGTCATAGCCCAGATACCCCACGGCCCCCCCCACGAAGCGGGGAAGATCTGGAACCGTGACGGGCCGAAATTCCTGCATGAGTTCCCGCAACCGTTCCAGCGGGTTGCCGCGGCTGAGAATGCGCTTTTTCCGTTTCCCCTTGAGATACACCAAGTCTCCGCGATCTTCGTAGATGACGGCCGGAGATCCGCTGCCCAAGAAGGAATAACGCGCCCATTTTTCACCACCCTCGATGCTTTCCAGCAGATAGGCCGAGGGACCATGATCGATCTTGGCGAATGCGGACACCGGCGTCTCATAGTCCGCCAGAATCTCCCGGTAGATCGGGATCAAATTCCCCTCATGAGCTAGGAGTTTGAATTGCTCCAAGCTCAACGAATAGGTTGGAGTCGGCACGGGTCGTCCTTCTATTCCTGTGAGACGATCAGTTTCTGCCCGACTTCAATGATGTCGTCGGGCAACTTGTTCCACTTCCGCAACGTTTCCAACTTCACTCCATAGCGTTTGCCGATGCGATAGAGCGTCTCACCGGGCTTCACCACATGAATGGAGCCGGGCAGTTTCGTTGCCGCGGCCGTTTCCACGGCAGGCGCGGCCGGCGGCTCAGGTAGCGCGGCCGGCTCCGACAAGCCGCTCGAGGCCGTGCCGAGCAGTTCGCTCATGCTCGGCATTGATTCCGTAGACGGCGGCTTGGGTGCCGGTACTGCCGCCCGTTTCATATCGGCGCGGGCTTTTCGCTCCAAAAGAGCCGCCTCTTTCATCGCTTCGGCTTCCTCCTGCACCCTGCCCATCTGCTCGCGTACCGCCTGCACTTGAGCAGTAAGCTCGCGGTTTCTCGTATCCAGTTCGGTCAGCTCCTTCTTCGATCGTTTCACTTCATTATCCAACTCCGCAGTCCGCTTCTCCTCTTGTGCCAGAAGCCGCTGGAAGTTCAGGCTACGGGCCTTCTCCGCCTCATACTTTTCGTTGAGCACGCATCCGCTCAACAGCATGGTTGTCGAGACCACCGCGATACATGCCAATCCTCGACGTTTGTCCATTGTGTTCACGCGGGCATCCTCCTTCATGAATTCCTCCCTGAAGCCATGAGACACTCGTTCCCCCAGCAAGGAGCCGGTCCGGCCACCATCAGTCTCCCAAATCTACTCAACGGGGTTTATAACAATAGAGGCTAACGCAGCGAAAGTCAAAGGGTTTGGGGAGCATCCTCTCGTTTGACCCCTCAGGTGGGCTATGCTACCGTCCGCTCCGAACAGGCCTCCAATTCGTGGGGCATTCTGAATTTTTTCATCACGATAGCCCTAACTACAGGGTCCGCCCCCTCGCCCATGGTCAAGGTCGACATCCAAACCCAACTGGAGCGTTTACGGGCTGAAATTCGCCGTCACGACTATCTCTATTACGTCAAGGATCGTCCCGAAATATCGGATGCCGCCTACGACAAGCTCTACCGCGAGCTAGTGGAATTGGAAGAGGCTCACCCCAACTTGGTCACTCCGGATTCCCCGACTCAACGAGTCGGGGCGGCCCCGCTGGAATCCCTCAGGAAAGTCCGGCATGAAGAGCCGATGCTCAGCCTCGATTCCATTCTTGAACTGGATGATGTACGAGCCTTTGATTCCCGCATGAAACGCGAGCTTGAATCGGAGAGAATCACCTACACTGCCGAGCCGAAATTCGATGGACTATCGGTCGAATTGGTGTACGACGATGGTCTATTTGTACAAGGCTCCACCAGAGGGGACGGAACATTAGGCGAAGACGTAACGGTCAATCTTCGAACGATCCGCTCCCTCCCCCTCCATCTGCAGCCGAACTCAGGCTTTCCACCACACCTCGTCGTGCGAGGCGAGGTCTATATGAAACTGGACGACTTTCAGGTATTGAACCGCCGGATGATCGAGCGAAACGAAGAGGGATTCGCGAATCCCCGCAATGCTGCGGCTGGATCGGTGCGACAACTCGATTCCGCAGTTACCGCCGCCAGGCCCCTTGTGGTGACCTGTTACGAGATCATGGGAGAAGGACGAGGGGCGATTGCGACGCATTGGGACGAGTTGGCTGCGTTGGCGCGATGGGGGATTCCCGTGCCCTCGCACCGCCGTCAATGTCCGTCGATCGAAGAGGTCATCGCATTCCACCGAGAAACCGAAAATATGAGGGATCGTTTGCCGTTCGAAATCGACGGCATCGTCGTCAAGGTGGACTCCCGGGAACAGCAGGCTCGTCTCGGATTCAAATCGCGGAGCCCCCGTTGGGCCATGGCCTTCAAGTTCACCCCTCGAAAAGAAATCACGGTCGTCGAATCCATCGTCGTATCCGTCGGGCGCACCGGCACACTTACACCCTTGGCGCTCCTGCGTCCGGTCGAGGTCGGCGGGGTCACGATCAGTCGGGCCACGCTTCACAACGCCGATGAAGTGGCGCGAAAGGACATACGGGCTGGCGATACCGTGAAGGTCGAACGTGCCGGCGACGTCATCCCCGCCGTGTCTGAACGGGTACCGATTCCCGGCGAGCAACGGCAAGATCCGTTTCGGATGCCCGAGTATTGTCCCGTCTGCCGTTCCACTGTGGGACGGGAAGGCGCATACTACTATTGCACCGGGCAAGCCATCTGTCCGGCCCAACTCAAAGGCAGCATCGAGCATTTCGCATCAAAAGGCGCCCTGAACATCGAAGGACTGGGTAAGAAAACCGTCGCGCAGCTGGTGGATGAAGGCCTCGTAAACAATCTCGCGGATCTGTATCGATTGACCAAGGAACAGTTGCTTGAATTGGATGGTTTTGCCGACAAGTCCGCCTCACTGTTGCTGCAGGCTATCGAGGGGAGCAAGCAGGTCTCTCTCTCCCGATTTCTCTTAGGATTGGGGATTAGGCAGGTTGGGGCGCATATCGCCAAGGTAGTGGCTCGAGAGTTCGGCAGTTTGTCCGCCATTATGACGGCGGACGAGGCAAGGCTCGAGCAAGTCCAAGAAATCGGGCCAGAAATTTCCTCGAGTCTCGTGACCTATTTTTCGGAAGCGCAAAACCGTTCAGTCATTGAAGACTTATTGAGGTGTGGACTTGCCATCGCGCCGGAATCGACCAATGCCGACTCTGGACGGCCCCTGACGGGAAAAACCTTCGTCTTCACAGGGGGGTTGGCAGGCTATACCCGGGATGAAGCGTCTCGTCTGGTCGAACAACTCGGAGGACAGACCGCATCGAGCGTCAGCAAGAAGACCGCCTACGTCGTGGCCGGTTCAGACGCCGGTTCGAAACTGGAACAGGCGAAGAAATTGGGAGTGGCAATTCTCTCGGAAGAGGCCTTTACCCGTCTGATCAAAGGAGAGAGATAGGATTACCCGACCAGATTAAGGTTCGGCGCCTCGACCTGAACCTGGGTTTTCTCTTCACGGAAGATCTGCACACTTCGGATCGAGCGCGGATCGGCCTCATGGATCAGGATGCGACAGTTCCCAATTCGGAGCTCTTCGCCGACCTTGGGGATCCGGCCCAGTTCCTGCTGCACCAGCCCGCTGATTGTAACGGCTTCGTCACCGAGATCCACTTTCAGGAAGTCATTCACTTTCCGCACTTCGGTCCTGCCGTGAACCAGAATATGGTTTTTCCCGATGCGTTTGATCAGCTCTTCCGTAATGTCAGTTTCGTCCATGATCTCCCCGACGACCTCTTCGAGCAGATCCTCCAAAGTGACGATGCCCATCACCCCGCCAAATTCGTTGACGACGACGGCCATATGGCGCTTTTCTTGCTGGAATTGCTTCATCAAATCGTCGGCGGTCTTGCCGGCCGGGACGAACTGCGGCGGATACGCGATGTCCTTGAGGTACGAGTCAAAGTTCCCCTTGGACAGCTCGACCAAGGCCCGCGTCTTGTAGAGAATACCCGTGATGTTATCCAAGGTTCCGTCGTACAGCGGAATGCGGGAGTACTTTGAGTTGTACAGCAACTCCTGCGCATCCTTGAGCCTCAGATTTCCATCGAGGGAAAACACATAGAGCCTCGGCGTCATCGCATCTTCCGCCGTAATATCTTTCAGCTGGAAGACGTTCTTGATCATCTTGACCTTTTCCACTTCAATAGTGCCGGCCTTGCGTCCCTCGTCCAGCATGATCTTGAGCTCCTCTTCCGTTACCAGCGGAAGAGTCAGGCCTTTGCCGCCGGTCAGGCGGTGGATGAAGGGCACCATCAGGGCTAAAATCGGTTTCAGCAGCAGTTGGACGCCGTACACTGGGTAGGCCATGTTCAACGTCACGGGGACGGAGAATTTTGCCGCCAGGGTCTTCGGGATTACGTCGACGGACACCAGCAAAACAAAGGTCAGGAGGCCGACCACGACGGCAATCGTGTCGTCGAAAAATGTACGGTCCCCGCCGTAGGTATTGAGGGTCAAGAAGGTGGCATACATTGGGATAGCGGTTCCCACGAGCCTGTCCCCAACCAGGATGGTGGCCAAGAGTTTTTGGGGGTCGCTTCGGAGTTGAAGGGCCATTCTCGCCCGTTTGTTCCCGTTCTGAACCAAAGCCTGAAGCTTGGTGTCGTTGACTGAGAAAAACCCGATCTCCGCCGTCGAGATCACAGCAGAAAGAACGATAAGTCCAATGAGAATAAGGATATCCATAGGGGTATGCAGGCTAGGGACGGCTAACGGTTAACCGGCCCATAGGCCAGGCGAACGAGGAAATTCCCTTACCGCCTTTGGTAACCGGATGAGAACTATGGCAGATGGGCGAACCGAGAGCGAGCCGTATTGGACCGGTTTCCATAGGAGATTACATTTATCACAAGGGGTGAAGGCGAGCAAGGAGATCGCGAAAACACAGCGTGAAATCAAAGACTTGCACTTGATACCCGCGAAATCATGAAGGATTCTTCTGTCCTCTCTCGGCTGGTTTGTCGTCTCGCAGGATGAACGGCTGAACAGAAAGTTCCCTCTCAAGGCGACTCGCAGCCGACTCAGCCTGGGCTTCACTCTTAAATTCACCGACTTGAACCCGATAACGGCGGCCTTCCGGTAGGTCAGCTTCTTCGATCTTGCCCCCTGGTACGAGCCGCTGCGCCCGCTCGGAGAGGTTGAGTGCGTTGTGATACTCAGAAAAAGAGCCGACTTGTACCCTCAGAACCCCCATGTCGGTCACCCTCCCCTGGTAGCCCACCACCCGAAGCTCAATTTGATCCGTGCCGTTGCCGGTCATCCCGAGTGCCTGAGCTCCGGCTAGGGAAAGGTCGAGAATGCGCCCCTTGGCAAACGGCCCCCTGTCGTTGATCCGCACAGTAACCTGCCGTCCATTGCTGGAGGAGCGGACGACGGCAATGGAACCGAGGGGCAAGGTTCGATGGGCTGCGGTCAGCTGATGCATATCGTACCGTTCCCCGTTGGCCGTCTGTTTTCCATGAAAACCTGGACCGTACCAGGACGCAACTCCCCGCTCGACATAGCCGATCGGATAGCCCGGGAACGAGACGGGACGTGGGGCCTGGCTGCTGCAAGCAGCAAGCGAGACAGAGAGGCAGAGAACCCAGAGCGCGCTGATCCAGGTGGACCAGGGGATCCTCTGTCCTTGAGGCATGGCTAGAACTCGTCGAGCGACTGGTCCCGTAGGATGGAAAGGGCCTTGTCCGTGTTCGACACGGTCAGAACGACGATCGCACGTTTTCCTTCGCGCGAAGGCGTGCAATACCCGCACTTGATATTGATGCGCGCCTTCGTCAGGAGATTCGCCACTTCGTTGAGTGCACCCGGTTTGTTCTCGAGGCTCAGCAGAAGCGCCGTCTCTTCGCTGAATCGGATTTTCGCCGCCCGCAACGCCGCCCGTGCGCCGTCCACATCTGCCACGAGCAACCGAAGTTTTCCGGTCCCCGTGACCTCGGGGGCAGAAAACGCCTTGATGTTGACTCCCGCTGCTCCAAGCACCGAGGCCACTTCGGCCATGACGCCGGGTTTGCTTTGCCCGCTGATGACGAGTTGCGTAGTCGTCGGCATGGAATCATCTCCGTTGCATGGTCAAAACAATGCGCACACCTACGGACTGAAGACCACCTGTTTTCTGGTCTGCCCCTCCGGAATCGGTGCGATTGAAACCAATACCTGCACAGTCGATTGATGGCCGAGCAAGGTGCAGAGATGCCCGCTTTCCTGCTCACGTCCATGGAGCAGGACGAGCGCCGGGTTTTCATGCTCGACTCGCTCGACGGAAATGGCTCGACCCGAAGGGAGAAACGTCACGACCTCGAGTTGTTCGTCCTCGGCCAAATTGCGCCCAAGATCTTCAATCTTGTTCTGCAACCGCTGCACGAACTGCTCGGCGGACATGGGTTCATCGAGCGTACGGGTATCGATCGGGGGAACGCTGATTTTCGGAACCAGTCCAAGAAGACTCATACTATCCCTCTAGATCACGTGGCAGACGCCGTTCACGAACAAGTATTCGTAGATGCCGTTGAACAACATGTCCGACTCGTGCGCAAGCTTGCCAGCCTGCTCCTTGAGCCCTTTGGGAACCAACAGGTAGAACGGCACCCCACGCACAGCTGATTTCTTCCAATGGTCCACCGTCTGCGGATCGAGCAGCGAATCTTCGGTCTCGACCTCCGCCATCCACTCCATGGTATTCCCGCCCGCGGTGACGAACCAGCCGACGATGTCGGTCTGTTGCTGTGGGTCGGCCCAGGGATTGTGCTCAAGCCCCGTATGAATGGTGACTCGGCAATGGAAAGCCTTGGCCCATCGCTGGGCGACGAGGCTCACGACCTGGTCATGAACCGTTTCGATTCCCTGTTCGCGTAACGTCGTACTCATGACGCCACCTCGTTCTAGGAGCACCCGCTTGTAGTCCCGCAGGTCTCGCACTTGAGGCAGGTGCCGTTTCTGACCATGGTGAACTGTTTACATTCGCTGCAGGGATCACCCTCGTACCCCTTTTGGCGGGCGATCTGTACGGCCGTCATCGTCAGGGTTTCGCGCTTCAACTCCACCTTATGGGTCACGCTTCCATTCCCGTTGCCGTGCCCGTTCCCGCCATGGCGTGACGCAAGCCCCCGCCGCGACGGAAACATCTCGGTGCTGATCGAAGAGGAGGCCAGGATCTCTGGATCCGCCTCTTCATCCGAACATTCCGGGTCCTGCTCGTCCTTTTTCATCGAATCCATCCGCAAGTCCTCTTCTTTGACCTGCGCCAGATCGAAACGATCGAGGTATGTGACCGCAAGTTCCCGGAAGATGTAATCGATGATCGACGTGGACATCTTGATACGATCGTTGAGCTTGACGGGTCCGTTCGGCTCAAACCGCGTGAACACGAACGCTTCGACGAATTCTTCGAGCGGCACACCGTGCTGCAAGCCGAGCGAGATCGCGATCGCAAAACAATTCATGAGGCTGCGGAACGCGGCGCCTTCTTTGTGCATGTCGAGGAAGATCTCACCGACGGTCCCGTCTTCGTATTCACCGGTGCGAAGATAGAGCTTATGTCCGCCGATGACGGCCTTTTGCGTGTACCCGTTCCGTCTGGCCGGCAAGGGACGCCGTTTGGCCAAGTAGCGCACGAGTACCCGTTCCGTAATCTTCTCGGCGATACTGAGGACGTCCGCAGACGTGTCGGCCGGCTTGGAGACTTCCGTCGAAGAAGACAACGGCTGGCTCAGTTTGGACCCGTCACGGTAGAGCGCGACGGCTTTCACCATACTCTTCCAGGAGAAGAGGTAAGCCGACTTCACGTCTTCCAGCGTGGCGTCGGCAGGCATGTTGATGGTCTTGCTGATCGCTCCGCTGATGAAAGGCTGGGCTGCCGCCATCATACGGATGTGTGCATCGACGGCAATATACCGTTGCCCGATGCGGCCGCAGCGATTGGCGCAGTCGAAGACCGGCAGATGCTCGGACTTGAGATGCGGAGCCCCTTCGACCGTCATCGTTCCGCAGCAATAGTCATTGGCGGCGGCGATCTCCTCCTGGGTAAAGCCGAGCGCCTTCAGCATATTGAAATTGGCTTCGGTCAACTGCAGGTCCGTCAATCCCAATTTCTCACGGCAGAAGTCTTCGCCCAACACGTACTTGTTGAATGCGAATTGAATTTCGAACGCCTGAGCTAGTCCCCCTTCCATGCGGGCGAGCGCCGCATCGTCGAATCCCTTCTGCTTCAACATCTCATGATTGATGAAGGGAGCGCCCTGGAGGGTTTGCCGGCCGACACAATAACTGACGATGTCCTGAATCTGCTGCTCCGAATAGCCCAACGTGGTCAAAGCCGGAGGCAAGCTCTGGTTAATGATCTTGAAGTAGCCGCCACCGGCCAGTTTCTTGAATTTCACCAGGGCGAAATCCGGCTCGATCCCGGTTGTATCGCAATCCATGACGAGACCGATCGTGCCAGTCGGGGCGATGACGGTGACCTGCGCATTGCGATACCCATAGGCGGTTCCGAGCTCCAACGCACGGTCCCAGGCCCGCCTCGCCGCCAGGAGCAGATCCGGCGGGCAATGTTCCGCCTGGATGCCCATCGGCTTGACCGTCAACCCCTCGTACTCGTCGGCTGGGGCGCTGTATGCAGCACGGCGGTGGTTCCGAATGACGCGCAACATGGCATCGCGATTCTTGGCAAATCCGGGAAAGGGCCAGAGCTCAGCCGCCATCTCCGCCGAAGCGCTGTAGGCCTCACCCGTCATGATGGAGGTCAGGGCACCGCAAATCGCCAACGCCTTCGGCGAATCATAGGGGATGCCTTGCCGCATCAGCACAGTGCCCAGATTGGCGTAGCCGAGTCCCAGCGTCCGGAACTGATAGCTCTTCTCCGCGATCGAACGGCTGGGGAACGATGCCATCAGCACGCTGATCTCCAGCACGACCGTCCACAAACGCACGGCGTGGCGGAACAGCTCAAGCTCGAACTGTCCGTCCGCCGTAAAGAACTGGGAGAGATTTAAGGAGGCAAGATTGCAGGCCGTATCATCGAGGAACATGTACTCGGAACAAGGATTAGAGGCATTGATACGACCGTCGGCCGGACAGGTATGCCATTCGTTGATCGTCGTATCGTATTGGGTGCCGGGATCCGCGCAGATCCAAGCAGCCCAGGCGACGCGATCCCATAGATCACGAGCCTTGACCGTTTTCGACACTTTGCCGTCGATGCGGCGCTTGAGCTGCCAATCCCCGTCCTCGTCCAGAGCCTGGAAAAACTCGTTGGGAATACGCACACTGTTGTTCGAATTCTGCCCGGAGACGGTTTGATAGGCTTTGCCATCCCAATTGGTGTCGTATTCGTGAAAGACGAAATGGGTGAAGCCTTGTTGGGCATACGAGAACATGCGCTGGACATAGGCTTCCGGCACAGCATCCCGCCGCGCGGCATGGAGCGCTTCCTTCAGAATGTTGTTCTGCTTCGGATTGATCTCGATTTTCGGATTCCCCTCGGTGTCAACGACGTGACAGGCCTTCAGCACGGCATTCAGGCGCTGGGCGCAGATCTTCGAACCGGTCACCATGGCGGCGACTTTCTGTTCTTCGATCACCTTCCAATCGATGAATTCCTCGATATCGGGATGGTCCAAATCCAGACAGACCATCTTGGCGGCGCGCCTCGTGGTCCCGCCGGATTTGATGGCGCCAGCTGCGCGATCGCCGATTTTCAGGAAAGACATGAGGCCGGAAGACCGACCGCCACCCGATAAACCCTCACCGTCGCCACGAAGCCGGGAAAAGTTGGTTCCTGTGCCGGAGCCGTATTTGAACAGCCTCGCTTCACGCACCCAGAGATCCATAATGCCGTTGTCGTTGACGAGATCGTCGTCGACGGACTGAATGAAACAGGCATGCGGTTGGGGATGTTCGAAGGCGTTGGTGGCCTTCACCACTTCTCGCGTTTTCGGATCGACGTAGTAGTGGCCTTGCGCTGGGCCCGACAATCCATAGGCGTAATGCAACCCCGTATTGAACCATTGAGGAGAGTTCGGCGCCGCCATCTGATAGGCCAGCATGTAGCAGAGCTCGTCGTGAAACGCGGCGCTGTCGTCCGACGTCTTGAAATAGCCATAGGCTTTTCCCCAATGCGTCCAACAACCGGCGAGTCGCTCAAAAACCTGACGCGCATCGCGTTCGCCGCCCAACACCGGCTTACCGTCCTGCCCCATGATCGGATTGCCGGCCTCGTCCCGTTGTGGCACACCGGCCTTGCGAAAATACTTTTGAGCCAGAATATCGATGGCTAGTTGAGACCAGGGCTCGGGAACATCGATGTTCTCCAGCTTAAAGACGGTCGAACCATCGGGGTTGCGGATTTCCGACGAACGTTTCACGAACTTCAAGCCTTCGTAGGGACTTTGTCCGGAACGCGTGAATCGCCGTTCTATTCTCACAATCGATCCTCCCCAAAAGAGTTAGGTCTTATGGCTCATGGACGCAACCACGTACGCAGGGCCAGGAACGGCCTGGCCTACCGCCTATACCGCCTGTTTCACCGGTAGGCTGGGAGATGAAACAAAGAGCGAGTGACTACATATAGCCATTGAAAGGAATTGTCAACACTAAATGTTGTGGTTTGACTGGGGATTCAGAGGAGAAGCTGTGGATAACCATGGTTCGGCTCAGACTGCGCTTTCGCGCCGATTCTGATCAAGTTATCCACAGTTCTGGGGTGGATCGAGAGGATGGAGAGGTGGCTTGCTTGCTCAATCGCCATGGTTAGAAAGCCATTCGACCGAATCGAACAATCGCTTCATCGACGCCTTCCAAGGGATAGAAGTGGCCTCCGATCCCGAGAACCACGACGTGCACCTCAAGCGCATCGGTGCGGAACCGACTCAAGAGTCCCCAATTTTGGCGGATCGTATGAGGCCGGATCACGCTCGTGACCAGCTCATGGCTGTGCGACCGAAATATCGCCCGGACCATGGCCCGTTCCCGATTCGGAGCAGCCGCCTCGCTCCGATCCAGTGCGCGCATCATCTCGCCTTCAAGAAACGTCAGATAAGCGTCGGTAGTGGGATTCGTGAGTGCAAGCCACACGCAAAGACTCAACGCCAGTACAATCAGCAGCAATTGCCAGATCTTCATTGACGGTCACCCAAACTTGCGAACGGCTCCCCTTTCGCCTGACGACCTTTGACAAATCCTGACGGCACCATTAGGTTACGCAGAACATCGGCGTCCTACAGCGAATTCATCCGCAGAAGAGGAGGACTCACATGTTCGTGTGGAGCAAACGGCTTGTCGGCGCCCTGCTCGGTCTTTTTCTCCTCATGCTGGGCGTCTTCCTGCTTCAAGGCGCCCCCGACACTGCGAGCGGACTCAAAATTCATACGACCAGATGGATGGCGCTCAACTATATCGGACTTGTCGCCTGGGTCTTCGTCTGGATGATCGATCAAGCCAGAATGCGCGCCAAGAACGTCTGGCTGTGGCTCGTACCATTTGTCTTCGCCCCGCTCCCTGCCCTGATGCTCTTTGTGCTCTTTCTTCAACGGCGAATCAAGCCATCATAACATCGAAGCCTCGGATGCGACGTCTTTCCGCCCCTCATGCTCCAATCGTGAACGCATCAGCCACACCATCCAGACGCCGGGCAAGGCCAGCAAGAAGGAGATGAAGAAGAATTGTGCCCAGCCCACTGCACCGACCAAATCGGCGGAGGGTTTCCCAGAGAATACGCGCCCGACTGCTTCCAATGACGACAGCAGAGCGAATTGTGTGGCGGTATAGCGATGGTCGCAGAGCGTCATGATCAATGCGACAAAAGCCGCAGTGCCCATCCCCCCGGTGATGTTTTCGACAATGATCGAAGCGGTCAGCGCGCCGAAATTTTTCCCTGCCCAGGCCAACCCCATGAATACCAGATTCGACAAGGCCTGTAGCGTTCCGAAGAGTAAGAGCGATCGGACCAGTCCCAGTTTCGCCATGGCGGCGCCCCCGGCCAGCGCCCCGACTAACGTGGCTCCTATCCCTACCCCCTTCACATAACCGACCTCACTGGAACTGAATCCCAGACCTGCAATGAAAAAAGCCGTCTGGAGCGAGGCGGCTACCGCGTCGCCCAACTTGTATAGGACGATCAGCAACAGAATCCCCAACACACCAGGTCGAAGAAAGAGCTCCCGGATGGGCTGTCCGACTGCCTCTACAAGGCTTTGTGGAGCCGCACCTTGGAACTCCGGTTCCGGCGCAAGCAGAGTGCAGACGACGCCCAGCCCCATCAATCCTGCAAACAAATGGTAGGTCGTGGCCCATCCGACATGATCCGCCAGCACGAGGGCTCCGGCGCTCGCGAGGAGCAACGCAAAGCGATACCCGTTCACCCACACCGCTGCCCCGAAACCTCGTTCGGATGGGTGCAGGAGATCAGTCCGATAGGCGTCGAACACGATATCGAGTGATGCCGAAAGAAACGCGACGGCGATGGCGGCCATGCCCAGCCATTCGGGATGCGGGCCGGGACCCAGCCAGCCCATCACCACCAGGCCGATCGCTACACCGATTTGAGTCAGAAGCATCCAGCCGCGGCGGCGCCCCAACCATGGTGGCACGACCCGATCCATGACCGGGGCCCAGAGAAACTTCACGGTATAAGGAAAGCCGACAAGGGTGAAAATGCCGATGGTTTTCAGATCCACTCCCGAAACCGTCAGCCAGGCTTGGAGGGTTGTCGACGTCAAGGCAAGAGGCAGACCGGACAGAAATCCGAGAGGCAGCATGATGCCGATTCGTCGAGTGGCAAATGTGCGTTGACGTAAGACCTGAGACATCAGCAAACATACCTGTTCATAGACCGCAGCATACCATCGACGTTTGCCGGGGTTCAGGAGAATAGCGAAATCGATCAATCCTGGGCGGGATCACGGACCGATCCTGTCGAGGGATCAGCAGGATTGGCCGTTGAAGGTGCAGGGCTTGTAGCGGGAAATGTCGAACTCGGTATTTTCCTGGTACACACGCTCGTTCCCGTTGACGCCATCTTGTTCCGGATCGTTCCACATCGTGTGATTCCACCAATAGAACAACGGAAAATCTTCCGTTTTGTACACCGGGTTCCCGTGGGTGCTTCGAGAATATTCCTGCACGAGCCGGCCAGTGACATAGTCCACCGTCCCGTTCCCGTGCAGGGAGTACAGCATGAGGAACAGTCGCGCCTCATGATCGTACAGTTCGTCGACCCTGGTGCTGGTGTCAGGTTCGACCGGCAGCAATTCCTTCGTCCATCCGGCAGGAGTCGTGAAAAAAAGACTGAAACAACATGTAAAAACAAGGACGAGGTGTCGTGTCCTCATCGGCGGGACTCCACTGTAAGCAGTTGCCCCGCATGCTAACACGCCGATACCACTCCTTCAACCGACGGCGCGCGCGAGCTTCGCGATAGTCCCGACCTTGCTCCTGTGGCAATGACCTCTCTATAATTGACTCTTGGTCATGAAACGCGCATCACTCCATACGATCGGCTGCCGGCTCAATCAGGCCGAAACGGCGGTGTTAGCCTCCCGACTGCGGCAGGACGGATACCACATCGTAGAATTTGGCGAGCCGACGGATCTACTCGTCGTCAACAGCTGTTCGGTCACGACCGATGCGGAACGGACCTGCCGATACGTGATCCGAAAGACCTTGAAACACTCTCCGGAAGCCTTTGTCGCAGTGACCGGTTGCTACGCGCAAACTGGTATACAGAACCTCCGATCCCTCACGGGCGTCGACCTCATTGTGGGCAATCAATTCAAGTGGGACCTGCCGGCTCTCCTTCCGCCACCGGTAGAGCTGCGGAAACGCCCTGCCCCAGAAGTTATGCACACGAAGACGATTGGGCGAGACGAGTTCAACCTTCCTTGGTACGGTGATCCCGGCCATGCACGCGCGCCATTGAAAATCCAAGACGGCTGCAACGTCATGTGCAGTTTCTGCATCATTCCATTTGCCCGCGGCCATGAACGAAGCCGGTCGTTCGCGGACGTGCTGGCCGAAGCCGGCCTGCTGGCAGCAGGCGGTTATCGTGAGATCGTCTTGACCGGCGTGAACATCGGTGCGTACAGGTCGGGAGAGCATGATCTGGTGGATCTGCTCGATCGCCTGGAGCAGATTGAAGGTCTCGACCGCATTAGGCTGTCCTCCATCGAACCGACGACTATCACCACACCGCTGATCGAACGGATGAGTACATCGTCCAAGCTCTGCCCTTACCTGCACGTGCCATTGCAAAGTGGTGACGACGACGTCCTTGCGTTGATGAATCGCCCCTACCGGCTTGCGGAGTATGTGGCTCTTATCGAACAGGCATTGACGGCCGTTCCGGACCTGGGGCTGGGAACGGATGTCATGATCGGATTCCCCGGGGAATCCGATCAGGCCTTCCGACGAACTGTCCAGACCGTTGAGGCTCTTCCTTTCTCCTATCTGCATGTCTTCCCCTATTCGGAGCGTCCTGGTACGGCTGCCGCAAAACTGCGCGACAAGGTCCCTTCGTCAGTGGCGAACGAACGAACGCGTGCCGCGACCGAACTCTCGCGGGTCAAGAAGCTGGCGTTTGCCGAACGATGGATCGGCTCGACGGTTCCGGTGCTGTTCGAATCCGGCATGACGGACGGCCTCCGACTGGGAACGACTCCTCATTTCTTGAAGGTCGGCGTCGTGTCCGTCTCGGACCTCGCCCATCAAGTCGAAAACGTCCTTATTACCGGCGTCACGGATCGATGCGCAGTCGGCCACCTGGGCGAGAGTCGATCCACCAACCGGCTGGTGCCAGTGATATGAGCGACAAGATGACATCCCGCCAGGTCCATCTGGAAACGTTTGGCTGCCAGATGAATGAGTACGATTCGGAGTTGGTCCGCTCCCTACTCACACAACATGGCTACGTGTTTACGGGCGATAAGGAGCGAGCGGACGTCATTCTCATGAATACCTGCGCGATCCGGGAGAATGCCCATAACAAGGTCTATACCCATCTCTCTGAATTGAAAGCCCTTAAGCGTCACCGCCCGCTGGTTGTGGGAGTGCTCGGCTGCATGGCGCAAAATCTCAAGGAAGAACTGACGAAGAAGGAGCCGCTGGTCGACGTTTTGGCAGGGCCGGATGCCTATCGCCAGTTGCCCATGCTCATCAATCAAGCCATAAGCTTCCAAGAACAGGGCAGCGGCCAGAAGGGCCTTGCGGTTGATCTATCCGAGTATGAAACGTATGACGACATCCTTCCCGATAGGACGGACGGGGTCAACGCGTGGATCGCGGTCATGCGAGGCTGCGACAACTTCTGCAGCTTCTGCGTCGTACCCTACACCAGAGGCAGAGAACGGTCGAGAGAACCGGAAGGGATTCTGGCTGAGGCACGCCAAGCCGCCGACGATGGGCACAAGCAGGTGACTCTATTGGGCCAAAACGTCAATTCCTATCGGTACGGAGGTTGGGACTTTGCGCGGTTGCTCGTCGCCGTTGCCGACATACCGGGAATCGAGCGGGTGCGTTTCACCTCACCGCACCCGAAGGATTTCCCGCAGTCGTTGCTGGAAGCCGTCGCTTTTCACCCCAAGGTATGCAAACACATTCACCTTCCGGTGCAGTCCGGCAACGACCGTATTCTCGAATTGATGAACCGCACCTATAGCGCAAAGGAATATCTGGCGCTGGTGGAGCGGATTCGGGCACTGAACGAATCGATCGCCCTCACGACAGACATCATCGTCGGTTTCCCGTCCGAGACCGATCAAGAATTCGCCGATACCGCCGCGCTGATGGATTCGGTCCAATATCACTCGGCGTATGTCTTCAAATATTCGGAACGGAAAAACACCATCGCGGCAAGAAAGTTTCCCGACGACGTGCCGGAACCGGTGAAGTCGAACCGGGTGACCGCCCTTGTCGAACGACAACGGGCGATTTCCTATCGACGAAACCGCGATCTCCTCGGCAAGGTCCTGTCGGTGTTGGTCGAAGGAAACGCCAAACGATCGGACTTGCAGGGGATGGGTAAATCGGACGGCAACGTGACCGTCGTTTGGGACAAAGTCATCGTCCCTTCGAAACCGGGAGATCTGCTGACCCTGCAAATCTACGATGCATCTGCCACCACCCTCTACGCGACAGCCCCTCTGGCCTAACTGCCGGCCGACTTCCGAGCCCTCGTTTGATGTTACAAGTCTGCACGTTCCTGCACAATGAGCGACTGATCTTGTAGGCTTCTTCCTGTCCGAATATCCAATCATATCGATCTCTATACCTGTTGTGTTGCCCCATACCTAACACGGCTGGCCACCTTGACTTACTGGACTTGTAGAAAGTGAGAAATTGCTAACGCAAATAATATCAACTGTTTAGACTACATAAATTAAGAGATTGATTACATGGAGTGGCCTCGTTCTGCAGTAGGATCTGCTTCCAGTTCAGAGGCAGTTGAGCCGAGAAAATCTGCCTCATCTCGGAAACACAGAGGGCACAGACTTTGCTTCAGGAACTGCCAGAGAATTCCACCGCTTAACCCTCATTTCCACGGAGACCGGACCATGAAAGGCCATGAACAGACCACCGGGGCGAAATCGGATTCCACCAGCCATCTTGAAACCATTATCGCCATGGGGCTGTTTGGATGGCTGGCGCTCAGCATGACCTTGATGGGACTCGGCATCTGGTAACGCATGACGTCGGTTGACCTTTCGACAGCGCAGGCCGCCCACGACCCTTCGATCCCGACCAAAGGAGCCAAGCCATGAGACATGCCTCCATGTGTTCTGCGATCTCGAGACCGTTCGCAATCGTGCTGTTCGGTCTGCTCTCCGTCAGCTTGCTGGTGAGCGGATGCGCAAGTTCAACCAAGATCGCCAAGAGTGCCAAAGGTAGCGTTCAACTCGAGGAAGTAACGGATTGGTCTTTCGAAGCGAGTCACCCGGCCGTGATCGATCATGCCACACTCATGAAAGCGCTCAAGGGCATGTACGCTGACGAGGGAATGTCCGCTGGTGGCAGCAAGCCGATGAGAATGTTCAGCGATGAGGACGCAGAATTCCTTACTCCCCTGCTCGCGCAAGGTTTGTCCAAAGCGAGACCCGAGCAACTGGTCGGGTTCCGCATGTCCTCATCGGCAGGGTCAGGCTCTGAACCCACCACGGGCAGCATTTATGTCCAACGCGGAGAAATTCACATCGCCATCGCCAAGGCACAGCCTATCGGCTTCATACCGACGAACCTGGCCAGAATAGAGCGGGCCCCGAGCTATGCGTCGTCGGGATATGGAAACGCCCAGGCCGTCGTGATCGATTACCATGCGCTGGCCAAAGCTCCGATGCCAAACCCCATGCCTATGGCAAAGGTCGCTCTTAAGTCTTCCGGCGCTCAGGCAGCTGCAATGCCAGCTTCATCCGAGCAACCCAAGGCGCACTTCGTGACCAGCGTTGCGCCCACGATGAACGACGTGCAGTCGCCGGTGCTCGAGTCGGCCGACAAGGTGAAGGAGACGATCGCGAAGAAAGAGACCGAGATCAACATGCTCCGGAAAGAATCTGAATGGATGAAGCGCGAATTGCGCGAACGGGACGAAGAGATCAAGGCGTTGAAAGCGAGCAAAGTGTCCAGTAAGCCGGCACCCAAGAAGAAGACAGCCGAAGCCGTGCCGACTCGCTAGCCCTTCACCGATAAGGAAAGCCTGCACGTGGTGGCTCAGTCTCCGTACGGAGGCTGAGCCACCGGTGTTTTGAGCGCGACTCACCCGACGTCGACCAATTCCGGCTGCAGCAACACCACATCGCTGGAGAGCGGTTGACGAAAATTCATCCGGGAGTAGCAGGCATAAGTGACATAGGTGTCCTGGAGACAATAACGAGCCAAGTCCTCTCCCTGCCCCCGTTCCCACATGTCGGCCACCTGGGCACCGCTTCCGGACTTCGTCTCAACCTGCAGCGCCCGGGCGAGCACATCCAGCTTTACCCAGCCCCTCGTGTCCCAGTTGCTCCACACGGCCATCGTGTCGTACACCGGGTCGGTCCTGAACTTGGCTAAATTGATATCAAGACTGGGCTTGACCTGATGAATGATCGACCGTTTCTTGATAAACGGCAGATCGAACCCGAGTCCGTTGTGGGTAATGAATAAGCTTGGACGGGCTTGCGCCAGCTTGGTCCAAAATTGCCGGAGCAGTTCCCGCTCGTTGCCTCCGTACCAGGCCACAGCTCCGCGCGGCTCCATCTGATCTGAAAACTCCAACAGGCCGATGCAGACGATGCTGCTGAAGGTGCCGTCAAAGGCCGATTTCGCGTACTGTTCTGCCTCCAGACGTTTTCGCTCCTCCGCGGCGCCAGCCGCAAACAGGTCGAACCGCTCCTCGGCCTGCTCGGCCATCTCCCCTTCCATCGGCTTTCCGACAAGCCTGGCCCACTCCTCAGGAGGCGCCTGCACCGTTTCAATGTCCAACACGACTTTCATGTCGGAGAACCTGCATGTTGTTGCTGCAATGCCGTAATGACCGGCCGATCTGCCGGCGGAAACTCGAACTGATCCAACTCCCGGGGAAATACCCATTTGATTTCACTGCAGCCGACGGCTGTAGGTTGCCCGGATTCGATCGTGCAATGGAAGAAATGCAGCTCCACGACCTGATCATGATAATCGTGTCGGATGATCTGAAACAATCGAGGGGCTCCGATCCGTATGCACAGTTCCTCGGAAAGCTCCCGCTGCAGGCAGGCTTCCAACGTTTCCCCCGCTTCCCGCTTCCCGCCGGGAAACTCCCATAGTCCGCCTAAGTGGACATGTTCCTGACGCTTCGCGATCAAATAACGCCCTTCATGGCAAATCAACCCTGCTGCAACTTGGACGACCTTCATGACCTGCGCCGGCTCGAGGCACGGAATGGATAGCTCTTGCAAAATGCCTTCATCGGACATGCTGCGCAGTTCGGGTTACGGGCCGTACAGCAGGTCGCGCCGAAATCCATGAGGGCCTGATTGAAGTCATAACCCTTCCCCCGAGGGATCAACGCCTCCGACAGTTCCCACAGGCCGGTCTTCTGCAGTTTGGGATCGCCTTTGGCGATGAAGACACGATGGAGGACCCGCATAACGTTCGTGTCCAAGATGGGGGCATCCTCGTTAAAAGCAAACGACCGGATCGCACCAGCCGTATAGCGGCCGATCCCTTTGAACGAGAGCAGTTCGTCATGATCGCTTGGCAATCGCCCTCCGTAGCGTTCGACCGTCTCGCACGCGATACTATGCAACCGCACCGGTCGGATGTTGTATCCTAACGGATACCATGTCTTCTTGACGTCGGCCACCGACGCGTCCGCGAGATCCTCGAAGCTCGGGTATCGATCCAAGAACTCATGATACTTCGGCACCACGCGATCCACCTGCGTTTGCTGCAACATCACCTCGGAAACCAGAATGTGATAGGGGTCCGACGTCTTCCGCCAGGGAAGATCCCGTCCGTTCGCCGCATACCAGGCGAGCAGCCGACGCTGGAATCGCCGCTTGAGCGAAGCTTCCGGGTTGAACGCCCCTCGCTTGAGCGGCCTTGCCCCAGTCTTGCGATCTTTCCTCTTCTTGTGCAACGCCATATCAGGCGCCGCATTGTAGGGAGCCCAAAAGACGAAAGCAAACTCGACGGGTCAACCGGAGAACATGGAACTCGTTATCGGAAATGAGGCCCACTTCCAAAGGAGCGAATCAGGTGGTATCGTGAAGAAAGACCCTACAAGGAGGCTGTCCATGACACCACAGAGCGTGAAATGGTCGAATGCTTCCCAGCTCAGATCCCTGACTTTCTGTCTAGCGCTTCTCCTGCCAGGATTGGGGACAACCTCCACCCATGCTGCTACGACTCCTGTGCCTTGGGAATGCTCCAGCTACAGTGATGAGGCACAGACGCGCTGCCTGAACGCCTTTGTCGAGCAACAGCGCGACCAGATCAGCAAACTCGAGGGCCAACTCCAAGCGCAGCAGGACCTGGTGGGACAGTTGAAGGGGCAAGTCGATCGTCAGGCGGCAGCCAGCGCCCAACTTCAACAACAGCTCTCACAACCGCCCGCCACGGCGGTAGTGCCCGCGCCTTATCCCTACATCTATCCCTATGCCTACCCGCCCGTTGGGGTTGGACTGTATTTCGGCCGGCCTTGGCTCTATGCTCCGGGCTTTTACGGATACTACGGCCGCCCATTCTGGGGACCACGTTACTATGGCCATTGGGGAAGACGCTGGTAGCGGGAAGAGCCGCCGCGGTAACTCACCAATCGGCACTGAGCCTGTCGACCACCACGTGGTGCACGACTGCGTGGGTTCCGAGGGTCGCTAGATAGACCGCTGTTTCCGCGATATCGAAGGGGCTGATCTGTTCGCTCCGCTCGATCGCGTCCTTCCCCGTATCCACAAGACGATCCGCCACGCCGCCTGGACAAATGGCGCTCACCTTGATGTGGTGGGCACGCCCCTCGTCGGCCAGCGCCTTTGTGAGCGCCATGACACCGTGCTTCGAGGCACTGTACGTGCCGGTCCCTGCCCAGGCCTGAAGCCCGGCCACGCTCGAAACATTGATGATCGTCCCCCCTCCTTGCCTCTGCATCTGTCGGAAACCGGCACGGCAGCAGAAAAACGTGCCGCGCAAATTCACGTTCATGACGGCGTCGAACTCCCGCGTGTTCGTATCGGCAATACGCAGCCCGCCGGCGACGATGCCGGCATTGTTGACTAGAAGATCCAGCCGTCCGTACCGAGCCACTGTCTCGTCGACCAGACGCTGAACTTGCACCTCATCTGCAACATCGGTCTGGATGGCCCAGGCCTCTCCGCCTAAGGCGACAATCTGTTCCACTGTTTGATGGGAGAGTTCCTGACGTCGGGCCGCGACCACGACCTTGGCTCCTTCTTGGCCGAATGTCAGGGCGATGGCCTTCCCGATCCCGCTGCTGCTCCCCGTTACGATCGCAATTTTTCCAGCCAGCCGATTCATGAACATTCTCCCTTGACGCCCTCCTATGCCCAGAGGGACAAAGTTGTGGATTCCTTTGACAAATTATCGAGTTGCCCCTAGCCTTACTCCATAGCCTGATTGGGAAAGCAAGACCACTTCACCACATCGATTCAACCGACGAATACGCCAGATTTCTTATGGTAACGAGAAAATTCAAGCGGTTTCCTGTCTCCATGACCAGTACTTTGGTTCACAAGGATCGCTTTCGCCACAAGGGATCGATTCGTGACCTCTCGGCGAAGGGTTGCCGCGTCGAAAGCGTCATTACACCCTTTACAGGCATGCAGGTCAGCATTCAGCTGCATCTGCCCGGGGAAGCCAACCCGATCACGATCGAAAATGCCGCGATCCGCTGGGTCGGCTCGGCGGGTATTGGCATGGAATTCCTGATCGTGGCCAAACCGGATCAGGAACGTCTCAATCAGATCATCAAACAACTGGAATCCAAACCAGCCGCCGCCGTCTAATCGTCCCGCCCATTGCATTCCCGTTCACCTGCCCTTTATCCTCCTCCCATGGACTTCTCGTCGCTATCACCCGCACAACTAAAAGAACTGGTGCAAGGACTCGTCGACGATCGCTTGCGTGAGCTGATCGGCGATCCCGATCTCGGCCTTCAACTCGGCGAGGCGCTCAGAGCGCGGCTCAAATCTTCACTCGCAAGCCGCGACCGGATCTCCGGCGAAGAAGTCGCGGAGCGGCTCGGGCTCAAGTGGTAGTCCGCCATGCCTTGGTATCGTCTCGCCTTCCAGGCCAGCGCTGTACAAGACCTCGCCTCCATTGACGGGGCAACAGCCCAACGGCTGCTTGAGAAGACCAAGTGGCTGGCCTCCAACATCGGCAACCTACGCCATGAGCCGATCACGGCAGAGCTTCCCGGTCTCTGTAAATATGCGGTCAGTGAGTGGCGAATCTTGTATGCGATCGATCGGGAGGATCAGCTGGTCGATATCCACGCCATCCTACACCGGCACGCATTGCGCGTGTGAACGGCTCTGCCCGGCAGGCGGTCAGGAAATCCTGCCCAACACATCGGCAACGTGCAGACGAAATTCCCCACGCGCGGCGTCGTCAACGTAGCGATGCAGCGCATCCTTCACGACCGGAAAGACGATCTCGTCCCAGGGAATGCCGGTTCGGGGAAAGAGGCGCACATCCAGACTCTCGAATCCCGCAGCAAAGGACTTCTCCTGCAGGCGGCCGATAAACGTCATGTACACCTGGCCGATGTGAGGCAAACTCAGGACGGAATGCAATCGCGTAATGGCGACCTTCGCCTGTGCCTCTTCCAGCGTCTCCCGCACCGCGGCCTGCTCGGTCCCCTCCCCCAACTCCATAAAGCCGGCCGGATAGGTCCAGAGCCCCGCCCGCGGCTCAATCGCCCGACGGCAGAGCAAAATCTGATCCTCCCACTCCGGAATGCAGCCTGCGACGATCTTCGGATTATGATAATGAATAGCCTGGCAGACGTCGCACACGAACCGGGGCAGGTTGTCTCCCGAAGGAATTTTTTTCGAAACCGGTTGGCCGCAGGCGCTGCAGAAGTTCATGAAGGCGAGATCCTCACCCCCCTGATGGTCGACGAGCGAAATGGATAACACAAAACATCGATTCTTTGCACCTTGCCCGCGTGGATTGGAAGAAGCGCTCCGCGACGAATTGCACCAGCTCGGCATTCCCCACCCCTCGAAGACAGATGGAGGCGTAGGGTTCCAGGCGCCCTGGTCCAGCATGTATTGGGTCAACCTCAAGAGCCAGATCGCCAGCCGCGTGCTCTGGGACCTCGGCCGGAGTCCCTACGGCAGCGAGGATGACGTCTATCGAGCCGCCTATAGCCTCCCCTGGCCAGACTGGTTTCTCCCCTCTTGCACGATCAAAGTGAAAGTCAGCGCCAAACGCTGCCCTCTGCCGAGCCTGGACTTTCTCACCCTCCGAATCAAGGACGCCATCTGCGACAAGTTCATAGCCGTCCGGGGCAGACGTCCGAGTATCGATACCAAGCAACCCCACATCAAGGTGGATGCCTTCCTCGACGAGCGTACCGTCACGTTCTATCTCGACACGTCGGGTGAACCCCTCTTCAAGCGCGGCCACCGACTGGCCGCCGTCGATGCCCCCTTGCGCGAAAATCTTGCCGCCGGACTCCTGCGTCTTGCCGGCTGGAAACCGACGGAAACTTTGCTGGATCCGATGTGCGGAGGTGGGACGATTCCGTTGGAAGCGGTCATGATGTCCCGTCACATCGCGCCGGGGATCGCCAGAAACTTCGCCTTCGAACGGTTCACTAATCACGATGCGAAGCTTTGGGGACATCTGCGGGAAGTCGCCAGGAGCAAACAACGGGCTGAAGTCCAGGCGCCGGTCTACGCATCGGACCATGATCCGGCTGCCGTGAAGGTTGCGCAGCGGGCGTTTCAAGGCGCCGGGATCGGCATTGACGTCCGACTCCAACAGCGCGACCTCTTGGAGTTGGACCCGCCGGCCGACCAAGGCGTGATGCTCATCAATCCCCCTTACGGCATTCGGCTGAGCGCCCCCGACGAGTTGGAAACGTTCTATCCGAAGCTCGGCGACCGGCTCAAGCAACGCTGGGCCGGCTGGCGGGTCTATCTCTTCACCGGCGATTCCCGCGTCCCCAAACTCATCGGTCTGACCCCTTCCAAACGGATTCCCCTTTTCAACGGTCCGTTGGAATGTCGTCTGTACGAGTTCATCATCGTCAAGGGCTCGATGAGAAAACGCCCTGCTCCAGCCTCTGGTAACGGATGACGGCGCAGGGTATTCTGTAAAGGCAATGGTCATCGATCGTCGGCTGCCCGTTCTACTCCTGTTCCTCGCACTATCAACCGGCTGCAGCATGGTCCAGGGATTCTTTACCTTCCTGGGTCCTCCTGGGACGGCTCCGGCCGTCAGCCGCATGCGCGAATCGGCCATCGAGCGGGTTGCTCCATCGGTTCGACCTGATTTGGACCGCCAACTCCAGGACGCGCAGTTGGCCATCGCACAAACCCATGGGTCGCTCGAAACCATCTCCGCCCGCTACAAACGCCATGTGGTCGTCGAAACGTTGAAACGCCCTTGGGAGGGCCTGGTGAACCTCGAGCAACAGGGCTTGCTTGCCGCCGACCTGGCGGAAGAAGGCGCCGTCGGACTGGCCGGCCTACTCGATGTCTTGGAAGCAGCGGTCGACCGCACCTCGGCATTCCACAAGGCGATTCCGCTCCCGACCAAATTGACGGGGCAAGAACTGGTCACCTTCATGCTGGAAAGCCTCGAAGAAGCCTCGATACATCGGGACAAGGCCCTGACGAACCTATCGGAGGACGAAAAGCGCTTCCTCTTCCAGCAGGCCAAAACCACCGTCGAACAATTCACGCCGCAACATTCAGTCGTGACCGAACAGACGATTGCCCGCCTCAAAGCCGACGTGCGCTTCGCCGAACTGTTGGACGAGCAAATCGACTACGCCAACCTGATCGCCGCCGCGCAAGTACTGGCTCGGCTGGCCAACCAGCCCTGGCTTCAGCAAGCCGCAAGTGCATTTCCCAAAGCAGTCGCAACGGCGAAGGTCCCGGCAGGCGTCACCGGCGACGTCCTCCACGTCGAACAGACCCCCTATGGGTTGATCGTCATCGGCGGCGCCGGACCCAACACCTACGAACTGGATCACCGCTTCGGGCTCGTTATCGACATCGGAGGAGACGACCACTATCGCGGCATGATCGCCGCGTCGACGGACGCGGAGCATGGCAATGCCGTCGTCATCGATCTCAGCGGCAATGACACCTACGACGCCTCCGCCCTGGGACTGGCTACCGGCGTCTTGGGAGTCGGACTCCTCGTCGACCAGGCGGGGGATGATGTCTATCAGCTGGACATGGGTGCCGGCGGAACGGGATTCGGCGGGCTCGGCATCCTCTTCGATGCCAAAGGGAACGACGCCTACCTTGGAACCCGATTGACGCAAGGCGCCGCCATCGGCGGCCTCGGACTGCTCCTCGACATGGCCGGCAACGATCGGCATACGAGCCATGGATACTCGATCGGTTTCGGTGGACCGCAGGCCGTCGGCGCCATAATCGACGTCAGCGGCGACGACTACTATCAGTGCGGCAATCACTATCCCAGCGCCTACAACCAGCACGATGCGCCGAACGGCAAACCCGGCGATCCGATGTTTCAGTACGATTGTTTCGGCCTCGGGACCGGTTCGGGGAAACGCATCCTGACCAAACGGCCGGAATGGCAGACCTATAACTTTGCCGGAGGCTGGGGCCTCCTGCTCGATATTGCCGGCCACGATCAATATGAAAGCGCCAATTTCTCACAGGGCCACGGCTACTTTTTCGGCGCCGGCACCCTGCTGGATCTCGATGGCGACGACCGGTATCAGGCCGCCCGATACGGCCCTGGCTCATCCGCCCACTACGGCATCGGCCTCTTCAACGACCGTCACGGCGACGATCGCTACAGTTCCTCCGGCCCCTTCTACAGCGGCGGAGTGGCCTGGGACCATGGGGTCAGCCTGATGCAGGACAGCGGCAACGGGAAAGACCACTATGCGTTCGAGGCCTCGACTGGACTCGGAGGCGCCGACCATTCCGGTTGGGGACTGTTCATCGACGAAGGCGGAGACGACAGCTATCGGACGAAGTCTGGATTCGGCCAGGCATCGGAACATGGCGTGGCAGCCTTCTTCGATCTCAAGGGCAAGGACCTGTATCAAACGGCACAGGACAACCTACCAAACGGCCAACGGCCTGAGAATGGAAGTGTCATGATCTATCCCAAAGGAGGCATGTTCGTCGATCGCTAACGAACGGTTGTAAGAATCGACCCGTTCGATCGACAATATCGACTCTGATTCATCATAGAAGGAGGTGCCGCATGCCACAACCCATCACTATCGGACCGATTGTGAAGGTCGTCAAGACAGACGAGGAATGGAAGAAACTCCTCTCGCCCGTTGCCTATCGCGTCTTACGGCACGAGGACACGGAGCGCCCGTTCACGGACAACATGCACGACAACAAGAAAGCCGGGATCTACTACTGTGCCGGCTGCGAGCTCCCCGCCTATTCATCCGAGCACAAATTCGACAGCGGGACTGGCTGGCCCAGCTTTTGGCAGCCGATCGATCCGAAGGTCGTCGAGACCACCACGGATTACAAGCTGATCTTTCCCCGCACCGAGGTCCATTGCGCCCGTTGCGACGGACACCAAGGCCATGTCTTCAAGGACGGCCCGAAACCGACCGGACTGCGCTACTGCATCAACGGCGCGGCACTCAAGTTTGTGGCGGGGTAAATAGGAGCCTGCTGCTACCCCCGCTGAGGAGAGGGAAGAAGGTACACCGCTCCGTGCTTCAGCAACTCCATGTAATGGCCTCAACTTGAAGTTCATTCCCGCCTGAGCGTACTATCCGACGCATGAGCAGCCGGCTCCCTCTCTCACTAGGCGTACTCCTTCTTATCGGCAGCCTGACCGGCTGCGAAGACCGGCGAGCCGACAAGGCCTATCTGCGCGGCGAATACGACAAGGCGGTGCAAGAGTTGCACTTCCTCGCGAACGGCGGCGAAGCGCGCGCGCAGTACGATCTCGGCGTACTCTATGACAAGGGTCAGGGCGTCCCACAGAGTGATGAGAAGGCCAGACAGTGGTATGAACTGGCGGCGGCGCAGGGCGAGCCTCGCGCCGAATACAACCTGGGACTGATGTACCTGAACGGACAAGGCGTCAGAGCGGATCTTGTCGAAGCCTACTACTGGATCAGCCTCTCCGCCGCGCGGGGTGATACCCAAGCCCTGGACGCGCGCGACTATGTGACCGAGAAAATGACGGAAGCCCAACTGGTCGAAGCAAAGCAGAAAGTGCGGAACCACGAAGAGAAAGTGGCCGAGAGCAAGAAGTGCATCACCTGCCGCATCTTCACCGGCAAGCCGGTTCCATAGCCGTCCCTACCTGATCGTCATGCTGCCCTTGTCTTAGCCAGGGCCTTGCTGGCTGCTATTAGCTTTGCTCCCTCTAGTCCACTAATCTAGTGCCATTCCATATCAAGCTTGGATGGAACAACGAACATCCTGGCCACCTGAGGGGCAGGGTGTACAAACTCAACTACAGCAGAGACACAAGGCCCTATGGTCACTCGGGCCGCTAGGCTTTCGATCGAAGTGGAAAGGCATAGAGGCATTGGTCACCGGACTGTGGTGGAAATGCAACCAACGTCACAGCACATCCAAACTTCCTAGCCAATAGTGTAGTTTTCGGTGAGAAGGTCAACGGCCATACTTTCAGCTCCCAGAAAGAGGAAAGAATGGAATAGGCTTGAGCGACACCCTCCCACCATAGACTGAACTAGCAATCTAAAAGTACAATGCCCAGCATTTCACTGCTTAGCGAAAGGCAACTCGCCCACTATGAAGCACATCTTCATTTCGCATGCGTCAGCCAATTCAGGCTTCGCCCATCAATTGGCAAAAGATCTCCGAAATGAAGGCCACCATACTAAAGTTGACACACATGATTTATCATTGGGTGACAATGTCATTGAGTTTATCAACAAAGGCATCGCTGAGGCACACACTGTAATAATCCTCTACTCAAAACACACTCGAACTGCAAAGTGGCAACTGCTCGAAATCGATTCCGCAGTTTGGAATCAAGTAGTTCAGGAGGGAGGCAAATGCATTGTTGTGAGATTAGATGGGTCCCCGATTCCACCGTTACTAGGTCCTAAAGTCTATGGACAGATTAATCCAGCCGATTCAGCTGCTTATTGTAAATGGTTCAAAACATTTTGCAAAAGCGCACTAAAAGAGAGTGCTCCTCCAAAACCCCTTAAAAAGGTGCCGCCTCAAACTCGAAGCCCTGCCACCAATGCTCCTACCCAAGTAGGGCCTGAACCAGATGTCGGGCTGCATCCCCACAGACCAAGGAAAGAGGAAGGGCTTTGGACAACCTGGAAGAAAGAAATTGCCATAGGAGCTGTACTCGCAGTAATAGGAATCCCTATGGCTGTTCTATCTGATTGGGCAAAGTACTTGTGGGGCCCACCTCCAAAGCAGGAAGAGTCTCAGCCTCAGGAGTCCAAGAGACCCGAAGCGCATAAAGACAAATCGGTATTTGCTACTATTACTTTTGACTCAACAAATCCCAATGATTCCGCATTTCAATTTGGCAAGTGCCCGGCTGCTCCATGTTTTACAATTGAACGCGATGGAAGGAAATCCATCGCAAATACCGACGGACAGGTATTTCTAATGAATGGCCCAGGGTTCTCAAAGCACATACCGATACAAGATGCGTTTTATGCGAATCTCCAATTCATTACCAGAAATGCGCAATGGGGGTTTCGCTTTCATCTTGTTGATGGATCTTGGGAGGACATTTGGCCCTTCTTGCAAGAGAAAATTAAAGATTTGCCCTCCAAAGCCCAGGTAGCGAGAGTTTCGACCTTGGTTTGGATCCCAATTGAGCAAAATCTTCGCGCAGAGTTGATAGGCGTAGAACGAGACCTTACCATCGTAGTCTTAGACGATTCAGTGAACCGCATCAGAGCAAATATACAGGTCTCACCAGGGACGCTGTGCGCCTCCAATAAAGAGTTTCGCTCTCTGCGAAGAGGAGATCCTTGCATTTCACATAATTAAGCCTAGGTCCAAGAACTAAGAAACAAGGAGTAGTAGAATAAAGCGAGAATAGAATGGGGACATTCTCCATTTCACAATGCAAAATAAACCCACATCTTCCAGACCACCCACAGCATGGTCGCAATCGCCACAACCAGTAGCAACGCCGTTCCACCGATGATGCCGGCGACGTAGAGCCAATCGTGCGTTGTGGGGCGATGTTGCTGCGTGGCGGCTTGGCTGAGCAAGACGGCGTTTCGAGCGTGGCTGCGAAACCAGACTGAAAAGAGATCGCCGACCACGGGGATTGCGCCAATCGTGCCGTTGATCAGCAAATTCAAGCTCATACGGGCAATGACGATGCGCGGAACATCCAACCGGGCTGCGAGACCGAGAATCACCGTGCCCATCAAGTTCGCCAGCACATCGCCGATGCCCGGAATCAGCCCAAGCAACGGGTCGAGTCCGATATAGAACGGCGTACCGGGGATCTTCACCGTGGTATCGAGCATCCTGGCAAGCAGATCTGCCGTGGCAAGCACCGCTTCCCGATTGACCGGTCGGCTGGAATTCCGTTGAGCTGGCTCAGCCACGATTCGTCCTGGCTGCAAACTCTTTGAGCCAGCAGCGGTCCATCACAACGAGGAGGCCTGCGGCTTTCGCACGTGCCGCCGCCGCCTCATCTACGATTCCCTCTTGCAGCCAGATCGCCTTGGCCCCCTTCGCAATGGCGCCTTCGACAATTGGACCGACCTCGTCTGACTTGCGGAAGACATTCACCAGATCTACGGCTCCTGGAATGGCTGCGAGCGAAGGATAGGCCGGCTCCCCCACCACCGCTTGTTCATAGGGATTCACCGGAATGACTCGATAACCTTGTGCCTTCATATACCCGGCGACGCGGTGGGACGGCCTAGCGGGGTTCGACGACGCACCAACCACGGCGATCGTGCGGCAGGTTCTGAGAATGTCCTCAATCATGGCGTGGTCGTTCATGTCCAAGGAGCTCTCCAATGCGACGAGACGAACCTATCACGAGGTCGGGAAACGAGACAAACCGGGAGCACAGCGACACTTGACGGACGAAAGGGGCTCAGGCATATCCCTGGACAAGATAGGTTCCTCTCCTCCGAACCGGATAAGCGTGAAGGACATCGCTCATGGCAGGACACATGCGTACAGGGTTTATCGGCGTGGGGCGCATGGGTGCCAATATGGCCAGACGTCTCAAGGACCACGGCTATCATGTGACAGCGGTCTACGATCGGGAAGAGGCGGTTGCGAAAACGCTGGCCGTTGAATTGGGCTGTGAAGCCGCCGCGAATCCGGCTCGAGTAGCCGAACTGTCCGAGGTAGTGCTGACCGTCGTATCCGACGATACCGCAATGCGGGACATCTTTGTGGAAGGCCGGTCGTCCAGCCTATTGGAACAAGCAAAGAATCGGTTGTTCATCAACTGTGCAACCGTGAGCCCGCAAGTCCACATCGAGATCGAGACGCTCGTCGAACGGCGCGGCGGGTCCAGCCTCGAAGCCTGTATGGCAAGCAGCATCACCCAGGCCAGACAGGGCACCCTCTATCTGATGTGCGGCGGCAGGAAGTCGGCCTTTCTCCGCGCCAAACCGGTGCTCGAATCTCTGAGCAGCAGTCTCCGGTACATTGGAAAGGCAGGCGAAGCCGCGAAGGTGAAAGCCCTCGTGAACATGGTGATGAACTGCAACACGGCGGCGCTGGCTGAAGGACTGGGTTTGGGGCAGGCGCTGGGCCTGGATCTGGCCATGCTTCGCGAGGTCTTCAGTCAAACTGGAGCGGCCTCCCGGGTGTTGGAGACCGACGGCGAAGACATGCAACTGCGTGCCCATGACTGCTATTTTTCCGCAGCCCATGCGGCGAAAGATTCGGGAATCGCCCTGGACTTGGCGAAGGAGGCCGGCCTTACCCTCCCATTAGCCCAGGCGACATTGGAGCAGTACCAGAGGTTGATCGCAGCAGGAAAGGGCGAGTTGGACAAGTCCGGCGTAGCGGAACTCACCTTCAAAGGACGAATGGAGTGAGGTTCCCTGCATTAAGCCGTGAAAGGATTCCGCTTCTCGAACCATTACGAGGATAGGCATTCGATTCCCTCTTCTCGTGGTATGGAGGTTCACATGACCAGACACCGTCGTAATTGGCCCACACTACTCGCAACCACACTCCTGCTCGCCCTCCCAGGCGTCGCCGCCGCAGATGATCTCCCATCCCTGCCTCTCTCCAAGATTGTTCTCTACTCCAGTGGTGTCGGGTATTTCCAGCATGACGGCACCGTGGCGAATCGTCAGCAGCTCAATCTCCGGTTCAACGTGAACCAGATCAACGACATCCTGAAGAGCCTGGTCGTCCAGGATTTCGGCGGTGGCAAGGTCTCGACCGTCACCTACGGCTCGCGCGATCCGGTGACGAAAACCTTGGGCACATTCGGTATCAATCTCAACGGCAATCCGACCTTAGGACAGATCCTCACGCAGGTGCGCGGCGAGAAAGTGGAAGTGACAGCGCCCAATCCTCTGCTGGGAACCATTCTCGGCGTGGAAAAGAAAATCGAGATCATCTCGGAAGGAACAGGCCGCCGCGTGATCGAACAGGAATATTTGAATCTCCTGACCGACGACGGTTTTCGCTCGCTCCCCTTCGCCCAGATCCAACGGATCAAACTGACCGACCCCGGGCTCAACGCCGAACTCCAGCAGGCCCTGACCGTCCTCGCTACGACACACGATACCCAAAAGAAAACCGTGTCGCTCATGTTCGATGGAACCAGTAGCCGCCAAGCCCGTGTCGCCTATCTCACGGAAACACCGGTCTGGAAGACGTCGTACCGTTTAGTGCTGGAAGACGACAAACCGCCATTCCTCCAAGGTTGGTCCATCGTGGAGAACACCACGGAGCAAGATTGGCACAACGTAAAACTGTCGCTCGTGTCGGGACGGCCAATCTCGTTCATCATGGATCTGTATCAGCCGCTCTACAATCCCCGTCCAGTCGTGCAACCGGAGCTATATGCCAATCTTCGCCCACAGACCTATGGCGATACGATGGATGAAGCGAAACCTTCCGCGCCAGCTCCCATGGCGAGCAGCGAGATGAAAGCCTTGGCGAAGCGAAAAGAAGGTTTCTTGGGAGGCAAGATGGAATTGGGCGCGGCCAGCGGACGAGCCAATGCGGCACCGGAGAGTCCTATGGCAGCGGATGTAGAAGCTGGAAGCTTGAGCGAGACCGCATCACCAGCCGCAACCGCACAGGATAAGGGCGAGCTGTTCGAGTACCGGATCGACACACCGGTGACGCTAGCGAAACATACGAGCGCCATGCTTCCGATACTCAGCCAAACACTGAATGGGCAGAAGGTCTCGATCTATAACCAGACCGCCAACGTCAAGCATCCGCTCCACGGCTACCGGCTCAAGAACGCCTCTCCCCTCCACTTGATGCAGGGCCCGATCACGGTCTTCGATGGTGGCGCCTATGCCGGCGATGCACGGATCGAGGACCTACCGCCCGGACAAGACCGGCTGATCAGTTACGCCCTCGATCTCAAGACCGAGGTTGAACCCAAGCTCGAAGGCGGCCAACAAGAATTGGCAACGGTGTCTTTGAAGAAAGGCACCATGCTGGTCTCACGCCGATTGATTGAAGATTGGACCTATGTGGTGAAGAATCGCGATCAGAGATCCAAGACGGTCCTGATCGAACATCCCTATCGAGCCGATTGGAAATTGGTCGAGCCAAAGGACCCGGCTGAACGGACCAGGGATCTCTATCGCTTCGGCGTTCCTGTCGAGGCCGGGAAGACTGTAAGTCTTCGCGTGAAAGAGTCTCTACCGATCCAAGAGTCGATCCTGTTGATGGAGAGCGGCATCAATCAAATCGCATTTTACCAGAACGCCAAAGAAGTCGGCCCGAAGGTCAAAGAGGCATTGCAGCGCGTCGTGCAGTTGCGCAGCAAGCTCGACGAAACGAGGGCCCAGAAGGCGAGACAGGAACAGCGTATCCAGGAGATCACGGCCGAACACACGCGTATCCGCGAGAATATGCAGCGGTTGGCACAGAACTCCGACCTCTATACCCGCTACGTCAAGAAACTGGATCAGCAGGAAACCGAGCTCGAGAAACTGCGGAAAGACATCGAGAGCCTGAAGAACACCGAAGAAGAGCAGCGGCGCGAACTACAGAACTACGTCATGAACTTGGATGTCGCGTAGCTCAGAGAAAGAACCGGCGGATCTGCTCCTCGGGTACGCAGCCGACGAGCAGATCTCCGTATGGTGACACCAGAAGCGGCACGCCGGCCTGGCCGGTGGCATGCCAGTCCTCAGTCCACTCCCCCATTACCTGCTCAAGATCAGTTCCGTCTGTCATCCCAAACTCGTCGAGGACGAGCGGACTGGAGATATCTTTCCCCTCCACCCAGAATGCGCGGTACAGAGCACCCACTGTCTTCATGCCTGCATCATGATCGCGCTGGAGCAGCGAGACGGCCAGAGCAATCGCAGGTCCGGTGTTCGGCTTGCCAGGAGGCAACGTGATCGGAAGCCTCGGTGCCAGACGCTGCACCACCGCCACTTCATGCTTCAATTCCGCACCGAGCGATCCCTGCCAGGGCTTCATCGGCTTGGGCAAGTGCGGAGCATGCTGTACCCCTCGCCACATACAGCGATCGATGAGTTGCATCTCGCGCAATCGCTCGTGCATGGCATAACAAAACGGACAATTGAAATCGCCGTAGAGCAGATATGGCGCAGTTGAGCTGAGAGCATCGGACCGGTTCATGGGCCCAACCTAGCCGATCGAGTCCGGCTCTGTCCAGAATCGTGGGAGGGCTCTACATGGAGAGAGAGGAACCAGCCACCTGACTGAGGACCTGCCTCAATGCCGCCAGCGTGACCGGCTTGGTGATCACTTCATCCATTCCAGCTTGCCGACAGAGGTCCACTTGATCCGGAGAGGCGTGCCCGGTCAGCGCAATGATTGGGAGCCGCGCGGATGGATCCCGTTCGGCGGCTCGAATAGCGGTCGTGGCCTCATACCCGTTGAGTTCCGGCATCTCGCAATCCATCAATACCGCATCATAGGAGGCACGGGTGACGGATTCCAATGCCTCGCGCCCATTACGCACCACCTCCACCTGGCATCCCAGCTTCTGCAGGAATTTGCAGGCCACGACTTGATTGATTTCGTTGTCGTCCGCGACCAATACCCGCAGGCGAAGGGGATCGGCAGGCTGCAGCACGCCGGCCTGCTTTTCCAAGGGTAGGGACGATTCGCGTCGAATCGCAGGAAATAATCGCGTTTGGTATTGAAAGGTGCTTCCCTTGCCTGATTGACTCTGGACCGCGATATCCCCACCCATCAAGCCGACTAAATTTCGGCAAATCATGAGACCAAGGCCCGTACCGCCGAACCGTCTGGCCGTTGAGACGTCCGCCTGAGAATAGGCCTGAAACATCCTGGCGATCTGGCCTTCCGTCATCCCGATGCCCGTATCGGTGATTGACCAAGACAACGTAATCGCGTCGCTCTCCTGCTCTTCCGCCTGCGCGCGTGTGACGTCGATGCGAACGGAGCCCTGTTCAGTAAACTTGATGGCATTCCCCACCAGGTTGAACAGGATTTGCCGCAAGCGCACCGGATCGCCGCGCAGCAGGGACGGCACATCGCCGGCGATCGAATGGGTCAATTCCAGCCCCTTCTTCTTGGCGAGTTCGGCCACCAGCGTCATGACGTCTCCCACTAAGGACGGCAGATCGACATCTGCCACTTCGAGTGTCATCTTGTCGGCCTCGATCTTCGAGAAATCCAAGATGTCGTTAACAAGTGCGAGGAGCACTTCCGCCGACCGTTGCATCGTCGACAGGAGGCTCCGCTGGTCCTGAGACAGAACCGACTCCTGGAGCAGTTGGGTACAACCCAACACGCCGTTCATCGGTGTACGCAATTCATGGCTCATCGTCGCCAGAAAGATGCTCTTGGCCCTGGCGCTTTCTTCAGCTACCTCCTTGGCCCTCTCCAATAACTTTTCCGCTGTCACGTCCACGGCGTAGCCTCGCACCTGCCGGACATGCTCCATCGGAAAGAACGACCAGGCGAGCGTGCGTTGGCCCACGGCATGGTCGATTCGTCCGCTCGGCGCCTTCTGATCGAGGCAACGCTGAATGATACCGGCGACGTCTGGCGGAAACACCGCCTCAATTTCGCCCAGCTGAGCTCCCCAGGCGTTCATCCATTCCACCATGGCCGTATTGGCATAGAGCATCGTGCCGCTGTCGTCGAATTCGACGATCGGGCTGGGGGCATCTTCCGCCAATCGTGCAACACGCTGCAGTTCACGCTCAGCCTCCTGCTTCGCCGTCAAGTCTCGACAGCAGACGAGCGCGCCGCTCCGTTCTGTTCCCTGCTGCCGAGGCCAGAACATCGCCGCGATCTCCTGCACAGTACCGTCATCGCGCATCCACTGATGAGATCCGATCGTGGACACTTCACCCGTAACGATCGCCCGCTCCAACGGACAATGGGAATCGCCCGCCTCCCCTTGCCGGCAGCATCGGATGATTCGGTGGAGCGATTGCCCCACGACATCGTTCATCCGTCCCACCAAAAGCTGGGCAACAGGATTCAGGGACAAGATCACCCCCTGACGATCCGTGACGAAGAGGGCTTCGCCGGAAGCCTCCAGCAGAAGGACCATATCTTCTCGTGAGGGCCGCCAGGAAACTGGTGTATTGCTCAGAGAGTCCACCGGGCGCGGGGTTTCCATTACGCGGCCACCTGGCGCAAGACCTGTTCGACGTCCACTCCGCTCTCTCGCGCATCGCAAACGGAATGGATGCGCCGCTCATGGGCCTGGTTCTCCACCAGATCCACGGCCAGCGGAGGCACGATGGGACGCCGTGACGCGTCACGGCAGATGTAGAGCAGAGGAAGATGCGCCTTTCCCGGGGTAATGGCGCCGACTACGCCAAGCTCGCCAGACCCAAGCGCAACCAGGCTGTAGAGGGGATAGACCCCGATGGTGCGGATCAGCGATGAGATCATCGGCAAGAGTGCGGCATGGCCTTGATAGCGTTGATACAACTGGGTCAGCGCCTGGTTGGAGGACATCGGGGTTAGACCGGTCTGTCCCGTGATCAATTCATCATATTGATCGACCATGGCGACGATTTTCGTAAACTCCGAGGTGGACGTCATAACAACTTCCTCTGTACCGTTAGACTCCACGGCATGGTGATCTCGCACGACAGCGACGACTTCGGGATCGACTTGTCCACTCTTCTCCAAGGCCTTCATTCCCAATGTCCCATGAGTCTGGTAGAGCGCCAGTTGTGATGGGGCCATCGTCTTCGAACGCTTGATGATGTTCCGTGGAAGCTTGGCCAGGCCCACATCATGCAGCAATGCAGCCAACCCCAGTCGGCGAAGAGCATCTGGCGTGTGGTTAAGCGCGCGTCCAAGGACAACGGCGAGCGTGCAGGTCGTCATGCCATGTTCGTGCAGCGTCGGATCCGGTTGTCGCAAGCCCAAGACAGCGAGACAGGCGGCTTCCTGTTCCAATACGTGATCCACCATGTCGTCGACGATGGCCCGTACTTCATCGATCGCCACTACGTCACACACCCTGGTCTCCTCGAACAGATTGCTGATGCGACGCACCCACTCCGTGCGTCGTTGCTTGGCCTGCCCAAGGTGATTGGCGAGTGTCAGCGGAGACAGCTCCTGCGCTAGAGACCGTCCTGCACCGTCTGCGTTGACAGGAGGTGTGTCAGCCGTTGAAGTCGTTGGCGCAGTCTCGACCTTGCCCGAAGACTTGTCGGGTGACGGCCCCTCCTCTACGTCGAGACCTAGCGCCGGATCGATAGTGACCTTGGCAACACCCGCTTTGCGCAAGGCATCGATCTGTGATTGATCAGTGATGGGAAATTTATGGCGGAGAAACGGCGTGTGAAACCAGGAGCGGTCCACGCCGACCAGGTACATGCCGGTCTTGAGCTTCTCGAGGTCGATCTCACGCTTGGACACAGACACTCCCGTCGCACCGAGACATTTGACCCTACAGTATCGGCTGAACCTTGAACCCCCTTAAGTGTTCCCCTGGAGAACTCGGCCTGCCCATCACGCTCGGCCTCCTCGTCGCAAGCCGGCGGATGCAGGTAGCCGGCTGATCGTTCTTGATCGTTGGTGCCCAATTCAAGCCGTTTAGCATAAGCAGCTCTGTCTTCTCCGTGGTAGACTTGAAGAGCTTCGGAAAATCACCTGCCTGATCTTTGCAGGTACGCTGAGGCGGTGAGCCAACGCCAAGAGCAAGGACGCTCCCGAAAAGCCCACGGTGGTAGGGCTACAGACCAAGGGAGGTAACACATGATCTCGGCCATGCACACGGCGCTCTCAGGCCTTTCCGGCTTCGCGAAGACGGTTGAAGTCGCGGCCCATGACATTGCCAACGTCAATACTGACGGCTTCAAGAAGTCGCATGTGGAATTTGTCGAAGTCCAATCGGGCGGCATCCTCCCGGTCGTGCAGAAAGACAATTCCCAGGGACCCACCATTCTCCGAGACATGGGATATGGTCCGGCTCCGGTCGAGCTCTCGAACGTGGATCTGGCCGAGGAAGCGATCAACTTAATCATCGGCCAACGGGGTGTCCAAGCCAACTTACGGACGTTGGATACGGCCAACGCTGTGCTTGGCAGCATCTTGGACATTAAGCGCTAGTCCAAGGCATCGAGCAGGCCTGGCCTGCATAGCAATCCTCTGCCCCTTGTGCTATGTCGGGGTCATGACACCGCCCCGCGTCCTGCTCCTCATTCCTCCGCTGACGCAACTCAATACCCCCTACCCTTCGACGGCCTACCTCACCGGGTTTCTCCACTCGCAGGGGATTCCCTGCGAACAGGCCGACCTGGGGATCGAGATGATGCTCCGCCTCTTCAGCCGTCCAGGACTTCAAGCGGTCTTCGATCGAATCAGACCGGGCCGATCTGTGCTGCCGCCTCCAGCACTCGTGATGCTTGAGCAAGAGAAGACCTATCTGGCTCGTATCGATCTTGTAGTGGCATTCCTGCAAGGCCGCCGTCCGCGCGCGGCGGCCCAGCTCGCACGACCCGGGTTCCTGCCGCAAGGCCCCCGGTTCGCCCGTCGATTTTCAGGATTCGAGAAGTGGCCGCAGTCGGATCGTGCCACACATTGGGCGACTCTCTATCTCGAAGATCTCGCGGACCTGATCTGCGCCACATTGTCGCCCAACTTTGGACTGAGCCGCTATGCTGAACACATCGCGCGATCCGCCGCCTCCTTCGATCCGTTACTCGACGCATTGGCGGAACCACCCACGCTCACCGACGAATTGATGCTCGAATCCTTGCGCAGCCACCTCAACAGGGCGAAGCCCTCGCTGGTCGGAATTTCCGTACCGTTTCCCGGAAATCTCTTCGGGGCGTTTCGCATCGCGCAGACGATCAAGCGGGAGCGTCCGGACATCGCCATCGCCCTCGGCGGCGGGTACGCCAACACCGAGCTGCGCCGCGTCAACGATCCGCGCGTGTTCGACTATGTCGATTTCATCACGTTGGATGACGGCGAGCGGCCGTTGCTATCACTGATCGAGCACCTCGGAGGACGGCGCCGGCGTGAACAGCTCTGCCGGACCTTCTACCGTGACAAAGATCGTGTCCGGTTCGCTCAGGATCTGTCCGCCACAAACTTCAGCATGGACGAGGTCGGCACCCCGACCTATCGGGGGCTCCGACTCGACCGGTACCTGACCATTCTCGACAGCACGAATCCGATGCATCGCCTGTGGTCGGAGGGCCATTGGAACAAGCTGACGGTGGCGCACGGCTGTTATTGGAAACAATGCACCTTCTGCGATGTCGGTCTCGACTACATCGGCCGCTATGAAACTACCCCAACCGATCGACTCATCGGACAGATAGAACAGTTGATCAAGGAAACCGGACGGCGCGGATTCCACTTCGTCGATGAAGCGGCTCCGCCTGCGGCGCTGAAGGCTTTGGCGTTGGGCCTATTGGAGCGCAAGATCCGCATTACCTGGTGGGGGAACATCCGTTTTGAGGAAGCCTTTTCACCCGACCTTTGTCGGCTTCTCGCCGCCTCCGGCTGCATCGCGGTCACGGCAGGGCTGGAAGCCGCATCTGACCGATTGCTGGAAAGGATGAAGAAAGGCATCACGGTCGATCAGACCGCGCAGGTTGCCTCGGCGTTTCGAAAAGCCGGCATTTTGGTGCACGCCTATCTGATGTACGGATTCCCTTCGGAAACCATCCAAGAAACAATCGATTCGCTGGAACGCGTCCGGCAGCTCTTTGCCGCCGATTTGTTGCAGTCGGCGTTTTGGCACCGATTCACCGCAACTGCTCACAGCCCAATTGGACTCAATCCCGAGGCACACGGGATCAGGATTCTTGGTCCACAATTCCGTGGTTTTGCCGACAATGACCTCCGACATTACGACCGAGCGGGAAGCACGCCCGATTGGCTTGGCGAAGGCTTGCGACGATCCATGCTGAATTATCTGGAGGGCCGCGGCCTGCGGATGGACGTACGCCGGTGGTTCGATCATAAAGTTCCTCGAGCGGCTGTACCGTCAATCTGGGTCAAGCAGGTAACAAGGCCTACGGCCATCACGGACCATCCAGCCATCGAACGGCGGCTTGTCTGGCTGGGGGGATCCAGACAACTCCCCCCATATCTCAGAAGCCGTGTCCTGGCAGGCGAGAGGAGACGGTGGATCGAGGGGCTGTTATCACAGGCCTCCCCTCACAGCCGGGGAGACGCGCCCTATCCGCTCTGGCGAGAAGCTCAGGCGACGTTTCCCGATGGTCCTCATACATTCGCGCAACTGCTCGAGACCCCGGGTTGGAAACGACTGCGGGCCGAGGGACTGTTACTCGTCTAGGCGCCTTCCGTGCCTTATTTCACCCGTACGCATGAAGAACTTGTACAGGATGGATGGAGAACCCAGCAGCGTCCCGGATAGGCCTCTGGCGGACTCAACAGAATCAACCAGTTAGCCCCTTCCGCCTCGGCACCCGCCTTGCGTCTTTCCTGCTTCGTTCCATCACCCTTCACGAAGGTGCGTCATGAAACGAATGCTGGCACATCGTGCCATCCCTGTCATGAGCCTGATGCTCTGTCTCAGCCAGTTCATTCCGGCAGTTGAGGCCGCGGTGAGTCAACCAATCGTCTTCGTATCCCGACAGGTCAACGATCAAGGCAGCGTGTTCTATGGTCCCGCCAAGGCGATGCCGGGGGCCGGGCCTCATAGCCGGTTCCGGCCCGCAGCACCGGGAAAGTTGCTTGTTCGAGAGGTGAACGGCACGATTCGCACGCTCGTCGACGGCAGCAATCCCACAGGCGCGAACTTGAATCTAATCGACGTTAATGCACCCCAAGTGTCCTACGACGGGCAGAAGATCATTTTTTCCGGCCTGCCGGCTCCGGCCTCCGGCCAAACCTATTCATCCAACCCCGGCGAAACCCTCGGCGCCTGGCGTCTCTACGTCATCAACTCGGACGGAACCGGCCTTCAAAAACTGGCCATTCCGGAGCAGACCATCAACCTCAACTACTTCATCCCCGGCACCGGCGGTACTTGGCGGTATGACGACACCTTTCCTTGCTGGTTGCCGGACGGTCGCATTGTCTTTACCTCTACAAGATGGGTCGTGTACGGACAGTATTCCGGCATGGTCGGCAGCAACCTGTTCGTTGTGAATGCAAACGGCACCGGCCTCCATCGCATCACCTCTGAACGCAGCGGCGCCGATCGTCCAATCGTCGACCCGTTGACCGGCAAGATCATCTTCGCCCGCTGGTGGCGTAACTATCGCTTCCCGACAGACCTCCTGGATACGGTGACGACGGCGCAGGGAACGGCCCGCGCACTGGGACTGAGTACACAGTTCGACCCCAATCCGCCGTCCAGGACGGCGCAGTTTGAAGCCAACATGTGGACCGCCGCCTCCATCAATCCAGACGGGACCGATCTCGCGGCGTTTTCATTGTTCTTCCGCGGCAACGAAACGATGAACCATTACTACGGAGGTTCGTTCGCACCAGACGGCACGCTCTACGGCAATTATTTTCCGATGGAAAACATGACGGAAGCTTCAGGATTCGGCGGCATCCGGAAGGTCAATCGTGGAGCAATCCGATATACCCACATCATCGGCAATACCAGACGCTACGAGCATCCTCAGATCACGACCACGTCGTTCGGCGTGGAGACGAGTCCGTCTGGGTATGCGGCAGATCCGTCCGTCATGGCAGATGGAACCTTGCTGATTTCTCTCGCCACCGGCAACCATACAACCTTATCTGGCGAGGATATCAATCAAGACTATGGCCTCTATAACATTGCGGCGACGGGAACCCCGACGCCGATCCTTGTCTATGATAATCCCGGTACAGCGGAGCTTCAGGCGCAGGTACTGGCGGCAAGACCGGTTCCCCCGATCATCGCCGACTCGATCGTCAACACGCCAAGCCTGCTCCCGCCTCCTGCCGCGGGACCCTATAACCAGGACGGCACGTTCACGTTTCATGCGCTGAACGTGTACGCCAACGGTCCGGTTGACATGGATATCGTCAACGCGCCTGCCGTCGGCTCCGCTGCTACGATCAAGTTCTTCATCGACCACCAACGGAGCAGTTTTGGGTCGTTTCCCGCACAGGACTTTCCGATCCTCTTGGAAGAACTTCCTGTCAACCCCAATGGATCGGTGCGGAGCACGAACGCACCGGCTAACGTACAACTCTTCGAGCAATTGAGGAATACCGCCGGCGCGGTACCTCCGACAACCAAAGGCATCACGCTGGACGGCGGAGCACACGTCGCCGGTCATAACTACGGCCGCCCGGGAGCCAGCGCCCGCTGCATCGGATGTCATGCAGGACACACGTTGTTACCAGTCCCGGCAAACGATGCGGACGCCCTCTGGACCAACCTCGGGCCAGGCGCTACGGTGACCGCGTCATCCCAGCTGAACAGCTTCACGAATCCGCAGTACATCGCCGATCGCCGCGTCCAAAAGGCGACGCTGCACTGGAGCACGGCACAGGGTGCCCTGGCCAATCAATGGGTCAAATTGACCTTTCCAGCCGATATCGTTGTCAAGACGGTCCGCCTGTACGGAGCAGGAGCCTGCACGATCCCCAATACCACCGTTCGGCTGTTCAGCGACCCGGCCGGACTTCTGCAGATCGGGCAAAACAGTTCCGGGTCGCCGGCGACCAATGGCACCGATGTCGCGTTTGCCGATCTCAAAAGTCGCGTTGTCCGTGTCGACCTCGGCAATCCGGGCGCCGCCTGCAACAATCAGAGCAGCTTGTCGATCAGCGAAGTAGAAGTGATCGCCGCAGGCGCTTCCGTGGCTCCGGCTCCTCCGGTCGGAACCACAGGGACACCGGCATCGGCCGCTCCCACGCCGGCGGGTGGCGGAGGCGGATGCACTCTGAATCCCCAGGGCGGTATTGACGCAATGCTGCCACTGCTCTTCCTCTCGACGATCGGCTATGTGATACGGAAGAGACGGTCTCGGACCCACCGCCAATGATTGCGCGAGGCGATAACATGCACACGGTCTCGCAGAACGACCATCCATCGACGTTCGGCCATGACCCAACCGAAACAGGGGTCGTCCGCTCCTTCGCCGACCTCTGCGGATTACACCAAGGGACGCCCGGCTGGTGGCGTGAGCCATGGTGTATCGGCGCGGCCAGCCTGGCCCTTCCCCTCTGGCTGGGGCTCTGGTGGACGGGCAATCACGGTCCGACGGTATGGACCAGCACGAATCTTTGGCTCTATGTTTCCCTCAGTTGCTGGCAACCGATGCTCGAAGAACTCGGCTTTCGGGGGCTACTTCAGGGAGTGCTTCTCGATCACACGACCTATCGTTTCGGCGTCGGGCCCGTCACGCTGGCCAACCTGTTGTCGTCAGCCGCGTTTGGGATCGCACACCTGCCCAGCCATCCATTGCCTTGGGCTGCGGGCATTTTTATAGTCTCCCTGTTGCTGGGCTTCGCGCGCGAGCGAACCGGCAGCCTGTACCCCGCTATGGCCCTCCACTGTTATTTCAACGCCGGCTATTTCCTCGTTAGCGGACTCCCAGGATAAGTCCGCCAAAAGCAACGGGCGGGAGATGCTCCAGCATCTCCCGCCCGTTTATTCTCGATCGCAAACTGGTCGGTTCAACAGGCGCTCAGCGACGCGAGCACCTCGCCAAACACACCGCCAGCCGCTACTTGTTCGGCTGCGGCGTATAGCGCAAATAGGGCTTCACGACTTTGAACCCCTTCGGAAACAGCGTCTTCGCTTCCGCATCGTTCACCGCCGGGGTAATGATGCAATCCTCGCCGTCTTTCCAGTTGGCCGGCGTGGCCACCTTGAATTTGGACGTCAACTGAAGAGAGTCGACTACGCGGAGCAATTCGTCGAAGTTACGGCCACATGACGCCGGATAGGTCAAGGTCAGCTTGATCTTTTTGTCCGGGCCGATGATGAACACCGAACGTACCGTCATGTTGTCGAGCGCGTTCGGATGGATCATATCGTACAGCGTCGCCACCTTCTTATCCGGATCGGCAATGATCGGATAATTCATCGTGGTATGCTGGGTTTCATTGATGTCGTTGATCCAGCCCTTGTGGGAATCGAGCGGATCGACGCTCACCGCAATGACCTTGACTCCCCGCTTCTTAAAATCTGGGGTAATCTTGGCCACCGTTCCCAACTCGGTCGTGCAGACCGGGGTATAGTCCTTCGGATGCGAGAAGAGAATCCCCCACCCACCGCCTAACCATTCGTGAAAATTGATCGTTCCCTCTGTTGTCTCAGCTGTAAAATTCGGGGCTTCGTCGCCCAAACGCAGTGCCATGATGCCCTCCTTGCCAATATGCTGGGTGAATATGACCGGCTCTGCGCTACGATACTGTGCCCCGCGGGACGAGTGCAAGGGGGGAAAGGACTCAAGAGTTCCAGCGGCTCTGCCGATAGAGAAGCAGCCACCCGCTTGGAGAACGATATGGAAATGATCGTTGGAAATCGGCCGAAACTCCGCATTCCGACCGACAAGATGTATCAGTTGCTCCGTGAAGGCTGCATCAAAGAGTTCAACACACTCAAATCAGCCGGAACTACCTGCGACCTCAGGGGCTGTGATCTCCGCGGGCTGGATCTCCGAGGCATGGATGCCGATGGTCTGGATCTCCGCGACTGCTATTTTCGCCAGTCCGATCTTCGAGGCATCGACTTCAGCAAGGCCCAGATGGAAGGGGCCAGCATCAATGCGTGCAAGATCTCGGGCGTGTTGTTTCCAAGCGAATTGGCTCCGTCGGAAATTGAGCTCTCGCTGCTGCACGGCACACGAATGCGCTATGCAAAATAGCGCTACGAGCCGGCCGTCATCGACAAGGTGCTCCGAACCAGCTCCTGACCGGTCGCGGTCAGATTCACGTCGGTCACGAATAACCGCTCTTCCGGCAGTTTTCCGCCGGTGACAATCCGTTCACGCACGGAATCCGCTCGCTGCTTGGCAAGCGCACGAAGCGCGTTTTCATCCATCGGCATGGCGTCCACCAGACGTTGCTTCATCTCCTCCATCGTCGGCGGCTTGGGAGCAGGCGTCGGCGGTCCCGCCGGTGATGCGACAGGCGTAGCGGACGGTTTACCGAACTGCTGATCGAACAACTCCTTAATCAATCGCGCCTCCTCATCAGCCGGCACGGCCGTCTCTTTCGGCGCCCCCTTGTCCTGCCGCCATTTCGCCAGCACTCGCGCCTGCAATTGCTGAGATGCGAGCGCCCGTCGATCTCGGTCTGGATCAGCCGTCCCAGTGATCTCCAACCGCAAGCCTGGACGCTCCTCCAAACCTTTGGCCAGTGTCTCGAGCTTCTTCACTTCCCCATCGAGCAACGATCCCGATCCCGGCTCGAACGCGACAAACTTCAGATCTTCGCCGTCTCCTCCACCGGGAATCAACTTGCCCATCAGGCTGAACGGTGACGCCACGATTTTCATCAGAATATTGCCCAGTGTGGACCAGACGACTTTTCCATATTTGAAGTCGGGATTGGCCAAGTCACCGCGAATCGGCAAATCGATCTCGATTCGGCCTTTTCGATCCTTCAAGAGCGCAACGGCAAGCGGCACCGGCAGCGACGTGGCATCGGGACTGTTTGTTTTCTCCCCAAACGTCAGCTGATCGATGACCACTTTGTTTTCTGCCTCGAGCTGCTTCTCCGACACCTTGTACGCCAGGTCCAGGAACAGCTTTCCCTTCTGAATCGGGTATCCCGCAAACTTTCCGCTGTACGGAGACGCGGCGATCAGGTTCACGTTGTCGAACTTGACCGTGAGATCGGTGAAGGCATCCTCCGTCAGCGGATTGATTTGTCCAACGATCTTCAGCGGTGCGACGTGATCCACCCGGCCGGAGAGTTCGACATCCGCCTTCGCCACGCGTTTGGACGACAATCCCTTGATCGAGCCAGTCAAATCCTGAAGGCCTGTCCGCACATATGGCTCGATCGACTGATCCTCAAAGCTCACCGCCCCCTTCAACAGTTTCACTTGCTTGACCGAAACGGATACCGGCGGAGTTTTCTTCTCCAACTTGGGCGCAGAGTCCTTCGACGGAGCGGCGTCCTCCGTACCAACTGAAGCGGCCGGAGCCCCCAGCTGGCTGACGTTGAGTGTCCCGTCTTCATGGACAAGGAGATGCGCATGAGGCTGATCCAACCCGATTTCCTCAATCGTGACGGATGTCGGATCCAGAGCCAGCGCAATCTGACGGAGCGACAATTGCTTCAATGTGGCAACACTGGAGGCGTCATCCCGGTGCGAAACAGCAAGACTATTCAGGCCGAAGTTGCCGTGAAAGGTCATCATCGGAGCCTTGGGATGCTCGACCGCCAGGTGAAAGACACCGTCGAGGTCGATCGAACCGGAATCCAGCGAGATCCTGGTCGGTTTGTCGAGGTATGGTTGAAACGGAGGCAAGTCGAGACGTTTCATGCCGATCACAAAGTCGGCCTGAAAGGGTTTCACCAGCATCTGCCCATCCAGCTTGAGCAGGCCGGTGCCGTTGATCGTCTGCTCCACCGTCAGGGGGATCACCCGAATATCCGGCAAGGAGAGGTCATGGGTACGGGCCGACTGCACCACGACGTCGGTCCGCATAGGCACCATCGTCGTGCGGTCTTCAAAATGCACCGTGTGATTGGTGACTGAAACATCCTTCACCACAATGGTCCAGGGCGGTTCCGGAGCCGTCGGCGCGGGAGTCGAAGCCGCAGCGTCGGCTGTACCCCCCTGCTGTGCCACCGGGGTGAAGAGCAGTTGCAGATTGAGCGTGCCGTCGGGATTTCTCCAGACATGGTCCGTGGCACCGGTCATGGTCACCGACGCAATGGACAGGGCGCGCTTCTTCAGGTCCACCTCAATGCCGTCCACTCCCAATTTTGGAACGGTAATGACCGGCGCCGGATCGCCCTTGTCATGGATCCCGACGTCCGCGAGGTGCAACGACGTGTCGGACACGATCAGATCGATCGGAGAAGCCGCGGCATCGAAACGATAGCGGCCTTTCGCCTGAATGGTCCCAGCAGGAATATCGAAATTGAACTGATCTTGCAGATACTGAAAGAAGGTCGCGATCTTCACACCGTCAAGCGACAGTTGCCCTTCGGATCGAATCGGCTCGAGCGAAATCGTTCCCTTCCAGTCGAGCACCTCCCCTTTCCCCAGCTCCGCGGTAAAAGAATAGGTGTTGTCTCCTCCCGGCTTCGTGTGAAAATTGCTCAAGGCGAGATTGATCGGCACGATGTCGATCGAGAACGGTTTGGGCTTCGACTCATCACGGAACTCCACGACTCCCTGCGCGATCTCAAACCTCCCGATTTGGACCGCGGGAATCTCACCCTTCGGTTTCGTATCATCGGCTGGAGGAGGAGCGGCGGAAGGATCCGCCGACGGAACGAGATCGGTCAGATTGACATGGCCATCCTTCGCCACCCTCACGGCAACATAAGGCACCGCGAATCGTATCGCATCGAACACATAGGCCCGCTTGAAGATCGACACCGTTTCGAAATCGACGAAGAACTCCTCAAACCCGAGCATCGGTAATCCATCAGGCTCCTGAATCTCAAATCCGGTCAGTCGTAACGACAATAGGAAGGGGTTGAAGGCAACATCTTTGGCTAGAACGGGCTTTTTTAGCTTCTCCGACACCGCCGGGAGTACATGGTCCTTAATAATGTAGGGAATGAGGAAGAAGCCGACGAGGGTATAGAGGACAAGCCCTGTGGCAGCCGTCACGGCAAGTGGAATCGGACGAAGAAAGCGACGCATAGACATCACACGGTTTGATACCAGGAGTGAGGGGAAACTATAGGAGAGATCGCCTGGGGAAATCTACTACAGAGTGAACGATTAGAGGATGAAGAAGCGATGAGGACAAATTCTACAGCGGCGAAGGATTGCCGAAAGTTCTTATCAGAGGCACAAAGAAGAGTAGCTTCGCCGGATGAGAGAACTAAGGAACACTGGAGGTGCTTATCCGCCGCCGACAATGAAGAGAGGCTGCGCCTGAATGGCCCTCGGGTCACACAGAAATTAGAGTTGGATTACTGGAGGTACTTATCCGCTGCCACTAATATCGGAGGCTAACGCCGATGAGGCAGCGGTACGAGCGAGCTTGGTGTGGTGCGCCCGGCTGGAATCGAACCAGCGACCCTCAGCTTAGAAGGCTGATGCTCTATCCAACTGAGCTACGGGCGCATTCTGAAAAGCGTTGAGAGGTTATCACCCGAACAAGGCTAGTCTGAAGCCTTATCGCGATGACGTCAAGTCCTGCGCAAGAACTAAGGGATAGCAACGATCAACACGATTGGGTACACTCCCGCCCAGATGAGCGACACTCGTGTTCAAACGATCTATTGATTTGTACTCGCACGATTGAACCTTGAAAAGCATTCCAACGACACATGGAGGGAGGAGGCTTCTGCTCTCTTGGAATGAGAGAGATGTGAAGCGCATGGACATGGGGACGATATTCATTTTCTACCGAAAGGAGACTTCATCATGAAGCGATTGCTGTTGGGAACGATCTTGGGGACCATGGTTACGTTGGGACTCGCTGGCCAAAGCGTGGCCGCTGGTCTCTTATCCATCGACGGTATCCAAGGCACCTCGGCTATACCGGGTAAGCAAGGCTGGATCAATATCGAGTCTGTTCAGTGGGGACACGGCACTCTTCCCTCAGCAAGCGGTAAAACGGCTGCACCTCCTGAGTTTCAGCCGATCACAATCGTGAAGCAGCTCGATGCGACCTCTCCCATTCTGGCATTGGCGGCAACACCAGCAGGTATGAACCATCCCAAAGCCGCGATTGAGTTGACGATAGCAGGTAGGGAGACACAAGTCCCCTATGCAAGGATTGAGCTGGAACAAGTTCGAGTGACGAGCTACCAGGCTTCAGCCAACGGCTCTGGTTCCCCAGCTCCGACTGAATCGATCACCCTCTCATACGGAAAAATCAGATGGGTCTATTTTCCTACCGACCCAAGGGGAGGGAAAGCGGGCGCACCCGTCACGACGGGCTTTGACCTAAGAACTGGACAGAAGTTTTAGAGCGAACGGACCGATAGCCGGCTCCTATACATGGGATCCGGCTATCGGTGTTGTCATGCGGAGAGCCGCGGAAGGCTCTCGGCGTCGATAGAGTACCCCCGGGAAGACAGCGGTTGGAACCCGTCCAGATGGATGGATGGGTTCCAACTTTCCACGCCCAGCATGCTGGAGAAAGCTTACATCTCAATCCGCAAACCAAAGGTGCCGGCGTAGTTATTGAACTGTTCGTTCCCTACCATGGCACGGAAGTTCACGAACGGCTGCCAGCCATTGGGGAGCACCATGACCAATCCCGTGCCGAGGTTGAAATAATTCCGGACCGGCACATCATTCTGGAACCGGAACTTCAGCGGGTTGGCGCGCAAATCCTCGACGAACGTCACATTGATGAACCGTTGAGAGTTCGCAAATTCATGGATGTAGTCGGCGTTGGCCTGAGGAACGAGCACACCCATCGACGTACTGATCGCCGCCTGTCCCTGTACGCCGAGCACACTCTGAACTGAATTCACCCACTGATCGTCATATTTCAAACCCAACCCACCGCCGCTGGTTTCCGAATAGTCTCCAATGTGCGTATTCGTATAGTTGAATCCGACACGCGGCCCCACGGTAAACATTCCAAGCGGGTGATCGTAGCCCGCCAAGGCGCTTACCCGAAAGACATTGCCGTTGGACGAGCTGCTGGGCGCGCCGTTTAAGTTGCGATCTGGTCCTCCAGCCACACCGGTCACCAGGGCGTTCGCATTTCGGGCCACCAGATAGTTGTCATGGGTATACCCGGCCACCAACTGGACAAAGGTGCGATCCGTAGGCAGGTAGGAACCGAACAGGGTAAACCCAAGGCTGTTCGTGTTGAAATCTCCGCCATTCCTGAAGTCACCATGCGTATTCGAATAGTTGATGGCCACCCCAGCCACCGTCTGCTGATTGAACCGATAGTCCGCGCCGGCGGTGATACCCAGAATCGTCGATTTGTACCCGTCTTGAAACGTCGTCACGTCACGGTTCAGCGCCTCGACCAATCCAGAGGCAAAGAAACCGAACCCTTTCATCCGACTGGAACTGCCGGTCGTGAATCCGGCGCTGGATGCGTCTCCGGCCGGATTCATCGGCGCCATCGCGCCGAATCCCCGAATCAGACCAGGAGCCATGAGCCCGAAAGGATTCATCGCCAATGCGGACGGCGAGGAGGATCCGTTCATGGCCTGGCCGCTCTCAGTACGGACGTCTTCCAGTCGGGACAGAATGTTGCGATTCAGCAGCGACACGGCCGAAGCCTGCACGGATGCCGCTCCGCCGCCAGCCGAGGTCGCCCCACCAGTCAACCCGGGGCCGCCTGTACAAGCCGCTTGAAGATTCGTGGCCAGCACATTGGAACCCGCGCCTTGCAAGAGTCCGGCACAGTTATTGGCCAACAGGCCGTTGACTTGTTGATTCAGCGTCTGCGCCTGCACCAAGTGAGGGAGAAACAACCCCACACCGACAACCGCGACAACCAGCCATATGACATTCCGGAAACAGAAACCTTTTTTCTCCATCATATTCCTCCTCCCCAAAAGGTCACACTACTGGTTCCGTAGGTCGCGGCCACCGACGAAAAAGTTCATTTCGACCATTGTTTGCCTGGATCAGACCCCCTGGCACAAGGGGTCACATTATAGGTACACTACCCGCCACCTTCAATGGGCCCTTGGTTCATATCAGCCACGCGGAGCGCCGGTGATGAACCTTCCCCCTCCTCGTAACGACAGACCCCCAGCAATGGAGAATTGCCGCCTTTACATGGAGGACATTGCCATGCGAACTCGTTCACTTGGGCTTCTGATTGCGCTTTCGACGTTTGTGAACCTCTGGGGCTTGCCCATTAGTGGACAAGCCGGCGATCCGCCTCCGCCCACCACCGAAGGCGACGTGCAGTCGCGCGGGTTGAGCCTACCGAACATCGCTCCGCCGCCACCGCCGCCTCCCCCGCCACAGCTGACGGCCCCGCCGATCCCTGTGCCTTCAACCGTGCCGGTCGTGAATTCATTGAAGGTGGTCATCCGTCCTCGGTGCGATACCAGGCAGCTTCAGCCGCACCAGATTGCGAAACCCTGCTCGAGGGTCACGTCGACATCGAGCACCATCGATACGGAATCGATGCACATCCTCGAGTTCAGAGGCAAGAATCTGCTGAGCCCGACCCTGTCGATCGTGAATGGGCCTTCGGACATCAACATCCATGTGGGGGACCCGCTCTCCCGAATACAAACCTGCCCTCCAGGCGCCTGCCTCCGAGCCAGCATGAGACCTCATCAAGGCACTCAGCGTGGGCCAAGAACGTTACAGATCAAGAATCCCCAGGGTCAGACGACGACTGTGCAGATCGAAGTGGTCGATGGGCTCGTGATCAACGTTCCACCGCGTCAGCCAGGCACGGCAGCCCAGCCGGCACAGCCCGCGCAATTGCCTCCGTGCCCGCCGCTTAGCTCCACTGGTCAAGTGGCAATGCGTCCTGGGGGCTGCCGATGAAAGACCTCTCTTGGATACACCGATGACAGGCTGCCGCCTCATACAGAAGGCAGGCATCACGTTTCTCGTGATGTGTATGATTTCCTGCGCCTCCGAACCGCCGCCGGTCGACTCCGTCTCCTCGGTGACCGGCGCGATCAATGCCCCAGGGGGAACCGACGCGTACGAAATCGTCGATTGCCTCTTGCCGGGACAAATCCGCCAGCTCGGCACACAGGTAACCTATGTCACTGAACGTCGCCCAGTGCGGACGACCAAGGAAGACTGCACGATCCGCGGCGGCGAATACGTGGCGGCAGACCGCGCCGATTACCAGTCTGCGCTCAAAGTCTGGCTGGCTGACGCGCAGAAAGGTTCGGCGGAAGCTCAGTACTATGCCGCGACCATCTATGAAAAAGGGCAAGGCGCAAAGCCTGACTATCAGGAGGCGGCGAACTGGTATCGCAAGGCCGCCGAGCAAGGAGACAAACGCGCGGCGGTGGGACTCGGCCGCCTCTACGAACAGGGGCTCGGCGTGGAAAAGAATCCCGCCGAAGCCTTCAAGTGGTTTGCCAAGGCATCGGGGTTAAATGAAACGGCCCTCTCCAAACTCACGACCAAACAACAGGCCGACCCCAATGCCGCCAAACGGATCCGCGAGCTCGAACAGACCCTCGCGGCCCGTGAGCAAGACATCAAGAAACTGTCGGGGGAATTGAAAGCCACCAACAGCCTGGTGGCCGGGCTGCAACGGGATCTTCAGGATCGCACCGCCCAAGCCCAGCAGGCCCGCGCCAAAGTCCAGCAGCAGGAGCAGCAGGCCCTGGCCCTCCAGACAGAACTCACTCAACTCAAAGCGAAACCCGATACGGGCAAACAAGCTGCAGCCCTGGAACAGCAACTCCAGTCGCTCAATACGACGACGTTGCGCGATCGTCAAGCACTCACCGTCCGCGACGCCGAAGTGAAACAGCTCCAAGCACGCATCACGCTCCTCGAAAAGAACGCCGAACGGATTCAGGTTTTAGAACAGTCGCTGGCCAGGAAGGACAGCGAAGCCGTCTCGCTCCGCACACAGCTCACAGCGGCCAATCAAGATTTGGCGAAGCTCAGCGAGCAGCTCAACGAGCGGCAGCGTCTCGCAGCCGACGAAACCCGTAAGAGCCTGGAGGCCCAGCAGCGCTACCAAACGGCCCAAGCCCAGTTTGAACAGCTGCGGGCCAAACCGGACCAGTCCGGGGCGTTGGCGAAGTCCGAAGAAACCGTCAAGAAGCTCCAGCAGGACATGGCACAGGCCAAGCGCGACGCAGACGAGCGCGCAAAAGAAGTGACCCAGCTCCAACAGAAAATCGCTGCACTGGAATCCGACGCCGAGAAACAGGCCAAGGCGCTCCAAGTCGCCTCCGTCACCGACTTGGGCTTCGACGGGCCTTCCCTCGAAATCATCGATCCTCCGCTTGCGAAGACGCGCGGCATTCAGGTCACGACGGATGAACTCGCCGTTCCGATCAGTACCGGCACGAGGCGTTCCGTCACAGGCCGTGTCCTGGCGCCGGCCGGTCTTCGCACACTTACCGTCAATGGGGAAACGGTCAAACCGAATGACGAAGGCGTCTTCACGACGACGCTCCCCGCTATCCGGTCGAACCAGGAAGAAGTCGCCGTCCAGATCTTGGCTATCGACACGCAGAACAAACGGGCCGCCTTGAAGTTCATGCTCAAGGCACGGGGCAGTGCCAAGATGGCCCCAGCTGTGCCCAAGCAAGACCTCTCCGGCTTCGGCCGGTACCATGCGCTCGTCATCGGCAACGATCACTACAAACACTGGCCGCAACTCATGAACGCGGTCTCGGATGCCACGGCCATCGCCAAGGTCCTGAAGGATCGGTACGGCTTTCAGGTGACGCTCCTCAAAGACGCCAGCCGCGGGCAAATCATGAAGGCGTTGAATCAGTATCGAAAGGTGCTCACGGAAAAAGACAATTTGATGATCTACTATGCCGGCCACGGCCACCTGGAGCAGGGCATCGACCGCGGCTACTGGATTCCGGTGGATGCAGAAACCGGCGACAACTCCGAATGGGTGTTGCTCCCCAGCGTGACCGACATGCTGCAACTGATCTCCGCCAAACACGTCATGGTCGTGGCCGATTCCTGCTTCGGCGGCAAACTCACCAGAAGCTCGCTCGCGCAATTGAAGCCGGGCCTGACCGACGACGCCCGCATCGATCTGCTCAAGACCCTCGCGCAAAAACGCGTCCGCACCGCCATGACGTCAGGTGGCGTGAAACCGGTGCTCGATGCCGGCGGCAGTGGCCATTCCGTCTTCGCCGACGCCTTCCTCGGCGTGTTGGATGAGAACAACACGGTGCTCGAAGCCGAGCGGCTCTTCTGGGCCGTCCGCACCCGCGTCGTCAGCACGTCGCAAAAGCTCAACGCCGAGCAGATCCCGACCTACGACCCGATCCACATGGCGGGCCACGAAAGCTTGGGGGATTTTATCTTTGTGCCGCAAGGGAGATGAATCAACTAAGGAGCACTCCGCCACCTTGTTTCCTTAGGCTTGAACCCTAATTGATCACAGTGGCAGCCTCACCAAGGAGGGTTTCCATGATCGTTCGGTGGCAGCATGCGGTCGGATTTCTGATCCTCCTCGTCACCGCCGTCTTCGTCGCCGCGGAAGACCAACCACCTGTCCCTCGCTTCACGATTGACCAGCCGCTGCATTTCCTGAAGAAAGATGGCGGCGACGTCCTCCTCCAACCCGGCACCTACAGTCTCAAACCAACTTCGGAACATCAACTGCGCTTGCACTCTGAAACCGCCACCGATCTGATCACCGTCGAGGCCGTCGAGTTGCCCCATGATCAGGAGTTAATGGTTCCCGTGGCCGGAACGCTGGCCACTGATGAAGATTCAGTTCATGTGGTGCTCTTCCTGCCGGAAGGCAAAGCACTGGACGCAGTTGGATCTCGAAGCGGCGTGAGAGCTAGAGCCGGCGCATTGACCTCTAGCCAACTCTCACAAGTCCAAATATCTCCGAGCACACTCAAGAATCTAAACGAAACAGTTAGACCTATGGGGAGTCCGCCACCGCCGATCCTCGGCATGCCTTTTCAAAATGCCATGGTTGACAATCCCGATCTATTCTTCAATTGGCGAGACGGGAACGGAAACCCGCGAGCCACATCATTTCGTCTCTGCCTAATCGAGGCAGGTACAATTTGCAGTCCACCGGATGCAACAATTTACCCTATAAGGGACCAACCTAGCATCACCGGCACCATTTTTTATCCAACCAACGGTCTTCCTCCACAATTTCACGGGAAAACATTTAAATGGACAGTCGGAGCTTGTGCACAAAATCCGCTCCAAACACAGAGCCTCGGGTCGACACAATATTCCGAACTCTGCACGTATGCCCCAGTACAGGTCTTAACCTGGCTATTTCCTCCTCCGAATCTGACATCTCCCTCCAATAACATGACACTGACCAACCTGACGTTCACTTGGGCCTACGGCAACACGAACAACATCGATCGATTTGAATTCTGTCTCCATGACACGGGCAGCAGTTGCGGAGATCCCAACTCAGTTATATACAAACTGAAGAATCCTGCTGCCCGCGCTCATTCATTGGGGAGTGCTTTTTGGCAATGGTTTGATGGAATGACTGTCAATTGGACCGTTGGTGCATGCAATCGCAATAATCTATGCCAGTGGTCTAGCCCGCGCACAGTGCGGTTCCCGATCCCCCCTGGCAGCTTCAATAATATTCGTCAAATTATTGAAAACGCCAAGTGCACCAATTGCCACGGAATGGCTTCGGGAAATGCAAATTACCAGGAACATGTAGCCCGAGGGAGATTTCCAGCCAACACGGACCCCACCAATCGAACTGTCTGCGCCAACTGTCACACGCAAGGGAACGGCTTCTCAAATCTGTGGCGTGCACCAAGCCGCTATCATAACTTCTCGCCTGGAGGATCTGTTCGAGGTTGTTTTGAATTTAGGAGTCTCATTGAAAACAAATCAGAGATGGCTAGCCATCTGAAATCTGACGAACTTGTTCTCTGGGCGATAGATCGGATTCCGGGATTAACACGACCGCATTGGCACAGTCTGATCGACGCATGGTATCTGCAAAATTTTAGGTGTCCAACGGAATACCCGCCGGGTACCTTTCAGAGCCCATGGAGTAGAGCGCAACCCTATGGTGATTGACGATACGCCCAATTCATTTCAAGACTTTCAATGGCCAGCGCGTCACTGTCCTAAAGCTTGTGGCAAATACGCGTTTCTAGCTGGCTCAACAAAGCGGGTCGAATTCCTGCCGATGATATACGCTGTCCATGAAGCGTTGAACGCCTGAACCGCTACCCTGCCTGCAGGGAATCCCTGATGGGGAGTCTATGTCCACCAACGATTTAGATGAACCTCGAGGAACAACCCACCGACCTACTGCACGTCAGCGTTGGAATCCTGAGGACGAATGAAGGACCCAATCGTTGAAAAAGAAATAGCGCATGAACAATTGCGTGTTGGATGTATTTATCTCAAGCATAATCATCAAAATGAACCAACCCGCATCTCACGACGACTTACCGAACAGGATGAGCAAAACAGGTAGGCAAACACGTCAGATAGAAAAGGGAGGAGACAATATGTCGTACACAATGCAGAGAGGTTTCACGATCCTTGGTCTCGGAGCGGTGCTACTCTGCGGGACGCTCGCCCAGGCACAATCCGGATCGGTGTCGCCGGCTCTCCCCCCGAATATCGAAATCCTGGACCCGGGTCCCACCAAACCCTTCCGTACGCTTCGAGGCACCATCCGTGGCTGCCCTGATGGCTTTGCGATATCAGGCATCCATGGAGGAGATAATGTCTTACTCTGCATGCGCATGCTGCGCCCAGGATATCAACTCTCCACTGTGGCGACCCCGAGTGTCGGGAATACGGCAACCAGCCAGTTTACTCCGGCCACACAACCGGCCCTTGGGTATAGAGGGCCCACTTTCCACTGGTGTGGTCCCAATCGCTTCATGGTGGGTATCGATCTGCAAAACAATACTAATACGTTGCTATGCTCGACGTGGTCGGCTTCTCCCCCTGTCTCCGGAGGGCTTCGACTCGTCGTCGATCAGCCACCAGCGCACACAGTACGAAATAACCTCCATGCTTGTCCCCAAGGCTGGGCGCTTGTGGGAGTACATCTTTCCCAGAACATCTTTCTGTGCGGTGAGGTCGTTCCGGCGACCGCGCCGCCTCCGCCGCCTCCTCCACCGTCACCGTTTACTGTAGAGCGGCCGTTTGCTACACCAACGGGATCCACAGATGTAGTCCGTTCCGAGCCGAATTACCATCAGTGCGATGCGCTTCAGATGAGGGTGTTCTATGGTGACCCACAAAATGCCGGGATGCATATCAACCTTGCCAAGGGACAAAGCAAAGCGCTGACGATTGCGACGAACACGCCGATCTCGGACTCTCGCCCGTCAAACAATGAAAACCCTCGCGGGACAGTCGTCTACTGGCGCGCGATCAAATGGGAATGCCGCGATCCCGGTTCAGTAGTCGCAAAATTGCTTCACTGTCCAAGTGATGCGAACCTTGTAAAAATATCCCGATCGGCCAACAGCTCCAATATCTATATGGATTGCGTGATTCGACGACCGTAGGAGAACAATTGAAAAGGAGATACCACATGGTCAAGTACCTGCTCAGCGTGATCGTCGCGGCGATGGCACTTGCGGGAGGGATTGCTAAGGCCGAAACGATTCAAGGATATCCCCAAAATGCTGGAATGCAGGGGCTAGTAAAGATTATCCTTCAAGGAGATCCCATCCCGCGCACCGGACTCCTGATCAGCCCCAACCTCGTCCTTACAAGCCGCTGGTGGCTTGTTGCGAGTCTAGTCCCGCAGAACGTGACGGTCGAACATGGCCATGGGTCGAACCGCCAGCCCGAGACGAAGATTGCCACCGATATCTGGCGTCACCCATATGAGATTCTGGCACTGGTGCGTGTCTCGGGCGGATTCTCAAATGCTCCAGCGGTTTCCTATGCTGCCGCCCGACCTGCGGTGGGCGCCAACCTCTTGTGCTTTGGGTTTTCTGAAGGCGGGAATATCAAGAGAGCAGAACTGCGAGTGGTGGCGCACGACATATCCGGACCCGGATACACAGCGGTGTCGCGGGCACGAACCGATATGGTGCTGAATGACGGGGCCGGCATACCGTGTTTTGCAGAGGTCAACGGAAATGTGATCAATACATTGATTGGTATTGCCAATAAGACGTCAGGTGCGGACATCGGCAATTGGAAAAACCACCAGATAAGCACAGCGGTTTTTAAAGATTGGGTTCCCAATATGATTCATTTATCAAGAGTCCGGTCTACTGGAGCCCTCCCCATGAATCTCTATACCAAACCTAATCCAAGTAACCCCAACCAACGTATGTGTCTCCATATCCCTTTGACCTATTCGTATCTCCACCCTGTCGATCAGCAAGCATGCAACGGTAGCTCCAACCAACTATTCTACTTTCACAACTTCCCGGACACTCGCAATCCTCAGGTTCAGCACCATACTATAGTGGGTCAAAACAACGGCATGTGTCTGGGAATTTCCAACACGAGTCTTGGCGTAAGAGTTGTGCAATCTCCCTGCGACCAGGGGCTCAACCAAGATTGGGAGCAGTCGTTTTACCAACCCCGGCCTCCGGATGGCATCAAACTTTTGCAGAAACGTAGCAACCTCTGCCTGAGCACGCCTGCTATGCCAAGCAGCGCCTCGAACCGTCTGGAGGTTGAACAGACCTTGTGCCAGAACAGCGCAACGAACTTTCATCAGCGGTGGTACATACAATGGAAATGAGATGAAAAGGCAAAGCAATGACATGTCTTCGAAAGGCATGGTATTTTGCACGCGATCGCCGAACAGATTCCGACCTACGATCCCATCCACATGGCGGGCCACGAAAGCCTAGGGGATTTTATCTTTGTGCCGAGAGCGCTGTAGCAGCGTGTTCGACCGTGAACCTTTTTGCGATTGATCCGACCGACGGAGAGAGGGCGTTACTCAACACCTGCCCACAGGGCACTGCCTCAGGAGGCGCACATGGAACACGACCGCTGCCGACACCGAATGCGCACGTCAGGTTTCTTCGCCCTCCTCTCCAGCATAGGCATCGTACTCTCGTCGTTGCAGCTGCCCGAGGGGGCTCACGGTATGGGCCAAATTATTTATTTGGATGAGGTAGAAGGCTCAATTTCACGATGCCGAGTAGAAAGCGCGGATCCGAAGTTCTCGCCCACAGATTCTCGTTACCTGGTGCGCGGGAAGTGCGACGTGTTCCACAGTTCGAACCCTAAAAAGAAGCCAGGAGATCCGCCGAACATCGAGAGTACGTTTGCGAACGAGACGCTGGATTACATTATCTCGTGGGAGGCGCACGCGGAGTACGCGCCGGGGACGAAGACCGCCGAGGAAACGATCAGCGTGTTGAAGCGGGTCCGTCCAGACCAGGACAACTTCACTTCTGTCGGCAAGATCAACGTCACGATGCAATGCGAACAAGATCCGTGGTTACAGCCGCACACGCAATCTTGCTCGATGATCTATTTCGGAAAAGATCAGGCGCTCAACATTTACGATCTCAACGGGCTGTACGTCACAAACGCGATCTACCCCGCGTCGTCTCAGCTCACACCAGAGCTGCGTGCCTCGCTGAACAGCCAGCAGCGGTGGTATCTCTCGCTGTTTCAGAATCCCAATCAGCGCACGCCGGATCGTGCTCGGCCTGACAAGGGATTCCAATCCCAATCCAAGTCGCGTGTCGGCGCAGGAGATCCCAACATCCAAGCCAAGTTTCTCCAAACATACCCTACCGTCCTCTCCCCTCCCGCCGGGCAACGGTTTTTTGCCCAGTCGGTGATTCCCATCAAGCTTGCACCATCACCTAGCGTCACAGCCACGAATTATGAGGTCGTCATCCAACGGCAAGGAGCGAATGGGAGTTGGAACACCCACCACAGCTTCCCTATCGGGCCAGCCGAGGCGCAGTCACCAAATGGCTACCAAGGTTTCGGCGCCGGCGGAGCCGGACCGACCAAACTCACGCCACTGCTGACTTCACCGGGTCTCTGGCGCCTGCAAGCACGGATTCTTCAACCGACGATGCTGGCCTGGAGTCCATGGGTGGAATTTGTGGTACTACCGCCCCTCACCCAAGAAACTGTGACGCAACCGTCATCCCAAAGGCTTGGCACCGGCCCCAGCCTCATCCGGCCGCGCGGGGTGGAAGGTGAGACACCCACGCCGCAGAGCGAGTCGTCACCGGCTTCACGATAGGACGAGCATGCCGCACCGACTCAAAAGCAGGAAGGAGATCCTCATGCGCTATATCGTCGCGTCCGTCGTCGCTCTATGTGCGGCCTTCCTCTCGATCCCCGGCCAGGCGGTCGCCTGCCACGATGGCAACGACATGCGCTCGTTCACCCACAACACCGTGAAGGTGTCGGTTGAAATTAACGGCGTCCGTCATTACGAGTTGGCCGGCAGCTGCGCCACGGATACGAATCGGCCTCATCCTGAGCACAACATGCTCAAGTTCACATCGATGTCCACATGGAATCCCTCGGCCAAACAAGCGGTGGATCGCGTGCAAGGAGGTACGGGCTGGGTGGTCTCAAGCGTGTGGAACTGCTCAAATGACCCGTGGCTGTCGTATTTCAGCAGAGACTTCGTCTGCCATCTCGTCAGTTACGATCCAACCGGATCGCCACCGCCCATTACACAAGACAATCGCCCGTTCAGTTCGCTACAGACGCCCTACGAAGAATTGGGGCGCTTGATCAAGAAAAACACACCACCCCCGCCGACCCTACCGCCCCTAAATGTCTCCGCATCGTTCTACCAACAGCATGTCAGGCTCTCATGGGCTCTGCCACAGGATCACACCAGCCTGCATCCGACCGTGGCTTGGTTCCGAGTCGAACGACATCCCGTGGGACAGCAGACCGTGTCGTGGTTTCCCGCCAGCAAATCATTGCCTGCTGCTCAATTTCGCTATGACGACCCTGATCCTATCAGGGGCGAGACGGAATACAGGGTCTGTGCGGTGAACGTGGGCGGTGCGATGTGCAGTGGACCAGTGAAACCCATCTTCGCTGCGCTCACCACACCACCTCAAGCCGGCCAGATCAGACAAATGACGCTTGCCCAGTTAGTACGTCAGATGGTGGTGCAGCGATTCCCTCAAGTGTCTCCCCGCATCAAAATCGAGTCGGCAAGCAGCGGCAAGATCACCCTTACCGGCACCGTCAACTCCACCGTGCAGCGGCAAGAAATCGAACAAGCCGTTCGCACAGTCCAAGGGGTCACCTCCGTTGACAACCAACTGATGGCGATTGCCTCGACGCCTCCAAAACACGTAGACATGATGACGCCGAATACACCGTCCGCCGCGGTCCCAGAGATCATGCAGACACCGACGCCGGGGCAAGCTTCTGCATTGAATCCACAGCCATTGCCGCCGAAGTCTATTCCTGGCGTTATGCAACGACCATCCGCAGGGCAGGACCGAATGCTGAATCCGCAACCGCTGCCGCCGAAGACAGTCTCCCCAGGCATGATCATGCGGCGAGGGGTCGATGACCCAGCACCCGATACGGAGCAACAACAGCAGGAGCCACAAAACGATTCGCCACCGGCGAGACCATAGATCGGACTACTCGCAAAGCATGAACCGACCACGCCATCTGTGCGACTGACAGGAGAGATTGACAGTACCGCATCACTCAACAAGGAGCCTTCATGCGACTGACGAGCGGGTTAGCCATCTGCACGACGATGATCGCCCTGTTCTCCGCCTGCACCACCCGGTCACCGATGGTCGCTGAGCCGGAAGGGGAACCGGCCTTCACACAACAGCCAATGCCGACGGTCGTTCAGTTCGAGAAACCGGTGAGCTTTACGACTCCGGACGGCTCTCCGGTGGTCGTCCCCAACGGGAGCTACATGGTCACCGCCGGGGGGCAATCGGCATTGTCCCTGACTCCCCTCACGGACGGTCCTTCCCTCACGATCGCCGCCACGCCCTCACCCCAGACCTATCTGGTCGATCAGTCCGAACCGGTCGCCATTGCACTGGCGGGGGAACAGGAAGATCGCCGCCATATTCTGCTCGCCCAGACCGATGGGACTTCGCTTGAGGCGGTAGGATCCTATTCCGGTGTGCACACCCGCGCATTGACCTTCATTCCCAAGTCCCAGGCGCAACAGGAACTCCAGAACAAACTTGCCGCTTCAGCCCAGACCGCTCCGCCGCTCTATCGTATCGTCGGCAATGGCGATCTCCTCCAAATCACACCGCCGACCTTTGCAAAATTGAGCAAAGTCGGCAACGGCTGGCAAGGCTTCACGCAGGTCGTCGCCGGCGCGGAAAACAGTCTGTACGCCCTGCAACCGAACGGCACGTTACTGTGGTATCAGCACCAGGGCGCGCCACTCGCCGCGATGCGATGGCTGGGCCCGAAACCGGTCCGCACCGGCTGGCAACACTTCTCGACGATCATGGCCGGCCACGATGGAGTGCTGTACGGCATCACCAAAACAGGAGACCTGCTCTGGTTTCGTCATCTGGCCCCAGAAACGGGTGAGGACAAGTGGGAAGGCCCGATCAAGATCGGCAATGGGTGGCAGAGCTTCGAACAGGTCTTCTCCGGCTGCCAAGGGATACTCTACGCCGTGACCAAGGAGGGCAAACTGCTGTGGTATCGCCACCACGAGAACGTGACGACGCCGAGCTGGCAAGGCCCGAAGGAAGTCGGGACAGGCTGGGGCGGACTCCGCGCCGTGACAGCCGGCTGCGACGGACGGATCTACGCCGTAAAGCCGGACGGCCAACTGCTGGAATTCGAACATCGTGGCCGGGACCGCGGAACCGGCTTGGAAACACCCGGGTCCTGGGTGGGACCGAAGTCGGTCTCGTCAGGGTGGACCGACAGTAAGTTCCTTATTGCTGCACGCCAAAGTTCCCAACCGGTGACGATTGACGAACAGTCCTCATCGATCGTGTCGTGGGACTACCTGCGAATGAACCAACCAGGAATAGTGGCGGATACGATTCGCGCGGTGCAAAACAAGGAGCATTCTCCCGATGCACTGACAGGTCTCGCCAGCCCAGAGATGATTGCGGAGATGTTGGCGGCTCCCGCTGCCTCATCGCCGGGAAGCACAGGCATGAGATCCTCCGCACTCGGAGCTGGTCCGCTGAGATCTGTGCAAGATGCGGATCTCCAAGGCAACCCCTCCTCCGTCAGGAATGCTCCCAAGAGTCCGGCAAGCGGCGCGATCGGGAAAATCGGTGACTTCGATCCCACCGTTCATGCCTTACCCCACTTCGACGTATTCCCCAAGCAAGCCTATCTGGGAAAAGCCTCCAACGGACAGCTCCTCAAAGGCAAAATTCGTGTGATTGCACCGGAAGCCGGAGCCGTCACGGCTTCGCTCACCCCCGGCCCTCCGGCATTTCGCCTCATGGAGGCCCGTGGTCTCACCGGCCTGCTCATTCCAACGGAGGCCTTCCCGAAAACGGTCGTCCTGAAAGACACGAAGGGACCGATCGCCGCTGTTCCACCGTTCCGCATCGATGCCAAAGCAGGACAGGCCATCGAGTACGAGGTGCGGTTCGAGCCGACACTCGACGTCTTCGGCAACAGCGGGACACCGGTCGGCACCTATACCGTGAAATTGGAGATTCGCAGCACCGCCGGTTGGTATGCCTCGGTCCCTGTCACGGCCGAGTTCACCGGCGTCGCCGTCGGTGTCATCGGATTCGTGGATGAAAACGATGTTCGTGTCTTCTACGACGGTACCCCGTGCAACCGACCAATGGCCTTTCCGCTGAGCATGACATTCATAAATGGTTCTTCTCAAACGCACACGGTCACGGTGAATCCTGGCTCGCTGGCTCCCAGCATGACCATCGACCCGTTCACCGTTACTCTCACGCCAGGTGAGCGGCGCCAGGCACCTCTTCGCGCAACCATCGATGGATGCACGCCAGGCAATGAACCGCATCAGGGAAGCCTGATCTATTCCTACAGTGGGACAACGCGGGAAGTGCCGTTCAGCGCAACTATCTTCAAGACGAGTCGTGAAGTACTCGCGAGCGGATGGGCGGGCCCATGTCGATTTACCCTTGATGCGTCTCTGAGTACGCACGGCTCTATTTATTGGCACTATGGCTTTCGAAACTACCACCCGGTTCAAAATGCGTCTTTCGCGGTTGAATTGGTCCTGCAAGAACGACGGTATCCGAGTGGAGTCATTTCGGCTGCCGGGATCGCCGCCAATGGAGATTGGGAATACAAAGAGTATCGTATGCTGCATGACAGTTTGCGGCAGAACTATAAGTTGTTGACTGATCCCATTCGGATTGTGTCCCGTTGCAGACTCCTCTGAAGCCGTTACGGTTTTCGGAAGGTTGACCAGGTTGTGCACCAGTCTCGCGGCAAAGAACGAGAGCGCTTCACAGCAAAAAGGAGAGGCATGATGCAATCAAAGATCCTCAGCGTAATCGTCGGGTGCTGCCTCGCAACAGGCGCGACCCTGTCCGGTCTAGGTGCGCCGCCTTCAGCCCATGCGCAAAGCCCCGATCGGATTCTGGAACGCCAGCCACCCGCCTTCGACGCGACCGTCGGTGCATCTGTTGTCGCTTCGGCCTCAGTCACCTACATGCCCGCGCAACCGGCAACCATTACGCCTGGCCAGAACTTCCGTGCGGAATGTCCGGCCGGGTCGTTCCTCGTAGGATTCTCCGGCCGAGTCGGGAGATGGATCGATCAGCTCGCTCCCATGTGCGCCCCGCTGTCGGCAGATAAACTCAGCTTAGGTCCAGCCACACCAGGAGTCCCGCGAGGGACAAGTGCGGGTGGAGTAGAATTTACCCCCCGTGTGTGCTCTGAGAAGAAGGTCCTGGGGGTCGGAAAGTCTGTACGGCTTCGGTTCACAGTCAATGATGACGGTAATCCCAAAGACTTGAAGTATCTCCTGTTAGACTGTGAGCCCCTCTCAGGGAACCCTTCTTTCAACTCGTCTACATCCTTTGGGTTATGGCAAACTTTCGATGATAGTGGAAGTCCTGTCTACGGCCAAAACGAGCCACAATATGCAAGTGTCTGCCCGAAGAACCAAGTGGCCACCGGATTCCATGGCCGGCTGGCCGATTTCATCAAATCGTTCGGCCTCATCTGTGGCCCACTGCGACCCGCTCCACCTCTACCGCCTACTCCATTCACTCGCGGGCCGAACAACCCAACGATCATGACACCCCGGCACAACGGTTGGCTCAAGCCCGGTAATGCCATCATTCGTCTGGTGCCACATCAACTGTGGCCCGGTGAGATGGTGGCGCTGGAATTGAACTGGGTCGATGCACCCCCGCCCATCCGCGCAGCGAAACGGGACTTCTTTGCGTGGGAGGTCCCGCTTGCCCAACTCGAATCTCCTGCCGGCTATCAGCTTGCCGAAAGCAATCTCTCGCAGGGGCGCTGGCGGATGCGTGCGCGCATCAGCCAGCCCGATCCCAGCGATTGGAGCCCCTGGGTCGATTTTGGTTACGGTCCCGCGCAGCCGAAACTGCTCGGCCGCGCATCATCCGGGGTGCTCCCCCTTACGACCTTTCCTGTTCGGCTCTATGGCCTCCAACCAGATGGTCTGTTGAAGTGGTATCAACACAATGGCTCGCAGACCGGTCAGGGACTGAGCGTCGCCGGATCATGGACGGGTCCCGTGACGGCAGGATCAGGGTGGCAGATATTCAAGCAGGTCATCGCGGGCGGCTACAACCTGCTCTATGCCATTCAGCCGAACGGCGATCTCTTGTGGTACTACCATTTCAATGCGCACGATGGAAAGCCGAATTGGCATCCTCCTCAGAAAGTTGGCACAGGGTGGCAACACTTCACGCAGGTGTTTTCGGCGCATCCCGGCGTGTTGTACGCCCTCAGTCCTGACGGCGTGCTCCGTTGGTATCGGCACAAGGGGGCGATGGATGGGAAAGAGGTGTGGGCCGATGCCGTCGTGGCCAACGACATGAATCGATACAGCAAACTCGTCGGCGCCTGCGACGGCATTATTTATATGATGGAGCCGAACGGCTTTCTGTTTCGGCAGCAACACCTCGGCTATCGTGATGGCAGCTCCAATTGGGGGCCACGGACTCTAGTGGGAAGGCAATGGAACCAGTTTTCTCAGATCGCCGCCAGCTGTGATGGCATTCTTTATGCCATCGACCCAGCCGGGAATCTCAAGTGGTACAAGCATCTCGGCTACAAGGACGGCAGCGATCAGTGGGCCCCAGAGCGAGTCGTTGGAACTGGTTGGAACATGTTCACTCAAGTGCTCGTGCCAAAAAACTAGTTCACGGTCAGATGCGAACTGAGTACGAAGCGCGGGGATGGCGGAGGCGGCCACAGCGCCTCCGCCATCCTCCCAACTGCCTCTTGAAGACGACGAAGGACTGGTGGAGCCAGGGACGCTGATGTGCAAGGAGCGGAATATTGATCGGAACCGTTGGTGCGAGCGCATGACAACCTCGCGTGCAGGTTGGTACTGGATGGCAGAATTTCTCACACGTGTTTGGCGGCTGCACCGGTGAGGTGTACGCCGTCGCGCAAGACGGGACGCTCTGGTGGTACAAGCACCTTGGTTAAGAGGACGGAACTGATCGCTGGGAAGGGCCCAAACCCGTCGGCCGCGGCTGGCAGAACTTCATGACCGTGGTGGCGGCGAAATGAAAGGACAAGGGAACACGACCGCCAAACTCTCCATCAAGGAAACAGCCGGCGACGAAGACAAGCTGAAGCAGTTGGCGCAGAAAGCCGTCGGACGGTTCTGAACAGCTCTGGGGGCAGGTAGAGTAACCGCCTGCCTCGTCCTCTCCTCAGCAGTCCGTCTGCAACCACGCTTCCCCAGTATGAACCTTCCTCTGATCTCTTCGACTCACGGATAACGGAACCGTGAGAGGTGCCTATGGAAATCATCTACTGCGATGAGCAAGCAGACCGGCCGGCAAAATCCTACCGGCTCGTGCTTTTGACCGGCGGTTGGCACATCGTGGCCAACGGCTATCTGTGCAAAGTGACCGATGAGAAAGAAGGCCAGCGTTTGATGGCTGCACTCCAAGCCCCTACCAAAGAGGGGATCCCCCTTCGTTGACAGTCCTGCACCGGACTCCTACACTTCGCGCCAGCCATGCCGATGAACCTTTCGTCCCCTTGTACGACATACCGACAAGACCGCTTGCTTACGACAGTCGATCGACCTCTCACACCCTTAGAAGGAGGCATCATGAGTGAGCTTGCTCAAGCACCTTCCGATCAGAGTAACAAGGGCCTCTCCCGCCGCGATTTATTCCGTACGGCCGGATTGGCGACCGGTGGCGCGATGCTGCTGGGATTGCCGAATTTTCTGACCGGCTGGACTGGCACAGCAGAGGCGGCGCTCCAGGACAGGGGCTATGCTGCAACGACACTCGCACTCGAACTGGACGGACAATTCGCGGGCCTTCTCAGGACCATGAGTGGCGGAGGGCTCTTCGCCGACATCATTCCAGAAGGAACCGGCCAGGATATGGTCCAGCGCAAAAGACCAGGCCCGGTCCGCTTCGAAGATATCGTCCTCGAGGTGAATCTGGGATCCATCGACAAACCCCTATCGAGCTGGGTGACCGACACACTCACGAAAAGCTCCATGCCCCCGCCCAAGAACGGCGCGATTGTCTATGGCGACATGAACGGCAATCAGGTCAAACGGTTGGAGTTTACCGGCGCCGTGCTCACAGAGGTGCTCGTCTCGGATTGTGTCGCAGCCGAGGGCAAGACACCCCTGTCCCTGCGGCTCCGACTCATTCCCCAGTCGACCGTCCTCACAGGCGGCAAGGGCAAAATGCCCTCCATGCTCGGCGCGAAGGGGAAACAAATACTGGCCAGCAACTTTCGTTTCAACGTGCAAGGGTTGGAAGCGGCCTCTCCCGGCATCATGAAAGTCCAAGGCATGGGCGCCACACGCATGGCCGGCCAGAAGACGCTCCCGGATGGCAAGCTTCAGCAGCCGGGTGTGCCGCCAGGGACCCTCGATTGCTCGGTGGTGCGCATTCTCGTATCGGAACAGCATGCCGGCCCGTTCTATAAGTGGTTCAACGAGATGGTGGTCGGCGGGAACCCCAACGCGCAGCGTGGCGGCTTACTCGAATGGCTCGATCCCACCTTGAAGAATGTGGTGGCATCTGTCCAGCTCGGTGGACTCGGGATTGTCCGCTACAGCACGACAAAAGCCGAGGTAGGACACGAGGGGCTCTCCGCGGTTGAGATCGACATGTATTGCGAGACCATCAATCTCCTGTTCGACGGGCCAGACAACCTGAAACAGGCACCGGCCGCAGCGCCACCCCCGTCTGGCACGCAGGCCGCGCCGCCACCTCAACAGATGCAGACGCTCCCACAGGGTGGATTGCCAAAACCACTCCCACGCTAGGAGTCGCCAGATGAACGTGCACGACGACATCACACACTCAGCGGTGACTCACGTCGCCAAAGGAGACCGATCATGACGCTGCCTGACGACGCACTTCCCGGAGGAGTCTCTCGACGCACCCTGATGAAGACCGCCCTTCTGCTGGCGGGAGGTCTTGGCCTGAACAGTCTGTCCCGGCTTGCAGGCTCGGCCATAGCCGCCCCACTTGACCAGCGAAGCTACGCCGCTACTGCGTCGGTCCTTGAGCTCAACGGTCAGATTGTGGACTTCTTGAAATCCGCGGAAGGGGGATTTCCACGGGGGGAGATAGTATCTACCCAGATCGGCAGTCAAGCCATCGTCTCAAAACACCTTGTCGCCGTGAGATACAGCGAGATCGTGCTGGAATGTCAGCCGGAACTGCCAGGACCTCTCTTGAGCAGCGTTAGCGCCATGACGATGCTCATGCCACCGCGCCTGAATGGCACCATCATCACCGCCGACATGAATCGAAAAGAACTGGCGCGATTGCAGTTTGTCAATGCGTTGATCAGAGAAGTGACCATTCCTGCGTGCGATGCCTCGGCCAAAGATGCCGGCTATCTGACCGTGAAACTTCAACCCGAATCCACCACCTTCCTTGCGGGCAGAGGCAACAGCGTATCGCTGCCTCTGGCGAAACAGAAGTCGTGGAACCCCACCAATTTTCGGCTCCAGATTCAAGGGCTCGAACAAGCCTGCACCGCCGTCCGTCGAATCGAGCCGCTCACCATCACACCAAAGGTGTTTGAGGCCGCGACGGGTGATTCCCGGCATATGGAATACCAATCCGGTCCACTCGAATTCTCTCACCTGGTGTTCTACCTGCCGGAATCGCAAGCCGGTCCCATCTATCAATGGTTCGATGACTTTGTGGTCAAGGGCAACAATGATCAGAACAGGGAACGGCCTGGCTTCCTCGAACTCTTGTCGCCGGATCGCAGTTCCGTCGTGCTCCGCCTGGACTTCAGCCATCTGGGCATCTTTGGCTTTACGCCCATACGACAAGGAACCATGGCATCTCTCGTCAAGGTGGAGATGTATTGCGAACAGATGACGATTGGATCTGGCAAGATGGCGTCGACACAGTCGGCACCGCCGCCGGCTCCAGCGACCGCGCCAGCTCCGTCTGGCACGCAGGCAGCGCCTCCAACGCTACAGAAGCAGACGCTCCCGCAGGGGCAACCTCTGCCCGGCACAATGCAGAAGCCGTTGGTGCGACCATAACGTAATCTCTTCATCGAAATGAAAAGGAGACTGTATATGCTCCCGACAACATTCTTTCTTGTCGTAATATTGGCCTGTCCGACGTTCGTTTATGCAGCCGACGAGGTCACCGAACGCGCGGTGGGAATTCAGGAACTCACGGTAAAGCCTATGCCCTCGCGATCCGCCATCGCTGGCCCCACGCTTGAACAAACTGTTGTGCTGCTTCAACAGCAGGTGCAGTCGCTGCAGGCTCAGATGGCTGCACTTCAATCCGCCTTGAAGATCGCCTCCAACGGCGCCGTGACCATCCTCAGTCCGGCATCAGTATCGATTCAGGCGGGGATGAATGTCGCCATCGGAGCCGGCACACAGGTGTCGATTCACAGTAACGGCACCACACTTATCGAAGGAAAAGGCGCAGTGGATCTGAAGGGCGTACCGCTTAAGCTGAACGGCGGCACCAAACCGCTGGCGACCGTCGGTAGCCAGGTCCAGGTGCCCGGCCAGCCGATCGGGCAAGTTGTGACGGGATCCCTGGCAGTGCTGGGAAACTGAGCCATTCAATCGGTACATTTTGTGCTCACTCCCACAGTGTGTCTATGCACCAAACTGCGAGAGGCTCGAGGCAGAATCCAAGACTACCTCCACTGTTCAAGAATGATGCGCATGAACCTTTGCCTCTCACTCTTCGACTCACGGAGTAACGATACGGATTGTGCTTCCCTCACGTCATTATGATCACGATTGGAGAGTGCCATGAGACTTTTGCCGCCGCTTCACCTACCAGCCATGTGCCTATCCGCCATCGTTCTCATAGGACAGTTCCCTCTTGGAACCAATCTTGCCATAGCATCAACCACAACTGTGGAGTTGGATCGTCCAGCCTACTTCGAAGGGAGCACTGGGCAAGACATCCGTGTAGAGCAAGGCAACTACATCATCGAAGGCACTGAGGACTCGCTCATTCTGCTCCCAACGAAGGGGGATAATCCTCCAGCACTTCTCCTTAAAGCGCATCAGGAACTACACAATGAAACGATCGTAGGACCAGTGGCTCTGTTCCTGTCTCCCGCCGATGATGTTGTCATTCTCGGGATACTTACTCCGGATGGAACAGGCATGACTGCCACAGGCTCCTTCAGTGGTACTCGTTCCAGAGCCATCTCAAACATTCAGGTCGGCTCCTCACTTCAAGCGGCGCTTCAGAATCCAGGCGCTCCCAACCCTCCAGACCTTTTGAACCCGGAGGATGGGGTAACCTTTCAGGCCTCCTCGACCTCCACAAGCGCATTTACTCAATTCCGTTGGAAACGGGCGGCAGGAGGCGTCGCTCCTCAGTTCTATCGCTTGTTCTTGGAGGACGCTGATAATCCCGCTGGCTTTAAAACAGGAATTGTGGAAATTTCTCATGCTGATCCGACAGTCTACACAACGCAACCTATTTCACCCTATTTGTTTGACAAACGAGTGCGCTGGAGTGTCTCTGCCTGCACTCGAGGAGGAGTTTCAGTCACTGGAACGGCGTTGACCTTCTGCAGTCGCCCATCAAGTCGCATCTTTACCTGGGGCATCGCACGTCCACGCCCCCCGATTCTCGCGCAACCAGTCGCCGGTGTTGCCACTACTCCCGACAATGTCGTGTTTACTTGGCAAGAGATTCGTAACGCGAGCAGCTACCTTCTCTGCGTTTCCAAACCGGGAATTGCATGTCCAGATTCAGCAGTTGAAAATGCCAATACCATTGTAACCAAGAGAGTAGGAAATCAGGCAACTTCAGGGCAAATTACTGATCTCTCTCGATTCGTCGGGCAGACCGTCAATTGGACCGTGGCCTCATGCGACAGCGACAATCGCTGCACATACCAACCCGCTGTCCACCCACTGACCGTCGTCGCTGCTTTTCCAATGCGCCTGGTCATCGATGAACTTCGTGCCTTCTCGGTCACACGAAATGAGGCGAGCCTGGGAGAACCTCGCGCTGATGAAGTCTACCTATTCATCAGCGCCGCTTCGAAGAGTCAGAACCGCCTGACCGACGCCTGTTCCCTCAGTACCCTCACAGACCCCAGCAATATTCCAAACACCCCTGGGTGCGAACGTTTTCCCAAAGGAACCCCTGACTACTACGGCCTTCATGCGGGAAATGCCATCCAAGCTCCCATTACCGTTTGGCAGGGAAACCTGGGGAAAGGAGACGCATCGGAAGTCTCCGTTATCGTCGGCGAGCAGGATAATGCCCAGCGAGAGCGGGTCATCCGAGCCGGTCTTGCTGCCGTCGCAGCCAGCGGCAGCGGTCTCGCTAGCCTACTTGGCAAGACTGGGGAGGCGTCCATTTTTTCCCGCGATGCCATGATTGAAGGCGGACAGGCCCTGTTCGGACTGGGAAATGCCCTTGCCCAGGCAGGGGACGACATTCTAGGAGGAATGATGGTCGTCCTTAAGAACGAGGGGCAGAGAGTGTCCGTCAATTTCATTCCGAAGAGCGGGGGACAATCTTCCTCGGATACACTCATGCTCCCATTAGGGGAAAACGCCTTTTCCCAAACATTTTTGATGGTAGGGGGAGGGGCAGTGTATCAGATCAAGTTTCGAGTGGAGCCTATAGGCATCACATTGCCAGGCATCTCCTATCTTACACGAGCGGCTCCTCCAACTGGCCCCACCATTCCCGTACAGCTGATTGTCGAGGAGTTAAAACTCAACCGCATTACCAGCGAGAAAGCCATCCCACTCGTAGGAAGTAACACGGCTGATGAAATCTATTTTGAAACTGCCGGCGCGGTTCATAATCTTGGATCAGCGCCTCAGTACTCCGCGCGACGCACTCCCCCGCGCGGAGCAGCGCCACGAGATATCATTGAATTTGAAGCTGGAAAATTCGAGCGGCTTGTCAACCAACCAGTATGGTCAGGCACACTTTCTCCAGGGGGGACAGCCCTCATCAACCTCGCCGTAGGCGAACAGGAAAGTCCACTGAAGGCGATCGACATCGAGTCTGCCGTGTCAGGCGTTGGCAATCTTGTCGTCGGCGCTGCAGCATTTGTTTCTGGACAACTGACTAACTCCGCTATGGCTGGCGCAGAGGGGCTTCTCTCGATGCATAACGTTGCTGTGCAGCTCGTCAACGGAATTACAACCAATCAAGACGAGGTCGTTGGTGCTATATCTATCCTGTTACGCAATAACGGGTCTGGAAGATTGGGGTTCGAGTCTTACCCGCTCGCCTCTCTTGCTCGAGAGGAAGCAAGAATGATTGATTCTCGAACCATTCGTCTGACAGGCGCAGGAGGCGACTACACACTCAAACTGCGACTTGTGGCAACCGGCGGAGGTATAACGGTTCACCCCATACCGACAACACCATAGGATCGGAGTAACCCCCATATGCGCAGTCCGGCGGTCATTCAGTTAAGTCGACAACAGAGGTGATAAGCATGTTGCTACCATTCGTAGCCAAACGGATCGCAAGGTTTAGTTTAATGCTGCTCGTCATAGCACCACATCCTCTACTTTCCGCCGATCAGGGCAACACACTCCGTTCCCTGTCATCCATAGCAATGTCCCATCCACTCCACTTCACCACACCAGACGGGAACGCCATTGTGGTGCCGGTCGGCACCTATGCACTACACCGAAGCACTGATACGCGTCTGCGACTGATCGCCTCAGACAATCAATCGGGCTTTGACGTGCAAGCGGTCACCGTTAGACATGCTGAGCTTATTGACGAGCCTGTGGCATTGACTGTGACCGGAGCTGGGAACGACGACGTACACATTGTGCTGCTCTTTCCGGAAGGGGATGGACTGGATGCTATCGGATCCATGACCGGTGTCAAAGCACGCGCGCCAAGCGCAGCAACAGCCACCAGCACACAGATCTCTCAAGCCATCGCGAAAACGTCGCCATCGCCACTCACAACACAAGGACCCAAGGTGGCTCAAATCATGGGCGGCCCCCCGTCTCCGCTGCTGGACTACCCTGCTCCCAACCAGGCTATCAGCGATCCAGTGGTCCGATTTCGCTGGCATCCGACTCCCGGCCAGCCGGCACCCACCCGCTATGAATTGTGCTTGGCCGAACCGGGTGCCGCCTGTACGAACGGCTCTCGAGCCTTCGTGGCTCGCACGGTGGAAACTGCATCGCAAGCTGGAACCGTCCAGTATGAATTGGGCGTGACCCTAGCCACCCCCGGGAGCGCTGCTTCCGGCACGCCGATCACTCAGCCAACCTATCAACTCCCAGTGCCACGACGATTTCATGGCAAACGGGTGAACTGGTCTGTCGCCGCTTGCGGCCCAGACAAGACGACCCCTGCGCTGCTAAATATGCCTCCGTCGGAACGTTGCAATTATTCACTCTCTCAGACCCTCGGCTGGGTCATCGCAGCTCCGCAACTAGTGCCGGCCAATACATCAGTCACTATGGGATATAACCCTCTTCGCCCGCTATTCGCCATTCGGAACAAAGTGTCCTATGCAGACACCTACCTGTTCTGCATCAGCCGACCCGGATTGGGTTGTCCCAATGGGCCAGGATCTTCGGCCGATCAGCTAGTCGTGCAAACTACTGCTTTGAGCTTTGCACCGGATCAGGCACTGACGCAGTTCCAAGGACGAACCATGCACTGGACGGCAGCCACCTGCAACGCTGCATTCGGATGCGTTTATCAACAGCAGTACCAGGAGATTGCCATCCCAGTGCCGGGCCCAATCCCCATGGCACCCGCGCTTCTCGCGCCGACATCTAACGCGTGGGTTAACGCGACGACCAGAACAATGACGTTTACTTGGAGTCCTTCCCCCTCCGCAGTCACCTATACGCTCTGTGTCTCCCCGCCGGGCGTGGCGTGTGGGACACCCGGTTCCTATGTCATTCCAGGAATCCCGCCCGCCACAAACAACTCACCGCTCGTGATCACACGATCGCTTCCTGCCTCTCTAGGAAGCACCGGCGCCACCGTGAATTGGACGGTCGCAGCCTGCAACAACTTGCAGCAGTGCACTTATCAGCCGCAGGTCCGCCCATTGCGCATTCGACAGGCTGTCGAGGACACTTTCAGCGTGCTGACATATAACATCTACATGCGTCCGACCACCCTCTTCAGAAACGGCCAATCAATCAGGACAGGCTTACTCCCCGATCAATTGCATGGATTCGACGTCATCATGTTCAATGAAGCGTTCGACGACGACGTTCGCGATGATCTCCTACAACGCCTTCTGGCGGAGTATCCACATCATACGAGGATCGTCGGCAGTGATGGGATTGTGGGACAAGATGGAGGAGTCATTCTGGTCAGCAAATGGCCGATCCTGGAGGAAACCCAAAATACCTTCGGCACTTGTCTCATCAATGGTGGCAAGGGAGGGTCCACCGAGTGCCTGGCGCTCTTCATCGCGCAATCACAAGGAGCACCAAATCTTCCGCGGGTAGAACGAATGTGCGAGGGAAGCGACTGCCAGGCCGAAAAAGGCGTCCTGTACGCCAAAGTCTGCAAGAACAATCGACCCTATCACCTTGTCGCCACACACATGCAGGCAAACCATGAAGCCGTGCACTGGGGCATTCAACAGAACCAACTTCGCTTCATACGGAACTTCATCAACAGCCTCAGTCTTTCTTCTGCCGAGCCGGTGATTATCGGTGGAGATTTCAACATCCGCCGCGACAGCGGAAATGCCCGTTCTTCTGAATTCGGAATCATGCAGCAACTACTTGGCGCAACCTACCCGGTCAACATCGATTCGACTCATCCACGTGTGCTCGATCTGCCCGATCGTTGCACCTATTGCTATCAACTCAACGGTTTGGCTGGAGACCAGGCCGAAGGGAAAGTGACACTGGATTATTTGGTTACATCCCAGTCGAACCTGACACCCAAAGACGCGACCATTGAGACCCGACGGATTCAATCATCACAGCGATGGCGAGAATACTTTTGGGAATCGTGGCTTTGGGATCTTTCCGACCATTACCCGGTCAACGGTCGGTTCACCTTCGAATGGCCCGACGATCAGCGATGCTAGCCTTCTCACGTACGGCCAAAGGGGAGTACATATTGCTCAAACTACTCACTCATCTTTTACATATCGCGCTACGGCTGACAGCCGTGGGGACGTTGTGCATTTTTCACCTGTCCTGTGTACCGGTCGAATCGGCACCCGACGCGACAGCTTCCCCGCATTTCGAACTTTCACGGCCTGTGCATTTTTCCTCGATTGACGGTCAAGACACAGTGCTGGCAGCGAGGCTCTATCGCATCAAAGTCTCTGGCACCTCGGACTTGTACGTGATTGGTGTGGACTCGCAGACTGGAGTTCATATGCGGGCCGAACCGATGACGCACCTCGAATCAATCGAGAGCGCCGTCGCGCTGACAGTCCCCGCCGGAGAAGATGAACTCCATCTCCTCCTGCTCCGACCTGACAAGACGGGCCTGGAGGCTATCGGCACCTACAGTGGCGTACGACCCCGCGGCTCGTCATTCGGCTCGCTGACACAACTTCAGATTGGCCAAGCACTAACAGAAAAAGTGCAGATCGCCGGAGCACCCCTCCCACCCATTTTAGAGGATCCTCCACCCAACCAAATCCTCACCACACCTCGCGTGATGTTTAAGTGGCGAGCTGGAAATGGACCGCCAAGTCCCACTCACTACGAACTATGCATCACAGAAATTGGACAGTCCTGCGCAGCTGGGATTACATACCGACGGGCTGAAGATACCCAACGAATTATTACTCCAGGACTCAGCGCGTTAGGTTCTTCACCTGGCACGCCTATCACCAACACTCGCTATGAAGTGCAACTGCCAGCAGTATTTCAGACCAAACGATTGGAATGGCTCGTCCGCGCTTGTGCACCAAGCCCAGTGACATCTCCTCTTGGAGGTGCTTCTCCCATCCTCTGCACCCCCTCAACTCCACGGCCAGTGATGTGGGGCTACACGCCTCCAACGCTTGTGCGAATCTCGCAGTACCAGTCATCACTTCGCCCAGTTTTCGATTGGTCGACGGTCCCAGCAGCAGAGTCTTACTTGCTCTGCATATCCAGGCCAGGCGTGGCATGCCCATCACAACCCACCGATACTTCTCATACATTGGTCATCCCAACCGATCGGTACACGACACATTACACGCCAGTCGATGACTGGGAGCTCGTCAGGTTTGCAGGACGTACGGTGCATTGGACCGCTGCCGCATGTAGCAACACAACTGGTTGTGTCTACCAAAACTCCGTCCAGTCAGTCACCCTTCAGCCTCCACCTCCATCGATGATCCCTAGTTTAGGCCAGCAAGAATCTAGCTCGAGCTTTACAGGAAGAAAGGCCGCCTTCAGTTGGAGTAGCGTGGCGAACATTCAGCGTTACAAGCTATGCGTGGCACCACCAGGCACTGAATGCGGCTTGAGCGGATCGTATGAGCAGTTCGTCTTTTCCTCGACATCCGCACCGGATATCTATATTCCAGATCGGCTCACCCCAAGTAATACCCAAACCACTCTAAACTGGACCGTTGCCGCTTGCAAAACTGCAGAGCGCTGCGCCTATCAACCAATGTTCAGGACGATCACCGTCTCCACAATACCGGTCATACGGATGGTCGTCCTCGGCGACTCAGTTGAATGGGGGCAGGGGCTCGAAGAACATAAGAAGTTTCACTCGTTGATCGCTGAAAGGGTCAGCACATTGGCTAGAGTGCCTATTACCAAGGAGATCTATGCACACTCTGGCGCAACCATCGGTTGGAAGGACACCGGAACGGGCGCTACACTCCATGGGGAAGTACCAACATCATATCCGACTATCCGCCAACAACTCCTCTCTGTGCCACAATCTCATAATGTTGATTTGGTGCTCCTTGATGGCTGCATCAATGATCTCAATGTACGCAACATTCTCAACCCCGCGAGCTACAACAAGGCTACGCTCCAATACAACATTTCAGTCTATTGTCATAGCCACATGAAGGAACTTCTTCGACATGCGGGACAGCGATTTCCGCTTGCCAACATTATCGTGACTAGCTATTTCCCTATCCTCTCGACGGAAACGGATCTCACAGGCGTTGCGGCAGCGCTCATCGGATTGGGTATCGTCGCATCGCCGGCATTCCTATCCACCATTGGCCTCCCTGCGGCGGTCTTGTCTGCCCCAGGTGCGCTTCCGGCACTCGTAGCTGCGCTCGTCGCTGCCGGAGCGGTGAAGGATGACATCCTCGATCGAGCCAAGACATTCCACGATGAGTCCAAGAGGGGCCTTCGGGACGCCGTGACTCAAATTGGGATCGAACTTGGAGCCAGTCACCGTTTCCATTTTGTTGATGCCGGATACGGCCGAGCAAACGCCATGTTCACCGACGATAATCACTCGTGGCTATATGCTCTCGCCTTACCCAGCCTTTCCGCTGAAGACGTCGGCACCACACCTGAACAAGCCAGACAACAGTATTGCACGACCGACCTTTTTGTCTGCCACAGAGCATCAATCGGCCATCCAAACGAGCTCGGTGCAAGACAGTACGCTAATGCAGCAATTAAAGCGTTGGCCGCACAACCGCTGAATCCTGCTCAGCCTTGACCTGTCCCCCCATCAGGTTCTTTGGAATACTCTCAGGGTCATCAGTGCTGTCCGCTAAACTTCTATTACGAGGAACTCGAACTGCCCCCCCCTCTATCACTACCGCACATGCTACGTCTTGCATTTCAAAACGAGGGGAGCGATTCTATGGAGTCAGCAGCTATCATACGGCGTCTGATTAGAATTACCTATTACATGCGGCCACCGATTTTCTCCAGGAGACTATGCTTTTCGGCGTTACACATCAGCGCGCAGCCCCTGCTTTGGACTTGGCATATCTCCACTCTCGTGACGTTCGCCTTGGTCGTCTTCCCCTTGTCTTTCGCACAAGCTGCCGACTCACAACGCGGTGTCAAGGTCACAAGTATCGACGGCAAGACGCCCGCCGAGTTCGTAGCCGGCCGTGCCGGAACATCTTGGGCCATCGTCGTCGGCATCAATGTCTATCAGCATGTGCCGAACCTCACGTACGCTACCGCAGACGCCAAAAGCATCGCGGAACTCTTTTCCAAGAAAGGCTTCAAAGTTACCTCTCTCTATGATGCAGCCGCCACACGCAAGGCCATCTTGCACGCATTGGGCGATCAAATGCCGACCGAGGTGGGCGAGAACGATCAAGTCGTCATCTTTTTCGCCGGCCATGGCGAAACGAGAAAGTTCGGTACCGGGACAGCGATGGGCTACCTGCTCCCAGTCGATGCTGAAGCGAACGCGTTAAGCGGCACTGCAATCGACATGGGGCTCATCCAGTCCCTGGCGCAGGCCCTCCCCGCCAAGCAAGTCCTCTTTCTCATCGATTCTTGCTATGGCGGTATCGCGGGACAACGCTTCCGCAATCTTTCTCCGACTGCCGAGGCCTATTTGAAACTCATCACGCGGGAAAAAGGCCGGCAGTTACTCACCGCCGGCGGCGCCGACCAGCAAGCCGTCGAAAGCCCCACATGGGGACACAGCGCCTTTACCTATTATCTCTTGGAAGGATTAGGAAAAGGATTAGCCGACTTGAACGAAGATGGCGTGATTCCAGCCTCAGAGCTCTATACCTATCTCGATCAACGCGTCTATGCCGCCGCCCACTTACTCGGCCATACGCAACGTCCGCAATTTTGGGCGCTGACACCGGAACAGGGTGAATTCGTGTTTATTCCCGATCCGGTAACGACGCGACAAACCCAGGAGCCGGCGCCGCCCAATACCAAAGAATCCGCGGCGGAGATCGCCAGACTCCATGCCGAATTGGAAAAGGTCACTGCCAAACTGCAACAATTTACGGAAGATCAGTCCACGAAACCAGCCGCGAAGGACCGCCCGCAGTCTCAGACACCCACTCCAGATGCGAAGGCGCAACCAGGGAGCAAGAGCGTGAAAAAGGATCAGCCTTCTCTGGAACAGGCATGTAGTGCCGGAGAGGGAGACAAATGCTTCCGGCTCGCCACCCGATATGTCTTAGGCGAATCGGTTCAGAAAGACATTCCGAAAGGTGCACAATTCTTTGAGAAAGGTTGCCGAAAAGGACACTTGAACAGTTGCACCGCGCTGGGATCGCTCTTGTGGATGGGAGAGGGAGTCCCCCGTGAACGAAACCTTGCTCGCTCACTCTGGAGCTACGCCTGCAAGAACGGAAACCAAAAAGCCTGCAACATGATCTCGTCGGCGGACGTTGACGCCGGCTAACACGGCTTAGGTCCGAGGCTACTATTTCTTCGTCTCCACCGGTTTGTCTTTCTCGTCGTCGCTCCCGACACTCTTCAACCAATTGCTCAGGCTGCGCATCGTGGTCGGCTCTTCCTGCTTCACCGGTTGCGCAACGTTGGTCGCCTTCGACAACTCCCGTCGGATCGCGGCGTCCAAGCCGGTCACTAGATCGTTGTATCGTTTGTGAATCTTCGTGCCGTCATACTTAAAATTCGAACTGTTCTTGTAGAGAATACTGTACTGCTTGGTCGTGTAGGGAATCGCTACCGTCGCGTTCTGCTTGGCCGTTTGGTAGAGACCGGAAATCTCGCCTTTCTTGATGAGCGTCATCTTCCAGCCCAATCCTTTACCGGCATCCATGATGGCGGTGCTCACCTGATCCATCGTGACTGGCATGGTTGTGCCCGCTTCGATCGGATTGTCTCGGATTTCAAACAAAGGCGATGAACAGGCTCCCATCAGAAGAACGAGACCGACGCCTCCGAGCACTTGTGCCCACTCCACCCTCATACTCACTCCTCCTGTCCTTGGTCAATCCTTCACGCTATTGAATCCGTCAAAAGTTACTTCAAGTTTTATCACGAGAGCAAGGCCTGCTCAACTGCCAGACCCATAGAGGACAGCCGGTATCGTGATCAGAACCTATCTTACCCTGGAGAACCACCGAGTTAGTTCTGCAAGATCTTCGAGCCTTTGAGCACAAGATTACCGCTAGACTTTACGTTGACATCTTTGCCCAGGATGTCGATGCTACCGTCACGTTTCATCCCGATGAAGCTGTCGCCTACTTGGAACGTGCCGGTCTGTGAGGCCACAAATTGCAACATCGCACCGGCCGTGACCGCAATAGACCTGGCCGTCTGGATCTGTAAGTCTTCACCAACCGTCAGCCTGGCTGAGCGCCCGATCTGTACTACCGCACCCTGCCCGACCTTCACCGAGAGCTCCTTGGCTGTCTCCACAACCAGCGTGCCCCCAACCGTCGTCTGCTGATTGGCTCCAACTGAGGACACTACATTCGCGCCGACGGTCGATTGCATCGACCCGCCGACGTTGAGTTGTGTATTGGCCCCGACTGTGATCACGGCATCGCGCTGACTGGTCATTACTAAATTCTGCCCTGATTTGATCGCCAGATCTCCGGCGCTCTCCGTCACCATGGCGCGCCCGGCTCGTTGCACGACATCGCCCGCTGCCGTTGTCTGCACGGACATACCATTGAGCAGGATTCGTTCATTGCCGGGGCTGCCGTCAAAGACCATCTCAGATTTTTGTCCATTGGGCGCTTGCACGCGGAACATCGAGACCTGTTTGGACGCGGGGAGCGCCACAGGCGGCAGGTCTTTCCCATTATAGAGGCTGCCGACCACGACGGGCCGATCCGGATCGCCGTGCTCGAACGCCACAAGCACTTCATCGCCCACTTCCGGAAGCCAGAGCGCCGCGCTGCCGGCTCCCGCGGCGATCTGACCTACCCGGACGAATCCGGCATCGCCCTGTTCATTCAGCGCCGAGTGCTGAAACGCGCGCCAGGGAAACCTCACCTTCACCCTGCCGTATTGGTCGACAAACTTGGTTTCACCGGCCGGTCCGACGACGATACCGGGCACCACACCCGCCACAACCGGCTTTGCCGTAACCGGCTTGGGGCGATAGAGAATCTGGGCCGGTAGGCAGCGAAAGGTATTCCGATAGTCCTTCGCGCGCTGATGCTCGACCGCGACAATCACATACTCTTGGTTGAAGTCTGCGCGGGGATGGCCTCGAAGACCGATACGCTGCCCGGCTTGCAGTTGGGGAATCGTTGACTCCCCTCGACACACCTGTGCTTCCGCAATGTGAACCGCCAAGCGAATGGCCGCCTGCGCTTGCGCTTCCGGCTTGCTGTCGATGCCGGCCGGAAACAGGCGATCCGTCAAATCACCGAACACCGCAGCCTGTGCGACCGCCGTCTGATCGACCGTCGGCGTCTTCCAATTGTAGTCCCCGGCCTGTACCTGTCCGCTATGCAACGCCTGGCCTCTAGTGAATGATAGAACCGATGGCCCGGTTCCAGACAAAGGATTGAAGACGACCTCGGTTGCGCCCGGGAACCCGCCGTTGGCATCGCTGAGGACGAGTTTGTCTCCCGCTTCAACATGGTAGTGAATTCCGGCTTCTTCCAACAGGCGAGATATAAATGCCAACTCTGTTTCCCGATATTGGATCGTCAGCTCTTTTTTCGGCAACGCGCCGGTGATCCTCGCCTCTACGTTGACGACCCCTGACTCCTTCAATACGCCCATGGCAATCTGGACGGCATCCATGCTGTAGAAGGTGCGGCTCGCGCTGCGATACTGCAACCGCTCAAGCGAGGGAACGAGGCGAACTTTATACAGGCCTTGCGCGGCAGCACTGTCGATCTGTTCCAATCCCTCGACTATGCCGGTGATCGTCCGCCCCGGGGTGACCGTCACCGTCATCGGCTGACCGATGGCGAGCCCGATAGTGAGCCCCCGATCTTTCGTGGCAATCGTGATCTCGATTGCGAACGGTTCGGACACAGCCTCCCTGCCGGAGAACTGCACGACCACCCCCTGCGCCAGTGCGTCGACCACCGGATTCCCCGCTGCCGAAGCGCCATGAGGCAGCCACAGAGTCAACATAACCCCCGCCACACACCAAGACTTCACTCGACGCATGAGCGCCTCCCTCTCAATGATGGTTGTCGTGGTACTGCGAGTTGGGAAACTCGCATCTACGGCGTGGACCGAGCCGCAGGGTCTCCAGTCGGCGGATCGGTCCGATCTGACGGCTGCGAACGCGCCGCCGCCCCGCCATCGGTCTTCTTTTTCTTCTTCTTGGAAAAGAGCCCGCGGGATTGGACGTCGTTCTCTTTCGACTGTTTCCCCTGCTTCTGCACCTGGTTTGTAGCCTTCGACTTCTCAGCCGCAGGAGGGATATCCCCGGCAAACGAATCGACGAGCAATATCCCGCATACCAGCACACCCGCGCCGATCATCGCCCAATGGCGTCGTGCCATAGTCACGTCCCTCCTTTTGTCGCAACCCGTCCTTCGTCCTACCGAGGCGGATCGATCGGTCGCACGCCGGGTCGCACCGGCACATCTTTCTGCTGCACAGCAGGAAGCTTCTGCTGGATCGCTCGATCCTTTTGCTGAATGACTTCCTTCATCTGCTTCGATCCGATTTGTGGCTGCACATCGGCGGCTAGCGCTGCCTGCACATCGATGCCAACGGACGTTCCCAACGCGGCCAGTGCGGCTGCCAAGACCATCACGTGTCGCTGTTTCCGCAATTCTGATTCACTCATGCCTCACCTCCGGTTCACGGTTAAAGGACTCGCGCCCACTCATCGAGCGCCTGAATATGCACCACCATCTTCGCGTCCACACTTGCCGGAATTGGTATCCCTTGCCGCGCACAATGCCGCTCGACCACACGATCCATATCGATCCACTCGAGCATCGTGTCATCGGCGCCGCTGAACACCTTCTCAGCCACTTGCTGCACATCGTGGTGGATCCGTTCATCATCTTGTACCGTGTTTGCGAGCGCCACGGTCATTCGTCCTACGACGTCGACATAACGATCGACGGCCTCGATGAACGGACCGACTCCTTGCCTCAGTAAAAAGTCTTGCACCGTGCCCTGCGTGCCATATTCCCCTTCAGTTTGTGGATGGGGTGCAACCTCATGAAACGTCTCCGCGCCATCGCCCCTCACCTTGCGCCCCAATGGATAGAGCCGGCAGACCAACGGCCGGTCAGGATGGACCCCACAGCCTTGCGGCGTCAGAAACACACAGGCTCCCTCTTCAACACGGCGGAGCGCCGTTCCTTTCCGTTCAGTGTAGCGAGCCAGCAATTCCGTCGTACTGATGCCGCGATTCTGAGCGAGCCGCGCCACCTCATAGGGATTCAGTTGGATCACCTTGTCGTGGCAACATCGGTTGCAGGCATGGCAGGCATACGAGAATTGGCTGTCTCTCCTGTATGCCACATCTATCGTTCGACACACTGGCTTCTTTCCCATGATGATGTCGCGCTACGGTACCAACCAATTATCCATCACGGCCGCCTTGCCTTTGTGATCGATCAGCTCAATCTTTTGAAATACTAACTCGATGGTATCGGTGACAGGCAGTTGGCCCAACTCTGAGTGGGAGGCAAACGACGACACCGTGGCGCCGGTGAGCTTCACTGTGTGATCCAACACCATCTGACCAGACGGATCTTGAGACAGGAAATCGATCGTGACCGACAGCGGTTCATTCTTCAGTAACGCAGAATAGAATTGTAGCGAGGCAGGGCCCCAGGCCTTCTGAATCCGAATGGGCTTATGTTGCCGCTTTTGTGAAATCTGCCCCGTTGCGAGATCTCGCGGGACTACGAGTTCATAGTCGAACTTCAAACCAGCGAACTTGCCTTCCAATCCTTTAGTCTGAAGTTCTCCTTTAAACGGTCCCTGGATCGCTCCGGTCACCGACACATAGAACTCCGGCGCCGCCTGGGACTCTGCTGTCCCAAGCAGTGTCAGTGCACAGACCAACCATGCGAACCCTATCAACCTCATGCTCATCATGACCCTCCTTCTGAACGAGATGCCCGGTTGTATCGCTGAGTCGGTGCAATTTCTAGACAGTTCACGCTTGCGCGCAACTCAATACATTACGAAATCGCTTTCCAGGTTTTCCCGCCGTTAAATGAAAGGCTCCCGAACTAGTGTGTCACCTCACTGCTCGATCACTGAATGAATTGCCCAAGGACATCGCATCCCTTGCCAGCGGGACCATCGCATGGGCAGGGTGTCCCACGCCAAATCCAAGTCACCATTCTTTCGTGCCAGCCTTGTCGACCGAGACCAGGAATGCGATCGACTGCCCAAAGGATCAACGGATCGTCTTTCAAATGAGCGATACCTCCGGCGCTGAGAACGGGTTCGAACTTGAGCGCTGAGCAGAATCCTCCGAAAAGCGGCTTCTCAAAACTCTGCTGGCCACCAGGAGCACGCCAAGAATCGGCAAACCCATTGGAAGCGGTGTGACAATTCTGGCATTTGTTTCTCATGCTGCCGACGAACTGACCGGACGGATTGTCTTGCCGCGTGAAACGGCCCAGTTGGATGTGTCGAAGATAGGTTTCGTTTTCGCGATGCATTTCATGACAATTTTTGCATTTGGCGTTCTGCGTCACTTCATAGATCGAGACAAAAGAGCCGATCAACTGTGGCACGTTCAGGCGCCTGGGTTGCTGTTGGTATATGCAGCCCAACGCGCCATTGCAGGCCGCCACCGTCCAATACAGGGTATGACCGATAAAAGGATGAAGGTCTTGGTCCAAGGTAAATGCCAAGGTGTTTTGAACTCGTGCGACCACGACATGGGATTGCACGACAGGTTGAGAGGGGCACGGACTGGTTGTCGTGGAAATGCACACCAGAAAATAATCGACTCCCTGTTGATTGGCGTAGTTCCAAGTAAACAAGGGTTGGGTGAGTGAGTGAAACCATAAGGAAGGCGGGCCGCTATGGCTTGCGGGATAATTTTCAAAGCCCTTCTTGATGATCGTCGGCAATAGGGTATTGTCCGCCGGTGAACTCAGGACTGGAGCCGGCAACATCCAGGTGATAGGTTTCGGTGCCGAAGAGGTGCAACTTTCCGGAATTTGGCCGGCGGCCGCTTGACCGGTCACAGGCACGCAGGCACTTACTGACCACTGCAAGCGTTTTCCTTGAAATGTCATGGGCAGCGTCACTCCGTAGCCGTAGGTCAACGAGCTGGTTGCTACTGTACCAGCAGGACGCTCGAAATTCGGATCGCCAGGCTTCGGGCCGAGAGGCGCCGACTGATTCGGCTGCGACGGCTGGGTTAAGATGATTCCGGTAGGGACCTTGACGACGACGGCTGTCGGCACGGAACAGGATTGATGCAACTCCGTCACGCAGATCTCGTACCGGGCATGAGCCGGCTGTCCGGCCCCAGGGAACCACTGAACCCCCAAGCTCGGCCAGGTGATGACGGCGCCATCGGCAGGATAGAGGGCGATCGGCGCGACGCCCGGCATCATTCGCTGAATATGTGTCGCCGCTGCCTTCTTCAGTTGGAATGCCTTCAGCGGTTGGGATAGATCGGCGCGCGATCTGACACCGCTGTGACTGCCCTGAGCATCCAGCGCCGTCTTGTCCGGCATGAGGAGGACAATATGGGTTGTGTCCTCGTCCGTCGCAACGGCAAGCGCGAGGGGCGAATCCACCGATTCCGTGTGCCTCGTTGACTGAACGTGAATAAGAAAAGTCGCCCCTCCGTCCGTTGCGCGCAGACGCAGTCGCGACTCTCCTGCTGATTCGAGGTGATAGGGACCAGCCGGCACTTTGACGTCGGTCCCCTCTGGACTCGTGAAGTGAATCGACCGGTCAAGCATCACGGTCGGAAGCGTGGCAGCTTGCTGCGCAAGAGCCCCACCCAAGGCTATAGAGGTCATCAGGAACCAGATTTTGACAAAGGTGGAGTAACGCATTGTCCGCCTCCGGTTAGTCATTCCTGCTATCTCAGGTCCATCTTTCTTACGAATCTAGAAACAATCGGTTCCTGGAGCCAGCGTACACCCTCTCCCACTGTTGCACACACCCCGGTTCCATGGTCACGGACTACTTCAATTCGAGGATGATCCAGGCAAGGCCGCCTTCTGTCCCTTTGTACCCGCTGGCGCAGCGGTTCATCATCGTTGCCGTGACACCCAGGTTATTGCCGACCGGAACAACTCGAGGCTTATCCACTGTGACAATGCACCCGTTGCCCGCGTACCACACCTCCGGCAAAACCAGCATCCGAGCTCCGCTGAGCGTAGAATTGACGGGACAGGTCAAGGGAAACGTCCCGTTCGGAGGAATAGGCGTATCCGGCCCTGTGCACCGTCCAGCACCCACAATGGCTGGCAGCGGTGCGCTCTGAATTTGGGGCTGTGACAATTGAGTCCTTTCAAGAGGGATCAACCCTCGCGTCCCGACGTCGCGATCGGCCTGTGTCGATTCTTGGGATGGCCCTCCTCCGGCTGCCCAACTCAAACTCGGTAATGCAGCCACACAGAGGATGGCCAGCCTCGCAATCCAACAACCTCTTCGCATACTCATAGTCCGAGCTCCTTTCAGCAGTCTGTCGAGTAATGATCTGACAAGGTTCATCACCAATCACTCAAGACACAACCGCATTAGCGCGGAAGGATCGGCCCAGGAGCAGCAGGAGCCGGCATCGGTTGTGTGAGCGGGCTAAGCCGCTTTGGTTCAGGTGAAAGCGGCATTGGATCTCCTGGGTTCGGCAACCTATTGCCTTCGACCAGAGGAGCAGGAGAGGGCATGTTGATCATCGTGCAACAGAGATTCCGACCATCGAGCGACACCTTCTGATTTGGAAAATCTGGATAGACGAGCTGCCCCACCTTCAAGGACCTCAGCAATTTAGGATCCATCACTTGAAACTGAAATGTCTGTTTCGATCTCAGATCAGTCACAGTGACGACGCCTTTTCGATCAATTTTTGTAATGGGATACGACGTCGACGATGCAATCACATTTTGCTGAAGCAACAACAGCCCTGCAAATACAACAGCGACAAAGACGATTGGTTTCATGATGCCTCCTCCTTACTCAAGCAACCCAACGATTCACATACCCAATTATTCAGACTCCCCTACTTCACCCATACGGTTCCAGGCATGCCAGGCACCTTGTTCTTTGGATCGAACTTGTCATAGGTGAGATACCATCTCGGGATTTCGAACAGACTATCCGGGATTACCTTATGTTCAATGCCGATCGCTTCCAACCGACCGATCTCTTGCCCCTTCTTATCCTTCCGGATGACGATCAGCGGAAACAGTTTTTGCTCGATCATCGCGCGCTCCCAAGCAGGCGCGCCGCCTCGTCGTCCAAACATCGAGGAAGTTGGATGCAGTCCCATAAATATTCCGAGCTCAGTCGTTCCCCACATCTCAACGTCTTCCTCTTCTCCAGAGTGCAACCGTTGCTCAGCCGGATACCCCAACACGATCTTGCGCTTTCCGGTTCTCACAAGCCCCCTATCGGTACTGGCCGGCCTCAGCAGTGCACTGGCGTCCAAATTCATCACCATGGCTAATCGTACGTTCAACAAAAGCATGGACACCTTCAGCGCCTCGAGATCCATAATCACGGCTGCGCGCCCATGCCGGACACGTCGTGTATCAATGCGACTTCTCCCCTCTTTGGTGGAGTACTGAAACTCCGACGACTCTCCCCAGTAGTTGCTCTTGAAAGAAATGACCCCTTCAAATGCCGACACCCAAGATGGAGAGCACGCTACAGCAAAGATCGACGCCGCCAGGACCGTCTTCGCTATACGCCTCAGATCCAACCGCATACAATCAGATCTGCAGGCAGAGTCTCGTAGGTCTTTCATCTCAACTTGCATGCGTTGATGCAACGATCTCCACAGCTCACTGCATCGTGTACCCAATCGTAATGATGTCGATGTAGACGAACCCAATAACGCCAGGTTGGGGGATAGGCGTTTGCGCCGGAACCAGCGACAATTCAACGTTGTACACATACCTCCCATCAACAGGTACCGCTAGATTATTCGCGACCATCTTATTCCATGTGTTCATCGGCAGACAGTCGCTTTCAAGCGACAGGAGTGCGCCGCCAGACGGAGAGACACTAGCAATTGACAGGGAGACACCAGCAAATGGGAGCAAGGCTGCCCTGATATTTTGCTTCCCGCTGTTGTCGTTCACATGAATGCTCATTTCTCTGATGACCGCTCCATGAGGAAGATGAAGTTCCATTAGGCCCAAGACTTCGTTCGAAACTGGGCTCGGATTCTCCTTGGCATATATAGTGCCTGCCAGATGCGGCCGAAGCATTTCAGCTTGATATGGATTTAGAGGCACAACTGGCATTGCCGATCTCACAGAGTAATAGTGGGTCGGCGCAACTGGTTGTGACAACCCAGTCGGGTTGGATTTGACGCAGCTTGTTGGATTAGGTGATGCCGGCATCGCAGCCATGCGTGATGTGTTTGGGATTTGTGTTCCAAGCGGACTTGGCATCCCCTGCTTCTGTGTCGGCATGGCTCGTGTGCCGACCTCCCCCTCTGCCGGGGTAACTTCTTTGGACGATTCCCCTTCGGCTGCCCAATTCAAACCCGGTGATGCAGTCAGCCAGAGCATTATCAGGCTCACGATCCATCGACCCCTTCGGATGTTCATCGTCGGCACTCCTTTCAACAGCCTGTCGTCCACACAGAGTCGAAGTTGAATGCAATCTCAACAGACCTCGCGATCATACTTAACATTCTCGCGAACCCTAATTACTGTAACGTGTACCCAATGCGGATCAGATTCACCTCAATACCGGCATTCGCACCACGATCGCTATAGTTGCTGACATTCGTGACACCCTCTGCTTCCCAATTCAGTTTCAGAGAATAGGCCGCGCGCATATTGTCGATGGGCAGCGCGAGACCCGTAATCCGCATCACATCGGAGCCCGGTGCGTTGCTATTAATGCAGTTACTGACCGTCACCAGGCCCCGCGAACCCATCACAGGCCTTGCCTGAGCGGTGAGAGAATTTTCGAAAAAGGAAAAAGAAACATCGCGCATCGGATCATCATCGCGAAGAAACACTTCAATTTGCCGGACGACGACACCCTGCGGAAGGAGCACGGGAGCCGTGAGCGTAATACGATCAGACGGGCTTCGCGCATCGCGCCACGCACGAACCATGCCGGAACCGATGACGAAATAGTGGTCATACTTCGCACCCAGCCTGAATGTTGCCGGAGATACCATCAAGAAATGCGTAGGCTGGACATATGGCTTTCCTGCAAAGTCAGGAGAAAATTGAAGTTCGCAAGGAGAAGAGGTCGGGGTGATTGGCGTGAACTGAGGATTACCCAACAGTGGCGGCGGACTCTTTTGCTCCGTTGGTGCTAGACGCTGGAGCGGAAGCGCTCCGCGGGACTGAGGCTGCTCTTCCCCTTGCATTGGCGTCTGAGGAACAGCTTCATCAGCAGCCAACATTACGGTCGGGACTACCGTCATGACTACGGCGATCACGCACACGGTGAAAGTGCTATACGCTTTCTCCCACCACATCATCATGCTGCCCTCCTTAAGGCTTATGAGGTTTCACACCGTTTTCATCCTACCGCCCCTTGCCCTACCAGTACGTCGCCGGAATTCTGTAAGGGTTCATGGGCAGCCTGTAGCCTGCTAGTACACCGCGAAGTCGTATTCCAAATTCTCTCGCCGGACGGTCGGATTTTGGCCGCCCTGGGTGAGTTTACGCACTTGTTCAATGACATAGGTCTGGAGCTCACTGACCGTAATGACCTGGTCTTTGTTGGCATCCGCCTCATGGTTCTTGAGTCCATTGAGCAGCGAGTACGTGAACACGCCGTTCTTCCACTGCTCGCCTTCGAGACTGTATTCGTTACCGCTGGAGCTGGAGATCACCGCTGCGCCGGTGCCGCGCCGGAGGTCGGCAAACCAATCCTGTTGGAACCGCAGCATCTCGGATGAGAGACGCGGACCAGAGGCAGGTCCGGCTGATTCTGTTTCAGCTTCCGTGGTCACCGTCACCCCGCGCGCGGCTTTGAAGGCCCGCATCTTCACCGTGCCTGCTCGTGCACCACCCTGGTCGCTTTGCGGCACGACCACCGCCTGGTCTTTGTCGATTTCACCGGAGAAGCAGGTATCGAGCAGCAGGACTTTCTGGAGTGCTGGAATCCCATCGAGCAGGTTTTCAAACTCTTGGTAGGGCAGGCCGTTGATGGCCGGATGCTTGGGGTCGATGTCGTGCGTCCCGAAGTAATAGTCGGACTTTTCGTCGGTCATCCCATGACCGGCGGCGAAGACCACGACCAGATCATTGATCTTGGACTGCTTGAGCCAGTCCCGGGCCTTGATGATTTCCGTCTTGGTCGCTTTTTGATTGGTGAGATCGAGCGTATGGACTTTGCTCGACGCGGTGGGCCGCTGCTCGACCGCCCGGTACGTGGCAAGGAGATCCATCGCATCCTTGGCAGCATAGCGGAGGTTGTAGGCCTTGTCTTTGTAGTCGCTGACGCCGATCCCGACGACATAGACTTCCGGCGGTGCCATCTTCGCCGTCGAGGTCGTGTACACCGTCTCCATGAGCGACTCGACACCCTGTTGATTCAGCACGGACACTTGGATCTTGTTGCGGCCGGGCACCAGCGGGACTTGGATCTCCTGCTCATGCGCCTGGAGCTGTTTGCTGGGCAGAGGTATCCCCTTGGTTCCATACAACGGCACATCGTTCAAGAACACATGCAGCCGATCGAGCGGATATTTATCGTCGCTGGCTCTGACACGCAGGCTCAACGTGGATGAGGTCACTATGACCGGCACGTCTGCCGTCAGCAACTCAACTTTCGGCAGATGGAAGTCCGCCCCGAGCCGCTGCTCGCTCATCCCCATCTTTTTGAGCCGCCGCTCGTAGGCCGCGCGATAACTCTGTACGACCGCCGGTGAGGCCATGCCGAGCCGTGCCAGCACGATGTCCGGGCGATTGAACCGCAGGTCGAATTGCTCGAAGGGATAGAGTTCCTTCTTGACCCGGAACGCCACACCTTTGATGCTGGCTTTGGACGCTCGGTAATACTGGTCCGGCGTCACCGTGACAAAATCCTCACGGCCAACTCCAATGAGTGCGGCCAATTCTTTTCCTGTTTGGAGGTTCCACACTCGTACCGCACCATCTCCCCCGCCGCTGATGAGCAGACGCCCATCATGGCTGAAGACCAGTGTCTTCACGGCGCTGGTATGACCGATGAATTCTCCGCGTTCTTGGCCGGTAACGGAATCCCACAGTTTGATCACCTCGCCTGCGCCACGTGCGGCCAGCCGCCCATCCGGGCTGAAGGCGACGCCCATCCCATGCACGTTCAATTCCATGCGGTTCATAAAGCTCATCGGATCAAATCCCGGCTGTCTCGAAACGGTCTTCGGCACACGCACTTTGTGGCCGGTTGCCACATCCCAGATCGTTTTTCCTGTCACACCATCGGTCAGCAGGAATTTCCCGTCCGGACTGAAGGCGAGACTCCGTGCACCATGGTGCTCGTCGTTGAGGTCTTCAATGAGATCCATTGGATCGTCCATGACGACCATCTGCGTCGAGCGAGAACTGGATGCAGCCGACGATCCGAGACCGAACGGTAAAGACGGGAGCAGTGACGACAGACTGTTCTCCTCTTCCATCGCCTGCCGCTGCTGCTCTTCCCTCATCCGCTGTTGTCGGGCCTTGGCCTGGATCCGGCCTTTATCCTGAAACGTCAAGACCTGTTGACCGGTCTGCAGATCCCACAAACTGGTGCTGTACGACCGCCCGATGGCTGCCAGCCGACCGTTCGGATGAACGGCGAGCGCATGGATCCATTGCATGCCCTCCTCCATCCGTTCCTTCATCTGCGGATCGATCGCCGATTGATTCGCCGCTTGCTTTTCGAGCATCGCGCGCGTCTTCGGATCCAACCCTTCAGAAGCGTCAGACAGATCGTCCATCCCTCGAAACACTTGAGGCATCGATTCATGCGGCAGCGTGATCCGGCGCAACTCTTTTCCTGACGACAGATCGCGCAGGATCAGCTGATTGCCCTGTCCAATGACGATATTGTGCCCATCACGAGCGATGCGGAGCATCAGAGGAGCGAAGTGATCAGGAGGAAGCGGAGGCGAAAGATTTCTCAGCTGCTTCCCGGTTCCCACATCCCACAACCAGGCCGATCCGTTCACACAACCGGTCGCCAACAGAGGACTCGTCGGGCTCAACGACACCGACGTCACCGCCATGCCGTCGGGACAGTTGAACGTGCGAACGAGTTGCCCTGCCGCCAGATCCCACAATTTGGCGCTTCCACCTGCCATACCGGCCACGACCGATCGGCCGTCCGCCGTCAACGCCAAATCGGACACTTCACTCGCCCCGCCGGCCAGATGCGTTTCCTTCCCGGTGGAGAGGTCCTGCAGATACGGTGCGCCTCCGTTCACCGGTGCCACGATCAAGATGTCACCCTGCTGACTGAAGTTCAGTGAACCGGCCTCCAGTTGCTTCACATCTCGACCACTGGGAAACTCCATCACCTTCGCCAGTCCATCCTGTTTCGCCACCACGAGCAGCTTGCCATCAGGACTGAACGTGAGTGCGTTCGTCATGCCCATGCCTTTCATCCCGGCATGGGCCATCGAAATCGGCGGAGCAAGTTTTCCGGTTTCAAGGTCCAGCACGCGAAGCGCGCGCTCGGTATATTGCTCGGTGACGAGAAAGCGGCCATCGGGACTCAGCGTTCCATTTATTCCATCCGATGCCGCTGCGTAGGGCAGCTTCCGCTGTAGTTTTTTAGCCGGCACCTCCCAGACCAAGAGTTCTTGCTTAAAGGTAGGTATTGGGGGGGCATCCGACGTGAACAGACTGTCCAATCCCATGATGGAGCCAATGGTCGAGCCGATCGTGCCGATGACACCGCCCTGGTTGGGCATCTCCGTGTCGGTCTTGCTGGTGACGATGATCCGGCCGTCTCGGCTGATCGCAAGGGGGCTCTGAACTTCGGAATCTGGAAGCGTCCAGATCGTTTGGCCGGTCATCAGGTCGATGACGGCGAGCGAGCGACTGCCGCCTGCGATTCGTCCGAAGCCGGCCTTCGAGTCACCCTTTTCACCCGCGACGACGAAACGCCCATTTCCGCTAATCGCACCGCCTCGATCCAATATGGACCCCACCGATCTGACTTCCCGTCCTGATGCCACCTCATACAGCTTGATCGCGCCGCCATACTCATGCGTCACCACCTGCTTGCTGTCCTCACTGAACGCCAGTAGATCGGCACCGAGCATGCCGAAGCCGGCGAAGTTTCGGATTTCCTGTCCGCTCGCGACGTCCCAGATCTTGACGGACCCGTCATGGCTCCCGCTCGAGGCGATATAGCGTCCATTGGGACTCAGCGCGAGCGCATGAATGCCGCCGGCATGGCCGGTCTGAAAGACGACTTCGACACCGTCCGTCGTGACCGGTGCCGGTTTGGCTGGAGCCTTGCCCATCATGCGCTGTTGCATCCGCTCGATATCGGCTTCGCTTGGCATGGGAGGCATGTCTGGAATCGGCGGAGATGTGAACATGTAGTACCAGCCGCAGCCGGCCGGCAGCAGCGCGAGAATAAGCACGAGCACTATCTGGGGAGATCGAGAAGCACGCATGGACCTGTCTCCTTGAGGAAGCCTCCGGAGCCTGGCCTGGGGAGGCGCAGTATAGCATGCCCCTCTCCAGGGTACATAGACCTTACCGTGGTGAGTCGCATGTCGTCGCAGGAAGGTTCAGAGAGGAAGGATTACCCGCATTGACAGGGGGCCTACATTCGACGGCCCTGAACCTTTTCAAGGCTCGACTTGATCTATCATCCCAGGATCTTGAGAGATCCAGACAGTTCTATGGTGACCGGCCTTCGCCTGAGGCGGTCGGGGTTCTTCGGCTCTAGCGCAGCACATAACTCGCTATGTATTCGGTGCCGCGGAATTCCCCCTGGAGCACCTCCACTTGGGCGGGACTCATGGGATTGACACCGGCGTTTCGCAGCAACTCACCGCGCACGAATTGAAACACCTGCTGCTCAAATTGCATCCTGGTCTGAGGCTGCAGCAGAATTTCCCTCACACCGTTCTCGAGAGCCGGCTGGATTTGACGGAAATATTCGGTCGTGATCTTGCAAACATTGACCGGAAAGATGATGTCGAAGAAATGCGTGCACTTATCCGCTTCCTTCACACCTCCCGTAATCGCGATCCTGACAGAATGATAGGTCGGCAGACGTCGCTGGTCGATCGTCGGAGAAATAAAAATGTCGATCAACACCTTCTCGGCCACCAAATCCGTCAACGCAGAATCACCCTCGCCGGAATAGTCTCGGTAGTAGGTCTTGAATTGGATGCTTGGAAACAAGAATTGGTAGCGGACTTCCGCCCCTTCCACGGTCATGATCGGCGGATTGGAGACGCCGCTCACATGGACGAAGACCTTCTGGCCATTACCGGCTTCCGAGGTGTATTTCTCCAACGCGATCCTGCCGGTCAGCCCACGCCCCATCGAAAAATTCGAATCGAACGGGCTTCGCATATTGCTCAATTGAATGAACGACTTGGTCGGATCGCCGAGGATTGAGACGAGCGGAATGCTTTTCGTCAGCCCAGCGGCAAATCCAGATGGTGGTTGCTGGATAGCCGGCTGACCCGGTACCTGGCTCGGCACAGTCGGCGCAGGCATCGGGGCCGGTTGCGGCTGCCTGGGAGGAAACACTTGCGCCGCTGCAAACGATGCTGGCAACACCAATGCCGCCAGCATCCCGATCAGTATCGTTGGTTGTTTCATGGTCGGCATGATATGGCCCCTATTCGTGTTTGAACCAGCGAGTGACCGTGACATCCTGCCCCTGCTGCGCGGCGGCATAGGAGAGTGGCGTTACCTGCACGGCCGTGCCTGTGTCATCCTGCACCTTGAGAATCCCGCGTGTCTTGACGGCACCGACCCCGCGCGGAATCACCGGCGGCTCTTCCACTTTGGCCACGATTTTGACATCAGGCCGCTTCTCTGCGCCCAGCTGGGCAAAACTCTCTTCAAGATCTGAGCGTCGATTTGCTGAGGCTACCACGAAGAATGACTCGATGCCCTTCACCTGATCCAACGTGTACCAATGGCCGTCTTCAGGAAACGCATACTCTTGGTCTTTCTTTACGGGATTCGGTGTCTTGCTGTCTTTGGCCGGGAACACCGGCTCGGCCCAGCCGGACCCGTCAATCGAGGTGATATAGAGGTAGCAGTCGCAGTTTGTGCGCACGACAATCTTGAACCGGTCGCCGGCTTCCTTGTTCGCTCCGCCGTCCTTGAGCACATCTCCATCGTTCATCAGAACGATTTCTTTACCCTTCTCTGTGCGCTTCTGGCGAATCAGCGCTACATCGACGGCCACCGGCTCTGCCCCGAGCCCGCGGGGATAAATTCCGCCGGAGCCATACGCTTGTCCATAACCCTGTCCACCTCCGTAGGGCTGTCCGCCTCCATAAGCCTGCTGGTTCGGCATCGTCCCATATCCCTGCTGCCCATAGGTCTGGCCGTAGCCTGGTTGCGCTTGACCGTATGGTTGTCCGAATCCAGGTTGGGGCTGCTGCCCATAGCCCTGCTGTGTCATACCGGTCCCATACGGATTGTTGGGGTCATAGAGCTGCTGCCCAGGCACCGCACTACCGTATGGGTTCGTTGTGCCAGGAACATTGGGACTTCCATACTGATTGGGCTGCTGACCGTAGGGATTGGGCGTGCCGTACTGCGACCCATAGGGATTCTGTTGCTGTGCGTAGGGGGACGGCGTTCCGTAAGGATTGGCTGGCTGGCCGTAAGGATTGGCTGGCTGGCCGTAAGGATTGGCCTGCCCATAGGGATTCCCCTGCTGACCGTACGGATTATTGGGATCGTAGGCCCCGCCAGGCTGTTGGTGGCCTTGGGCTGTGCCATAGGGGTTGGGCGCGGTACCTCCAGGGTACGTGTTGGCACCTGGATAGGCTGCCACGTTCGGATTCGTTTGAGGCACTCCCCCGTACGGATTATTCGGATCCACGTTGCCAAACTGCCCCGGCATCGCCTGCTGGCCGGGGAACTGCTGCCCCTGCATGCCCGGTTGTCCTGGGAAACCCGGCTGTGCCGGCATACCGGGCTGACCGGGGAATCCTGGCTGGCCTGGCATCCCTGGTCCACCCATCGCCATCGGCGGAAGGCCCTGCATGTAGGGACTCGATAGGCGATTCACCAGGTTGCTGAGATTATCCCGATGTTTAGATCCGTAGTTCGATAGCCCGGTCTGGAAAAGGTTCCGTGCAAATTCGAAGGCCACCGGTACGAGGAAGGGCGCGGCAGCACAAGAGGTCAGCAGCAAGCCCCCTAAAAATCCGATCGTGAGGCTGGTGTGAGTCTTATATCGCCTTGGTCTCAGCGTGGTCATCATGGGCGTCCTCCATTCTGTCCCGTACGTCGAGGCCAAGGTAGTGAAGGTTCACGCATTGTAATCTGGCCTCTTGGTAGGGTCAAATACCGCGTCTATTGAGGGCTCGGTGGAAATGTGCTAAAGCGACGGCCACAAGCATTATTGCCTGTCTGTTGAACTCCGCCCCCTATGGACACGACCCACGGACCAGATGCCTCGGAGACGACGCTTATGGCGGCGGTGGCCCGTGGAGAACAACCGGCGTTCGAGCAACTCTACACCCTCTATGAAAAACGTGTCTTTCAGTATGTCTGCACCCTTGTCTACGATGTGGCCTTGGCGGAAGAAGTCGTGGGCGATACGATGCTCGCCGTGTGGAAAGGAGCCAGCACCTTTACGCACACCTCACGCGTCTCGACCTGGATCTTCGGCATCGCCCGCCACAAAGCCTTGGACGCCATCAGACGGACCGGACGCCGTCAGCGGGAAGTTGATTTGGACGACATCCACGACTTGGCCGACCCCCACGACAATCCGGCCGAAGGCGTGATGCGCGATCAGGTGTCGGCGATTACACAACGAGCCGTCGCTGCTCTGACACAGGAGCATCAAGAAATCCTTCGGCTAGTGTTCTATGAAGAACTGCCCTACGACGAGATTGCGGCCTTGCTCGGCATCCCGGTCAACACCGTCAAGACCAGAGTGTACTACGCGAAGCAACGGCTGAAGGAATCTCTCGACCGTATGGGACAGAGGGAATCGATCCAATGAATGACCCCGAAACGATACCGCCAGGCGTGCATCCGGAAGCGGCCCTGCTTCCCTGGTTCGCCAACGATAGCCTCTCGGACGCCGAACGGCAGCAGGTCGCACAACATCTGGAGTCCTGCCCGGAGTGCCGGCGTGAGTTGGCTGAGCTGTCGTCGATGAAGCGACACCTGACGACCATGTATGCGTCACAGCCGGCTCCCTCTCCCCGCCTCGCGCGCTCGGTCATGGAGCAGGTAGCGGCGGAGCGCCTGGCAAGTTCGCCTCGACAAAAAACATCCGGCACAGGGCTCGGCGGACTTGATGCCTGGCTCCGCACCTTGTTCCTGCCTCAATGGGTTCCCACCCTTGCCGCGCTGTTCTTGGTCGCGCAGATGGGTTTGCTTCTGTGGGTAGGGCTTCCTCCTGCCGAGCCAGAGCAGCCGACGACACGGTCGCTGGGGATGGCGACTGTCCGTGTTCGTGTGATCTTTCAGCCGACCGCTCGAGAAGAGCAGCTCCATGCGTTACTGAAGGAGATCCGAGGCCGGATCATCGACGGACCGACGGCGGACGGGCTCTACATAATGGAGATTCCTGCGGCCGATCGCCTGGCGGCGCAGCAGAAGGTTCAGCTCCTCAACAACCAATCAGATGTGATTCGCACCGCCGAGCTGATCAATCCATGAACCTTCTCTTGTTTGCCTACGACACAGGGGCATCGAAGGTGCCCAAAGACCTTCGGGGAATAGAGGTTTCCATGCCGTCCTTCCGTCACTGGTTCATCACGTTGTTGTTCGCGATAGGCCTGGTCGGATCGGGAAGCTCTCCTGTCGATGCGGCCGGTCAGCCGGCCGGCGAAGGGTCCGGTACCAAACGCGCGTTGCTGATCGGTATCAATAAATACAAAGCCGTCCCCAAGCTGCAAGGTTCACTCAACGATATTGAGACCATGCGGCAGATTCTCACGTCGCGCTGGGGATTTCCCCCCGCTCATATCACCGTGGTGATCGACGAAGCCGCAACCCGCGCCGGCATGGTGGCGGCGATCGAGCACTTCGTAAAGGAAACGGGACCCAACGACACCGTCTACTTCCACTATTCAGGCCATGGATCGCAAGTCGAGGATTTGAACGGCGATGAACCGGACGACCATTTGGACGAAACCCTTGTGCCGCAAGACGGTCGGACCGGGGATGTGCGCGATATCACCGACGACGAACTGGACGCTCTGTTCTCGAAGATGCAGGCCAAGAACGCGTTGATCGTCTTGGACTCCTGCCACTCCGGCACCGCCACACGCTCTTTGGATATCCGCACCAGGTCGATCCCGCCCGACTCCCGTCTCGACATCTACCGGAAGGCCGAATCTGCGCTCCCCAAAACCAGGGCCGTTGTGCCGGTGGTGACGTCTCGTTACGTGGTCATGACCGGTGCTGCCTCGCACCAAGAGGCGCTCGATGGTCCGGTGGAAGGCCGCTATCATGGCTTCTTCACCTACTCCTTATCGAAGAGTCTGAGCCAAGCGGGTCTTGGCGCATCACCCCGGGATATTTTCTCCGGCGTCGAGCGCGAGATGAAACGCATCCAGGCGCATTTCGGCCGCAGCTCCATGCCGGAACCGCAGCTGGAAGCTCCGCCGAACTTGATCGAAACTGCACTCTTCGGAAAGGCTCAGGCGGCAGGCGGCACGTCTTCGCAGGAGGCACCGGCAAGGCTTCCCTGGCTGGAAGCGGTGTCGAACTCCGGTGGTACGGTGACGCTAGTCAACGGTCCGTTGCTGGGTGCGACGCCCGGCTCAACCTGGTCGATCTATCCAACGGGCGAAACCCGATTCGCACCGGGCCGCGCACTGGCCATTGCCACCATCACCCAGGTGAGCGGAAAAGATTCCGTGGCACGCCTCCATGCGTCGGCAGGGAAAATCCCTTCCGGCGCACGTGCCGTGGCGCTGCTTCCCGCCCCGACGGGACAGCGTATCCCTATTCGGATTTTGGATGTGCCGGCCGACCGGCGCAGCATGATCGAAGAGACGCTGAAAACAAATGTGAAAGATGTGGACCTCGTCGGTGCCGACCAGCCGGCTCGTTTTGCCGTCGATACCGAGGGCGAGACCCTCCGTCTCCTGGCGGCCGACGGTCTCGAAGTGGTCGGTACGTTCGGCTTAAAGGAAGCATGGGGATCCGGTATCGCCAGCGTCGTGTCGAGATCGGCAAATGCGTCGGAACTCCTCACGCTGGACAATCCCTCCTCTCAACTGCGCATCGCCTTGCGAGTGGCGTCCGTGCCGAAGTCCAAACCGACCGTCACCACCAGAGGCGTTAAGGTCGTGGCGGACACGCAGGCCGCCAAGTATCGCATCCGCAAACAAGGGAAACCCAGAACCGAGCAGAACAGTCTGCAATTGGAAGTGAAAGTCAGTGCCGATTCTTATGTGACGATTGTCGACGTCGATTCAGAGGGAGGGGTGAATCTCCTCTTCCCCAACAACGCGCAAAAGCGGGATTTCTATGCCGATGGGTTCGTTCGAGGACAGGATACCGTGCTCATTCCAGATTCCATCAAACCGGGGAACAAGGCGGGATTTTACTGGGACTACAGTCCACCGAAGGGTACGGATACGATCCGGGTGTTTACGAGCACGGATCTCCAAACGGCTCAGATGATTCGGGAACGCATCGCGGCATTGCAATCACCGTCCGGGAACACGCAGGTGACAACGCGGTCTCTGGCCAAAACCATGCAGTCGTTGCGGCAGAGTCTCGGCAGCGTCATGGCTCGCGGTATTCTCACCGTGGCCGACGATACCTCTCACATCCCAGGCGATATGGCGTCTGCGTCGCCGATCCCGTTCACTCCACCTGTCGAGCCGATCCTGTCGCCTGAAAGTAGCCCGTCGCTTACATCGAACCAGCCCCCCGCCGAGTTGTTATCCCCGACACCCTATCCTTCCTCAAATCCCGAACCATCGGTGGTGGCGTCCGCCGCACCGGCCGCAGACTGGGCCGCAGCGTCGATTACCATCGTGATTTCGGAGTAGCTGTCGAGAAAGAATTCTTGGACATCAACACACTGAGGGGTTTATCCGCCGGCGGTAATGAAGAGCGGCTCACGCCGATGAGGCGCCTCTACGCACGATGTGCAGGATCAACATGGGAGAAGACACTGGCGGTAATTATCCGCCGGCGCGATGAAGAAAGGCTTCGCCTGATGAGCCGGCGGAACGAGCAAGCTTGGTTTGGTCGGGGCGAGAGGATTTGGTCTCCAGGTCCAGGCTACGCCTACCCTTCCGACCGGCCGGCTCGCTGACGGGCAATGATTACCTTTTCCTCCCTATTCGGTCGGCGCTCACCGGCTTCAAACCTCTCGACTGACAATCATATGTATACATTATGGTCGGGGCGAGAGGATTTGAACCTCCGACATCCTGCTCCCAAAGCAGGCGCGCTACCGGGCTGCGCTACGCCCCGACGAAATCGGCTCATGCATAACATGGCACACATGATTTGATGTGGCCATGATATGCCCTCACGAAGGAGGGATCAAGAGCTACAAGCTCGATGTCTGCTCCTGGTTCAGACACGCGATGCGGAGAAGAACTTTCGATGGACGAGCTCACGAACGGGTTCCGATCTGGCCTCCCGCCCCATTCGCTGGCTGTAATCGAGGCTGGTTATGCCTTTTCACAAATCGCTTGGTACACGAACTCCGTCAAGCCCGTCATACCTTTCAGACGTTCCCTCATCGACGCGGACTGCAGACTCGCCTTTTTCGCGTCGGCATAGTTGGAATAAAAATCTTTCTTGATCGCAAATCCGTGCTGCTGAAGAAACCTGCGGATCGACTCCAGAGTGAAGGTATACGGATGTCCCCGGTCGATCTTCAGCCGGGAGAGAATCCTGTGGAGAAATCCACCCCATACAGTGTGGATATTGACCTCCAGATAGAACACCCCATCCCTTGAGACGACTCGCCTGATCTCCTCGAGAACCCGCGGCGCTTCGTGGACATGGTCCAGCACATTGTCGAGGATGACCAAGGACATACTGCCGTCCTCAAATGGGACCTTCTCCCCACCCCCGGCCCCGTAAACGACCTCCGGACTGCGCAATTTCGTCAAGGTCGGGTTGGACGCATAGTAGGGCTCAAGCGGATCCAACGTATGCCGCTTCCCCCAGGGCAAATATGTCACGATACCGATCGGGCCGCTGCCGATTTCCAAGACCCTGGCGTTTCGCCTTTTTTCTTCGGGAAAGAAGTTACCCAACCGCTCTTCCATTTTTTTGGCTTTCCACGAATACCAATCCAACTGGCTCGCGCTGCCGCTGGCAATTTGGTTGGCTTGGTTCTCCCAATAAGACTTCTCGTATGCCTGAGCCTCTTTCCAGCGTTCTTGGGTTACCATCGCGCCACCCTTCCGTCGTTGATATTCGGCACCATCGATCCCGCCTACCGGCAAGGAACGCATCTAGATACTTAACCTGGAAGGGGATTATACCCGAATCAACAATCCAAGCCATCACAAACACCAATTTCGCATTCCAGGCGGATTTTGTGAAGGCGGCCTTACACCCACAGACCGTTCAAGGGGAACAACGAATAGGTAGGAAGGTTACCGATGGCTGGCAACAGACAGTGCGGCAGGTCTCGCTAGGTGTCCATGAGCGCTTTCAAGGCGCTGAACGCCTTGGCTCTGTGACTCACCCGGTTTTTTTCTTCGGGCGTAAGTTCGGCAAGCGTCTTCCCCAACTCCGGCAGGAAAAAGACGGGATCGTAACCAAACCCCGCTGAGCCGGACGGTTGTTCGGCAATGAGACCCCGCAATTCGCCGGTGACAGTGCGGACGTCATGAGCCGGTGCCGCTAAGGCTGCAACGGTAATGAATCGTGCGGTTCGCTGCTCCCGTGGCACGCCGACAAGTTCCTGAATCAATTTGCGGCAGTTGTCCTCGTATGTCGCATGTTCCCCTGCATATCGGGCCGCAAATACCCCCGGACGTCCGCCGAGCGCGTCGACTTCCAGTCCTGTGTCGTCCGCTACGGCAGGCAGGCCGGTCCAAGCAGAGATTTCTCTCGCTTTTTTGATGGCGTTGGCCTCACAGGTCACGCCGTCTTCAATGACGTCCGGTGCGCCAGGAAACTCATCCAACGTTCTGATCCCAACCCCGAGATCGCTCAGAAGCGAGGCCAGTTCCTGTCCCTTGTGTCGATTGCGGGTGGCCAGAACGAGTTCCCGTATCACACTACTCCAACGCGCCGATCAAATCTCGTTGCAAGGAGATTAACGTCTGGATTGCCGACCAGCCGTGCGATAAGAACGCATCCATATCCTGTTTGGCAAAGGGTGTTTTCTCCGCCGTGCCTTGAATCTCGACGAACTGCCCCTTGCCCGTCATGACTAAATTCATATCCACTTCGGCCATCGAATCTTCGCTGTAGGCCAAGTCGACAAAGATTTCTCCGCCCACTTTGCCGACGCTGACGGCGGCCAGATAGTCCGTCAGCGGACGTTTGGCGAGCAGACCTCTTGTCTTGAGTGTCGCCAGGGCATCGGCCAAGGCCATGAACGATCCGGTAATGGATGCCGTCCTCGTGCCGCCGTCGGCTTGAATGACGTCGCAATCGATCCAAATGGACCGTTCGCCCAATTGGGACATGTCGGTCACCGCCCGCAAGGCACGCCCGACCAAACGTTGAATTTCCAAGGTCCTGCCGCCCTGCTTCCCTTTGACCGCCTCACGCGGAGACCGCTCATGGGTAGAGCGAGGGAGCATGGAATACTCCGCCGTGACCCAACCCTGCCCCTTCCCCTTTAGGAATGGGGGGACTTTTTCTTCAACCGAAGCGGTACAAATTACCTTGGTATCCCCCATTTCGATCAAGACGGACCCTTCCGCATGTTTGATGAAATTCCTCGTCACTTTTACGGGACGAAGCTGATCTTTCCGCCGACCATCCACTCGAACCATTCCCGCCGCACCAGCCATACGACTCCTCTCACAAAAAGTCCGGGCGCATTATAGAGAAGGCTCAGTCAATCCGCAATCAACGGCATGCTTGTCCTGCCACGAGAGCAGATCGTGCTCGTGACCTACCGGGGCCAAGCACGCGCGTACAAAAATGACTCGTTGCGACACACAATCTGTACCGCACTCACTCGTCTCCCCTCGCCCATCCCACCGACAACATGAAAAAGGGGAAACAGGGTCCTCGCGGTAGATTTCGCAATCATCCGCAATACCACTTAGATTACTCCAGGCCGCTTCAAAATCAGAAAAAGATGGCACAAAAGGTGCACCCGAATTACAGTCAACCAGTGAATCACAACGAGGCTACGACTATGACCGGTATCATCAACACACAGTCCTACTCACGCGCCCACGACTCGATTTCATTATGACACTGCTACTGGATAGGACAACGCAGCAAGCCCTTCTCGATCTGAAGCGTGTCTTGATCATCGACGACGAAGAACCGATCCGCCGTCTCTTGGGCTACATGCTGCAAACTCACGGCTACGAGATCGTTCTGGCGGCCGAAGCGAAAGAAGCCCGCCTCAAGCTCGACGAACAGCCCTACGCCCTGGTCCTGTGCGACGTGAATATGCCTGGCGAGTCCGGCATGGATTTGGTGCGGAACATCCTGTCCCAACATCCGCATACGGCCGCCATCATGGTCACAGGGCTCGACAGCGCCGTGCTGGCCAACGCCGCGCTCGATATGGGTGCCTTCGGTTACATCGTCAAGCCCTTCGAATCCAACGAAGTGCTTATCAACGTCTCCAATGCCTTGCGGCGCCGGCGCCTGGAAATTGAGAACCGGCTGCACCGGGAAAATCTTGAAGACATCGTGAGAACCCGCACCATGGCCCTGCAGCAGGCGCTGGGATGGCTCGAACGGAGCGAGAAGGAGCTTCGGGCCTCACGCGAGGAAACGATTCAACGCCTGGCTATCGCCGCAGAATATCGCGACAGCGCCACGGCCCAGCACATTCAGCGTATGAGCCATTATTGTGAACTGCTCGCCCGGCGATACGGTTTGTCGAACGAACGCTGCGATCTGATCCGCACAGCCAGCCCGATGCACGACATCGGGAAGATCGGCACGCCAGACCACGTCCTCCTGAAGCCGGGGAAATTCACCCAAGACGAATTCAACGTCATCGCCCAACATGCCGAGATCGGATATCGCATCCTGGCCGGCTCGGACGCCGAGATTCTCAACGTCGCGGCTTCGATCGCCCTCACGCATCACGAACGGTGGGACGGCAGCGGCTATCCCCGCCAGTTGAAGGGCGAGGCGATTCCGGTGGAAGGACGCATTGCGGCCATCGCCGATTCCTTCGACGCCTTGACGACCGCGCGCGTCTATAAGCCGGCCTTCGCCTTCGAGCACGCGGTCGATCTGATGAGTAAGCACCGGGGCGAGCACTTCGATCCGGAATTGCTGGACGTTTTCATGGCTTCCTTGGCGGATATCCAGCGCATTCACGATCAATATGCCGACAAGCCGGCGCTGGGCCCGATCGGCGATCTGTAGTTCACCAATTCTGCATTTCGTTGACCCTAGCCCCTCTCGCGTTATACTTCGACCATACGTCAGGAGGCGGGCAATCGAGTCAGCGGTTAGGACCTGAATCGCATCAGACCCCCAGCACAAGGACGTTCGATGCCACGAAAGAGTACGGTCGCACGGAAGCCTACGGTTACGAGGAACTGGATTGCGTTTCTCTGTGAAGCGCTCGTCACCTCAGGCCAGATGCCGACCTGGGAAGCGGCGACCTACCTGACCGAGAATCTCTTCGGCGAAAAACCGAATCCTCGGCTGCTCGGCACAACCAACGCGTTCGAAGTCACCGCGCAGTTCTTGCAGCGTCTCTATCATCCCCTGGTCGATGCCGCGTCGCGCGACATCAGCCTCCCGCAGGGTGCGATGCTCCACGTGTTCACCGACATCAGCCTGACCGGCAAATCGGCGGTGCTCGTCGTGTACTTCTCAGGAAGCACCCCAGCCCACCAGCTCTTGTTGCTGGATGCCGCCAAAGCCTGGGAATTGGTATTCGCAGATTCAGAAGAGTTCAATCGGTGGGCCGAAGACCGCTACCGCGCCATTAAATCCGCCCTGACCAGCGCGATCGGGAAACCGATCCGCCAACCGCTTCTCGCAGAAGTGTCCTAAACGCGCCCCCCGAAGCTACGACCCTGGTTCGTAATTGAGGTTGGGCGAGAGCCAGCGCTCGATCGTGCGCTGGCCCATACCCTTGCGGCGGGCGTAGTCTTCGACTTGATCCTTGCCAATCTTCCCGACGGCAAAGTACTTGGCATCCGGATGGGCGAAATAGAATCCGCTTACGGCGGCGGCCGGCAGCATGGCGAAACTGTCCGTCAGCGTGATGCCGGCATTCTTTTCCGCAGATAAGAGATCGAACAGCAGTCGCTTTTCGGTGTGGTCCGGGCAAGCCGGATACCCCGGTGCCGGACGGATGCCTCGGTATTTCTCCCTGATCAGATCTTCGCTCGTCAGTTGTTCACCCGTACCATACCCCCACTCCTCTCGAACCCTCTTATGAAGCCACTCGGCAAAGGCTTCGGCTAAACGGTCGGCCAGCGCTTTGGCCATGATGGAATTGTAATCATCGTGGTCTTTGTCAAATCGCCGACAGAGCTCGTCCAACCCGATTCCCGCCGTCACGGCAAAGGCGCCGATATGGTCTTGCCGTCCTGATTCTTTCGGCGCCAGGTAATCAGCCAGTGAAAGATTGGGCTGCCCTTGAGGCTTCTCCGATTGTTGGCGCAAATGGTGGAGCGTCGTCAGGACGCTCGAGCGGGATGCATCGTTGTACAGTTCGATATCGTCCCCGACGCTCGCTGCAGGGAACAATCCATAGACGGCTTTGGCCTTGAGAAGCTTCTTCTGGACGATTTCATCCAACAAGCGCCGAGCATCGTCATGGAGTTCTTTCGCCTTCGGTCCCACGGTCGGATCTTTCAAGAGCTCGGGATAGCGTCCTTTGAGCTCCCACGTGTGGAAGAACGGGGACCAGTCGATGAAGGGAAGCAGCTCGGCCAAGGATTGATCGTCGATCGTTCTAATCCCGACCATCGAAGGCACAGGAATATCCGTCGTCGCCCAATCCGGTTTGAAGCGATTGGCTCGTGCTTGCGCGATCGATAGAACCGGCTTGGCGCCACGCTCCTGGTGTGCCTGCCTCATCCGCTCGTACTCGTCCCGGACCTGACGGACGAAAGCCGGTTTCTGGGTCTGGCTGATCAGGCTCCCCACCACGCCGACCGCCCGCGAAGCATCCAGGACGTGCACCACCGAAGGAGCATAGGACGGTGCGATCTTGACGGCCGTGTGCGCCTTGCTCGTCGTCGCTCCGCCGATCAGCAGCGGCACGTCGAAGCCCTCACGCGTCATTTCCTTCGCCACATGAACCATCTCGTCGAGCGAGGGCGTAATGAGCCCGCTCAGCCCGATGATGTCCGCCTTGTGCTCCTTCGCAGCCCCCAGGATCTTTTCGCAGGACACCATGACGCCGAGATCGATCACTTCATAGTTGTTGCAGCCGAGCACCACCCCGACGATGTTCTTCCCGATGTCATGCACATCCCCCTTCACCGTCGCCAACAGCACCTTGCCCTGCGCTTGGTAATTCCCTAGACGCTTCTTTTCCTCCTCCATATACGGCATGAGATAGGCCACGGCTTTTTTCATGACACGCGCACTCTTCACCACTTGCGGCAGGAACATCTTCCCGGCCCCGAAGAGATCGCCCACGACATTCATCCCCGCCATCAGCGGCCCCTCGATGACGGCGAGCGGTTTGGGATATTTCTGGCGGGCCTCTTCCGTATCCTGATCGATGTAATCCGTAATGCCCTTCACGAGGGCATGCGCCAAACGCTCTTCAACCGTCCCCTTGCGCCACTCGTCGTCCTTGACTACCGCCTTACCCTTGGCCTTGACCGTCTCGGCAAACGTCACCAGCCGTTCGGTGGCGTCAGGGCGGCGGTTCAGCAATACGTCTTCCACCAGGGTCAACAAGTCTTTTGGAATCTCTTCATAGACCGCTAACTGGCCGGCATTCACGATTCCCATGTCGAGGCCAGCCTTGACGGCATGATACAAGAACGCCGCGTGCATGGCCTCGCGCACGACGTTATTTCCGCGGAACGAGAACGAGATGTTACTGATTCCTCCGCTGATCCTGGCGCCGGGCAGATGCTGCTTGATCCACCTTGTCGCTTCGATGAAATTGACGGCATAGTTGTTGTGCTCTTCGATCCCCGTCGCCACGGTCAGCACGTTCGGATCGAAGATGATATCGGTCGGCGGAAACCCCACCCGCTCCGTGAGGAGTTGATAGGAGCGCTCGCAGACTTCGATTTTTCGTTCAAGCGTATCGGCCTGTCCCTTTTCGTCGAACGCCATCACAACCACCGCTGCGCCGTAGCAGCGGATGAGCGTGGCCTGCTCGACGAACTTCTGCTCGCCTTCTTTGAGACTGATGCTGTTGACGATCGCCTTGCCTTGAATGTTGCGTAGGCCCGTTTCCAACACCTCCCATTTGGAACTGTCCACCATGATCGGTACTTTACAGATGTCCGGTTCCGAGGCGATCAGGCGGAGAAACTTCTCCATAGCCGCCTTGGAATCGAGCATGCCTTCATCCATGTTGACGTCAATGATCTGCGCACCGCCCTCGACTTGCTGGCGCGCCACGGACAAGGCTGCTTCATAATCCCCCGCCAGGATCAGTTTGGCAAACGCCGGGGAGCCGGTCACGTTCGTCCGCTCGCCGATATTGACGAAATTTGAGTCGGGACGGATCGTCACCGCTTCAAGCCCGCTCAGTCTCGTGTAGGGTTCGATGGTCGACGGCACATGGGGTTTCACCCCACGGATGGCTTCGGCAATGCGTTGAATGTGCGCCGGCGTCGTCCCGCAGCAGCCCCCCACGATATTCAGCCAGCCGTTCTGTGCCCATTCACGCAATTGCGGCGCGAGGGACTCCGGCGTTTCCGGAAATCCGGTCGGGAGCAACGGGTTCGGCAAGCCGGCGTTCGGATGCGCGCTGATGTGGATCGGTGCGATGTGCGCCAATTCCTCGATCAGCGGGCGCATTTCTTTCGGACCCAAGGCGCAGTTCATTCCGACGCTTAGCAACGGGACGTGGGAAATGGAGTTCCAAAAGGCTTCGACCGTCTGACCGGTCACGCCACGATTACTGCCGGCTTGAATGAAGGTGACGGAGGCCATCACCGGAACGCGCCGGGCCCCGGACGCAAAGGCCTGCTGAATGGCGAAGAAGGCGGCCTTGGCGTTCAGCGTATCGAATATCGTTTCAACCAGGAGGAGATCGACTCCGCCGTCCAACAGGCCGCGCACCTGCTCGCCGTATGCCTCGACTAGTTCCTCGTAGGTCGTGCCCCGCGCGCCCGGATTGTTGACGTCGGTCGAGATCGAAGAGGTTTTTGTCGTCGGACCGATAGCGCCGGCCACGAAACATCGCCGGCCCGGCTGCGCCGCTTGCACTTTGCCCACCGCTCGCCGCGCGCATTCCGCTCCGGCTTTGGACAGCTCATACCCCAGCCGGTCCATTTGGTAGTCGGCCAGCGAGATCGCCTGAGAATTGAAGGTATTGGTCTCGACGATGTCGGCGCCGGCCTCCAGATACTCCCGATGGATGTCCTCGATGATGGTCGGCTGCGTGAGGTTCAACAGGTCGTTGTGCCCCTTGAGATCCTTCTTCCAGTCCTTGAACCGATCGCCACGAAAAGCCGCCTCATCCAGCTTGCGCTGCTGGATCATAGTCCCCATGGCCCCGTCCAGGATAACGATCCGTTCCTTCAAGAGCTGTTCAATCGCCGTCACGTAATCGTGCCCTCCGCTACAAGATCCTTCTGAACACCCATGCCATCATACTGAGAAGCGCCCGAACCAGCAACAGAATCGACTGCCTTCACCTTGACAGGCCACCGGACCGCCGATACGATGGCCCAACGGCAGGAGAGAACCCTTGCCCCCGCAGTACCACCCACAACCGGCACCGGTCTTTGCACTGCTCCTGAGCTTCCTGCTCTCGTTCCTCTCTGTCTCCGCGTCCGCCGGCCCATACTTTGAAGACGGGTTCCTCGGGCTCACCCAGGACGCGCTCCACGAAAAAATGGGAATGCCTCAGGCCGTGAGGGACAGGAAGTCCGCCTTGCGGGTCTTTTCTTACTACACGATCACCGACTGGGAGAAGTATTTCCGGAAACTGGTCTCTCCGGAAAACGGCGAAGACGTCTACACGTTCAAGCGCGACGGCATCGACGTCCGCTACTCATTCAGCTATACGTTCGACCCTAACGATCAAACCGAAAACCGCACACTCTACGTCAAGCTGGTTGACATCGAATTTTCTCCGCCCGTGCCCCTGGCTCAAGTCCCTCAGTTGGTTCCCGAGTTTCGGCCTCCTACGGATGCCGCCGCACCGGCATTCCGCTCCAACATTTGGGTGCTGCTTTTCAAGGGGGGCACTTCCCCTGACGCGCGTTTCATCGTGCGGGAGTCCGGAAAAGATCACCTCGAATGGACCTTGGCCTATCAACTGTTTTCCCTCCAAGGCCTGCCCGACCCGTTGTCGACCAAATCCTTGGTCGACCGTTTGGAGATCGGAACACAAAGCATCGACTTAGTACGGCGGCGACAGCGCCACACCCATGATCCCATCATGAATCCCTATTCGAAGGAATTTCTCCAAGAACCTGCCGCGCCCAAGGCAAGCCCAACAAAAAAGATTCCCGTTCCCAAGTACGCGGAGTAACCGGCATCAATTTAGGAGGAAAGGCGTGGCGGGTTACTGGGCTTGCATGAGGTGGCCCTGCTGCTTTTCTTGAATTTCAGCGGCTTTACCCTTCAAGACATCGCCTGGTCCGTCTTTAGACACGTAAAGAAGAACCGGTGTCCCGATGGCCAGCATGATCAGGCACCAAAGCGACAAGAACCTAATCCCCTGGCTCCGGCTGAGATTCATCCCCAGCAGCGACAGAACGGCCAGCGCGCCGGCATAGGTCAGAATTTCCGACTGATGGGCGGTCATTCCCGGCACATCGATCTTCCCCCCTGAAAAGAACGGTATCTTCTCCGGCAACCAGCCCCCGAGTCCCCTCGTCGCTGGAGCCGGCCTGGATGAAGGGTCCGCCTCTTGCGAAATGACCGCAACCTTCCCGTCGAATTGTGAAGGGATTCGTTCGAAATTATCGGTCAGAACCCGATTACCCCGATCATCGGTGTAGCTATAGAGCGGCCCCGCAGATTGCACCTCAACGGTGATTACGGCACCCAGGAAAAGTATGCCGACACAGGCCACAACACGTATCATTATCATCTTTAACTTACGTTGCATTTTTCCATAGACACGAGTATAGCTTGTCGCTGCATCTTATTGATTCATCAGTAGTTTTTGCATGTTGTTCCTTGACCTTTCGATTCCGAGCTTGCTAGGATGCGCTTAGTACTGGCAGACGATCAACGATGGATACGACAATGGAACAGCGCCTGGCAGAGACCGAAGAAACGCCGTCCTTTATCAGGCAGCGCCCGGTTCGGATCGTCATCTACGCCGGCCTGATCCTGTTCACCATTCTGATGGTTCTGTTTCCCCTTATCGCGCAGTGGCGGGATCCCAAATTTCAGCAACATATCGCGGAACACCGCGTGATCGTCGGCATGACGAAGGAGCAGGTGCTGGAGTCGTGGGGCGGACCGCAAACGATCAATACCTCGTTCACCAAGGACGGTATTCGCCGGGAAGAATGGATCTTTGAGGATTGGGAGAATACCGCCGTCGTGAAACACCGGTATCTCTACTTTGAAGAAGGCGTGCTGATTGGTGGATGGTTCCAAGGCTCCGGTGAGCGACTGCCGACCCAAGCCCCTTCAAATCCGCACAAGCCGAAAAGCAGCTAGACCTGCCCTTTCCATTCGTCGGAGACATCCCGCATGGCGACCCGAAGCCGTGAGAGCAACGGTGCGGCCCGAGACAGATCTTGCTCCTCGATGAGTACTTGTGAGGTCAGACCTGGAACGCCAGGATACAAGCTCCCGGCATAGGCATGACGCAGCACGTAGGCGATACCGCTTCCGCTGAGCAAACTTTGCAGGATGGCCAACTCGCTGAGGTTATGCGGCTCCGTCAATCGAATCAGCCCCATGACAGGCCTGAACAGTGAATGCGGTGGCAACAAACTCGTTCGTTTCGTTGCATTTTCGGCTCTTCCCCCCTAGACTCCTATCAGACTTAGGGGGTTTCTGTAATCTGGACTCTGCGTTGTTTTCCCGGTCCTCCGGAGATGGTCAGCACCCGCTTCCACTCCCGAACCTGGTACACCGCCCAAGCTGGTGATTGCCCTTTGAAATACGCATCAGGGTCTTCTCCGCTGGCGTTCAGGTAGATAGGCTCGGTAAACCCCTCCTCCATCACGTAGTCGAGGAGACATTCTGTGACAAAGCCCTCCCCCCGCAGGGCGACCTCTGAAAGGACCGAAAGAATTTCATCAGGATTCTGCACAGTCACCGACTTCATCACGGCACCTCCAAACGGAGGATTGTAACGAGCCGATCATCGGGAAGGCAACAGACATGGCCAAACCGCTCACGAAAAGCCGCTTTCAGGAAGAACTCCTCCGGATCATGGACCGGAAACACCATTGGGCATGGCCGGCCTTCGCGAACGGCAGCGTCACCACCGCGCAACTAACGATCCATTTCCAGCAGGAATACGGCGTCTACGTCAGGGACTTCCCCGTCTTTTTAGCCTGCATTCACGGCCAGAATCCTCCTGCCGGCGTTCGACGCATGCTTGCGGAGAACATCTACGAAGAGGATACGGGCGGGTTGTCCTTGGGAACATCGCATCCCGATCTGTTCCTCGCCATGATGGCGGGCTTGGGGCTTCCCACCGCCACGTTTGAGCAGATTCGCCTCTTGCCGGCGGCTCGCCGGTATCGGACCTGGCTGGAGAAGGCCTCACGCCATCGCGACTGGGTGGTCGGTGCGGCCGCCCTGACCGTGTTCGTTGAGGGCAGCGTGAAAGACCGAAAGGAGTTGACCGAACCGTCAAAACCCAAAACCGCGGAAGAAATCGAAGCCGTGATTCAGCAACATCCGCTTGTCAAACATCACGGAATCTCCCCCGACTCGATGAATCTGATTCGCGCCCACCAGATGGTGGAAGCCGGGCATCGCCACGATGCCTACGACATGGTGGTCAACTACGCAACGACGCGCGCTCAGCAACAGGCCGTGCTCGCTTGTCTCAAGACTTGCCTAAAGCTCTGGCTGGGCTATCGCGATGCGGTGGCCAAAGCCTGCCGACTCGACAAGCCTCGATGATTCGCCGAGTGTGTACCCCCCTCTGCTTGACTCTCCTATTGCTGTCATCGCTTCCGCTTCATGGAGGCGACCTATCGCCAACGATGGCGCTGATTCCCGCCGGGGAATTTGTGATGGGGAGCCCGGCCGGGACGGACGGACTGCCGGACGAACAACCACAACGAGTGGTTCGGCTCGGCAGTTTTCTCATCGACCGCTATGAAGTCACCCATGCGGAGTATGCGCAGTTCGTCGAGACTACCGGTCATGCGATGCCGGAAAACCATAATCCCGCTTCAACCCTTTGGACAAATCGCCGCCCGATCACCGGCATCGAACGGCATCCGGTCGTCAACGTGAGCTGGCTCGATGCGGCGGCCTACTGCCAATGGAAAGGCAAGCGCTTGCCGACCGAGGCTGAATGGGAAAAAGCGGCAAGGGGAACCGATGCGCGCCGCTATCCTTGGGGTGATGCATGGGATCTGACGTTTGCCAACAGCGCCAGCTACTGGGCGGGGCACACGATCGAGTTCGCAAGCGGCGCTGATTGGGAGGCCTTCTGGATCAGAGGTGACGGGGCTCGGTTGGCCAAAGAAAAAGGGCTGAAGGGGGAAATCCTCACGCTACCGGTTGGGAGCTTCCCAGAAGCCGTAAGCCCCTATGGTCTCTACGACATGGCGGGCAACGTGGCCGAGTGGGTTCAGGATTGGTACGACCCGAACTACTACCGCTCCGGTTCGCTTACCGATCCCAGCGGTCCTGAGCACGGGGCCATCAAGGCTATGCGGGGAGGCTCTTGGCTGAAACCAGCCGTGAGTCTTCGAAGCAGCGATCGCGACTGGGGTACAATGGACAGCCACCCCAGCGGCACCGGTTTCCGCTGCGCCAAGGACGCCTACTGATGACTCCTCACCCGAAGAGTCCGACCGGCCTGTGTGTGTGTCCAGGCAACACCACAGCCAATTCAGATGCCGTCAGGCCGAAGTGTCTGGTGAGCACATCGGAGTAAATGTCGCGGAACTCCACGGTCGGTGCGATGTACCGCCCTTGATCCAAATTGGCAGGAATGAGCGCGGGCACCCAACCGGAAGCGCCGTGATAGAGCCCACCCCGTACCCCACCGCCAAAGGCAAACCAGACCGTGGCCTTTGCGTGATCGGTCCCGTTGCTGGCGTTTTGCCTGACCGTGCGCCCGAACTCCGTGCAGGTCAGCACCACGACGTTGTTCATGAGCGATCCCAAATCATCGTGGAAGGCGCGCAAACCGCCAGCGAAATCCGCCAATCGCGACGCCTGAGACTGCGCAAAGGTGCCTCCGGCTCCCTGATCTTCATGGGTATCCCAGCCGCCGAGATCAACCGTGGCCACTTCCAGCCCCATCCCTGCTCGGATCAGGTGTGCCAGGTCACGCATCTGCGCCCCGAAGCTGCTCCCGGGGTAAACTGCGCCGTTTTGCGGAGTGGCTGGTCCGATTGCTTCAATGGCGGCTACGCGGTTGAGCATGTCCGGTCCCAACGCGTGGACGAGCGAGCGAAACGGATTGGTCGTCGTCGACGCGGGATCCTGCGCATACATGGCTCGCATATTCGCTTCCAATGGCGCCTTTGAACTGCCCAACCGTGCAAAGCTGAGCTGGGTGAGGCTACTCATCGCCGGAACCAACACGGCCCCACGCAAAGAATCGGCCAGATCGCTCCCGATGCCGGCCGCGCGAATATTCGCCACGCCGCCCGCCGGGACAGCCTGTAAGTAGCGATTCAGCCACCCGTCCTGCATCGAGAAGACGCCACGTTCCAGCGTATCTTGATCTGTAAAGTGGGACTGCGTCGATCCCAGATAGCCGCCGCGCGTCACGATCGCCAGCGTATTGTTCGTATACAGACTCAGGAGCGGCTGGAGCGATGGATGCATCGCAAATCCAGTTCCAGGGAGATCCAAACCTGCCCCATCGCCGGTGCCGGGCGGTCCGATCCCGATTCCGTTTCCGACCACGGTCGGCCTGGGTCGCATCACATAGTACTCGGGATCGGAGTAGGGCACGATCGTATTCAGTCCATCGTTTCCGCCGCGCTGAAAGACAACGACGAGCGTCTTGCCGGCATTCGTTGCGGCGAACGCCCGGCGTTGCGGCAGCAACAATCCAGGAAACAGGCCGACCATGGTCGCCGCCGCGGCTGAGCCCAATGCCCGACGCAGGAACGTCCGCCGTGACAGGATCTCCGCCGATTCACCACAACAGGCGCAGGTCGGTTCTTTGGGGTCCTGATCGACGGACACAGGATCCGGATAATCGCGTTTTAGGTGTTTCATGGCCATATTCGACCTCATTGATAGAGATAGCGCGGGTTGGTCAGAATCGTCGCCATCGTTCGATCCAATGCAGTCTCACGGGACGACTGTCTGATATCGAAGGTCGCTCCACCCAGCCCGGCCCGGAGCGTATCAAGATAGAGCTGATATTCTGTCGCCGTCACCACTCGATCGACGGCAAGATTCGTCAAGAACCCAAGAATCTGTTCTTCAGTGGTGAGCCTGAGCTCTTCCATCCACTTTCTGATTGATCCTCCGCTTGCCGGTGATCCATATTGGACCGTCGAACCGAACCCGGAAATGGTGCTCTCGTAGGCCATGCTCGTTTCGTGGAAAAGGACGTTCGTATTGAGCCACTCGATCGACTTCTCTTTGAAGCCGGTCGGTGGAGGGAACTCGTACAGCGATTGACCGATATTGACCATCCGAACCCTGAATGGTTCGCGGGACGACAAGACCCCCAAGTTGCGATGCAAACCGACAAGATATTCCATCGGCGTCTTGATCTGGCCCCGATAATTCGCCACGTTGCTGAAGTCCGCCGACGTCAAGATCGCGATCAACACTTTCTTGATATCTCCGTCAGAATCGGTGAACACCGACGCTACTTCGTTGACCAATGTGCTCGACGGCGTATCGCTGACGAAGTATTCACAGAGCTTTTTGGCCAAATGACGGGCTGTCGACGGATGCCGCGCAGCCAGCGTTAAGACTTGTTCACCCTCACTAGGCCCACTACCGTTGAACGGGATACTCTGCCCCAATACCAGTTTCGACCCTGGGCTGTGGCGGCTGGAAACAAAGCGGAACCCCCCGCGCACATCGGGCGTGTTGTCCCACCCGGTGAAAGCCTTTGCCGCTTCCACAATGTCGAATTGCGTATAGCCATTCGGCGTCCCCTGATCCGTCGTTCCGAGCGTATGTAATTCGAGCACTTCTCGCGCGTAATTCTCGTTCGGGTTCTCCTTCACATTCACATCAGTATTGAGATAGATCATCATCGCCGCGCTCTTGCCGCTCGCCGTCAAGAGATCAAGGAACCGACCGAAGGCCAATCGGCGGAAGGTTTCGTTTTCTTGAAGCTCGTATTGCCCCTTTCCATGGGTCCTGTAGTTGGTGTTGAAGTGGTTGTCCCAAAAGTAGACCATCTTCTCTTTCAGTTGACGCCGGCTGTGCATTTTTCTGATCAAGTCATGATCTTGCAGTTCAGTCAAATTCGGCGACAGCACCGATGAATCACTGCTGTCGGCTCGCCAATCCGTCTTGTCCTGTGAAAGCATCATGTCAACGGTGCTATCCTGAATCACGGCAGGTGCGGGCAACGGCATGGTGCTATGCAAATTTGTCGGCCATGGCAGCGCCGGATCTAACTCTAACTGCTCCTTCATGAATGCCGTAGCCCACTGCTGCGCCTCTGCCGCCGTCCTGAGAGTGGCCACCATGTTGAGTTGGTTCGGAGTGCCGCCGTAACTCAAACGATTCAGCACATGGTAGGCCAGCCAGTTGACCGGCGGTGCCGGAAGCCCGGATGGCGGTGGCAACAACGGCGGTGGCGGCGGAGCGATCGGCTCAGCAGGAATGGTCGCTCCAAGCGGCACACCGGTGATCAGTTGTGAGAGACCAGGAGCCTGCTGTAGGAGGCCCTGCAAAGACCGGCCTCCTGATTTAGGTCCACCCCCGCCAGACCCAGGCGCCGCAACGGCCGCCGCACCGGAAGAAGATCCGGCTGCAGCAATCGGAGGCACTCCGGTCATCGGAGCAGTCGGCTTCACAGCGGTGACTCCTGCCATCGGCGTCATCGACATGCCTCCACCGAAAGATCCGGCAAGCGATGAAGCAGGCGCGTTGCCCGATCCTTCTTTCGACTGGGATCCTCCCTGCTCCATCGCGACGGGAGGGCGCGCCATCTGCACTGCCGATCGGCTTTCCCTTCCAGCCGGCGAAGGCGTTGCAGATGGATCCTGCTTCCGAATCAGTCGCCGGGATTTCTTCTCTTGCTTTTGGGCCGAGGCCGCCTTGTCCTTCGCTGAAACCAGCTGGTTGTTCGACGAGGCGTTCACAGGCGATGTCTTGTCCGACTCAGCTTTAGATAGATGGTGACGTTCTCCGTCGCCTTCGTGGGCAAGCCCCTCACCGGTCAAGAACGGATTTCCGCAGAGGAAACCGGTTAGCGCCGCCAAGACGATCAGATTCATAATCGGGACATGAGGAAATTGGATATCGCGCCTCATGATCACCCTCCCTAAATTCAGGCCCCTTCACACGTGACTCGTGGAAGTGAGAACTCGCAAATCCAATACCTCCTATGCGGAGTCTCGTCCTTCAAGGCTAAGTCCTCATGATTTCATCGTCTTTTCTCCTGCGGACTATCGGCAAGTGATGGCATCGTGAGGCAGATCCCTCCTGTAGGGATTTGACCCAAGCCGTTCATGATCGCGCAGGAATGGTGAAGGAAAGAACCTACGGACGGGATTTCTTCGGCGTACCCGGCGTCGATGTAGGCATAAGATAGTCGATGCGTTCGACGCGAACGAACGGCATGATGAGCCCGAGCCCCTCCTCATCGTGGGAGAAATCGTAGACCAGGGACTCGTTGGGAATTAGCCGGCCCGTCATCAGGACGTCGATCTCAACCGGCTCACCCTTGGTCAATTGTGTTTGCAGGCGCCTCCGCTGACCTGGTTCTGGAACGACAACCAGATTGCCGGGGGCTTCGTCCGGTTTGAAGCGGACCATCCCCCAACTCGTGCGCATGAACTTCGGCCCTAGAGACAGGGGAAAGCCCCTTTCTGCCTGGTTATAAGATGACAGCGTCCCAGACCAGACGAACGCGATCGGCCAGGCAAGAGCCCGTCGACCTTCCCGCTTGGCATCTCGCTCCCGGTTGAGAGTGAAAAGCCGATCGTCGTGGCCTGGGTCATGATGCCCATGGCCATAGACGCTCGCCCAGTCAGGGGGTCGGTCATCGAGAGCCGCCAGGAACATCTCGACGGATCGTTGATCGAGCATCAGATGCACGTTGGGAGGAAGATGCTTCTGGAGGTCCTGATAGGGCCAGGAACGGAGCGGGCCTTTACCCTCGGGATCGGCCGCCCAAGCAGACGAAGCAAGGAGGAACAGCAAGAGACTGGCTATAGTCCAACGGGAGACAGGCATGCCGGCTCACTCCGGGGCGGAAGACAGAGTCTGCTCGAACAGCTGTTGGAGATCGCTTACCGCTCGATGGTCGGCGGACAGGATCCCACTTTCGATCAGCAATGCAGTGCGCGGGGCTGGATTGAGTCGGCGCAAGGCGGATTTTGTCAGGGCAGCCGCACCGAGCGTCTTCCGGTACGTGGCGAGCCAGGATTCGGTCACAGCACGCAGGCCGGCATCGGCGGCCTTCATGCGCCCCTGGCGTACCTGCTCCAGCAACTTCACGATCGGATCGGATTGTGAAATCGTGAAAATGGCGCGTTGGAGCGCCTCTTCGACCGGATCCATGATCAATTCATCGAGCAGGAGCCAGGTCCACGCGGATCCCCGCAGCTTCCGCAGGCTCCGCCGCCGGCAGGGGCCCAGCCGCCGGTGGCCCCGACGCCGAAAGCCGAGAACTGCTTTTCGAGCTTCGTCGCCTTGCATTTCGGGCACGCCGCCTCAGCGGAGCCTTGAATGAGCAGTTCGAAGCGATGTTTACATTCACCGCAGATATATTCGAAGATAGGCATGGGCTGACTCCTTTTGCGGTCCATTATAGAGTCGGCATAAACCGGTTCGCAATGCGAGGAGTTCCATGTATCAAGAAGAGCATGGCTTTTCACTGCGGTTCAGCCTCGAGGCCTCGTTTCCCGAAGACTATGACGGAGAGCAGGATAACCGGGCCTGGGTCCAGGAATGGGAAGGTCTGATCAAACCCCATGTCTTAAAAACTCTGTTCGAATCGCTCCGCCAGCATCCTGGATGGAACGCCCATATCCGCAACCGCGGGATTTCCCCAGACCAGGAAATTGAAATCGTGCTGACACGCGACTTTTCCAAACCGCTTCCGTTCACCCTTCGGTCATGAGCAGGCCGGTCGGACTCTACCTTCATATCCCCTTCTGTAAACAGCGCTGCGATTTCTGCGCATTCTACCTGGAAATCTATCGGGCAGAGACGGCAACCGCTTTCATCGAAGCCCTCAAACAAGAACTCCGCCGGTATTCGGAAGACGGACTGCTCGACTATCGCCCGCTCGGCTCAGTGTATTTCGGCGGCGGCACACCGACCGCCGTCGGCACGACCACGCTCGCCGATCTCCTCTCCGATATTCGGGCATGTTTCTCATTGACCGGCGACTGCGAGATCACAGTGGAGGCTCACCCGGCCACCATGCGCCAGGCCGATTACGAGACGCTTCGGCAAGCCGGCGTCACCAGGTTGAGTCTCGGCGCCGAATCCATGCAGGATGACGAATTGCTTCGACTCGGCCGGCCCGGCCTGGTTGAACAAACCGTCCGCGCGGTCGCCTTGGCCCGGCGCGCCGGATTCACGAACATCAACCTTGACCTGATGTACGGCCTTCCCGGTCAGACTCTAGATTCCTGGCACCGGACGTTAGAGCATTGTCTTGAACTCGCCCCGGCACATCTCTCTTGCTATGCCCTCACGGTCGAGACGGGGACGGTTTTGGCCCATACTATCGAACTGGGTCACTGCCCGGCCCCGGACGAGGCGATTCAAGTCGCCATGGATGAGTCGGCCCAAGAGTTGCTGGAAGCTGCCGGATACGAGCGCTATGAGATTTCGAATTATGCCGTGGGCGGTGCGGTCTGCCGACACAATCTGCTCTATTGGACCGACGGCGACTACCTCGGGCTCGGACCCAGCGCACAGTCCTTCGTCGGTGGCAGCCGCTTCGGCAACCTGCCGGACTTGACGACCTATCTCTCCGCGATTGGAGATGGCCGGCTACCTGTTCATGAACGGATCGATCTGACGGAGGAAGAGCGGCTTCGGGATGCCGTGCTCTTTGGATTTCGACTGCTCCGCGGCATTCCCGTTGATCGGCTTCATCAACACGGCAGAAACTACGGATATCTCAGCACGATCGAACAGCTTCGAGCTGACGGTCTGATTGAAGAAGCCGAGGGAAGAACGAAGCTGACCAGACAGGGATTGATGCAAGCGGATGGGGTGGTGGAAAAACTGTACTGACCTTAATGCTTGACCATCAGGTAATGCAGCGCGCCGTCGGCGAGGATGGCCGCCCATGCCAAGCCGTTCAGCCAACGCAACGTCGTCTGCTTGCCCCTCCAGTGGTACCAGAGCGCGGCGGCGATGCACAACTGGCTCAGAATCGAAAACGGCCGATGGAGGTTGGCCGAGACGGCACCCCGTTCGCTCGCGATCGCGGATACTGCCGCGAGCATGTAGCAACCGATGGCGCAGACTTGGAGCCACCGGGCCTTCGCGTCCGTACTTCGTCGCACGACCAACACCAACGCCCATGTGAGGCACACACTGACGACCAACAGCAACAGGGGAAAGAGCGGCCACCAGACTTTGGCATCCAGCATGGCGCCAAACTGTAACAATCCCGGTGCGCAGGGTCAAACCGGAACTCGGAGGCTCCATTGACTTTCGCGCCAAAAGCAGTCGAGACTACGGACGAGACGCATCGGAGGTGCCCATGCCTGTGAATATGGATCCCGCCAAGAAACGCCGCCGTACGCCGCTTCCGGAATCAGAACAGGCGGCGGGCGCCGGTGTGCGCAGGCAAAAGGATCAGTTCGGCGAAGAAACCGAAGAGGATCGGATCAAAGCTTTGGCTGACGCGGAGAAAAAGAACTTGTGGGACGCGACCGAAGTCATCGACATGGATACGTTTTGATGGGCGGCAATCCAGGGCATTGATCGACTTCGCGCGAGTCAGACATTCAGTCCCACCCTGTTCCGCTCTATAGACAGCTATGCCGGCAAGAAAAAGAAGGCGATCGCCAGCATCGTATAGACCCCAACGAGCATGACCCCTTCCATCCAGTGCGATTCCCCGTCCATAGCGACGAACCCCACGATCAGAACGGAGATCGTGACGGCCGCTACCTCAAAGGGTGTAAAAATGAGATCGAGCGGTTCGCCGAAGAGGTAACTGGCAAACACCAGCACAGGGGCCACCAACAAAGCGATCTGCAGACTGGAACCCACGGCAATTCCGAGCGCCAAATCCATCTTGTTCTTCATGGCGACCAGAACCGCCGTCGAATGTTCTGCAGCATTGCCGACCAAGGCGACTAAAATGACCCCGACGAACAACTGGGTCATGCCCATCCGTTGAGCGGCAGGTTCCAATGCGCCGACCAAGATTTCGCTCATGACCGCCACAAGCACCGTGACGCCCGCGAGAACGGCGATCGACTTGCGCTTGCTCCAAGGCCGTTCGCCCAGATCTTCGGCATCGTGCGGTTCACCGGCAAACACATGGCGGTGGGTCTTCAAGGAAAACACGAGGCTTAAGATATAAATGGCGAATAACACGATGGCGATTTCGAAACTCAGTTCACGCTCAACCGTCTGTCCACGATCCGCGGCCGTGAAGTGAAAGAGGGCCGGAATGATCAAACCGACCGCCGCTAAGAGCAACAGGCTGGCGCCCATTCCGGCCGCTGTTTGGTTGAACTTCTGGCGTTCATACTTGAGCCCGCCGGCCACCATGGACACACCCAGCACCAGCAGAATGTTGCCGAGGATCGATCCGGTCAGCGAGGCCTTCACGACGTCGTGGAGGCCGCTGCGGAGAGCAGCCAGCGCGATGATCAATTCCGCCGCATTGCCTAGCGAAGCGTTCAACAGGCCGCCGATCCCGGCGCCGACATGGGAAGAGAGATGCTCAGTGGCACGCCCGAGGAGACCGGCCAGCGGGACAATGGCCACCGCGGAGGCACAAAAGACGATCAAAGGATCTGCATGAAGCCACTCCAGCAATCCGGCCACCGGCACAAAGACCAGCAGGAGATCGAGCCACGAGGTCACGAGTTGTGTCATGACGCGCACCCTAGCACGGGTTTTAGGCTTTGTCGATGAACGGCACACCTAATCTGCAGGCGCTGTTCTACCCGTTTCATCTCTGTCATGAAGAGACGCTGCGTTGTCTCTTGCAGCGGTTTGGCACCCTCCATTTTCGGGACTTTATGGCTATCCAATTCACGGCGATGGCAGGCATGACCGCGTCCGAAGATCGTATGGGCGACCATTATCCCGAGCTGCTCGCTGCCGGCCGCATTGTCCAAGGGTACCGGTCGAGCGGACCGCTCCCCCGTTCCATCGCCGAGGCCGTCGACCGGGACCTGGCGGATCCCGAATGGCGCTCGATCTTTCACCATTCCCTCACTCAGAACCGTCGATTCCAGCTGGGTCTGTTTTCGGCACAAGAACCGCTCCTTCCGTTCACCCCGTACTTTTATTCCAGCCCGTTCACCCTTCAGACGCTGAGATCGCTCTTCCGCTCTACTTCGCCGCGCGCCGAACCGGACCTGCATTTGGAATATGGGCTGGCGTTGGCCAAGACCTCGGCTGCGCTGCACGACACCGCCCAGCTAGCCCTCCGCCTGCAACTGACGGCGGCGACAGACTCTCAGGCGCACTTCGCACTCTTCGAACAGTCGAGGCGGAGGGAAGGCTGGAATCTGCCGCATGTGCTGGTATTGCGAAAAGGATATTAATCACGTCCGGCAACTCTGCTAAGATTGCGCCATGCCAGGCCCCACAACTCCCCTTGCAACACCGCAGACGACTGAAACGCCATCGACGGGCACCGGAAACGGCCTGGATGCCCGCGTGATCGTCTTCAACTGCGACTGCCACACCTATCAGCAGGTTATCGACCTGTTCTGCCGATGGATCCCCGGCATGACGGCCTCCAAGGCCTTTGAGCTGGCGTGGAAAATCGATCATGACGGGGAAGCGGCGGTGTTTTCGGGAGCGTGGAAACAAGCAGAAGAGATCGCCGCCAACTTGGCCGGCGGCGGGCTGCGCGTGGCCGTGCAGTAGCAGCAGCCTATCGTTTTGATTTCTTAGAAGCAGCCCGTTGCCTCGGCGCGGATTTCTTCTGTCCGACCGATCGTTTGGCAGAAGATTTAGCTGGCCGATGCGCGGCGATGGCCGGGCTGCCCTTCTTGTGCCTGCCTGACGACCCCGCACTCCCCTGCGCCAGTTGCGCCTGCAACTTGTGCGTTCCGGCCGTCCGGTTCAGCTTACTCACCATCTCATGATTGTAGACACGAACTTGATAGAGCTCGAACAGCTTGGCAGCGGCTTTCTGATCGCCTTTCTTGGCGGCGCCCAACAAACGGCGCCGTTGATTCATCTCTTCTTCTTCCGTATGCGAGGCAGCCCGTCGTTCCATATCGTTCCTCTCCGCTGATGCTTGTCCGCAGGCACACACGGCACGTCCGGAGCACGTCCCGGGTCAAAAATTGCCGAACTATAGCAGAAACCACGTCCATTTCAAAATTTCTTCGGTCCGGCACCGGGCTCGCCCGCCGTTGAGCGGCAGATGAGGCCCAGGTATAATCTGCGGCACAGGAGAACAACGGGAGGACGACATGACGCAACAGAACAACGGACAAGCGACCGTCAACGACGATCCGCAGGCAAGAGCCCTTCTGCGCCGGGCATTCGACAACACCGCCCGCTGGCAACCGGACTTCAAAGGGTTCACGGCCGACTTGACGGTGAACATCAACGGCAAAGAGACCGCCGGACCAGTCATGGTCAAGGGGCCACGGGAAGTGTCCGTCCAACTCAGCGACGGGGAGATACAAAAGTGGGCACAGGAGCAGCTCGGGATGATCGCCGTACACCGCGGCCCCCGGAGCTTCGAAGAATCCGATGGCAAATACCAGCTGACCATGGAAGAAGACGGACATCCTTTCGGCACGAAGTTGAACATCCACGGCTCCCACTCGTTCTACCGCATCAAGGATAATCGGATCACGCAGATCAACCGGAAAATGGCCCATCCTGGCATGCAGCCGTTCGGTTTCACCATCAACGTAGAGGAAAGCGCCGTCACCCAAGACCAGAAGAATCTAACGACACGGTACACCGTGTACTACTATGCGCCGACCGACGGCAAACTGACCAACGTCGAGAGTTTTACCGATACCCACGTGCGGGTCGGCTCATCCGATCTGCCGGCCACGAGACGGATCATCAGCTTCGAACATGGCGAGGTGATCGTGAAGCAATTGCGTTTCTCCAACCACCGGCTCCTCTAGGCGGGATGGATCTCCGAACCGGTTTTCCACGAAGCATGCGCGTCAAGCTCGCAGGCCACGTGCATCTGGCACGTATGGTGGACAAGTGCCGTGCCGTTCTGGCCGGCACGGAAGGAGAGTACATCTACCCCTGCCCGATGGATGAACGGTTGTTGGAGTTCGCGGGTATTCCCAGCGAGCAATTCACAACGGCCGTCAGCGAGAACAGGACTGATGAAGACCTGGCAGCCTGGTTCCTCAGAACGGCGCATCCACACCAGCCTGCTGAATTGGAAGCCTGGAATCGCGCGCTCCTGGCCCGCGGCCCCAGCTCACCGGAAAGCCAGGCGCGCTTTCAGAAATACCTCCAGGCCATCGATCCGACCAGAACAGACCTCACCGCCTGGTCTGATCTACAAGACCTTGAGGAGGGACGGACCGTTCCCCGACGCACCTAGGTCCGGCGCCAGGCGGAGCACCGCTCCCCTTCTCGCCCAATGCAAACATGTCGTGCAGGTAAGCCCTCTTACGAAAAGAACGACCGCCAGATGGACTTTAGCCAGCCGGTGATCGTAGACAGCCAGCCTTCATCCGTCGGTTCAGGCTGCGGAGTGACAGCAGACTTCGCGGGTTCTGCGGCGGCCGACTGATCCACGGTGACCTGGGCGGGAGAAGCGACGGCGGCAGCCTGGGAATTCATCGGGACGGATGTCGGAGGTTGGGAAGTGGCTGATGCTCCAGAGAGGTCTTGGGACTGCGCCATTTCGCTTGAAAGCGCCGAAGCGCGAAGGCCTTCGCCGGATTCCAGTTTCTTCCGGTACATATCGACAGTGGATTGCAACGCCGGCCGCTCTTGCTCCGCGCGCTGCATGGCTCCGCGGAGGAATGTCTGCTGGGCGGTCAGCTGACTGACCATCCGCGCCAACTTGTCGACCCGCTCCTGCCTCGCCGCCATTTCGGACTCCACGGTCTTTTTCGTGTACTCCAACTCCGCATTCGCCTCCGTCCACTTCTTTTCCATGTCAACTTTCAGTTGCTCAAGATCGCTGATCTGCTGCGACAGGATTTGCGACTGCGCTTTGTCGCGATCCAGGTCGGCCTTGACGGCATCCAAATCCGCCCGCACGGCCTCATATGTCCCTCGGGTCACACACCCTCCGGTAGGAACGAGCACCAGACACAGGAGCACCCAGAATATCGCTCGTCTCATATCGCCTCACTACATCAGCAGGTTAGGTCAGCAAGACCACCGTCGTCGACTCGCTCCCGACGCCGGGTCAAAGATTACCTGTTTTTGCGAAAGAAATCACCCTGCCGGACCATCTGGGAAATACCCGACCGCGTACGCAGTCCGCTTCCGAAGATGACAAGCACGGAGGAATACGATATCCTCGTCGACGACCAAGGAGAGCATGTCAATGCCCCTCATGGAATCTTCCTCGCCGGGACCGAACGGTCAATATCTAGGCGCCCTTGCCTGGGGGCTTGAGTTTCTCGGCTGGCGGTTCACTCTTCCGGCCAAGGCCCGTATCACCCACATCGGTGGTCATCTTTGTGCTGAGCACATCGGGACCGGAATTTTTGCAGCACTGGTTGAACTCAAAGCAGCAGGTCCTCTCCCAGCTTTTAAAATTTCCGATGTCGCCACGACTCCAGACGTCCGGGCCTCGGTTCGATTTATTCCCTCACGGCCGAGCAGTCAGATGCTGATTCCTCTCGCGGCCCCGATTGAGCTTCCAGCCGGCACATATGGGCTTGTGTTCGGCGGGGCCGACAATGCCGCACAACCACCATTCACTCCCTTTGGCGTAACGGGAACGGCGCTACTCCCCATGAACAACCAAGACCATCCCAATTCCTTCTACTTCACCGGCAACATTGCCGGGTGGAAATCCTTGCCTGCTCCCGCCAATAATCTGCGGTTTGCCCTGCAGTGGGAAACCGTGGCTGGCGATCAGACTCCTCCGGCACCACCTACCAACCTGCGAATTTCGTAGCCTGCCACGGCTCCTTCGGTCCCTATTTACCCCTACAACGAGGGATGGACAGGTCAGACATGACTGGTTTAGTCATGCATGACAGAGGGCAACTATCTCTCCAGGCTTCTGAATATGGAATACCGCAGGTACTTTGGCCGCCTCCCGCGTGAGGTACAGGTAGTCATCCTCGGGACCATGACGGCCGTTCTATCCCTTTGCTCGCTCGAACTCTTGGCGAGAAGCGTGGTTACAGTACAAGAAGATCTTCGACCTGTCCCAGCGGAGTGGTACAGACATTCCTCCTCTCTCGGTTGGGAGCGACGGGAGTCTTTTACTGGGACCATCAAAGAAGAGAATCTCCCTGCGGCGTGGCAAGACTTCGTGCGGAGGTTTGATGCCCGTGGATACTTTCTCGATGACGCCAAGAAACTTGCGACCCGGGATCGTCCAGTTGTGGTCGCACTCGGCGATTCGAACACCTTTGGTTTCGGAACCCCGTACCGGCATACCTACAGCGAGGTGCTCAATGACTCGCTGCCTAACATTTCAGTAGTCAACCTAGGAATCAATGGTTACACCTCGTACCAGGGCTATACACTCTTGGCACAACGCCTGGATGAACTAGCTCCCCGGGTCGTGATCGTCGCGTTCGGGTTCAATGATCGCCGTCGCGTCAATTCACCTGAGCTGGCAGACAGCGAGACTATTTTTCAGCAGCGGTCTCAGTTGTCACGCACACAGTTCATTGCGACTCATCTCTATACCTATCGTTTGTTACAGTCCGTACTGACGAAGGTAGGACTGGTGCGCCAGGAAGCAGAATTCACTCCGTTTGTTGATGTCCGCAAAGCCGCTGTGCGTGTGTCGCCAGAGCGATATCGAGACAATCTTCGAAAGATCGCTCAGCTGTGCCGATCACGTAATATTGCACCTCTATTTCTCCTTCTTGGAGACAATCCCGTTCAAACCGAGCACCTCCGTACCGGATTGGCCCACATGGAGCATCACGATTACATTCATGCCGAGAGAGAATTCCGTATCGCCATCAATCTTGATAACGCATTCTCCGAATTGGCAAGAAAGTATCTCGCCGAGCTGTACCGACGATTGGGCCGGGATTCAGATGCCGACACCGTTGCACTGGTCCGTACACACATGGCGCGATCAGAGCACGGAGGCCCCCCGATCTATCTGGACAGCGAATATCACGACATCATGCGGGAAGTCGCGCACGAGTACGGCGCCATTCTCGTCGACGCCATGCCAGCCCTGGGGAGTGACCCAAGCGTATTCATCGATTTCTGCCATCCCGATTCACGTGGCCATCACGCCATTGCATTGATCCTCAGAGCCAAGCTTGAACCATTGCTCGCCGATCTGATTACTCGCAAGGAGTTAAACGGAACTTGATCAGTCAGTCCCGACCATAGAAGAACCATGATATCTGGCGCCTCTCAACAATCGTCTGAACAGCCGGTGTCTTCCGGACGAAGGAAGCTGTTCGGTCTCATCCTGATCCTCATCGTCTGCCTACCGATGCTCCTTACAGAGTTGGGGCTGCGAACTATCGGGAAACCACTCCCCTACGATCCGTACATTCACTTTGGCCAAATCGACTCCTTCTTCTCACGGCAATCCGCCGATGGGACGGATTACTATCAGGTTGCGAGCAGAGAGGTCTATCGAGAGCGGCAGGTGAAGTTTGCCGGCGTCAAACCGCCTAATACGTTTCGCATCTTTTGCCTAGGAGGGTCTGCGAGTGCAGGCTGGCCTCACCCTGAAAATGAAATCTACTCCGCCTATCTTCAGCAGGCACTTGCACACGCCTACCCCGATCGTCGCATCGAAGTAATCAACGTGAGCGCTCATGCGTATGCGGCCTACCGAGTACGCTTCATCCTCCAGGAAGTTATCAATTTCGATCCCGACCTCATTGTTATCTATAGTGGAAACAACGAATTCATCGAGCGCCGCACCTACAAAACAGTTGCTGACTGGACCGATCCAGTCCTTGACCTGGCCAAACACTCCGCGATCTTCAGAAGGTTCAGAGGAAGTTCATTTGCGCGGCGCTTCTTCCCTGACAACACCCTCAGCGCAGACGAACGGGAGCACGTCCGTTACGAACAATGGTCCAAGATTGAACGTCTGGCATTAAAGCTGCGTCATGATCCCGCACAATTCGCCTTCGTCAAGGCCCATTATGCCTATAGCCTCACCTCCATGGCGCAGATTGCGAAAGAGAAAGGGGTCCCGGTTATCCTTGTTACCGTTCCTGTTAATCTCCGCGATTGGCACCCCAACGTCTCTGATCAACCTCTCGACGGAGATCGCATGGCTCGATGGCTGGATGCGTATCGAGAAGGACGTGCACACCTGCTACGCCATGACTTTTCCACAGCGGTTCGTAGCCTTGAGGCAGCCGCCGCCCTGTCCCCCACCCATGCTGAAACGCAATTCTACTTGGGACACGCCCATGAAGAACTCTCGCACTTTTCTGAGGCCCTGAGACGTTACGACCTCGCCAGGGACCTTGACCGCAACCCGTTCCGTGCTATCTCCGAATTCAACTCCATCGTGAAAGAAGTCGCCGCCCACGAACAAGCCACATACCTTGCCGATGCCGAAGTCGCCTTTCACGCGGCAAGCAAACCGTTCGCGCCGGGGTTCGACTTGTTTCTCGACTATGTTCATCCCACGACGAAGGGCAATCGCCTGGTAGCCGCAACCGTCTTTAATACGATCCTGGAGCACCGCTTAATCCCAGGCAATCCGACATCGCAGCGCTTCGAGACGCAAGGTACAGAAAACGCTCAACAAGACCATGCCTATGAAGAGCATAGGGATCAAGCATTGCAAGGGATGATGGTGAGGCTCTTCGTCATGATGCACCAATATCAAGGCGCTCTCGATAAATCCCGGCTCCTAGTAGAGATGAAACACCCGATCGGCGAGATACGCGAGAAAGATATCGGCCTAGCACAGGACGTCTTGCGCCTTTTCCCTCAGTTGTTATCCCTTGAAAGCGACGAGATAGCTGGACACAGGGTTGACGCGGCGCGACGTGCGCAAATCCAATCGGACCTCCACGCATTCTACGCGCAACACTTTCCTGGCTATAATGAGTTCCGGATTCAGCGGGAACTCGACGAGAAGCAAGCCTATTCGGCACCCCAGAGATTCACTCGCGCGAGCCCGTAGGAGCCAAGCCGATTGACACGATCCCTCCGGCCCCCAGAAACTGAAGGCCGATGCTCACAAGATCACGCAAAACAGCCTCCTCATTCGTCAAGAACTGGCCGCTCAGTCACTCCAGCGAACGAGCGAGCTCGTTATCTGAGAGGAGTGGAATGCTGGCTCTCTGGAACAAGCAACGTGTCGATGACCGGTTTCAACATACCAGCCAATAGCCGGTGCCCCCGCTCATCAAAGTGGCAGTAGTCGACGTAGAAACTGGGATCCTGACGCATGGCTTCACCGGCCTCCACGAGCGTCACGCCGAACTCAGCCGCCACAGCCCGCATGATGTCATTGTATTCCCAGTCGAGGTGGATCGGTTTGTCCCCGTTCATCAGGTTGACCACCGACTCTTGGGCCGCGACGTCGGCGGCTGCTGATTCGCCGCGTCCTTGGTAGAGCTGGACCAGGTATTTCTTCCCCAAGGCTGTAAACCAGCCTTGCGACCGCGCGACGACCTTCAAATTCTGTTCGGCGGCGTCCAACAGTCCCCGCCGGAATAGATCGACTCCGACATCGAGATACGCCGTCTGCACCGGATTATCCCGCAACACGACAAACACTAATGGAATCCCCCGTTCACGGCACAAACGTGCCATCCGTGCCAGATTGGCCTTGTACTGTTCGGGCGACACTCTCGGTGCAACGGTACGCAGATCGGCGATCCCCGATGCGTGAGACGCGACTCGTCCGACGCCGACCTTCGCCAGTCCGAATTCGAGCAGTCGATTGAGATAGACGATCTCCTTCAGCGACGCCAGCCGTCGGCTTGCCGTATCGCGGGCGAACTTGTCATCGCTATCGACATCCGCCGCCGACAACACCAGACGCCGATCGTTGAAATTGAACGAGACGACCACTAACGCCGGCGAGAACCGTTCTACCGACCGCTCCAGTACTTTTCCACCTTGGAACGACGAATACCCCGTTACGCCGAGATTGATGACGCTGTAGTCCGGAAGCAGGTCATCGAGCACCTCCGAATATGTCATCTCGGTGGGCACCCCCCACCCGAACGTATTCGAATCGCCCACTGTGAGAATCTTGCGTTGCGTAGGATCGGCGACTTGAGAAGAGTCGATGGTAAGAAATCCCTCGGCATCAAAATGCCGTTCGTAGCGGGTCGGCTCCAACGTCCTTGATTCGTTCGGCATCAGCCCGGAATAGTTCGGTCGTTTCTCCCATCCAAGATCGGCGCTATACTGCAGCCACTGGGGCCTTAGAGCCACGACATCATCATTGACGGTTTTGAGGATACGGGAGAACCCTTCGAGCAGCAGGAGCAAAAGCAGCGCGATCACAATCCCAAGAATCGTCTGCCGATTGGACGAGACCATCGAGACCCACCCCCGCTAGCGATACCCTTCCCCGCTCGTTCCGCCGCCGAACCCGCCCCAATTACCGCCGAACCCGCCTTGACCGGTACCCCAATATTCCCCCCGCCTGATTCGGCCATAGGGGTGCCGCAGATCCGGGCGGCTGATCCACCAGAGGAACGAGAGGGCGCTGATGCTGGTGAATAACGTGATCCAGAATCCCACGCCTTTGAAATGGGCCTTCGACAGCGTGCCGACGCGTATCTCTTGAGACACGGAGCCGAGCGCCACGGCCGTTCGATAGAGCCCGTCGCCGAAATGCCCGCGCTCGATAGCGGGATGGAGATATTCCCCGCCGATCCGCGACATGACGGCGGGCGTGATGATCGGCAGCATCTGCCGCCCCAACGTAATCGCCGCCTGCCGTTCCTCGATGGCAACGAGAACCAGGATGCCATGTTCCTGCTGGGCCGATCCGATCCCCCACTTCTCGTACAGTGCAGTCGCGTATTCATGCGCCGACCCGAACGGCTTGATCGAAGATACGGTCACCACGACCATTTCCACGCCGGTTTTGCGTTCGAGGTCCTGAGCAACGGAGCGGATGCGCGCCCGCCAATCCTCCTCCAACACCTTGGCGTGATCGCTCACGTAACCCATCGGGTCGGGCAGCTTGATCTTCGGCCGATCGTAGGGAACAGCCTGGGTGACGGAGGGCAGGACCAGGACCCAAAGCAGGAATGTCGAAAGGACCAGCCTCATTTTAGAACCTCAAGGCCGCTTCGGCGAGGGCCGTCACCCCCTGCAAGTACCGGTCGAACAATCGGGGGATCTCGGAGGGTCCTGGTGTGATTTGACCGCGTTTCAAGAGCAAGGCATCTTGGAGCCCCCGCAAGTCGAGCGAGAGTGAGGCGGCTACGTCCTGGATCACACTCATCGACTCCGTCAGCACCGATCGTCCTTGCACTCGTTGCACACCTCGCAAGAGCGGAACTGTAGACGTAATCGTGAGCGGCAAGAGAATCGTCACGGCATCATCCATTCCTCCACCTTCCACGTAGCGCTGCCGGAGCCGCAGCACGTGACCGGACAATCCCTGCACGACTTGGTCCTTGAGCCGGTCGGTCGGCACATGAAAACCGACAAAGGGATCGCGCCCACCGAGCACCCGGTGATGCTCTTGGAGTTCAAGGAATTCGAGGGGAAACAAGGCCGACGTGGCGACGATCTCGCGTTCGGTCAAGAACAGCGGAGCCACAACCTGCTCTTTGCTCCACCGCTTGTGCACCGGCGCATAGGCGTTCAACGTGGAGGCTTTGTACTCTGTCACGATCAGCACCATATTGAGGTTCGATCGGCCCGGCAAAAATTCGCCCCGTACGGCACTCCCGTAGATCAACAGTCCCTCCAACCGATCACCCAACGCAGCCTTCACCTCTTTGCTGTAGGTTTGAACCAGCCGTTGGGTCTCCTCCGGCAAGCCTTCGATCAATCGCTCATGAATGGGCATAGGAACTCGCTAGTGCGCTTCGGATGGTGAAGTCGGTCCGCCGAACCAATCAGGCAGAAAGCCAGCCGCGATGACACGGTCAATCAGTCCGAAGGGTGCGGTGGTCCGTAGCCCTGCCGTGGTCGAGAGCACTTGATACCGCAACCGAACGTTGGTATCCAGGGTTTGAAACACCCGATCACGGAGCCAGGCGATCACCGGATTTCCCGTGTTCCAATAGAAGACCTGTTGGTCGGCCAACTGCTGCAGCATGCTCACATGGGGCCGTCGGATCGTTTCGAACGCCTTCAGCCTCGCCGCAGAGCAATCGTCATCCGCCAGACAAGCCGGGAGCAGATCCGACAGCGCCATCGCATCAACCATCGCCTGCATGCGGCCTTGCGATGCATGGGGGTTCATCGCATGGGCGGCATCACCGATGAGACAGGCCCCATCGGTCACCCACGTGGGAGTGCGCACCCGTCCCGTCGGCATATAGGCTGTCTGACTCCAGTCGGTCAGATTCCCGAACAGCGACGCAAACTGCGGCGCGATGCCGATCCAGATCCGTTGCAAGGTGGGAATGCCGCGTTGCTTGACCACATCCATCGAACCGCTGGGAATCATATAGAATAGATAGACTTTCTTGCCCGCAGCCGGAAACAGGCCGAGGATCTGATGATGTCCCACATAGTAATACGATTCTGAGAGGGATCCGTCTGAATCGAGAATGGCAATGAGATATCCTTCCGGGTACAGATGCACATCCGCGGGAATCGCGAGGGCCTCTCGAACTTTGGAGAAGGCGCCGTCGGCGCCGACCACGACCTTGGCTCTGATCCGCGAAGACCCGCCGGGCCCCTGCACACTCAATCCGACAATGCGATCGCCCTCCCGAAGCAGGCCAATAAAACTCGTACCGTAGCGCAAACTCACCGACGGTTGCTGCTGCACCGCCTCCACGATGGCGTGATGAGCGACGTTCGGCAACGTCACGACGGCACGATTGTAGGGCGCCGGCAGGTCACCGTAGTCGATGCTGCAGAGCCGCTCGCCCCCTGCCCGGCAGAAATGAAAATTGCGAACCGACCGCAGGGCGTCGGCAGGCAGCGACTGCAGGACGCCCAGCCGATCGAGAACGCGCTGGCCGTTGGGTTGGAGAATCTCTCCCCGGAGCCCCTTGGGCGGTCCCGGTGCCTGGTCGAGAATGACGGTGCGGATCCCCTGCTTGGCCAGCGCGAGGGCCAGCACGGCCCCGCCTCCCCCGGCCCCCACCACCGCCACATCGGTTTGTTCGTCGGTCGACACCATGGTCTTACTCTCCCACCCATCGCTGGTACCGCTCACGATCGTTCCACATGGACAGAAATTTGTCTTTGGCTTTCGACGTGATGTCGTGATCGTGGATGATATCGAGCCGCTCGTCGTTGTATTGGTTGCCGCTCGTGGTGTGGTTCATCGAACCAGAGGCGTTCAGCGTATCGTCGATCACCACCTGCTTCAGATGCATCAATCCGTCATGCCGCCCGACGCGCACCGGAACGCCGGCCAGCGTCAGGGCGTGGAGCGCCGTCCGTTGTTTCATGTCGTCCGCCCGTTCGTGGTCGGTCAGCATCCGCACGTCGACGCCGCGTTTCTTCGCGGCGACAAGCGCCTCAACAGCCCGCGGTGACGTCAGACCGTACACGGCCACGTAGATGTACCGGGTCGCCTGCTCGTAGAGCCGCACTAATCGATCGAGCGGACGGTCCTCCGGCGCGTAGAATACCTCGACCGTCGCAGCCCCGGCTGGACCGATCGAATGGAGAGAGAGGGCCAAGACGCAGCAGCATAGGTTTGCCAAGGAAGAGAGCCTGGGTCTTAACATCGACGTGGGCCCATCCTATTCCAATTCAAAGAGCATCTTGAAATGATCATCGGTCGCCTCCCAGGCCTGCGGAGCGGCGGTTGACAACCAGGATTGCAGAAATTGTTTTTGGGCGGGGGTCAACAGTTGTTTGATTTGGTGTGTACGCCCTTGTAAAGGTTGAAGAAACCCGACTTTTCTTTGAACATCGAGCGTCGCCGTCCGCACATAGAGGTTTGTGAAGAGCGTCGGCCTCTCGTCCTCCCCCTCTCCTTGAATCCAAACGGACAAAAACTTCTCTAACGTCAGACCCGAACTGTCCATCGCGGGATCGGTTTCGTGGAAGAGCTCGTTTTCCGATTCCTGAAGCGGAACGGCATCCAAGGCCCGAAACATGAAATTGCGCTTCCACATGAAGAGCCCTCCAAAATGGCGCATACTGGCGGGGCACCCGGCAGATTGTCAAGCAAGCGCCGGCGGCAAGACCATTCGTTGACAACGGCAAAGCCAGTTTGTTATCTTGTCCGAATTCCTTAATCCCTGTGCCAAGTTAGGAGATTTCATGCAGGTCACCGTTAATGGAAAGAACGAGGAGTTTCCCGGAGGATCAGTCCTTGAGCTTCTGCAAGCCAAGAAGATCGAGCCGCAGATGGTCGCCGTCGAAGTCAACGACACCATGTTGGAACGTGAGCGCCTTCCGACTACCCAGCTGAACGAGGGTGATCGTGTCGAATTTCTGTTCTACATGGGGGGCGGGCATTAGCCATGCAGTTGCATAAAGAGATTACCGAGCTGATCGGTCGGACTCCGCTCGTTCGCTTGAATCGCCTATCGAAGCCCGGCGGCGCCACGATCTATGGAAAGGTGGAGTTTTTCAACCCCGGCGGCAGCGTGAAGGACCGCATCTGCCTCAACATGATCAACGAGGCGGAACGGCAAGGCAAGCTGAAACCCGGCGGAACGATTGTCGAGCCGACCAGCGGCAACACCGGCATTGGGCTCGCCTTGGTTGCGGCGGTCAGAGGGTATAAGTTGATCCTCGTCATGCCGGAAAGTATGAGCATGGAGCGGGCAAGTCTCTTGTCATCGTACGGTGCTCAACTCGTCTTGACGCCGGCCTGGGAAGGCATGAAAGGGTCCATCCGTGAAGCAGAAAGCCTCCTGGCGCAGAACCCTTCGTATTATATGCCGGACCAGTTTTCGAACCCCGCGAATCCGGCAATGCACAGGATGACGACCGCGCCGGAGATTTGGGACGCGCTCGATGGGAAGATCGACGCGTTTGTCGCAGCCGTAGGCACCGGAGGCACCATCACGGGGTGCGGTGAGGTCTTCAAAGAAAAGAACCCGAACGTGAAAGTCATTGCCGTCGAGCCCGCCGGTTCACCGGTGCTGTCGGGAGGCGATCCCGGGCCCCACAAGATTCAAGGAATCGGGGCCGGGTTCATCCCGAGAGTATTGAACAGAAAGATCGTGGATCGCGTGATCAAGGTGACGGACGACGAAGCCTATCAGACGGCGAAATTGCTCTCCAAGCAGGAAGGGCTGCTGGTCGGCATTTCCGCAGGCGCGAACGTGTTTGCCGCACAGCAAGTGGCCGCGGAGCTCGGCCCCGGCAAAAACGTCGCCACGATTCTCTGCGATACCGGCGAGCGGTACATCAGCATCGAGAAATACTTCAATATCTGACGCCCATGGAATTTACCGAAGAACAAATCAACCGCTACAGCCGGCATATTCTCCTGCCTGAGGTCGGCGGCAAGGGCCAGAAGAAAATCGCCAAGGCCAGGATTCTCCTGGTGGGAGCCGGCGGCTTGGGATCCCCTGCCGCTCTGTACCTGGCGGCGGCGGGCGTGGGAAAGATCGGCTTGATCGACAGCGATGTCGTCGATCTCACCAACCTCCAGCGCCAGATTCTCCACCACACAGCCGACGTAGGACGCCCCAAGGTGTTGTCGGGGAAAGACAAGATTCAGGCGCTCAATCCCGACGTGCAGGTCTCGATGTATGAAGAGCGGTTGACCGCGGGCAACGCCATCAAGATCTTCAGCGAGTACGACGTCGTCATCGACGGCGTTGATAACTTCACCGCCAAGTTCCTGATCAACGACGCCTGTTTCTTCGCCGACAAGCCGTTGGTCCATGGCGGCATCCTGCGATTCGACGGCCGGGTGACGACGATTGTTCCCAAGAAGTCCGCCTGCTACCGCTGCGTCTTCAAAACCCCTCCTCCGCCCGGGCTGGTTGCCTCCTGCCAGGAGGCGGGCGTGATCGGAGTGTTGGCCGGCATCATCGGAACGATTCAAGCGACGGAAGCGTTGAAGCTCGTGCTGGGGATCGGCCGCCTCTTGACCGATCGGCTCCTGGACTTCGACGCCCGCAAGACCCAGTTCCGTGAAGTGAAGGTGAAGCGCAACCCGCACTGTGCACTGTGCGGCGAACATCCGACGATTACCGAGTTGTTCGACGATGGAGATCCTTATGCCGGCTGTGCCGTTCGACCGTAATCACAGTTACAAGGTGGTGTGACCATGCCCAAGATGAAAGCGCTCGTATGCCGGGAATGCGGCAAGGAATATCCGACGAAAGCCATCCACGTTTGTGAGATGTGCTTCGGCCCGCTCGAGGTCAAGTACAACTACGACGAGATCAAGCAGACCATTTCGCGGAAAAAGATCGAAGAGGGGCCCCGCAGCATGTGGCGCTACATCGATCTGCTGCCGGTCGAAGGGACCAACGTCCTCGGTCCCCACGCGGGGCTGACGCCGATGGTGCGGGCGAAGAATCTCGGCGCGCATCTGGGCATCGACGAGTTGTATATTAAGAACGACACAGTCAACCACCCGACGCTCTCGTTCAAGGACCGGGTCGTCGCGGTCGCGTTGACGCGTGCGCGCGAACTCGGGTTCGAAACCGTCGCCTGCGCCTCGACCGGCAATCTGGCGAACTCCGTCGCGGCTCACGCCGCAGCCGCCGGCATGCGCTGCTACGTGTTCATTCCTGGCGACCTTGAGGCCGCGAAGGTATTGGGCAACCTCATCTACAAGCCCAACGTCGTCGAAGTCGAAGGCAACTACGACGATGTGAACCGGCTCTGCAGCGAAATCGCCGGCGAGCACGGCTGGGCCTTCGTCAACATCAACATCCGGCCCTACTACGCCGAAGGTTCCAAGACGCTCGCGTTCGAAACCGTGGAACAACTCGGCTGGCGCACGCCGGACCAGGTCGTGGTCCCGATGGCTTCCGGCTCCCTGCTGACCAAGATCTGGAAGGGCCTGCATGAAATGAAGTACGTCGGTTTGATCAACGAGGTCAAAACGAAGATCAACGGCGCCCAGGCCGAAGGCTGTTCACCGATTTCGACGGCGTTCAAAGCCGGCCGGGACTTCTTCAAGCCGGTGAAGCCTAAAACCATCGCGAAATCGCTCGCCATCGGCAATCCGGCGGACGGCTACTACGCGCTCAAGGCGACCGGCGAAAGCAAAGGCGCCATGGACATGGTGACCGACGAAGAGGTGGTGGAAGGCATCAAGTTGCTCGCGCAAACCGAGGGCATCTTCGCGGAAACCGCAGGCGGCGTCACCATTGGCGTCCTGCAGAAGCTGGTGAAAAACGGCACGATCAAGCGAGGCGACGTAACCGTGGCCTACATTACCGGCAACGGCCTGAAGACCCAAGAAGCTGTCGTGGATGCCGTCGGCCGTCCCTATCGGATTCAGCCGAGCCTTGTCGCGTTTGAGAAAACTTTCAAGATGGGCAAGAACGGTGGTGGTGACGCATGATTAAAGTTCGTATCCCGACCCCCCTACGGCCGCTCACGAAAAACCAAGGCGAAGTGGACGTCGCCGCCGGAACCGTCGCCGGTATGGTCGAGACTCTGGAAGCCGCCTATCCGGGCATCAAGGCACGGCTCTGCGACGACAGTGGTGAACTGCGGCGGTTCGTCAATATTTACGTCAACGAAGAAGACATTCGTTTCTTGAAGGGGAAAGACACGACGCTCAAGGCCGGAGACGAAGTGTCGATTGTCCCCGCGATTGCAGGAGGGCGATGATGGCACACCTACGCTTCCATGTTCGTTTTCCGGAAGACAAGGTCAAGGAGCCGATCATCTACCAGATTGGCCGCGAGTACAATATCATCACGAACGTCCGTCGCGCCGATGTCCGGGAAACAACCGGTTGGGTCGACGTCGAACTCTCCGGCGACACAGCCGAAATCGAGCGGTCCGTCGAAGGGCTGCGGAAGAAAGGCTGCGTCGTCGATCCCATCGAATTGAATGTCGTGGAATAACACACGCAGGCACCGACTATGACCGTCATGGAACTTTCCGAACAAGAGATTCAGCGGTACAGCCGCCATATCATTCTCCAGGATGTCGGAGGCAAGGGCCAGCTCAAGCTGAAACGTGCCAAGGTGCTGCTCATCGGGGCCGGAGGATTGGGCTCCCCTGCAGCTCTTTATCTGGCCGCCGCCGGCGTGGGAACTATTGGATTGGTCGACGGCGACGTTGTCGATCTCTCCAACTTACAACGCCAAGTGTTACATTCGACCGCCACTGTCGGAAAACCCAAAGTCGAATCCGGCCGGCAGACCCTGACGGCCATCAATCCCGAAATCACGGTCAATGCCTACCATCAGCTGGTCGACACCGAGAACATTCTCGGCCTGGTCAAGGAGTACGATCTCGTACTCGACGGATCAGACAACTTTACGACCCGTTTTCTCGTGAACGACGCCTGTTTTTTTGCGAAGAAGACGCTGGTATCCGCCAGCATGTTCCGCTTCGAAGGCCAGTTGACGACGATCAAGCCCCATGCCGGCTACCCCTGCTACCGTTGCTTGTACCCGGAACCTCCGCCCGCCGGACTTGTTCCCAACTGCCAGGAAGCCGGCGTGCTCGGTGTGTTGGCCGGGACGATGGGCATTCTTCAAGCTTCGGAGGCGATCAAAGAAATCCTCGGCATCGGCGAAACCATCGCCGACAAGTTGTTGATCTATGACGCCCTCGAGATGAAGTTCCGCAAGGTCGGTCGTCCCAAGGACCCCGCCTGCCCGCTCTGCGGACCCAACCCGACTATTACGGATCTGGGCGGCGATTACGCCGTCACCTGTACGATCTGAGTCCGTACCCGTGACCAATCTCATCATTCCCCAACAGATTATCGACGAGATGATCGCGCATGCGCGCGAGCTCGCTCCCTACGAGTGCTGCGGGCTGCTCGCCGGGAATCGCGGCGTTGCTACGCAGGTCTATCGGATCAAAAACATCGTCGCCATGGAGGGGGCGGAGAAGCTCTCTTCCTTCGACAACGCCAAAGCCGCCCATCTCGAACGACTCTCCCCGACCGAACGTGCCGAGATTGCTTTTGTGATGGACATGCAGGATTTTTCGGCTGCCAAAAAAGACATCCGGAACAAGGGCCTCGATCTGCAAGTCGTCTACCATTCTCATCCGCACGACCCGGCACGACCTTCCGTGACGGACATCAAAATCGCCTCCGATTACGAAGAAATCTGGCCCAAGATCAATTTGCCGACGCCAGCCTACCTCTTGATCTCGCTGATGAATAACGCCGCACCCGACGTCCGAACCTATTGGATCAAGAGCGGCCAGGTGACCCCGGCCCAGGTATCGACCCGGTAATCCCACCCGTATTTCTCCGGTATTACCCCATTCCTTTCGTTCGCCTGCAATGCGATAATGCAGAACCATTCATTCTCGCTGAGGAGTCATCCCCATGGCCTATACGCGCCTCACCACTTTCGTAATGGGTTTCATCGCGGCCTTCGCCCTCCTCGCCGGTTCGGCTGACGCCGAAGACAAGAGCTTTTACAGCCCTGTCATCCACATCGACAAGGACAATCACCGCATCCTGATTTCAAAACTCGGCGGCGTGTTCTATATCGACGTGCCAGAAGCCGCCCAACCCCACATGGAAAAACTCCCTATCTCAGGATTGGTGGACTTCGTCGTCGAGTGGAAGGGAGACGATCAGCTGCCGGTGATCAAAACCTGGAAGGTAAAATCAGGCGAGTCGACCTGCATGTACTTCAACGGGAAGGAGTGCAAATAACGGCGCTCGCCAGGCGTTACTCCGAACTTCCCAGCATATCGTCGACGAGCGGGCGGTTGATGTCGGTACAACCGGGGCAAATGGTATCGAACATGGCCTCGTAGTTTTGCACAAAGCCCTTATGATCGACGAGTTTTTCCGTGTGGACTTGGTCGAAGCAACTGTCACAGAGCATCATCAGCCCCCGCATGACCGCTACCGTTTTCCGGCCAGAACTGCTCGGCATCTTGCCCCCGTCTCTACACTGAGCCCTTTTGAAGGGCCATAAAGAAATCTTCGGCTTCCAGATCCAACCCGCATTCAGGGCACTCATATGGCTGGTCCGCAGGCGGAACAACGAGCGCCGTCCGTTCGATACGTCCGCGGCAGACATGGTAAAAACTGCCTCGCGCATGCTCGTCGTCCAACGGATCGCTTTCGTAAATCAGTACCACGTAGCCGCCTCCACAATAGCCGAGTATAACCAGGCCGCTTTCCTGGCTGCAAGGCCGCCGCTAGACTTCAAACTGCGCCTCGTACAGGCCTGCGTAGACGCCGCCGTGCCCGATGAGCATATCATGCGTTCCATCCTCAACGATCCGCCCGCGATCCACCACAATGATCCGGTCCACGTTGTGTATCGTCGAGAGCCGATGGGCGATGATCACGGTCGTGCGTCCCCGAGTCAATTCGTTTAGCGCTTCGCGAATCTTCACTTCCGTTTCCGTGTCGATGTTTGACGTGGCCTCGTCGAACATCACGATGGGAGGATCTTTCAGTAGGACGCGCGCAATCGAAATACGCTGCCGCTGCCCGACCGAGAGCTTGACCCCGCGCTCGCCGATCCACGTGTCGTACCCCTCCGGCAGTCTCTCGATGAATTCGTGGGCGCGGGCCGCCTTGGCCGCAGCTTCAATCGCATCCTGACCGGCAGTCAAATCGCCGTAGAGAATGTTTTCCCGAACGGTTCCGTTGAACAGGAAGGGCTCTTGTTGCACCAGGCCGATTTGGCTTCGCAGAAAGGCCAGTGGCATACGGCGGATATCGTAACCGTCGATGGTAATCTCCCCGCCGGTCACGTCGTACAACCGCAGCAGGAGTTTGAGCGTCGTACTTTTACCCGCTCCGCTCGGGCCCACGAGGGCGACTCGTTCACCGGCGGGAATGGTCGCCGAAACATCCTGGAGGATCGGAGCATCGGGCCGATAGTGGAACGCCACACGCTCGAAGGCGATCTCGCCTTGCAAACGGCTGGCCGGCGCCTTGGCGCCAGGCTGGTCGGTTACATCAGGGACGAGATCGAGGATCTCGAAAACCCGCTCGCTGGCCGCCAGCGCATGCTGCAGCATGTGGTTCACGGAGTGGATTTGATTGATCGGCACGTAGAACAGGGCGAGGTACGACACAAACATGACCAGTTCGCCGACGGACAAGTGCTTCTGCAAGACCTCCTGGGTTCCGAACCAGAGCACCAGGGCCCCGCCCAAGCTCCCGATGAGCATCATGCCGGGCGAGTAATAGGACCAGAGATACATAGCCTTGAGCGTTTCTCTGCGGCATTGATCACTCTTTCGTCCGAACCGTTCCATCTCATAAGGCTGGCGGTTGAATCCCATGGTCTCGCGGATACCGGCCAAGGCATCCTGCAGCAGGGCGTTGAGCTCAGCCGCACCTTTTCGGATTTGCCGATAATGGCCGTGGACTCGCTTCGTAAACGCGAGCGCGCCGACCACGAGCAAGGGAATCGGAATCAGGGCGAGCAAGGCCAGTTTCCAATTCAGCCAGAACAGGACGGCCATAATGCCGATCAGCGTCAATCCGGCGGTCACGATCTCCTCGAGCCCGTCGACAAAGATACGTTGCATGTGCTCCGTGTCGTTCAAGACCCGGGACATGACCTCGCCGGTCGGACGGTTCTCGAAGAAGCTGATGGATTGTCGCTGTAACGCACCGAATACCTGCACGTGGAGATCGTGCACGACCTGCTGCTCCAGGCTGTTATTGAGTCGGATCCGCATCGAGGCCGATAGATTTCGGCAGAGATGCGCCAAGGCCAACCCGGCGAACACCCACAGCAACAACTCCACCCGGCTGGCTTGAATGACGTCATCGATCAGCACCTTGACCAACCAAGGAGGAACCAACTCGAATGCGGTCGTGAGGCCGGCGGAAAAAAATGTCCCAAACACCAAGAGGCGATAGGGTTTCAAATATGTGAGGACGCGCAGTAGGGTTTTCACAGGAGCCGGAAACGTCCGATGCTAGATGACGGGGGTCGGTTCTTTGCGCCAGAACTTGTCGAATTCTGACAGCTGGGTCAGGGTGGACATGTCGGTCATCCGATCCAGGAACACCTTGCCGATCAAATGATCCATTTCATGCTGGATACAGACCGCATAGAGACCGTCCGCTTCGATATCGACAGGTTTGCCATCGCGGTCCAATGCCTGCACCCGCACGACCGAAGGCCTGGTGACCTTGCCGCGCAAACCGTCGACACTGAGGCAGCCTTCCCAATTTTCGAGCTGATTCGGACCGTAGTACACGATTTTCGGATTGATCAGCGTTGTCGTGGGAAAGCCGCCTTCCCCTTCACATCCCATGACCACCAGTTGGATGGAACGCGACACCTGAGGCGCCGCCAATCCGATACCCGGTTCTTCCAGCATGGTTTCGAACATGTCATCCACAAACCGCTGAAAGTCCTTGGTGCGAATGTCCCGCAGGTCGACCGGAGCGGCAAGCCTCCGCAACACGGGATTACCGAGTTTGGCAATAGGAAGTATCGGCATGCGCCCTCACTGGAAACAACAAGACCACCTTTGACAGATATACCATGGTGATTTTTCAGCCCGCAACCGAAGAACTACCCTTGGCGCCCGGCCGCTGGCCGTTTCGGCTGGGGAAACTCGAACGTATCCTGCTGGCCGTTCCACCACTCCGTCCATTCGGCCGTCCAATCCAACCGATCCTGTTTGGTCGACGTCTCCCAATCGTGGAACTCCGTTTCGTGGCGGGTCAGGATCCACAGCGATTGGACGGCGGAGATCCCGACGAACCGTTCCTCATCGGCGATCATTCCGATCAAAATCGGCACGACGGCTTTCTCTCGTACGTAGCGGGACTCGAAGGCCGCGGCCTTTCGGATCGACGAATTCGCGTCCTTGGCCATGACCTGAAGGGCATCGGGCGACTTGGATGGATCGAGCCGCACCGCTACCCGCAGGGCATGCTCCCGAACGCGCGGAATTTCGTTGGGCTCTTTTGCGGCCGTGATCAGGGCCGGCACGGCCGACACCGCCTGGAGCATATTGATCGTTTCGATGGCATTATAGCGGACCCGCGGCCCTGGCATGGTCAGAGCCTTGATCAAGACCGGCACGACCGGCTCTCCGAGATGGACGAACTCGCCCATCGCCCAGAATTCCTGCTTCCCCTCCAAAAGCGGGAGCAGCGCCTCAGCCCGCTGCACTTCCTCCGACGTCAGGGCTTTGGTATTTTGAGGAACGGAAATAGCGGGCGTGTCTTGCCCCTTGGGAGGCATTTCATACGGCATCTGAACCGGAACGACTAACGACAGATCCGCTGCCGAGACCTGGCCCACGCACATTGCACAGGAGGCAACGGCAAGCACCGTCCGCTTCACAATATCAATCAGGACCATAACTCCTCTCTCCTTCGACTTACGATTTTGACGATTCAGACCGGCTATGCACCAACTCATATAATACCGGCAACACGACCAAAATGAGAAATGCGGCGGTCAGCATCCCTCCGACGACCACGCGAGCCAGCGGTTTCTGAGCCTGAGAGCCGATTCCGGTCGCAATTGCCGCGGGAAAGAGTCCGATCGCGGCACCCAGGGTCGCCATCAGAATGGGCCGCATCTGCACATCGGCTCCTTTGACCACGGCACTCCGCAGATTTTCACCGGCCAAACGAAATTCTTCGATGCGAGACACCAACAACACGCCGCCGAGAATCGCCACCCCGAGCGTGGAAATCACTCCAACCGCGGCCGAAATGCTGAAATGCGTCTGCGTGGTCACCAGCGAGAGCACACCGCCCACCAGGGCAAACGGCACGGTGGAGAGCACCAGCAGTGCATTCTTCAAGGAATCGAAGGTCGTATACAGCAAGAACAGAATGATGAGGAGACTGATCGGCACGATGCCCATCAGGCGTTTCTGCTCGTCCTTCAACTGATCGTACTGACCGGCCCATTCCATGCGATACCGTTCCGGCAATGACACGTCATTTTTCAGTCGGGCCTGAGCTTCCTCGACGGTGCTCTGGAGATCCCGCTCACGCACGCTGAACTTGATGGGGATATAGCGCTCGTTATTCTCTCGATAGATAATGAACGCGCCGGTCTGAGAGGTGATCGTCGCCAGTTGCTTCAACGGAATACGGGCTCCATCCGGCGTGCTGACCAAGATATTGCTGATCGACTCGACGTCTTGCCGGAACTCAGGCAGAAAACGAACCACCAAATCGAAGAGCCGCTCACCCTCATATACCTGCGTCACCGCCTGTCCCCCGACCGCCGCTTGCACCACGGCATTGACGTCGGCGACCTGGAGCCCGTAGCGGGCGCTGGCTTCCCGGTCGACTTGAATGAGGAGATTCGGCTGTCCGACCAGGCGAAAGATACCGAGATCCTTCACGCCTTTTACATTTCTCATGACCCGCTCGATTTCGACGGCCTTCTCTTCCAAGATTTTCAGATCCCGTCCGAACAGCTTAATCGAGTTCTCCCCTTTCACTCCGGACATCGCTTCTTCCACATTGTCCTGGATTACTTGAGAGAAATTGAAAATGACCCCGGGGATTTGTGCCAGCTTCCGTTCGATCTCCTCAATCAACTGATCCTTCTCCAGACCTGACCGCCATTCGTTCTGCGGCTTCAGATTGGCAAGAAATTCCGCGTTGAAGAAGCTGGTCGGATCAGTCCCGTCATCCGGACGGCCGAGTTGAGACACCACGGTCGTGACTTCGGGCGATTCCCGGAAGATGCGGCGGATTTCGCTCGTGAGCTTGGCCGCCTGGTCAAAGGAGATATCCACCGGCATGGTCGCACGAACCCACAGATTCCCTTCTTCAAGGGCCGGCATGAACTCGCCTCCGAGCGATTTCAAGGCAACCACGGTTATGACCAAGATCCCGGCGGCAAATCCCAAGACGAGCATCCGGTGATCCAACGAGAATGCCAGGATCCGATGGTAAAACGCACGCACGTAGCGCACGACAACGGTGTCGTCCTCACTCAGCCGGTCCTTCAACAGAAAGGAACAGAGCACCGGAGCCAGCGTAAAGGCCATGATGAGCGCGCCGACTAGGGCGAATCCATAGGTCACCGACATCGGAGCGAAAATCTTCCCCGGCACCCCCGTCATCGTGAACAGGGGGATGAACGCGACGACGATGATCGCGGTCGAAAAGAAGATCGGCCGCCCAACTTGTCTGGCTGCCCGCACGATTTGCTGATTCACCGTCAAGGTCTGTGTTTTGGCATGGGCAAGATGGAAGAAAATGCTTTCGACCATAATCAGGGTCGCGTCGACGATAATTCCAAAGTCGATGGACCCGAGCGAGATAAGGTTGGCCGATTGCCCGACCAGGACCATCATGCTGAAGGTAAACAAGAGTGAGAGCGGAATCGTCAGCGCCACGATCGTTGCCGCGCGGAAATGGCCGAGAAATACGAACAGGATGATGAAGACCAGGACCATTCCACTGATCAGAATGTCCGTCACAGTCTCGACCGTCGTATGGATCAAGGCGGTTCGATCGTAAAAAGTACTGACTTTGACCCCGGCCGGGAGTTTCCACATATTCAGATCCTGGACTTTGCTGCGGACCCTTTCCAGGACGGGCAACGCCTTATACCCGCGCTGCAATAAGACGACGCCCTCCACCACATCGTCGCGATCATCGATGCCGACCTTGCCCAGCCGCACCCGATTCCCGACCTTCACCTGGCCCAGGGACTTGACGAAGATCGGCGTCCCTTCTTTCTCGGCCACCATCACGTTTTCAATGTCTTGAATCCCGTTGATCAGTCCCAGCCCCCGGATGTTGTAGTTCTGCGCGCCGACTGTCAGGTAGTTACCGCCCACGTTGGCGTTGCTGTTACTGATCGCATTCATAACTTGCGAGAGGCTGACCCCGTAGCTCATCAGCTTTCCGGGATCGATATCGACGTGATACTCCTTGGTCGTGCCGCCGAATGCCGTCACGTCGATCACACCAGGAACTCGCCGAAATTCCCGCCTGACTTGCCAATCTTGAATGGTCTTGAGGTCGGTGAGCGACTGCTCCCCTGCCGAGGTGAGTTCATAGCGGTAAATCTCCGCGATCGCCCACCAGGGAGAAATGTCCGGTTTCACATCGTTCGGAAGATCGACGGCCGAGAGACGGTTGAGGACCTCCTGGCGATCCCGAAAATAGTCCGTATCGAAGTCGAAATACACCTTGATGTCGCTCAATCCGAAGATCGACAGCGATCGGATGTCTTTCAATCCTGGCATTCCCGTCAACGCGACTTCGATCGGAATGGTAATCTGCCGTTCCATCTCCTCGGCCGACCAACCGGGATTCTGGGTGATGAGTTCCACCATCGGCGGCGACGGATCCGGATAGGCCACGATATCGAGGACATGGAAGGCGTAGAGCCCCCCGAATAGCAGCGCAAGCCCTAGCGCGCAGAGCAGAAACCGTTGCAACAGGGAAATTTCAACCAGACGGGCGATCATGCGAGATGGCGAACGTCAATCAGAGAGGAGAGGAGTCGTTTCACAACCAACAAGGTCTATCCTTTTGCTTCCTGACCCTTGATGAGCACCGCACCCTTCACCACGATGCGCTGCCCGGAGCTCAATCCGCTTGTCACACGGACCTGCTCCAGAGAGATGGGAGAGATTGTGACTTCACGTTTGACATAGTGATCGGGCCCTTCGACCACGTACACATATTGCTTCCCGTCGGATTCCAACACCGCCTCCCGCGGGATCGTGAGGAGCGGCGTGGACTCCCCTACACTGAGGTGAAGCCGTGCGAACATTTCCGGCTTCAGTTTATGTTCGGGATTATTGACCCAGGCGCGTAATTTAATGGTCCTCGTCGTCGGATCCACCACGTCGCCGATGGCGGCGACGGTCGCGGGGAACGCAACACCGGGATAGGCCTCTACCACCACCTTCGCGAACTGCCCTTCCTTGACCAACGCCAGATCCCGCTCGAATACGTCGGCCACAACCTGCAACATGTCCAAGTCTGCTACGGTGAACAGCACCTGCCCGGCATCGCCTCCGACCGACTGGCCAGGCGTCACGCTTCGCTCGACCACGATCCCGGTCAACGGGCTTTTCATCTCAAAACGCGAGGTGATCTTCTGTTTGTCGAGCGGTTTGTCGAGTTCTTCGGCGGGAATGCGCAACGAGAGCAACCGTTCTTTCGCGCGGCGGAATTCCGCCCGGGCCTTCACCAACTCATTCTCCGCCTGTTTGAGATCCTTCAGCGGCATCGCCTTGTTTTCGTACAGATCCTTCGCCAATTCATAAGCTCGCACCGCATATTGGAGATCAGAATCTTCTTTCACATACTCCGAGTAGGCCTGGGCAATGTCCGGGCTATCGATGACGAGGACAATGTCGCCCGCCTTCACCTTGTCTCCCAGATGTGCCCGCACTTCGACCACGCGGCCCTGTAGCGGAGAGGAGATGCGGGAATAGCGATCTTCTCCGTAGGCGACTTTTCCAGCCAGCGTCAGATCCTGCTCGCTGGCATTCATCGTCACCGTGCCGATCTCGACGCGAGGATGCGCGTCGCCGCCGGCCGGCGCCGCCTTCGGTGGTGTCGCCGCATTCGAATGGGGAGGCTGCTCGCCGCGGCCGCAGCCGACGAGCAAGAGCAAGACACAGAATGCATACCCGGTGATCGAAAGATATCTCACGAGCGGATCTCCTGTCCCACAGCGCTCTCCAGCTGAAACAAATTGTGCTGATACGTAAAGAGCGCCTCGATGTAGTTCTGCTGAATCGTCCGCGACGTCCGAGCCGCATCCAGTAGATCGAGAATCGTCGCGCCGCCCCGTTCGTACGCCCGTTCCACGATCGTCAAGGTCGAACGCGCATCGTCCAGCACACCGCCGATATAGGCCTCAACCAACCGCCGGCTTTGAATCAGGTTCCGGTAAGCCACTTCCACTTCATTCTCTACCTGATTGACGATCTTATTCAAGTCGGCTTCGGCAGTCTGGACGGCCACTTCAGCCTGGCGAATCCCGCCTTGGTTGCGGTTGAAGAGGGGCAACGGCACCCCCAGATTCAGCGCCCACTGCTGGGGGTTATCAGGTCCTTGGGCCCCCTGGACGGCGTAACCGCCGCCGACCGTCACATCAGGAATCCTGTAGGCCTTCGCCAAGCGGAGATCCGCTTCGCGTTGGGAATAGGTAAAGCGTCTGGCACGGATGTCGGGCCGCATGTCGATGGCGGCCACGCGCAATTTATTGATATCGGGATCGATGCGGCGAAAATCCATGTCGGTCGTCAGTTCCAACAGCGTCCTCGGGGACAACCGCAGCAGTTGCCGGAGATCGCCCCTCGCCGATTCGGCCTCCTGAAGGGACTGAATGACCATCGACTGGAAATCCACCATCTGGAGTCGAATACGGATGAGATCGACTTCCGCAATGTAGCCCTTCTTGAACCGGATCGTATTGACGTCGAGAATTCTGGCAAACCGGTCGCGATTTTCCTCCGCCAAGGTCAAGCGGCGCTGGGCCAACAGAATGCGATAATAGGTTTCCTTGACCGTAAATCCGAGTTGCCGGACCGCATCTTCGAACGCTGCTTCCACCGACTGGGTTCCGAATCCCGCGCTTTCGATGCGGTACCCCCGCTTCCCTGCCAATTCGAATAGTTGTTGCACCTGCCCGAACAGCTGGCCGCTGTTCGCAGCAGTCCGGCCCTGGGTGTATGAGCTGAGCGTCCCGATCGAAGCCACAGGATTAGGGAAGAGCGCCGCCGTAATCTGTTGGCCCTTGCTCGACTCGATACCGTACTTGGCAATGAGCAAGTCGAGATTTTGTTTGAGAAAGAGAGCCAGAGCCTCGTTCAGACTGAGACGCACGGTGGCGGTATTCTCTGGAACAGAGGTCAAAGACTGGACAGGCGAAGGGGTTTCCGCACCAGCTCCCAAGGAAAGGAGCACAGTCGCTACACCACAGACAAGAAGAGGAGCGCTTACGCGTGAACGACGATAGGCATCCCCAAACACAAACAGGTCCCTCGAGAAGGCTCACAGCGAGTGGACAAGAACCGGCTATCCACGATGGTCATCTCTTGAGAATAAAATCATTATACAGTGACACCGCCCAGTTGGGAAGAAGCTCTTGAAAAACCGGCAGTTAGAGGGATCGTCATCAGCGGGCGGACGGTGGTTAGGAGGGGGGAGAATTCCCGGTCAGTAATCCAATCCAACCTTCGAGTGGTTCGACCGCAGATGTTTGCGCACTCGCACCTGCTCATGGTGTTTTCTCAGCAGCTGCTGGCGGATCGTATTGCGGTCTTCCGCCACAATGCGCACGAGTCGGTCCACGTCTTCCGCGTGGTCGCGGACGAGCTCGGAGAGTTTCTGCAGCTGTGATTCCAACCGTTCCAGCCTCCACAACGCATCCTGCAACCTGTCCGTGGACGCGGGCTTTCTCGAAGCCGCCGGAACCTTCTTCGTCAGCGATGAGATCACCAAATCTTGCTTCATGGTCGCTCCCTTGCCAAAACCGACAGGATCATGTGATGTGCTGGTAGTATCATCCGCTCGATCTCGGAAGTCAACGAATACGCTTTCTTTCTATTTGATCATCGTCCTGCTACAATCGCGCCTATGCCGAACATTTTTACGATGGTGCTCGCTGGCGGCAAAGGCGAACGCCTCCAACCGCTCACCGAACATCGGGCGAAACCGGCCGTGCCGTTCGGCGGCAAGTATCGCATTATCGACTTCACTTTGAGCAATTGCCTAAATTCCGGTCTGCGCAAGGTCGCAGTCCTGATCCAGTACAAATCGCATTCCCTGGACCGCCACATCCGCACCGGATGGGATGTGCTGAACGCTGAACTCGGGGAATATATCGCCTCCATCCCGCCGCAACAGCGGATCAGCGAAGAATGGTACCGCGGGACCGCGGACGCTGTGTTTCAAAACCTTTTTCTGCTCGACAACGAACAACCCGACTATGTCCTGATCCTGGCCGGCGACCACATCTACAAGATGAACTACATGGAAATGTTCCATTGGCTCATCGCAAAGAGCGCCGACGTGGTGGTCGGCGCCATCGACATTCCTATCCAGGACGCGGGCCGGTTCGGCGTCATGACGGTCAACGAAGATCATCGTGTAACCCAATTTGACGAAAAGCCCACCCATCCGACTCCCTTGCCGAACGACCCGACGCTGGCCTTCGCCTCGATGGGGATCTACATGTTTCGAGCCAAAAGCCTGCGCGAAGAACTGATCGCCGACGCTAAGGAAGGTACGGCGCACGATTTCGGCAAGAACATCATTCCCCGCATGATCAATCAAAAGAAAGTCTATGCCTTCAAGTTCCAGGACGCGAACAAGAAATCCGTGAAGTATTGGCGCGATATCGGCACGTTGGACGCCTATTGGGAAGCCAATCTGGACTTGGTGGCGGTCGACCCACTCTTCAACTTGTACGACCAGCAGTGGCCGATCCGTACCTATCAAGGGCAATTTCCCCCGGCCAAGTTCGTCTTCGCCCAGGACTACCAGGGCGGCCGCATGGGCGTGGCCCTTGATTCCATCGTCTGCGGAGGCTGCATCATCTCGGGAGGACGCGTCCAGAACAGCGTGCTCTCCCCCAACGTGCGCGTGCAAGACCACGCCGACGTCCGCGACTCCGTCATCATGGAAAACGTCGTGATCGGCGAACATTGCCGGATCCGCCGCGCCATTATCGACAAGGACGTCGTGATTCCTCCCAAGACCGAGATCGGCTACGACCGCGCCGCCGATACCCAGCGCTTTACCGTCACGGAGTCCGGACTCGTCGTGATCTCCAAGGGAATGAAATTGCATGCCGCCATCGATTCATCCAGTTGATCTGATCGAGGCGCTCCGGCAGCGACACCTGACACCCGCCATCGTCTTCCTGACGTCTCGTCGCGCCTGCGACGAAGCCATGCAATCGTTTGACCACTCGAACGCGGTGATTCCTCCGGAGCGGCAGAACGCGATCGCCAAAGTGCTCGAACAGGTCATCACGCACTACCCTAGCATCGCCGAACATCCGTTGATCCCCACCGTGCAACGCATCGGGGTGGCGGCGCATCATGCCGGGCATCTGCCCTCGTGGAAAATTGCCGTGGAAGAACTGATGCGCCACGGCTGCCTGGACGCCGTGTTCGCCACGACCACACTCGCGGCCGGTGTCGACTTCCCCGCCCGAACGGTCATCATTACTCAATCGAGCATCCGCAAGGCGCGCGACTTCGCCGATCTCACCATCGGAGAAGTTCAGCAGGTCGCTGGGCGGGCGGGACGGCGCGGCAAAGATCTCGTCGGATTTGCCATCGTGACGCCCTCCCCCTATATCGACCTGGGCGTCCTGACCAAAGGCTTCACGGGACATCCCGAAGCCATTCATAGCCAATTCGTCATCACCTATCCGATGGTGCTGAACCTCCTGAAGGCCCATCCGCTCGACCAAATCCAGCCGATCCTGGCCAAAAGCTTCGCGCAATTCCAGCTGAACCAACGGGCTGAAGTGCTCGAGCGCAAATTGGACGAAGTCCATCGCCACATGGAGCCTTATGGTCCGCGCGTGTGCACGGACTGGATCTCGCAATGGCACCTCTACGACCAATTTCGCCGTCATCGGCCTCACCGGAATCAGGTGAGAAAACAGGAGCCGCCGGAAGTCACCGCCCGGTTTAGGTTCTTGACCACAGGGCGCGTCGTCGGCCTCTCGAAAACGCGGGGGGTCGTCCTGCGACAATACCGAAGCAAAGGTCAGAAGAGCCCGATGGTCACGGTGCTGCGGGCCGGAGGCGCCATCACCGAATGTCCGGCGACGACGATCTCGGACATCTTCGATCGCACGCTCGACTGTGTGGAATCCACGGCTTACCCCTGGTGCACCGCGGAAAATCTCGAGCAGCTGATCCAGGACCTGGAGGACCTTCCCACTCGACTCCCGATGCTCCCGATCCTCCTGTCGGCGGAAGACGAGCCCATTCCGGACGCCATCGCCCAAACCTTGAGCGATTTCCCCTGCCCGAGCTGCCCCTCCCGTCCGGCCTGTCAAAAGGACCATCATGTCGCGTTGAAGTTCCGGCAGGAACAGCAGCGGCATGTGAAGTCGATCCAGGCGCTCCGGACCAGCCTCTGGCATCGTTTCCAAGAGCGCAGCGACGCGCTGCACAAATTCGGATATCTGACCGCCACGGCTCAACTGACCGAGGTGGGCGAATGGGCGAGGCTGATCCGGATCGATCACTCGCTCCTCATTACGGAATTGATCCGGGCAGAAGCCTTCACAGGCGCCGAACCGGCGATGCTCGCCGCCGTGATGTCCAGCATCGCGCAGGACGACGATCGCCCCGGCCTCTTCCCCCGCATCAGTTCAGGTTTAGGCTCCCTCCTCAGCCAAGTCCGCAAACTGGCCGAATCACTCTCGCCCTACGAGGAACCGCCGCTCTTACGTGCGGATATCGCCGCAGTGACTGAACGCTGGATTGCCGATCCCACGTTGACCTGGATCGGCCTGTGCAAAATGACCACGATGGCCGAAGGCGATATCTACCGTCTGCTCGCCCGCACGCTGGAATTTCTATCTCAGCTGCACCAGCTGAAAGCCACGCATCCCGGCCTGGCCGACTGCGCATCCAAAGCCATCGCAAATCTACGACGTGGCGTCTTGGAGGAGTTGCCGTGATGACGACCGAAGAATTGGAGCAACTACTGGCGCAACAACCGATGGCGCTCTTGCACCGCCTTGCCCGGGGGCGTATCCCACGTCACTTCCGAGTGGGAAAACGCCGGCTCATCGACATGCTGCTGCGCACGTCGGCCTCCAATCGGGCAGGGTTCGAATCCGACCTTCAGGTCCTGATCGGCGAACAGGGTTCCAAACCGTCTCCCACCACACCGCCGGCTCGTCCACAACAGGCGCGCGCGCCCAAACCGCCGCCGCAGCGCCCACAGGCCAAGGCCCATCATGAACCGGAGTCTCATGAACCGGCCGTCTCGCTCAACGAATGGCTGAGCGGAATCGGCGTGCCGGAGCCGAAACCGTTCGTCCCGGACGAGTGGCAAGTCGAAGCGGTGGAACACCTCCGGTCCGGGGATGTCGTAGTGAGTGTCCCGACCGGGAGCGGCAAGACCTACGTCGCTGTCGAAGCGGCCAAGCGCGCGATGGAGGACAATCGAACGGTCATTTACACCTCGCCTCTCAAGGCTCTGTCGAATACTAAATTTACCGAGTTCTCCAGAATCTTCGGCCCGGACCGAGTGGGAATTTTGACCGGCGACCGCCGCGACAACGGGCAGGCTCCCCTACTCATCATGACCACCGAAATTTTACGGAATCTGCTCTACGACGCCGCAAGTGGCGAGATCGATATCCGGCTGGACACGTTAGGTTTGGTGATCATGGACGAATCGCAATACATCGCCGATCCTGAACGCGGCGTCGTCTGGGAAGAAACGATCATCTTCTGTCCCAGCCAGGCCCGTCTGCTCCTGCTTTCCGCCTCGATCGGCAACCCCCAGGATGTGGCCGACTGGCTGACATCGATCCGACCGAACCCTTGCACCTTGATCCGCCACAGCAGACGAACCGTGCCCCTGCGCGCAGGTTATTTGCATCCCGACGGCAAACTCTCTCCCCTCTTCCGCACGATTGGCATTCCGCATGGACATCCGGGCCATTGGCACCCGGAAGCCAAACGCCTCTTCGCGCGGTACGAAGACGAGACCTCGCCATCCGGGCGACGTCGATAACTCTCCAGTGGCAATCCGCCCGTTAGAATGAATAGTTCAGGCCGAACGTGAGGCCGTGACGGAACGATTGAAACTGAGCGAGAGGAAATTCTGAGGTCGATCCTCCGGCACTGTAAAACGTAGTATTCCCGTCGTAGGCATAGTTCCACCAGACGCGATAGCCGACATTGGCATAGAAGTTCTTTACGATCATCAACCGCGCCCCCACATCCGCATCAGCTCCAATCGCATAGCCGAACATCGAGATACTGGGATTTTGCTGCAGTGCCCCAGGGCCCGTCGTCCGAAGGTGATGGATATCTTTGTTGTCGATGATGCTGAACGGGATGAACGCGGCCGTTCCCTGGATACTGAACCGCCTCGTCAGGCGGTATTCCGTGGACAGTCCCGCTCGGAGCGAATGCCAGTTCGCGGTATTCGTAATGACGGTCCGGCCTTGATTGCTCACCGTACCGGCGGCACTGCACGTTAAGCCCGGGATCGCGTTCGGATTGCACACCACTTGACCGACTCCGTCCGCCGTATATTGTGTATACCAGTATTGATAGCCGCCGAACACATCCAAATATCCCCGGTGATTGGCGAACTCCTTCACGCGCCGGCCCACGTCGGCATTCAAGTACCACATGTTTTTTCCTGAGATATCGCTATAGGTTCGAGAGAAGAGCCCTCCCGTCCCATAATCATCATCGGTCAATCGTCCCCCTCCGATCGCAGCCCCACCCATGGTGAGCCGGACGAATCCCCGAGAATCGAACCAATACTTTCCGGAAAGTTCCAATACATTCGTTCCCACATCCTTATAGGTCAGTTTCGACGTAGGATTGCCGAGCCCGGCGACCGATGAGGCGTTGTGAGCCCACTTGGTCTCCCCGCTGCTGATCCAAGCTCCGACACCCAACTCCACTCGTGGACGACGCTCTTCAACCGGTTCCTCGGCAGACGCAGCGCCGTATCCTCCACACAAAAGGAGCACTCCCAACGGCAACGCAACAGTGCGCCCCTTCACTCGCAGCTTCATCGTCGCGCACCCCCCCGTTGAATAATGACCGTGTCCACGCAGCGCTCGACGGTTTCCGGCATCACGCGCTGACAAGCCCCGCGAATTTCCTCGGTGACATGTTGATGCTGCAGGTACAAGGCAAACCACACCAGCCATGACCCCAACGCAAAGAGCACCACGATCCCTACCGCCCATTGAAGGATCGTGACGACGGTGGGCGAGAGGAACGGGCTCGGCGCCTCCCCAACGGTCTCTTTCGGAACCGATTGAAGATTCGGCATGGCCTCCCCTTTGGTCCGCTTCAGGAACACTCAGCAATGGCGTATGCCAGAAAATAGTACACGAGTTCCACCCACGTGAATACTGTTTTGGCATTCCTCTCCCCTGCAACTCGACCCAACGGTCAGGGCGAAACGCGTGCAGCTTGTGCATGGTGGCACCTACGACCATGCAAATGGCTCCAGCTGTCTGTTTGCGCCTACAGAATGCGCTTTTGCTCCATTCTGAGCGGTGTTTACACATTCAGATGCTCAGCCCGAGGTCGGCACGTTCGTTGCTGATAGGGTTCGACCGAGCGACGTGAGCATCGGCAGTAGTTTCCGGAATGACACATAGAGGCAACAACCCTGACGCCGTGCGGAGTATGATGCGCAACCGAATACAAACCCTCCAGACTTGGCTCAACCATGCTTGCCGCATCGTCGGCATCGTCGTAGTAGTCTTGTTAGCCAAGGATCCCGCCTGGGCCTTACAGGTTACCCCGAGTTCCTTGACCTTTACCGTCGCCGCCGGTGCGCCGGATCCTGCAACACAGAACCTTACCCTCGGCAATAACCGATCTCGTGAACGAAACTGGTTCGCCGCCGCCAATGTCCCCTGGATCACGCTGACACCAGCCTCGGGCACGATTAATACCGAACACGACCTGGTCACCGTAAGGGTCACATCGACAGGCCTTGCAGCTGGAACCTACTCCGGCACGGTAACCATTACGGAAACCAGCTTCGGCAGCAGAACGAGGCGGAGCTATCTGCCGGTGGCGCTGACGGTCACAGGATCCGCTCCTTCGGCGGCCATGCAACTGTCACCGAGCGCCCTGAGCTTTGGTGGTCTCGTCGGTGGAGCGAACCCAGCCTCACAAGCCATTACCGTTTCGAGTACAGGCGTGAGTTCATTGGCCTGGACCGCATCGGACAACGCGCCCTGGCTGACCCTTTCCCCGTCCACAGGAGCGGCGCCCGGTACCGTCACAGCTGCAGTGTCCCTGGCTGGACTCGCAGCCGGCACCTACAATGCCGCCATCACCCTATCGGCCCCGGGAGTCTCCCCGAAGACCGTGCCGGTCACCCTGTCAGTGACGGCCGTCTCGACTGGTGCGTCGATCTGGAATGACCCGTCCATCCCCGCCTTTACGGGAACCGTGGGAGGAACGCCTCCTGCGGCTCAAACAATCACGATCAACTCCACAGGCAGTGCAATCGCCTGGACCGCATCGGAAAATACGCCGTGGCTATCACTCTCTCCGTCGAGCGGATCGACCCCTGGGCGCCTGACGCTGACGGTGAATCCTGCCGGACTGGCAGCCGGCACCTACAACGGCTTGATCACTCTGTCTGCACCTTCGGCCGCCAACAACCCGAAGTATATTCCCGTCTCGCTCACGCTCTCGGCGCCGGTCAGCTCAAGCCCTGTGATCGGCTACGCACCAGCCAACCTCACTTTTTCCGGCATGGCCGGCGGCGCGAACCCCACAGCCCAAACACTGTCTATTACCAACGCCGGCACTGGCACGTTGAGTTGGAGCGCCGGTGATAACGCCGCCTGGTTGACTCTCACCCCCGGTAGCGGGACCAATGCCGGCAGCGTGACCGCGAACGTGAATACGGCAGGAATGGCCGCCGGCACCTACAGCGCGGCCATTAATCTGTCGGCGACGGGAGCGACGGCGAAAACCGTCCCGGTGACCCTCACAGTGTCAGCCGGCGGAACAGGATCGGCGACGCTCAGCTGGGCGGCAAATACCGAACCAGATCTCGCTGGATACCGCGTCTATGTCGGCACACAATCCGGCACCTATGGCCCACCCATCTCCGTCGGAAAGGTAACCCTGCACACCATCAATAGCCTCGTAAAGGGGATGACCTATTTCTTCACCGTAACTGCCGTCGATGGGGCAGGCAATGAAAGCCCTCCTGCTGCGGAGTTGAGTAAGAGCATCTTCTAGTCCGGCGCTCCCATCCCTTGACCCCACCTCCCGGCCCCCTGTATAAATGCCCAGCCACGCCGCGCGAGTATTGGAAATCGAGTTCTGAGTGTATGAGCCAAGGACCAGTTGGCGCACTTCCCTCGTAAGGCTTCTTGCTCTCTCCAAGACTTCGCACTCGTGTCAAGAAGGCGCCCGTAGCTCAATTGGATAGAGCACCAGACTACGGATCTGGGGGTTACAGGTTCAACTCCTGTCGGGCGCACCACATCGAACTCGCTCGGCAGTGATCACGACGCATCCTTCAACCCCTTGTCCGCCGTACAGGGCGGCCCCCCGTTCTAATCGCATAGTTCTATGCCTGGCGCGTCCGATTATGGAACAGCCCCCTGAACTGGCTCAACCTGCGCACAGCAGCCACATTGACTTCAAGTGAGTCTACGCCTACACTGTCCTCACTTCCGAGGGCATCCCATGCTGCTGCCTCGACAAACATTGGCACCGACCGTTTTCGACTGCATAATTGGTGTCATTTGCCTCTGCATCGTGATGTACGCACTGGGAACCACCATGACGTTGTGGGACCTGCAGCTTGAGCTCGATCCTGTCAATGCACCGCTGTTGGAAGGTTTCTCACTACCTGCCACTTTAGTGGACTTGAGACCGACCATCTCGAACGTATCCTTACACGAGATACCTCCGTTCCTTCGCATGCAGCCCAAGGAAGAATCCCTATTCCGCCCTCCGATCAGCTTGCACTTCTAGTCCACCCAACCGCTTCACGACGCAACGCGATCAGACCTGTCCATGACTGAGTACTCTAACGTTGCAGCGTGGAACGGACCACTGACGACATCCGGGGACTTCACGCCCATGTCGTTGAGGTTCCCGCTCAAAGAGGAACTGACGATGTTCGACATTCACCTGACCTTCTGCTGTCCAGCCTGCCGTCGTGTAAAAGATGAGCAGTGGGACGGCTCCGTGGATCATGAATGGTGCACGATGACGGAGTACGTCAAACGGTATCTCATACATGCCGAGGACGTGCTGCTCTCCGAGCAGTATTGCCCGGATTGCGAGCGCTCATACGACCGCCTCGTCCATTATGGACGAGGGAGCCTTCAGCACTTTCCTCAAGAAATGTGAAGAGGACTCGGAGGCGCTGCTTGGCCAAGCAGCGCCGAACGGCTCCTATCGAAGGAACAAGAGCCACAGGTACGCCGAACTCAACAAAATCGACGCGAGCATGACCGGAAATCCGAACTTGAAGAATTGCCAAAACGTGATGGGATAGCCTGCCCGCCTCGCCAAATCCACAATCACGACGTTCGCACTGGCCCCGATCAGTGTCCCATTGCCGCCCAAGCAAGCCCCGAGTGCCAAGGCCCACCAGAGCGGAAGGATGTCCGGCTGCTGGACCAGCTGTCGGTACTCGACGACGTCCGGGTGCAACGAGCGGGCAACATCGACGATCAAGGGATTCATGGCCGCGACGTAGGGAATATTGTCGAGGATGGCGGAGAGGAACGCAGACCCCCACAGCACCGCCATCACCGATCCAGCGAGGTTCCCGGCAGTCAAGCTGACGATTCGATCCGCCAGATTCCTGATCACGCCGACCTTGACCAAACCGCCCACGAGAATGAAAAGCCCGATAAAAAAGAAGATCGTTTTCCACTCCACATCCGTCAAATAGGACAGATCTTCTGACGACTTGGTACTTCTTGCGTGACCCAGGAGCATGAAGAAGCTTGCTCCCAACAGCGCCACCGTCGCCGGCTCCACATGTAGCCACGCATGACCGGCAAAACCCAGATTGATAAGGCCGAGCAGCCACAACGACCGCCGGAGAAACCGTCGATCCGGAACCACTGAACGAGTGTCCAGCTCCAGTACCGCCCGCTGCAGATGCGGCGCCACCGTCATCGTGCGCCCGAAGGCCACCCACAGCCCTCCGATGAAGACCGCCATGATGACCGCAGCGATCGGTCCGAGTACGATCAGGAAATCAAGATAACCCAGATGGGCCTTGCTGGCGATCATGATGTTGGGCGGATCGCCAACCAACGTGGCCGTGCCTCCAATGTTTGAGGCCAAGGCTTCCGTGACCAAGTAGGCCACCGGGTTGATCTCGAGCCGTTTCGCGATCGCCAGGGTGACTGGCGCCATCAGCAGCACGGTCGTCACATTGTCCAACATCGCGGAGAGCAGCGCCGTCAACACAGCCAGGAGCACCAGAAGTCGAAATGGCCTCGCCTGCGCCTGTTGCGCCGCCCAGATCGCCAACAGTTCGAATAGTCCCGTCTCGCGCACGATGTTGATGACGACCATCATTCCGATCAGCAGGAAGACGACGTTGTAGTCGACGCCGAACTCGTGCGAGTAAAATGCTTCCTCCTGAGTCACTACCCCCGCGGCGATCATGACTGCTGCGCCGCAGAGGGCGACGATGGTCTTGTGCATGCGTTCGGTGACGATGACCAGATAGGCCATGCCGAATACGAGAAGCGCCAGAGAGAGATCCGTCATGATCCGATGGGCAACCTTGGGCTGAAGAGTTCGACCTATTATGGACAGCCCATCGTGTGATGGCAATGGAAGTCGACGAATCGGAGGATGAGCCGCACATCCCAGGCTGCTCTTCACCATCCCGACTGTCCCGACGCGAACGGCGGCAACGCTTTTCTGCTTCCATATTGCTGAAGAGCCCCGTACCATACGGTCATGCCTGATCCGCGCGGTACGCCATCGAGTTCCATCGTCGACGATGTCGAGCGGCTGATCAACGGCCTGCACTGGGATCCGCGGGCCATTCTCGGTCCGCACCCCTCGTCGGCTTCACCCGGAAATGTCCTCGTCCGCTGCTTCGTTCCCGAGGCGGTGTCGGTCGGACTCCTCCCTCTGTCGGCTTCAGCCTCGCCCATTCCCATGACGAAGACGCACGAAGCCGGTTTGTTCGAAGGCGCCTTGCCTACTCAAGAGCCTTCGCCGTTATACCGGCTGCAGGTGGTCGATGGAACCGGCCACAAAACAGTCCGATGGGATCCCTACGCCCTCCCGCCGCTCCTCACGGACTATCAGTTGCACCTGTTCGCTGAAGGCACGTTCTTTCGCGCCTACGATACGTTGGGAGCCCATCCGCGAACGGTACAAAGCGTCGCGGGAACCCATTTTGTCGTGTGGGCGCCGAATGCAGCCAGAGTGAGCATTGTCGGCGATTTCAACCGCTGGGACGGCCGCCGCCATCCGATGACCAGCCGGGGGGCGAGCGGGCTTTGGGAACTTTTTATCCCAGATCTGGGACATGGCACGCTCTACAAATACGAAATTCGCCCTCGCGATCGCGATGACCTCTTGCTCAAAGCCGATCCCTACGCCTTCGCTTCGGAGTTGCGGCCCAAGACGGCATCGGTTGTGCAAGACCTGTCGCGGTACGAATGGCACGATCAAGCCTGGTTGAACGACCGGACCAGGCGAGATCCCCTTACCACCCCCTTCTCGATATACGAAGTCCATCTCGGTTCATGGATGCGTGTCCCAGAAGAAGGGAACCGCTGGCTGACTTATCGAGAGCTGGCCGGCAAGTTGATTCCCTACGTGAAGCAGATGGGATACACCCATCTCGAACTGCTCCCGATCACCGAACATCCGTTCGACGGATCCTGGGGCTACCAATCGACCGGCTACTTCTCCGTCACGAGTCGCTACGGGACCCCGGAAGACTTCAAAGCCTTCGTGGACATTGCGCACCAGGCCGGCCTGGGAGTATTGATGGATTGGGCCCCGGCGCACTTCCCCGACGATGCACACGGTCTGGCCCAATTCGACGGTACACACCTGTACGATCATGCGGATCCGCGCCTTGGTTACCATCCGGACTGGCACAGCCGCATCTTCAACTATGGCCGGGTGGAAGTCCGAAACTTCTTAATGAACAGCGCCTTGTTCTGGATGGATCGCTACCACATCGACGGCCTGCGCGTAGACGCCGTCGCCTCGATGTTGTACCTCGACTACGGGAGAAAAGCGGGCGAATGGATTCCCAATCAATTCGGCGGTCACGAAAACCTCGATGCCGTGATGTTCCTGAAAGACCTGAACGTCCTCACCCATCGGGATTTTCCCGGCACCGTGATGTTGGCCGAAGAATCCACCTCCTGGGCCGGCGTCTCCAGGCCAACTTACAGCGGTGGGCTCGGATTTACCTTCAAATGGAACATGGGTTGGATGCACGACATCCTCGACTACTTCCACCGGGATCCCGTCCACCGGATGTACCATCAGGATCAGCTCACCTTCGGTCTGCTTTACGCCTTCAACGAGAATTTCGTCCTCCCCCTCTCGCACGACGAAGTGGTGCACGGCAAAGGCTCGCTGCTTCACAAGATGCCGGGAGACGAGTGGCAGCAATTTGCGAATCTGCGCGCACTCTTCGCTTTCATGTACGGACATTCGGGTAAGAAGATGCTCTTCATGGGGGGCGAATTCGGCCAACGCCGTGAATGGGACCACGATACCAGTCTGGACTGGCACTTGCGCGAGTACCCGCTCCATGCCGGGCTTCAACGATTGGTCCGGGACCTGAACTGGCTCTATCGCGAGCACCCGGCACTCCACCAAATCGATCACGACTGGCCGGGTTTTCAGTGGGTGGATTTTCACGACGCCACGCATTCCGTCATCGCCTTTCTGCGCAAAGCGATCGACCCGCGCGACTGTCTGCTCTGTATCTGCAACTTCACGCCGGTTCCGCGTTATGGCTATCGCGTCGGCGTGCCCTGCGTCGGCTACTATCGGGAGCTCTTGAATACGGATGCGTCGGTGTACGGAGGGAGCAACCTCGGCAACGAGGGAGGGCTCGAAACACACGCCATCCCCGCCCACGGGTTCCTGCAGTCGCTGGCCCTGACTCTCCCGCCGCTCTCTGTGCTGTTCCTCAAGGCCGAAACAGGCCTCTAGCCCAAGACCGGAGCACGTCCGATCCGACACAAGGGCACGGATTGTTTTGAGACCTTACCAGGAGCGGAAGGGACCGCAATCGAGATGGATGAAGTCGGCGCGGGGATAGTACCCGACACCGCCATACTGCAGCTTCAACGCCGCCTGCCTGATCATGCGGGGATGGACGCCGGGGATGAAGAAATCCAACGCCTGGCCTTCCACATGATAGCTGTGCTGGGCCGCCCGCCGCATCTTCTTCACAAGCAGCGCGTTGTACTCGGGTGAACGATACCCGGAGATCACGTGGATGTCGCCGTTCCCGCCGAGCGTCTTCTGCACCAAATTCACGTGTTCGAGTAGCCGAGGATCAATGGCCGCTACCTCTCCGGTATGGTGGCAGCGAAGGATATGGTTCACATCATCCAGCGCAGCCAGATCATACTGACCCCGGTCGTCCCGATACCGGACATAGAGACGTTCGTCGGTATGGACATTGTAAAAGGACAGTTCCCCGTCCGGCAGGTCCTCGGCTCGGGCGATACCGGGAAACGTCAAGCGCGCGGCCACCAACAGCAAACCCGCAACGGAGGTTTTTAGCAGAGAACGGCGGGTCCAGGTCCAGTCCGAGGGTTGCACAGGAAACTCCAGATCTCTCAGGCGAGTGAGCCCATACGTATTTGCCGCAGGCTTGTATCAAAACCCTCTCTGCAGGTCAACACTTTTCTTTCCGGGAGGACCGTGACCTCAGTCGGCACTCACAGCCTCCACCACTTGTGGAGGGATGCGGCGTCGACTGCGCGTTAAATGCCGACAGACTAGACAGCTATTCTGATAGCAGGTAATATTCAGTAGAACTCTGGAGACTGCACAATGGCCACGATTCTCGTAATCGACGACGAAGATTCCATCCGGACGCTCCTCAAAGACGTGCTCGAGAAGGCCAAGCACAAGGTCCTTGAGGCGCGCGACGGCAAGGAGGGCCTAACGACCTACCAAAACCACCGCGTGGATCTCGTCATTATGGACATCTTGATGCCCGGCACCGACGGGCTCGAGGCGACGCTGCAACTGACGAGAGAGTATGTGGACGCAAAGATCATCGCGATGACCGGCGCCCAAGGAGACCGGAACTTCCTCGATGTCGCCAAGCTTTTCGGCGCAAAACGCGTCTTCGAGAAACCGTTCGACCTCAATAAATTAGTCGCCGCCGTGCAGGAAGAACTCGCGAAGGCCTAGCGCTTCCCCGCTTCAATCCGACAGCCGACACCCCAACAAGACTCTCCGTGGAGCAGACTCCGAATTGCCTGGCATTCGCCGGGACCATTCGCCACAATTGTGCCTATGCGACGCATGGAGTTCAAAGCTTGGGCAAGCGACCCTGGTCGACATGACAGGATGTTCTTGGCCCTGTGGTCACTCTTCCTGGCGGCGATCGGGACCCTTCCTCTCGAAAACTTCGTCGGACACTCGCATTGGGACTATATCGTCTGGATCCCCTCCACCGACCTGCTGCGCTCCAGACGGTTTTGGTTCGATGTCGTGGCAAACGTGGGAGTGTTCATGCCGTTTGGCTATCTCCTGGCGCGCTCATTTCCTCGAACGAGTCTCCCCAAAGTGCTAGGCACGGCGGCGCTGCTGGGCGGACTCTTCTCGCTGGGCATCGAGTTCTACCAGGTGTACTGCCACAATCGGCATCCATCGCCCATGGACTTAGCGAGCAACCTTCTGGGAAGCGTCGCGGGAGCTGTTCTGGCTTCAGCCTGGGGGGGCCACAAACCGGACGGCCTCACCCGGGTTGGCTACTCCCACCCCACCGGATCGTAGCCCCGCTCCCTGAGACATCGGGTCACGAATTGTTTGTAGGCGTGGCTCGGCGGCGATCGCCTGAAGAGCCCCCGCAGAAACCCTCCGGTCGCCCCGCTGGCCGCTCCGACCATCGCGCCGCGTCCCGGATGTCCGACGACGGCTCCGCCCACGGTACCAGCTGCCGACCCGACCGCACCGCCCGCTGCCGTGTTACCGGCAACTTGACCGGATTTTCCCTGGCTTGGTGAAGCTCCTGCGCTCTTGGCCAATTCGCTGCATACCTCGATATCCTGCTCCGCCGCTTCTTCACCAACTTCTTTCAGGTGAGCATTCGGATACAAGATCGGCTTGGGTGCACAGGACAACAACGTGGCAAGACAAACTAAGGTAAGGCCGTATTCAACGACGCCTGCTCGGCTAACGCCCACCGGTGAGTTCCTTACGGGCCAGTCCCCGCATCATCGCTGGATCGCTGTATCCCACCTCGCTCAAGGCATCCATGAGATGCAGCCCCTTTGCCGCGGCAAGTTCCTTCGCCTTCGTATAGTTCTTAGCGGAGAACCGGGCGACAGCCGGTTGGCCGTTGACGATCTGACAGGCGAGCACCTCGCCATCGATTTCCAAGGTTCCGCCCTGCTCTACCAACATCTTGGCTTGAGCCTGGGTAATTCCATGCAGCCGGGCAAACTCTTCCAACCCTCCTGTTTCTACCAGCCGTCCATCCGGCATGATGCAAAGCCGTTTGAAATGGGGCGACCAGTCTTTACGGAAGTCGATGTACTTGATCTCGCCGCCCTTGGACACGGCCCGATCCAGCGTCCGGAAATCCAACCCGAGATTCTTTTGTGCCAGCTTCGCCTTCAGCTCAACGGGAAGCGTGTGCTCAAACACTTCCTTCGCCGCCTTCTCTAAAGAAATGGATCTGGCACGCGCTACCTGCTCGGCTTCCGCAAACTGCATGAGATCCAACACGAACGTCCATTTCGGACTGGTTCCTTCCTGATCGAGCAGACAGGCGAACAGTCCCCTGGTCAGCAGGCCCCCAACCTGGGGATACACATAGGTCCCCCCTTCCGTCAGCAGCCGGATCATAACCTCGTATGGAACGTCGTAGCTTTCTGCCAAGACCTTGGCGTGAACTGGAATGTCCTCCGACAATGTCATTGCACAGGCCGTCACGTTTCCCGGAGCATTGGCTTCGGAATAGTCTTCAATGACGTTGTACAGAACGGTCGGCTTGGGTTTCTCGGTCTTTTTCTTAATCTTAAACATGAACGATCATACTCCAAAGTAATGTACAAATGGGCTTATCGTTCCAAGTGGAAGTAGGGCGGCAATGTCTGCAAGCGGGGATCTTCAACCGGTCCACCGATCGTGAAATGGTAGAGCGACTGCAAGCTCAATCCTTTCACGCCGACAATTTCATGGACCGGATCGTCGAAGAAACAGCCGATGCCAGTCGCCCGAATCCCCGCCGCTTCCGCCTCCAGATAAAGCACTTGGCCTAGCAGACCGGATTCCCAGAACATGCGTGGATACCACCAGGCTCCCCGTTCCCGCAAGGGCCCTTCGAATTCAGCCAGCATCCCAAACGAAAATGCGCTCTCCGCGGCGATCTCCTGGTGACAACTGACCTGCGCCGCCAACTTCTTCGCATCCCCTTCCAGCAGCCAGTAGAGGGGCACGCCGTCTGGACAGTCCGGCGTTTTCGTCCAAGTCAGCTCTGGATTCACAGACTGCTGAACCCTCGTCAACCGCTCTGGATCACGGAGGAGAAAATACAAGCCTGGCGTCAACCCATCGATCCGATGCACGAACAGCAACAAGTGAAGGCCTGGATCATGAGGCCAGAGGTCCCAGGGCATCGGACGGTTCAACTGCGGTCGGTCAGCCCACGGCATCACACGTTGAAGCATACGAAAGAACGTCGCCGCGGTGATCCCTGTCTTGCCGTCGAACGACACCGCGCTCCGGCGCTGGCGGATGATCTGACCAGCCAACATCCCGTGAAAAGCGACGGGTAAGGGGGGCGGGGTTACCTCGGGAAAGGCCTCAGACCAGTGTCCCATTCGCTCCTCGACAGAGACCTTCCATGAGACATCAGCCGCATCATCGATGATATCCCAATGGACCCCATGGTCGCGGCTCAGTTGGTTGGCTTTCCCATGCCATCGACAATGGACCATGCCCTCCACGATCGACGAATCAAGAAATAACGGGATGTCCCGGCTGGCATTCGTTCCATCCCTGGACGGCCAGACCACACAAAGACAATCCGGATGTTCCGGCTCGACATCGGCAAAGTCGTCCGTCCGGTTCGTCCCCAACAGGAGCGCCACCGTGTTTTGTGCCACACCATCCAAGAGCGCCACGCTCCAACCCAACGTCGCAGCAGCAAACCGAGCCGAACCCAGCGCGTGACCGACATCATGATTGCAGTACCGAAAGGCCCTCTCGCCGTACTTCCAGGCCTCCCGCCAGTGGACTGACGTTAGGCCGAAGAAAAAGGCCTCTGGAGGAAAGGGATTCAGGAGCGCAACAAGCTGCTCCGGCCGGAACTCTGCCCTCCGCTCGAGACCATGTTCCTTCGGGGCGTAGTGGTAACACCCTGGCATGGCGTCGAGTGCGTCGAGTCGAGGCAGCACCGCATAGCCTTCCGTAGGATGCAGATTGCCGGAGGAAGGATTGTTCCGCAACGCCCATTCCGATTCCCCTGCCCTTTTCCAGGCCGACAGGCCTAACGCCAGCTCAAAGAATCGGGACAGGCTCTTCACGCTGACAGGCTGACAGGGAACCGAGCCCTTCTGATACAGCGCATCGTACGAGGGAGAAACCGGCGCTTCATCCGCCTTCAGTAAGGGGAGCGGAATCAACTCGGCTCCTTCAAACCGTCTGAACGGATTGGGTTGATTGGCCCAATCGAGATAGCCGAGCGATCGCGCATAGCGGTTGAAGTGATGCTTGGTTTGGATGTGATAACGAACAACCTGATCCACCGGATCTGATGGAATCACTGCGTCAGGCTGTGGGCTATTCATCTTCATAACAGGGTCCAGGTAGTCTACAGACCGAAGAAAGGGAAAGTAAACGCACGTGATCGCCTCGATTCCGCCATTGACCGCTCTCCGCTGTGACGCGTATGCTCGCCCAGAACCAATTCCCATCATGCAATTTGACGCAGCACTCGCCGCACAAGAAACGTTCCAACGGGCCGAACCAGAGTTGGGCTCCGACTGGAACCTCGCCGTGGAGTTGGAAGACACGTTCTCGTCCAACGCGGGATCGACCGCGCGCGAAGCATATGACGGGCTGCTTGCCCTGGCCCAACGCTATCCCGATGCCCATGCATTCCAGGCGTTCTGCATCTATATCACCTGGCAACAGGTAACAGAGGAAACGATCGCCCGTCATTTCACAACCGGCTTGCAACTGTCCGAACGGTTTCTTGCCGCTCCGGAGGGGAAGCGGCCCCAAGACGTGACCTACGTGACGGAGTTGCTGGAATCCTTCAGAGTCGGACTCGGGCTGGTTGAAGAAGACGAGATCCAGGTGGAATTCCGGAAAGACACGCCGAAGGGCGGCGATTAGTGAAGCGGCTCACTCCGGGTGCCGCGTTGAGATGCCTCGGCGGCAGGAGACTCTTGATCCGCCTCGTCGAATCCGCAATGGGGACAGGGCATACACACCGGCCCGTCGCAACAATGGTAGATGTATTCCCGTCCGCATCGTCGGCAATTTGTGTGGGCCATTCGTACGCGGCACGGTATCAAACTTCTGCCCTCCCCACAAGAGCCTCTGTATGTCGGACGACGATAAGCACCGCGCCAGAATCTTTCTCCATCGCGGCGATCTGACCCAGGCCCGAGCCGCCTGGGAAGCGGCTGTGTCGGACGACCGCGCGGCGCATAATGTCCGAGAACTCTCCAGTTCGCTCGGCAACCTCGGCAACACCTATGCGCTCCTGCACGACTTCGATCGCGCCGAGCAATGCTATCGCGAAGTCCTCGAACTTCAGCGAACAGAGCGGAATCGCCACGCGGTCGCCCATACGCTCGTCAATCTCGGCAATCTGCACATCGGCGCGGATCGTCCTGACAAGGCTAGACCCTACTATCTTGAAGCCCTGGACTTATTGCGCGAGCTCAAAGATGACCGGGCCCTCGGGATTCTCTACAACAACTTGGCATTGCAGGAAGCCCGCGAGGGCAAATGGGAGCAGGCGATGGCGTCCTTCACCCTCGCCCTGGACTATCACCGTCTCGTGGGGAATGAAGAAGGCCTCGCCGTGACGTATAGCCACATGGGCAAGGCCTTTTTTGACCAGAACGATCTCCTGAAAGCTGAGCGCTGCCTGAACAACGCGTCGGAACACTACATCAAACTCGGGAACGAGCCGGCCGAAGCAGCCGTCTTGCGATTGCTGGCCTTGCTCTACGACCAACGTCGGGATCCTATCTCATGTCGACGCTGCCTCGAGCGAGTTGTCCTCATCGACCAGCGGTACAACCTCGCGGAATTACGTACGGATTCTGAACAGCTCTCGCGCCTTTCGCCGCACTGACTACGCCGAACCCCAACCGATCCCGTCTCCTCTTTTCTCTGGTTTTCTGGACAGATCGGGATTCTCTGCTACCTTTGAATTCGTTGTCCCCGTGCGCACCTCATGTTGGCCCGCAATTCTGCCGACAAAGGTTCAACCCGGATGTTGAATGAGACGATCGAGCCGCGCCTTCGCCATTCTGTTCTTGTTGTGCCATTTGGTCTTTCCAGTCACGACCCAGGCGGAAAGCCGCGTCCCGCACTTGACCGTAGGGACGCAGGAATTCGGGCTCTCGGCGGGGTATCTGCTTCCACATCGGCTGACCACGGACCATACGACCAAACAAAAGGGTCCGGCGGTTATGCCTTCCTGGAGCATGGTGCTGACGGATCCGATTGGAGAGGGTTGGTACCGAGGGCAACTGCTGATCGGCGCGGAAATCGTCTACATCCAATTCCAGGAGCCGGTGCTGACTCATGGCATCGGGTTCACGCCGAAGATCAAATATCTGTTCGAGGGCACCGGATCGATCAGGCCCTACGTCGAGTTTGCCGGCGGTCCGTTCTACACCGACCTCGGCGGTAAGATTCCGGAGGAGTCCTCGCGCTTCAATTTCGTGCTGACCGCTGGGGGCGGCATCTCGTGGTTTCTGACCGAGCAGTTTGCCGTCAACGTCGGCTACCGGTTCCACCACATTTCGAACGCAGGAACCCGGTACCCCAACTTGGGACTTAACTCCAGCCTGCCGTTCGGCGGCTTTGCATTCTACTTTTAGGAGATCATAGTGACGACACACATTATTCGATCGGCGGCGTGGCTGAGCCTGTGCGGCCTGCTCCTCTCCCTCACGACCGGCTGTTCACGATGGATCGAACTTATGGCCCTTCCCGAAGCCGAATCGACAGCCCCTCAGACCATTACGCGCGACGAGCAGGTACCCCTCGTCATGGAGCGTCTCCGCGTCACACGCAACGGTTCGCCGCAGAATCCTTCTTCGGAAACGGAACAGCGCGTCCTGGGAACGCTGCAAGACCTGGCGCTCTTTTCCCGATTGATCGGATCGGACCGAGGAGACGTCCCAGACGATCAAAAGATCGTACGCGCGCGGCTCGCGTTCGATGAAGCCATCGACCCCCATGCCGGCGATGCAGCGTGGAAAGGCATCGTGATCGGCGCCTCCATGTTTCTCCTCGCTCCGGCCATCCCCCTGGAATACGACTATGCCGCACACGTTACGCTCGAACTGGAACGTTGGGACGGTCAGGTCAAGCGGTACGAAAGCCAGTCGGCCGGCACTGCCCGATACCACCTGTTCGGCGCCACGCCGATCGTGATCGATGAATTGAAAGGGCACGTGACGGAATCGGCCTTGACCATGCTGTCCCGGCAAGTCGCTCAAGACACGGCGTTCTTCTACGCGAGCAGTGCTCCTCTTTCAGCGTCCGGCATTCGCTCGGTGTCCGTGAAACCCGCCGCCCCCACCTCACCCGCCGCGCCGATTAGCGTGATACCGGTTTCGATATCCCCGACACCATAAATCTACCCTGTCACCACCTGACATTTTCGCCTGGCCGATCGGAATTCATCGATGGTATGATGGCGCCTCAATGGATATCGACGCGTTCCGCCAGATGGTGAACAAGAACCCCAACGGCTTTCTTGGGCGGTATGGGCTCGGCAATAAGATCCTCCAAGAAGGGGGCAGCTTGGACGAAGCGGCTGAGCATCTCCGCGTCGCCGTCCGATTGGATCCTGTCCACGTGGCCTCACATCTGGCGCTGGGGAAAGCCCTGATCGGCCTGAAGAAACCGGAAGAGGCCAAACCGGTCCTGCGCGCGGGGATCGACGCGGCGCTGTCCGGACGGTCCAACGGAGGCGTCGACCTGGTACCGGAGCTCCAGAGCCTCCTTCGAACCATCGGATAGCTGCGCTTCATTCACGGATACCGACACGATGACATTCGAAGAAGCCAGAACGCGGATCGAAACAGCCGTGACGCAGTACGGCCAACATGCCGCGCCGGCCATCGACCTCGTGATGAACGAGGTACGCTCAGACCTGGGAGCCCGCGCGTTCAATGAACTCGTCGAAGAATTCGATCTCGAACTGCTCTACAACATCGCCCCGTTAGAGTCCGACTACTCCAACAGCTGAGTCGAAGTGAGCGTACCCCGTGCCAGTGATCTGGGCCGCCATCTCCGGACATGGATACGGACACGCGGCACAGGTCGTTCCGGTCCTGAACGCTCTCGGCCGGCTCGTTCCGGAACTTTCCGTCCTGCTTCGCACGACCGTCCCTATTGAATTCTTCCGCGATCGTCTGATGGTGCCTTGGACCAGGCAATCCGTCCTACAGGATGTCGGGTGCATCCAACGCGGCCCCTTGGAGATCGACGTCCGAGGAACCTGGGAGGCGCTCCGCGCGTTTCATCGAAGCTGGGACGAGCGCCTGGCTCAGGAAGTGCGCGACATGCAAGCGGTTGCACCTCGCCTCATCCTCGCGGACACGCCCTATTTGGCCTGTGCAGCTGGTGCCGCTGCAGGGATTCCAACTATCGGCCTAGCCAACTTTACCTGGAACGAAGTCCTGGCACAGCTGACTGAGGGCGAGGCGCCGGATTTCCAGACCTTTCTTGCTCACATGCATGAACAGTATCGGCAAGGTACCAGGGCCTTGCGGATCACACCGGGGCTTCCGCTCTCCTCTTACAAGAATGTTGTGGACATCGGCCCGATCGCGGAACCGGCCCCCTCTCAACGACATGAGGTCCGGCAAGCTCTGGCCCTAGAAGACCACGCCAACCTCGTCCTCGTGGGTTTCGGCGGGATCGCATTGGAATCTCTTCCGTGGGACTGCATGGAACGGATGCGACACTATCGATTTCTCGTCGATGGCACATTGCCTCGAACCATGTCCAACGTCCATTCCACCAGCTCACTCCCCTTCACCTTTAAGACCCTGCTCGCCTCCGTCGATGCCGTCATGACCAAACCAGGCTATGGGACCACCGTCGAAGCCGTAGCTCTGGGGACCCCGGTCGTCTATGTCCGACGGTTCAATTTCGCTGACGAAGCACCCTTGGTCGACTTTCTAGAAACCCATGGCAAGGCCGTCGAGCTCTCACGGGCCGACTTTTCTTCCGGCCATTGGGAGCCGGCCCTGACAGCCCTTGAAGAGAAACGCCCGCGAAAGCCCGCCCCGACCTGCTCAGGCGCTCAAGACGCCGCCCGTCTCCTGGCGCCGTACTTCTAGACGCGCCCCCTGTTCAAGATTCGCAATAAACTCCACTACTTAAAGACAGATCTTTTTTGCGTATCCGTCCGTAGATGCTATAGTGGTTGCGGACGTGAGGTGCTCGCTTCTTCGTCGATGCCCTAGACGCGCTTATGGACACACCCACGAAACGCAACACTTCGGTGATCGATCCTGGCTTACTGGCACGCGTGGTCAAGGGTGACCAGCAGGCATTCAGCCAGTTGTACGATCAATCCAGCACGTTGCTCTATACGATCGCCTTCCGAATCTTAGGGAGTCGTGACGAAGCCGATGAGTTGTTGCAAGATGTGTATCTGGAAGTCTGGCGCAAAGTCGCCCGTTACGACGTGGGGAGAGGTACTCCGGTGGCCTGGTTGATTACGTTGACCCGCAGTCGCGCGATTGACCGGCTCCGGTCGCGTGGATCGCGCGGGCATCAATCGACCATCACGCTGGATGAAAGCCCCGCGGCGCGCCTGGCCGATCACGGACCCAGCCCCTTTGAGACGCAGGCCGATCAGGAACTCCGTATGGCGGTCGGCACCGCCATCGGTGGCCTGCCGCAGGCGCAGCAGCAGGCCATCGAACTCGCCTACTACGAGGGCTTGTCGCATCAGGAAATCGCGGCTAAATTAAATCAGCCGCTCGGGACCGTAAAGACGCGCATCAAGTTGGGCGTGTCGAAACTCAGAGACTCGCTTCGCCATTGTTGGGATCGGGGAGATCTCGAATGACGCACGAAGAACTGGAAGAAGCCGTCCCGCTCTATGCCACCGGCGCACTGGACCGTGCCGAGCGACAGGCGCTTGAAGCGCATCTACTGTCCGGCTGCCCTGCTTGCCACGGCGCCTTGAAGGATTATCAGGCGGTGGCCTCCCTCTTGCCCTTCGGCTTGTCTCCGACACAGCCGTCCCGTGCCTTGAAGGCCCGCATCATGGCCGCCCGCAACCCAGCGCCCCTGCCGGTCGAGGACGGACCAAAAGAGCCGCAGAAGCCGAGCCTGGAACCGGGCGAATGGATGAATCATCTGTTCCCTCCGATCGCTCCCGCCCGCTCGTTTTCGCTCCCCTGGGCCGTCGGCTTCGCCACGGTAGCCCTTGTCGGCATCGCCGCCTATTTCGGCATCACCTATAGCGCCAGGCTGTCGGAAGACGCCGCAAAACTGCAGCAGCTGGAAGCAACGCTGCAGGAACAATCTGCGAAGCTTTCGGCATTCGACCGGGAAAATACCGACCGGAAAGAACAGCTGGCCAACCTGCAGGAGGAAGTCGATCGGAAGTCGCTGTTGGTCGCCGAACTCAAGGAGCAGCTGATCGAGCGCGATACGGAGCTGGACAGTTTGCGCCAACAGGCCAGCGCCAAGGGCAGCGGCAAAGGGAAAACTCCCCAGGACGAACTGGCAGCCCTGATGCGCAAACCAAACATTCGAGTGGTGTCGTTGGCGGGATCCGAGCTGGCCAAGACCTCTTCCGCCTTCCTGCTCTATGACGCGGGAAGCAGAAAAGTCTGGCTTTATGCGGTCAATCTCCCGGAATGTCTGAACGGCACGGTCTACCAACTGTGGGCCATCGATCAGAAGCCGAAGAGCGTCGGCACCTTCCACATGGATTCCGGAGAAACCGCCCACCTCCTGGTCTCGCGCTTGGACGATTTCCAGAAGGCCAAGAAATTCGCCGTCAGTTTGGAACCGCCTGGCGGACGGCCTCAACCGACCGGACCGGTCTATCTCGTCGGTCAGACATCCTGACCCTGAGCGCTTGACCGGCCGCACCATACCTCGCTACAACCGAGATTCCAAAACCTCCCAATCTTGATCATCGCTCTACGGCGCAATAACCATGCTGCCTACCTCCACACCGGACGACCTGCCCTTCATGCACCTCGCGCTCGACGAGGCCGCTAGGGCGGTCGCCCTGGGAGAAGTCCCCATCGCCGCCCTACTCGTTCGCCACGGATCGATCCTCGCCTGTTCACACAACTTCCGCGAAACCTGGCAGGACCCGACGGCCCACGCCGAACTCATCGTCGTTCGTGAGGCGGCCAAATCGCTGGGGACATGGCGGCTGACCGAGACGACCCTCTACGTCACGTTGGAGCCCTGCGCCATGTGTTTGGGAGCCGTAATCTTGGCACGGATTCCCCGCATTGTATTCGGCGCCTACGATCCCAAAGCCGGAGCCTGCGGATCCGTGCTGGACTTTCGTCGACACGAACGGCTGAATCATCAGGTCGAAACGGTGGGAGGGTTGCTCGAACCGGAGAGCCGAGCGCTCCTGCAGCAGTTTTTCAGGACGTTGCGGACAGAGGACCCTTAACGGACCGGCGTGTCATGTGGTCATGGCACGCACGATCCAGCCGCCGGTACGGCAGGCCACGGCACCCATCCAACCGGAATCCAGCCGAAGCCAGGCGATGTGCCAATCGGGCTGGAGTCCTGTACCGTTCGGCACACGGACCATCGTGTGGCCTGCCCCATCGTTTGGCAGAACTTCACAGGACTGTAGCGACGGCAACCCGACTCCCTCTCCTTTGAGGACTGCTTCCTTGGCAACCCACAATCGATAGAAAGCCCCGCGCCGCTCATCAGCCGGAAATTGGCGCAACCAGTCACACTCGGCCGGCGTGTAAAACCGCTTCGCCAGTCCGTCCACGTCCACCTCGTCACGAACACCTTCCAAGTCCACGCCGACCGCCGTATCTTGTGCCACGGCTACAAGTATCCGCTCCTGGGAATGGGACAGGTTGAACTGGATGGCGGCATGCTGCGGCGCCCCGTCCGCCATGCGGGGTTTCCCGCCTTCCGGCACGTGGAAACGGACCAGGTTGGGAGTCAGCGCTAGGTAACGCCCAAGGATCGCCCGCAGGCAGCCGTGGGCAAGAACATATCGGCGACGGTCCTCCTCACGCACGAACCGCGCGACTCGCGTCGTCTCCTGGGTATCAAGCCAGGACCGCATCGTCTCCAGCGTCTGCTCCTCGTCGGCCAGCGCCACACCCCAGACATCGATTACCCTGGGCTCCAATTCGATCGGCCCGGTACTCTGAGGCCGCGTGAGTGCCTCGCATCCGAGGAAGTGCACGACGAGCGACTTTCGCCCCTGATTCATCACGGCCGCCACCTTACCCGCCGGCCGCAATGGAGGAGCGCCCCGAGCCGGCGCGTTGGACCTGCGCGATCTTGCCGTCTTCGAGTTTGATCACTTGATCGCCGAGATGGAAATACCGATCGTCATGAGTAATCACGATCACGGTCTTGCCTCTGGCACGAAGGTCCGGAAGCAACTTCCGATAGAATACTTCTTTGTATTGTGGATCTTGATCGGCCGCCCATTCGTCGAATACGTAGATCGGTCGATCCTCCAAATAGGCCGTGATCAACGCCAACCGTTTTCGCTGCCCCTGCGACAGGTCGATCGTCGTAAAGGTCCGGTCACGAACATCGACCTTGTGCTCCATCTGCAAGAGAACGAGGTAGGATTTGGCTAGAGCGAGCGCGCGCGGATCGTGGATCCCGAGGAGCTTGTCGAACAGATAAAAATCGGCAAAGACGGCCGAGAAGTGTTCCCGATACCACGTTTGGTTCATGTGGCCGATGGACACATCGCCCAACTTGATCGTTCCCCGGCACGGTTCATACAGCCCCGTGATGAGCTTGACGAACGTGGATTTCCCGCTGCCGTTCCCCCCGATCACAAATACCAATTCTCCGGACGCAATCTCGACGGTCAAAGGCCCCAGTGTAAAGCCTTCGTCCCGTTCCTTTGTGGGGCCGTACGCAAATGTCACCTGCTCGAACGAGATGACCGGAGGACGGGACCGCACGTCGAGCCCATCTTCTTGCTGGCGAGATGCCGACAGGTCGCTCGCCAAACTCACACCCAGGCGATCGATGTTCTCCAGAGCGACTTGCCCTCTCGTGAGCGCCGGTACGGTGCCGATGATATTCCAGACTGGATTCATCATGTAGAGAATGACGACAACGTATCCCAGGACCACGTCCATTGGAAGGGAGACCACCTGTGGATAGAGAAACACGATCGTCCCGACCAAAAGGAAAAAGGACCCCTGCGTCCAGGCATCGGCCAGGGCATATCGGCGCGTCGCGTCCAGGTTGGTCTGACGGTAGGTCTCTGCGGCTCCGCGGATCTCTTGCTCGACAAACTCACAGCTGCGCGCCCGATGCATCAAGAGTTCCTTGATCCCTTCGGTCAAGGCCCGAAACCGTCGAAACAGTCCCGCCCTGGCTTCCCTCGCGGCATGAATCACGTGGAAGGCACCGGCGTGGAGCCGCTGGTATCCCAACGCCCCTAACAACGTGGCCACGATCAACCCAACCAACACCTGCCAGGACAACCAGAAGAGATAGAGCCCACAACCGAGCAGGACGGTGGCGTTCATCGCCAATTGAGGAAGGCACTGAATCGCCCACGTGACGCTCCCGACATCGTCGGTCAGAGTCACCAAGATATTCCCTGCGCCCCGTTCCTCGATTCGGCGCAACGGTACCCGGACCAACTGGGCGCAGAGGGAAATCGATAAATCCAGAATCGTATCCTGTGTAAAACGAACCATCAGGAGCTGGGTCCACATACCCGCTCCGATCTTCGCAGCCACCAAACAGGCAAATACCAGTCCGGCGATGATCGAAGGAGGAGTTGCTTGGCGCAGGGCTTCATTCAGATAGGCCAATGCCGCAGCGCTCAAAACACCGGATGCCGCTCCGAGACAGACCATCAACAGGACGGTCCCCTTGGACCGCCGAAACAGGAACTCCATGAAGCGACGCAGCCCTGTCATGATCTCATGCAAGCAGAACCAGGCGGACCAACGATGAATGGTTCGTCATTATACGGAAGATCGGCATAATTGCGAACGATCGACAAACGGTTTCGGCATCAGTCATCAAAGGGCCACATGCCGTTTCACAGATGCACGCCAAAGCCGTTTCCCTCTTAGGCCTGTTGATCCGAAACACTGGATGCCCGATCCACGGAGCGAGCACGAGAGACCGAACTGAGCACCCCATGCACATGATCGGCCAAAACCTCCACGTGGGGCGACACAAAGAGTCGCCCCGAGTCCTCGGCAGGAATCAAGATCGTCTGGCTGTCCGGTCCACCGAGCTGCTGCCACCGTCCTCTGGTATCCGTCGTCTCGACCGACAGGGCCCGTTCGGTCGCGACGACATTAATGATAGGTCCTCGGTAGGGTCGGGCAGCATAGTTGGCAACGGCATAAAAGGTCGCCTGAGTAACCCGCTCGACCTGGAAATCACCGCTCGCAAGATGATCGGTCGCATAGCCGCCGAGCATCGCACCAAGCGCCTTGGCCTTTTGTCGGAACAGCGCAGCCCATTTCGCAACCGGTTGCTCCCAGATAGCCCGAAGGTCGTCGAACACTTTCTTGACAAGGTACACCATGGTGCCGACCCGAACGACCAAACGTGAGCGATACCTTGTATAGGAATCCGGATGCCAGGTATCCATCAAAAGGACGACGGTGTGATGCCCCTGGGCGACGAGCTGCTGCGCCATTTCATAGGCGATCAGGCCTCCGGTGCAGGCCCCGGCAAGAGTGTACGGCCCGCGCGGCTGCACCTGCTGAATCTCCCCGACGTAATGAGTCGCCATTTCAGTGACCGACGTAAAGGGCTGTTCCCTGCCGTCCAACCCTCTCGCTTGAAGCCCGTAGACCGGCTGATCGACCCCCAACTGCTTGGCCAGTTTCGCGAAGATGAGCACGTTGCCGCCGACTCCCGGCACGATGAAGAGCGGCGGCCTCGTTCCAACCGGCTGGATCGCCACCAATGACTGCCAGGGTGGACTCCACTGCTGCTGCGATAGAATGCCAGCCAATTCTGCAATCGTCGGGGCTTGAAACAGCGTGGCCAACGGCAACTGCTTCCCGAATACGGCTTCCAGAAGGAAGAACAACTGGGCCGCTTTGAGAGAATGCCCGCCCCGATCGAAAAAGTTATCGTGGATCCCCAGGTCCTGCACGCCCAACACCTGCTGCCAAAGAGCCATGACCTGCGTCTCGAGGCTGTTGCGGGGACCCTCGTGAAGAATCTTTTCGAGATGCGCGCCCCAATCGGGAGCCGGAAGGCTGCGGAGATCGATCTTGTTGTTTGCCGTCAAGGGCAAAGCGTCGAGAAACACGAACGCCGATGGAACCATGTAGTCCGGCAGGACCGGGCGCAGTAAGGCTCGCAAGTCTTCCGGAGCCAGCTTCTGGCCATCTCGAGCCACGATATAGGCTACCAACTGCTTCAATCCGTCCCGATCGTCCTGAGCGGTCACCACCGCCTGGCGGACATCCGGATGGGCACTCAGGACCGATTCGATCTCTCCCAATTCGATTCGAAAACCCCGCACCTTGACTTGATGATCGACTCGACCCAAATGGACGATGCGTCCATCCGTCCTGTATCGGGCCAAGTCACCGGTCCGATAGAGCCTTGCTCCCGGCTCCGAGGAAAAAGGATGTGGCACGAACCGGTCGGCCGTCAGATCCGGACGCTTGCGATACCCCTTGGCCACCCCTGCACCGCCGATATAAATTTCCCCGACGACCCCCACGGGAACGGGCTGCATGGCGGAATCGACGATGTAGATAGCAGTATTGGCAATGGGCCGTCCGATGGTGATCTCACGATCGCCAGACTTGATGCGGCCAAGGGTCGACCAGATCGTCGTTTCGGTGGGCCCGTACATATTCCACAGGGATGCCGACCGCTCGATCAGCCGCTCGGCTAACTCCTGCGGCAACGGTTCGCCGCCGCACAGAATTTTCAACCTGGAATCACCGCTCCATCCGGTATCGATCAACAGCCTCCAGGTGGCCGGAGTGGCCTGCATCATCGTCGGCCGCACCCGCTCCAGACAAGCCTGCAGCCGGCGACCGTCCGTCACCTCCGCACGGCTGGCCAATTCGACCCGCCCTCCGACCAGCAACGGCAGATACAGTTCCAACCCGGCAATATCAAACGACAACGTCGTCACCGAAAGCATGATGTCCGCCGCCGTGCAGCCTGGTTCTCGTTGCATCGACCACAGAAAATTGACGAGGGACCGATGGCGAATTTCGACCCCTTTCGGCTGCCCCGTCGATCCCGACGTATAGAGCACATACACCACGTCATCAGGACCGGCGGCGGGGGTCAGATTGTAATCGGCTTCCCGATCGATCGTCGGAGCATCGCCGTCGAGACACCAGATGCGCGGCCCTTGGATCGATAGCCGTTCGGCCAATACCGTGGACGTCACCAGCACCGCAATGCCCGAATCCTCCACCATGAACCGGAGCCTCGCCCTCGGAAATTCCGGATCCAGCGGCACATAGGTACCGCCCGCCTTCATCACGCCCAGAAGAACCGGAAGACTCTCGATGGAGCGCTCGAGCATGACTCCCACCAGGACCCCCGGTCCCACACTGAAGGCACGCAAATAGCGCGCGATCTGGTTGGCTCTGGCATTCAACTCCTTGTAGGTGCGCCGGTTGTCTCCCATCGAAAGGGCCACCGCGTCCGGCGTGCGCTCCACCTGCGCTTCGAACAGTTCGGGGAAGCAGACCTCCCGGGGGAATGGGCTGTCCGTCCGATTCCAGTCGTGAACCAGCCGTCGTTGCTCGGCCTTCGTCAGCATGATCAGCTGCGAGAGCTTCGTCTGCGGATGGTTCAAGGCCTGATGGAGCAGAGTGAAAAAGTGTTCCAGCATTTGTTCGGCCGTCCGGCGCTCGAACAGATCGCTGTTGTAGGTCAAATACGCCTTGCGGGCGAGTTCCGTCTCCACGGTCAGACTCAGATCCACCTGCGAGGCGCCGGGATCGATCTCGAACGGCGCCCACGCGAGTCCTTCCGGATAAGCCTCTCCATTCACTGCATTCGCCACGTTGAAGAGCACCTGGACCAGCGGGGGATAACTGGGGTCGCGCGTCACGTGCACCCGTTCGATCAGGCGCTCGAACGGAAAATCCTGATTCGCGTAGGCATCGAGCGCCGTATCACGCACACGATCCACCAGATCGCTAAAGGTCTGCTCGCCCGAGACATCGGCCCGCATCACCAACGTATTGACGAACGTTCCGATTAAGCCTTCCACCGCCACCTGCGTGCGGTTTGCAATCGGCACCCCCACGGCGATATCCGTCTGATTCGCATAGCGGCTCAGGAGCACATAAAAGCAGGCCAACAGGGTCATGAATGAGGTGGCTCGCCGCTGCCCACTGAACTGAGTAAGCCGCTCGATAACGGAAGCGGGGATGTCTACCGCACAGCAGGCGCCCCTGAACGTTTGGATCGTCGGCCGCGGGGCATCAGTCGGCAACGCCAGCAAGGTTACCCCGGTCAACTGCCGTTCCCAATAGTCCCCCTGGGATCGGAGCCGCTCGTCGGTCAGCGTTTCCCGTTGCCATACCGCATAGTCGGCATACTGGACTACCAATGGAGGCAACCCGTGTTCGCGGCTTTCGCACAGCGCTTTGTAGATGGCGCTAAACTCTTGCCCGATGACACCGAACGACCATTGGTCCCCGATAATATGATGCATCGTGATGACCAGCACGTGGTCTTCGACGTCCAGCTGAATCAGGAGAATGCGGACGAGGGGACCTCGCTCGAGATCGAAAGGATGTTTCACGTCTGCCTCGACGATGGTCACCGCCTGCGAGAGGCGTTGGCCTTCGGGCAAACGCCGGAGATCGACCTCGCCCCACATGGGCGTCATGTCCTGCGCCACGACTTGGACGGGACCATCCCCGCTCATCCGAAATGTGGTGCGAAGCGACCCGTGCCGCTCGACCATCGCCTGAACCGTCTGCCGAAGCGCCTGGCGATTCAACCGTCCGAATTGCCGCAATGCAAACGACATGTTGTAAGCCGTTGCCTGGGGAGCCAACCGCTGCACGAACCACATGCGCTGCTGCGAATACGACAACGGCATCGGCTTGTCTCGGGCCGCCGTCCTGATCGGCGGCAACGGCTCGCTCCGCACCCCGCGGCGCTGCTCCTGTCGAATCAGTTCCGCCAGCGCGGCGACGGTCGGAATGTCGAACAGTTTTCGGAGAGGAATCTCGACATCGAACACCTCGCGAACCCTGGACACCAGCTGGGTCGCCAAGAGTGAATGCCCTCCCAGGTCGAAGAAGTTGTCGTGGACGCTTTCGACGCGGCGATTGAGAATGAGCGCCCACATCTCCATCAGGCTGGCTTCGACGTGATCCCTGGCCGGCACGGCAGGCTGATCGTCCGGCTGATCGACGTGCCGCAGAGAGAGGAGCGCCCGCTTGTCGACCTTTCCGCTGGGGGTACAGGGCATCGTCGGCACGATCGTGAACGTGGACGGGACCATAGGACCCGGCAGCAAGTCGTGCGCCCGCTGGCGCACTTCCGGAACGGAAATCGCCGATCGCAACACAACATAGGCGCTGAGGACCAGGCTGCCGGAGGGCGAGCGGCGCACCAACGTGACGGCTTTCTCGATGGAGGGGATCCGCTCGAGCGTCCGATCCACTTCAGTCAATTCGATGCGTAGTCCCCGTAAATTGACCTGTTCATCGTTTCGACCAATGAATTCCACGAGCCCCTGGTCATCGACTCGTGCATGGTCTCCCGTCCGATATAGCCGGCCTCCCGGAGAAAAGGGATCGGGGACGAAGTGGGCCGCGGTCAGGTCCGCACGTTTCCAGTATCCCAGCGCGACGCTGGCTCCACCGATCCACAATTCGCCGACGACGCCATGAGGCACCGGCTCCAGAGCCGAATCCAGTACATAGAGACTGACGTTGCCGATCGGACGTCCGATCGGAATCCGCGAACCAGTCTCGTCCGACCGCGTCCGGTGTACGCAAGCCCAAACCGTCGTCTCGGTGGGACCGTACTCATTGAATAACGCCGCTTTAGGAAGACTGCGATAATGCCGATGGACCAACTCCGGCGGCAACGGCTCGCCGCCGACGATCACGACGCGAAGCGAAACCAGCTTCTCGACTGTGCGGTCCTGCAGAATCGCGCCGTACAGCGTCGGTACCCAGGCCACATGGGTCGCGCGGAACTGTGCCACGTAATTCGCTAAGGCATCGGGATTTCGACAGTCATGATCAGCCGGAACGATCAGTGTGCCGCCGCTAAAGAGAGTCCAAAAGATGCCGGCTACAGAGGCGTCGAACGACAAGGAAGGAGCCAACAAATACCGTTCCACCGGAACACGATAATACTCCTCGCGGGCCAGCGTGGAAGCCACAACATTGTGATGGGTCACCGCCACGCCTTTGGGTTCACCGCTCGACCCCGATGTATACAGGAGATAGGCCAGATCATCCGGCCGCACCGTGACTGCCGGCAAGGCAGGATCGGAGGCCTCGATGTGTTCACGCTCTAAGTCCAGGCAGATGACCTTCGAGTCATCGAGCGGCACGGATTCCCGCACAGAAGAATGGGTCAGGACCAAGCTGACGTCGCTGTCCTGAATGAGAAAACGCAGACGCTCGGCAGGATATTCATGGTCGATGGGCACATAGGCGGCTCCGGCCTTCAAAATGCCCAGCAGCGCCACGATCATATCGCTCGATCGTTCCATGCAGAGTCCAACGAGAGCCCCTCGGGTGACTCCTCTTCCCAAAAGAAGCTGGGTCAGCTGATTCGACCGGCGTTCAAGTTCTCCGTAGGTGAGATGCCCTTGTCTGGTCATCACAGCGATTGCTCCGGGCGAGAGGCGCGCCCGCTTGTCGATGAAACCGTGCAGCACCTCGCCCGGCAAGAACAGGCGAGGCCCGTGGGCATTTTCGATCACGCGTTGACGCTCGTTGTGATCGAGGAGCGGCACCTCCACAACTCTCCGCTCACTCGGCCCTGCAAGCCCCGCCATCACCTTGAGCAGCCGGGATAGCATCCGTTCGGCGGTGGACGTGCCATACAGTTTCGCGTCAAATTCGATCGCCATCTGAACGGACGTCGGGTGATTGTAGAGAATGCAGGCCAGATCGACGGAGGTCACAGGCCGATCAACGACAACCCGACTCGCACGCACCGCCTCCATCTTCAGATCGGGCGTCGGATCGTCGTCCGACACGGCGATGATGTTGAAAGGCATCCCGCGGTCGCTCGTCGAGACTCCGGAAACGAGCCGCACGACCTCGTCGAAGGGAACGTCCCGATGGTCGTTGGCTTGAACCACGGCCTCCCTGACCGAAGCCAGCAACTCGCCCACCGACATCTCGGGCCGCAACTTCGTCCGCAGCAGCACGGTATTGATGAAACATCCGAGCACATGCTCGAACCCTTCACCGCGGCGCTGCGAGACCGGCATCCCGACTGCAAGATCCGTTGATCCCGTGTAGCGATGGAGCAAGAGCACCAGAGCGGAGATGAACAGCATGAAGCGTGTCACACCGTGCGTTCTGCAGATCCGATCCAGCACCTCGATTTGTTCAGCCGTCAGTGTCGCCACCACCTGTCCTGACCGTCTAGCTCCCGCCGTACGCGGATAGTCTGGCACGATCTCCGTGGGTGGGGGGAGGTCGACGAGCCTACGCTCCCAATACATGATCTGGCGCAACCGCTCCGCATCGCCAGGTCCCGCACGGATCCGGTCAAGGCATTCGCGATACGATCGTTTCAAGGGAGGAAGAGAGACGACTTGTTTTCTCTTTATCGCCGCATACACCAGGCCCAGTTCGCGGCAGAGTACCCGCAAGGACCACCCGTCGATCACGAGATGGTGACAGGTCACGATCAAGAGATGCGATTCGTCCCCGAGCTTCAGCAGAACGGCATGCAAGGGAATTCCCGCCGCTAAATCGAAATGGTGCGCCGCCGCGGTCGCCAGAGCTTCCTCACGTGCTGCACGGCGTTCCCCTTCGTTCAACCGGCGGAGATCCCGAACGTGCAACGCGAAAGGCGATGAGTCGACGACCAATTGGTACGGCTCCCCCAGTTCCATCCCGAACGCGGTCCGCAACGCCTCGTGCCGGTGAATCAGCAGCCTAAGGCTCGATTCCAAGGCGCCGAGGTCTAGAGGGCCCTCCAAGCTGACCGCCACAGGCACGTTGTTGACCGAGCGATCGGATTCAAAATCCTCGGCAAACCAGAGCCGTCTTTGCGTCGGAGACAAGGGGAACGAGGGAGCCTCACGAGACAGGCCCGCGTCCAAGGTGCTTTCCGTCACCGGCATGGATGCCACGCCGCGCTGACTGGACAGATACGCCGCCACATCCTTGATTGACCAATCACTCAGCAGCTGACTGAACGAGAGTTCAACGTCAAACCGTTCCTCGATCCGGTTCTTGAGTTCCCCGGCCTTGAGGGAATCGAGACCGAGCGTCACCAAGGGTTGTGCCGTCGAAATGGCCGACTGGCCGATGCCCAAACTGGCCGCGCACAGTTCGTGAAGCAAGGCTTCGATCGCGTCAGGATGAGCCGATCCGGCTCCAGACTCGGCCGGTGCCTGGCGCAGCCTGGAAGAGTCGCGCTCCTCCGCGGCCAATCGGCTCGTCCCGACCGTCGGCAGTGTACCGTTGACGAAGGCCTCCAGACTCGCACGGCGTTGGATCTTGCCGCTGGAGGTTCTTAGCAACCCCCCACTGCGGAGGAGACTCACCACCGCAACCGGCACCTCATGCTCTTCCATGACGGCTTGTCGAATGGCCGCAGCCGCCGCCTCAAGATCCAGTGACTGATCATTGATGACTTCTTGCAGAACTACGATGGACTCGGCCTGGCTCTCTGCCATCGAGACGACGGCCGATCCCCGCTCTTTCAATCCCGGATAAGCCTGCTCGACCGTCCGCTCTACATCCTGAGGATAGAGGTTGCGCCCGTTGACGATCATCAGATCTTTCAACCGGCCTGTAATCACCAACTCCCCGTGATGCAGAAAACCTAGATCGCCCGTCCTGAGATACCCCCCCTGCCCGGTATTCGACAATACAACGCCAAACATCGCGGCGTCGGCTTCCTGTGCCAACCAGTAACCCTTGGCAATGCTTGAGCCGGCAACCCACACTTCGCCGACAACGCCGGTCCGACATTCTGCTCTGGTTTGAGGATCGACGATCCGAACCGCCAGCCCCGGAATCGGCTTCCCACAGGACAACAGCCGCCGAGCACCCTTTGCTCCCGGCGCAACCATGTTCGCCCTGTGACGGTCGAGAGCCGGGCCATCGAGGTCGAGTATCAACGGCTCTTCACCATAGGCCTTCGTGGAGACCACGAGCGTTGCCTCGGCCAAGCCATAGGCGGGAGTCATCGCCTGCCATGCGAAGCCCTGGGAAGCAAAAGTCTGTTGAAACGCCCGGATCGTGTCCGCGTGGATCGGCTCCGCCCCACAACTGGCCACCAGCCACGTACCAAGATCTCCGGCCCATCCCTCCTGGGCCTGCGCCGCCCGCACGCAGGAACGATATCCGAAGTTCGGAGCCCCACTGTGCGTGATGCCGTACCGTGCAATGGCATCCAGCCAACGGAGCGGCCGCCGCAGAAAAGTCATCGGAGACATGAGATAAGCCGGAATTCCGGCATAGAAGGGTGCAAGAATCCCATGCACCAGTCCATAGTCGTGAAAATACGGCAGCCAACAGAGCGACTTGCTTGTGGCTTCGACCCGGCTCACTGAGCAAATCGCCTCGCACTGCGCCAGCACATTTTGGTGGCCGATCATGACCCCGCGCGGTGTCGCCGTTGAACCTGATGTGTACTGGAGGTAGGCGAGATCTGACGAACCAGCGACAGCGGTGAGCAGATCGCTCCCCTCCCAGAACTGATCGACAGCAAGCCACTTGATCGAGTCCCCACCGCCGCCTTCGACGAATGCCGCCGCGACCGCTTCGCTCTGTGACGTCGTCAGGACCAACCTGGCGTCGGCATGGTCACGGATAGCGTGAAGCCTCGGAAGAGTCCGCTTGAAGTGCAAGGGATCAGGTGAAGGAACCGGAACGGGAACGGCGCCGGCCAGGATCACAGCCCAGAAAGCTGACACCACGTCCAAACCTGGCTGAAACATGAGAAGCACTCGATCGCCGGACTTGACTCGAACGGTTAATGCCTGGACGAGCCCGGATACCTTTCGATGCAAGTCTGCATAGGACAGTCGGGCGGCCAGATCGAGATTGTCCCGTACGAACCCATAGGCCAGCGACTCCGGCTGGTTACGGCATCGCCAAAGAAAGAGTTCCCCAAGGGTCCCCATGTTGGGGGGAACAAGATGACTCATAAGCAGGTTTGCACCGGCCTCAGAAAGATCGATCAATCATACAGGTATTATGCCTACGGTGACATACAGAACCTACCCCCATAGATGAGGGGGCAGACGCCGCCGCTGTCCCGCGTCCGCCAGGAAAAAGGAATGCAGCACCTCGAAGATAGAAACCCTAAATTATCAAGATGATAGTATAGAACCTCGGTGTTCCCAAGCGATTTTGGGAATACCTAAGGATGGGAATGGCGCATCTCTCGGGGGCATGTACGCGGTGGATACTCTGACCGAAACCCATCGGCCCGTAACCCGCTGTCGTTCCACCCTCTTGCCATCCACTCCAACTTGCGAGGAACTCGTTGATAAATTCAGAGCTACCAGGTAAGCTCGCCCCAGTTCTTAGACTTGGCACGACATTATCGCCTCACATTGCCTGCCATCGAGATCGTTTCGTCCTGTGGAGAGGTGCCAGAGCGGCCGAATGGGCTCGCCTCGAAAGCGAGTGTCCTCGTAAGGGGACCGTGGGTTCAAATCCCACCCTCTCCGCCAAACCACACTTCGTGTGAACCGCCGGCTCACCAGACGCAGCCTTTCTTCATTATCGCCAGCGGATACACACCTTCAGTGTTGTTCTCCCGCTTTCTCTTTGAGCGCCCTCCGCAACTCGACCATCGCCAATGTATCCCGCTTACAGTAGGCTAACAGCGCCTCGCGTATCCGCTCTTTCTCCACCCAGTCCGTCTCGACGAATACCAGCCGGTAATACTCGCTGGCTGCATGACCACCCTCTTGAATACTGAGGTCGCCATACCCCAACGAGGGAACGACCGCCGGCAGCACCGCCTTGATCGAATAGGACCCATTGAACCCCGGATGATAATAATGGTCCTTGATCACTGGATGGAGATCCCATAGACGTTGCACGATCCCCTTGAAGGCTGAGCGAAATTCAGGAAACGCCTCGACCAACTGCCGCATGATCGCCTCTTCATAGGCCGAGTAGACGACAATGCTGCCCTGCTCGCCCAGCGACTCGATCAAGGCCTCCGCCCATCGTTTGCGCGGCTCCGATGCTTCAGCATGGAGAAACTCATGGTGGACGATCTCACCGGATTCGCTCTCGATATGATTCGACCACTGCACCGGAATCGATTGATAGGGCCTGGTCGACGCATAGCGTGGCACCGCCAACATCACGGTCTCGAAATCCAGGTGATGCACGGGATAGATCACTGACTTGAGCACCGGTCCCAATTTCGCCGAGACCCATTCGGCATTCTTCTTCACCTTACTCTGGACATCCGTGAGTTTCGTGCTGTCCGGGATGTCGTCGATTATCGTGATACCTTGCTCGACCAATCGCATCACTATGTCTTTCTTACCCGGCAAGTAATAGATCCAGCGTGTCGGTTTGTCTTTTGTGCAATGTTGCCAAAACGGACATTCATAAGGAGTCAGGCAATGTTGATCCGGTTCGATCAGCGGGAGCGACCCTGTTGCCAGCATAGCCTTTATGGCTGATAGGCGTTCCGGCACTGTTCCACACCGTTCCAGCACCGCCGCAGCGACATCCTCGATTGCGAACAGCTTCTCCAACTCCACCTCACCGCCCGGATACAGATATCCCGTATCGACGTGCATCAGATGGCAGCCAACCACTTCAAGCCCGGCTTTCCTCAGAACATGGTACTGGAGCGCCAAATCATCGAGGTGGACGTCCTTGACCCTCGTCGAGGACTTCACTTCGATCAATCGCCAGCCAGCGGTGCCTCCATCAACCGTAACGCGTTCGAGTACATCGACGCGGACCAACACCCCATCGGCGAAGATCGCTGCCTCATAGATAGCCGGCACCGATTCGTCCGCCAAGAGAACAGACGTCTGCGCCAATGCCTCTTCAGTCTGCCTGTAGCCCGCTGTCACGAGCCGTCCTCCGGCGAATCGCTGCCTCGCCAGCTCGCCGACTTCGGTCCCCATGTTCAAGATCGCCTGGGTACCGGCATCCGGAGGTGTCGCCAACTGCGGTTGAAAGATTTCTAGATACAACCGCTTGTGACATTGCAGGCCGGAGAGGAATTTGGATTTTGACAAGCGGAGGGAACGTCCAGCAACGACCGGCGCCGGCGCGACGGATTCATCCATAGCGTGACCTTATGCGATGCGAAGCGGATTTGTCTAGGTGAGTCTCCCGTACCTTCTGCTAGGATAGACCCGCATGGCTTCCCGTATCGGACAGATCCGCAAGTCCGTCTTGACCCTCGCGCTGCCCGTCACGGTCAGCAGTCTCCTCCAACGGACAGAAGGCATTCTGGCGGTTTTCCTCGTAGGAGGCCTGGGGGCCACCTCCATCGCCGCAGTCGGCCTCGGCCAACTTCTCGCCTTCATCGCCACAACCCTCGTCTCAGGACTCTCTGTCGGAGCCAATGTGCTCATCGCTCAATTGTCAGGCGCCCGCCGCTCCCGCGACGTGGGAGAAGCTGCGACACACTTGATGGGACTCGCAACCCTGACGGCCGTTGGCCTCACCGCCTTCGGGCTGCTGGTGAACCACGCAGCCATGGAAGTGCTCGGCGCAGCCCCGGACGTGATCACCCTCGCGCTCCCCTATTCCAATCTCATCTTTCTCGTGATGCCCTGCACCCTGTTCCTGCACGTACTCTCGTCTATTTTGCAAGGCACCGGAGATACGAGATCGCCGATGTACGCTTTGATCGCCGTGAATCTGTTGTACCTTGCCATCGCCTATCCTTTAATTTACGGCCTCTGGGGCCTCCCGACTTGGGGCATCACCGGGGCCGGAGCGGCGGTCGGTGCCGCAGAAGGAACCGGCGTCCTGTACTTGCTCTGGAAGTGTCGTCACCTCTTTCGATGGTCTGACTCACTACGCCGCGACCTGCTGCAATCAATCTGGCATGTCGGTGCGCCGGTATCGGGGGAACGGATGTTTCAACAGGCCGGCGTGATGCTCTATACCAAGATCGTCCTCCTGTACGGCACCGTCGCCTATGCGGCGCATCAAGTGGGTCTCTCGATCGAATCGCTGTCGTTCTTGCCCGGTTATGGATTTGCCATCGCCGCCTCGACGATGGTCGGGCAGAGTATCGGCGCCGGCAAGTATGTGCGCGCCAAGTTAGAGAACTGGGAAGCGAATCGACTGGCCATCGCAGCCATGGCGTCGATGGGCATCGTGTTCTTCCTCTTCCCCTACGTTCTCCTGCGCGCCTTTACGAATGATGCGGCGGTCATCGAACTGGGCACCGGCTTTCTTCGCATTGTCGCCATTCTACAAGTTCCGCTTGCGCTGACGATGGTTCTCGCCGGTTCATTACGTGGCGCCGGCGACACCACATTCATCATGTGGGCGACGACCGCTGGCATGTGGGGCGTGCGCGTTCCCTTCGCGATCGTAGCAGGACTGTTGCTCAAACTCGGCCTGCTCGCGGTTTGGTGCGCGATGATCGCGGATTGGACTGTCCGGATGGGGCTGCTCTTGTGGCGTTATCGGTCGGAGCGCTGGAAGGCCATTCAGGTCATCCGCTAAGGCAGCGGAGCCCCCGGCTCGGTCGTGCACTCCGGAGCACGCTCGGATGGTCTCGTGTCTTTCCCGGCTCCCGCACGGACTTCGATTCTACCTACTCCCTTCACGTTCGCGCAGAGATCGCCGAGTCCCGGCGTGATCAAACGGAACGGCCCGCCCTTCCCGTCTGGTAACGGTTCGCCACTCAACTCGTAGAGCAGCAGCCCATAGTCTCTCGCCTGCTTCAACGTCAACGTGGCGGCATACTTGCCGTCGATCGAATGAAACGTGACATGATCCGCCTCGATACCCAGTGCCGGGACGTCGAGTAACCCTCGCACTTTGATCGCCCGTCCCTTCATGCTGGGCATGTGTGTGCTGACGTCATCGACCTGATGCTCGGACGGAAGTTGCCTGATCGCTGCTCGATCGAGTGACACCGGCTGCACGACCGCCCCATCGATCCGAACCATGCCAGGTCCGCTTTTCGCTTTTTCCGTGATAGCCTTGATCATCGCCGTCAGCGCTTCATTTACCGGAATGGGAATCCCCAGCTCTCGCCCCTTCTCGACGATATAGCCGTTGAGGTAGGTGATTTCAGTCGGCCGCTCCGCCTTCCAATCGTCATACATCGATGTGTGAATATCGCGGATCTCTTGCGTCGCCTTCACAACACGATCCGGCATATCCAGCGGCAACGGCACTTTGACTGCCGCAGCGACAGCCGCCACTTCCTGAACGATCTGATGGACCACGCGCAGCAGTTCTGGATGGTCCAAAGCCTTGGAAACGCGATCATCGATCAAGACGGTCAGCGGGTTGAAGACACAGTTCCAGCACATCTTTTCCCATTTCGTGCGGCGGATATCCTTGGAGAGATGGCAGGGAAGCCCCGCGGCAGCAAAGAGATCCCGAATCTGCAGCAGCCGGTCGCTTTCATGCCCCATCAATTCACCGATCGCGACCGCCCCCTTCTTATAATGGTCGATCACACCGGGAGCCGCGATCTTTGAGTAAATGTAGGCCACTCCTCCGACCACGGCATCGCGTCCGATCCTCGCAATGATGCGATCCTCGGTATCGATCCCGTTCTGAAGAGTCAACAGCACCGTCCGCTCCGTCAACACCGGCTCCAGCTGCGTCATGACGTCATCCAGGTCGTAGGCCTTGACCGCCAAAATCACCAGGTCCGGCTGCGGCAACTGATGCGGATCGGATGAAGCCGGCGGGTGGACGGTGAAGGTGCCAGCCGCACTGCGGATCGTTAGCCCCCGCTGCTGCACCGCTGCCAACGTCTTTGGTCTCAGCAGGAACGAGACGTGTGGATTCTGCTTCGCGAGATGCGCACCGAAGAAGCCACCGACCGATCCGGCTCCCACGATCATGATCTGTTTCATAGCTGATCCCTGTCGGTTGCGTGAATGGAGGCCGTACTATAGCATGCGTGCTGGCCAGCACGCAGCGCGTCTCTCAGAGTGGATGCATGGCAGCCGGATCCGATCTCTCGCTCCTCAAAAACAAAGTGGCCGGGGCCCGGTCGTTAACTGTTCTGACCGGCGCCGGCATTTCAGCCGACAGCGGCGTTCCAACGTTTCGAGGGGCCGACGGGCTCTGGCGAAACTTTCGTGCCGAAGACTTGGCCACGCCGGAAGCCTTCGAACGAGACCCGCGACTCGTCTGGGAATGGTACAACTGGCGGCGCGAGCTGATTACCACCAAGAAGCCTAATCCCGCCCATGAGGCCGTGGTCGAGCTGGAACGACGCTTCGACCGGTTCTGGCTCATCACGCAGAACGTGGACGGACTCCACCGCGCGGCCGGCTCGACAAAGTTGTCCGAGATTCACGGCAACATTTGGATGACTCGTTGCACCGCTTGTCACCGCATCTCCGAAAACCACGAGGTGCCGATCCCTATCCTTCCGACCTGCGCTGATTGCAGGGAACTGCTTCGCCCCCATATCGTCTGGTTCGGTGAAGCGCTGTTCGCAGCGGATCTTGCCCGCTGTGCCGAGGCGTTGGAACGCTGTGACGTGCTACTGGTGGTTGGCACATCCGGCCTGGTCTACCCTGCAGCCGGCTTCGCCTCCGTAGCGAAAGAGGCGGGTGCCTTCGTGGCGGAACTGAACCTCGAGCCCACTCCCCAATCAGGCTTGATGGACCTGTCGCTTCAAGGTCGGGCGAAAGAATTGCTGCCGCTGCTCCTATGAAGAAAGCAGGGACAGGATTTCGTCGAGAGTTCTGACGGATCGGGAGGACCCGCCGCTGTGCTTACCCTGACGATCAAGCAACAACGCCTGCAGCCCGGCCTTCAGGGCACCCTCCACGTCATCCCGGAGGCTATCCCCTACATGTATCGCTTCTTCCGGATCAACGGCATGCTTCTCGAGTGCTTGTTGGAAGATTCTTGGGGACGGCTTCGCCGCCTGAGCTAGACTCGAGATGGTCACCGTATCGAAACGATCGGCAATTCCCAATCCTCTCAACACCGTGAACAGGCGGGAATCAAAGTTGGAGATAATCCCTATCTCCAGGCCCCTCTCCCGCAGAGCCGTCAGTGTCGATACGGTCTCCGGGAACAACTTCCAAGACTCAGGGCGCTCGAAAACCGCGAACACCTCCTCGAAAAATTCGTCAAACCGATCGAACATCCCGACGCGATAGAACACATTGTGCACGATGTCGAACCACCAGAGCCGTTCGCTTTGTTTGAGTTTGGCCGGCTCGGTCGCCGCAAACACCGGAGGCGGGGCATCCCGAAACGCGCGACCGAAGGCCTGCTTGATCGCCGTCGATGAATCCGGAGCCGACTGGAACCCGAACCGTTCGGCATGGCGGAGGTAGATCTCCGCCACCGAGCCGTTGACGTGAAATAACGTGTCGGCCGCATCGAAGAATACAACTTTGATCGATCCGGACATCAGCAATGCTCTCCCATACGTGTGGCACAACGTCTCGCCCGACGCTGCTGCTTGTCGCTCCACGCGTCGAACGGCCAATTTCTTGACAAAGAATACCCTCGCTGATAGCTTCGAAACGAGTCAATAAAATTGGAGAGTTGCGTGCCTTCAACCATCTTCATTATCGATAGCAGCCCCGCTGTCCGGCGCATGGTCGAGCAGACCTCCACCCCAGCTGGCTACGAGGTCATCGGCTTCCAAGACGGCCCCAGCGCTCTCGAAGCGGCGAAGAAAACCACCCCGGCTCTCATTATCGCCGACTATCATCTCGACAACATGACGTTTTCCGGCTTCTGCAAAGAAGTCCACAAGATCGACAACCTCTCTGAAACCCTGATCATTTCCCTTGTGGGGGCCGGCGATAAACTCGACGAATCGTTGTTCCGTTCCTTGGGCGTCAAGGCCTTTCTCAAGAAACCCTTCCAAGCGGAGAGCCTGCTGGACCTGATCAAGGACGTCGCACAGGCCGCCAACGGAGACAAGAACGGCGCCAAGAAAAAGCGGCGCGCCTGGCCGCCGGTCTCCAGTTCGACGGACTCCGACGAGGAAGAGGGCGACAACCTGGACGAGGATCAGACCGGTGAATTCGAAGCGACCGTAATGATCCCTCCTCCTGCAACAAAGGACAAGGCCATGGCGTCACCTCAGCCATCGAAATCGGCGGCTCATCAACCGGAAGACGCCATGAAAGGCCTGTTCAAGCAATTGGTCCAGTCCATGTCCGAGCAGACGGAAAAGAAGCTTGCCGAATTGCTGCCTCAAATGGTGAGCAAGAAATTGGCGGACATGGTGGCAAACGCGGTGGAGTCAGAAATACACCAGCAGCTCGGAGCCAATCTCACGCAGGAACGGATGTCGGACACACTCGAGCCTCTCGTGGCCAAAGAACTCCCGAAAGTCTTGTCCCGTGAGATGGCTACCCTGGAGCCGATCATCCGGCACAGCATCTTCGAACTGGCGAGCCCGCTGATCAAGGATCAAATCGACGCGGCGATCCGCGAACAAACCGTCGCCCTCAAGGATGCCCTGCCCGAAATGATCCGCGAACATCTCAAGTCGCTCGCTGGCCAGATCCAGGACGAGATTCGGAAAGCGGCGGCGGAACAGGCTGAAGCGATGGCGGACACTCTCGTGCGTTCAGCGGCGGAAGAGCAGGTCAAACAAACAGTCCTGCAACTCGTCCCGGGCATCGCCGAGGAACAGGTCAAGTCAGAGATCAAGCGCCTGTCGGCCGCGGCCTAGCCCTTCGCTACCCCCGCTTCCCCTTCTTCCCGCGCCGGGCCTTCGCCAGCGCTTTCTTCCGCGCAATATTCTTCCGGTGTTTCTTCCGCGTCTTTCGATCTTTCTCCCGTCCAGTCGCCATAGGTCTCCTTCTTGATGAAGATCCGCGATCCACAAGCCACGCTCGCGTCGGCCAGGGTATAACATATGCGCCGCAGCCCCTCAAGCCGTGCACAGGCCGCCTCTGCGCCTTGAGGGGGTCCGACGTGCGTGTTAAGATGCGCCCCTTCTTCATCAGGACCCAACGATGAGCGCGCGCCAACTGGACAAAACATACGATCCGAAAGCCGTCGAAGGCCGCTGGTACCAGAACTGGGTGGCGCGAGGATATTTCGCTGCGTCGAGCCAACGCTCCGGCAGTCCCTATTCCATCGTCATTCCTCCTCCGAACGTGACCGGTTCGCTCCACGTCGGCCATGCCCTCAATCATTCGCTGCAGGACATTCTCATTCGATGGCGACGCATGCAGGGCAGAAATACCCTCTGGCTGCCGGGCACCGACCATGCCGGCATCGCCACGCAAAACGTCGTCGAAAAACAACTAATGGCCGAGGGATCAACGCGGGAAGCTTTGGGACGGGAGCGGTTCGTCGAACGGGTCTGGCAGTGGAAAGCGACCTCCGGCAACACCATCGTGAACCAGCAGAAGCAGCTCGGCGAGTCCTGCGACTGGGACCGGCTGCGGTTCACCATGGACGAAGGGCTCTCGAAGGCCGTTCTCGAAGTCTTCGTCCGCCTGTATGACGACGGCCTGATCTATCGCGGCGAGCGCCTGATCAATTGGTGCCCGCGTTGCTTGACGGCGCTGTCTGACATCGAAGTCGAACACGAAGACGTCAAAGGCAAGCTCTACTCGATTGCCTACCCGGTGGACGAGGCCCCTTCGACGACACTCACCGTGGCAACGACCAGGCCCGAAACCATGCTGGGCGATACGGCGGTCGCGGTCCATCCGGAGGACGACCGGTTCAAACACCTGATCGGCAAACGCGTCCGGCTGCCGTTGACTAATCGCAGGATTCCCATCGTCGGCGACGCCATCCTCGTCGATCGGGAGTTTGGAACCGGTGCGGTCAAGATTACGCCGGCGCACGACTTCAACGACTTTGAAGCGGGAGAACGGCACCAGCTGGCACGCCTGGCCATTTTCGACCATCAGGCACACCTCGATCGGGACGCCTTGCATGCAGCCGGTGTCGACGCAGCCCTCGTAGGATCCATCGCCGGCCTCCCAGTTTCCAAAGCCCGTCTGAAAGTCGAAGAGGCTCTGAAGGCCTGCGGGGCGCTCACGAAAATCGAAGACCACAAGATGGCGCTTGGGAAGTGCTACCGCTGCAAGACAGTGGTCGAACCCTATCTGTCACCCCAATGGTTTGTGAATATCAAACCGTTGGCCGAACCGGCAATCAAAGCGGTGGAAGACGGCCGCATCCGAATCATCCCGGAAGGCTGGGTGAACAACTACCTGGGCTGGATGCGCGACATCAAAGATTGGTGTATCTCGAGGCAAATCTGGTGGGGCCATCAGATCCCGGCCTGGTACTGCGAGACCTGCAACACGAAGTCCATCCATAGGCAGACCACCGTAACGAGCACCGAAACCTCGACAACCCGCGTAACGTTGTTGCAAGGTGCCCGTCCGATCGTAAGCCGCACCATGCCGACCGCCTGCCCAACCTGTGGCGGCGCGCAGTTCCTGCGTGATCCCGACGTGCTCGACACCTGGTTCTCGTCAGGGCTCTGGCCCTTCTCCACTTTGGGATGGCCGGACCAGACCGAGGATCTCAAAAAGTATTACCCGACCTCCACACTCGTCACTGGGCTCGACATCCTCTTCTTCTGGGTCGCTCGCATGATCATGTTGGGCCTCAAGTTCATGGGGGATGTGCCGTTCCGCGACGTCTACATCCATGCCCTGGTCCGCGACGCGGAAGGGCAGAAGATGAGCAAGTCGAAGGGCAACGTGATCGATCCGCTGCACGTCATGGGTCAATTCGGCACCGACGCACTGCGGTTCACATTGGCTTCGATGGCCTCGCCGGGCCGTGACATTAAGCTGGCCGAAGAACGCATCGAAGGCTACCGCAACTTCGCCAACAAGATCTGGAACGCCGCCCGCTTCGCGTTAATGTATCTCGACGGGCCACGAACGGACCTGGCGCCCTCGCAGCGGACGATGCCGAACCGATGGATCCTGAGCCGGCTCAATCACACGATCAGGACCGTCACGACGGAACTGGACGCTTACCGCTTTGATCGCGCCGCCAATGCCCTGTATCAATTCGTCTGGCACGAATATTGTGACTGGTACCTCGAATTAATCAAACCGGTGTTGCAGACGCCCGATCATCCCGACGGTCCCCTCACCAGACAGACGCTGGTCGATTCCCTTGAAACGATGATGCGGCTGCTACACCCCTTCATGCCGTTTATTACTGAAGAGATCTGGCAGACGATTCCCCATCAGGGCGACAGTATCGTCATCGCGTCCTATCCCACGGCGAAGGAGGCTTGGACATCGACTGAAGCAGAGCAGCAGTTCGCGCTGCTGGAACAGACAGTCGGCCTGGTTCGTACGGGCCGAGTGCTGCTGAATTACCCTCCCGGACAGCAGATTCCGTTTTTCCTCCGGCATGACGACCAAGTGAAGCAAGTGCATCTTCAGCAGATCCGTCCCTTCATCGCGCATCTGAGCCGAGGCACCGCCGAGTTGGCTCCGGATGCCGGCTGGTCCTCCGCTCAAGTGCTTCGGCTCGTCACGGGAGGGCTCTCCGTCGGTCTCCTCGTGTCCGGTGACGTCGACCTGCAAAAGGCGTTGGATCGCATTCTCAAACAGCAGACCGAGCAGGAGAAAGAGATCCTGAGGCTCCAGGGAAAGCTGGGAAATCAGGAATTCGTCGCCAAAGCGCCGCCGGACGTCATCGTCGATCATGAACAGCGGCTGCGCGGACTGCAAGGCGATCAGGCACTCCTGGCCAGCAGCGCGCAACAGCTCCGCGCCATGCTGAAGAACTAGCCCATGCCGACGCTTCCGGCCACCGACATCCGACGCCTCGTTCGACTCGGCCTTCTCGAAGACCTCGAGCAAGGCGACGCGACCACGTCCGCCCTCTTTCCTGCGCCCTTGCCCGCGCGCGCCTGCATCGTGGCGCAACAGCCGCTTGTCGTCGCCGGCATGGCAGCCGCCGTTCAAACCTTCCTCGCCGTCGACGGCCGCTTGCAGCTTTCGGTCTCCCGACGGGACGGTCAACCCGCGAAGTCCGGCGAGACCTTGCTGGAAATCGAGGGCGACGGCCGATCCATTCTCATGGCGGAGCGGGTGGCGTTGAACTTTCTCCAACATCTCTCGGGAATCGCCACCCTGACGCGACGGTTTTGCGAGGCGGTCAAGCCCTATCCGGTGCAAATCTTGGATACCAGGAAAACGCTGCCCGGCTGGCGGACGTTGCAGAAATGGGCAGTCGCACTCGGCGGAGGCGTCAATCACCGCCTCTCGCTCGGGGACGGCATCCTCATTAAGGACAATCATCTCGTCTTGTTGAACAAGAAGCGGCAGGTGGTGCAGGACGCGGTCCAACAGGCGCGCCGTCGTGCCGCCATCCGCAGTGCGATCATCGTCGAGGTCGAATCGCTGCCGCAGGTTCGTGAGGCGCTGGCCGTCCACGCCGACATCATTTTGCTCGATAACATGACACTGGCCATGGTGAAGCGAGCGGTGAAGTTGATCAAACGGCGCGCCCTCGTCGAAGTCTCCGGTGGTGTCACCCTCAAAAACGTCCGTGCGATGGCGGCGGCTGGACCCGACCGAATTTCTGTCGGCGCCCTCACCCACTCGGCACCAGCCGCCATGATCAGTTTGGATCTCCTCCCCCGCGCATCCCGAAGAAGGGATTCGTAGCCGGTGTCGAACACCCCGAATCTGAGCCTGGATGCCATTCGGAGCACGTTGTCCACCAATCGGCTGGGACAGCGGATCGACCTGTATCAGCAGGTCGGTTCGACGAACCGTGAAGCGATGTCGTTGGCGCAAGCCGGTTGCGAACACGGCACCGTTGTGGTCGCCGATACGCAGACGGAGGGGCGTGGACGCCTTGCACGGGTCTGGTTCTCTCCCCCGGGCGTCAACCTCTACTGTTCTATCGTGCTCCGGATGCCGATCGAACCGCCTCAGCTGTCGCCCTGGCTCTCGTGGCTTCCGCTGATTACCGCCGTGGCTGTGGCGGAAGCCATCGAGTCCGCGACCTCCGCAGCCGTCTCGGTGAAATGGCCGAATGACCTCCTGATCGGCGACCGCAAAGTGGGGGGAATCCTCTGTGAAAGTGGAACGGGACAAGACGGGCATCACGTTCAAGTGATCGGGATTGGTCTCAACATAAACGGCCAGCATGCCGACTTTCCCTCGGACCTCGGAACCAGCGCTACCACCATTCGGGAAGCGACGGGAGCGCCAACAGACAGAAACAGATTGCTGGCGCAGTTACTCCATGAACTTGAAGTGTGTATTGAACATTTCTCACAGATCGGAACGGCCGCCGTCATGTTGGCCTATCAACGCCGGTGCAGCACCTTGGGGAAACCGATCCGAGCCGCCTTGAACGGCGGGACGGAATTGGTGGGGCTGGCTACTTCCTTGGGGGAGGATGGCTCGCTGACGGTCGTCGAACAGGCCCCTCTTCAGGCCAACCGCCAGCCGACTACCCACTCGCTGCGCGTCGCAGACATCATTCATCTGAGAACCTAGCGATTCGAGCCGGAACCCCGTACAATGGTCCCATGCTCCTGGTGATCGATATCGGCAATACCAACGTCGTCTGGGGAGTCTACGAACGGCGCACCCTGAGGGCACATTGGCGCCTGGCCACGGATCCGAAGACCACGTCGGATGAGTACGGCATTCTCTTCACCAATCTGCTGGCCACGACGGGTATTCTGCCGAAACAGATCTCGGGCGCGATTGTCTCAAGTGTCGTGCCGGCCCTCACCTCGACCTTCGAGCGGTTGATCGGGGAATATTTCTTCCGTCGCCCGCTCATCGTCTCGTCCGACTGCGATACCGGCCTCACACTCCGCTACGCGAATCCGAAAGAAATCGGCAGCGATCGACTGGTCAACGCCGCAGCGGCCTATGAAAAGTATCGGCAAGATCTCATCATCGTCGATTTTGGAACCGCGACGACCTTTTGCGTCGTCACAAAAGAGGCCGAGTACCTGGGAGGCGTCATCGCCCCCGGCCTGGGTATTTCGGCGGAAGCCCTCTTCGCCAGAGCTGCCAAGCTCTCGAAAGTGGAGCTCGTGCGGCCCAAGCAGGTGATTGGAACCGATACCACCGGCAGCATCCAATCCGGACTCCTCTTCGGCTATGCCGGCTTGGTCGACTCGATCGTCAGGCGCATTGAGGAGGAAACCGGCCGATCAGCCTTCGTCATCGCTACGGGTGGACTCAGCTCCGTGATTGCCCCTGAAACGCAGACCATCCAAAAAGTTGAACCGCTCCTGACCCTGGAAGGGCTCGAACTGCTCTACCGCCGAGCCCAAGGCGAAACCCCAGCTCCCCTCTGGGCCTAGACCGAAACCTCACAAGTAATTAATTTTTCTCGACCCAGTTGACTTCCAAACGCTGGTGTCTATCTCTGCTCCGTACAGGAACAGCCAGTGGAACAAAACGACAAGAACGCGAACATTATCGATAACTTAGACGGTTCTCCTCAGGAAGGACTTACTCCGGCGCCGGAGGCGTCCTCCGAGCTGGTGGCGGCCCAACAGGCCTTGGCTGCCAAAGAGGAGAGCTTGAAGGCCTTGAACGACAAGTATCTCCGGCAGGCTGCCGAGTTCGACAACTATAAGCGCCTTACGCAACGGGAACAGCGGGACCAGATTCGGTTCGGGAACGAGAGCCTGCTGAAAGAACTGCTCCCGGTGGTCGATAACCTCGAACGGGCGATCAAAGCGGCGCGAGAAGCCGGCGGAGGTGACGCCCTTGTGCAAGGCGTTGACCTCACGCTGAAGCAGTTGACAGGGGCGCTGAGCAAGTTCGGCGTCCAGGCTATTCCGGCCGTCGGACAACCGTTCGATCCCACCGGCCATCAGGCGGTTGCTTCGGTGCCGTCGGAGCAGGTTCCGGAACAGCACGTCGTCGATGAATTTCAACGAGGCTACAAACTGCACGACCGTATTCTGAGAGCAGCAATGGTGACGGTCTCCACGGGACCGGCCCAAGACAATGCAGCGAAGTAAAGACCGTTTCATCAGGAGATCACAGGCTGTTCAAAAAAGCCGTCCAGCAAGGCCGCAGCGAGCGAAGGGGCGAGGCGTACTCTGCACTGTACGTTGAGCCTCTGAGTGATGTGAGAACGAAGCTGGCGGGTTTTTTCAGCAGCCTGTAGAGGAAGGAGCACACACATCATGGGTAAAGTCATCGGCATCGACTTAGGCACCACCAACTCCTGCGTGGCGATCATGAGCGGCGGAGATCCCGTCGTCATCGCCAACGCGGAAGGCAGCCGGACGACCCCGTCGGTCGTCGGCATTACCGACAAGAATGAGCGGCTCGTCGGACAAATCGCCAAGCGCCAGGCCATCACCAACCCGGAGAACACGATCTTCTCCGTCAAACGCTTGATGGGCCGTAAATTCCGCAGCAAGGAAGTACAGGAAGCTTTGAAGCGCCTCCCCTACAAGGTCGTCGAAGCCGACAACGGCGACACCCACGTGGAGATCCGCGGCAAGCGCTACAGTCCGCCGGAAGTCTCGGCCATGATTCTCCAGAAGATGCGGCAGACGGCGGAAGACTATCTCGGCGAGAAAGTCAGCGAAGCGGTCATCACTGTCCCGGCCTATTTCGACGACAGCCAGCGCCAAGCGACGAAGGACGCCGGCCAGATCGCCGGGCTAAACGTCCTCCGCATCATCAACGAGCCGACCGCGGCCTCGCTCGCCTACGGCCTCGACAAGAAGAAAGACGAACGGATCGCCGTCTACGACTTGGGCGGCGGAACCTTCGACGTCTCCGTGCTCGAAATCGGCGAAGGAGTCTTCGAAGTCAAATCGACCAACGGCGACACCTATTTGGGCGGCGACGATTTCGACCAGCGCGTCATGGATTGGTTGGTCGACGAGTTCAAGAAGGACCAGGGCATAGACCTCCGCAAGGACCGCATGGCCCTCCAGCGCCTGAAGGAATCGGCCGAACGCGCAAAAATCGAGCTCTCGTCCTCGCAGGAAACGGAAATCAACCTCCCGTTCATCACGGCCGACGCCAGCGGACCGAAGCACCTGGTCACCAAGCTGACCAGGGCCAAGCTGGAGCAGTTGGTGGACGACCTGATTCAGCGCACGATCGAGCCCTGCAAGAAGGCTCTGTCCGACGCCGGCGTCACTGCGCGCGATATCAACGAGGTCGTACTGGTTGGCGGCATGACCCGCATGCCGAAAGTCATTCAGGTCGTCAAGGAGTTCTTCGGTAAGGAGCCCCATCGCGGCGTGAACCCGGACGAGGTCGTTGCCATCGGCGCCGGCATCCAAGGCGGTGTGTTGAAGGGCGACGTAAAGGATGTGCTCCTTCTCGACGTCACCCCGCTGTCGTTGGGCATCGAAACGCTGGGCGGCGTCTTCACGAAGCTGATTGAGCGGAACACCACCGTCCCGACGAAGAAGAGCCAAGTCTTCTCCACGGCGGCGGACAACCAGACGGCCGTCACCATCCGCGTCTTCCAAGGGGAGCGCGAAATGGCGAACGACAACAAGCTGCTGGGCCAGTTCGATCTCGTCGGCATTCCTCCCGCTCCCCGCGGCATGCCGCAGGTCGAAGTCACCTTCGACATCGACGCGAACGGCATCGTCCACGTGTCGGCCAAAGATCTGGCGACGCAGAAGGAACAATCGATCAAGATCACCGCATCCAGCGGCTTGAGCAAGGAAGAAGTCGAGAAGCTGGTCAAGGATGCGCAGTCGCATACCGATGAAGACAAGAAGCGCCGCAAGGCGGCGGAAGCGAAGAACCAGGCCGACAACCTGATCTATCAAACCGAAAAGAACCTCAAGGAGCACGGCGACAAGATCGACGCGGGCGACAAGACCAAGATCGAAGACGCCGTCACGGCCTTGAAGAAGGCCATGGAAGGCACCGATGCGGACGCCATCGAAGCGGCCACGCAAACCTTGACCACGGCGTCGCACAAGCTGGCGGAAGAAATGTACAAGAAAGCCTCTGCGTCGGCCTCCGCCGAGCCGGGAGGAGAGGCGAACGCCAACGGAGCCAAGACCGACGAAAAAGTGGTGGACGCAGAATTCGAAGAAGTAGACAAGGATAAGAAGTAAGTTAGAATACGACTAGTGGAAGACCGGGTTCCACGGGCATCGTGGGACTCGGTCTTTCTGTACTCTCACCAGAGCGATGGCCTCCGTGTCCAAACGAGACTACTACGAAACCCTCGGCGTCGATCGCAATGCGTCTGACGACGATATCAAGAAGGCCTTCAGAAAGCTCGCCCGGCAATACCATCCCGATCTTCACACCGACCAGCAGCAGAAAAAGACCGCAGAAGACAAGTTCAAAGAAATCAACGAGGCGTACGAACACCTGAGCGATCAGGACAAGCGCAAGCGCTACGACATGTTCGGCCATGCCGGCGGCCAGGGTGGCGCAGGCTTCGAAGGATTTGATTTCGGCCGTAGCGGCGGTTTCGGCGACGTCTTCAACGACATCTTCGAGGACTTTTTCGGCGGGCAACGGGGCGGCGCTCGGGCCGAACGGGGCAACGACCTCCAATACAACCTCGAAATCACGTTCGAGGAAGCCGTGTACGGCAAGGAAGCCAAGCTCAAGATTCCGCGCTGGGAAGCCTGCGTGGACTGCAAAGGGACCGGAGCGAAATCCGCCAACGCCTTCAAGACCTGCCCGAGTTGCAAAGGCGCCGGACAGATCCGGCTCCAACAGGGGTTTTTCAGCATTAGCCGTCCCTGCGGCCAATGCGAAGGGGCTGGCCGCATCATCACGGAACCTTGCGCAGGCTGCCAAGGCCGGCAACGCACCTATAAAGAACGGACCATCGCCGTGCACATCCCCGCCGGCATCGAAACCGGCATGCGACTCCGCCTGAGCAATGAAGGCGAGCACGGCATGAGCGGCGGCCCGCCCGGCGACCTCTATGTCGCAATTACGGTCAAACCGCATCCCGTCTTTCAGCGGAAGGGCATCGACATTCTCTGCGACGTGCCGATCAACTTCGTGACCGCCGTTCTCGGCGGGAAGATTGAAGTGCCGACGCTCAAAGGCACCACCGTCATTAAGGTGCCAGCCGGCACCCAGCAGGACAAGGTGTTGCGCCTCAAAGGCTTGGGAATCCCTAGCCTCAAGGGACAGACCACCGGCGATCAGCTCTTCACCATCAAGATTCAAATCCCCACCAAACTGAACGCCAAGCAAAAGGAACTCCTCACCGAATTCGCCAAAGAGAGTGGTATGACCTTCGAACCGGACGGCGACGGATTCTTCGACAAGATGAAAACCTTCTTCGAATGATGTCGCCATGCCGACGTTCTTCGTAACGGCCGAGTCGATCACCCCTCCGACCATCCGTATTACCGATCCCCTGCTCCATCACTTGCGCGACAGTCTTCGCCTGCACCCCGGTGACAGCCTCACTGTTACGGATCCGTCATGCAGGCGTTATCGAACGGAGATCGTCCAGGTCTCGGCCAACGCCATCGAAGCCAGGATCCTCGATGAATCACCAGCACCCCGTCGAAGGACCCCTACCCTGATTCTGATACAGGCGTTGCTCAAAGGCGAAAAGATGGATTGGGTGATTCAGAAGTCCACAGAACTGGGAGTCGACCAAATCGTCCCCGTTCAAACGACGCACGGCGTCGTCAAGATCCAGCCGGAGCGTGTCGATCACCAACGAGGGCGATGGGAACGGATCGCGCTGGAAGCCGCCCAGCAATCGGAGCGCTGGACCATCCCGACCGTCGCCCCACCGACCACTCTGAGCCAGGCCTTGCAAGAGTTGAAAGGCACCGCCGCCAAGTTTATCCTGGCCGAACGGTCGAAGGACCTCGCCTTAGCGAAAGCCATGATCCCCATGGAGGCCAACCAGTCGATTGCGTTGCTCGTTGGACCGGAAGGAGGATGGTCTGAAGAGGAAATCCGACAGGCCTCTGCGGCGGGATTTCAGCGCGTGACCATGGGTGAGCGGATTCTTCGGGCTGAAACCGCTGCACTTGCCGCAGTCACGATCGTGCAATCCCGGATGGGAGAATTGAGCTAAGCCTTATTTACCCGTCTTGAAGCGCACAATCGTTCCTTTTTCCCCGCTGGCCCAGGCCTGGGAAGGTTCTGGAAACGAGAGTCCGAAGAGCGAGACTTTCGCGATTGAACCGGCGTCCTGCCAAGAAAACCCCGCATCGGTCGTCCGATAGACCGTGCCGCGCTCCCCGACAATCCAGCCAGTTTGCGGATCCGTAAAGCGAACACGCAAAAGGTCCGTCAGCTTGGTACAGCCCTGCAGGCAGGGGAAGGTCCGATCGGCCCAATGCTGCCCCCCGTCCGTCGTATGGAAGAGGGCACCGGCATTGCCGACAGCCCAGCCTGTGACTTGATCGGAAAACACCACGTCAAAGAAGGTGACCCCGCCGAACGGCTCCAGGGCCGACCAGGTCGCGCCGCCGTCATTCGTCGCGATCACCGTACCGACCGCACCGACCGCCACCCCACGCTGGACCGAAGAAAAATGCACGGCATAGAGGACGGCGTTCGTGTGACTCGTTTGTTCTTTCCAAGTCGCGCCGCCGTCTGACGTATGGAGGACCGTGCCGTTTCCTCCGACAATCCAGCCATGCGTCGCAGAGGCAAAGGTGATTCCATACAGGGGAGACTCCGTTCCGGAAGCCTGCAGAGCCCAGGTATTGCCACCGTCTTTGGTGGACCGCACTGTTCCGTTCGCCCCCACCGCCCAACCTTGCCTGTCGTTCAAGAACCAGACGTTCGTCAACAGCACCGAGCTACCGCTGGACACCTTTCTCCAATGCGCCCCGCCGTCGACGGTCTTAAGAATGGTCCCGCCGGATCCGACTGCCCAGCCGAGCTGCGTCGATCGGAAGAAAATCCCCAGTAAGGTCGCTTCGCTTTTGGTTGTCTGATGATCGGTAGAAAGGACCGGACCGCCGGCCTGCGCCGGGCCGGCGCAGAGAGAGAGCAGCACCACGACCCACAGGGCTCGCCGCAGCCGATGTGTCATTGGTTGGTATTCGCGTCGGGGCGATTGGAATTGAAGTAGCCGGGATCAGGCATTCCCTTGGCCTCAATGGTAAAGATCCCGGCTTCGAGCGTGAGCCATTGCTTCGGGGTACAGCAGGTCCCGTCCGGCAGAACATCCCAGGAGCCGCGTCGGACGATCAGCGGCCCTGTTGCCAGGTTTTCAAAGAATTCACCGCGGCGCCCGATGCCGTAGAGATTGCGGTGCGGCACCCGCACGACGATTTCCGTATCGGTCCACGAATCGACCTGCGCCGCGCTCCCGTTGAACAACACTTCCGTACGGGACACGTTCGACAACACGGTCCCGGACGTCTCCCGTTCGTTGATCTCAAAATCTTCCCGCCGCTTGTAGGCGCGCTGATTGATGCCGAGTTGGGCATGTTCGGCCGTCTTCAGAAACGTACCGAATCCCTTCCCCTTGATCGTGACTTTTTCATCGAGTCCGGCCGACTTGGGTTCATAGGACTCGATGGTGGGCGTCACCAGGGTGAACTCTCCTGCGGGAATCGAGATGGTAGTCTTCTCCGCACAACAGGTCCCGTCGGGATTGGCTCGTGCCGCGCTCCGGTAGATGACGACCGGCCCGCTCTTGACGCTGAACGGTACCCAGACGTCGATCCGCTCGTCCTGCCAGCGATAGATCACCGCGGGAATGCCCCCGATTTCTACGCGGTTCTCGCCGGTATTAAAGTCGGCGAAGGCAAACGGCGTCGACCCGCTCTCGGAATAAAACCCGAAGTTTTCCCCGCGAATCCTCATCAGGGTGCCGATCGGAGCCGCCGCCGGGCTGATTTCCTTGGCGGCAGGAATCCGGAGCGTAAAGGTTCCGACCGTGCGCTCCCGCCCTCCAACTTTCAACACCACCGGACCAGACTGGGCATCCAACGGCACATGGGCGACGATGGTCGTATCGTTCCATGCGGCGATCGGAGCGAGATGCCCGCCGATCGTCACGATATCGTCCTTCTGTCTGGCCTCGCCGAATGCCTTGCCGAACAACACGACTTTGGTGCCCACTGGCCCGTTCAATGGATCGACCCGCACGCTGGGAATGAGCGCGAGCGGCACCGCATTACTCACCGTATGCTGGACTGGCACGCAGCAGGAGCCATCCGGCAGCGGATCGGAAGAAGCCAGGCGAACGGAAACATTTCCCGAAGTGGCATTGGCGGGAATTTCCACCTCGATGCGATCGTCCTTCCACCGGCGCGGCCTGACGACCAGATTGCCGACGATTACGTCGTTGACGCCGAACATCGTATTGGGATCCCGCGGGCCCGCGGTCGGACCAAAATGCTCACCGAGGATCTCGATGGTCTGCCCCGGCTCAATTTCTGTGGGATTGATCGAGATGATCTTGGGATAGACCAGCGTAAAAGACCCCGCTGGGATCGTTTTCTTTCCGATCCTGACCTCAACGGGACCGGATTGTGCCTGGGAAGGAACCTTCACTTCGATCAAGTCCGCTTCCCACCGTTGGATCAGCGCCGGCTTCCCCCCGATGGTCACACGGTTGACTTGGGCGGACTTGAACGAGCCGAAGCCCTTTCCGATGATCGATACAGCGGATCCCGGCACGCCAGAGGTCGGTTGCAGCTCGATTGTCGCCGGAGTCGATTTGGAGGACGCGCTAAACGCCGCCTCGCCCACCCCCAAGGACAAGACCAGCACAACTCCCGATAACACCGCACATTTGTTCATGAGTTCCCGTCTTCCTGCTTGTGTTGTCTGAAGGATACAGCACCCTGCGCGTGGCACGAGAACCCCACGCACCGGATCGGAAGGTCAAACGGGGGTACAACGTGAAGCGAAGGGGCGAAGCGACTATAACAAGCGGTTTTTTGGAGTGTCAAGCCGGCGAACCGGCTCCGGGCGAGGCTTCCCTACGATTCATGGCGCATTACGCCACGGCCAGAATCATTTCGATTTCCACCGCCGCGTTGCGCGGGAGTTCGGCCGCCCCGACCGCGACGCGAGCATGCCGCCCGGTTTCCCCGAAGATCGCCACGAGAAGATCCGACGCGCCGTTCAGCACCTGGGGTTGATCGGTGAATCCCTCCGCCGACGCGACATGTCCAACGACCTTGACGATCCGCACGATGCGATCCAGGGTCCCGAGCTCCTGCTTGGCGATCGCCAGCGCATTGAGTGCGGCCAACTTCGACGCCTCGACCCCTTGTTCGACCGTCAGGTCCCGACCCAACTTGCCGGCAAATGCCAGTTGCCCGTTCCGCATCGGCAACACACCCGCCAAAAACAGCAGGTCCCCGGCACGGACAGCCGGCACATAGGTCGCCACCGGTTTCGGCGCAGGGGGCAGTTTGAGATGAAGAGCCGTGAGTCGCTGTTCGTACAGTGCGGCTGACGCCATGAATTACCCCGCCTGCAACGCATCGAGCATGCTGTCGCCCATCGCCAAGGGCTCTCCCTGCAGCGCCTCCACGATGGTCTGCGCGACATCCGTTCCCGTCGCGCGGGTCCCCAGATTGACGCCCTGCGCCAGCTTGGGTCCGGTCATCAGGAGTGGAACATATTCCCGCGTCGGACGCCCGTGAGATTTCGCCGCATCCCGGCCATGATCACCCGTCAGGATCAGCAAGTCGCCCGCACGCAGCTGCTCCAGCAGTTGGGACAGACGCCGATCGAAGGCCATCAGCGCGCCGGCAGACTCGGAACTTGGCTGATCGAAGAGGTCGAGATGGGAATACACCAGTCCACGAGGCACCTTGTTCAGCATCCCCTGCACTTCGTCCATCGTCGATTCCCAAGACCAGGACGGCACAGAGCGGGTCAATCCCCTTCCGCTGAACAAATCGCCGACCTTGCCGACACCCGTCAGAATTTGACTCGCCCGGTTGAGGACGTCCAGCATGGTCTGGTTCGGTGGCTCCACCGCAAAATCCCGCCGCCCGGCCCGACCGACCACGGCCGTCACCTCCCCGGTCAGCGCATGGGCCACGATCCGCCAGATGCCCCAGGCCTCCTTCAGAGCTCGCCGCAACTCGCGGCTACGCTGAAACAGTTCCTCCGCACGCATGGCCCGTTCATGCGCCGCGATGTGACAGGTCCGCCGACCGTCGCTCCAGATGATCGGCGCGCCCGACGACAAATGCTCTACGCCATGGCGGCTCCACGCACCGCTCAGCGACTCGATCGTCCCACCCAACACTTTGCGGCCAACGACCTCTTCGACCTCGCCGATCAATCTTGGGTGAAACCCTTCGCCGAACTCAGAGCCCTCGCCGTCCGCCACACATCCGGCCAACTCCCAATGGGCGAACAGGGAATCCAGCTCCTTCGAGCGGAATCCCAGCCGTCCGAAACACCCGGTGGGTTGGGCCACCACACGAATCCCTTTCACGTCAGTCAGATGGCCCAATCCTAAATTTTCCAGGGTCGGCAGATTCAGCCCGTCGGTGGAATCAGCGAGGCGCGCGAGGGTACGGGCATCGGCATCGCCGTAGTCTGCCGCATCCGGCATGGCACCGATCCCAAAGCCCTCCACGACAAACAATAATACCCGGTTCAGCATGGGCCCACTATAGCAGAAGTGTATGGGAGCGAACAGATCGGTACGCCGTTACGCAACGGCGGAGGGAGAACGTTCCACGCTCACGGCCGATGGCCGGCCGCGTTCCACTCAGCGACGATTTTCAGGCCGGCGCTCGTACCGATCCGGTCGGCGCCGGCCTCCAACAGGGCGCGCGTACTCTTCCAGTCGCGAATGCCGCCGGAGGCCTTGACCTTGGCTTTCCCGGCAACGGCCCGTTTGAGCAACACCACATCCGCCGCCGTCGCACCCGCCGGCCCGAATCCAGTCGACGTCTTTACATAATCGGCTCCGGCTTCGACCACCAACCGGCAGGCCGTAAGCTTTTCCTGCTCCGTCAAATAACAGGTCTCAAGAATGACTTTATGCTCGGCCTGCGGAGTCGCACGAACAACTTCGGCGATATCCTGCCTGACGGCGTCATGGTCGCCGGATTTCAGCCGGCTGACGTTGATGACCATATCGATGATCGTGGCGCCAGACTTCACGCCTTCGACTGCCTCGGCCACCTTGGTCGCCGTTGTATGCCCGCCCAGCGGGAAGCCGACAGGAAGTCCCACACGAATCGTCGTGCCGGCCAGGGCAGTGGCCGCTTCACCGATATAACAGGGCGGCACAAAGATCACGCCGAAGCCCTGCTGTTTGGCTTCGTGACATAGCCGGATGACGTCGGCCCGCATCGCTTCCGGCCGGAGCACGGTATGGTCGATGAGGGCCGGAAGATTCCACTGTGATTCAATCATACCTTCCTCTTGGAGCTGGGGGTCTGCTCGGATCGGCGATAGTCCGGTCAGGTGCGGGGATGGAGCGTCCGCCGAAACGGGCGCTTCTGATATTTCTCCACCGCCTCGTTATGTTCGGACAGCGTGGCGGAGAACTGGTGCGTACCGTTATTTCTGGACACGAAATAAAGCGCCCGCGAACTGGCCGGAAACAGCGCCGCGCGAATCGCATCGATGCCGGGATTGGCGATCGGTCCGGGCGGCAAGCCTTGCACCCGGTATGTATTGTAGGGGCTGGGGCTGGATAGATCCTTCTTGTGAATATTGCCGTCGAAATTCGGCAACCCGTAGATGACCGTCGGATCGCTTTGCAACGGGATATGCTTCTTCAGGCGGTTGTGGAACACAGCCGAGATCTCCGGCCGTTCCTCCGCCGCCCCCGTCTCTTTCTCGATGACGGACGCCAATGTCAGAACTTCATGTTGCGAGAGTTTCAGATCCTCCGCGCGGGCCTTCAATTCCGAGCTGTACAGCTGCCGCAGATGTTCGACCATCGTCACGAGTACGTCCTTGGCCTTGGCGGGGCGGGGAAACTTGTACGTGTCGGGGTACAAATAGCCTTCGAGACTGTCCGCCGGAACGCCCAGCGCGGCACTAAAGGTCTTGTCCTTCGCCAACCGTATGAACTCCGCGCGATCTGTCAATCCTTGCTGAGCGACGATCTCGGCGATCTGCACGATGGTCAATCCTTCCGGAATCGTGACCGGATGCAAAACGACCTGGCCGCTGAGCAACTTGCCCAGGATTTCCGCCGGCGTCATTCCGGCATTGAACTCATATTCGCCCGCGTGAATCTTCCTGTCGACGGACTGCGAACGGCCTAGCAGCAGGAAGGCCGACTTGCTCTTGATCAAACGCTCCCGCTCCAGGGTCGCGGCGACGTGCTGAAACGTCGCGCCGTCCTGGATAACCACCGTTTTGGCGGGAGGATGTTCGCGAGGCGAGACGACCGGGGCTTCAGCCCATTGGACGGCCTGGTACGCGGCCATGCCGAGGGCGGCGGCCATGACGATCAGCAGCACGAGAACGATCCGCAAGTTCATGGAGCTTTGATTCACTCTCCTCAGTCGCTTCTTCGGTCGGTTCATCCGGCCACTTGACCGGCTGCTCTGGCGTTTCCAGGCTCGCCAGATAACTCTGGAGGAGGATGGCGGCGGCGATCCGATCAACGGCGCCCTTCCGCTTCTTCCGGCTCACATCGGCTGCGATCAGCAGGTCTTCGGCGGCCTTGGTCGTCATGCGCTCGTCCCACAGCACGAGCGGAACAGCCAACCCCTGCTCCAGCGTCGTGGAAAACCGGCGCATGGCCTGAATCGCCGGCCCCTCACGCCCGTCAAGTTGGAGCGGAAACCCGAGCAGCACCTGCCCGACCTCATGGTCCGCGACCAATTGGGCGATGTGGGAGACGTCTTGCGCGAGAGTGCGCCGTTCAAAGGTTTCGAGCGGCTGCGCAGTCCAACCGAGCTCATCGCTGAGGGCGACACCGATTCGCTTGGTGCCGTAGTCAAGCGCCAGAATGCGTCTACCCTTCATAAGTTTACCGCTGCAGGGTCGTTTCGACCAGACCAAAGACTTTTTCCAGCGCGGTATCGAGCTTCGCTTGATCTTTCCCGCCGGCCTGGGCCATCTCGGGTCTTCCCCCGCCGGTGCCACCGACTTCCGCCGCCATGGCCTTAATCAAGTCGCCCGCTTTCAGCTTGCCGATCAGATCCTTCGTCACCACGACCAGCAGCGAGACCTTGCCGTCGTCCGTCGCGGCGCCCAGCGCCACGACACCGCTCTTGAGCTTGTCCCGTAGTTGATCGGCCAGAGCCCGCATCCCATTGGCGTCGAGCCCGTCGGTCCGCTGCACGTGTACGGCCACGCCGGCGATCGTTCTGGCGGTCGAGGCCACGGCTGAACCGCTCGCCATCTTCAGCTTCAATTCTTCCAGTTCCCGCTCCTTGTCCTTCAACTGCGCGAGCACCTTGCGGGTTTTCGAGACCAATTCACCCTGGCCGACCTTCAGCAAGTCCGACAATTCCCGGACGTCGGTTTCCAATTTCTTCATCACGGCCATCGCCCCGCTGCCGGTTTGCGCTTCGAGACGGCGCACGCCGGCGGCCACGCCGGCCTCGGACACGATCCTGAACAGTCCGATTTCGCCGGTATGGCGGCAATGGGTCCCCCCGCAGAGTTCTTTGCTAAAGGACTCGACCGTCACGACACGCACCTGTTCGCCGTACTTGTCGCCGAAAAACGCCAAGGCGCCCTTGGCCACGGCATCCTGAATGCTCATGACTTCGGTCCGCACCGCTTCGTTCTTGCGGATCTCATGGTTCACAACCGTCTCGATTTCATCGATATCCCGCGATGAGAGAGGCCGGAAATGGGCGAAGTCGAACCGCAGGCGATTCGGACCTACTAACGAACCGTATTGCTTGACATGCGGGCCGAGGAGATCCCGGAGCGCTGCATGCACCAGATGCGTCGCCGTGTGATTGCGCGCAGCATCGTCACGCAGAGTCTGATTCACCGTCAGATGGAGCTGTTCCCCTTGACGGATCCGCCCCTTAGTCACTTTGCCTTTGTGCAGAATCAGCGTCGGCACCGGCCTCGTCGTTTCCTTGATGTCCAGCCGGCCTTCCGTGCCGACGAGCACCCCCTGATCGCCGACCTGTCCGCCGCCTTCGGCATAAAACGGCGTGACATCCAGCACGACTTCGACCTCGGCCCCCTCCACCGCTTCCTTGACCACCCGGTCGCCCTGCAAGATAGCATGCAAGACTGCGTCGCTCTCCAGCCGGTCGTATCCGACGAACTTGGTCGCGCCGAATCGTCCAGCCAATTCCGCGACGGCCGGCCGCGCCGTTTCCTGCTCGAATCCGCCGGTCTTGCGCGCCCGGTTCCGCTGTTCCTCGATCGCCGCATCGAAGCCCTGCTCGTCGACGGTCATGCCCTGCTCGCGGCAGGCCTCCGTGATCAAATCCATCGGAAATCCATAGGTGTCGTACAGCTTGAACACCTCCGGCCCGGGCAACACGGCCCGCCCCGCCGCTCGCGTCTTGGCGATCATGTCGGTGAGGATCGGTAGTCCTTGATCCAGCGTGGCGATAAACCGCTCCTCTTCGCCTCTGGTCGCCTCGGCCACGGTGACTGCCGCGCTGCGCAATTCTGAGTAGGCCTCGCCCATCTGCTCAACCACCGTCGCGGATAGCTCGTAGAGAAACGGCTCGACGATGCCGAGCAAGCGCCCGTGACGGGCCGCCCGCCGCAAGATGCGCCGCAGCACATAACCGCGCCCTTCGTTCGATGGCAGGATGCCGTCGGTCATCAAGAACGTGATTGCGCGCAGGTGATCCGCCACGACCCGCATCGATCGATCCGCCTGTTCCTGTTTGCCGTATGTTATGCCGGCGCGCGTTGCGATCGCCGACAAGAGCGGCGTGAAGAGATCGCTGTCATAGTTGCTGTAGACACCTTGCGACACGGCCGCCAACCGCTCGAGCCCCATACCGGTGTCGATGCTGGGTTTCGGCAAGGGATGGAGCGTGCCGGCCGCATCGCGGTTGAACTGCATGAACACCAGGTTCCAAATTTCGATGACCCGATCGCCGTCGCCATTCGGACGATCGTCTCCCGGCACGGACGGGCCCTGGTCGAAATGGATTTCCGAACAGGGGCCGCAGGGACCGGTGTCGGCCATCTGCCAGAAGTTGTCCTTTTCCCCGCAGCGCAGAATGCGCGACGGCGACACGCCGATCTTCTTCCACAAGGCGTCCGCATCGTCGTCTTCGCGAAAGATCGTCACCCAGAGCCGGGACCGGTCCAGGCCGACGGTCTGCGTCAGGAACTCCCACCCGAACTTAATCGCGTCTTCCTTGAAATAGTCGCCGAAGGAAAAGTTCCCCAACATCTCGAAGAACGTATGGTGCCGCCTGGTATACCCGACGTTTTCCAGATCGTTGTGTTTCCCGCCGGCGCGGAGACACTTCTGCACCGTCACGGCCCGCTTGTAGGCACGCGACTCTTCTCCGAGAAACACCCGCTTGAACTGGTTCATCCCGGCGTTCGTGAACAGAATCGTGGGGTCGGCCTGCGGAATCAGCGGCGAGCTGGGCACGGCTTGATGGCCCTGCTGTTCGAAATACCGGATAAAACTGTCTCTGAGTGCTCCCGCCCGATTACTCATGCGCGATTACCCTTCTTCACGGAATGCCGGCCCCAGTACCGTTTCGATCGTTTCCTCGTCGAAACCTCGTTGTCCCAAAAACCGGAACAGACGCCCTTGCCGCTGCCGCGCGTTCCGTTTCACCGCCGCCCGCAATGCCCGGCGGGCGAGCGCCAATTCACTGATGTGCCGATAGGCGACATCGACGGCATCGGCGACCAAGGAGTCCGGACAACCGGTCGCCAGCAGCTCTTCCTGCAATCTGGCCCGTCCCATCGGCAGCCGCGCCAACCGCCGGTCGATCCAGCGTTCGGCATAGGCCGCGTCGTCCAAATAACGAAGCGCGCTCAACCGATCGATGGTCACGGTCACCTGCGCAGCCGTTGCGCCCTTGGATTCCAGAAAACGCGCCGTCTGGGCGACCGTCCGATCGGTCCGGGCCAAATACCGCACGGCCGCCTCGAACCACCGCTCGTTCTCCTGGCCTCGACTGCCCTGCGCCGGTCGTCGCACGTCGCACCCGCAGAGCCTAGGCGCCGACCTTCTGGGGCCGCCGTTCGTCGCGCTTCTCGTCGGCTTTCTTCTCGTCCTTCGCCGGAACGGCGGCCGCTTTGGCCGGGGCGTTGCCGGGTACACCGGCCAATTCGCGAAGCTTGGCTTCGATCTCACGGGCCAACGGCTGGTTGGCGAGCAGGAAGTCCCGCACGGCATCTCGGCCTTGACCTAACCGTTCGCCGCGATAGGAGTACCAGGCGCCGGACTTCTCCATGACTTTTTTGTCGACACCGAGATCGACCAACTCGCCGGTCTTGGAAATCCCCTGCGCAAACAGAATATCGAACTCCGCCTGCTTGAAGGGCGGCGCCATCTTGTTCTTGACCACTTTGACGCGTACACGGCTGCCGACCACGTCCTGCCCCTCTTTAATGGACTCGATCCGGCGAATGTCCAACCGCACCGAGGAATAGAACTTCAGGGCGTTGCCGCCGGTCGTGGTCTCCGGATTGCCGAACATGACGCCGAGCTTCATGCGGATCTGATTGATGAAGATGACCGTCGTCATCGATTTCGAAATCGCCGCAGTCAGCTTCCTCAGCGCCTGCGACATCAAGCGCGCCTGCAGCCCCATGTGCGCATCGCCCATTTCGCCTTCGATCTCGGCCCGCGGGGTCAGTGCAGCCACGGAGTCGACCACGATCAGATCGATCGCCCCGCTGCGCACCAGAGTTTCGGCAATTTCCAGCGCCTGCTCGCCGGTATCCGGCTGGGACACCAGCAAGTCGTCGGCCTGGACGCCCAGCTTCCTGGCATAACCCAAATCCAGCGCATGTTCCGCATCGATAAACGCCGCCACCCCGCCGGTCTTTTGCACCTCGGCAATCGCGTGGAGGGTCAAGGTCGTTTTTCCGGAGGCTTCCGGGCCGAAGATTTCGACCACGCGGCCGCGCGGAAACCCTCCCACGCCGAGCGCGATATCCAATCCCAACGACCCGGTCGAGATCGCCGGGATATCCGCCGGCGCTTCGGCATCGCCCAACTTCATGATGGCCCCCTTCCCGTACTGCTTCTCGATCTGGGACAGGGCCAGCTCCAATGCGCGCTTCTTGTCGTCTTTTTCCGCCATGACAGGTTCCTCCTAAGTCTGAAGGGAGAGGGGCGGATTATACCGAAGTCAGGCGCGAGAAGCCTAGCAAAGAATCGAGCGGGTCACGCGGTGAAAGGACGGATTTCGCATGAGGATTCGACGAGCACCGGTTCTCCGGAAGGTCTTGACCGGCTACGCAATCCTACGCAGAGATTGTCGCTTTTCTTGACGAAACAGCGGTTGCAGCATACAGCTGGAGGTATGCCCACGGCCCTGGCTCCGCAAGACGCGGACACGAAACCGACAGTCCTGATCGTCGACGACGAGGCAGCCCCTCGCGCCGCGCTGACGCACATTCTGCGGAAAGACTTCAACATCCTCACGGCCGACGATGCGCGCAGTGCACTGGCCGTCCTGAACGATCACGGTGTCGACCTCGTGACGCTCGACCTCAAACTGCCGGACCGCTCCGGGTCCGACCTGCTTCGCGAAATCAAGCAGACCCATCGCGAGATCGAAGTCATCATGGTCACGGCCTACGGCACGCTCCAATCCGCGATGGATTGTATCAGACAAGGGGCGGCGGGTTTTCTTCTGAAGCCGTTCAACGCCTCAGAAATGCTGACGATCAGCCTCCAGACCTCCCACAAGAAGCAGCGGCTCGACCTGCTGCGCTCCGCCTTTACGCAGGAACCAGGGCTCTGGGGCCCGGAATCCAGCTCCAAGGCAGCCTGGCAATCCCTCATTGCGCGCTATGCGAACCTGACCAAGAACACGACGGCCGCCTCGGCCGGCAACGACCCGCCCTCTCCACTCATCCAACTGGTCTCCGACCTACTCGAGGCCAAGGACCGTCATCTGGTCAACCACGGCAACCGCGTCAGTTTTTACGCCACGCTGGTGGCCAACAAATTAGAATGGCCTCTCGCCGAACAGCATATGGTTTCGCTGGGAGCGCTGGCCCATGACCTCGACCTGATCCAGACCCCCGACGTCGGCGCTCTCGCCGCTGATCAAGAACGGCAACGCCACCATCCGGAAATCGGCGCCCGCCTCGGCCGCGCCATCGGATTGCCGAGCGACGCGGTCCAAGTGATGGCCTTACACCATGAACGATGGGATGGGACCGGCTATCCGTTCGGACTGGCCGGCGAACGGATCCCGGCTCCGGCACGGTTGGTCGCGATCGCCCAAGCCTTTGACGAACTGACCGCCGAACAACCGGGACAACCCACCATGCCGATGCAGGCCGCGCTCGAACAGATCGAGGCGCAAGCCGGCCAGGCCTTCGACCCTTCGCTCGTGGAAGTCTTCTGCAAGACCCTCCGCGAACAGCCACCACAGTAGGACTGCGATACCGTCTCGCGCTACGATTCCAACCGAACGGTCCACAGTGTCGTGTAGATCGATCCCCGAGGATTCAACTCGCTTTTCATCAGCACGATCGAATCCACCGATAAGGCGCCAAGCGCCAACGGTTGCTCTGTCTCGCCGGAACGGGCTAAACACTTTCCAAACTCCGCCTCGCCGGCTTTGATCCTTGCGATCGTCAAGTGCGGGCTCAGCGCCCGCTGGTCCGGTGCCAAGCCGAGCGAGACAGAGGCCTTCTCCACAGTCCGATGCCAGGCGGTCAATCGGGCCGCCGCCTCTCCCCGTTCCCAGATCTCCGACGGTCCGACCCATAACACCCGGGGTTGTTGTGGACGAGGGAATACCCCTAGACGATCGAGCGGAATCTGCAAGGCACGATGACTCCCGATGGCCTGCGTCATCGCTCGGCGCAAGGGCTCCACCAAGTCCTCAGGGATATCGCCGAGAAACTTGACCGTAAGATGGATCGAGGGAGGCCGAACCCAGGACAGCCGCACGCTCCGAGGGAGATCCCATTCGAGCCGCTGTTTGAGCCGTCGCTGGACCTGCGACACCTGAGTGCGCAGGGACTCTGGCAACTCGACCGCGAGGAATGCCCGGATCACGTCCCGGCCTGCGCCAACAGCCAGCGACGGACCAGATCCAGCGCCGCTTGCGACGAACGCTGCTTGACCACCGAACGGTCGCCGTGAAACCGATATTCTTTCGTGACAGTCTCCCCGCCGGCATCGAGCCCGACGTAGACAAGACCGACCGGTTTTGTCACTGTCGCGCCGCCGGGCCCCGCGATACCGGTTACGCTCAAGCCGATGGAAACCGAACTCCGCTCTCGGATTCCCTTGGCCATCGCCGCCGCCACTTCGGCACTGACAGCCCCATGCCTGTCGATCAGCGCGGGTGGCACCCCAAGCAGCTCGCTCTTCGACTTGTTGCTGTAGCAAATCACGCCACGATCCACATAGTCGGACGAACCTGGCACTTGGGTCAGCCGGTGTCCGATCAAGCCTCCGGTGCAGGATTCCGCCGTGGCAATCGTGTAGCGACCTCGGCGCAGCAAGGTCCCGACCACTCCTTCCATCGATTCGTTTCCTTCGGCAAACAGCCAGTCCCGCAATCGCTCACGGACCCCGCAAGCCAGCGACACCAGCAAGGTGTCGTGGTTGTGCGCGCCAGACTTTGCGGTCAGCGAGACGAGCACTCCCAGCGGTGAAGCCAGCAGACCAAGGTCGACCGGCTTGGTCGCAGGAATCAGCCCCGCGAGTTTCGCATCGATGTCGGCTTCGGGCAGCCCCCAAGTGTGGAAGACGAGTCTGGTGATCGGAGCAGGAGGGATTCCTCCCCGCCGCGCCAGTTGCGAAGCCAGGAGCGGCACGACTCCTGCGCGCATCATGGCCTCCATTTCGCGCGGCACTCCCGGCAGCGAGACTATCACGGCGCCTTTCCAGATCAACCAGAACCCCGGTGCGGATCCGACGGGATTGTCCAACACCGTCGCGCCGCGTGGAATGAGCGCCTGCCGTAACTGCCCCTTGTTCGGCTCGCGTCCCCATTGCGCCAGCCTCGCCCGCATCCCGTCGAAGGCCTCTTTCCTTCTGGCCAGAGCCCGGCCCGTGGCCTTGGCCATCGCCTCCCTCGTGCAATCGTCGACCGTCGGGCCCAACCCGCCGGTCATTACGATCACCTTGGCCCGGCGCGCGGCCGTCGCAAGTGCCGACACCAAGTCGCCTTCATGATCACCGACGATGGTTTTGAAGCGCACTTCAATCCCCAACTTGCCCAGTTCATCGGCGATAAACAGCGAATTGCTGTCGGACCGTCCGCCGACGAGCAATTCGGAGCCTACGGCGATGGTCTCCGCCGTCCACTGTGTCTCGCGTAATGATCGGCGACGCATACCAGACCGGGTTTAAGGGATTTGAGAAAAATCGAGCGGAAAGGTTACTTCGCCCCCGTTGGCGGGAAACACCGTAATCGTGGTCGAGGCTCGGGGATCGAAATCCTGGTAGTCGAAGGAGGCTACGACTTTGGCTTTGAACTTCGGCGCCTCAGGCCATTTCGCGCTGCGGCTGGCCTGGGCGTCGAACCGGACGGTCACCGGCTTGATGGTCTTGCCCTTCTGGTCCAACACCATATAACTGTCCACTGCGAAGTTGCCCACGTTCCCGAAGATCGTGGCGCTCACCAGCATTGTCTTCGCCTCGACGACTTGCGCCACATCGGCCTCGCTCGGTTGCAACCCTCGAAGTGCCATGTGCGTCGCCATCACGGAAAGGGCGCCCAACTTGGTAATCAAGAACCCGCTGGGCGCGAGTTCGTCGGTTGCGCCGAACCGCTTATAGAAGGTGTCGGGCGGACTGTGCGACTGGGCCGCTTCAGCGCCGCGATCCAACGCTTGCCGGATCTGCTCCGCAGAGGGCTGGACTTCGATGGCGACAGCACACCAGGGGTGAACGCCGAAGGCGGCACAGACCAGAACGAGAGCGGCTGCCCGTCGCATCACCGATGCCAGTAACAGATCGCTTTTATGCTGTCAACGAGCCGACCTGGCTGCGGCGGCCAGGTTGACAAAGCAAAAGACGAAGTGTTACAGATTTCAGTCTTTCTTCACTCTGCAATATCAAGGCGTTACACGGAGGAGTTCATGGCAGGCCCCGAACAGCAACCGGCGCAACAGCCCCCTAAACGTCAGTATGTGAACTTTGCCTTTTATAAAGTCGATCCGGCCTGGCGTCGCCTCCCGGAAGACGAGCGGACGAAGGGCAAACAGGAATTTCTGCGCGCGGTCGAAGACTACGCCGGCAAGGTTCTGGTGATTCCCTACACCACGGTCGGCATCCGCGGCGATTGCGACTTCATGCTCTGGCGCATCAGCTACGAGTTGGAACTGTTCCAGCAGATGAGTTCGAAGATGCTCGCCTCGGGCCTCGGCCGGTACATCACCACGCCCTACTCCTACCTGTCCATGACAAAGCGCTCGATCTACGTCGATCACCACACGCACGAAAATCAGGAAAGCAAGCGGCTCACGGTCGTCCCCGGCAAGGCCAAATACATCTTCGTCTATCCGTTCCTGAAGACCCGCGAATGGTTCCTGCTGACGAAGGCGGCGCGGCAAGGCATGATGGACGAGCATATCGAAGTCGGCCATCGCTTCCCGTCCGTGAAGTTGAACACGACCTATTCCTTCGGCTTGGATGATCAGGAGTGGGTGGTGGCGTTCGAAAGCGACAAACCCGAAGACTTCCTCGACCTCGTGATGGCATTGCGTGAAACCGAAGGCTCGCGCTACACGTTACGCGATACGCCGATCTTTACCTGTATCCGGGGCAGCCTGAAGGAAACGCTGGATACGCTCGGCGGGTGATTCGGCACCTCGATGTGCTTGAAGGAAGGCCTTCGATCTCCTGATCGAAGGCCTTTTTATTTGACGTGATACCTCTCTCCTTCAATCAGCGCGCAGCGGTCTGCTCCGCCCTACTCCCCGGGCTTGGACAACTCCTCCAACAGCGATGGGCCCAGGCTGCCTGGGCCTTTCTCGGCACGGCGAGCCTCGTCGCAATCAGTTTGGGTCTTGGACGCATCTCAGGGCGCGCAGCAGAAGTGTTCTTCTTTATGGTCCTCGCGCTTCCTTGGTGGGCGCTGCAAAGCTACGATGCCTCCCTGGGCGCCGACCCGCTCGGCTCCGACTGGCGCCGCACCTGGCGGGCTGCCTGGTATCGGGGCCATGACATCCGCTTTCTCGGGCTGCTGCTTCTGATCAGCGCGTTGAACGATACATGGATCATTCTCAAAAACCTGGACTACCTCCTTCCCTTCTACTGCACCAAACTCGATGGTGTTCCAGGATTTGCCACCAAAGCGATCTCCCCAGCCCTGCACCTAGCCGTCGGCTTCGGGTTCGTGCGGCTCTGCCGCTGGTCGCTGTTCGTTTATCTGGTCTATGCCGCCTATGGCCTGACGAACGGACTCGTCAACCTCACCTGCTTCGGCCCCGGCCGCATCCGGAACACCCTCCTGATCGCGATCGTCCTCTCCACGCTCTATATCGTCTGGCGCCGCCGAGTGCTGCTCGAAATGCCGCGCCAGCAGCGGTAACTCATTTTTGACAGGCGAAATCGCCGTATGTTACCTGTAGACCGTACCAGACGAGGCTTTGCACCGCGATGGCTGATAATAATGCCCTCTATGCCATACGTCACCGTGACGGATCGGTGAGCCTCTATATCGACGAAGAATACGCCGCCGAGCGCGGCGTCGATCCGGCGACGCTGACCCGCGTCGAGATCCCACGGGAACTTTTTACCAACGGCACCGTCCAGGAAGTCCGCGAATACGTCGCAACCTACCTGGAAGCCCAACGGGCAGGAACGGCTTAATCCCTGATGGTTACCACCGCAACAGCTCCGCTGACTCCCGCCCTGATCGAGTCGGTCATAGCCGCCATGCCCATGCAGGGGCGGATCATGCTGCGGCTGATCCTGTTGCAACACTTCGACATCTCCGAGGAAGAAATCCATTATATGGCGGCCGACCGCCCGGATCCCCGCTGCGTGTCCGGCACCAAACCGACCTACAACATCATGACGCAGGAAGCGTTGAAGGCCGTGCGGGACAAGCGTGATCAGTATCTGCGGCAAGTCCGGCTCAAGCGGGAACGCACCTGGTTGCAGGTCGAATGCCTGAAGAAACTCATCGCTCTACGCGACTCCATGGCTGAACGGGCGATCGAACTCCTGGCGACGAAATTCGACGTCGGCCGGGACCGTGTCGACGAACTGAAGACGCAGGCCCGCACCGCCATCCCCCGGCCGGCGATCCGCGCCCTTGATCAACGCTGGACCGACAACGACATCACCGCCGAGGACTACCAGGCTCAACGGCTGGGCATTGATTTGCAGACGCAGCTGCGTCTGGCCGAAAAATATCGCAAGCGGCTCGATCTGGCGGAACGAGAACAGCAGAGCGCCGACAACGCCCCGCTCCAGGATCACGAAATCGGTCATATCTGGGGCATCCCGGCCGGCAGTCTGGTCGCCCGCAAGTTGAAGTATCTCGCGCAATACGTGCAGGCGCTTCAAACCGCGCTTCATGGACAGGCGCCTTCAGCCTCCGCCGGCAGCCCCCCAGTGGATCTCTGGAAAGAAACGTTCCGCGTCTTGGCCACCCGACCTATTCAGCGGTCCGTGTCCACCTACGATGGGCTGGAACGGACGGAAGGGGCCTTGCTCGACAAGCTCACGACTTTGGCCTGGGGCACGTTGGGCGAAGACGTCGAAACGAAATTCTGGAATTCGTTGGTGCAGGGAGCCAGTTCCAACGCCGTCCATTCGGAGATGACCAGAAACCTCTTCGGCCTTCAGCGGCTGGATACGATCTTGAACGACCTCGATGCCAGCGAGGAGGGCCTGACAGAGGAACTCCTACGACGCACCGCCCCGACCCCTAAGGACAATCCCGCCCTGACGGGTCCGGACCAGGAGCACGTCAAGCCGTTGACGGAAATTCAGGAAGCGATTCTGAACAATTTCCGCGGGGAAGACGCATCGGGACGGGCCTCCGACAAGTGGTAATCCCCCTTCTCTTCTCAATATGGCCCTTTCCGGCTATAGTTGGAGAAGCGAGGTGTGTATGAGACGCGCGACAGTCCTCTGCATCGCCGGTTTGGTGATCGTCATCGCCGTCGGAACATCGGCCACCGGTTGTGCATCAAGCCTCCTGGATCTCGCCGACTTGGTCGCCCACCCGGAGCAATACGACCGTCAGGACGTCGTGGTCTCCGGTCAAGTCACCAACGTGCAACTCGCCACCAATCGCCAAGGTCAGCCGGCCTACGGATTCCTGCTGAAGGACCAAGGCGGGACCGTGAAAGTCATCGGCCTGGGGCAGGTCGAAGTCCGCGAAGGCGACCAAGTCATCGTGGAGGGCGTGTTCACGAGACTGCGGCAGGTCGGGCGCACAATTATCTACAACGAAATCAAAGCGCTTTCCATCCGCTCGATGACGCGCCTCAATCCGGATTTGGTTGGATAGACCGGTTGCAGGTTTGAGTTCCTCGTCAATTCTCCTCGGTCACAGCCTGTACTCACCACTACAAACTTAGCGTCCAGGTTTCCACGTCGGAAGTTTCAACGCTTTAATCAGAAGCCAATCTTGTAAACGATCCGGCAGCCACATCGCCATGAAAGCGCGGATCTTGGCGTCTGTTCCCACCAAGTAACGAGTCTTCGGCTGATCGGCGGTCAAGGCATGGAGCACCGCCTTCAACACCGCATCCGTAGGAATCGCCCGCTGCGCCGCCTGCTCAACGGCTTGCCGGACACCGGCAATGGCGTTACCGTACAATGTCTTGGCTTCTTCCCCTGCCGCAGCTTCAAGAGCCTTGGCCCGTTCGCTCGATTTTTCCCAAATGGGTGTCGCAATGGCACCCGGTTCGACGATCGATACATGAATCCCGAGGTGTTGCACCTCCAACCGCAACGCATCGGTCAGGGCCTCCAGCGCGAACTTCGACGCACAATACGGCCCGATCATCGGCGTGGACGCCCGTCCAGCAATCGACCCCATGTTGATGATCCGGCCTCGCCCAAGCCGCAGCATCGGGAGGAACGCCTGCGTGACCGCGATCTGACCCACCACGTTCACTTCCAGCTGCCTGCGCAAATCATCGAGAGGGAGAAACTCCAGTGGGCCGCTGACGGCAATCCCAGCGTTGTTCACCAAACCCTGGAGTCCCTGCAGCCCCGTCCGATCCCGGACCAGCTCCACCGATCGGCTGATCGATTCCCCGTCCGTGACGTCGAGATGCATTGGAATCACCAACGGACCGGCCGATTGACGAAGCTGCTCGCCCGCCTCGTGGCTTCTGACGCCGGCAAAGACGGTCATCCCCCGTTGTGCACAGCCGACCACGCAGGCGGCACCGATGCCGGTCGACGCGCCGGTAATGACGACTGCGCAAGACGACGATCCGAATGACATGGAAAGACCTCCGTGAGTGGGTCGAATTGTAACAGAAAGTTAACGATTGAGCGCTTGACAGGGTCGGGAGCCTCCATTATGGTTTTTCGCGCTAGACACCACGATCATGCCTCCACAAATTCTTACAATCCGCCTGCTAACCCTCTAACTTTCCACGGGTTCTGAATGTCCAAGATCGCCGTCATCGATATCGGCACCAACTCGATCCATATGGTACTGGCAGAGATTCAGCCAGACGGCAGCTACAAACTCCTCGATCGATTCAAAGATATGACCAGACTGGGTGACGGCGCCTTCGAAGCCCAGCATCTCTCCAAAGAAGCCATAACGAGAGGATTGGACGTGCTCCGGACGCTGGTCACCTTGGCCAGAAACAAGGGGTATGACCGGATCATCGCCGTGGCGACCAGTGCGGTGCGAGAAGCCAAGAACGGCGGAGATTTTATCGACCTCGTGGCCGAGCAGACCGGCCTGACTGTCCGGGTCATTTCCGGCACGGAAGAGGCTCGTCTGATTTTTCTCGGCATCAAGAACAGCGTACCCCTAACGGACCAGCCGGTGCTCGCCGTCGACGTCGGCGGCGGATCGGTCGAACTGATGGTCGGCAATCGCGAACAGCTCCTGTATGCGAAAAGCCTTAAGCTCGGCGCAATCCGCCTCTCCGACCAATTTCTCAAACGGACACCCCCGTCTGACAAGCTGCTGCGTTCCTTGCACGACACGGTGTCTTCACACCTCAAGAGCGCATTGGACTCGTTCAAGACCAAGCGGTTCGACGGCCTGATCGCCACATCCGGCATGGCGACGAATTTGGCGGAAGTGATCCATACCAGGCGCGGCAACCGCCCTCCCTCGCAGCTCAATCTCTCCACGGTCTCACTCAAGGATGTGAAAGAGATCGAACAGATCCTGGAGACCTCCACCATTCGAGAACGGCTGGCGATTCCCGGGCTCGACCCCAAACGGGTCGATACCCTCTTCCCCGCCACCGTTGTGCTGCGCATGTTGATGGAGCTATCCGGCCGCGACGAAATGACCCTCTGCGACAAGGCCATCCGCGAAGGCGTGATCTACGACTTTACCGTCCGGCATCGCGACCGATTGAAAACGGAAGCTGAAATTCCGGATCTCCGCCGCCGCAATGTCATCGCCCTGGCGCGCCGCTGCCGGGCGCCGGAAGTCCATAGCTTGCATGTCGCCAGCCTCGCCCTGCGGCTGTTCGACCAAACCAAACGGCTGCACGGACTCGGAACGGTGGAACGGGACTGGCTGGAGTATGCCGCCATTTTGCACGACATCGGCTATCTCATCAGCGAGCGCCAACACCACAAGCATGCCTACTACCTGATTACGCACAGCGAACTCGGCGGCCTCTCAGGCGAAGAGATTCAGGTCGTCGCCAATGTGGCCCGGTACCACCGCCGGGCCCTCCCGCAACGGAAACATGAGGGATTTGAGGCCCTGTCGCCTCGCCTCAAGCGAATCGTCCGAATTCTCGCCGCCCTCCTCCGAATTGCCGACGGCTTGGACCGGACGCATTTCTCCGTGGTGAAAACTCTGAACGTGAAAATCGGCCAAACCGTCAAGATTCTCGGGCACATAGCCGGTGACGCCGAGCTGGAAGCCTGGGCGGCCAAGGGACGCGCCGACCTGTTTGAACAGGTCTTCCGCCGGAAGGTACAATTCCAGGTCAAAACCCAAGAGGATGTCGCATGAGTGAATCGCTCCCTACATCAACCGCCCCGCACCCCTATCCGGGCAAATTGATCATTGTCGAGGGGATCGACGGGTCGGGTAAGAGTACCCAGCTGCTCCTGTTGAACAAATGGCTGGAGTCCAAGGGGCACAAGGTGTTCTTCACGGAATGGAACTCCTCGGAGCTCGTGAAGGACACGACCAAGAAGGGGAAGAAGAACAAGAGCCTCACCCCGACGACCTTCAGCCTCTTGCACGCGACGGATTTCGCCAGTCGGCTCTATCACGACATCTTGCCGCCGCTGAAGGCCGGCATGATCGTGCTGGCGGACCGCTATATGTACACCGCCTTTGCGCGCGACGTCGTCCGCGGCGTCTCGCCCGAATGGGTCCGCAAGCTCTACAGCTTCGCCATCCAGCCCGACATGGCGTTCTACTTCAAGGTGCCGATCGAAGTCGCCATCAGCCGTTTGCTCGGCGGCACGCGTGGTCAGTTCAAATACTACGAAGCCGGCATGGACATGAATCTCAGCCAGGATCTGACGGAAAGTTTTCGCATCTTTCAGTCGCGCATCCTGGGCCAATACGACAAGATCGTGGATGAATACCAGCTCATCACGATGGACGCGACCAAAGACATCGCCGCGCAGCAGGACGTGATGCGGCGTCTCGTCGACGAAGCCTTGAAAGACTACAAACCGAGACGGGGGACCCATGGGCGACGCACATTATTTTGGCGACGGTTTGACGTACCTAAATCCGAGTGACCTCAAAGGTAAACTGATCGCCATCGAGGGTACCGACGGAGTCGGCCGTTCCACGCACATCGAGATGCTGCAGGAATGGCTAGAGATCCAGGGATACGGCGTGATCACGACCGGATGGACCCGCTCAAACCTCATGTCCAAGACCATCGAATCGGCCAAGGAAGGCAACATTATCGACCGCTGGTCGCTGAGCCTGCTCTACGCCACCGACTTCGCCGACCGTCTCGAACACCAGATCATTCCAGCGCTCCGCTCCGGCTTCGTGGTGTTGGCCGACCGCTACATCTATACGGCCTTCGCCCGGGACTTCGTCCGCAGTAACGACCGCAAATGGATCCGCGACGTATTCGGCTTCGCGCTGGTGCCCGATCTCGTCTGCTACCTGCGCATCGACGTGGAAACGCTCGTCCTCCGGGTGATTGAAACCAAGGCCATGAACTATTGGGAATCCGGCATGGACCTCAGGCTGGGCAACGACCTCTATGACAGCTTCAAGAAGTACCAGTCGCTCATGATCGAAGAGTTCGACAAGATGGCGGAGGAATTCCGATTCGAAGTCGTGGATGCGCGGCAGTCACCGGAAGAGATTCAGGATCAGCTGAGGGCCAAGATCCAGCACCTCCTGCTCGGAGAAGGTCTCGAACGCATGCCGGCTTCCGCATCCCACAGCAGCCCGAAGGACTAGATCTCGATCTTCGCCTTCTTCTTTCCCAACGTCCGTAATTGACCGGGCTCCATCCACCAGCGCAGGACCCCACGGCCCGGCTTCACCGGCACCGGCAGGTCGATCAGACAAGCACCGGCTTTCTTGAACGGAAAGGCCGTCGAGGGACGGCCGGTCAGCAACAGGCTGGCGGCCAAACTCAGATGCGGCTCATGTCCGACACAGACGACGCAAGCGTCGGGCGGCACATCACGGAACAACGCGATCCAGGCCTCGGGCGAGGCCTCCGGCACCAGTTCGTCGGCCAATTCCATGCTGGCCACGATTTCCAAGGCCGCCTGGAGAATCTCGGCGGTTTGCCGGGCCCGTCGGTACGGACTCGTGAACAGCGCAGACGGTCGCACCTCTAAGCGCCGCAAGCCGGCCGCCACTTGCGCCACTCGTTTCTCGCCCCGCTCCGTCAGCGGACGGTCGGCGTCGGCGCCGTCCCAGTCCGACGGCTCCACAGCAATCCCATGGCGGATCAGCAGGCACTCCATCTAGATCGCTCCCAACAATACCCTCTCCGGCAACAACCCCACTGTATGAAACCGGTGGCCGACGGACGTCAAGATAGCCTGTTTAAGTTCAACCCGGTAGGGGCTCAACGACTCTCCATCCACATAGCGATCCACCGTCGGCGGCAGCTTTCTCCACCACGAGGCCGCCGACTCCTTTGCTTTCGCCGCTGCAACACCGCCCTGCGCCAACACTTTCCGAACTTCTTGCTCGAAAAACCCCACATGCACTTCTTCATCCTCCAGGATCGAACGCAAATCCGGCTGGACCTGAACCAGCAGTTTCGCAAACTCCAGACCCAATGCCTCATACCCATAGAGATGAATCACCAGCGCATACCATTGGCTCGGCACACGCGGCAGCCGTTCCCGGCGATGCGACACCACGCCCAACCGCGCTTCGAATTCTTTCAGGTGCTCCGCCTCGTCCTCTTCATGCTTTCTAAGAAATCCCAACACCCCTTCAGGCACATCTCTCGCCTGTGCCGCCCGCACAGACCAGAGCGCCATCGCCTCGGCCTTCAAGAACCGTTCAAGCAAGGCCGCTTCGCAGGTTGCCGGAAGAAGGATCATCATGTCGGGAGTGTACGGGATTCGACCGCTTCGCGCCAACCATGGATTTTCTTGCGATCCAAGCGAACTCCACTCACACCCCTGTAGACACTCCGAACGTCGATCAGGTATTATTTCTTCCCCTTTTGGCTTCCTCCCTGTGGCGGTGTAGCTCAGTTGGTAGAGCAGCGGA